>JAEEGH010000308.1_pt1 | contig 411620 bp, 333 predicted proteins | sample 9134181 | NCBI WGS metagenome assembly JAEEGH01 (sample SAMN16246544, study PRJNA631951) | gut metagenome | biome: gut microbiome; feature: rumen; material: DP-attached | host: Bos | place: Iran: Karaj | collected 2018-10 | reverse complement strand
AGGGTATATGGAAAACGGCGAATACCATCTTTTTTAGTGATGGTATTTGATGGTATTTGATGGTATTTTTAACAAAACTTTGCAGTTCTGATATCGAATTAAGGAAATGCTGCGGGCGTTGCTTTGGCGCAGTGCCAGCCCTGCGTCGTAGGGAGTCAGTCGGCTTTGCCTTCCTTCGGAGTGATGAGCGACTGTATGAAGTTGGTGTTACAGCTTCATCACGCGGCGTAGCTCCAGATTCTCATAACCCTCGGGACAGTGGGTGGAGAGATAGACGGTTGGATTATTGCTTATGAACTCGCGAACGCGGTCGAGGGTCTGGCGGGCAGCGGCCTTGTCCTCAAAGACGATGCTGAGTTTGTTGGCCTTGAGGGCTGCGTCGCAGTAGGTTACATCGCCGTGCATCATATAGAAGAGGTCGCCATCTTCAGCAATGATGATGCTGTTACCCTTGGTGTGGCCCTTGGCCTCGACGAACCATATGCCGTCGGCCACCTGCATGGCGTTGGGGAAGTTGTGGTAGGGCTGGCCGTATTGTGCTCTGATGATATTCTCTCCCTCCAGTTTCAGTGCGTCGGCATCCTCGGGGGCGATGTACACCTTGGCGTTGGGGAAGTTTCTGATGCAGTCGCTGTGGTCGTTGTGCTTGTGGGTGATGAGCACCTTGGTTATCTGCTCGGGCTTGTAGCCCAGTGCTGCAAGGGCGTCCATATAGTCGGCTACCTTGTCGCCCATGTAGAGCGGTGCTCCGGCCTTGCGTGCGGGTGCTGCGAAGTCGGCCTTGAAGCCGGTGTCCACGAGTATCACCTCCTTGCCGGTGTCGATGAGGAAGTTCTGCAGACTGCTGCGATAGATGATCTGCTCGTCAAACATATCCTTGCCCTCTTCGCCGCCGAAGGCGAAGGGCTGATTCATAAAGCCGCCGTCAAACATGCGGATTGCCTTGATTTCCATAGTTGCTGTTGTTGGGTTATTGGTTGTTGTTTATTGTTTCTGCCATGCGGCGGCCGGCGTCGTAGGCGCGCTGCAGGTCTTGCTCCCAGTGCTCGTCGCGGTACTGGCGCTTGAGCGGCTCGGGGAAGCCGGCCAGCTCGTAGCGGTCGTAGTTCTTGACCTGATAGGTGTTGTAGGCATCCACGTGCTTCACCTGGCCCAGGGCTGTGGTCAGGCAGTGCTCCATGATGCCCATGCACTGATAGGTGCCCTTGGCCTGCTCGGTGTTGGCGTTCATGGTGTAGGTCAGTATCACGGGCATGCGCTTGGGGGCGGTGAGGCTGTAGTCGTTGTAAGACAGCCAGGGGAACACCAGTCTCTCAAGCATCAGCCGCAGCTGCGCCGTTACCTCGCTGAAATAGATGGGCGACCCGATCACCAGTCCGTCGGCCCCGGCTATTTCCTCCAGCAGCGGGGTCAGCGCGTCGCGAAACCTGCATACGTTGGAGGCCTTGCCCTTCAGCTTGCATGCCATGCACGACATGCAGCCCTTGTACTCCATGTCGTAGAGGCGTACGGTCTTAACCTCTATCTGCTCACTCACCGAGGCGGCGCCTTCGGCAATCTTCTGTAGCATGGAGGCCGTGTTCATGGTCTTACGCGGGCCGCCGTCGATAACGATAATCTTTTTCATGTCTGTCTTATTGTAAGTTAGTTATGCCGCAAAATTACGAAGAATAAAGCATACAGCCCCATTTCAGACTAAGTTTTGTGCAGATTCCGCCATTTTTTTTTATCCGGGGAAACGGCGCAGCGTGACTCCTTTCGTCATGTGGGCTGATATGGCTATGCAATCATTGATTTAGTTGTTGAGAATTAGCAATTTTTGCCCTGTTTTCTTTGTCATTACAGAAAAATAAGGTAACTTTGCTTTCAAGAAATGCAGACATCGGCGATTGTTTAGGATATTAACTTTAAAACCAATTGATATGAAGAGACTTTTTACATCCTTTCTGTTCATGATGGCAGGAGCCTTCATGACCACTGTGCTGGCCGACAGCTACAATATTTGGGTAGGCGGCGTAAGGGTGACTGATGACAACAAAGACAACATCAGCCCCGCCGGCAAGACCTCCGGTACCATCAGCTACAACAGCACTTACAAGAACCTGATATTCCAAAATGTAACCATGACCACCGACAAATGCTGTATTGACGTGGAGATGGAGGGGGTAGATGTAATGTTCGAAGGTACGAACACATTCACCTCCACTGGTGCTAACACTTTTTATGCCAAATGCCCCGTAATACTGTGTGATTACGGTGAAACCTCAGCAACAGATGCGGGCAATCCCCGTGTGACCTTCAACTGCACCGCACCAGAGAGCGGATACTACTCTGCCCTGTGGTTCAGAAGTGACGGCACTCTGGATATATGGGGCCTGTACCTCACCTGTACATCTAACTACTATGCCATTCAGGGCCCCAATGATGCCAGCCTGTCTGCAACTCTGTATTCGTCAAGCTCTGAAATCAAGGCCGAATCCAAAAACAGCTCAGTTGCTGCTATAACGAGATTTTCTTCCGCGTATAGTGCAGGTGGCAAGATGGCTGACAGAGTAACCTACAACAAAACCAATAAGCGCACTGAGAAAGCAGACGGCAGTATCGCTAATTCTGTCACATGGAAGAATGGCATTTATGTCTGCGGCAGGATGGTGAATGCCCAAGCCACTTCACGCCGGGATGTGAAACATCCAAACATGACCGGCACTGTATATTATTTAAACAAAGAACTCATTCTTGACGGTGTGACCTACAACGGATCTGACAGATTTGTTGAAAATTACAACGTAGAGAATCTCAAAATCACCTGCAAGGGCACCAACAAGATAACCACCAGCATGCATGCTATAGTGCCGAGAGCCAATACCACAATTACGGGCACCGGCTCTCTCTCGCTGACATCCACCGCCTCAAGCGCCATCTCGACATATAATGGCGCCAATGTAACCGTGAATATCGACATGCTTGAGGCCAATGGCGCGGATTACGGCTTCTATGGCGAACAAGCCGGCACCCTCACGCTCAACAAGTATAGCAGCAACAGCGTCTATAAGTTTATGGGCGGCAATTGCAATCTCTATATGGGCAAGGTGGTGATGGACGGCATGGACATCTGGACGCCTAACTCTTATTTTAACCCGAAAGAGTATAAGATGTATTACAACGGTGCGGTAGCCACCACGTCAAACGGACCTTCCACCGGCACATGGTTCAAGAGCACTAATGCGTTCACCTACTATCCCATCTATGTCGCAGGCACCCATGTGAACGACCGCAACAAGGACAATGTGCTCAGCCAATACATCACCGGCGGTAATGTGATATATGATACCGGCAGCAAGACTCTCACCCTCAACGGAGTGCAGTTTGAGGCCACCGGCACCGATGCACCCAACGGCATCTATGTGGGGACGGGCCTGGATGGCTTGACCATCAACTTCACCGGCGCCGAGCAGCACTGGACCACCGACAAAGAGGTGTTTGACCTCTCATCTACGACTACCATCAGCGGCAACTGCCCCCGCGTTTACCTCACCTCCAACAATCAGAGCGGCATCACCACCCGCTACTCTGCCAGTGTGACCATAAACACAACTGGATATCTTGGCAGTAAGGGCGCCAAGTATGGCTACTATGGCAACGGAGCCACTAACGAATTGCTCACGCTCTCAAAGACGACTGAGGACACTTTCGGCTACAACTTTGAGGGCGAAGAGGGCGCCATCCGTAGCGTGATGATGCTCCGGCTCAACAACATGGATTTCGCCTACATAGACGGTTTAGACCAACTGCCTGGCTGCTACTTCGATGAAGCGAACAAACAGGTATCGCAGAACGGCGGTTCGGCGGCCAAGGGTAAAGTGACATTTATGTCCATCAAGGAAAAGCTGCCCATCTACGTGGCCGGCAAGCAGCTGAACGTAACCAGATCTGATTGCTCTATCTACGTGGGCAGCCCCTACATCACCAGCGGCCCGAAGAGCGTGAAGTATGTGCCCTCCACCAAGACTCTCACCCTCACCGATGCCACGACCGTGGATCATGGCAACAACAATGCTGTCACCACCTGCGGCATAGCAGTGCTGGACGAGGGCGTAACGATTGACGTGGTTGGCAACAACAACATCACTGCCGGCAACTACGGCATCTGGGCTAACAAAGACCTCACCATCGGCGGCTCGGGCAACCTCAATATCATATCCACTGAGACGGGGGCCCTTGGGATAAATGACAACGCAAACGAGCGTACCCTCACGCTGCAGTGCTCGGGCGGCGTCCACTCATTCCAGGGCAAGTCCTACGGATTCCGGGGATGGAACACCGCCTCACTCGCCATCTATAAGGTAGGCAGCGGTGCGCTCTATAAGTTTGCCGGCGAGACAGCCGACATCGGCACCACCAAGGCCCTCAAGCTTGGCGACGGCGTGAGGCTGCACAGCAGATATACGTGGTTCAATGAGGAAGAGAAGGCGATGTATCGCTATGCCGCTGTTTCCCAGAACTCCAACATTGACGATGGCACCTGGATTCGCGGCGACGTGGAGTGGATAGACTCTCCCCTCTATGTCTGCGACCATCAGCTCTACGGTGCTTATGTGGACGGCAATTTCAAGGGTCCCGCCAGTGGCTTCAGCTGCAAGGAGTACGGCGGCACAGGCATTTCTTACAACCCCGAGAGCCAGACCCTCACCCTCAACGGTGTGAAGATTGAGTCCGACGACGTATCCGACGCGGTGAAGAACGAAGGCGTTGACGATCTGACAATTAAATTGACAGGCGAAAGCGACATAAAGGTTCGCGACAATGTCTTCCAACTTTGCCGTAACACCACCATCACCGGCGACGGCACCCTCCGTGGAGAGGCGACAGCCGACGACGGCTATGGCGTATGGCTGAATGGCGACGAAGATCCCGACCTCGTGCTGGACGGCCCCACCTTCGAGTTCAAAGGCCAGGCAGCGATAGGCGGACAGGGCGACAACAATCTTTCCTTCAACAAGGGTAAGCTCACCTTTGAGCCTAACGACTATCCATTATCCGCCTTTACTGCCCTTGCCAACGTTCACTTTGCCGCTAATCTGGCTATCACCGAGCCTGAGGGCGCATACTATAGCAAAGATCTGAAAAATGTAACCACTGATGGCGAGGACACTTACAGAGGCTTGGTGGTTGTTGATGAGGTTACACCTTATGATCTGACCATTGCCGGCGTAGGCGTCAACTCCGCCAACTTCACCGATATCCTCCACGACGGAGTGTTCAGCTACGAACCCGTAGGCAACACCCTCACCATCAGCGGCGACTGCGACTATGAGTACAAGACAGTGGAAAGCAGCATCGAAGACCTTACCATCAACGTCAGTGGCAACAGTACGCTGACGGCAGAATCCGGTTCTTTTATAATACGTCTCTATGCCAACACCACCATCACTGGCGGCAAGCTGACACTGAAAAGTGAGGAGGCTTCCTTAGGCATATACATCAGCGACGGAGGAACTCTTACGATTAAGGATGCCGACATAGAGGTGGCAGGCGACGGCTTTTATTATGGCATTACCGGCACTGCAGATTGTTCGCTCATAATCGACAACTCCGACATCTCAGTATCTGCTCACTCTTACGGCTGCATCTACGACTGGGGCGCCATCACGCTCTCCAACTGCTACATCGAGCAGCCCGAGGCCTCGGTTATCAAGGCTGACGGCATCTATGGCATTGACGACTTCCCCATCGGCTCCGGCGGTGTTACCGAGACCCTCGTCATCAAGGCCGGCGAGATGACGGGCATAGATGAGTTAGGAGTTAGGAATGAGGAGTTAGGAGTTGGCAATGGTCAATCAATCTTCGACCTGCAGGGCCGCAAGGTAACTAACCCCGAAAAGGGCAAGATCTACATCCTCAACGGCAAGAAAGTGAAGAAGTAGGGATGTAATAACCAAGGAGGAAGAGGCAAGATTTATAGAATTTTGCCTCTTTTTCTTTTAGTTATCGAGAAGAATATGTTAATTTTGCCCACAAAGAGTAATATAAACTTTAAAACCAACTGATATGAAGAGACTTTTTACTTCCTTTCTGTTCATGATGGCAGGAGCCTTCATGACTACTGTGCTGGCCGACAGCTACAAGATTTGGGTAGGCGGCGTGCAGGTGACTGATGCCAACAAGAGCAACATCAGTCCCTCGGGCAAGACGGTGGGTACGATTAGTTTCGAAGGAGCGACCCTGACGTTCAACAACGTCACGATGAGCACGTCGACTACTATCATCCGAGTTGAAACCGGAAGCGAATTGACCATTAAGTTCTATGGTACTAACACGCTGACAACTACCAGTGCGGAGTCTAGTGGCATCTATTCGACCGCTCCCCTGACCCTGAACGGCGGCGACTGGAACACCCAGGCCGAACTGACGGTTAATGTCACCAATGTAGAGTCTAATCGCGGCTTCCATGCCATCTATGCCGACTTCGAGGGCAGGTTGAACATCTATAACCTCTACCTCACGCTCAATGCTTCGGGCACGGGTGCCATCGTGGGCAAAGCCGAGAACACTACCAAAATCTATACCTCCTGTGCCGAGATAAAAGCCAAGTGTGCTGAGGGCTACGCTGCCATACGTCGCATCGGCTCGTGGACGATGTATGACAATGGTAAACTGACTAACGGCGACGTATTTGACATGACCGACCACCGCACTGAGAACAGCGACGGCGATGTCTCCAACGATATCACGTTAAGAAATGGCCTCTATTTTGGCAGCACTATGCCGCGCGTAGGGGCGAGCTCCGTCCAATCTTACAGCCCGCAGGGCTTGACCGCCGGCACCATCAAGTACGACCCCAGCGGCAAGCTGACCCTCGACGGCGTAACGATGAACACCGGCGGGTATATCGGCATCTGGAATTTCAACGTCCCCAACCTGGAAATCGAGACAACGGGCACCTGCAAAATCACCTCCGTCAACAGCAGTGCCATTAGTTTGAACGTCGACACTAAGTTCACAGGCAGCGGCAATCTGACTCTCACCTCAACCTACACTTTCGGCATCGACACTTATAATGGTGCCAACGTGACCGTTGAGATGGGCGAGCTGCAGGCTAAAGGCGGGAGCTACGGCTTCTATGGCGAGCGCGCCGGCACCCTCACGCTGAACAAGTACAGCAACAGCAGCGTCTATAAGTTTTTAGGCGGCACGTGCAATGTCTATACGGGCAAGCTCGTGATGAACAATATGGATATCTTTTCGATGAATGCCTATTTCAATGCCAAAGAGTATAAGATGTGGGACGCAAGCAAGGGCGGAGTGGCCTGCGGCACTAACATCAGCAATGACGGCACATTTTTCAAGAGCACCAATGAGTTCACCTACTATCCCGTCTATGTCGCCGGCACCCATGTGAACAACCGCAACAGGGACAATGTGCTCAGCCAATACATCACCGGCGGTAAGGTGACATATGATACCGGCTCCAAGACTCTCACTCTCAACGGAGTGCAGTTTGAGGCCACTGGCGACAATGCCCCCATTGGCATCGACCTACGGACGGACATAGGTGAGGCTACCCTCAAGTTCACCGGTGCTGATCAGCATTGGACCACCGACAACGACGTGTTTGCCTTCCCCAACACCAAAACCACAATCACCGGCGATTGTGCTCGTGTGTACCTCACCTCCAACAAAGAGAGCGGCATCAGCACCCGCGCAGGAGCCAGTGTGACCATAAACAAAACTGGATACTTTGGTGCCAAAGGCGCCAAGTATGGCTATTGGGGCAACGGAGCAACTAACGAAGTGCTCACGCTCTCAAAGACGACTGAGGACGATTTTGGCTACAACTTTGAAGGCGCACAGGGTGCCATCCACAATGTCTATGCCTTAAATCTCGACAACATGGACTTCGGCTACATAGATGGCAGAACTCTGCCAGGCTGCTACTTCGATGCAACGAAAAAATGTGTGGCTCAGAACGGCGGAGAGATGGCCAAAGGCGCGGTGACCTTGTCCTCCATCAAGAAAAAGCTGCCCATCTACGTGGCCGGCAAGCAACTGAACAATGTTTACAATGTTGATTATGCCCCTATCTACGTGGGCAGCCCCTACATCAGCAGCGGCCCGATGAGCGTGAATTATGTGCCCTCCACCAAGACTCTTACCCTCGACAATGCCACAACCGTGGAGCATGGCAACACCGGCAGCGTCCTCACCTGCGGAATGGCAGTGCTTGACGAGGGCGTAACGATTGACGTGGTTGGCACCAACAACATCAATGCCGGCAACTACGGCATCTACGCCACCAAGACTCTCACCGTCGGCGGCTCGGGCAACCTCAATATCACATCCACTGAGGCGGGTGCCCTCGGCCTGTATAACACCGGCAGCGGCACCGAGCTGGACATGATCCTGCAGTGCTCGGGAGGTACGCATACATTCAAGGGCAAGACTTACGGATTCGTAGGATGGGGTACTTCTAACCTGCTCATCCGGAAGTCCTCCGGCAGCGGTGCGCTCTATAAGTTTGCCGGTGAGACAGCCGACATCGGCACCACCAAGGCCCTCAAGCTTGGCGACGGCGTGAGGCTGCACAGCAGATATACGTGGTTCAATGAGGAAGAGAAGGCGATGTATCGCTATGCCGCCGTCTCCCAGAACTCCAACATTGACGATGGCACCTGGATTCGCGGCGACGTGGAGTGGATAGACTATCCCCTCTATGTCTGCGGCCATCAGCTCTACGGCGCTTATGTGGACGGCAATTTCAAGGGTCCCGCCAGTGGCTTCAGCTGCAAGGAGTACGGCGGCACAGGCATTTCTTACAACCCCGAGAGCCAGACCCTCACCCTCAGCGGTGTGAAGATTGACTCTGAAGACGTATCCGACGCGGTGAAGAACGAAGGCGTTGACGAACTGACAATTAAATTGACAGGCGAAAGCGACATAAAGGTTCGCGACAATGTCTTCCAACTTCGCCGTAACACCACCATCACCGGCGACGGCACCCTCCGTGGAGAGGCGACAGCCGACGACGGCTTTGGCATATGGCTGAATGGCGACGAATATCCCGACCTCGTGGTGGACGGCCCCACCTTCGAGTTCAAAGGCCAGACAGCGATAGGCGGAGGAAGTCTCTGCCATCTTACCTTCAACAAGGGTAAGCTCACCTTTGAGCCTAACGACACTCCAAGATCCGCCTTTACTGGTCTTGCCAACGTTGACTTTGCTCATGACCTGGCTATCACCGAGCCCGAGGGCGCATACTATAGCAAAGTCCTGACAAATATAACCACTGACGGCGCGAACACTTACAAAGGCAAGGTGGTTGTTGATGAGGTTACACCCTATGACCTGATCATCGCCGGCGTAGGCGTCAACTCCGCCAACTACACCGACATACTCCACGACGGAGTGTTCAGCTACGACCCCGAGAGCAACACCCTCACCATCAGCGGTGACTGCGCCTATGATGACAGGATAGTGGAAAATAGCATCGAAGACCTTACTATCAACGTCAGTGGCAACAGTACGCTGACGGCAAAATCCCGTCCTTCTATAATACGTCTCTATGCCAACACCACCATCACTGGCGGCAAGCTGAAACTGAAAAGTGAGGCGGCAGACAATGATGCCTTAGGCATATACATCAGCGACGGAGGAACCCTTACCATTAAGGATGCTGACATAGAGGTGGCAGGCGACGGCTTTTATTATGGCATTACCGGCACTGCAGATTGTTCGCTCATAATCGACAACTCCGACATCTCAGTATCTGCTCACTCTTACGGCTGCATCTACGACTGGGGCGGCATCACGCTCTCCAACTGCTACATCGAGCAGCCCGAGGCCTCGGTTATCAAGGCTGACGGCATCTATGGCACTGACGACAATGTCATCGGCTCCGGCGGTGTTACCGAGACCCTCGTCATCAAGGCCGGCGAGATGACGGGCATAGATGAGTTAGGAGTTAGGAATGAGGAGTTAGGAGTTGGCAATGGTCAATCAATTTACGACCTCAGCGGCCGCAAGGTCAAGAGTCAATTACAAAAGGGCAAGATCTACATCATCAACGGCAAGAAGGTGAAGAAGTAGACTGCTGACTGCAATAGCCGCCGCCGCGGCGGCAACCACCAAAGGAGGGATGGCACTGTCATCCCTCCTTTTATTAGCTCTAACGAAGCCCCTTCTAACGAAGCCCTTTTAACGAAGCCCCTTTTAACGAAGCCCCCTCTAACTCCCCCTCAGGGGGGAGGACTCTGGCGCCAGGACTTCCTCCCTTGAGGGGAGGGTTTGGGAGGGGCTTGCAGGTTTGGGGATGATATCCTTCCTTTAAGATTGCCTGGGCCTTAGTAGCCGACAGATGGTGCAGTGCTCGCGCGATCTAATCCTATGCTTGCGAAATCTAATCCCATATTCATGAAATCTAATCCCATGTTCACGAAATTTAATCCCATGCTCGCGCAATTTTAGTGCGACCTTGCGCCATTTATCTCCGAGGAGATTAGATTTTCTTAGCTAAGAAAAGACGTGTTCTTAGCTAAGAAAAGTTGTTTCCTTAGTTAAGAAAAGATGTTTTCTTAGCTAAGAAAATCAGGCGCGCTCGGTTTTATTTCTCATGAGATGGGTTTTTCTCCACCGCCGTACGCTGTTATTTTTCCTCTGTATGCTGTTATTTTTCCTCTGTACGATGTTATTATTTCTCTGCATGTTGTTATTTTTCCTCTGTACGCTGTTATTTTTCCTTTGCACGCTGTTTGAAGGCAGGGAGCCGGCTCCCCCTCTAAGATAGAGGGGGTGGCAGCTTGCTGCCGGGGGCGTATGATACAAACTTAACAGCAACGGGGCGTATGATACAAGCTTAACAGCAACGGGGCGTATGATACAAGCTTAACAGCAACGGGGGCGTATGATACAAACTTAACAGCAACGGGGGCGTATGACACTTTCACTTGTAGAGTAATCTGTGCCAACATCTGTATCGTCGCCTTTTTATAAGAGACGGGACGCGCAGACAGTCTTGCGGTAGCCGGCATCTGCTGACAATATGAATATTGTTTCCGTTGGTTTTGGCGTTGTCGGTAAAAAATGTTAATTTTGCCGACGAAGAAAAACTTAACCGATAAAGGGTTAGGGTTTAGAGGTTAGTGGTTAGAGATTTTCTATAACCTATAACTAATAACCAATAACCTATAATCAATAATCAATAACCAATAACCAATAACCAATAACCAATTGATATGAAGAGGATTTTTACTTCTCTTATAGCCATGGCGGCGATGCTTATCGGCACCACGGCGTGGGGCCAGCTCTATGTGGCAGGCCATGAAATTGACATAACGAAAACAGAGACTCAGACAATCACCGGCTCCGGCATCTCGGGCAAGGTGACATACTACCCGACTAGCAAGAGGCTGGTGCTTGAGGATGTCACCATCACGGCAGGTGAAAATGACGGTATCTACAATAAGTCTGTGGATGGCCTCTATATCTACTTTGTTGGATCGGTCAGAATCACTACCAGCTCCTCTGGCACAAATGTGGCTGGCATCTATTGTCAGGGAAAAACATATCTTATGCCATACGGCAACTCACTGCATGCGCCGACAGTGACCGTAATCAACACGGGTGCCGGACCGGCCATCAAGAGTATAGAGGGTGCCGATGTGACTGTCTATTCCATCAATCTCACGGCAGCGGCCAGCAATCATCATGCCATTTATGCCCAAAATGCCGCCAGACTGTATGTCACGAGCTCTACTCTGACGGCCAGGACAGCAGACCTCAAATGCAGGGCTATCACTGGCTTCACGGGTGGTTTGAATCCCAATCCTTCCGCTAGACTTATGGAGGTCTTTAACAACAGCTCCCACGAGTTCGACACAGCCTCGGGAAGCGTGGTTCAGAACGGCACCCCTGTGCGGAACACTATGCTTGTTCCCTCCATCATGATTGGCGACCTGGCCCTGGGCAACGTGAATGAGATAACCACCACCACTACCGGTGCATCCTCCGTCTCCGGTAGCGTAACCTTCAATCCCGATGGCCCTATTCCGTGGCTGGAGCTTGACGGCTTCTCAATGACAGACAAGAGCATAGTCTGCCGCTTACCTAACCTCGAGATCAGGGTCAAGGGCACCAACTTCATCACGACTACCGAAGAAAATGCTGCCGCCATACAGATTTATGCCAACACCACCTTCACCGGCGACGGCACGCTGGAGGTGGAGAACGACGGCTCCAACTCGTATGCTATCTCTACGCACAACAATGCCAACGTAGTTTTCCATATTAACACTCTTGAGGCAAAAGCTGCAACTTGCGCTTTCTATGGCGAGCGCACCGGCATTCTCACGCTGCAGGAGTATAGCAAAAACAGCATCTACATGTTTGTGGGTGGCACGTGCAACATCTATACGGGCAACCTCGTGATGAATGACATGGACATCTGGACGCGAAACACTTATTTCGATCCGAAAGAGTATAAGATGTGGGATGCAAGCATGGGCCGGGCGGCCTGCGGTACAGACATCGTCAGGGACGGTACATGCTTTAAGAGTACCACTGAGTTTACGCATTATCCCATATATGTGGGCGGCACTCAGGTGAATAGCCGAAATTGCTTTAATGTGCTCAGCCAATACATCACCGGCGGTAAAGTGGTCTATGACCCCGAGAGCCAGACCCTCACCCTCAGCGATGTCAAGATTGACTCTGAAGACGTATTCGACGCGATTCGAAACGAAGGCGTTGACGGGCTGGAGATTAAAATGACCGGCGAAAGCGACATAAAGGTTCGCGACAATGTCTTCAAACTTTATGGCAACACCACCATCACCGGCGACGGCACCCTCCGCGGAGAGGCGACAGCCGACGACGGCTATGGTGTATGGTTGGTAGGCGACCCTAACCTTGTGCTGGACGGCCCCACCTTCGAGTTCAAAGGCCAGGCAGCGATAGGCGGACAGGGCGACAACAATCTTTCCTTCAACAAGGGTAAGCTCACCTTTGAGCCTAATGACTATCCAATGTCCGCCTTTACTGCCCTCGCTAACGTTGACTTTGCCGCTAACCTGGCTATCACCGAGCCTGAGGGCGCATACTATAGCAAAAGCCTGGAAGCCGTAACCATTGACGGCGCGAACACTTACAGAGGCTTGGTAGTTGTTGATGAGAAGATTACACGTTATGACCTGACCATCGCCGGCGTAGGCGTCAACTCCGTCAACTGCACCGACATACTCCACGACGGAGTGTTCAGCTACGAACCCGTCGGCAACACTCTCACCATCAGCGGCGACTGCGACTATGAGTACAAGACAGTGGAAAGCAGGATTGAAGACCTCACCATTAACGTCATTGGCAACAGCACGTTGACGGCAAAATCCGGTTATTCTATAATACGTCTCTATGCCAACACCACCATCACTGGCGGCAAGCTGACGCTGAAGAATGAGAATAAATACGATCAATCCATAGGCATATATCTTGGAATCGAAGAGGGAGTAGCAACTCTCACAATTAAGGATGCCGACATCGAGATCATTGGCGACGGCTTCATTTACGGCATCACCGGCGAAGGGTGTTCGCTCATAATCGACAACTCCGACATCTCAGTATCTGCTCACTCTTATGGCTGCATCTACGACTGGAGCGCCATCACGCTCTCCAACTGCTACATCGAGCAGCCAGAGGCCTCGGTTATCAAGGCTAACGGCATCTATGGCATTGACGACAATGTCATCGGCTCCGGCGATGACACCGAGACCCTCGTCATCAAGGCCGGCGAGATGACGGGCATAGATGAGTTAGGAGTTAGGAATGAGGAGTTAGGAGTTGGCAATGGTCAATCAATCTACGACCTCAGCGGCCGCAAGGTAACTAACCCCGAAAAGGGCAAGATCTACATCCTCAACGGCAAGAAGGTGAAGAGGTAGGCTGCTGCCTGCAATAGCCGCCGCGGCGGCAACGACAAAAGGAGGGATGACACTCGTGTCATCCCTCCTTTTATTGCCCATAGGATCAGTCGCTATTCTCCCTCTTTGGTTCCTTCTACTTTTAGCTTGGGCAGGGAGAGGTGGTACTTTACCGCCAGCAGGCGCATGATGATTACGGATGAACCGGCAATGATGGCGGTGATATTGTGGTCGAGTCCGAGCTTGTGGCAGATGGCGAAGACGATGCCGCCGAGCACACAGGCTAGGGCATAAATCTCCTTGCGGAAGATGAGGGGCACCTCGTTAATAAGTACATCGCGCAGTATACCGCCGGCAGCACCGGTCATGGCTCCCATGATGACGGCGCACCACATGGGCAGACCGAAGGCGAGCGTCTTCTCTATGCCTACCACGGTGAAGAGGGCAAGGCCGATGGTATCGAATAGGAACCACGTGTTGTCCTGACGCACCAGGTGGCGGCGGAACAGCACAACCCATACCACGGCGATGCCGGAGCAGATGAGGTAGAAGGCGTTGGTCATCCAGAAGGGCTGGGTGCCGAGCAGTACATCGCGCATCGTGCCGCCGCCGATGGCGGTTGTCACACCTACCACGTAGGCTCCGAAGAGGTCAAAATGCTTGGCGGCGGCCAGGCGGGTGCCGGAGATGGCGAAGGCCAGGGTGCCGATGAAGTCGAGTATCTGATAGAATGTGGGAAGTTCGAAAGGCATATTTTTATTTACAATTTAGCAAATTACAAATTATGATTTATCTGTTTACGACGTTCTGTGGCTTGCCGCTGATAAAGGCGCGCACATTGTCGATGGTTATCTGCATGAGTCGCTGGCGTGCTTCGAGAGTTGCCCATGCTATGTGGGGAGTGATGAAGGCATTGGGGGCAGAGAGCAGTGGGTTGTCGGCCTTAGGTGGCTCCTGGCTGAGCACATCGGCTCCGAAGGCAGCCAGCTGGCCGCTGTGCAGTGCATCGGCCACAGCCTGCTCGTCAACGAGGGGGCCGCGAGCTGTGTTGATAAGTACCATGCCGTGCTTGGCGTGCGCGAGCGTGCGTGAATTTATAAGGTAGCGAGTGTCTGGCGTGAGAGGGCAGTGGAGGCTGACGATGTCTGACCGCTGAAGGAGTGTGTCGAAGTCGGTTTTTTCTACGTATCGGGGCAGGGCAGAGGCCTCCTTGCCTGTGAGGGTTATGATGTGCATGCCCATCGCATGACCGATGCTTGCCACAGCTGAGCCAATGTTGCCAAGACCTACTATGCCCAGAGTCTTGCCGGCAAGCTCTATGGTTGGCTGCTCAATGTAGCAGAAGTCGGGGCTGGAGGTCCAGCGCCCTGCCCGGTTGCCGCGGGCATAGTCGGCAACGTGGGTGCTGATATTCAGCAGTAGGGCAAAGACGTGCTGCGCCACCGAGGCCGTGGAGTAGGCCGGGGCGTTGCAGACCACTATGGCGTGCTCGGTGGCGGCCTCAAGGTCCACCACATTGTAGCCAGTGGCGGTAACGACTATGCAGCGCAGCTTGGGCAACTGCTCAAGTAGCTGGCGGTCGAAGCATACCTTGTTGGTGATGACGATGTCGGCATCTTTGGCTCGCTGGTAGGTCTCCGACGGGGCTGTGCGCGGATAGATGCTTAGGGTGCCAAGCTGCTCAAGGGGCTTCCATGAGAGGTCGCCGGGATTGAGTGGGTGGGCATCGAGTATGGCGATGTGCATTTGGGAGTTAGGAGTTAGGAGTTAGGAGTTAGGAATGAGGAATGAGGGGCTTTTCAGCGTTTGTTCTTCTTGAGTTCAATCTGTGCCTGTTTGTAAGTGGCCAGCTCAATGGTCTTGTCGGTAATCTGCTCGTCGGTAAGGGTGCCGCTGTTGATGAGGTGGGTAAGCTCGGTAATCTTGTCGGCAATGGTGGCGAGGGTTAGGTCGCTGACCAGTTTTATTGCCGTTTCGTCGAGGTGGTCAGTGATGGCTTGCTCATCTATGGTGACGGATGCCGTATTGTCGGAGATCTGTGACAGGGCATATTCGCGTATTGCGTCATCGGGGTGAGAGAGCAGATGATTGCTGGCGGTGAATGACGGCTTATCCTGATTGCTGAGCAGTTCCTGCATAATGGTGCTGTAGAGCGGGTGGGTGAAGCTGATGTCATCGTTGCTCATAAGGGCGCTAACATAGCTGGCAAAGGTGACGGGGCTGGATGTGTTGTCGTCATTATTATATTGGCCTACTATCTTTTCGCCATAGCGTATGAGATATTTCATCAGATTGGCCTCAGCCACTGCCAGTTTTGACGGTATCCTCCTGGCTGTTTCCAGTTTCTTTGGAGCGGCTGATTCCTCCTGGGGCTGGGCTGTCTCATTTTTAGTCCTTTCCCGTTGGTTTTCCTGTATCTTTGCAAGCTTGAGGCGATTACGCAGTGAGTTGACGGCCTCAATGATGTTTTCTTCACGTACTCTGGTGATGTTGGCACATTCGGTAATGTAGAGCGAGCGGGTGATGGTGTCGTCGATACGCGCAATGCTCTCTGCAATATTGTTGATAACCATGGCACGGGCATGGAGATCGCTGCCTGCATCGCGGAGCAGGAGGTCGGTCTTGAAGCGAATGAAGTCCACTTGGTGCTGATTGATGTAGTCCACGTATTCCTCTGCAGTGTGCTTTCGTGCGAAGGAGTCGGGGTCGTCGCCGTCGGGTAGGAGCAGCACCTTGATATTGAGACCGTGCTCAAGCAGCATGTCGATGCCTCGCAGTGATGCCTTGATGCCGGCATTGTCGCCATCGTAGAGCACGGTGAGGTTGGTGGTAAACTTTTTGATCAGCCTGATTTGGTCGTGAGTCAGGGCGGTACCAGATGAGGCCACCACATTCTCTATGCCGCACTGGTGCATGGAGATGACGTCGGTATAGCCCTCCACCAGATAGCAGCAGTCCTGACGCTGTATGGCCTGCTTGGCGAAGTAGATGCCGTAGAGCTCATTGCTTTTGGAGTAGATGGGCGACTCGGGGGAGTTGAGGTATTTGCCTACATTGTCCTTCTTCTCCAGGATGCGCCCTCCGAAAGCCACTACTTTGCCCATATAGTTGTGGACGGGGAAGATGACGCGTCCGAAGAAGCGGTCGCGCAGTTTGCCGTTGTTGGTGCGTATGCAGAGACCTGTCTCTACCAGGTTGTTCTCACTCATGTGATTCTTGCGTGCGGCGTCGCCCAGACCGTAGCCCGACGAGGGGCAGTAGCCGAGCTGAAACTTGCGGATGATATCGTCGCGGAACTGGCGGCTGCGCAGATAGCTGAGTCCGATGCCTTGTCCTTCCGGTGTTTCCTGCAACGTCTGCTGAAACCAATCGTCTGCCCATTGGTTGAGGGTGAGCAGCTCTTCGCGGTGCTTGCGCTCCTGGCCGGCTTTCTCGTCAATGCCGGTCTCAATGACCTCTATGTTGTATTTGCGGGCCAGCCATCGGATGGCCTCTGGGTAGGTCATGTTGTTGATTTGCATGAGGAAGTTGATGGCGTTGCCGCCCTTGTGGCATCCAAAGCAATGACAGATGCCCTTGGATGGCGTGACGACAAACGACGGGGTCTTCTCCTCGTGGAAAGGACACAATCCCTTGTAGTTGACTCCCGACTTGCGTAAGGACACAAAGTCGCTGACAACGTCAACTATGTCGGTTGCCTGATAAACTTGGTCTATTGTCTTGCGGTCAATCATTGTAATACACTCTTTTTACCCGTTCGCTGACGGAGGTGAGTATTTCGTAAGGGATAGTGTCGAGTAGGTCGCTGAGCACGGTGACGGGCAGGTTTTCTCCAAAGATTTCCACGCTGTCGCCTTCCTTGCAGCTGATGTCGGTAACGTCAATCATGCATACATCCATGCATATGTTGCCTACATACGGAGCTTTCTGCCCATTGACCAGGCAGTAGCCTACGCCGCGTCCCAGATGGCGGTTGAGTCCGTCGGCATAGCCAATGGGTATGGCGGCTATGCGGCTGGGCCGTGACAGTTTCCCCCAACGGCTGTAGCCCACGGTGTCGGTGGGGGGCACGTCTCTAATTTGGAGGATGGTAGTGCGAAGAGTGGACACGGTGTTGATGACGGAGTTGTCGAAGGGGTTGATGCCATAGAGACCTATGCCGAGGCGCACCATGTCAAGGTGGTATTGGGGAAAGCGCTCTATGCCTGCCGAGTTGCATATATGGCGCAGTATGCGGCGGGGGAATGCCTGCTGCAACTTGCGGCTGGCTTGGTCGAAGATGTCAAACTGCTGACGGGTGAAGTCGTCGAACTGCGCCCCGTCGCTGCCTACGAAATGAGAGAAGATGCTTACGGGTCTTACCGCATCCTGCTCATGCAGCAGGGTGATGAGCCGGTCGATATCGGCGATGGGGTCAAACCCCAGGCGGTGCATACCGGTGTCAAGCTTGATATGGACGGGAAACTGGGTGACGCCTTCGCGCTTGGCGGCATGGATGAGTGCCTGGAGCAGATTGAAGTTGTAAACCTCGGGCTCCAGATTGTAGGCGAAGAGGTCGTGGAAGGCGGTCATCTCCGGATTCATAATCATTATGTGGCTGGTAATGCCGGCCTGGCGTAGGGCTACGCCTTCATCTGCCACGGCTACAGCCAAATAGTCCACCTTGTGGTCCTGCAGGGTTTTGCTCACTTCTATGCTGCCTGCTCCGTAGGCTGAGGCTTTGACCATGCAGACAATCTTGGTGTCGGGTTTCATGAGGGAGCGATAGTGATTGAGATTGTCAACAATAGCATTGAGGTTGACCTCAAGGATGGTTTCGTGTACGCGCTTCTCCAATAGGGCTGTGATTTTGTCGAAGCGGAAGATGCGGGCTCCCTTTATGAGCACAGTGGCATCGTGGAGTGTGTCAAGCAGGTGGCTTTGTAACAGATGGTCGGTGGATGCAAAGTGATGGTATGGCACGGTGAAGCTGGGGAGGTAGGGCTCTATCTCCTTGCCTATGGCAATGAGTAGGTCGATATGTTGCGCAGCCACCAGCTCCGCCACTTGGGTGTAGAGTTGCCGCTTGTCCTCGCCACTCTGCAGTATGTCGCTGAGGATTAGGATGTTTTGAGGTCTAAGGCTCTGTGGCTCTGTGTCTTGGTGTCTTTGCGATTCTGTGCGACGCCCCATGAAGTCGAGGGCTATACTGAGCGAGTTGACATCAGAGTTGTAGGAGTCGTTGATGACAGTCAGGTTGCGCTGCCCTTCCTTTACTTCCAGTCGCATGGCCATAGGTTCCAGTTCTGGCATGGCGGCAGCCACGGCAGTGTGGTTATAACCCAAGTTAACGGCAGTGGCCAGGCATGTGATGCTGTTCTGTATTGAGGCGTTGTCAATGAAGGGGATGGTGTAGGTGCCTTGACTCTGCCCGATGCTGTATGCCACCAGGCTGCCGCTTTCACGGGTCTCAACGTGGGAGATATAGAGTGGAGCGTGCTTGTCCGTCATCGACCAACCGAAGAGTCTGTCAGTTGGTATGGCCATCTCGGCAATAGTCTCTGCTATCGTGGCGTCATCGGCAGGATAGACAATCTTGTGGGCATTGCGTGCCAGGGTGAGTTTTTCCCTTGTCTTTTGCTTGAAGTCGCGGAAATTCTCCTGATGTGCGCTGCCGATATTGGTAAGTACTACTGTCTGAGGTAGGATGAGGGGCTCCAGTCTCTCCATCTCGCCTGGCTGGGAGATGCCTGCCTCAATCAAAGCCATCTGGGTGTCGTCCTGTATAAGCATGAGTGAGAACGGCACACCTATCTGCGAGTTGTAGCTGCGCGGTGATCGCACAGTGGGTTGGTGATGGCCTATGAGCTGGTAGAGCCACTCCTTAACGATGGTCTTGCCGTTGCTGCCTGTGATGCCCACCATTCTGAGATTCGTGTGTAGGCGGCGATGGTAGGCAGCGATAGTCTGCAGCGTGTCGAGTGTATTGCCCACGAGGAAGGTGGCATCAGGCATGGCCTCAATGTCAATCGTCTCACAACTGTTCACGACAAAGGCGCGTACTCCTCTGTCGTAGAGTTCGTCAATGTAGTTCATACCGCTGCCGTGCGCGGTGGTGATAGCGAAGAAAAGGGTGCTCTCCGCATTGAGCAGCGAACGGCTGTCGCAGAGTAGGGTATCAATCACTCTGTCACTGTCGCTGCCTATGGCCGTGCAGCCGGTAATGCGGATGATATCTTTGATAGAATATTTCATTAGATTACAAAATCGTAAAAGGAGAACGTTTCGATTAATCCATGGATAGAAAGCGTGCTTTTTTGTTATGGCGAAGACAGGTGGTTGCGAAGAAACCAACTATATTTTCATTTCAGGGAAGTGTTCTTTGACCTGCTGTATCTTAGAGTTCAGCATATCGTCCAGCGCCTGTTGGGCTGCAGGATTTTTGGTGCGGTGCGCCTTCTGCTTAAGCAATGGCGCCCATTCACGCATGAATTGCTTCATACGGTCGCTCATATAGTGGTCGCAGAATGTCTGCCAGATGTATTCCTCCGCCGTTTCAGAGGGGTGCACCATATCGGCGGCATAGAAGCGGTAGTCACGCAGTTCGTCATTCATTATCTCGTAGGCAGGGAAATAGTGCACCGCATTGTGGTGCCGTTGTATCTCGTCAGTGGCTAGTAGCAGTCGCGCCTTGCTCAGTTGACTGGTATGCAGACCGTATTTCAGGTATCTGTAGGGACTGACGCTGACGATTATCTTTAGTTCCGGGCGCAGTTCCATCAGTCTGCGGCACGTGCTGTCGAAGCGCCTGACTATCTCTTCGGTGGTCAAGATGCGCTCCTCAAACATCGCAGCAGGCATCTTGTGGCAGTTGGCGATTGGCTGTTGAATGTTATCTTTGAGTGTGTAGTAGTGGTCGGTGCCAAACGTGAGCATAAGCACTGTGAGTGTGCTCAGGTGTTTGGCCGTAAGGTGCAGCGCTTCGGTCAGTGCGCTGTCACACTTTTCGCGGCTGTCTTCTTGTATTACCGAGGCTGCCATCCAGTTGTACCATCTGCCGTCTTGTCCTTCAAAGGTCAGGCTTTTCAGCTGCTGCAGCATATCGCTGTTGCCTTGGGCTATGTCGAGTAGGGTGTCGATGGTGAGGAAGATGCTCTCAGGGTTATACAACACTCCTGTGGGGTTGAAGACAATGTCTAGCCTGTTGTCGGCAAGTCTCTGACCCATCACCTGTGCAAAGCATGAGCCCAGCGCCAGTATCTTGTCGCTGCCAGTGAGCTGAAATGTCTGCCCAAAGTCGTGTATGGGAGTGGTGAACTGCATAGGAATGTTCAATCGTCAATTATGTTAGTACCAGTCTATGTTGGTGCTGTAGGATGAGCGTTTTTCCCATTTCAGCACGTCAGCCAGGGTGGACATCTTGGCGCGGAAGGTGAAGTTGAATGAAGTGTATGGCATCAGCACTATTGAGCACGACATGGAGAAGCAGTGCAAGTCACGCATCAGCGATGCCGTGGTGGTGGACAGCTTTTTGTAGTTGAAGTCGTAGCCCGAGGCATAATTGATGTTCCATCCTTCAGAAAGTCTCACGTTGCCGGAGAAGTTGAGTGTATGGGTCAGCTTATAAGGGTAGCGCATCCTTTTCACCCTGATCCTGGCGGCAGTGTTTTCGCGCATGGTCACTCCGTAGGAAACGGTGAATGTCCATGGGATGTTGAATCGCAGATAGCCAAACTCGTCCACTTCCGGGCGCTTGTTGTTCAGCTTGGGCGAGTAGTTCATGTTTTCTGCCAGTTCAGGGTCAATGTTCTGTTCCTCGTAGTCGTTGTCGTCATCGTCCTCCGATGTGGGGCGCTCTTCCTGTTCCTTTTTCTTCTTTGAGAAAGTGGCATTGGAGAATGTGTAGGAGAAATTCTGCGACATTCCCTGGAATCGTCCGAACCTGCCGTAGCTCCACTCCGTGCGGTCGCCGACCACCACGTTGCCCTTCTCGTCAAATTGGTAGGCATAGGTGGCCCACGTGGCGCTCATGCTGAAGGTGTAGCTCTTGCTCAACTTCAGTCGCAGTCGGGTGGTCAGGTCACTCCATTTGCGTGTCTTGGCAGCCATATTGTAGCTTAGTGAGCCGCTTAGTTCGTCAATGAGCGAAATTTTCTTTTCTCCCGTCGAATCGCGGTCACTGCGTATTTTCATCTCCAGGTTGTTGCTCAGCTGCATTGATATGCTGCCCGTGCGTCCCCTGCCTGGTACTCCGTAGAGTGAGCTTGAGAAGGGGGAGTACTGCACTGTGCTTACGTTGCCGTCGGCATCGGTGCGCACATAGCTTTCGTAGTAGCCGTAGGACGCCGAGCCGAAGTCGGGTGCATAGCTAAAGCCGAGGCTGGGTTTCAGCACATGGCGCACGGCAATAATCTTGTCACCGAATATGGAGGGAGAGGGCTTGTAGAATCCGTATAACGTGGTGTTGGCTGACACCGAGGCACTCCAGTTGTAGACATTGTAGAATCCGTACACCGTATCTCTGGCCACAGCGTTGATTACGGGGTCCCAATTCTGCATAATCTTGTTGGTGTACATGCGGTCCTTGACGCTCAGGCTCGGGGTTATGTTGATGTATTTGAACAGTGAGAATGTAGCGCTCGTCTTCACGTCGTGCTGCATACCATTGCGCCACTCCTTAATCAGGTCGGAGTGCAGCAGATGGCTCTCCTTGGTGGTAATGCTGTTGGAGAGCTGACCCGTGTAGGAGAGCGAAATCTTTTCATACCAGTTTTCCTTGCCTTTTAGCTTCTTGCGCTTGAAGGGGTAGAATCTGGCTAGCGTCAAGTTGAGGCTGGGCAGCGTCATGGCCACGGTAGAGTCCCTCATGTTCTGGCTCAGGTTCATCGAACTGTTGAGCGTCAGACCAATTGATGGCCACGTATAGCTGTAGCTCACCGAGCTCGTGCGAGTGCTCTGTGAGTAGGTCAGAGGGTCGTACAGCGAACTGAGGTTTTTCTTCTCAAATGATTCAGAGGCAAAGTTTACGCTTGCCGACAGCGATGAGTTGACGCTGGCCTTAGGGTCCTGGCGGTGAGTCCATTGCAGTTTGAGGCTCTTGGTAACGCTGTAGTCAGGCATGTTCTTCTCACCTTCCACCGTGTGCAGGTAGTTGATGTAGAAGTTGCCGCCGTATTTGTAGCGCTTCTTGTAGGTTGACGAGGCGTTGAGTCCCCATGATCCCTTTGTGTATATCTCGCCAAGCAGGGTGAGGTCTATCCTGTCGTTGATTGCAAAGTAGTAGCCGCCGTCTCTCAGGTAGAAACCCCTCTCTGTCTCGCTGCCGAACGATGGCATCATAAATCCGCTGGAGTATTTGTCGCTGAACGGGAAGAATCCAAAAGGCACCGCCAGCGGCAGCGGCACTCCCTCCACCACCAGATAGGCAGGTCCGGTTATTACTTCCTTGCCGGGATATACCTTGGCCCTTGACATTGCTAAGTGGAAGTGGGGCGGGTCGGCGTCGCAGGTCGTGTAGGTGCCGTGCATGAGGTTGATCACTCCGTCGGCATCGCGTTTCGAGCTCTCGCTTTTGATAAATCCGTCTCCCTGCTCTGTGGTGGCATTGAGTATGTATCCTTTACGGCTCTTGAAGTTGTAGGAGATCTTGTCCATCTCGTAGCTGTCGTTGCGTTGGGTGAATACCGGCTTGCCAATGCTGTTGCCCAGTGTGTCGGTGGTGAAAGTGGCGTGCACTAGGCTTGAGTCGGTGTTCATCCTTATCAGGTCTGCCTTGAGATCCATGTCTTGGTATTCAACCTCGCTGTTGCCATAGAGGCTGATTTCGTGGGTCTGCGTGCTGTAGGTCATCGAGTCGTGGGCTACGTATTTCACAGGTTGGTCCAGCCCGTTGTCCTTCTTCTTGGCAGTGTCTGCCTGCAACGTATCTGCCTGCTCTGAGGCTATGCGTAGCGAGTCAAGGGGTTTGAGATATACCGAATCAGGGGTGATGGCAAAGAGCGAGTCGTCGTCGGCCAGCAGCGAGTCGATATGGCTGTGTGCTATGGTATCGTGCACACCGATAGGGAATTGTCCTTTTGGGAAAGAGTGGCCACGGCGCACACTACCGCCCACCGTTGTTAGGCAGACAGTCCCAATAAATCCCAATAAAGTCCAGTACAACTTTCTCATTTGCGCGCGCATACAATTAGCGGCGCGAATTTACGAAAATAAAAGCGAACACGCCCTCTTTTTAATCTTTTTTATGAACAATGAGAACCAATAAACAATAGCCTTGAAACAATAATACAAATTGCCCTTTTCTTTTGGTAATGATGTAGATGTTGGCACAGATTACTCATAATGCATCCAATTCTGACTGCGTTAGTTGTATGTTTATTGCATAGCAGCGTTGATTAGAATAGACATAAGACTTTTATTCCGAGTCTTTTGCGTGATCATTGCCTAAGTTTAATCTAATCCCGTTCAAAAGAGTTTTAATCCCGTGGAAAAATAAACTAATCCCGTGAAGAATAATTTTAATCCCGTGGAGCTGGCGTTTTCCACGGGATTAGATTTCGTTTCAAGGCTTTTAGATTTCGTTTCAAGGCTTTTAGATTTGATTTCCACAGGACCAAATTACCCTGCACATTAAATCGTCTGTTTTTCAACTCTTTAACCGAAACGATGCAGGAATGTATGCAAAAAACATTTTATTTTTATAGGCAATAACACAGATGTTGGCACAGGGAAAGCATGATTATTTCGCAGAGACTGTAATCTGTGCCAACTGCTATATTGTTGCCTTTCTTTTTATTACCCATAAGAGGAATTAGAGAAGGGCAACTTTCACTTTAATTACAGCCACAAATATGGTTAATATAGCTGGAGGAGGTTCATGAAGAAGAGTATGGCGGCTATTCGCGGCTCTATTCCATCGACCTTGCCGATTTGGGAGTTGTAGCGGTCACGCACAGTTCCGTCGCGTTCCACCTTGCCTATCTGGGAGTTGTAGCGGTCACGCACAGTTCCGTCGCGTTCCACCTTGCCTATCTGGGAATTATAGCGGTCACGAATAATGCCGTCGCTCTCTATCTTTCCTACTTGGGAGTTGTAGCGGTCACGCACAGTTCCGTCGCGTTCCACCTTGCCTATCTGGGAGTTGTAGCGGTCGCGGATTATGCCGTCTTTTTCCACTTTGCCTATCTGGGAGTTGTAGCGGTCGCGCACTGTTTGGGCATGAATATCATTGACCATTGACGACTGAACGTCGAACATTATGGCCAGCAGGAGGAATCGGAATAAGGTTTTCATAGCTTTTAGGAATAAATATATGTTGTTGTAATAATTGTGGAATCGTAAAATCAAAACAGTGTGAGTTCCTCCAGGTCATATTGCCGGGAGGGTTTCTCGCGGTCGAGGGTCACTATTGTGGCGGGGCCGTCGCCGAGGGCATGCATGGCTGAATCGAAGGCCATCTGGGGCGTGTTGTTCTGCTCGCTCAGGTGGCATAGCCAGATGGTCTTGAGGTGGTGGCAGTGGCGTGCAATGATTTCGGCGGCCTGCTGATTGGAGAGATGGCCGTTTCCACCGCGTATGCGGTCTTGCAGCACGAGGGGGTAGGGGCCTCGAGCGAGCATGAGGGGATCGTAGTTTGACTCGAGCACCAGATGGGTAGCTTCGTTTACATGACGCTCTATCTCGTCAGTCCAGTGACCGCAGTCGGTGACGATACACAGGCGCACGGAACCATGGCTAATAAGGAAGCCGGTGTTATCTCTTGAGTCATGGGGCACGGCGAAGGGCGTGATGTCAATGTCGAGTAGGCGGAATGAGGTGCCCCAGTAGAATGTGGTGATATCCTCCAACCGCGGCTTCTTGGTTATGTGACGATTTAGAAATATGCCTTTCTTAGTTTCCTCAGTCATATATACTGGCAGGTTGTCCTTTTGGTTGAGGACTGCGAGAGAGCGCACGTGGTCGATGTGGTGGTGGGTCACAAGTACGGCTGCTACTTTGCCGAGAGACATACCATATTGGTGTGTCTGCTTGCGTAGGCGGCGTTCTGCAATACCGGCGTCTATCATAATGGCGCCTGCCTTGGTCTGGATATAGTAGCTATTGCCACTGCTGCCGCTTCCTATTGACTGAAATGTAAACACGGGCGTTTTTGTTTGATATTTAGTGGTTTATGTTAGGATAGGAGGGAGGTTCTCTATAATTTCCAGCAATTGCGCCGGTGATTCAGCAATGGTGGTTGCTCCATGGCGTATCAAGAAGTCTTTGTCGCGGAAGCCCCATGCTACGCTGATGCAGGGCAGAGAGGCGTTGTGGGCGGTGAGTATGTCAACATCGCTGTCGCCAACATAGATGGTGTTTGCCTCGCTGGTTCCCAACAGGCGCATGACTTGCAGCAGCATGTCGGGTGCGGGTTTGCGCCTCACTTGCTTAGTCTCACCTACGGCTATATTTATGCAGTCGGCAAAAAAACGTTCTCTGAGCTCGCTTACAGCCGGCTGTAGCTTGTTAGACACAATGGCCAGGCCCAGATTCCTGCGCTTGAACTCGGAAAGCATCTCTGTCACTCCGGGATAGGGTAGTGTGCGGTCAAGGCAGTGCTCGGTGTAATGCTGACGGAAGATGTCTAGGCAATGAAGGATGGAGGCCTCGCTGGTGCCTTGTGGTACAGCCTTCTCTATCAGCTTGGCTATGCCGTTGCCTACCATTAGGCGCACTTCTTGGGTGGTATGCGGGGGATAGCCGCAGACCTGGAGGGCATGGTTGGTGCTGGCGGTAAGATCGTCGAGGGTGTTGAGTAAGGTGCCGTCGAGGTCGAAGATTATATTTAGGTGTTGCTGATGGGTCATTGTGTAGGTCTCAGTGATGATGCTGTTACTCCTCCAGCCCCTTCATACTCATGGCTGAGAGTTGGAGTTGACTGTTGAACGAAGCTCTTACGCTGAAAGTCTTGCTTTGTGCGGTGCCCTCGCTGTCGGTGGTCATGCGGCTTACGGTGCAGCCGGCGCTATAGGTGGGGCCGCTTTCGGAAGGCCGCTTCTCAATGCTGACGGGAGAGATGACAGAGTAGCTTGTCACGCCATTGCCGGCATGGCCATCGATGAAGTCGCAGCTCTTGCTGAATACTGCTGAGGTGGTGATATTGTTCAGGGCCTCTTTGTTGTTGTCGGTCAGTGCAGCGAAATAGGCGTTGATGGTGCTTCTGATGGCCTCGCGCTCCTCGTCGGTGGGGCGTGAATCGATGATGAATTGCTTCTGTTCGCGTGCCATCTCGGCGTATTTGCCGTCGGGGTGGAGATCAAGGTATTTCTGCAGGGCTCCCTCAGTGTTGCTGCGCTTGGCGTAGGTCCAGTCGAGCGAGTCAATCTTGTCGTAGGCTAGCTGGTCAAAGGGGCTGTTGGGAAACTTGCTGCGGAACATGGCGAAGTCGTCCACATTGGTGGAGGTGACGATCTTGGCCCACTCCTGCTCATAGCGCTGATAGAGGGCAATATTGTCTTGTATGTCTTTCTTGTGCTCAGTCTCGGGGTGTCGAAGTAAGAATGTTTCGGCATCTGCTATGGAGAAGTTCTCCATCAGGAGGTCGTAGTCCATTTCTTCCTCCACGGCCAATTGGTGGTTGTGGTAGAGCAACCACCCAACGCCGCCCAGCAGCATTACGCCAACAAGACTGCACAGCACAATCAGGCGCAATTTTTTCTTTGATATTTTCCTCTCCTTCTTGGGAATAGGGGCTTTATTCTCCAGTTGGGAGGGGGTAGCGGGATGTTGCTGTATTTCTTTGTTCTCGGCGCCGCAGTGGGGGCAGGAATGTGCTCTGGATGAGATTTCACGTCCGCATTCGGGACAGATGATGAGTGCCATGTTATTTACTTTTTCGTGATTTACTATTAGAGTTGATGAACCGATTGCTTTCTAACTTAGGGATTAGGTCTTAGATTTACTTCGTGGTCAATGATGGGCGGGAAGTCCTCCTCGTAATGCGACACCATTATCAGGGTGCGCTGGGGCGGCCGGAAGTATTCACATATTATTTGCCTTGCGCGAAGGCGATAGCAGGAGTCAAGGCCATGGAAGGGCTCGTCGAGTATCAGTAACGGCGGAGTCTTGACGAAAGCCCGGCATAGCAGTACCCACCTTTGCTCACCGCTGGAGAGACAGAGGTAACTTCTCTCGGCCCATTGGCTGATGCCGAAGGTGTCCATCCACTTTGTGATGGCGCTATAGTCGTCGGCCTTGGGCTGGCAAAAGAGACCAGTGACATCATGCAGGCCGCTGGCCACTATGTCTCTGACGGGTAGGTTGCGGCGGAAGGCGCGAAACATCTCTGGCGACACGAATCCAATATTTTTCTTTATGTCCCAGATGCTCTCGCCGCTGCCGCGCCGCCGGCCGAAGAGGGTGATATTGCAGGCATAGCCTTGCGGGTTATCGGCGCAGATGAGGCTAAGCAAGGTACTCTTGCCGCTGCCGTTAGGACCCTTCAGCGCCCAGTGCTCTCCCTCGTGGATGGTGAGATTGAAGTCCTTGAGTATGGTTCGCTCTCCATAGCGAATGTTGATGTTATGGGCTTCCAACACTTTAAGGCGTGAGGCCGTTGGCTTGCGGCTGTCGATTATTGGTTTATGGCTTGCGGGTTTTTCCTGCCAGCGACTGGTAGTAAGCACTATTGCCGTATGCTGTTGCTCGGCCAACTGCTCCAGCAGATTGCTGACGGCGTGACGCCCTGCGACATCCAATCCGATGAATGGATTGTCGATAATCAGCAGTTGTGGTTTTTTTGTCAGCATCCTGGTCAGCTGGAGGCGACGGAACTCACCTGAGCTCAAGCTTACCACTGTGCGCTCCATCATGCTGCCGAAGTCCATGAGTGAAGACTGATGCTCGCCTTTGAGCACGTCTTTTATCCGTGGTTCGAAGTTCTCGTCTCTTGCACCCTGGTTCCAGCGCATTTGGTAAGCGCTGCCGCCAACGTCCACTCCGGTGGAGTATTGGTCATTGAAGCTGGCATAGCAGATGGCGAGGCCGTCGGCGGTTTCACGCTGTCCCTGTTTGAGTCGGCGCTTTCCTCGCAGCATGTCGGTGAGGGTGCTCTTGCCACTGCCGTTGGGGCCGCAGATAATCAGTGTCTCGCCCTGGTGGATTTCCATGTTGACAGCTTTGCCAAACTGGAACTCTCCATCGGGCACAGCATTGGTTAGCCTTATAAGCACTTTGTTGCTCATTGGTCAGTTTTTGAGGGCTTAGTGGTCTTGCGACCAGACTGACGTGTTACTCTTGCGGGGTTGCTCTTTACGAAGGCGCTCCATGTGGAGTACTCCCGTGCTGAGACGATGGTGGTGCGTTGGGTATGGTGGCAGTAGGCTATGGCCAAGGCATCGGTGGCATCTAGGAAGGGACCCATGCTCTTCTGATCAATTTTGAAGATCTTGGCCAGCATACCAGCCACCTGTTCCTTGCTGGCGGAGCCGTTGCCAGTGATGGCCAACTTTACTTTGGTGGGCGGATATTCGTGGACGACCAGGTCACGCTCGATGGCTGCAGCTATGGCTACGCCCTGTGCTCTACCCAGTTTGATGGCGCTCTGTATGTTTTTGCCAAAGAAGGGACTCTCTATGGCCAGCTCATCGGGATGGAAAGTGTTTATGAGTCTTAGCACATTCTCGTGGATGCGCCCCAGCTTGAGATAGATGTCGGCACATTTGCGCAGGTCGATAACTCCCATGGCTTCAATGCAGAGATTTCTGCCGCTGGAGCGGATGATGCTGTAGCCCAGTACATTGGTGCCTGGGTCGATGCCCATAATGACGAGGTCAGACTGCTTATTGTCCATCATGCCGCAAAGATACGATTTTTTATTTACTCCGTCAGTACACTAAATAAAGATTTTCTCCGTTTTCTTAAATAGTGAGTTCCTCTTATCGACATATATTGAAATATACAGGCATCTTCGGTAGCATTCAAGCTGTTACGATGCTGGCCTCCATATTGCGCAACAAGGCCGCAGCGCTGCTGATTGATCGCTACGGTCAGGGTTTGGCAGACCTGTTTAGCAATACTGCCAACCTTATCAGTACCGCCACGACGCTTGTGATGCCTGTAAGCGTAGTGAGGCGATTGTCGCATCTTTATGAGCATAATGGCGACGGCTCCGCAGAGATAACGGAGGAAATCAGGGTGGTCCGCTCATGGAGCGTGCTAACGGGATTGGTGGCTATGCTGCTGGTGGCTGCTGCTGCTCCACTGCTGAGTGAGATGACCATGGGCAGCATAAGTTTTACCCGCAGCTATCTCTTCCTGTCGCCGCTGCTGATGTTTATCAGCATTAACGGCACCGAGGTGGCTATCCTCAAGGCAACCCGTCGGCTCAAGCAGCTGGCGGTAGCGTCGGTGGTGAGTGCGCTGGCTACGCTGGTGATATGCGTTGTCAGCTATTGGCTGTGGAGTCTGCGCGGTATCGTCATTTCACTTGACGTAAGCCTGTTGGCCACTACGCTGCTCAATATGCGCTATACCCTCAAGGTTTATCCCTATAGTGCTGCGCCCTTCAGATGGAGCGTACTACGCAAGGGTGGGGAGATTATCAAGCTCAGCATATCATTCCTGCTGGCATCAGTGGCCGCTGCGCTGGCAGAGATGCTTATACGCACCTTTATTTCCAACAGCGGCTCTATTGAGGACGTAGGGCTCTACGGCGCAGGCTTCGTGCTTACCGTTACATATACCAAGTTTATCTTTTCGGCCATGGATGCCGACTTCTATCCGCGGCTCTCGGGTATAGTGGATGATATAGAGCAGATGAACCTGACTATCAACAGGCAGGTGGTGGTATGCGTGCTGTTGATAGTGCCGTGTCTGATATTGTTTACGCTATTCTTGCCTCAGATTATCAACATTCTCTATCGCCCCGAATATCAGGAGGTTATCCCTATGGTGATGTGTGCCACACTGTATATGTTTTCCAGGGCAATCAACACACCTATAGCCTATACTGCATTGGCCAAGGGCGACTCGCGGATGTTCTTGATTATAGAGTGCATAGCTGCTCTTCTGCTGGGCGCTTTTGTAGTTGCCGGCTACAGTACGGCAGGCCTCTTGGGCAGCGGCATCGGCCTCACGCTGAGCAACCTGGTGGAGTTGGTGATAATAGCAGTGGTCTATAACCGCGCCTATGGGGTGCTGCTTCATCGCACTACGGTGCAGATAATAATAGGGCAATTACTGTTGCTGATAACTGCTCTTGCCTGCATCGTGTTTATAGCCACTCCTTCAGTGCGATATCCTCTCACGCTGGCCATAGTCTTCATTTCAGCCATCTTCGCTTGGCGTATGCTTCGCTGTTCCCCTGATAATGGGAAGTAGACAAAAAAATAACAGGACGACGCCAATATCCACATTCGGACTTGGGGCTATCGTCCTGTTAACTTTCTGAGGAGCCGAAAAGGCTTAGGTAACTTCTCGTTAACTTCTTACTTTAGCGGTTGCCGTACATTTTTTCATAGTAGGTCTGGTAGTCGGTGCCTGTTACGGCCTCCACCCATTCGGGATTGTCGAGATACCATCGTATGGTGAGCACGATGCCCTTGGCAAAGGGTGTCTCAGGTTCCCATCCAAGGTCCTGACGTATCTTGGTGGGATCGATGCCGTAGCGTAGGTCATGGCCCAGGCGGTCGGCAACATAGGTGATGAGGTTGTCGTTTATCCAGCTCACATCGCTGCGGTCGGCCTCTGGCAGCAGGGTGCGGTACTGCGGCTCAGCCTCCATTATTTCGCGGATGGTGCGGATGATGAGCTTGACGATGTCAATGTTGCGCATTTCGTTGTGGCCTCCCACATTATATATAGAGCCGTTTTTGCCCTTGCTGACCACGAGGTCTATGGCCTTGCAGTGGTCCTCCACATATAGCCAGTCTCGCACATTCTCGCCTTTGCCATATACTGGCAGCGGTTTGTGGCTGAGTATGTTGCGTATGATGAGCGGTATGAGCTTCTCGGGGAAGTGGTAGGGGCCGTAGTTGTTGGAGCAGCGGGTGATACTTACGGGCATCTTGAAGGTGTCGCGGTAGGCCATCACTATGAGGTCAGCGCTGGTCTTGCTGGCGCTGTAGGGCGAGTGGGGGCAGAGGGGAGTCTCCTCGGTGAAGAATCCCTCCGGGCCGAGTGAGCCATACACCTCGTCGGTGGATACCTGGTGGTAGCGCACTCCCTGTCGCCATGTGGGGTAGCCTTGCGTGTCCTTACCTGTCACCCATGCCCGGCGAGCAGCATCAAGCAGGTTCTGCGTGCCGAGGATATTGGTCTGCAGGAAAAGCTGCGGATTGGTGATGGAGCGGTCTACGTGGCTCTCGGCGGCAAAGTTGATGACATAGTCAAATTGATACTGCTCAAACAGACTGTCCACCAACTGGCGGTCGCCGATGTCTCCCTTCACAAAGAAGCAGCGCTGATTGTCGATATCTTTGTCGATGGTACCGAGATAGCCGGCGTAGGTCAGGGCATCAAGGATGACAATGCGCACATCCTGATGCTCACGCAGCATATATTTCACAAAGTTGGAGCCGATGAACCCGGCTGCGCCCGTAACGAGATATGTCTTCATAATAAGGTCGTTTAAGGTATGAAGGTCTTTTTAAGGTCCTTAAGATTCCTTAGTGTCTCCGCGGTGCCAACCGGCACCTTAAAGGCCGTAAGAATCCCAAGGACCTTATCTTGTAAAGGAAAGGTTAGCCGAGGAAGCCGAGCAACGCACCGGCAGCAATGGCAGAGCCAATCACACCGGCCACATTGGGTCCCATGGCATGCATGAGTAGATAGTTGTGCTTGTCGTATTTGAGACCTATGTTCTGCGAGATGCGTGCGGCCATGGGTACTGCACTCACTCCGGCATTGCCGATTAGCGGGTTGAGTTTCTTATGCTCCGGCAGGAAAACGTTCATCATTTTGACAAACAATACACCAGAGCAGGTGGCTATGGCGAAGGCCAATGCGCCGAGGATGAATATCTTGATGGTGTCGGCGGTCAGGAACTCGCTGGCCTGAGTGGAGCAGCCCACGGTGAGGCCGAGCAGCATTACCACAATGTCGTTGAGGGCTGAGCCTGCAGTCTTTGCAAGGCGTGTAGTCTTGGTGGACTCCTTGAGCAGGTTGCCAAAGAATAGTACGCCCAGCAGTGGCAGGCCGGAGGGGATAATCATGGCCGTCATCAGAAGGCCTACGATGGGGAAGATGATCTTCTCTGTCTGGCTTACCTGGCGCGCGGGCTTCATGTGGATCACTCGCTCCTTCTTGGTGGTAAGTAGTCGCATGAAGAATGGTTGGATCACCGGTACTAAGGCCATGTAGGAGTAGGCGCATACGGCAATGGCTCCCATCAGGTTGGGCGACAACTTTGACGATAGAAAGATAGCCGTGGGGCCGTCGGCGCCGCCGATGATGGCTATGCCTGCCGCCTGATTGGGCTCAAAGCCTAGCAGCAGGGCGATCATATAGGCACCGAAGATGCCGAATTGGGCTGCGCCACCCACTAGCAGTAGCTTGGGGTTGGCCAGCAGGGCGGTAAAGTCGGTCATCGCGCCGATGCCAAGGAACACCAGCGGCGGATACCAGCCGTCTTTCACGCCTGAGTAGAAGAAGTTGAGCACTGAGTTGTCTTCGTAGATGCCTACCTCTAAGCCTATAGACTTAAACGGGATGTTGCCCAGAATGATGCCGAAGCCTATCGGAATGAGCAGTAGCGGTTCAAAGTCCTTTTTGATGGCAAGCCATACGAAGAAGATGCCGACCAGAATCATGATGTAATTAGACCACTCTCCTTGGTAGAATCCAGTGAAAGTGATAAAATCACTCAGTTTGGTTCCAATAAAATCCCACATAGTTTAGTCTTACGGTTTCGCAGTTCGACAATCAATTGCCAAACAATAAGATTGTCAAATAGTCAAATAAAAGTTATCCGATGGTGAACATGGTGGTGCCCTCCATTACGGAGTCGCCTTTCTGCACGGTGATGGAGGTGATGGTGCCAGCCTTCTCGGCGGTGATCTCGTTTTCCATCTTCATGGCTTCAAGTATGAGCACCACATCACCCACGTTGACCTGCTGGCCTACTGCCACCTTGATATCGTTGATGGTGCCGGGCAGGGGAGCCTTGAAGGGAGTGCCTTCACCGGCAGCAGCGGCGGGAGCTGGAGCGGCAGCCTTGGGAGCAGCAGTGGGGGCTGCGGCCTTCGGTGCCGTGGCGGGAGCAGCGGCAGGCTTAGCTGCGGGTGTGACTTTCTTAGGCTCGCGGCCTACGATTTCCACGTCGTAGGCTTTGCCGTTTACGGTTACATTGGCTTGGTTGCCCTGAAGGTTCTCGATGTTAACGGTGTATTCCTTGCCGTTGATGATGTATTTATACTCTTTCATTGTTGTGTAGGTTGTTTATCGTTTAATGGTTATTATTTCTTGTTTATCGCAGTGTGCCGGCGGCAATCATTTCAGCTTTGTCGGCCCACGGTGATTGGGTGGGGATGATGGTTATTATTCCGCTCTCTTCTTCGTGGGCAAGTTCTGCCTCGAGAGCGAGGGCTATGAGAGCCACGTCCATGTCTTCGTTGCCGGTGCCGGAGGTGGCTTCTGTCAGGGCCATCATTGCGGCTACGGCAGCCTCTGTGTCAGTTCCTGTGCCATTGCCTGCTGTGCCGGTGGTGGCCAGGGGGGCTATTTGGACATCCTTGTTGCCTATGCGGGCGAACACTTTACCAAACAGCTTGAAGAACAGGTATAGCAGGAGTAGGCAGCTGAACACCACGCCCATCGCCATGATGGCCATGGCAAATCCGTGTGGGTCTTTCTCCTTAAACTCTGCAATCTTGTTGTTCTTTTTAGCCTGCAGGTAGTCGTTGGCCTGAGTGGGGGTGGGGCGGTCGCATATGCGCCATGAGTCCTTCTTGAAGTCCTTGGCCCACGATTTGCCTGCCATGAGGTAGTCAGGTATGGTTAGCGAGTCCAACAGGTCAACGCCGTTTCCGCTGTATAGAGCCACTATGTCGCCCGGGGCAAGGGTGAAGTCCAGGTGCTGCAAGCCGAGGTTGTCCTGGCCGTCGGCATAGAGCAGCAGGCAGTTCTGTGGAGTAATCCTTGTGACGGGGTTGCCTGTGGGGATGAGGTGCATCATTTCTATGCGCTGCGGTGCGGAGAGCTCGGGGTTGAGGGCAGCGGGATTGTTGGTGATATAGAATCCTCCCAGGTTCTGTGAGCCGTAGGAGATGTTCTGTATCTCAATCCATGCCTTGCCCCTCGTGGAGCTGTCGCCCAGACATACCTCACTCAGGCGCAGGCTCTGCGAACCGTCTGCCGATGCTGCCAGGGGTAGCAGCATCAGCAGGGCGGCGGCTAGGGTGACTATGTTGGTAGTCTTGAGATATTTCATGCTGTAAGCATACTTTTTTTATAGAGGAATGTTGCCGTGCTTCTTGGCCGGGCGTGTTTGGCGCTTGTTTTGCAGGATGGCCAGGGCGCGGCAGATGCGGAAGCGGGTGTTCTTGGGCTCGATGATGTCGTCGATGTAGCCGTAGCTGGCAGCCTGGTAGGGATTGTTGAAGAGTTCGTTGTACTCATCTTCTTTCTCAGCCAGGAAAGCTTTCGGGTCTTCGGCTTCCTTGGCGGCCTTGGCGTAGAGCACAGCCACTGCGCCCTTGCTGCCCATCACGGCCATCTCGGCTGCGGGCCAGGCGTAGTTGAGGTCAGCCTTGAGCTGCTTGCAGCCCATCACGATGTGGCTGCCGCCGTAGCTCTTGCGCAGCGTAACGGTTACCTTGGGCACCGTGGCCTCGCCGTAGGCGAAGAGCAGCTTTGCGCCGTGGTCGATTACGGCGTTGTACTCTTGGCCTGTGCCGGGCAGGAAGCCGGGTACGTCAACCAGAGTCACGATGGGTATGTTGAAAGCGTCGCAGAATCTTACGAAGCGCGCACCCTTGCGGCTGGCGTTGCAGTCCAGTACGCCGGCGTACACTTTCGGCTGGTTGGCAACTATGCCCACGCTCTGGCCGTTGAAGCGGGCGAAGCCCACTATGATATTCTTGGCAAAGTTGCGGTGTACCTCCATGAACTCGCCGTTATCGACGATGGAGCCTATAACCTCATACATGTCGTATGCCTTGTTGGGGTCATCGGGCAGTATGTCGTTGAGGGCCTCTTCGGTGCGGTCTACGGGGTCGTTGCATTCTACGCGCGGGGTGGTCTCCATGTTGTTTTGGGGTATATAGGAGATGAGCCTGCGTATATTTGTTGCCAGTTCCTCTTCGCTGGAGCAGGTGAAGTGGGCCACGCCGCTCTTGGTGCCGTGTACCGATGCGCCGCCCAGGTTCTCCTGGCTTACCTCTTCACCCGTAACGCTCTTCACCACGGCGGGGCCGGTGAGGAACATGTAGCTCACGTCCTCAAGCATGAAGATGAAGTCAGTGATGGCAGGTGAATAGACGGCACCGCCGGCACAGGGGCCGCAGATGGCTGAAATCTGGGGTACCACGCCCGAAGCTTCGATGTTGCGTTGGAAGATGTTGGCATAGCCGGCCAAGGCGTTCACACCCTCCTGGATGCGTGCGCCGCCCGAGTCATTGAGGCCGATGCAGGGCACGCCCATCTTCATGGCTTCGTCCATCACCTTGCAGATCTTCTCCGACATCGTCTCCGACAGTGAGCCGGCGTTGACGGTGAAGTCCTGGGCGAAGACATAGACCAGGCGGCCGTCGATGGTGCCGCTGCCGGTAACCACGCCGTCACCGGGGAACTGCTTCTTCTCCATGCCGAAGTTGTGGCAGCGGTGGAGCTTAAACATGTCCATCTCCTCAAAACTGCCCTCGTCCAGCAGCAAATCAATTCTTTCGCGAGCGGTCAGTTTGCCTTTCGCGTGCTGCTTCTCGATAGCCTTCTCGCCACCGCCCAGACGGGCTGCGGCGCGCTTTTCTACAAGCTTCTTGATGTTTTCCTGTTGCTTTGTCATAAAAAAGAATTTATTGTGTTTTTGGTTTTGATTAGTTTTCTAATTCTGTGCAAAGTTACGAAAAAATCTGCATATACCTTATTAAATAAGGCAAATTCGGCGAAAAAAATATTATGCGCGCCATATGTTGGGTTCGTGACAATAAATATATCGTTGCCTTTGTTTTAGTGACAACAGATTTATTACTCCCTAATTTTTTCACAGCCAAATGCCGCAAATGCTGCAGAAACTACAAAAAGATGTCGCTGAAAAAATGCAGCAAACGCGGAAATTTGTTTTTATCGCGAAAGGGTCGTTTCTAACTCCGCAGAGGTTTCCAACTTCGGCGCGATTAAATATTTTCTCGGCGCGATTAGATTTTTTCTCGGCGCGATTAAGTTTTCTTGGGATAAGGTTACGGCGCGGTGATGTGAATGTGGCATTTTCACCTGCAAAGGCTAAACAGTTGCGCAGGAGAGTCGACACTTTGCAATAGCGGCGAGTCTTTGTTGTCTTTTGACGTTATATTGCAGGCAAAAACATTTTTCCTGACGCTTTTAGGCAGCAAAATGTAATAAGCAGATAGAAACTTTATAGGTATTACAGTGCTTATGTAACAAAATGTAAGATAAAGGCTCTATGTGAGAGGAAAAATAGGTGCTGCCCGTTGTGGGGTAAGCGGAGGAATTTTAGTAATTTTGCATCCCGAATATGGATAGTGCCAAGACTATAGCTGGTAAGGATGCGGGTTTTCTTGAGCTGGGCAGCGAGCCTGTGGGCCGCCTGCTGCTGAAGTATGCCACGCCGGCGGTGATTGCCATGACGGCATCGTCGCTCTACAATATCGTGGACGCGATATTCATCGGCCAGGGCGTGAGCGCGCTGGCCATTGCAGGCATTTCGCTAACTTTCCCAGTGATGCAGATGACGGCAGCCTTCGGCTCGATGATCGGCGTGGGGGCCAGTACCCTGCTGTCGGTGAGGCTGGGCGAACGTGACTACGAGACTGCACGCCGCATACTAGGCAATGTGGTGGTGCTGAATGTGATTATGGGTGTGGTGCTAGGCGCACTGATGCTGTGCTTTATTGACCCTATTCTCTATTTCTTCGGCGCCACCGATGAGACCTTGCGTTATGCACGCGACTTTATGGTGGTGATACTGGCGGGTAATGTGATTACGCACCTGTACTATGGTCTTAATGCTATGTTGCGAGCGGCTTCACAGCCCCGCGCGGCTATGATGGCAACTATCTACAGCGTGGTGCTGAACGTGATATTGTGCCCGTTGTTTATCTATGTGCTTGATTGGGGCATACGCGGAGCTGCACTGGCCACCATGCTGTCGCAGACTTCGGTGCTGATGTGGCAGTTTAAGCTCTTTAGCAACAAGCGTCAGTTCATCCGCTTTCAGCGCGGTATTTACAGACTGAAGGCTCGCATCGTGAAGGATTCGTTTATGATTGGACTGTCGCCGTTTCTTATTAATCTCACGGGCTGCGTGGTGGCAGCGTTGATTAACAAGAGCCTGTTGGTCTACGGCAACGACCTGGACGTGGCATCCTACGGTATCTGCAACCGTTATGCCTTCTTCTTCCTGATGATTGTGATGGGCCTTAACCAGGGCATGCAGCCGATAGTGGGCTACAACTACGGGGCTAACAACAGTGACCGCGTGAGGGCGGCGCTGGTGAAGACCATCGTATGGGCCACGGTGGTGGTGACGGTGGGGTTTGTGGTCAGCCTGATTGTGCCGCGCCAGATAGTGAGCGCATTCACCACTGACCCGCACCTGATAGACATATCGATGCATAATCTCTTTATACTGGTGTGCACGTTTCCCATCATTGGTTTTACCATTGTGGTGACCAACTTCTTCCAGTGCATCGGCGTGGTGAAGAAGAGCATATTCCTCTCGCTATCGCGTCAGCTGATCTTCCTTATCCCTGCGGTGATAATCCTGCCTACCTTTATGGGTGTTGACGGCGTGATGTGGTCCTTTCCGGTGAGCGACGTCGTGGCCACCGCCACTGCTGCCGTGCTCTTCTGGATGGAGATGCGCAAGTCTAAAAGAAATTGAGAATTGAAAATTATTGCCAAGTCCGGAAGAAACGGACTGAAAGAAATTGCCATAAATTATTCAGAAATTTTTTTATTTATCAAGAATTAGAGAATTAACCCTCAACTCTTAACTCTCAACTATCAATTAAGGAAATGAAAAGGATACTTCTCATCTCTGACACACACAACTATTGGGATCCTCGCTATGCGGAATATATCGCACCGTGCGACGAGGTATGGCATGCCGGCGACATGTGCTCCTATGAGCATGCCCAGCGCTTTGCGGAGTTGAAGCCGTTGAGGGCTGTCTGCGGTAACTGCGACGGCGGCGACCTGCGCCTTGTCTATCCTGAGGTGCTGCGCTGGCGCTGTGAGGACGTTGAAGTGCTGATGAAGCATATCGGCGGCTACCCTGGTCACTATGATCCCTCAGTCTTGAGATATATACAAGACCTGTGCAGACGGGAGGGTGAGGCGCATGATGAAAGACCTCAGGCATCACGGTTGTTTATCTCTGGACACAGCCATATTCTTAAGGTGAAGTATGACGAGCGGCTAGGTTTGCTTCACATCAATCCCGGAGCCGCGGGACTGCAGGGGTGGCAGGCCGTGCGCACGCTGGTGCGCCTTACCATCGACGGGCCTGACATCAAGGACCTGGAAGTAATAGAGCTCGGCAAGTAGGATTGCCGAGCTCTGTTGGTGTATAGTTTCTTATGTGATTCAGACGATGCCCTGCGCCATCATGGCCTTGGCAACCTTGATGAAGCCGGCTACGTTGGCACCCTTCACGTAGTTGATGTAGCCGTCGGGCTCCGTGCCGTACTTTAGACAATTGGCGTGGATGTCCTCCATGATGATGTGCAGACGATGGTCAACTTCCTCGGCTGTCCAGCTGAGGCGCTCGGAGTTTTGGCTCATCTCCAGTCCGCTGACGCTTACGCCACCGGCATTGGCAGCCTTGCCAGGTGCGTAGAGTATCTTGGCACGCTGGAAGACGCGTATGGCTCCTGGTGTGGAGGGCATGTTAGCGCCCTCGCTGACGGCAATGACTCCGTTATTGACAAGCGTCTCGGCAGCCTCTTCGCTGATTTCATTCTGAGTGGCGGAGGGCAGTGCGATATCAGCCTTCTCGCCCCAAGGCTTCTTGCCTGCCACATAGCGGGCGGTGGGATAGCGTTCGGCGTACTCATAGATTCTGCCGCGATAGATATTCTTGAGCTCCATGATGTAGTCGAGCTTCTCGCGGTCTATGCCGTCGGGGTCATAGATGTAACCGTCGCTGTCGCTCATGGTGAGCACCTTGCCACCCAGCTGCAGCACCTTCTCAGCCGTGTACTGTGCTACGTTGCCGGCACCGCTGATGAGCACTGTCTTGCCCTCGACGCTCTGGCCGCGGGTTTTGAGCATCTCCTGCAGGAAATAGACGTTGCCGTAGCCTGTAGCCTCGGGGCGTATGAGGCTGCCTCCAAACTCACGGCCCTTGCCGGTGAGCACACCGCTGAACTCATGGGTGAGCTTCTTGTACATGCCGAACATGTAGCCCACCTCGCGGCCGCCTACTCCGATGTCGCCTGCGGGCACGTCCTGGTCAGGACCGATGTTGCGGGTGAGCTCCAGCATGAAGGCCTGGCAGAAGCGCATGACCTCGGCATTGCTCTTGCCGCGTGGCGAGAAGTCGCTGCCGCCCTTGGCTCCGCCCATGGGGAGAGTGGTGAGTGAGTTCTTGAAGGTCTGCTCGAAGGCTAGAAACTTCAGGATGCCGAGATTGACAGAGGCGTGGAAGCGGATGCCGCCCTTGTAGGGGCCAATGGCATTGTTGTGCTGCACGCGGTAGCCCATGTTGGTCTGTATGCGCCCCTGGTCATCCTGCCAGCTGACGCGGAAGGTGTAGATGCGGTCGGGTATGCATAGGCGCTCAATGAGATTGGCGCGGTCAAATTCGGGGTGCTTATTGTATTCCTCCTCAATGGTGGAGAGCACTTCCTCTACGGCTTGGTGATATTCGGGTTCGCCGGGGAAGCGGCGCTTCAAATCTTCAAGTACTTTCTGTGCGTTCATTGTGTTTTTTTTTAAGGGTTAAACCGATAGTTGTTTCCTTGTGCAAAAGTAACAAATTTAATGCTATGAAACTGCAATGGCATGCATTTATTTTTGACATTTGTCAAAATTTTGGCATCAAATGTATAAAAACGCAAGAATAATGCCCGTTTTTTAATACGGACATTGCAAAAAGCGCAAAAACGAGGCTTGCGGTTTAGAGGGCCAGTCGCCATACTCCGCGGATGCCCCATGCGCTGAGGCGGTAGAGCAGGGGGAGTCTGAACTTGTCTGTCAGGGTGCAGATGCTGCGGTCTATACTATTATATATAAGGTGGGCAGCCTGGCTGTTGGCCTCGTGGCGCACATGACCGGCATAGAGAGCCTTGCGGCTGTTGAGGGCGCGGAGAAAACTCCTTACTTCTTTACCCCTTACTCCTATCTCCTGTTTTATATCCTTCTCTATGGCACTGTGGGCGGTGAGGATTTCGTCGATACGGTCTGCAAATCTGTTGCCGGTAATGCTGTTGGAGTGTTGGTATATCCTGTGCCATGCGCCGGGTAGCCATACCGTCTTGGGGTTGGCAAGCATAATGCGCAAAGCCCATTCGAAGTCAATCCAATAGAAGAGGTCTTCGTTCCAACGGGCGTGCTCTTGAGCGAAGGTGCGACGCAAGAAGAGTGATACGGTGGCAAAGTTGTTGGCCACAATATGGCATCGCGGGTCGGTGGAGCGAATGATGTGGCGTGGCGTCACATTGCCGCTGGGGTCTATATAGTTTACCTGGAGGGCCACTGCGTCGGCATTTTCCTGGATGGCGAGTTCTTGGGCAGCGCTGAGCATTTGGGGGCTCAGCTCGTCGTCGGAGTCAAAGAAATAGACGTATTCGCCGTTGGCCTGGCTGAGGCCGCAGTTTCGTGCTGCCGCCGCCCCGGGCTTGCTCTCGTGGAGCAGGATGGCGGTGCTTGCGGTGCATGTGGTATTTATGTTGTCCACAAATTGCTGTACGATGCTGCATGTGGCATCGTCGCTGTTGTTATCAACAAATATTATCTCCACCTGGCAATTCTTGATGCTACTAAGGCTGTCAAATAGCCGCGGGAGCAGTTCGCTGCGGTTGTGGACCGGTATGATTAGGCTGACCATCAGAAGTGTTAAAATGGCGTTAGTGCGGTAGCTGTGTAGTGAGTAAAGAAGCTGGGTGGGAGCCCCTCCTCGGGGTGGAGAGGATACGGGGAGTTATTCGGCCTCAAGGGCGCGTAGCACGTCAATCTTGCCTATGTCGGTGAGCTTGAGGTCGGGCTGCACCAGGCCGCGGATGTTGAGGCTGTCGCAATTCTGTATGTAGAAATCAATGATGCCGAATTTGTCGGGCCAGTCTTTCATCGCATCTACCATATGTTTGCTCACTACGTGAATGCCGGAGAAGGCTAGGGGGGTGAGTGTTTTCAGGTTTGAGGTTTGAGGTTTGAGGCTTAACGGGCGCACTTCGCCGGTCTTGGTGTTTTGCCAGCCTCGGAGGCGCATCTGGTCGTCAAAGAGCAGATAGCGGCTTGTTTCGCGCCGGCTTACCAGAAGCATGGCATCGGCTTCGCCTATTGAGTGGTATAGTTCGTCAAGGTGGGCATTGCTCAGGATGTCTACATTGTGGATAAGCACGGGGCTGTCGTCGCGGTCAAAGATTAGGGGTGCTGCCTTGCGCAGCCCTCCGCCAGTGTCGAGCAGAAGGGCGCTCTCGTCGCTGATATTGATGCTGATGCCGTTGGATGCTGCCCACTCGGCAAAGGGGCCATGGCTGACATAGTCCTTGATCTGGCCGGCGAAGTGGTGAATGTTGATTGTCAGGTTGGTGAATCCTTCGGCCTGCAACCGCTCGGCCACGTGCCAAAGCAGCGCACGTCCCTTCAGCTCAACGAGCGCTTTGGGACGGCTGTCGGTGAGCGGGGCAAGGCGGGTGCCGAGGCCGGCTGCAAAGATCATAGCTTTCCTCATAGTCTCTTATCTGTTTAGTTTTACCACAGCCTGGCGATGCAGGCCGTCCACCATCACTGTAAGCGGTTGGTCGGTATGAATGTGGCGCAGGTGGGCGCTCTCTTCCTCTGCGGGCATGGCATTAAGGCTTGCCTCGTCATAGACGCCTTCGCCTTTGAAAGCATTGATGGTGAGGTAGCTGACTCCCAGCGACGTGAGGTTCTGGAAGAAATGGGTGCCCTGCGACGGATCTACCTGATACGAGCCAAGGCCAGCCTCCACTATGAGTCGTGCGGCAGATATGTTGGGCCACTTGACGGGTATGCCTAGCCAGGGATCGCTGCTTCCCCAGCGCCCAGGGCCTATGTAGATGCAGTGGCGGCCCTGGCTGAGCAGCTTGGAGTTGATTTTGTCGATCTCGGCGGCTATGATAGGATTGTCGTGAGGGGTATAGTCGGCTGTCTTGACATAGATTATGTCGCTGATGTCGGAGCTGGACTCATGGCCTATGGCGTTGGCAGAGCGCAGCAGACACTCGCTGTCAGGTATATCGGCCAGGTTGACATTGATGCTCATGCGATTGTCAACCATGGGGCGTATCTGGAGGAGGTAGAACTCTCCCGTCCTGTCAGGGCGGAGGTTTACGGCAAACTCTATCTCTACCGGACGGCGCATCTCTTCAGCACCCATCTGGAGGACCTTTTGTATCACCTTAGGCAGAGGGAACACCCCATTGTGGAGCACTCCGCTGAAGGATATTATCTTGCGGTTGCGGCCCTCGTAATAGCCATCGTATATCTGCTGGTCCTCAGGCAGGTAGGTGGAGCATATGTAGGGCAGGGTGCCGTCCTGCTCCGCCTCCCTGATAGACAGTCGCTGGAGGTTGAATCCATCGTCGGTTAGAAACTGGCTGCAAGCCTCGCTCCTCATGTCTAGGGCCAGGAAGGTTGTCTGCGTATCGCGAAGGGCCAGTGTCATCTCGCTCATCTGCAGCACATGGTTGGGCCGCGCTGGGCACACCCTGAGCGAGACTCCGCCGTCCACGATGTATTTGCCCAGTCCAAAGGCCAGCGAAACGGTGCCCTCCTCGGGGCGTTCATCACCGATGGGGTAGTAGTTGATGCTGCGGGCTACGCCACTGATGACAGGGTAGAAGCGGTCGACATGGCGCTCGCCCACCACCACCTGCAGGATTACTGCCATCTTCTCTTGGTCTATTACGTTCTGGGTGGCGGTCATGTAGTCCTTGCTGGCCTTGAAATAGACGGAGGCATATACCGACTTGATAGCAGCGGTAAGCATCTGCAGACGCTCCTCGGCATTCTCTACCGATGGTATCATATAGGTTGAATAAACGCCGGCAAAAGGTTGATAGTGTGCATCTTCCAGTAGCGATGATGAGCGCACGGCGATGGGGTCTTTTACCACAGAGAGGAATGCCCTGAGATCGTTGAGCAGACTGGTGGACAGGTTGCTGCTGACGAAGCGATCAAGCAGCTGTTGGTCGGTCAGCTCATCGCTCAGGGCAGGCTGGTAGAGGTTGTTGCAGTCCATAAAGTCGTCGAAGACATCGGTACACAGCACCACCGTCTTGGGTATCATCACAGGAGCCACCTCGTTGAGGTCGGTGTGCTTCTGCATTATGTGGTCGAGGAATGCCAGACCGCGCCCCTTGCCTCCCAGCGAGCCTTCGCCGATGCGGGCGAAATTGCTATACTGGTCGAAGCGGTCCTTTTGGAACACAGCCACCACGCCACGGTTCTTCATCTGTCGGTAGGCCACGATGGCATCAAAGATCAGCTTGCGGTGGGCGTCGATGTCCTGCACAGATTTGAGCGACATGCCCTTCACCACGTCCGATAGTCCGAACAGGGCCCTCGAGCTGAGCCAGCGGCTCACGTTGTTACGCCGTATATGCCATAGAAATGACTCGCGCGGCACTGTCATGATATGGTTCTGCAGGTCTCTCAGGTTGCGCACCCTCAGCACCTCCTCATGGGTGTCGGGATTGCGGAAGATGAAGTCACCGAAGCCCAGGTACATTCGCAGCACATCGCGCAGGTCCTGTTCCATCTTCTTTGAGTTTTTGTCAATGAAGTGGTAGCCCAGGGCCCAGGCCTTGTCGCAGTTGTCCTTTTCCGAACTCTCCATGATAAGGGGGATGTAGGGGTCTTGCGCCCTAATGGCCTTGAATAGCTTAAATCCGGCCTTGTCGTCCTTTTCGTCGTCCTTGGGGTTGGCGCCCTTGATGAAATGCAGCGGGAATTTGCAGTCGCTGATGATGCCCAGTGCATTGTTAGAGAAGCGGCTGTAGATATCCCATGCCTCCTCGTAGTTGCGAGCCAGTACAATCTTGGGGCGGCCCCTCATGCGGAGCTTCTCCAGCGAGGTGTTGAGGGCCTCGGTGGCAAACTCCAGGCTCTGGTGCAGCACAAATTTGTAGAGCGAGGGTAGGATGGAGGAGTAGAAGCGTATATTGTCCTCTACCAGCATGATCATCTGCACCCCGGCGCTGATGTCGTGCTCCAGGTTCATGCGGTCCTCAATGAGCTTGATGATAGTAATGAGCAGGTCGGTGTTGCCCAGCCAGCAGAACACGTATTCAAAGATGCTGAGGTCGATGTCCTGCATCCTGGCGGTGATGCCGTGGCTGAAGGGGGTGAGCACCACCATTGGTATGGCAGTGTAGCGCGTCTTGATGTTGCGGGCCATGTCGAAGACGTCGTCACCATCGCCCACAGTCTTCGACGGCATGCATATCACCAAGTTGATCTCGCCCTTCTTGAGGTGTTGCTCGGCCTCTTCCTCGGTGCTTACCTGCACAAAGCGTGGAGGGAAGCTCAGACCGAGCCTAGCGTATTCCTGAAAGATTTTCTCGTCCACTCGGCCGTCATCCTCCAGCATGAATGCGTCATAGGGGTTGGCCACGATGAGCACATTGAATATGCGGCGCTGCATCAGCTCCGTGAACTTCGTATTTTTGAGTTGCATGTTTTACGGTGTTGTCTGTCATGCAAATTTGCAACTTTTTTTCTGAAAACACGTCTTTCAGGTGAATGTTTGTGCTTTTTTATGTGCACATGTTATAAAATTGTGCTACTTTTGCAAACTAATGGCAGAAAACGCAACAACAATAGCATCCCTCACCACTCCGCTGTGGCAAAAAATAGGTGGCGAGCTGACGGAAGAGTCGATGGCAAGGCTTTCGGCTGACCAGATTACGCTGCTGGCTTATTCTACCCTCCGCGACGAATTGCTGGAGGGCGGTTTCGTGCAGCTTATCCAAAACGGCTACGGTCCATTCATCTTCCTCAATCCCTTCGCCAAGGCCATGCGTCTATGGGGGCTAAAGGATTTCAGCGTGTGGCTATATGATGCCCGGGCCCTCTATGAGCAGACCCGTGCAGAGCTGGAGCAGCCCGCCGAGACCGATGATGACTTCATGGCCCTCTATGAGCAGCATCCTGAGTGGGATGATTTCGACGATTATTTCGTGGAGGCTGAGCCTCAGATTACGGCACAGGTCTGCCAGGCTTACATAAAAGCAACATCCAATGGCTAACAAGAAAAACGACATAAAGGCAAGCGTAATAATCAAGAACCGCAAGGCGGAGTTCGACTATTTCTTCCTCACCCGCTACACGGCAGGCATTGTGCTCACCGGTACAGAGATTAAGTCCATCCGCCAGAGCCGTGCCTCGCTGGTGGATGCATACTGCTACATCAGCCAGCGCGAGGTGTGGGTTAAGAATATGTATGTGGCGGAGTATTTCTATGGTTCTTTCAACAATCACAATACTCGCCGTGACCGCAAGCTTCTGCTCAATCGTCGCGAGATAATCCGTCTGGAGCAGCAGCTCAAGAATCCCGGCCTCACCATTGTGCCCCTCCGCCTCTATGTTGATGAGAACGGCCGCGCCAAGCTGGAGATAGCTCTGGCCCGTGGTAAGAAGATGTATGACAAGCGTGCCACAATGAAGGATCGCGACGACCGCCGCGAGATGGACCGCGCCACTAAGAACCACTCCTATTAACGGCTATTGGTTATTGTTTAACGGTTATTGGTTATGACACTGCAGCAAGCTATTACAAAGCGCATCCTCGTGCTTGACGGCGCGATGGGTACGATGATTCAGACTTACGGTCTCGGCGAGGAGGATTTTCGCCGTGACGGCCTCGGTCTGCCCATGGGTTTGCTGCAGAAGGGCAACAACGATTTGCTCTGTCTCACCCGTCCCGACATAATTAGCGATATCCATCGCCGCTACCTGGAGGCTGGGGCTGATATTATTACTGCCAACACTTTCTCCTCGCAGCGCATATCAATGGCCGACTACGGCTGCGAACACCTGGTAGGCAAAATCAACCGTGCCGCCGTAAGATTGGCGCGCACTCTTGCAGACGAATATACAAAACGCAATCCTCAGTGGCCGCGCTTTGTGGTGGCCACCGTGGGACCTACCAATAAGACTGCCTCCATGTCACCTGACGTCAATGACCCCGCCCGTCGCGACGTCACCTACGATCAACTTGTGGACGCCTATACCGAGCAGATGGTGGCGCTGCTGCAGGAGGGCATCGATGGCCTGCTCATAGAGACAATCTTCGACACTCTCAATGCCAAGGCTGCCATCTTTGCCGCCGAGGAGGCTATGGCAGCCACCGGCTGCAAGGTGCCTCTTATGCTGTCTCTTACTGTGGCCGACAAGGGTGGCCGCACGCTCAGCGGTCAGACCATCGGAGCCTTTCTGGCCTCCGTAAGCCACGCCGACATATTCTCCATAGGCCTCAACTGCTCTTTCGGCCCCAGGGAGATAAAGCCTTTCCTGGAGGAGATGGCCACCAAGGCTCCCTACTATATCTCTTGTCATCCTAATGCAGGCCTACCCAACGCTCTCGGTCAGTACGACATTACTCCCGCCGAGATGCGCGATCTGATGCGTGACTTTGTGGACCGCGGGCTTGTCAATATCATCGGCGGCTGCTGCGGAACTACCGATGCATTCATAGCCGAGTACCAAAAGATTATATATAAAACTGGGAATAATGAGCCCAAGCTGCCTCGCGAAATTTCAAATTTAAGACTCTCCGGCCTTGAGCTACTGGAAGCGACGCCCGAGGTGCCGTTCATCAATGTGGGTGAGCGCTGCAACGTGGCCGGCAGTCGCAAGTTCCTGCGCCTTATTAGCTCTCATCAGTACGACGAGGCGCTCCAGATAGCCCGCAAGCAGGTGGACGACGGCGCCTTGGTGCTCGACATCAATATGGACGACGGTCTGCTCGATACGCCGCTCGAGATGACCCATTTCCTCAATCTCATCGCCTCCGATCCCGACATAGCCCGTGTGCCCCTGATGATTGACTCCTCCGACTTCACTGTCATTGAGCGCAGCCTCAAGTGCATTCAGGGCAAGAGCATCGTCAACTCCATTTCTCTCAAGGAGGGCGAAGAGGTATTCCTCCAAAGGGCTCGTATGGTCAGGCGCCTCGGAGCAGCCGTCATAGTAATGGCCTTCGATGAGAAGGGGCAGGCCACCACCTTTGAGCGCAAGATAGAGGTGTGTCGCCGTGCTTACGACCTCCTGGTTCACAAGGCCGGCTACAATCCCTCTGACATAATCTTCGACCCCAATATCCTCTCCATAGCCACAGGCATGGCGGAGCACGACCGTTACGCCCTCGACTTCATACGTGCCACCCGCTGGATTCGCGAGAATCTCAGGGGGGCTCATGTCAGCGGAGGAGTGAGCAACCTCTCTTTCGCCTTCCGTGGCAACAACTATCTGCGCGAGGCCATGCATGCCGTCTTTCTCTATCATGCAATCCAGGCAGGCATGGACATGGGCATCGTCAATCCTGCCACCTCCGTACTCTACACCGACATACCCTCTGACCTCCGTATCCTGCTGGAGGACACCATTCTCTGCCGCCGGCCCGATGCTGCCGAGAGGCTGATAGAGTGGGCGCAGAAGGAGGGAGCAAGCCCCACAGCCCCCTCTAACTCATCCTCAGAGGGGAGGACTCCATCCCTTGAGGGGCAGGTTGGGCAACGGCTCAGTCAGGCACTCATCAAGGGAGACTCTTCCAATCTGGAGGCAGACCTTACGGAGGCTGTCAGCGAGTATCCCTCCGCCGTCAGTATCATTGAGGGGCCCCTAATGGAGGGCATGACCACCGTGGGCCGCTACTTTGCCGACGGCCGGATGTTTCTGCCTCAGGTGGTCAAGACAGCGCGCACCATGAAGCGGGCCGTAGAAATCCTCCAGCCGTATATTGACAGCCAGAAGGCGACCGCTTCCTTCCCCCGCAGGGAAGGGCAGGGGGGAGGGTCTATTCTCCTCGCCACCGTCAAGGGCGATGTCCATGACATAGGCAAGAATATTGTCAGCGTGGTGATGGCCTGCAACAACTATAAGATAACCGACCTCGGAGTGATGGTGCCTGCGGAGCAGATAGTGGAGGCAGCCCTCAGGGAGCAGCCTGACATCATTGGCCTCAGCGGCCTTATCACCCCCAGCTTGCAGGAGATGTGCAACACCGCCGAGGCCTTGCGCGATGCAGGCATTAGCATCCCCCTCATGATAGGCGGCGCCACCACCAGCGCCCTCCATACAGCCCTCAAGATAGCGCCTCTCTACCCAGGCCCCGTAGTCTGGGTGAAGGATGCTTCACAAAACTCCATCATAGCAGCCCAGCTGCTCAATCCCACCACTCGCGACAGCTACATAGCCGCCCTCCGCGCCGACCAGCAGGCCTTGCGCGATGCTCATATCGCCAAGCAGCCCCCTATGGTCAGCCTGCAGGAGGCCCGCGCCAACAAACTAGACCTGTTCAGCGATAAGGAATAATCAATAACTATAATTCCTATAGCTCCTATAGTCCCTATAGTTCCTATAAAAAAAGAAAAAAATGTCCTCACCCTCCAGAGCCTCCTTTGGCAGTAAATTCGGCATCATCATGGCAGCGGCAGGCAGTGCCGTGGGCCTGGGCAATATCTGGCGTTTTCCCATTGAGACCGGCCAGAATGGCGGTGCAGCCTTCATACTCATATATATAATAGCCATCGCCCTGCTTGGCGTGCCCCTCATGGTCGCCGAGTTTTTTATTGGCCGCCATGCCCACACCAACGCTGCCCATGCCTACAAGAAACTTAGCAGTCATCCTTTCTGGAGCAATATCGGCTTTATCGGGGTGCTCGGAGGCAGCCTTATCCTGTGCTACTATGTAGTAGTGGCGGGATGGGTGCTCAAATATATGTTTCTCTCCCTCGACGGCACCCTCTCCACGCTCTTCACTCCCGGCGATGCCAGCGGCTACGAGAGTCTCTTCGGCAACTTCGTCAGCAGTCCGTGGAGTCCCCTTCTCTTTATGGTCCTCTTTGTGCTGATGTGCCATTTCGCCATCGCTGCCGGTGTGCGCAAGGGCATTGAGAAGCTCAGCAAGATCTTTATGCCCGCCCTTTTTGTCATTCTTATTGTATTGGTGGGCTTCAGCCTTTTCGCCCCCGGGGCGCAAGAGGGTCTGAGCTTTCTCTTCCATCCTGATTTCAGCAAGCTCACCACCGGCTCCGTGCTCTCAGCCATAGCTCAGGCCTTTTATTCCCTGAGCCTCTGCATGGGCTGTCTTTGCACCTACGCCTCCTATTTCGGCAAGGATGTCAACATTGTCAAGTCGGCTGTCAGCATCAGCGTCATCGATACCATGGTGGCCATCATGGCGGGGCTCATCATCTTTCCCGCGGTCTTCTCCGCCGGCATCAGTCCCCAGTCAGGTCCCTCGCTGGCCTTCATAGCCCTGCCCGGAGCCTTCCAGCAGGCCTTCGGCTCCATGCCCGCCGTGGCTTACATAGTCAGTGTGCTCTTCTATGCACTGCTTGTGCTGGCTGCCCTCACATCTGCCATATCGCTCTATGAGGTGCCCACCGCCTATATCCACGAGACCTGGCATATCCGCCGCCGCTACGCCGCACTGGTTGTCACTGCCGTGTGCCTGATGCTCGGCACCGTGTGCTCCCTCTCCATGGGAGTGCTGGGCGACCTGCACATATTCGGCAAGAGCGTCTTCGACTTCCTCGACTATTTCTGCACCACCATTATGATGCCTCTCAGCGGTGTGTTCATTGCCATCTTCTTGGGATGGGTGGTGAAGCGCGATATCTTTATGGACGATGTCACCAACGGCCGCACTCTGCGCGCAGCCCCTGCCGGGGTAATCCATTGGCTGCTCAGATGGGTGGCTCCCATCCTGCTCTTAGCCGCCTTCCTCGGTGTGCTCGGCGTAATCTGACGATACTGGACACAGAGGAAAAATTTCAAATTGCGTGCTCTCGTAATTTTATTGCGCAGAGCCGAATTTTTATCGCGCAGAGCCGAAATCTAATCGCGCAGAAAAAAATCTAATCGCGTCGGGACGAAATCTAATCGCGTCGGGACGAAATCTAATCGCGTCGGGGTGGACTCTCTTCTCGTGATTAGATTTTGTTTTTACGCAAAGAAAATGGATTTGCTGGGAGATACTCTTGCACTTTTCGCTGCATAGTTTGCAAGGTTTGCAAGGTTATTCAAGGTCTTGCAAGGTTTTTGACATAAAAACCTACTAGCGATACAGGTGAGGGCGGTGGTGCTCTATCTCAAGTGCGGCGAAAAGGCAGGGGCTGTGTCTGTGGCAGTTGTAGACTTGCTTTCCCTATAGCAGTGCGAGCGCTGCGCTAAGCAGCAGACCGAATATGAGCATATTCCTTGAGGTGAGGCCAAGGATATGGTTGAGGGCACGGCCCTGGCGGATGCGTACCATCTGGCGCCATGTACGGATGTGCAATATAAGATAAGGAGTAAGAATTAAGGGAGTAAGGAGGATTGACCATTGACCATTGACCATTGACCATTGACCATTAATTCCTAACTCCTCACTCCTAATTCCTAACTCCTCACTCGTCACTCCTAACTCCATAAAGAATGTCAGTGCCCATGCAGCTATTCCGCAGATGAGGTAGAAGTAGCGGCCGAACTTCTCGCCCATCACGGCTATGAGTGTGCGCTTGCCGCTGAGGCGGTCGGTGTCGCGGTCGCGATAGTTGTTGAGTATGAGCAGGGTATCGATAAGCACTCCGCATGTGAAGCCTGCCAGCCATGCCTGGCCCGTCAGGGTGCCTGTAGCGGCGAAATAGGTGCCGCAGCACGGCACGAGGCCGAAGAACAGCAGCACCAGCAGGTCGCCCATGCCGGCATAGGACAGTATGGTGGTATAGAGGAAGGCAAAGACTACGCAGGCAGCGCCCAGAGCAACCATTGACCATTGACCGTTGACCATTGACCATTGACCGTATATGAGAATGAGGCTGCCACAGATGAGTGCGAGGGCCAGGACTACGGCTATGCCCCACCGCATGGCGTGGGGGCTGATCCACCCCTGGGCGCAGGCTCGCTCCGGGCCCAGGCGGTCGTCGCGGTCGGTGCCCTTGAGGAAGTCGTAGAGGTCGTTGATGAAGTTGGCGGCTATCTGCATCAGCGATGCAAAAAGGGCGCAGATGACCAGAGCGCGCCAGCTGCACCGGGGGGCGCGGGTGGCCAGTGCGGCGGCCACCATCACCGGGATGAGGGCGGCGCTGAGGGTCTTGGGGCGCGCGGCAAGAAGCCACGCCCGGGGACTGTTTTGCTTGATTTCTGCCATGACGGCTGCAAAGTTACTAATTTTCCTGCCGCAGGAGGTGGTGTGTTTGGCGATATTTGTCTATCTTTGCCGAAAATTACTCAGAAATATTATTTCAACATGAAGAAAAATATCTGGATTGTGCTGGGAGCCGTGGTAGCGCTGCTGTTGCTTGGCGGTGCGGGTTACTATATCTACAGCCTCTCATCGCAGCTGACGGAGCAGAAGGAGGACAACGCCAAGTTCCGCAAGCTGGCTGAGATGGATAAGAAAGAGATGGAGAACGAGTATGCCCAGTTTGCCATGCAATATGACGAGATGAAGCGCACGGTGAAGAATGACTCTCTGCTGCAGCGCATTGAGCAGGAGCAGAACCGCGCCAATGCCCTGCTGGCTGAGCTGAAAAGGGTGAAGAACGACGATGCTGCTGAGATTGCCCGTCTTAAGAAGGAGCTGGCCACGGTGAGGGAGGTGCTGCGCTCGTATATCATTCAGGTGGATTCGCTCAACCGCCTCAACCAGACACTGCGCGACGAGAATGCCATGGTTAAGCAGCAGTATACCACAGCCACCACACAGATCAATACACTGACCGAGGAGAAGCAGACGCTGACTAAGACTGTGGCCATTGCTGCCCAGCTGGACGCCACGGCGCTCAGCCTGCAGCCGCAGAACAAGAAGGGCAAGCCGGCCAAGAAGACTAAGGATATCACCAAGTTTGTGGCCTCGTTCCGCATCTCGCGCAACGTGACGGCCAAGACCGGTGAGCGCCGCGTTTATCTGCGCTTGCTTAAGCCGACCAACGAGGTCGTAGGTCAGAGCGGCACCTTTACTTATGAGGGCACAAACATCGGCTATTCGGCTGTCAAGACGGTGGAGTATAACGGCGAGGAGACTCCCGTGATGATGTATGTGAACGTGGGCGAGATGCTCACTGCCGGCACCTACCGCATGTTTGTCTTCGTGGACGGCCAGATGATAGGTTCCACGTCAGTCACGATGGCGAAGTAGAATACTGAAAGAAAAGACCTCTCCCCAGAGAACACTGAAAGAAATTACCGGAAATTTTTCAGAAATTGTCGTTTGCTTATAGGTCTCCCTCCCAATCTTAGGGGAATGACCACAAGCAGTTGGACAATGAATTTCTGAAAAATTTCCGGTAATTTCTTTCAGTCCCTGCTGTTAGGGATAGACTATTTCTTTCAGTAAGTGTTATTTTGCCACGTATGTCAGCGTGGAGGCGAGGCTGAGGAAAGCTTGCGCCACAGGGTTGGCTGGGTCGAGGGTGATGGGTTGTCCCTGGTCGCCGCTCTCGCATACAGACTGTACGAGGGGTATCTGGCCCAGTAGGCGGAGGCCGAGCTGGTCGGCGAGCTGCTTGACGCCGTCACGCCCGAAGATGTAATACTTATTGTCGGGCAGTTCGGCGGGGGTGAACCAAGCCATGTTCTCCACCAGTCCGAGGATGGGAATGTTGACCTTGTCGTTCTGATACATATCCACGCCCTTGCGCGCATCGGCAAGAGCTACCTTCTGCGGTGTGCTGACTATCAGGGCCCCCGTAATGTCGAGGGTTTGCATCAGCGTGAGGTGGATGTCGCTGGTGCCGGGGGGTGTGTCGATGATGAAATAGTCCAGCTCACCCCAGTTGGCCTCGGTGATAAGTTGCTTGAGGGCATTGCTGGCCATGGGGCCGCGCCATACGGTGGCCTGCTCGGGCTTGACAAAGAAGCCGATGGACAGAATCTTGATGCCCCACTTCTCGGCAGGCACTATGAGCTGGCGGTCGCCTACTACCTCGCCCATGGGCTGATAGTTCTCAAGGTCAAACATAGTAGGCACCGAGGGACCGAAGATGTCTGCATCCAGCAGTCCCACGCGGTAGCCCAGCTTGGAGAGGGCTACGGCGAGATTGGCAGCCACGGTGCTCTTGCCCACGCCGCCTTTGCCGGAGGAGACGGCTATGACTTTGACACCTGCCAGAGGCTTAGGACCTGAGGCTTGGGGATTGACGGGCTTGTAGTCAACGGTTACCGTTACCTCAGCCTCCTTGGATGCGAAGGTGTGTATGGCGGCCTCGGCGGCCTTGACCACCGACTTCTGGAAGGGGTCGGGATTCTTGGGGAAGATTATGCTGAATGATACTTTGAGGCCATCGATGCGAAGGTTGTCGTCAATCATGCCGGCCTCTACTATGTCTTTGCCGCTGCCTGGGTATTTCACCTGGCGGAGGGCATCAAGGATGAGCTGAGGATAGAGATTCATTTAGGGTTATAGGGGTAAAAGGTTAAAGGGTTGAAAAATTAAAAAGTTAAAGGGCTGAGACGGAGGCTCGCTATTTAGCCTTGTTCAGCGATGAGCGCTTGCTGCGGGCGTAGCTGCGGTAGGAGTCGAGCTCTATCTCCACCTCGGGCTCGGAGAGGGCTGTGGAGTGGGGGAGCTGGAAGCACATATATTTAATAGGTATGCCGCGGTCGAGCCACTGTTGCTCGTAGTAGGTCTGGATGGAGCGCGCCACGTCGAGCAGCGGCCCTTGAGCTTGCTCAGCCCCGTAGAGGTCGGTGGTGCGTACCACTGGCGTGAGGCTGTTGTGCTGCAGGACGTAGTCGGTGTAGGTGAAGAGGAAATTGCTGTCGGTCTTTACGTGGATGAGACCTCCGTCAACGAGAAATCGGCGGTAGCGCTCCAGGAAGAAGGTGGAGGTGAGCCGCTTGGTGGGCTTCTTCATCTGTGGGTCGCTGAAGGTGAGCCACAGCTCGCTGACCTCGCCTGGAGCAAAGAAATTCTCAATGAATTCTATCCGGGTGCGCACGAAGGCCACATTCTTGAGGCCCAGCTGCAGCGACTCGGTGGCACCGGTCCACATGCGGGCGCCCTTGATATCGACTCCTATGAAATTCTTGTCGGGCAAGCGCTGGGCCAGTCCTACAGTGTATTCGCCCCGGCCGCAGCCCAGCTCAAGCACTATGGGATTGTCGTTGCCGAAGAAATCGGTGCCCCACTTGCCCTTGAGCTTAAAATTGAACTGGGGCATCATGCCCCCTCCGGACTTGGCTGTAGATTCCCTCATCATGGGGGCGGACTTGGATATAGATTGGGGTATCATACCCCCGGGTTCCGGTTCAAAGACATGGGGGTATGTTGCCATGTCAGCGAACTTAGATAGTTTGTTTTTTGACATCTATTGTTACTTTTAAGTGCAAAATTACGTTGATTTTCCAAATAAATGCATGTTTGTTGGGGGTATTTCTTAATATTTGATTACTTTTGCAAACTAATAACGCATATGCCCCTTTGAGATGAGGCTATGATAAAGAGCAGATGAAGACATTGAAGTACATATTTGGCCTGATGGTTGCCGTGATGCTTGCTTCGTGTGGCGAAGGTAACAAGGAGCCGGCCTTCCGCCTGGACTCCAAGGGCAACACCGTGCCGGTGAGCGACTATGTCTGCGTGGCCGTTGACGAGACATTCAAGCCCGTCTTTGAGGTGCTGTTTGCCGACTTCCGCGACCGCAATGCTAAGGCTTTCGTTGACCCCTTCTATATGCCGGAGGACAGTGCCGTGGCCATGCTGCTCAATGACTCAGTGCGCAGCATCGTGGTTACCCGCATGCTCTCCGACAAGGAGAAAGACTATGTGAAAGCCAAGCACGGCCTGCTGGCCAAGGAGGCCGTGGTGGCATACGACGCCATAACCCTTATCACCAACAATGCCAGCCTTGACACCCTTATCTCCAAGGACGAGATTCAGCAGATAGTCAACGGCAAGATTACCGACTGGAGCCAGCTCCGCCACTCCAATGGGCAGAAAGGCGAGATAGAGATAGTCTTTGACAACAATGGCTCCTCCACCGTGCGCTATATGAGAGATTCGCTCTGCGCCGGTCGCCAGCTGAAGGGCAGGCTCCGCGCCGCCACCACCAACGAGGAACTGATCAGCTATGTCAAGAAGAAACAGAATGCTATCGGTGTGCTGGGCGTTGACTGGGTGGGCAATAAGCAGGACACCACGCGCTTGTCCTTCCTCTCCGATGTTAGGATAATGAGCGTGGGTGCGCGCAACTCGGAGGATGCCGACGACTATTACAAGCCCTTCCAGTTCTACATCGCCAGCGGAAGCTATCCGCTCACCCGAGGACTCTACATCACCAGCACTGATCCTCGCACACGCTCGATGCAGCGCAACTTCTTTTTCTACCTTACCGACAATCCTAACCACAACAATATGGGCCAGATGATGATACTGCGATTCTCGCAGCTGCTGCCCTATATGGCCGTGCAGTCGCACAATGTGGTAATCAAGCGATATTAGAAAACCAAAAAATAATACCTAAGAAAAGATGAAAAAGACATTTTTTATGCTAGTGGCCGCAGCAGCCATGCTCTTTGGCGGCAACAAGGCTCAGGCACAGATTGAGGTGCCCCAGGTACCCGCAGAGTTTCAGGAGTTGATTGACGGCTATGTCCAAACCCTCCTTGAGAATCCTGCCGACGAATCAGTAATGAAAGCCATTGAGAAGAACAAGCAGCTCAAGAAGAACAAGTCCGCCCTTGTGGCCATCGGCTATAAGTTTCTTGAAAACAAGCTCTTCGGCAACGCCATAGGACTTGCCAAGAAGGTATATGAGATGGACGCCACCTATCTCCCTGCTATCTATCTGGAGGGCGACTCCTGGTTTAAGATGGCCAACAACAATGCCTATGGCATGGCTGCCACCAAGTATGAGGAGGCCAAGCAGGTTGACCCCAACAGCCTTGACCCCTACCTCAAGCTGGTGGGCGTGTATCGCTATATCAACCCCGAGTACGCCATCGAGCTGATGGAGGAGATAAAGCAGAAGAAGACCGACGACCCCAAGATTAACCAGGTGCTCGGTACTCTCTACTATCAGCTTGACGACACCCTCCATGCGCGTGAATACTATAATAAGTATTTTGAGAAGTTCCCCGACGGACAAGGCGACGCTACCGTGCAGCGCGAGTATGTCATCATCCTCTTCATGGCCAAGGACTATGAGGGTGCCCTCAAGCAGTCAACAAAGTTCCTTGCCACCAACCCTAAGGACCCCGTGCTCAACCGTATCATCTTCCTCAGCAACGTAAACCTGCTGGCTAAGACCGACGAGTACGAAGAGGCTAAGTATGCTGCTGCTAAGGATGCCACCAAGGCTGCCCACGACAAGTTTATCGGCGCATATCCTGACACCGTATATCAGGAGATAGACTACCGCTATCTGGGCCAGTATCTCACCATCGAGAAGGACTACCCCGGTGCTGCTAAGGCTTTCGCCAAGGCAGCTGAACTGGCTCCCGAAGACCCTGCCGCACAGTTTAATCTCTCCAAGGCATACGAGAAGAGCAAGGAGTATGACAAGGCTATCCCTGCCTACAAGGAGTACATGAAGCTGGCTAAGAAAGAGGATGACACCAATGAGCTTTTCAAGCTGGGCCGCGTTTACTTCAATGCCGCCAACGCTTCGCAGGCTGACTCCCTCAAGCGCATTGCCTATATCAAGGAAGGCGACGCAGTCTATGCCAAGGTGGATGCCGATATGGTCAAGTCCGGCGAGCCCAGCTACCTCGGTATCTTCTGGCGCTCACGTATCAACCAACTTGTTGACCGCAAGCACCCCAACGAGGTGGCAGTAGGCTACATGAGGGAGACCATTGAGCGCCTCAAAAACGAGAAGTTCAAGGGCGAGGACTACGACCCGCACCGCGCACAGGCCTACTCCTATGTTGCATGGTTTGAGATGGAAAAAGATAATCTCGCTCAGGCAGAGACTTTTGCAAGAGAGGCTCTCAAATATGAGGAGGACAATCCCCTTGCATCTAATGTCGTAAAGTATGTTGACCTCATGAAGTCAATACAAAAGTAAGCGAAAGTTCCTGATTAATTTTTATTTGTGAAAAAATAGCCGACGCCTTTTCAGCGTCGGTTTTTTTTGCTGCATAAAATAACGCCGTGCGCGATTTTATTAACGTGAGCCGGTGGGCACAAGACACTATTCGAAATTTTTTATATTTTTATAAATGAGTTGGCCTTCTGTATGACGCGGTCGATATTTCGGACAGTCTGACTGATGTAGCAAAAAAATGAACGAATAATGCATTTTTTTGAGGAGATTTTTGTATGGATTAATAAAGTTGACTAAATTTGTATGGCAAAAAGTGAGATTATATTGTTGATAATCAGTTTTGGATAATGATTCATGAGATATTGGACCTTAAATAAAAAATTCCACTTTTACCGCCAGCTTGACAATATGGACTGCGGTCCTACATGTCTGAAGATGATTGCTGCACATTACGGTAAAAAGATTGCCGTACAACGTCTCAGGGAAGATTCTTCTATTACTCGTGTGGGAGGAAGTTTTCTTGGGCTTAGCGATGCTGCGGATAAGATAGGGCTCAGGGCAACGGCATCAATGCCGACGTTTGATTATTTCTGTAAGAATATAAAATTACCCTGTATTGTACATTGGAATCAGAATCACTTTGTTGTGGTGTACAAAATCAAACTCAACAGGAGGACAGGCAAATACACCTTTTATATTGCAGATCCAGGATATGGACTGATAAAATTTGATGAAAGCAGCTTCCGTAAATGCTGGTGCTCCACAATGTATGGAGATCAAGAACGCGGAGTGGCGATGGTTTTTACACCAACCCCTAGATTCTATGAAAATTCTAGCGAGAAGAAAGAGAAAAACAATCTTAGGCGTTTTCTGAAATATGTGCTGCCCTATCGTAAGATGCTCATAAATCTTTTTGTGAGTCTCTTGGCAGGTAGTATTATACAACTTTTTTTTCCTGTTATGACTCAGGCAATAGTCGATTATGGCATTGGAGAGTCAAATCTGGATTTTATTTGGTTAATTCTTATAGCTCAGCTGGTGTTGACTCTTAGTAGTACATCTGTTGACTTAATACGCCGATGGATATTGTTGCATATAAGTACCCGTGTTAATGTGTCGCTCATTGCCGATTTCTTGCAAAAGATGATGAAACTTCCGATGCGATTCTTCGACTCTAAATTAATAGGTGACCTTATACAGCGTATCAGCGATCATAGTCGCGTAGAATCTTTTCTTACTCAAACGATGATAAGTTCTTTGTTTTCCATGCTTACCATTGTTGTCTTCAGTGTTGTATTGATAGTGTACGACGTCAGAATGTTTTTTATTTTGCTTATAGCAAGCGTGCTGCATACTGTTTGGGTGGCATTATTCATGAAAAAACGGGCAGATCTTGATCATAAAAATTTTGCCGTCAGTGCCACTTATCAAAGTGATCTTATTGAAATGATTGAAGGAATGCAGGAGATAAAACTGACTGGCAGCGAAGAGCAAAAGAGATGGCGATGGGAAGCTCTGCAAGCCCGTATCTATGACGTAAAAATGCAATCTTTGTCACTATCGCAGTGGCAAAGTGTAGGCAGTGTGTTTATTAATCAAACCAAAAATATATTGATTACTATTCTTTCCGCATCTGCTGTGGTGAATGGTGATCTTACTCTTGGCGTCATGCTCTCTATACAATATATTATAGGACAAATGAATGGGCCTGTAAATCAGTTGACCAGCATTGTACAGCAGTTGCAAAGTGTCAGGATAAGCCTTGAACGCCTTGGTGAAATATTGGATAAAGATGATGAGGAAAAGAGTGAAGAGAACTGTCTTCCTGTTCCAGAGACAAATGAAGATATCGTTTTTGACCATGTTGACTTCACATATGGCAGTCCTCGCTCCAGGCTTGTGCTGAAGGATTTATGCTTGACTATTCCAGCAGGTAAAACTACAGCGATTGTTGGTCTAAGTGGCAGCGGTAAGACTACCATGATCAAGCTTATGCTTGGTTTCTACCCACCGCAAAATGGACAGATACTGCTTAATGGAAGAAAACTGTCCGACTACAGCCTGCACGAATGGCGTGCCAATTGTGGTACGGTAATGCAGGATGGATTTGTCTTTACTGATACTATTGCTGCCAACATTGCTGCGGGTGAGACTCAGATAGACACCGTTAGAGTACAGCATGCAGCTAGGTTGTCATGTACTGACGAATATGTGGAAAAACTTCCGCTCAAGTACGATACTGTGGTAGGGAAGTCTGGCGTAGGGTTGAGCCAAGGACAGAAACAACGTCTACTGATTGCCAGAGTAATATATCGGAATCCGCAATATGTGTTTCTTGATGAGGCGACCAACTCTCTTGATGCGAGCAATGAGCTGCGTATAGTGGAAAATCTGAATACCTTCCTCGCGGACAAAACGGTAGTGATTGTTGCTCATCGCTTATCTACTGTTTGTCATGCAGATAATATCGTAGTACTATCAGAAGGCAGTATAATAGAGCAGGGTGCACACAAGACACTGCTTGAAAGGCGTGGAGCATATTATAACCTTATTAAAGATCAGCTGCAAATATCACAATAAATTAGACATACATGGATACATACGACAACAATAGAATAACAGCCCCGATATCTTCATTTAAGTTACGTGGCAGGGAGATAGATGCAATTCTCAATGATCCACCGCATTGGTTTGTACGTGTTGGAGGTTATATTATGCTTGGCCTAATTGTAATAATCATAGGCTTGTGTCTGCTTGTACGTTATCCAGACACAATCAGAGTACCAATCGTCATTGTTCATAACACTACAGAACAGGTTGTTAATGTCTCTTATAGTAAGGCTGCCTCAGAAATAACTCCAGGTGTAGAAGTGCTCATAGAAATAGACAACAAACCTCACCAAAAATACGGATATATAAGAGGTCGCATAACACAGTTTAAATATTCAGCAAAAACAGGCTCATTCAGAGCGACTGTGACAATGCTACCTGTGCGATACGATGCCAAAGGTGTTGCAATAATTCATACCAAAGAAAAAAATCTTCTACAACGTCTATATTCTACCTTGAGCCACAAGATTAATTGAATGAAACCGTTTAAAACTTTCGGGTGATACTGTTTTTGAAAAATATTCTTTTAACGTGGTTTCTGCAGGACGTGCCATATATTTCCTATACGTAGTGTAAGAAAATCGTTTCACGTTGTTGAAGACACATATCTTATATGCTTCTGGCAGAAGCAAGTCAGCTACAAGCATTTTATTAAGAATATTTTCACCATGACCTACAACATAAGGGAAATCCTTGCGGAAGAGGTGTCCAATAGTCAGTCTATTCATCAAGTAGCATCCTTTACCTATCATCCAGGACTTGAGGCTAATGAATACCTCTTCACTCCCATAGCCACATAGTCCCTCAAACCCTCGCAATTGTTGCCAATATGTTTTTGAACTGGCGTAGCAGGCCCCGAGCACACAAGGAATCGGAGAGATGCGTTGTGTGCTCTCTTTATACTTAATCCAGTGTAATTTAAAAAAATCTAACGGTTTGTCAGTAAGAATATCTATATATGCCCCTCCATGTATTGCGATATTCATTTCCTCTTTCGTTTCTGCACTCCAGGGCTTGCATTTCATGCAATAGATGGCATTAGGGTTCTCTTCTATACAGGCAGATGTTTCTTTCCACCAGATATTGTCATAGAATCTCATGTGAGCATCAAGGACGATAAAATAGGGCGTGCAAGTTTTGTCAATCCCATGTTGCTTGCTCGGACCACTACCCCAGCGTGTGTAATGCCGAATGTATTGTGCATTATAGTGATTGGCGACAGCCCGATAATCATAATTGTCTGTGGATGCATCATCTATAACTATTATATCTACTTTATTAAGAGCAGTGCGACGGATTTCCGACAAGGTATTGCTTAATTCTTCGCCCTCATTAAGGACAGGGATTATAACGGTCAGGAGATTATTCATATTCTTATAGAAATTATCAGAAGTCTTTGCTCAATTTCATAAACAGGCGTTTAGTGATGCGAAATTATATTTTTTTTCTCATATATTAATGTATTATAAGAATATTTCTTATTTCTACTACCCAGTTAAGTATGTTCGTTTAATTTCATCAACAGACATTTTCTCGCCTCAGCATAGTTCAATCTTGCTTGACTCTGCCTTCGGCTTATCGAAAACGTTCCTAAATATATTCTTTTAGTGATATTTTGCCTATTCTCTTGTCTTTTCGCTTTTTTTCTTTATATTTTCTTTGGAGGGAAAGAAAAAGTTTTTATATTTGCACAAAAAAATGACAATTATGAACATTACCCTTAATCCATATTATGTGCTCAAAAATGATGACGGATGTGCGTTGTTGTTAGGCAAAAGGGCTCTTGCAGACGAACAGGACTTTTTTGATACCAATATAAATTCATTTATTCATCCATTTCATGCTCAAATCCTGTCTTTTGTAAATGGAGGAGAATATGAATATGTAATTTCAGAAATTTCCGAAAGTTTGGGAATCGACACATGTAAGGTAAAGAAGTTCATTGACGCTTTAATTGAAAACAAACATACTATTGGCCCTATTTATAATGGTATCCCTCTAGGATTTCCGCGTCGTACAATAATCAAGAGTGATTATTGTCGCCAACCGGCTTATTCTACCTCAGATTTTGAATATGACCACATAGATGTCATGATGAAACGACACAAAACACCTACAAACCTTACGCTGATGGTGAATAACATATGTGCAACCGATTGTGTATACTGTTACGCGGATAAGCGTAAGCCTACGAATTTGAAACTTCCATTGACACGGATCAATGAACTGTTAGTTGAGGCACGCAGTCTTGGTGTTATGGATTTTGGCATCAATGGCGGTGAACTATTTACATATAAAGAATGGAGAGAACTTTTAAGAATGTTTTATGATAATGGCTACCAGCCTTATATCTCCACCAAATATCCATTAAAAGAAGATGACGTTGATTTCTTGGCGAGTCTGGGTATGCCATATATCCAAATCTCGCTGGACAGCATGTGTGAAGAGCATCTTGTGAATATCTTGAGGGTAAGGCCAAACTACGTACAGGAAATACGCAACGCCTTCTCCTTATTAGAGAAATATAATATACCTGTCATCGTGCATTCCATTTTAACAAAATATGGCGATGAAGAAGAAGATATAATTTCTGTACATAAATTTCTGTCGCAGTTCTCAAACATTAGATACTGGCTTATAGAAGCTGCCGGCCCATCCATCTATTCAAAGTATAGATTCTCCGACTTTAAGCCTGACAAAGCCAAATTGGCAAGAGTAAATGTTATCATTGAAGATATTCGCAAGAATGCATCCTACAGAATCTTTGCCAATCTTAGCAACACTTTCCAGCAAGCCACAAATATTAGCTATAACCAAAAAATGGATAACTTTATGGGACGTGGATTATGTTCTGGTAGTTTTTCTAGCATGTATATCCTGCCTAATGGTGAAGTTACCATATGTGAAGAGCTTTACTGGCATCCAGAATTTATTATAGGTGATGTCAGGAAACAATCACTTCTGGAAATATGGCAGTCCGAAAAGGCAAAAAGATTTTATCATCTAAGACAATGTGATATTCCTAAGGACAGTGCATGTGCTGACTGCGAGTTTTACCATGACTGTCGCAATATTAGGCAGACATGTTATCGAGACACGATAAAGGCTTATGGCCTAGACAAATGGTATTATCCTGATGCTAATTGTCCCAAAGCCCCAACACCTCTCTTTGAAACTAAATTATAAAAACATACTGTTATGGATAAATCAAAATTACAGCAGGATTATCTTGCTCTCATGGATTTGGAAATGATGGAGTCCATTGTGGGCGGTCAAAAAAAAGAAAAAAGTGTAGCTTGTGCAAAAACTTGTTCTAGCACAAGCCAATCATGTGCAACAATGTGTCAAACATGTCAGACATGTCAATCGAGGCAATTTGGAAACCGTTTAATTTGAAAAATATAAAACTATGACAAATCAAGAGAAAAAGCATGATGTCAACATGCTTATGGATTTAGAGATGATGGATGCAATTGTTGGCGGTGGAGAATGTCAAAGTTGTTCGGTAGGATGCCAATCTTGTCCACAAATATGTCAATCTTGCCAGACTTGCCAGAGTGAACAAACAGGAAAGACAGAACCACCCACACCTGAGCCCACAGAGGAGCCGCCGGTAGGACCACCAGAGATTATAGAGATAGACGATCCGGCCACTCCCTTGTCTGGCAATGTGGGCATATAACAGAGAGAGTTTAATATATGCTACTGAAGAGTTTAATATATGCTACTGAGTATGCATGTAAAATATGATTTATTATATTAATAAGTCATCAAGTAATAAAAGCAAGCAGTCTTAATACACTGCATACATATTAATTTTATGTAGCAAAACTAACGTGTAACACGTCAATCAAAATAAAAAAGTTCACAACATGACAACAAGTTACAGAAAAAGTGTATTGCTGCTTGTCTCTCTGTTTCTTCTGTGTGTCGCCAGTCAGGCTCAAAGGAGACACAGACTCTTTGGTCTTGTGAGAGACAACCTTACTCAGGAGGTGCTTGCCGATGTGCATGTGTATATCTATTCTGACACAACTTTGATTAGCGAGGGTGTCACTGATATGAGGTTCTGCATCACCGGTGACGGCGAGCACGGCCTATGGTATGGCGCTGTGCCGCGCGAGGGTGGCACATTCCGGTTTGTGTTTAAGAAAGACGGTTACGATGATGTGGTGCGCACGGAGAAAGTAAAGCCATTTAGAAACTCGCAGGATTTGCGCTTCGCGTTTAACACCGAGATGCAGCGTACGCGCAGGGAGTATGCCCTTGGTGAGGCTACCGTCAGGGCTACGCAGGTGAAATTCTACTACAAGGGCGACACGGTGGTGTATAATGCTGATGCTTTCAATCTGGCTGAGGGGTCGATGCTCGACAACCTGATCAAGGAGCTTCCTGGCGCAGAGTTAAGCGATGACGGCGAGATTACCATTGACGGCCGACATGTGGAGGCCTTGCTGCTAAACGGCGAGGACTTTTTTAAGGGTAATAACAGGATTATGCTTGAAAACCTGCCTGCCTATATGGTGAAGAACGTACAGGCCTATGAGAAGGTGAATGACCGCGACAAGGCAATAGGAAACAAGAAGGGTGACTTCGTGCTCGATGTGCACATCAAGCGTCAATATGTGCTCAGCTGGATTGGCAATGTAGAGGCAGGTCTGGGCAGCGATAACCGCTATCTTGCACGCCTGTTTGCCATGCGCCTTACCAAGGCCTCGCGTCTTACTTTTTACGGCAACCTCAATAATCTCAACGACACACGCAAACCTGGCGAGAGGGGCAACTGGACTCCTCTGACTATGCCTGTGGGGCTGATAGCGCACAAGTCTGCAGGGTTTGACTATCTGGTCAAACCCAAGAACACGCAGCACAAGCTGAGCGGCAACGTTGACGTGAAATATGAGGATGCAGACAACTACAGCGAGACGACTCGCGAGAATTTCCTCACGCAGGGTAACACATTTGTGCGTAGCCGTCAGAAGAGCCGAAACAAGAATCTTGGCGTAAGCACCACGCATAATTTCAATTTCACAGCGAGAGACGGCATCTCCGGCATCAGTGTTACTCCGTCGTTTAGATACACACATTACGACCGCCGCAGTTCATATTTGGGTGCTACGTTTGCAGCCTCCCCGTTTGACTATGCAGCAAGCCGTGCCTTGTTCGACAGTATTCAGAATATGCAGGGCGATAACCTGCGCCGCATGATGCTCAATCGTGTGATGCAGGAGAATTCGGCTGACGGATGGCAAAGGTATATGGCTTTTGGTTTGAATCCTATTGTCGGAATACGGAATGGTTTAGTTGCCCTGTTAGCAAGTTTCAGTTATTCAGCTGCCAAGGATAACACGTTCAGCCAGTATGGTATAAGCTATCCCGCTGACGGGAACAGACCTTCAAGTTTTCAGAATATCTACACCCACCAAAAGCCCAACACATACTTGACGTACTCCCTTAGTCCGCTATACAGCAAGAATCTGGGTGAGATAGGACACAGTCGTCATTTCATTAAGGTGAGACCCACCGTCGGACAACACATAACTCGCCGTGACCATTCGCGCTATGATCTCGCCTCACTGGCTGATTGGGGTGAGGGCACATCCCACACCGTGGGCTCACTGCCCTCTGCAGTGGACTATGAGTTGCAGACGATAGATATCTATAACAGCTACAATCTGCGAGAGTTCGACAACTATTTTGGCTTTGATACGGAGTATGAACTATATTACCAACCAGAGCAGAAGGATAAAGGCAATTTCAGTCTGTGGGCCATATTCGGTGCCAAGCGCCACCGCTTTCGCCTCGACTACACACGAGGTGACTATGCCGGCATCACGCGTAATGTCGCTATACTGCTTAACTCGCAGATAAATGCCACATACTCATGGGCTGCTGGCAAGAAACAGCTTCGTCTAGACTACAGCCTAAGCGAGACTGCGCCAAACATGATGCAGCTCATTGACATAGTGGACAACTCCGATCCGCTCAGAATTTTTGGCGGTAATCCGGACCTCGGCAAAAGCAGCAAACACTCTGCCAGCTTACTCTACACCGCCAAGAATACCCAGAAGCAGACTTCACTCTCTGCTAAAATGGCATATGATATTGAAGCCGATGACATTGCCTACGCCTATACTTATGACAGACAGACGGGTGTGAGACATTATATGCCAACCAACATCAATGGCAACTACGACCTTACCGGCTCTATTTCCTACACTACTCCGCTGGACAAGCTTAAAAAGCTTATCTTCCAGACCCAAACCACTGGTTTGCTGCGCCATGGCGTGGACATGGTGAGCGACGATATCGCCCTCGCCCCCATGCGTAGCAGCGTCTATCGCTGGTGGGGCAGTGAGACAGTGCGCCTCACGTACAAGATTGGCAAACACTCTATCGGCTTTAAGGGTAGCCTTGATGTCAGCCATGTCAATTCGTCGCGAGAAGATTTTGAGTCATTTAACATCTACAATTTCAACTATGGCCTCACCGCTCTTGTCAGACTGCCGTGGGCAATGGAAATATCCACAGACCTCACTATGTACAGCCATCGCGGATATACCACTGCTTCGTCCAATACCAACGACCTGGTATGGAATGCACGCCTTTCCAAAAGTGTGCCCAAGTGGGGGCTTACCTTTATGCTTGACGGTTTTGACATCCTCAACCAGCTGAGCAATGTTGTTAACTCTATTAACTCGCAAGGACGCACCGAGACTTACCGCACCTCGCTGCCACGCTACGTGATGGCTCATGTGGTGTGGCACCTGGGGAGTAAGAAAAAGTAAAAATACGCGGGAAAAAGAAAATCCCCAGCCTTTCTCATAGGGGAGGGCTGGGGATTGTTGGCCAATGGTCTAATCGAGCACGAGGTTCCAGTTGTGATTTCAAATGTTGCTATTTGTCATCATAATGCCCATAAGCTCTAAGAACGAGAACAAGCACAGTGTCATCAAAGATGCGGTACACCAGACGGTGTTTCTTGGAAATGTGACGACTCCACCTTCCTTCAGGCTGTCCCTTAAGCGGTTCAGGGTGACCGGTGCCGGTTTTGGGATGCTCCATCAGCTCGGCAAGCATAGCTGCCATTTTCTGGAACGCCTTGGGCTCATTGTGCTTCAGTTGCTGCATGTGCCGTTTAGCTTCGTCGGTATATTCCAGTCTATATGTCATGAGTTACAGACTGTTAAGAAATGTGTTGAGCTCTTCGACAGAGGCGATGCTATGTGTCTTTCCTTGTCTGTATTGCTCTTCACCTTCTTTAATGCTGGCAAAAAACTCCTCACGACTAATTAGTGCGGAGTCATTCTGTTTTTCTGCAACCAGTTTGCGCAAATATTTGGTTGCTCTCCTCAGCAGATTCTCATCTTCGGCTATAATACTCATGTTACGGAGCATTTCTGCATTTAACTGTAGGGGAGTCATAATATAATGCTTTTGCGGATGTATGTTGTTGCTGTTTAGTCAAGCACGAGGTTCCAGTTGTGGATGTCGGGCTCAATGCCGTACTGGATGTTGCGGAGCTTCTTGTAGAGCTTCTCGCATACGGGGCCGGGCTTTCCGTCGTGGCTGAAGACATAGCTCTTGCCGGTGGTGGGGTCGTCAATCTTGCTGATTGGGCTGATGACGGCGGCAGTACCGCAGGCTCCGGCCTCCTCGAATGTGCTGAGTTCCTCCTCGGGAATCTGGCGCTGCTCCACCTTCATGCCGAGGTCGAGGGCCAGCTGCTGCAGGCTCTTGTTGGTGATGGAGGGCAGGATGGAGGTGGATTTGGGGGTGATGTAGGTGTTGTCCTTGATACCGAAGAAGTTGGCTGCGCCGCACTCGTCGATATATTTCTTCTCCTTGGCGTCGAGATAGAACTCGCAGGAGTAGCCTGCCTTGTGGGCGATGTCGTTGGCCTTGAGGCTGGCGGCGTAGTTGCCTCCCACCTTATACTTACCGGTGCCGAGGGGTGCCGAGCGGTCGTAGTCGCGGGTGATGCAGTAGTCGGTGCAGGCAAAGCCGCCCTTGAAATAGGGACCTACGGGCGTCACGAATATCAGGAAGAGGTATTCGCTGGCAGGATGCACGCCCACCTGTGCGCTGGTGCCTATCATCAGCGGACGGATGTAGAGGGCTGCGCCGCTCTCGTAGGGCGGTATGAAGCGCTCGTTGAGCTTGACAACCTTCTTGACCATCTCGGTGAAGAGGTCGGTGGGCATCTCGGGCATCATTAGGCCGCGCGAGGTGCTCTGCATGCGGGCGGCGTTCTCGTCGATGCGGAAGATGCGTATCTTGCCGTCGGGGCAGCGGAAGGCCTTCTGGCCCTCAAATGACTCTTGGCCGTAATGGAGGCAGGTGGCTGCCATGTGGATATTGATTAGTTCGGAGGAGCAGACTTCTATCTCTCCCCACTTGCCGTCGGCGTAACGGCAGCGCACGTTGTAGTCGGTGCGGATGTAGCTGAAGGGCAAATTGCCCCAATCGATGGATGAGTCCATGTATGTGAGATGTTATATGTTGTATGTGAGATGTGGTTATTTGCGGTGCGTATTTCTGTGCAAAATTACACAAAAAGCTAAAGTTATGCTCGTGAAACGCACTTTTTTGTGAAAAATACGTGAATTTCCATGCAAAAACTTTGCCACTTGCAATAAACAGCCTAAATTTGTATGTCAAATGTCGCATGGTGCGACCGTGTTTAAATACCAGCTAATACCATTTATTAATTACTAATTTTATAAACATTTTAATCAATTCACAACAAAATGAGTACAACAACAACTAAAGCTCCGGCTCAGAAGCCCGCTCAGAAGAAGAGCGAGGGCTTCAAAGGTGTCAAGAATGCATTTGTAGTAATCTTGATCTGCATCATCGTGGCAGAGATCATCTTCCACTTCGTATTTGGTAACGGCAGCCACTTCCAGGGCGGCGATTCCAACAATGATCCTCTGGATATCCTCGGTACCGTTTATAAGGGCGGTTTCGTAGTGCCTATCATCTGGGGTTTGTTCTTCACCGTAGTAGCATTCGTTATCGAGCGCTGGCTTGCCCTCAAGACCGCTTTTGGTAAGGAGAGTCTCGAGAAGTTCACCGACAAGGTTCGCAAGGCTATGGCCAAGGACGACATCGACGCTGCCTACAAGGCTTGCGATGCTCAGAAGGGTTCTGTTGCCAACGTGGTTCGCGCAGCCCTCGACCGCTACACTGCTGAGGCTGCTGACGAGAAGCGCACTAAGGCTCAGAAGCTGGAGGCTATCAAGGGTGCCCTTGACGATGCTACCGCTATCGAGATGCCCACTCTGCAGATGAACCTCCCGATCCTCGGTGTGCTGACCTCCCTCGGTGTGCTGACCGGTCTGTTCGGTACCGTGCTCGGTATGATCAAGTCCTTCTCCAGCATCTCTGGTGAAGGTGGTGGCGACTCTTCCGCTCTGTCAACCGGTATTTCCGAGGCCCTTATCAACACAGCCTCCGGTATCGGTACTTCGGCTCTCGCCCTGATTTTCTACAACTATTATACTAACAAGATCGACCAGTTTACCTACACTCTCGACGAGGTTGGTTTCATCATCGTTCAGAACTACGCTAAGACCCACTAATCATCAATAAATAAGGTAAACCTAAAGTAATATGGGACGATTTAAAATCAAAAAAGCAGACCTGTTCATAGACATGACGCCTATGAGCGACGTTATGCTCCTATTGCTTACCTTTTTCTTGATGGCTGGTACATTCACCAAGCCCGAACCCGTTCAGGTTCAGGCTCCAGGCTCGATTTCTGATATTAAGATTCCATCAACTGACATTCTTACCATCTATGTCTCCACTCCCAAGAAAGCCGCTGCCACAGCTGCGCCTGAGATTTTCATCACGCTTGACAATGCTCCCATTGTCAACCAGCTGGCAGATGGCATCAAGAAGCTCCCGCTCTGCGGCAGCATCAAGAAGGCCGACATAGAGGACTTTAAGAAGAGTCAGTCCATTAAGGTATCAATAGGCGAGATGGTTGCCGACCGCGGCGCACAGGACGATGCCACGACCGACAGCCAGTTCAAGCAGGTAATTAAGCAGGTGCGTTCCATCTACAACGACATCAACAAGAAGGCAAAAGGCGACAATCCGGACGCCGTGGAGCGCAATCTCCGCATTGCCATCAAGTCGGACAAGAACACGCCCTACAGTACTATCAAACTGGTCATGAACTCGCTGCAGGATATACAGGAGAACCGCTATAACCTGCTCACCGAGCTCAAGTCTAGACCCACAGAATAAAGGAGGAAACACACTATGAAGACGAAACAAAAGAAAATGAACGCCCGCGTCGACTTTACGCCGATGGTGGACATGATGATGCTTCTCGTTACCTTCTTTATGCTCTGTACTACGCTGGCCAAGCCGCAGACTATGGAGATTGCCATGCCTACCAACAAGACTGAGGAGAAAAACCGAAGCCAGGTGGACACCAAGGAGGCCGTAACCATCATCCTCGATGAGAATGACCGTGTCTTCTACTACAAAGGCAAGCCTGCAGACGCGTCTGCCAACATCCATGAGGTATACTTCCTCAGCGGCAAGCCCAGTGGCGACCTTAAGAGCCTCCATGAGGTACTGAAGAAAGCAAACCCCGCCTATGAGAAGGCTGAGAATATCCGCAAGGAGTATGAGCAGCGTCTCAATGCCTCAGTAGGTAGCGCCAAGGGCGCCCGTGAGGCCATCCAGGCTGAGTTTGAGGAGAAATTCAATGAGGCCAAGTCAGAGAAGGGCACACCGCAGGTAATCATCAAGCCCTGCGACGGCTCTACCTATGACAACCTGATTGAGACACTCGACGAGATGACTCTCTGCAACATCGGTAAGTACGTGATCGTGCCCATCGATGAAGGCGACCAGGCAACTCTCGACAACTACAAGAAAACCCTCTAAAGCGTTATAAGTTATGGCAGCAAAAGTAGATATTCTATCCAAGAATTGGAACGACATCCTCTTTGAGGGTCGCAACCGCAGCTATGGCGCTTATGAGATGCGTGCCCTGGCCGGTAAGCGCAACATGCGTGCGCTCATCACCCTGGGCATACTCATCGTTGCAGTCTTCGCACTCGTGCTGGGTGTGAACAAGGCCTCGCAGCTCATTGCTGAGTACCAGCTTGAGAATCAGGCCAACGTGCTGCAGAACGCTGACGTGGATGATGAAGAGGAGGACGAGATCCAGGTTGAGGAGAACAAGCCCGATGAGGCACCTGCTGAGACCGTTACTGAGATGGCTTCGTCCATCCAGTTCACTGTGCCGGAGATTACCGACAATGTGGCTGAGGACAAGGAGCTCATTGCTCAGCAGAAGGCTCAGGAGGCTCGCGCCAAGATGGGTGAGTTCAACTTCCAGGGTAACGATGAAACCTCTACTAATATTAAGAGTGACAAGAAGCAGCTCGGCGACGTTGCCAGTAGCGGCGGCGGCGAGGGCGAAGCCAAGGTCTTCACCTATGTGGAGCAGATGCCTGTCTTCCCGGGTGGCGAGGCTGCGCTGCAGCGGTTTATCCATGATCACCTGAAGTATCCCCAGGTTTCCCTGGAGGAGGGTGTGCAGGGTACCGTTATGCTCCGCTTCGTGGTTAATGAGAACGGTTCCGTGGGTGATGTCCAGATTCTGAAGAGTCTCGACACCTACTGCGACCGTGAGGCCAAGCGTGTTGTGCAGAGTCTGCCGCGCTTTACTCCGGGCCGCCAGCAGGGTAAGCCCGTGAAGGTTTGGTTCCAGTTCCCCATCCGCTTCGAGATTGAATAAGCACTGCTTACTCTTAATCTGATACTTTAGAAAATCCCGCAAGTCCGCCAGTGGCTTGCGGGATTTTTCTATCCTGAGGCAGATACACCTTATTTATATATAGCGCCCGTGCGCGCTGTACCAACCGTGGTGGTAGCTTTAGCAGCGCCGGAACATACTGCCGCTCGACTTATCGTAACCTCTACGCGCCCGATGGCAAGGCCGTCAACATCGGCCTTCGCCTTGCCCTAAGCAAGTAATCAGCAATAGCAAGCACTGCAAGTAATCAGCAATAGCAAACATGAGCTCCCTCCCTGCGACACCGAAAAGGCCGGCACAGCCACGGTGCGCAGGGAGGGAGTTTCTTGTGCCTTCCTTTTAGACTGTTTTCCGCTGTCCTCTATTCTCCGTTCTCTATTCTCTTTTATCTTTTATCTATTTTCGCTGCCCTTAAGCACGGGCAGACGAAAAATAAGTGCGTGTTCACGAATTCTAAAGCCGAGCTCGTGAGATTTAATCGCGCTCTCCTGAAATTTAAGTGCGTAGAGGCGTTATTTTCTTAGCTAAGAAAACTTCTTTTCTTAGCTAAGAAAAAGGCTGTTCTTAACTAAGAAAAAGTCTTTTCTTAACTAAGAAAATCTCGGCTCCTTGGGTTAAGATTACATCTTCACGGGGAAAAGTCTCGGCCCAACGCAGATTAATTTCGGCTTCTCGCGTTAAGATTTTGAATCTACGCGATAAACTTTCGGCTTTGCGTGATGAAATATCGGCTTTGCGTGATATAATATCGGCTTGGCAATGATTAGCTTTTGTTTCTGCGCAGTGATGATCCGGGTGCTTGCTATGGGTGGTCGCTTCTGCGCGGTGGGGATTGCTGCGACCGCAAAAAAGTTGGTTGTGGCCGCAAGAAGGTTGGTTGTGGCTGAAAGAAAGTTGGTCGTGGCCGCAAGAAGGTTGGTTGTGGCCGCAAGAAGGTTGGTTGTGACCGCAAGAAGGTTGGTTGCGACCGCAAGAAAGTTGGTCGTGGCCGCAAAAAAAAGGACGCACCCGCTGCGGTGAGCGAATGCGCCTACGATATGAAAAAACTAACTGTTGGTTGTTTCTTGCTGTGTCTCCTTATTTCTTATAGAGCAGCCATGCGTCGGGGTATGTCTCGCGCAGCGACTGGAGGAAGGGGATTGCCTCGGCCTTGGTGTTGAATGTTGCGGCGACTACTCTGTAGAGTTTGCGCTCGGGGTTGAGTGCAATCTGTGCCTGGTAGCCTTTGTTCTTGAGGGTCTGCTGCAGTCCGTCGGCGTTTGCCTTGAGGCTGAATGCTCCGCATACTACGCTGTAGGCCTTGAGGCCGTCGCCGTCAACTACCTGCAGGGCCTCTGAGCGTACGCTGACGTCAGTGACGGGGGCTACGGTGGTTTCGGTGGTCTCGGTGGTTACTGTGGTTACGGGGGGAGCTACGGGCTGCACGGGGGTAACATTGACGGTGGTGGGATCCTCGGTCACCCTGGTGTTCTGGGCCTGTGCTTTCTCATAGGCCTTCTTGTAGAGGCTTTCCTTAGACTTGCATGAGCTCATGCTTATGGCGAGCACCATGCCCAGCACAACGGCTGCGAGTGTTTTTGTCTTGTTCATTGCTATGTTTGGTTTAGTGTTTGTTGTTTTCGACTACAAATTTAGTGATTTCTTTTTATCTGACAAGGCAGAACTCGCGATATTAATGTATTTTATAGTTTATTATAAAGTTTTTTGGCTTGACTTGCTGTTTTTTAGGAAAAAGTTGCCTAACTTTGCCTTCAAACAGAGGTGTTTGCACTACTCTCGAACTTTGATAACTCTAAAAACATAGAATCATGAAAGGTATTGGCGTATTTGCCGCTGTATTGGGCGGTGCAGTGATTGGAGCAGCCTGCGGTCTGCTGTTTGCTCCCGAGAAGGGCTCTGAGCTCCGTGCTAAGATTGCTGAGGCTGTCCGCAACCGCGGTATCAAGCTCAACAAGAAGGAGATGGACAGCCTGGTTGACGACATTGCCGACGAGCTGCAGAGCGCAGAGTAAATCAGTCAAGGAGGTGGAGACTACATCTTCCATACACAGGCTCATAGGCAGCGTTAAGCGCTATCTGCATTTGCAGCGTGACTTTGTTATGCTTACGCTGGCGGAGAAGCTGACGGTGCTGTTGACGGTGCTGCTGGCCGGCGGCATTGTGCTGATGCTGGCTGCGCTGGTGCTCATCTTTGCCTCTCTGGCAGTGGGCGCGCAGCTCGGTGAGTGGACGGGAAGCCTGGCTTTGGGCTATGGTATCGTGGCTGCCTTCTATCTGGTCATTGGCGTTATTGTTTGGATTAATCGCAAGCGCTGGATAGCCAATCCGATTGCCGGATTCCTGGCTACGCTGCTTGTGGATGATGAGACTAAGAAGTGAACCTATGGGTAAGTCTGGATATACTTTGCAGGACATTCGTCGCCGCAAGGCCGAAGTGGCTCGACAGATTGCTGCCGAGCGCAGTGTGATGCAGAATACCCTGGGAGAGCTGACCGATCCGTCGGCGCTGATGCCCAGGCTGATGCCGTGGCACAGCTTCAAGACCGCGTTTAAGTTCGCCTCGCGGGCAGTGTATGCCTACAAGATGGCATCCTCCATTGTGTCGCTTTTCAGGAGGGGCCGTCGCTGATGGGCAGAATTCTGGCTATCGACTATGGCAGGAAACGCACGGGGCTGGCTGCAACCGACCCCGCGCAAATTATTGCTAACGGTCTCTGCACGGTGGAGACACACCGCCTGTGGGACTATCTCTGCGGCTATGTGGCCGCCGAGCAGGTGGACAGAATTGTGATTGGCATGCCGACGCAGACCAACGGACAGCCGTCGGAGAACCAGCGCAACATCATTCCCTTCATCAACCGCTGGCGCAAGAGTTTCCCCCAGATTCCCATCGTGGAGTGGGACGAGCGCTTCACCTCCGTGATGGCCCAGCGCACCATGCTGGATGCCGGCCTGGGCAAGATGGCCCGCCGCAACAAGGCCCTGGTGGACGAGATCAGTGCCACGATTATCCTGCAGTCGTATATGGAGAGCAAGGCCATTGACTATTGACCCTTGAGCTATAGTGCCTATAGATACTATAGTTACTATAACCCCTTACTCCTAATCTCCTTTCTTCTTATTCCTAAAGTCTATGATCCTACCTATTTATATATATGGCCAGCCGGTGCTCCGCAAGGTGGCCGAGGATGTTGAACTCAACAAGGAAGAGCTCGACCCGCTGATTGCCGATATGTTTGCCACGCTCACCGTCTCTGAGGGCGTGGGACTTGCAGCGCCCCAGATTGGCAAGGCCATCCGCGTGGTGGTGGTGAATCTCAGCATGCTGGCCGAGGAAATGCCCGAGTATAAGGATTTCCGCCATGCCTATATCAACGGCCATATCGTGGAGTCCTCTGAGGAGACTGACACCATGACCGAGGGTTGCCTCAGCCTGCCCGGCATTTCTGAGGAGGTCACTCGCCCCAGCCGCGTGCGCATCCAGTACTACGACGAGCAGCTCCAGCCACACGACGAGTGGGCGGACGGATTCCTGGCCCGCGTGCTGCAGCATGAGCACGACCATCTGGAGGGCCGTGTGTTTACCGACCGCATCAGCCCCTTCCGCCGCACGATGCTGAAGAGCAAGTTTAGTGCCTTCCTCAAGGGCAAGGCCCGCTGTCACTATAAAGTCAAGACAGTCAAGAAGTAAGGGAAGGATAATAAAGGAGAGAATGAAAGCGTTGCTTACATGGCTTGCGTGTCTGTGCGCCGCGCTTGGCATGAGGGCGCAGACCAACGTAGAGGGCGTTATCCGCATAGGGCAGAACGCTCTCTACTATGAGGACTACGTGCTCTCCATCCAGTATTTCAATCAGGCCATAGCCGCCAAGCCCTATCTGTACGAGCCTTATTTTTATCGCGCCGTAGCCAAGTATTACCTTGGTGATTATTACGGCACCATCGGCGACTGCTCGCAGTCTATAAGCTGCGACCCATATATCGGTGAGGTCTATCGCCTGCGCGCCATCAGCTATATCCGCACTGACAACTATGAGGCAGCCTCGGCTGACTACACCACGCTGATTACCGAGCGCGGTGACAGGGACCGCGATGTGTGGTTTAATGCAGCGCTGTGCCTTAACCAGCTCAAGCGCTATGAGGCCGCCGACTCGCTGCTCGACACCATGGCCGTGCGTTGGCCCGACTACTCGCGCTGCTATATGCTGCGTGCGCAGACGGCACTCAGTTGCAGTGACACGCTGAGGAGCGACTCGCTGCTCACCATAGCCATTGCCAAGGATACCACAAATGTGGATGCCCTTTCCGCCAAGGCCACACTCTGCCTGCAGCGGCAGCTCTATGCCGAGAGCGAGGGCTACTATGACCGTGCCATCATGCTTAGCCCCAAGCAGGGCGGATTCCACATCAACCGCGCCCTGGCGCGATATCAGCAGCACAACCTGCGCGGAGCGATGGATGACTACAACGAGGCCCTTGAGCTGATGCCCGACAACTACCTGGGCCATTACAACCGCGCCTTGCTGCGCATGCAGGTGGGGGAGAACAATCTGGCCATCGAGGACTTCGACTTCGTGCTTGCGCGGCGTCCCTCCGACCGACTGGCGCTCTATAACCGTGCCATCCTCTCGCAGCAGACGGGCAACTATCGGCGCGCCATCAGCGACTATACCACTGTGCTGAAGGACTATCCCAATTTCTCCGGGGCCTATGTCAACCGCGCCTACTGCTACGCCCGCATCGGCGACAACCGCCGTGCTGAGGCTGACGAGCGCAAAGCCATGCAGATCCGCCTCAACGAAGTCTATCGCAACAAGGCCTATAGCACTCCCCTTGATTCGGTGACTCGCCATGAGGATGAGGCCGATATAGAGGACTACGATAAGCTGGTTGATGATTCCGAGGAGAATATCGTGCCGGTCTATGCCTCCGAATACCGCGGCCGCGTGCAGAACCGTGAGGTGGCTGCCGTCCATCAGCCTGCATACACTCCTCCTGAGGGTGAGCAGATAGATGAGGCTCATGAGCTGTATAACCAAGGCTGCGCCTATTCGCTCAGCGGTGACATCGCCAGTGCCGAGGCGGCCTATACCAAGGCTATCGAACTCAATCCATCGCTGGCCGAGGCTTATTACAACCGCGGACTGGACCGCGCCCTCAATGATGACAAGATGGCTGCGATGCAGGATCTCAGCAAGGCCGGCGAGCTGGGACTCTATACCGCCTACAGTCTTATCAAGCATTTCCGCCAGCAGAAGTGAGATAGGTAAGAGTGTTCAAAAATCAATGTTACAATGTTCAACGCCCAATGTCCGATAAAACATGAGCTTCGTCGCCAGATGCGCGCCGCCAAGCTAGAGTTCTTCAGCACCCATACGCTGCAGGAACAGCACTCCCTTGCCGAGGAGATCCTTGGCAGGGTGGAACAGAGCCAGGCCTTCCGCAGGGCGAGGGTAGTGCTGGCCTACTATTCGCTGAGCGACGAGCTCTTTACCCATGACTTCGTGCAGCGCTGGGCCAACAAGAAAACTATCCTCCTCCCCAAGGTGGTGGGTGACGACCTTACGCTCCATCGTTATACCAATGCCATGTCTATGAGTGAGGGAGCCTTTGGCATCATGGAGCCCTGTACGCCGGAGTTTACCGACTATGCAGCTGTTGATATGGTTATCGTTCCCGGCGTAGCCTTTGACCGTCTGGGTAACCGCCTCGGCCGTGGCCGCGGCTACTACGACCGCCTTTTTGCCAGCCGCCTTCTCCATAATATATATAAGGTGGGGGTGTGCTACCCCTTCCAATTGGTGGAGAGTGTGCCCACCGAGCCTTGCGATGTGCAGATGGACGCAGTCATAGTATGAGACCGTAGATAAAGCAGAACTTATTAATATATGTTTGGAAAATTTTCACTGTTGATTTAGCCGTTTATAAAATAATTATTAACTTTGCACCGTTCTTTGGCCGAAAGTCCGCTCTACGGGTGGGAATGAGGGTAGAGAATATATATAGAGAAAAGGCGTACTTGCGCTTTGTTCTTGACTCTCGGGAATCTGGCAGTTCTTAAACAGTAGTCATAGATAACAAAGCAACAAAGGCGCTCATGGGTATGTAGCAACGATACTTATTTGTAATAGGTATATGTTATGCATATTAGCGTGGGCTTCGGCGTTGCTCGTTTCGACTACTAAGCAATGCCAGAGCTACCGAGTGTGGGACGAGTAACAGGATGGACTCCCACGCTCTTTTTTGGTATGTCGCCTACAATTAGACTACATAAGTGAGTCCGAAACTACATAAGCTCATTGAATCAGCACGAAGATATACATATTGGCAGCCTCATCAGAGCAAAACTGCAGGAGCAGAATCGAATAGTCGTTTGGTTTGCTCGCAAATTGTGCTGTGACCGTACCAACATTTATAATATTTTTAATCGAAGCACTATTGACACGGAATTATTACTAAGAATATCGCTGGTATTAAAGCACAATTTCTTCGAAGATTATTCTAAACTTTATAGTGTAGTAGAATACGCTACAAAGATGTAGAATTGTACACGACATCGTTTTCTTGTAAAAAGGTTTTTTTATTGCGAACTTTGCTTTCAAAAGTTTAACCCCTAAGACATTAAAACTATGAAAAAAGTATGTGTGTTATTGATGGCAGGATTATTCTGCATTAGTGTAAGTGGCCAAATCAAAAAAGTAGTTCCAAAGGGAACTACCGCTAAAGGTATGGCAAGGAGTACGACTGTAAATGACAAGCAGGCTACAAAGATAGCAAATGAAGTTCAAAGGCAAACTGGAGGAACAGCGACCTATAATAGTATTGCGACAAAACTAAATAATGCTCTAAATAATAACAAATAGGAAGGTTGGCATATGAAAAAGTTTGCTGCATTATTTTTAGCAATTCTTTTGTCTGGTTCGGTAACGATGGTAATGGGTCATAGTCAAAACATCATCGTTAGGGACAAGAGTCAATGTGAAAAAACAGACAAGAGCGGTACAACTTATCGTACTTGTCCTATACCAAAGGATAAACTCCCAAAGGATAAACTCCCAAAGGATAAACTCCCAAAGGATAAATCTTTCCCAAAAAGATAACCGAGATAGGAGTATGAAGTATTCGTATATCATCCTATATAATTAGTAATAGCCCTTTTAGTCTTGTTGGCTAAATGGGCTATTGCTATAAATTTTAATATTCAATATATAATACAATTGCAATGAAAAGAAAACTCATGATAGTGGTGCTATTATTGTTCGTCTATAACGTGCTTGCTAATGCCGTACTATTGGATAGCAGTGCACACCTAAACCATTCAGACGGAAAGGGCAAAAATACGTTGCATTTTGTTGTAAATGGAGTGTCCTTTAACATGATTGCGGTTAAAGGCAAGGTTTCGCGGGAGTTAAATTCTAATAAAACTATGGTAGAAAACTTTTACATTGGAAAGACGGAAGTTACTCAGGCTTTATGGCAGGCAGTTATGGGTAACAATCCGAGTTATTTTACAGGTGACGAATCTTTACCTGTTGAGCAGGTTAGCTGGGAAGATTGTCAGTCATTTATCGCTAGGCTCAATTGCCTTACGGGCAAAACCTTCCGTCTGCCTACTGAGGCGGAATGGGAGTATGCTGCATGTGGCGGGGCAAAACGAAAAGATTACAAATATAGTGGTGGCAATAAACTTATGAAAATAGCATGGTGTGATGATAACAGTATCGGACAAACCCATCCTGTAGCGAAGAAAAAATCCAATGAATTGGGCATCCATGATATGAGCGGTAATGTATGGGAATGGTGCCATGATGATTACTTTTTAGACGATGGAAATAGTATTGATACGGAATTTAAATCCATAAGAGGAGGAAGTTGGATAAACAAAGATTGGTGTTGTCAATCATGTACACGTAGTTATTACTTGATGTCTGAGAAATCTTTTTTTGTCGGTTTTAGGCTTGCATTATAATATTCTCGAATAAAAAGTAAAGCAGGATATGTAAATATAAAAAGATCAACGCTCTAAGATGCTTACGGTAAAAGATGTACGTGATGACATAAGGTATCTGCTTGCTAAGGGTTATTGTACAACAGAAGTTGGGCAGATTCTGTATGCAGCTTATGGCATTTCACATAAAAAGATAGATGACCTCTTGTCTGCTATGGAAACCACAGATTCATTGTTAACTAAGGAAGAGTTAGAAGAAGTCGTTGTTGAGGAATTTATATGTAAGTCTTCTCATAACCTTCCTTATGTAGACGGAAAAGAAAAAAAACAAACATGTGGTATTCCTTCGTACACTTCATCAAGGATTCCACATGGTTTTCACTTTAATACAATTGGCGGGTTAGGTTGGTTGAAAGTTATTGGTCGTGGGCTAATGATTGCACTATGTATATTTTTGTTTAGAAACTGTGTGGCAAATTAGAATTTGTTTAGAGTAAAGAAGTCCTTTAAAGAATATCTAACACTAAGTTCTTATAGGAATTATTAGAAAAGACACTCAACATGTGTGACAGATTAATTCAAGAAGCCATAATATTACTTTTACGTAAAGGATGCGAATATGAGGACATCCAGTATAGTATTGCTAAGCGTTCATTGAGACCACTTGCAGAGATTAAAAAAATTTTACACACTGTAGTATCGACAGGAAATAATTTTATTAAGACGTATTCCCTGTTGGATGCATAAATAATTTTGAATATGAGAAGATTTATTACAGCAGTCTTTATGATTTCAGTTGCATTAGTAAACGTAACTTTAGCTGACACGTTAGCCGAATCATCTTTCACAAAACAGAGTTTATCTCAGACACCATCTGTAGATGAAGGATGGGTTTTCATAGGTGAAGTCACTTTAACAAAGAATGTCTTGTCCATTACAGCGAAGTTATATGTTAGGGAAATAGGAAAGAGTATTATTTATCGTGTAGAGTATAAAGGAGAGTATTATGCCGTAGGGTGGGATGACGAATCCAAGACGTATTGTGTAACGATAAATGAAATAAAGTACAAATGTAATATTCCTGCCACTTCTGACGAAACTAAAACGGTGGATGATAGCCCAACGAAATTTGTCGGCAAGTGGGCAATAGGAAATAACGGTTGGCTTGTTGACATTTCTTTTATTAATGGGAGATATTCTTTCTATCTAAACCCTGACATAATAGAAGATGTGGTCGACTATCAAGAAACATCCAACGGTATAGTATATACTTATGTGGAAAAGTTTGACCATCGTTCTGAACTGAATAAAAAAGGTTGGCGGTATTATTATGACGATAGAGATAATAACGCAGATCCTGGCTATCCGACTAGTGGAAGATATGAATATGACAGAACGGTTGTATATTATACAGAATCCATTTCTTTATCAGGTGAAGCGCCATTATGTAAAAAGATAAAGATGCAAAGCTTCTATTATTTGGGAACAGCATTAACCTATGCCGATACAGATACAGATTTTAGTTTACCTGGCTATACTCGCGAGCTAATACCTTATTGATTATTAGAATAGTGGTCAAGTAGTGCGGCATCTTAGAAAAGGAGATGGAAAACTTTGGTTTTCCACTCTTTTTTACTAATTTCGCAGCATGATACTCAATACGCTATCCGTTAGCAACTACCGCAATATAGAGCAGGCAGAGCTCAGTCTGTCGCCCAAGCTGAATTGCTTTGTGGGCAGCAATGGGGTGGGTAAGACTAACCTGCTTGATGTTGTTTATTACCTCTCCTTTTGCCGCAGCGCGTTCAGCCAGACCAACCAGCAGGCGCTGCGTCACGGTGAAGACTGGATGGTGCTGCAGGGACTGTACACCACCACTCAAGGCGAGGAGGTGAAGATATATTGCGGCCTCAGAGCCGGCAAGCGCAAGTCGTTTAAGAAGAATGGCAAGGAGTATCAGAAGTTCTCTGAGCATATAGGCCTCATACCGCTGGTGATGCTCTCCCCGCAGGACAGCGAGCTGATACTGGGGGGTGGCGACGTGAGGCGCAAATTTATGGATGTCGTCATCTCACAGTATGCGCCGGAATATCTTCACAGCCTTATCCGCTACAACCAGGCTTTGCAGCAGCGTAATACTCTGCTTAAAGTAGAAGGCCCAATTGACGATGCCCTCCTTTCGGCTTACGATGATCAGATGGCAGCCGCTGGACAGGTGATCTACGAGTATCGCAAGCAGTTTACCGTAGATTTTGTGCCGATATTCAATGATGTTTATGCAGCCCTGGGCAATAGCGACGAGATTGTCAATCTAACATATCGTTCTCATTGTCATGACGATGACTTGCTACAGATGCTTAAGTCGCATCATGAGAAGGACCATATCGTAGGGTATACCCTTAAGGGCGTTCATCGCGACGATTTGGAGATGAAGCTTGATGGCTATCCTCTCAGATACGAAGGTTCGCAGGGACAGAGCAAGACATTCCTGACGGCCCTGAAATTTGCACAGTACAGTTATCTCCGCCAGAAGGTCAGCGAGCGTACTCCGCTTCTGCTGCTTGATGATATTTTTGACAAGCTCGACAATGAGCGCGTCTCACGTATCATACGCCTTGTAAGCAGCGAGGATTTCGGTCAGATATTTATCACTTCTACTAGCAGTGACACACTGCGCAAGGTAATTGCTCAGACTGGTAAAGACTATAAGTTTTTCCATGTCAGCAATGGCCATTTTGAACCCGAAGACAATGAAGTACGTTAAGGCAAGACCCGTCAGCGACATCCTCAATGAGTTTCTTCGTGAGGAAGGCTTGGAGACTCCCCTGCTGGAGCACCGCCTTATCCATCAGGCGTGGCCCGAGGTGGTGGGGGAGTATGCTGCCGGTTGTACGGAGGAACTCAAGATTCGGAATCAGACTCTCTATGCTCGCCTCAGCAGTGCCGTGGTGAGGCAGGAGCTTCATATGCAGCGCACCGATCTGGTTCGTCGGCTCAATGCCTTCGTTGATGCCTTTGTTATTGCCGACATTCATCTGAGTTAGCAGAATTGTTAAGAAATATCATCTCAAATTCAAATTAATTGCGAATTTCTAACTTCCAATTCCTAATTTATTTGTACCTTCGCAGCGTAAATAGAAGCAAGGGTGTTTTCCAGAGTGGCCAAATGGGGCAGACTGTAAATCTGCTGTCTTTCGACTTCGGTGGTTCGAATCCATCAGCACCCACATTAAGAGTCCCCTCCGGCTCCCCCAAGGGGGAGAGACGGAAGGGGCTTTATCGTAAACATTATGATTATGCGCAAGATTGTGATTTTTGCCTCAGGCAACGGCACCAATGCAGAGAGGATTATCAAGCATTTTGAGGGTAGTGATGTGGCGCAAGTAGCGCTGGTGGTCACCAATAAGGAGGATGCCTATGTGCGCCAGCGTGCTGAGCGCCTGGGCGTTGACTGCGCGGTGGTCACTGGTAAGGATATGAGGGACGAGGGTCGCGTCAAGGCGCTCCTGGATGATTACGGTGTGGATTTCTGTGTGCTTGCAGGCTATCTGCTGCTTGTGCCGCAGTATATCATTAAGTACTTCAATGGTGACGTGGTCAACATTCATCCTGCGTTGCTGCCCAAGCACGGCGGCAAGGGAATGTATGGCGACCGTGTTCATGCCGATGTGCTGGCATGCGGCGACGATATCAGCGGTATCACCGTCCACTATATTGACGAGCAGTTCGACCGCGGGCGCACTATTATGCAGGCTTTCTGTCCTGTGCTCGCCAATGACACGGTGGAGAGTCTTGCGCAGCGCATTCATAAACTGGAGTATGCCTATTTCCCTGCGGCTATAGAGTGCGCGCTTAAGAGTTGACGGATGCGCAGCCTGTTATTCTTTTTCTTGGCTGTCATGTTTGCTGCGATTGGCGCAGCATGCAGCAGTCCGGGAGTGCTGGATGATGATGAGCCTGACACCCCGGAAATAATTACTGACGACACGATTAATGATAATGACACCGCTGCCACGGATACAACAGCAGCGGATGAGGACAGCGTTTTGGCCATCAGTGTGGCCGAGGCGCAGAACCTTTATGTTGAAGGAGATGTTGTGCCTGTTGCAGTTTGCGGTTATATCGTTGGCACGGTGAAGAGTTCTTTTGCCACAGGCTGCAATTTTGTTGCGCCTTTTACTGTGGAGACCAATTTACTGCTGGCTGACAGCAGGGAACCGGCGAGTATTGGTGAGTGTATGCCTGTGGAATTGCGCAAAGGCACGTCTGTTCGCGACAGTCTTAATCTTGTCAGCAATCCCGACATGCTTGGCGCCAAGGTGATGATAAGTGGTGTCTTGCAGCGCTATTTTAAGGTTGCGGGCATTAAGAATGTCTATGATTTTGCTATTTTAGATTAGGTATTCACCAAGGCGCGCGACAGGATTTTCGCTCTGCCAGATGTCGCCTAGCACTGCCACTCCGCCAAAACCGAGGCTGAGAGCCTTGCGCGCATTGGAAGGAGTGATGCCGCCCAGGGCTATTACCTGTTCGTCGATAATGCCGGCGTGATGGGCCTGGCGCAGAGTTTCCTCCGTGAACGCTGCGTGGTAGCCCTGCTTGGAGATGCTGTCGAAAATGGGGCTGAGGAAGACATAGTCGCTTTTCAGTTTGTTTCGGCTTACTTCCTCCAAAGTGTGGCAGGAGTGCAGGTCATGGTTGTGCATTACTATCCTGTCGCGAAACAGTGGCTCAATCTGTGCAACGAGGGCGTCCTTTTCCTCAGCCGTGGCCTGCGGCTTGCGCAGGTGTAGGGTGGGGAGGCCGTGGCGGAAGAGGCTGTTGATTATTTCCGCTTCGCCGCTGAAAAACTCAGGCTTGGTCAGGAGAACTAGCTTCATTTCTACTGGGCATTTTAATAAACTATAGGAACTATAGATACTATAGGGACTATAGGAGGCGCGATAGGAGCAAACTCAGTTAGCTATCTTCTGGTCGAAGCTGGCGTCCCAGTCTTTCCACACAGGTGTAATGCCGCGGCTCAGCAGGGCCTGGCGTATTTCGTCGGCGGTGCGGTTGTCATTGACGGAGAACTGATCGAGAGCCTCGGGGTAGGTGTAATAGCCTCCGGGTTGGGTGCGGCTGTCGGCACTCATGGTCGTTACGCCGAGACCTGCCATGTTGTCGCGTATGAAGGCTGGCTCGCGTGTGGAATAGGATATGTCAACATCATGGTCGAAGATGCGCATGGCGAAGGTGGCCTGCGCCAGCTGGCGGTCGCTCATCACGCAGTTGGGCTGAAACCCCTGATTCTCGGCAGGCCTCATGCGGGGGAAGTTGATGCTATATTTTGTGCGCCAGTAGTTGCGTTGCAGATAGCGCAGGTGGTGTGCCATCATCGTGATATCGGTGCGCCACTCCTTCTCCAGTCCGATGAGTACGCCCATGCCGATGGAGTGCACCCCGGCCTGGCCCATGCGGTCGAAGCCGTTGACGCGCCACTCAAAATTTGATTTCATACCACTCGGGTGGTAGATGTTGTAGTTTGCCTTATGGTAGGTCTCCTGGAAGCAGATCACGCCGTTCATGCCGTGGTGGGTGAGCTCGCGGTAGTCCTCGGCGCTCAGAGGCTGCACCTCAATCTTTACGTTGCTGAAGTGGCGCTTGGCTATGCTGACAGCCTCGCAGAGGTAGGGCGTGCCGGCCTTTGCGGGGTTCTCGCCCGTGACGATGAGGATATTCTCAAAAGGAGCCAGACGCTTGATGGCCCGGAACTCGTCCTCTATCTGTGCCGGGGTGAGAATCACTCGACTCATGGGATTCTGGCGGTGGAAGGCGCAGTAGATGCAGCCGTTGGTGCAGGAGTTGGTGATGTAGAGGGGGATAAACATCGACATGGTGCGCCCGAAGCGCTCCTCGGTGTAATGTTTGGAGAGCTGGGCCATCTGCTCAATGTAAGATTCGGCCGCGGGCGAGATGAGTGCCATGAAGTCCTCAACGTCGCAGCGGCTCTTGCCGAGGGCACGGCGCACGTCGGCCTCTGTCTTGGCGGCAATGCGCTCGGTGGTGTCCTCCCAGTTTATCTTTTCTAAATATTCAGAGAACATTTTTGAGTTTTCGTTTCTTTAGAATCGTTTTTTATGCCAGAAACTGCGTGAGTGGCGAGCTGGCGCTGGCCTCAAAGCTGCGGGCCTGCACGGCCAGCCCAGCTTCATAGGCGCGGCGGCCGGCAATGACGGCCTCCTTGAAGGCTACGGCCATCTCCACGGGATTGGCAGCCACGGATATGGCTGTGTTGACAAGGCATGCGCTGGCTCCCATCTCCATTGCCTCTGCAGCGTGGCTGGGGGCACCAAGTCCTGCATCAACAACCACGGGTACGGCCGACTCCTCGATGATTATCTGGAGGAAGTCGCGCGTCTGCAGTCCGCGGTTGGAACCGATGGGGGCGGCCAGCGGCATTACGGCTGCGGCACCGGCCTCGGCCAGCTGCTTGCATAGCGTGGGATCGGCTTGGCAGTATGGTAGTACGATGAAGCCCATTTTGACCAGCTGCTCAGTGGCCTTGAGTGTCTCCACAGAGTCGGGCAGCAGGTAGCGGGGGTCTGGATGTATCTCGAGTTTGAGCCATGGGGTCTGAAAAGCCTCTCTTGCCATTTGTGCAGCGAAGACGGCCTCCTCGGCGTCGCGCACGCCGCTGGTGTTGGGCAGCAGCTTGATGTTGGGATTGGTGATGTGGGCAAGAAAATCATCGCTGGCATCGCCGAGCTCAACGCGCTTCATGGCCAGGGTAACCATTTGCGTGCCAGAGGCTTGAATGGCTTCGTTCATTATTTCATTTGAGCCGAATTTGCCTGTGCCCAGGAAGAGGCGCGAGGTGAATTCGTTGTTCGCGATTTTCAGTATATCCATCTTTTCTTAGTTGTTTATCTTGTTAATCAGTCTTACTATTTTCTGCATCTCGCTTACAGGATCAGAGGCTTGCAGCACGGTGCCCGAGATGGCGATGCCGCTCACTCCGACGGCCAAGATGTCGCTGATGTCGTCAATGGTGATGCCGCCGATGGCCACTATGGGCACTCGCACAAGCTCCTCGTTGAACCGGTTGGTGATCTCTTCGTAGCCGTTGATGCCTAGGGTGGGGGCTAGGTTCTTTTTGGTCTGGGTAAACCGGAAGGGGCCGCATCCTATATAGTCGGCTCCCTGGCGGCAGTGGTCGAGGGCTTGTTCTGCCGTGTTGGCAGTGCCGCCGATGAGCACTTCTTCGCCCAGCAGCTGGCGCGCCTCGCGTATAGGCATGTCAGTGAGGCCGAGATGCACGCCGTCGGCCTTTAGCTCTCTGACGAGTTCCACGTGGTCGTCCACTATGAGGGTGGCGTTGCAGTTGTCGCACATACGGCGCAGCTCACGCCCCACCTTAAGTATTTCCTCCTTGTCGGCATCTTTCATGCGGAGCTGTATCCAGCGGCATCCGCCCTCCAGGGCCATCTCCGCGCCCTCCAGGGTGGAGTGGCGCTCGGTCTGGTGGGTGATAAACTGCAGTCGCCCGCGATATTTGATTACCTCATTCATTTGGAATGTCATTCGGGATTGCTGATTTCCATCTATTGGCGCTTAGGGTGGCCCAGACGAAATCAGCGCTTGGTGCTATCCTCCGCTGAAAGCCTTGAGGATGGTGATTTTTTGCCCGTCCTGAAGGGCGAAGGAGTCCCAATAGGCTCGCGGCACCATCTGGTTGTTGACGGCTACGGCTACTCCGCTCTGGGGCAGGCGCTGTTCTGCGGCCAGCTGGGCGAGGGTTGTGGCCGTGGTCTCGCAGGGTGAGTTGTTGACGATGATATTCATCTGTTTTCTTTGGCTAATTGTTTTTTCTTGCAAAGTTATGTGCAAACCGAGCGGAAACCAAAAAGATTTCTTTTGTTTTCCCGAGGTGGCGCCTAACTTGACTTGTAATGCAAGGCAAAGTTACGTGTTTTTTCCGTTACGACCAAGTCTTTTGGTCCTCTCAATTCCCCAGCCCCCGCAAGTGTCGGCTGTTTTCGTTCTTGCTAAATGCCTGCGTATCTTGCAAATCCCTGAGAAGGAAATTTTTTTCTCCGTAAAGAGATAATAAAATTGCTTGCTCCAGCACATCATTGCGCAAACAATTCTTTTCATTGCGCAGATATTTTTTATAATTGCGCTGAAATGGTCAGTTTCGGCGCGATTAGATTTGACTTTGGCGCGATTAGATTTCGTTTCGGCGCGATTAAAATTTCTCTTCACGGGTTTATGTCATGCGCCCTCGCGGCTTGTTCGTTTCCGGTTGGGAAAAACGGAATTGTCGTGTGAAATTTGTGGCGGGAGCATGCAATTTAATAATGTACGTATGTACATATAATAATGGGCTGTCTCTATTTTGTCAGCTGGTAGTGTTTGCATGTCTATTGTTGCGGATATTTATTTTTGCGAAGGGCGTTCGGTGGGAAAAGTTTCCCGAAACCAAAAGCTATCACGCTGATTAGCAGCGATTAGTGTTGTTCGCTTTTCTGCGAAGTTTTCCAAAAAGAAATTTTTGTCGGAAATTTTTGGAAAATCATTGAAAAATATTTGCGCATATTGGGAATTTTGAGTACCTTTGTAAGGTCGAGAAATGCGCTGATTAAGAGTAGAAATTAATATAACAGAATAACCGACAATGATACAGACAGTTAAAAAACGCGACGGGCGTATAGTGGGTTACAATGAGGAGAAGATAAAGGCTGCTATACGCAAGGCTATGCTCCAGACCGAGAAGGGTGAGGATGAGAGTCTTATTCAGAGGATTGCCGACAGGATAGGCTTTACCGGTAGGGAGCAGATGGAGGTGGAAGAGATCCAGGACCTGGTGGAGATGGAGCTCATGAAGAGTCCCCGCAAGGAAGTGGCTAAGCTCTACATTGCCTACCGCAACAAGCGCCGCATTGCGCGCAACGCCAAGATGACGTCCAACTTCTTTGACATTATCAATACCAAGAACAACGACGTGACGCGCGAGAATGCCAATATGAACGCCGACTCGCCCGCTGGCATGATGATGAAGTTCTCATCGGAGAGCACCAAGCCCTTTGTTGATGACTACCTGCTGAGTGAGGAGTCGCGCGAGGCGGTGAAGAGCAACCTGCTTCACATCCACGACAAGGACTATTACCCCACCAAGAGCCTTACCTGCGTGCAGCATCCGCTGGACAAGATTCTGCAGCACGGCTTTACCGCCGGTCATGGCGAGAGCCGTCCCGCCAAGCGCATAGAGACCGCCAGCGTGATTGCCTGTATCTCCCTGGAGACAGCGCAGAACGAGATGCACGGAGGCCAGGCCATACCGGCGTTTGACTTCTACCTCGCCCCCTTCGTGCGCAGCTCGTTTGTTGAGGAGGTGAAGTACATTGAGCAGCTTAACGGTGAGGACTATAGCGACCTCTACGACGCAAAGTTCCCCGACTATCTCACCTGCGAGCTTACCGGCATGACTGGCAAGGAGCGAGTGCTGCACCATGCCATCAACCGCACCGTGGGACGCGTGCATCAGGCGATGGAGGCCTTTATCCATAATATGAACACCATCCATTCGCGCGGCGGCAACCAGGTGGTCTTCTCCTCCATCAACTACGGCACCGACACCTCGGCTGAGGGCCGCTGCGTTATTCGCGAGATACTTAAATCCACCTACGAGGGCGTGGGCAACGGCGCCACCGCCATCTTCCCCATCCAGATATGGAAGAAGAAGAAGGGAGTGAGCTACCTGCCCACCGATCCCAACTATGATCTTTATAAATATGCCTGCACCGTTACGGCGCGCCGCTTCTTCCCCAACTTTGTAAACCTCGATGCTACATACAATCAGCACGAGAAGTGGGACATCAACGACCCCAATCGCTACATGTATGAGCTGGCCACTATGGGCTGCCGCACGCGTGTGTTTGAGAACCGCTTCGGCCCCAAGACCAGCATTGGTCGCGGCAATCTGTCCTTCTCTACCATGAATATCGTTGGGCTGGCCATTGAGTGCATGGGCATCAAGGACAAGGAGGCTCGCATCAACGCTTTCTTCGCCAAGCTCGACAATCTGCTTGAGATTACCGCCAAGCAGCTCAACGAGCGCTTCGACTTCCAGCGTACGGCCCTGGCCAAGCAGTTCCCGATGGTGATGAGCCGCCTGTGGGTGGGCTCCGAGGAGCTTGGCCCCAATGACACCGTGGAGGCTGTGATCAACCAGGGCACCCTCGGCATCGGATTTATCGGCCTGGCCGAGTGCCTTATCGCCCTTATCGGCAAGCACCACGGCGAGAGCGAGGAGGCTCAGGAGCTGGGTCTTAAGATTGTTACCTACATGCGCGACCGTGTCAATGACTTCAGCGAGCGCTATCAGCACAATTTCAGCGTTCTCGCCACCCCCGCTGAGGGCCTGGCCGGCCGCTTTACCAAGGGCGACCGCAAGAAGTATGGCATCATACCCGGCGTTACGGACAAGGACTATTACACCAACTCCAACCACGTGCCCGTCTATTATCACTGCAGCCCGCGCCACAAGGCCGAGGTGGAGGCTCCCTATCATGAGCTGACACGCGGCGGCCATATCTTCTACGTGGAGATTGACGGCGACGCCACCCACAATACCGATGCCATCATGGACATTGTGGATCTTATGGATGAATATAACATCGGATATGGTTCGGTTAACCATAACCGCAACCGCTGCATGGACTGCGGCTACGAGGATGCCACCGAAGGTCTGACCACCTGCCCCCGTTGCGGCAGCAAGCATATCGACACTTTGCAGCGCATCACCGGCTACCTGGTGGGCACCACTGACCGCTGGAACTCCGGCAAACTGGCTGAGCTGCACGACCGTGTAGTACACAAATAACCTGATGAGAATCCTCGATATAATAGAAGGTACCACGGTGGACGGCCCCGGTCTGCGCACTTCCATCTACGTGGCAGGCTGCAAGCATCAGTGCGAGGGTTGCCACAATCCGCAGTCGTGGGATTTCGGCGCCGGTCGCGAGATGACTGATGACGAAATCATGGAGGTCATCCGCCGCAACAGGTTTAATGTGACCTTCTCCGGCGGCGATCCTCTCTACAGCGCCGAGGATGTGAGCCGTCTTTGCGTTCGCATAAAGCAGGAAATGCACAAGACTATCTGGCTCTATACCGGATTCCTGTGGGAGATGATTAGCCAGAAAGAGACCTGCCAGCCGGTACTGCAGAATATCGACGTGCTGGTTGATGGACCGTTCATGGCGGCTAGGCGTGATACCTCGCTCCGCTTCCGCGGCAGCAGCAATCAGCGCATTATCGATGTGCCGCGCAGCATTACCGAGGGCAAGGCCGTGCTGCTGGATTATTAAGTAAATATGTACGCACGTTAAAATAACAATTGAATACATGAAAACCATTCTTCGCAATCTCTTTCTGCTGCCGGCCTTGCTCTGGGGCTTGCACAGTCAGGCTGTGGTCAGGACCGACAGCCTCTACAGCACTGTCATGGACGAGTGGGTGAAGTATAATGTCTATACTCCCGACTCCTTTGACGATAGCGGCCTCACCGCCTATCCCGTGCTCTATCTGCTTCATGGTCTGAGCGATTATTACGGCGCATGGAACAACAATGCTCAGCTCGGCGAGGTGGCTGATGAGCTGTTGGCTGCAGGCAAGATATGTCCGATGGTCATTATTATGCCTAATGCCGGCGGTCCTGACACCCACAACACGTGGAACGGCTATTTCAATATGCCCGGTCACAATTACGAGGACTTCTTCTTCCAGGAGTTGGTGCCCTGGGTGGAGGCACGCTATCATATCCAGGGCGACAAGGCCCATCGCGCCATCAGCGGCCTCTCCATGGGCGGTGGCGGCAGCACTGTATATAGCCAGAAGCACCCAGAAATGTTTTCATCCTGCTACGCCATGAGCGCCTGGCTCGACGAGAGTCGCAGCCTGCAGTCGGCTGAAATCAACAAGCTCTATTATGTTGTCAAGGCCGTGCAGGAAAACTCCGCCATTCGTTTTGTGGAGCAGGCTGACGAGGAGACACTTGAGAAACTGCGCACCGTCAAGTGGCTTTTCGATATCGGTGATGACGATTTCCTCCTCGAGCAGAGCGAGCGCCTCCACATGCTGATGCGCAACAAGCGCGTCAAGGCAGAGCTCCGCATACGCGACGGCATCCATAATTGGAGCTACTGGAAGTCAGCCCTCTACACAAGCCTGCCTTTCGCCACCAAGCACTTCGGAAACTCTAATTAATAATAGGTTCTGATGAGTAATAATATTGCAAAGAAAGAATACGATGTAATCATCGTGGGCGGCGGCATCACCGGCGTAGGTACTGCCCGCGACTGCGCCATGCGCGGTCTCAAGACGCTGCTGCTGGAGCGCAGCGATTTTGCCACCGGAGCCACCGGGCGCAACCACGGCCTGCTCCACTCCGGAGCGCGCTATGCTGTCAGTGACTCTGCCTCAGCTGCGGAGTGCATCCGTGAGAATATGATTTTGCGTCGTATTGCCAGCCATTGTGTGGAGGAGCACGATGGCCTTTTTATTTCGTTGCCCGAGGATGACCTCAGTTACCAGACGCAGCTATATGAGGCTTGCCATCGCGCCGGCATTCCCGCTGACATCATCGATCCCGAGGAGGCTAAGCGCATTGAGCCTGCGGTAAATCCAGCGCTCACTGGCGCAGTGAGGGTGCCCGACGGTTCTGTTGATCCCTTCCGCCTTGTGAGGGCCAACGAGCTGGACGCGCGCCTGCATGGTGCCGATATACTTACATATCACGAGGTTACGGCCGTTATCCGCCGTGGTGGTAGCGTGGAGGGTGTTAAGGTGCGCGCTACTCAAAGCGGCGAGGAGTTTGAGGTCCGCGGACGTGTTGTCGTCAATGCTGCTGGTATCTGGGGAATGCTTCTTGCGCAGATGGCCGGGGTGGAGGTGAAGATGTTTCCCAGCAAGGGAGCCCTCATTATCTTTGCCAACCGTGTCAATAAGATGGTTATCAATCGCTGCCATAAGACCTCAAATGGTGATATTCTCGTGCCTGACGGCAATGTGACCATTCTCGGTTCTACCTCCGACCGCGTGCCCATTGCCGAGTGCGATGATATGCGCGTTACGCCCAAGGAGATAGAGATTCTGCTGCACGAGGGAACCAAGCTCGTGCCAATGCTGGCTGGCACTCGTATGCTGCGGGCTTATGCCGGTGTGCGTCCGTTGGTTGCGGCCGACGACGATGCGTCAGGTCGCGGCATTAGTCGCGGCATTGTCTGTATTGATCACGAGAAGCGCGACGGACTGCGGGGTTTCATCACCATCACCGGCGGTAAGCTCATGACCTATCGTCTGATGGCCGAGATGGCAACTGACCTCGTCTGCGCCAAGCTTAATGTGGCCCGCAAGTGCGAGACAGCCATGATAGCCTTGCCCGACATCGACAACAGGGTGGAGGATGCTCCGGCTTCCTTGCGCAGAGGCAGCCGCGCTGTTGCCTTGCGCGACGAGAAGATGTTTGTTTGCGAGTGCCATAAGGTTACGCTCGGCGAGATATGTGATACTATCTCTAGCGGTCAGGCTGAGACCCTCACCCAGCTGCGCCGCCGTACACGTATGGGTATGGGCAAGTGTGCCGGCCGTCTGTGTGCATTGCGTTCGGCCCGCCTTATGTGCTCGGTAGGAAAGAAAGATGCTGCCCAAAGTGGGCGCGACCTCGCTGACTTCATTGGCGAGCGCTGGAAGGGCATCTATCCTGTGGGGTGGGGCACCACTCTTGCTGACGGCCAGTATATGGCCAGCGTATATCAGGGCCTCTGCGGCCTGGACCAATTCTCCGGAGATGCTTAATAAATACTTACTCCTTACTCCTTTACTCCTTTTTTCCTAAACAAAGAAATGTCTTTCGATACTATAATAATAGGTGGCGGCCTTAGCGGACTTACAGCAGGCATTGCCCTTGCCAAGGCGGGACAACAGGTGGCTCTTGCCGCCGCGGGGCAGAGTACGCTCAATTATTTCTCCGGCTCCTTCGACCTGCTGGGCTACGATGCCGAGGGCAAGGTTGTCAGCTGCCCTCTTGACGAGATAAAGAATCTGCCCGCCAACCATCCCTACGCCAAGATAGGCGCTGATGCCGTGGCGCATTTTGCTGCCGAGGCTCAGACCATCCTGACTGAGGCGGGCATTGACTTTAAAGGCGATGCCAGTGGTAATCACAGCCGCATTACTCCCTTGGGAGTGCCCCGCCCCGCATGGCTGAGCCTTGACGATTGCTTGACAGCGGACACTGATTTCCGAATCCCAAATTTCAATTTCCAAATATTAAATATTGAGGGTTTCCTTGACTTTCCTGTTGAATTTATAGCCCACGGATTGGAGCAGATGGGCGCGCAGGCCACTACCCACATTGTTACCCTCAAGATTATGCAGGCCAACCGCAAGAGTCCCTATGAGACCCGTGCCACCAGCATCGCCCGACTGATGGACAATGACGAGATTCTCCGCGATTTCGCCGCCGAGGTTAAATCCAAAATCACGAACCTTCAACCTCACACCTCCAATCACCAACCTTCAGCCATTGTCCTGCCCGCAGTGTTCGGATTAAATGGCATAGAGCCTTTGCGCAAGCTGCGCGAGATGATAGGCGTGCCCGTCTTTGTGATAGCTACGCTGCCTCCATCACTGCTTGGCATGCGTGTGCAGAACTTGCTGCGCAGGCGTTTCACAGAGCTTGGCGGCAAAATCTTCCACGAGTCTAAGGTTACTTCGGGCATTATAAGTGGTGGAGAGGTCATTAGTATTGCCAGCGGCTATTCCGAGACAGTCAACGCTGACAACTACATCCTGGCAACGGGCTCATTTCAGAGCCATGGTCTCGTGGCTGACTATCGCAAGGTTAGCGAGCCGCTTTTCAATCTCGATATTGATGCTGCCCCCAGTCGCACGGGCTGGACTAAGACAGACATTTTTGACTCTCAGCCCTTCATGGGATTTGGCGTGAGCACAGATAGCAATCTGCATCCTTTCAAGGGCGGTGCCCCTGTGCGCAATCTCTATGCCGTGGGCTCCGTGCTCAGCGGCCACAACGCACTGGCCCAAGCTGACGGTACAGGGGTTTCGCTTATCACGGCCCTTGCCGCTGCTGCCAGCATTGCCGGATAGTCAGGCTTTACAATAATAGATGGCGCCGCACTTTTACAAAGCGCGGCGCCACTTATTGTTGCGTCCCATTGTGGGGGTAATAGAATATTGCTTCGGAATTATCAGTTGCCGCTGATGATGATCTTATAGACGGCCACCACATCGGCGGAGTTGACTTCGCCGTTGCCGTCAACATCGGCTTTGGTCTTGGCGAAGCCGGATGCCTCGCCCTCAATGATGTAGCGGTAGATGGCTACCACATCAGCGGAGTTGACATCTCCCTCACCGGTTACGTCGCCCTTCTTCCATGTGGAGCCACTGCGCTGGATGCGCACTCTACCAGTGGCGGGCTGACCGCTGCTGTCCCTTACCACACCCTTCTGTGCATCCCAGTAGCAGCCGTCAGCGAACTGGCAGTCTTGCAGCGTGACGCTGTTGAAAGACTCCATGATAGTCTGGTCGGACCACTTGGCGCAACTCAGATCAAGTTCGCTGTTCCTGATAAACAGGTCCACATAATCCTCCTGCCAGCAATATGCCGCGTCGGTCACGGTGATTTTGGAGTCGACAATGCTTAGCTGTGCTTTACTTTCTTCGTTCAGACTCTGGCAATATAAATCGCCCATCAGAGAAAGCGAGGCATTATTGTCAAGTCCATTTATACACCACTGCCGGGTGCTTGCCGCCTTTTCGTCTTCACCGAGGTAAAGGCCGTAATAGCTGTCTTCGTCTGTGCCGGTGATGGAGTTGGTGCCCTTCAGGTATATGAGGAAACTGTTTTCTTGTACAAACAGTCCATACACTTCATCAAGGGGGACGTAGGGAGTGCTGAACTCGGCGTTCTCGAGTTTCAGCACGTTGTTTGCATAGGTCACCTTGCCCTTGCTGAGTGACATGGGATTGAAGTCATCAGCATTGTAGTTGTTGAGCCAGTTGCCGCCCAAGTTGACATGATAATATTCAAGATTGTTCTTGTGCACAATTTTGAAAGGCTTGGTTACAGCCGTTCCTTCGTTGAGGCCATTAGGGCGCACGGAGTAGTCATACACGGCGCCTTTCTCGCTGTTGAAGTAATAGGTGTCGTAGCTGTATGCTATGTCTTTCTCGTTGATGGATTCGAGGCCGTCAACAACAGTGCCGTAGTGTGAGTCCAGGTTCAGCTCCATGTCGCCCAGAATGATTGAAGGACTGCGGTATTTGTTGGAGTAGGAGTACCACTGGCTAACGCCTTTTATGGCTCCATAATGGCCGTGGATATTAATAAGGCACAGGTTGCCCGTGGGCAGTTCATCACCTGAGAGCACAGAGTTGCCCCACATTTGTATGCCACTTGCTTCAGTACTCTTAAGGGTGAGGGAAGCATCGGCGATGAGGGCAGAAGGGAAGATGTCGCCGCCTTCTATGGCATTGCCTTTAGCGGTGATGCTGCTTTCTCCTATGAGATAGAGAGACAATGTTTCGCTGTCGGGTAGCCAAAGGCCGGCATCGCCCTTGAGCGTGACATTGTTCAGTGTCAGCGAAAACTCGTCGGGGTCGTAGGTGATAGTGCCTGACAATACGAACGACTGCGCATTTTTGGCAGTAAGCAGATGGCCGTCAAAGATAAGGCCGCTCTTGGCGGTGAAGGCTCCAGGCCGTCCAATCATATCGGGATGAGCTTCGTCAATACCCCAAGAGTCCTTGTATGTACTGAAATGCCCGCCCATCAACTTAGTGTCATTATCGAAGATATAGTTGCAGCTAGCGTCGCTGGGAAGATAGTCTTTCCAGTCGCAGTTGCAGTAGATGGTTCTTAGTTCAGGGCAATTGGAGAACATGAAAGTCAGTTTTTTGACTTGGCTCATATCAAACGAGGAGACATCGATAGATACCACCTTGCTGCAGCCGCTGAACATGGCGGTCATGGCGGTGACCTTGGCCGTATTGAAGTTGCTTAGGTTAGGAAGTATGAGGCTCTCGCAGGAGTTGAACATGTAGCTCATATCGGTGACGTTGGCCGTATTGAAGTTGCCGATGTCCAGAAGCGTGGCGCTTTGGCAATTGGCAAACATGTAGCTCATATTGGTAACCTTAGCAGTGTTGAAGTTGCTGGTGTCAAAGTTGATGAGGTTAATACAGTTGTTGAACATATAGCTCATGTCGGTGGCGTTGGATGTAGAGACAAGGTCTAATCCAGAAATGGTCTCCAGGGCCGTGCAGCCGTCAAACATGTGGCTCCAATTGGTAGCCGGACCAGAGCGGAAGTCGCTGAAATCAACGCTTTCCAGACTGCGGCAGTTGTAGAAGAGGTAGGACCAGTCGGTACTTTTCTCGCCGTTGAAGTTACTGAAGTTGTTGATTTTCTTCAGATTTGTGCAATCCCTGAAAAAGCCTCCAAGGCCGGCTATGCGTGCATACCAGAAGGAGTCGTCAAAAGTGATTTGTTCTACTTTGCCTCTTACGAGGTTCCAGCCGTTGGTGCCGGCAATATCATAAATCCTGTCGTTGGGGTAGCTGGACAGCCTGCTTGTGAGGGATGATCTGTTGTCGTCGTAATAGAAGGTAAGTGTCTTTGTGCTGTTTGTGTAATAGCAATATAAGTCTTTTGCCATGGTGCCCAGGGGCATCAGTATGAGTGCGAGTAGTGTCAGATACTGTAATGTTCTTTTCATTGTTTTTACTTGGTTATCATTATCGTGTATGTTATTTCCTTTCTATTTTCTTACGACATCCGTGTGCTTACTTCTCGGCGAGTGCGGTCTCCAGTTCGTCGGGTGTGATTTTTAGCTTGAATTTGCCGCTCTCAGCCAGGGATATGTTGCCAGTCTCCTCAGAGACTATGATGGCCAGTGCATCGCTCTTCTCCGATATGCCGAGTGCAGAGCGGTGGCGCAGTCCGAGGCTCTTTGGTATGTCGCTGTCGTGGCTCACGGGCAGTATGCAGCCTGCGGCCACTATGCGAGTGCCGCGGATAATCATGGCGCCGTCGTGGAGTGGGGAGTTCTTGAAGAAGATGTTCTGTATTAGGCTGTTGTTGATTTTTGCGTCTATCTCCTCGCCTGAGCTGATGAAGTCGCGCAGACCCACTGCGCGCTCAATCACGATGAGTGCGCCAACTCGGTCATCGCTCATTTTCTTGCAGGCCAGCACTATGGGCATGATGTCTTCGTGGCTGGCTTGTTGGCGGTGTTTCTTGCCAAGGAATCGGAAGATATTGGAGCGGCGCGTGCCGATGGTGGAGAAGAAACGGCGTATTTCCTCCTGAAAGACGATGACCAGCGCAATCACTCCCATGCTGACAAGCTTGTCGAAGATGGTGCCGAGCAATCGCATATTGAACACCTGTGACACCACTATCCAAGCGATGATGAAGATTATGATGCCGGTGAAGATGTTGGCGGCATAGGAGCGCTTCATCAGCTTGTAGATATAGAAGAGCAGCAGTGCAACGAGGATAATGTCTATTATGTCCTTAATGCCAATTGTAATCATCTTTTGGGAAATTAGGAATTAGGAATTAGAAATTAGAAATTAGGAATTAGGAATGCCGAAGGCATCGCGAAGACTCTGTTGAGCAATGCTCTCTTTGAGCGAAGACTCTGTTGAGCAATGCTCTCTTTGAGCGAAGACTCTGTTGAGCAATGCTCTCTTTGAGCGAAGACTCTGTTGAGCAATGCTCTCTTTGAACGAAGACTCTATTGAGCAATGCTCTCTTTGAGCGAAGACTCTGTCAGTGGTCGCGCCAGCGGCGCGGGCTGACAAAGGAGAGTCTGAGAGCGAAGCGGCAATTAGGAGTTAAGAGTTAGGAGACTCCCTCTTATGCCCCTAGGGGGAAGATTTATCTCAGGCGCGAGGGTCCTCCCCTTTAGGGGAGTTAGAGGGATCTCGGGATTTTATGAGTTTTTTAGGTATTCTTTGTATATGGTTATGACTTCGGTGCAGGCCTTTACGTCGTGTACCCGAAGGATGCTGGCTCCTTTCTGCAGGGCCAGGGTGTGGAGGGCGGTGGTGCCGTTGAGGGCCTCTGCAGGTGTGGTGCCCAGCAGGCGGTAGATCATGCTCTTGCGCGAGATGCCCACCAGCAGCGGTTTGCCCAGTTCGTGCAACTCCTCCATGTGAGCCATCAGATGGTAGTTTTGTTCCAGTGTCTTGGCGAAGCCGAAGCCGGGGTCAACGATTATGTCGCATACTCCCAGGTCGTGCAGTCGGTTGATGCGCTCGCTGAAGAAGAGGGTCAGTTCTTCTAGCAGGTCCTCCACCGGGGCCTGGGGTGTCGCCTCTATCATCTCCTTGCCGCCGTGCATTATTATATAAGGTACGTGCAGCTCGGCTATGGTATTGAACATCTGTGGGTCGAGTTCTCCGCCTGCAATGTCGTTGATAATGGCTACTCCGTATTCCTCCACGCACATGCGGGCCACGTCGGCGCGGAAGGTGTCGACAGAGATGATGGCTTTCGGGGCCTCGCGGGTGATGATGCTGAGTCCGCGGCGCAGTCGGCTCATCTCCTCCTCGGGGCTGATATGGTCGGCTCCCGGCCGGGAGGAATAGGCTCCCACATCAATGATGTCGCCGCCCTCGTCCAGTATCTGGTGAGTGCGTGCGGCTATGTCGGCCTCCTCTTCCTTGCGGCTGTCGGCATAGAAGGAGTCGGGTGTCAGGTTGAGTATGCCCATCACCCTCGGCACGCTAAGGTCCATCAGCTGCCCCCGTATGTTAATCAGTTGATAGTTGATAGTTGTTAGAATTGAAGAGTTTAAGAATTGAAGAGTTTAAGAGTTTAAGAATTGAAGAATTTAAGAGTTGAAGAATTGAAGAGTTTAAGAATTGAAGAATTTAAGAACTTAAGAATTTAAGAATTTAAGAACTGAAGAGTTTAAGAATTGAAGAATTTAAGTTGTTTTTCAATCTTTCAATCTTTCTCTGTTCTCTGTTAACTGTTCTCTGTTCTCTGCCCCTTGAGGGGGAGTTAGAGGGGGCTGCTCTGTTTCCTGCTCGCCGTTTTCGTTTTGGTTTTGGTTTTCGTTTTCGTTATCGTTTTCGTTTCCCCCCTGTTCTCTTTTCTCTGCCTCCAAGGGGGAGGATTAGTTCCACGTTGGCAGGTTGGTGCCGTTGCGGGCATACTGCACCAGCTCCACGTCGAAGATCAGGGTAGAGTAGGGTGGCATGTCGGTGCGCTCCTCATTGCCATAGCCCAGGTTGCTTGGCACGAATATGCGCCATCGGTCGCCAATGTGCATGTGCTGCACGGCGGTGGCGAAGCCTCGGCGCAGGTCGTTAACGCTGAATGCGGCGGGCACGGCGGTGGCGTGGTCGAAAATTTTGTCCATCAGCATCGACTGTCCGCTATGGTCAAACATCTTGCCGTCGGGGTGCTGCGAGGTGGGCATGAGCCTGCCGCAGTAGAAGACTCTCACCTTGTCGGAGCCGAGGGGGCATCCGCTGCCTGAGCCGCGCTGGAGTATCTGCACGAAGATGGAGTCCTCTGCGGTGTTGGTGAGTGCGGCGGCGCTGCGGCCGTAGCTGAGGAAGGCGCGCCACTCGCAGTTTTCCTCCCAGTCGTCGCCGTAGGTATCCTTGGCCTGGGCTATCTCCTTCAGGGCATTGGTACGCACGTCGGCAAAGTATGCCTCATTGCGCTTGCGCCAGTTGGAGAACTCATCGGTGGTGCTGTCATCGTCGCTCTCGCTGCACGAGGTGAGCATCGGCATCACCGCCAACGCCATCAATATCAGTGGGAAAAGGGTCTTCTTCATCTTTTCTCTAAAAATCTTTTCTCTGTTATCTAAAAAATCAAATTTTTTTCAGCAGCGATGTGAGGCTCACCTTGTCCTCGATGATTGAGCGGAGGTCGCTGATGTTCACTCGGTGCTGCTCCATGGTGTCGCGGTCGCGCAGTGTTACGGTGTTGTCCTGCAGCGTGTCGTGGTCCACGGTGATGCAGTAGGGTGTGCCAATGGCATCCTGGCGGCGGTAGCGCTTGCCTATGGTGTCCTTCTCCTCATACTTGCAGTTGAAGTGGAACTTCAGCTCCTGCATGATCTCCTGCGCCTTCTCGGGCAGTCCGTCCTTCTTCACCAGCGGCAGCACGGCGAGCTTCACGGGTGCCAGGGCTGCCGGCAGGTGGAGCACGGTGCGCACGTCGCCGCCCTCCAGCTGCTCCTCCTCGTAGGAGTGGCACATGATGCTGAGGAACATGCGGTCAACGCCGATGGATGTCTCGATTACATAGGGGGTGTAGCTCTGGTTGTCCTCGGGGTCGAAGTACTCAATCTTCTTGCCTGAGTATTTGGCGTGCTGCTTGAGGTCGAAGTCGGTGCGGCTGTGGATGCCCTCCACCTCCTTGAATCCGAACGGCATGTGGAATTCGATGTCGGTGGCGGCGTTGGCATAGTGCGCCAGCTTCTCGTGGTCGTGGAAGCGGTAGTTCTCGGCGCCGAAGCCCAGGGCTTGATGCCATGCCATGCGCGTCTGCTTCCAGGTCTTAAACCACTCCATCTCGGTGCCGGGCTTTACGAAGAACTGCATCTCCATCTGCTCGAACTCCCTCATGCGGAAGATAAACTGGCGGGCAACTATCTCGTTGCGGAACGCCTTGCCGATCTGCGCTATGCCGAAGGGCAGCTTCATGCGGCCGGTCTTCTGCACGTTGAGGTAGTTGACGAAGATGCCCTGAGCCGTCTCGGGGCGCAGGTAGATGGTCGAGGCGCCGTCGGCGGTGGAGCCCACCTCGGTCTTGAACATCAGGTTAAACTGCCTCACCTCGGTCCAGTTGCGGGTGCCGCTGATGGGGCATACTATCTCCTCGTCGAGTATTATCTGGCGCAGCTCGTTGAGGTCCATGGCCTCCATGGCCTTGGCGTAGCGGGCGTGGAGGGCGTCCATCTTAGCCTTCAGTTCCAGCACGCGGCCGTTGGTGGCGACGAACTGAGCCTCGTCGAAGGCTTCCTTGAAGCGCTTGCGGCCCTTGGCGACCTCCTTCTCTATCTTCTCCTCGTACTTGCCTATCTGGTCCTCAATCAGCACATCGGCGCGGTAGCGTTTCTTGGAGTCGCGGTTGTCGATGAGCGGATCGTTGAAGGCGTCAACGTGGCCGCTGGCCTTCCATACGGTGGGGTGCATGAATACGGCGGCGTCGATGCCCACGATATTGTCGTGGAGCAGCACCATGCTCTTCCACCAGTATTGCTTAATGTTGTTTTTCAGTTCCACGCCGTTCTGGCCGTAGTCATAGACTGCGCCGAGACCGTCATAGATATCACTTGAGGGGAAAACAAATCCGTACTCCTTGCAGTGGGAGACGATTTTCTTGAAAACATCTTCTTGTGCCATCCTTGATAGTTGATAGTTGATAGTTGATAATTATTAAAGTTTAAGAGTTTAAGAGTTTAAGAGTTTAAGATCTTTTTCAATCTTTCTCTGTTCTCTGTTAACTGTTCTCTGTTCTCTGCCCCTTGAGGGGGAGTTAGAGGGGGCAGTTTTCGTTATCGTTATCGTTTTCGTTATCGTTATCGTTTTCGTTTTCGTTTTCGTTTTCGTTTTCGTTTTCGTTTTTTCTTTGCTTCGCAAAGCTTGGCAAAGTTAGTCATTTTCTGCGACATTGAGAAATCTTAGGAACTTTTCTACGTCAGTGTCGTAGCTGTAGGGTGCTTTCAGGGGTTCGCCGTCGGGGCTGACGAGCACATAGAACGGCTGCACATTGGCGCCGAAGCGGTGGCGCTGCAGGTAGCTCCACTTGCTGCCCACGGTGCGCAGCGTGGTGGTGCGCCCGTTCTCGTCCACCTCCATGCGCTGCGGCAGCGCCGTCTTGTCGTCCACATAGAGCGAGATGAGCACCAGGTCCTCCCTCAGCCGCTTCGCCACCTCCGTGTCGTTCCATACGTTCATCTCCATCTCGCGGCAGTTGACGCAGCCGAAGCCCGTGAAGTCGAGCAGCACGTTCTTATCATGCTTGCGTGCGTAGGCCATGCCCTCGTCGTAGTCGGTAAACTGGGCCTCCACCACCTCGCCGTAGTAGCGGAGGTGCTGCGTGCTCATGGGCGGCGCAAAGGCACTGACGGCCTTCAGCGGCTTGCCCAGCACACCCGGCACCATGTAGGCGGCGAAGGCCAGGCATATCACTGCCAGGCAAATCCTTACCGGCGTGCGCCGGGGCTTGGCGCCGCCGTCAATGGGCAGCCTCAACACACCCAGCAGCCAGAGGGCGAGCAGCACGGCCAGCACAATCCATATACCTATGAATACGTCGCGGCTCAGCAGGTGCCATCCGTAGGCCATGTCGGCCACGCTCACGAACTTCAGCGCGAAGGCGACCTCCACGAAGCCCAGCACCACCTTCAGCGTGTTCATCCACTGGCCGCTCTTGGGAGCCTTCTTGATCCATGTGGGGAACATGGCAAACAGCGTGAAGGGCAGGGCGAGCGCAATGGCGAAGCCGAGCATGCATACCAGCGGGCCCAGCAGATTGTTGGTCGTGCTCACCTCTACCAGCATGAAGCCGATGATGGGGCCCGTGCATGAGAAGCTCACCAGCGCCAGGGTGAACGCCATGATGAAGATGCTCAGCAGCCCCGTGGTGTTCTCGGCCTTGCGGTCCGCCTTATTGCTCCACGATGAGGGCAGCTGCAGCTCAAAGAAACCCATGAAGCTGAGGCCGAACACAATCAGCAGCAGCGCGAAGAAGATGTTGACCACCGCGTTGGTGGACAGCGCGTTGGCGGCGTTGGCGCCGAAGATAAGGGTGACCACAGCGCCCAGCGCCATGTAAATCACAATGATGCTGATGCCGTAGATGATGGCGTCGCGCAGACCCTTGTTCTTTGAGGTTTTTTTCAGTTTTTCAACATTTCCATTTTTCAATCTTACTTCGCTGCGCTTGAGGAAGAAGCTCACCGTCATCGGGATGATCGGCCACACGCAGGGCGTGAGCACCGCTATCAGGCCGCCCACGAAGCCCATGAGGAACAGCCACCAGAGACCAAGCCTACCCCCGTCCTCTCCCGAAGGGAAGGGAGCCCCGGCGCTGCCGTCGCCCTCGCTCAGAGCCTTAATCTCAGCCACGCGGCTGCTCCATAGGGCGGAGTCGCTAAGTGATAGAGGTTTGAGGTTTGAGTTCCCCCCTTGAGGGGAAGTTAGAGGGGGCTGCTCAGTTTTCTGCTCGCCGTTTTCGTTTTCGTTTTCGTTTTGGTTTTGGTTTTCGTTTTCGTTATCGTTTCCCCCCTGTTCTCTGTTCTCTTTTATCTGTTCTCTGTTATCAAAACAAACCTCCACCGCCGTAGGCGGCAGGCAGTTGCGGTCGCTGCATGCGCCGTATTCCAGGTAGCCCTTCAGGCTGTAGGCAGGCTCGGTGATGGCGAGTCGCTGCTCAAAGGTGCAGCTCGTCTCAAAGAAGCTGAGCTCTGCGTCAAACATCTTCTCGTATTGCCTCACCGCCTTGCCCTTGGCGCGCAGCCTGCCCAGCGGCTTGAGGCCCTTCGCCTCGTCGATGTGGAAGCTCGCCGGTGTGGGACCGGCGTCGCCCACGTCAGTGGAATAGACGTGCCATCCTTCGTCAATCTTTCCTTTAAAGGTAATGACTATCTCCTTGTCGCCCACCACCTTATGGCTGACGCTGAACTTCACCGGCTCCGCCCATTGCGCCATCGCGCAGCAGGCAGTCATCAGAAAAAAAAGAATATAAGTAATCGTGCGGTGCATGAGGCCACTATCTGTTTGAGGTTTGTCGCTTCGCTCTCAGACTTTCTTTCTGTGTCGGCACCGGCTTCGCCGACAGCCGACGAAAGTCTTCGCGATACCTTTGGCATTGAGATTTGAGGTTTGAGTCCTCCCCTTGAGGGGGAGTTAGAGGGGGCTGTTATCGTTATCGTTTTCGTTATCGTTTTCTTTTTCTTTTTCGTTTTTAATTCTCAATCGGGACTTCGCAAATAAATTTCAAATTTCAAATTTCAAATTTCAAATAATACCTGTTTTCGTTATCGTTTTCTTTTTCTTTGCAAAGGTACAACAATCCTGTGGATATTGCCTCTGCGAAGTCTGAAATAATGCGCGCGGGTATGATATGTTGTTGCGTGCGCGAGGAAAAAAATGCCGAGTTCGAAGAAAATAAATCCGTGCGCTCTGGTATTGTCTCAGTTGAAAGGCAAACTAATCGCGCCGAAATTTATGCTGAGCCTGTCGAAGCAAAATCTAATCGCGTCGAAAACAAATCTAATCGCGCCGAAAACAAATCTAATCGCGCCGAAAACAAATCTAATCGCGTCGAAAACGTAGGGCTCTGCGCGATTAAATTTCACGAGATTGCTATTGATTTCCACGAGCACGCATTTCTGGCGTGTCGGCACGGGTTTGCTATTTATCCCCACGCATTTCTGATTTGTTTCCTTGGTGTTTGCGGTGCTGGTGATGGGCCGGAGGCGTATGAGACTAACTTCTTATGGTCAGGAGACAAAAAAATCTCCAGCCCGTGCTTCTCAGCGAGGGCCGGAGGGGATTTAGCCATGCATGTTCAAACTTAAATTTTGTGTATGTGTGATTTATTCTTTTAGTAGCGTATTTTTTTTATCAGTTTTTCCATTTTGTCGGTTGTCTTCTGCGCTTGCTTGTGCAGCTTGCGCAGGCGCTTGTTGATATGGCGGCGCTCACCGGGATTGTGGACGTTGTCTTTGTATTGTTGCTCTAAGGTATTGATCTGGTCTTGTTGCATTTCCAGCAGTTGTTTATAGGCATTGAGCTTCTTTGCGATAATGCTTTGCTTAGTTATGACGGCAGGCGACCATCCGGCCACGTCCTTTGAAATGCGGAGCCCGTCGGGAAGCTTGTCCATGTCTTTGCGGAATTTCTCCATATCGATTTTGTATATCTCCATGCCTTGCTTATATTTCTCCATACCCTGCAGGTATTTGCTTATATTAGGTTCTGCAAGACACGTGTCAACACCAAGAATGCTTATGTCTGGCCCACCATTGCTAGAACTGAAGGAAAAAGAATAACTTTTGTTTCCTTTTTCCATGAGGTCGGGGCGCAGGGATGTGATCATGTAGATTTTGCCTTTTATTACATCGCCATCTTTCTCCCACAGCAGGGTATAATTGTCGCGCAGCCGTGGATTGTTGTTGTTCTTGACGTTGATGTAGTAGTAGCCCTGATTGTCTTGTGTGCGGGTTATGATGTATTGGTCGGGAGTGTCGCCTGTACAAATTCTGAATGTATCTTTGTGTCCAGGCTCATAGAGTCCGTATTGATAGCTGAGGGGGGCATCTTTTTCAAATGCTTGTCTGGCATCTCTTATGACATGTTTGTATTCCTCTACTTTAAAGGTATAGACTTTGACAGAGTGTTCTATTGAATTGTCTGTGGCATTCCGTTTCTCTTCAAGGAGTGTTTCTGAAGGGACTTGGTACCATCCGATGATGTCATCAAACACAGCAATCACGTTGGTGGGCGGAGTTGATGGTGCTTCGTCAATAGGTGTTGCGTAGCAGCCAAGTGTTGCGGCGAGGAGTGCGATTGTCAGGATTTTTGCTTTCATAATTTTATGTTTTATGCGTTAATTATTTGCGAGGAACTGTTCCAGTCGTCGGAGATTGTGGCGCGATACTTCTATGTCGCTCTGATACTGCGCTATGATGCGCTGGCGGTATATCTCCTGGAGTTTCTGTATGTCTTCGTCAGTGTAGATAAGGTTCTGCGGGTTGTTGATGGGCAGGTCGGTTTCGCTGTATGTCGCGAGATGGAGGTTGCCATCCTTTGTTTCTATATCGGGAACAGCGGTTTCTGTTTCGACTTGCGCAATGTTGGGCTCGTCATGCGCCACTGCTTGCTGCGCAGTTGCCTCTGTGCCGGCGGAGGGAGAAATGTCTGTCTCAGCGGGCGGGGCGTAAGTGTCCGTTGGTTCGCTCACGGGTTTTGCCTCTGCTATTTGATTTGCAGAAGTCTTGACAACTGATTTTCCCTCTGAGTCGGTGGGAGTATCGCCGTTTTCGGCGATGATGGCGTGTGTGTTCTGTTCCTGAGCGTTTGTCTTCGCAACAGTTTGATGCGTTGCATCATTGTGGAGCATTATGCTGCCGATGACAAGCAGTATGACTGCGCAGGCTGCTGCTGCGCTCAGCCAGTAGAGGGGCCTGACCTTGCGCTTTGGCGCTGCCGGCTCAGCGGTGAGCGCTGCCAGCTCGTTGTCCGTAAGTTCGTAGGCATCAGTCTGGAAGCTGAGGAAGAGCTCGCGGTAGGGCTGCCACTCCTCGGGCACGCTTTCGGCGCTCTGGAAGTAGTCGGCCAGCATCTGCTCCTCGGCCTCGGTGGTCTGGGCGCTGAGGAAGCGGTTGAGCAGGGTGTCTATTTCTTGGTGTGTCATGGTTCAGAGGGTTTTCATTTGGGTGATGAGCATTTGGCGCAGGCGGCTGATTCGCTGTCTTACTGCCCCTTCGGTGGTGCCGAGCATCAGGGCAATCTGTGAGTAGGAGAGCTGGTCGATGTTGCGCATCTTCAGTAGGGCGCGGTCGGCGGCTGGCAGACGGGTGATGAGGCGGTGCATCTGGGTGCTCCTCTCGCGGACCTCCATCAGTGTGTCGGGGCTGTTGTCGGCGGCGGCCACGTCTTGCTGCTCCAGTGGCTGGGCTTGCCTCACCTTTTGGTTGCGCAGGGTGTTGAGGGCCGTGTTGCGTATGGCGGCGTGGGCTACCTTGCCCATCTCCCCGGCGTCGGCAAAGCGTTCCCTGGCGGCCCAGAGCTTCATCAGCACTTCCTGCACCGCGTCCTCGGCATCGTCTGCCGAGGCCAGCAGCTGGCTGGCCGTGCGGAGCATGTCGCTGCGCTGTCGTTGCACAAAGGTGATGAATGTCTCTGCGGTCATCTTTTGGGGGCTTTCATCTATATAACACACAAAGTGCCGTTTTGTGACATGGGAAACGGCACTTTTTTCCGGGAACCGAAAAAAATCTTTCTTTTCCTTGCGCTACTCAAAGGCTATGTAGGGCTGAAGGCGCCTGAAGTCGGAGTCGCTGAAGGCGGGGTAGGTGCGGAGGTCGCCGAGGTTGTGAATGGGCCCCGTGTATTTGCGATGGTCCATGATGGCGCGCACTTGTTCAAAGTTGAGGTAGGGGTGGCGAAGCAGCTGGCCGAATGTCAGCTCGTTGACAGCCAGTTTGCTCACCGGCTCCGTGCCTATGGTCACCCAGCGGGTGATGTCGTCGGGCAGGCCCTTAATCTCCTTGAGCTGCTCAGTGCTGGTGAATCCGCCGAGGCGGCTGCGGTATTTCACAATCTTGGCTGCGTAGTATTGGCCTACGCCGGGAATCTTGCGCAGCTCGACAGAGTCGGCACTGTTGATGTCCAGCGTCTGGCCGGCTTGGAGTTTAAATGATTGCCTGGGGGGATATGGCTCACTTGCTGCTTTGTTGCTTAGGCTGCTTTGGAGCGGTGTGGGGGGCTGCTCCTTAAGATGAGCACTCTGCCCCTTTATATTTATATAAGGTAGGAGCCGGCGGTAGTCGCTGTCGCTGAGGGTGTAGATGCGGGCAAGGTCCTGCGGCTTGCGGAAGACGCCGCCGGCTGCGCGGTAGTGGACTATTGCCCTTGCCACGCGCGGACGCAGGCCCAGCCTTACGAATGTGGCTGAGTCGGCGGTGTTGGGATCGAAGCGGAATAGGGTAGCTGCCTCACTTTCAGACCTTTCCTTGCAAGTGATGGGAGTAGATGCCGTGTCCGGCAGATTGCTCTCTTCCTTCAGCGGCTGCGGGGAGGGAGTAGTGAATATCCACAAGCCAAGATTGACCAAAAGCAAAATGCCGGCAATTACTAAGATTGCCTTGCGGTCGAAGCGAGTAATACGCATGGTGTATTAGAACTCGAAGAGGATCTTGAAATTGAATGCTCGACCGGTGAGGTAGTTGGGCACTGCGTACTGATTGTTGGTGATGTCGGTCACCCAATAGTAGGAGCTGACGTTGTTGATGTCAAACACGTTGAGGAAGTCTGCGCCGAGCCATATATCCTTGAGCGACCTGCGGCTGGCGTGGCGGTCGGGGCTGAGGAGGCGGTAGCTGAGTCCTATGTCTGCGCGGCGATAGGCCGGGGCGCGGAAGTCGCTCTTCTCGATGCCGGCGTGGGGCGGTCCAAAGGGGAGGCCTCCTGCCAGGGCTCCCTTGAGGGTGAGCTTCCAGCGCGTGGAGCCGGGGAAGAAGTCGGTGAAGAAGAGGGAGAGGTTGTAGCGCTGGTCGGTGGGCAGAGGCAGCGAGAGTCCGTTGTATTTCTGCCTGGCTGACATGAGGGAGAGCGTTATCCAGGAGTCGGCGCCGGGCACAAACTCACCGAAGAGCTTGAAGTCGAGGCCCACGGCATGGCCCTTGGCGAGGTTCTGGCCGTAGTAGACGATGCGCAGATTGTTGATGTTGTAGGGTATGAGGTTGTCGAGCACCTTATAGTAGGCCTCGGCGGAGAAGCGGAAGGGGCGGTCGGCCATGCGGAACTGATAGTCCATGCCGAGGAGGAAATGGATGGAGCGCTGCGACTTGATGTCCTTGTTGAGCACGACGCTGGTGTTGCCCGCGGTGGTGACGGTGTCGCGCAGCTCCTTGTAGAAGGGTGACTGATAGTAGACGCCAGTGGCGAGACGGAAGGTGAAGTTGTCGTTCTTGGAGGGGATGAAGCCGAGGGAGGCGCGCGGTGAGACGAGGGTCTCGCGGTTCCAGCTGTTGTGGGTGAGGCGCACGCCGAAGTTGAGGTTGAAGACGCCGGCGGCGTTGTTGAAGCGGAAATTGTCCTGGACGTACGACTCGAGCCTGGTGGTCTTGACCTCGGTCTTGGCGCGGAGGTTATAGATGAGCTGCAGGGCGTCCATGGAGTGGGGCATGGAGTAGCCTGAGGAGTCGCGCATCTCCCACTCGGCGGAGTTCTCCTTGATGCGCTCTGACTTGAGGGTGACGCCGGCGGCTATCTTGTGCTTGCGCAGGCTGGTGCGCAGCAGCAGGGCGGTGGAGGCCACGCGGGCGGTGAGGAAGTTGCGGGCGTGCTCGAGATAGGTGCCTACGCCGAGCTGCTGCTGGGCGGTGACATCGTCGAGCCAGTACTGGCCCTGGATGTCGTAGGTCTCCTCCTCCTTGGTGGAGTAGGTGGAGCTGAGCCACTGCAGCGAGGTCTTGGCATTGAACTTATGGGTGATGCCGAAGGAGGCGAAATAGGTGTTGAAGAGGTCCTTCTCCTTGCCGTCGAAATAGACTTTGAATTTCTTGACGTCCTGCATGGTGCCGAAGGAGGTCTCGCGGTCGGAGGGCTTGAAGGAGTAGCGGTTGTAGGAGATATTGCCGATGAAGTCGAGGGTCCAGTGCTTGGATGGCGACCACGAGGTGTAGTTCTGATAGTCGATGAAGTTGGGGCTGTACTCGCCCTTGGTGTCGCCCTTGCCGAGGAGGAACTTGGTGGTCTTGTAGCGCAGGCCGTTCATCATGGAGAAGTGCTGATTGCCGAAGCCTACGTAGGCATCGCCGCCCATGAGGCTGACGCCCACGGAGCCCTCGAGGTGCTCGGGGCGCTTGTAGGTGATGTCGAGCACGGACGACATCTTGTCGCCGTAGCGGGCGGGGAAGCCTCCGGCGGAGAAGTCGATGTCTGCCACCATGTTGCTATTGATGACGGAGAGGCCCTCCTGCTGGCCGGAGCGCACGAGCATGGGGCGGAATATCTCGACGCCGTTGAGATAGACGCAGTTCTCGTCGAAGCTGCCGCCGCGGACATTGTACTGCGAGGAGAGCTCGTTGTGGGTGCTGACGCCCATCTGCGTGGCTATTATCTCCTCTACGCCGTTGCCAGTGGTGGAGGGCATATGGCGGGCGTAGTTGCTCTTGATGCGCTGCACGAGGTCGGTCTGGCGGCGCATGGCGGTGATGCCCGCCTCGCCGAGGGTGTAGGACACGGTGGAGATCTTCATGTCGTAGCGCAGCGAGTCGGCCTGCGGCGGGGCGATGAAGAATTTCTTGGTGCGGTAGCCCACCGCCATGCAGGTGATGAACAGGGAGTCGGTGCGGCTGCACCGGAGGCTGTAGCCGCCCTCGGTGCCGCTGACGGCGAAGGCTCCCTGGCGCTCCACGATGATGGAGGCGAACTCCACGGGGTTGTCGTATTCGTCCATTACCTTGCCGTAGAGGCGTATCTTGTCTTGGGCCACGGCGCTGAGCAGGGTGAGCAGCGCGATGAGCAGTAAGGGTAATCTCTTATTCATTTAGCAGGTCGGGTCTAAGTTTGCGCGTGCGCTCTATCATCTGGTTGAGCTCCCACTCCTTGATCTTGGCCTCATGGCCGGAGAGCAGTACGTCGGGCACGAGCCATCCCTTGTAGTCGGCGGGGCGGGTATAGACGGGGGCGGAGAGCATATTGTCCTGGAAGCAGTCTGACAGGGCGCTCTGCTCATCGCCGATGGCCCCGGGCAGCACCCTGACGATGGCGTCGGCCATGACTGCCGCTGCCAGCTCGCCGCCGGTGAGCACATAGTCGCCGATGCTGACCTCACGGGTGATGAGATGCTCGCGGATGCGATGGTCGATGCCCTTGTAGTGGCCGCAGAGGATGATGATATTCTTCTTGAGCGAGAGCTCGTTGGCCATGGGTTGGGAGAACTGCTCGCCGTCGGGCGAGGTGTAGATAATCTCGTCGTAGTCGCGCTCAGCCTTGAGGGCGGCTATGCAGTCGTCGATGGGCTGGCACTGCATGACCATGCCGGCAAATCCGCCGAAGGGATAGTCATCCACACGGCGGTGCTTGTCGGTGGTGTAGTCGCGAAGGTTGTGGACATGGATTTCAGCCAGGCCTTTCTTCTGGGCCCTGCCGAGTATGGACTGAGTGGTAAACGGCTCCAGCATTTCGGGGAGCACTGTGATGATATCTATGCGCATATCTGTAATTTATAACGCGAAAAAGCATCCTTTATTATAAATAAATAGTAATTTTGCAGTGCTTACTCCTTTAATTAGATATGACTGACCAGGAACAGATACTCAGCCTGCGCAGCGAGCTGCACCGGCATAACTATAACTACTATGTGAAGAACGCGCCCACCATCAGCGACCGCGAGTTTGACGAGAAGATGCACCTGCTCATGCAGCTGGAGGAGCGTCACCCTGAGCTCTACGATGCCAACTCGCCCTCGCAGCGAGTGGGCAGCGACCTCAACCATGAGTTTACGCAGGTGCGCCACCGCTACCCGATGCTCTCGCTTGCCAACACCTACAACCGCGATGACGTGCAGGCCTTCTATGACCGCGTGAGCCAGGGGCTGGGCGGAGAGGCGTTTGAGGTGTGCTGCGAGCTTAAGTTCGACGGCCTCAGCATCTCGCTCATCTATGAGCACGGCCGACTGGTGAGAGCCGTCACCCGCGGCGACGGCGAGCAGGGCGACGACGTGACCGCCAACGTGAAGACCATACGCTCCATACCGCTGATACTCAACGGCAGCGGATGGCCCGACAGCTTTGAGATAAGGGGCGAGGTGCTTATGCCGTGGCAGAGCTTTGAGGACCTCAACCGTCAGCGCGAGATGGCCGAGGAGCCCCTGTTTGCCAACCCCCGCAACGCTGCCAGCGGTACGCTCAAGAGCAAGAACTCCGCCGTGGTGGCGCAGCGCAGGCTCGATGCCTACTTCTACTATCTGCTCGGTACCGAGCTGCCCACCGACTCACATTACGACAACCTGCAGCGCGTGGCGTCGTGGGGCTTCAAGGTGTCGGACGCCATGCGCACCGTAGGCACCCTGGAGGAGGTGATGGACTATATCGACTATTGGGATCATGAGCGCAGCCATCTGCCCGTGGCCACCGACGGCATAGTGCTGAAAGTCAATTCCGTTGAGCAGCAGCAGCGCCTGGGCTATACCGCCAAGACTCCGCGCTGGGCCATAGCCTACAAGTTTCAGGCCGAGCGCGCCCTGACGCGCCTCAACGAGGTTACCTATCAGGTGGGGCGCACCGGTGCCATAACGCCTGTAGCCAATATGGAGCCTGTGCTGCTCAGCGGCACCATCGTCAAGCGTGCCTCGCTGCACAACGAGGACTATATCCGCGCCCTCGATCTCCATGTCGGCGACATGGTATATGTGGAGAAGGCCGGCGAGATAATCCCGCAGGTGGTGGGTAAGCAGACGGAGGGCTCCGGAGCCGCCGTCACCTTCCCCAAGACCTGCCCAGAGTGCGGCACGCCACTCGTGCGCTATGAGGGTGAGGCCGCCCACTACTGCCCCAACGACTCCGCCTGTCCGCCGCAGATAAAGGGCAGGATAGAGCATTTCATCTCCCGCGACGCCATGAATATCGACTCGCTGGGCCCGGAGACCGTGGCCGACTATTACGGGCGCGGACTGATACATAATGTGGCCGACCTCTATGAGCTTACCGTGGCGGACATCACCGGCGGCAACACAAGCCGTGAGCGCTCCGCCCAGCGAGTGGTGGACGGCATCGCCGCCAGCCGCCGGGTGCCCTTTGAGCGGGTGCTCTATGCCCTCGGCATACGCTTCGTGGGCAAGGTGACCGCCAAGCAGATCGCCCGCCATTTCGGCAGTCTCGACGCCTTGCTTGCAGCCCTGCCACCGGGGTCCCCTCCGGGGAAAATCGGAACGGAAGCCCCGCGTAGCGGGGAGCTGGAGGGCGTAGCCGGGGTAGGCGAGGTCATTGCGCAGTCCGTGAGGGCCTACTTCGCTCAGGCTGCAAACATGGAGATTGTCAACCGCCTCCGCAGCTACGGCCTGCAGATGGAGAGAGGAGTGAAGAGTGAGGAGTTAGGAGTTAGCAGTGAGGCGCTCGCTGGGCAGAGCATCGTAATCTCCGGCACTTTCGCCCACCACAGCCGTGAGGAGTATAAGGAGATAATAGAGGCTTGCGGAGGCAAGAACGTCAGCAGCATCTCCAGCAAGACGTCCTTCATACTTGCCGGCGACAATATGGGGCCCTCCAAGCAGGAGAAGGCACGGCAGCTCGGCATCCCCCTCGTCAGCGAGGCGGAGTTCCTGGACATGATAGGGGAAAAAAACGAAAACGAAAACGAAAAAAACGAAAACGAAAACCAAAACCAAAACGAAAACCAAAACGAAAACCAAAACGAAAACGAAAATGAAAACGAAAACCAAACGAATGCCGCCCCGCAGCAATTGACACTCTTTGATTGATTTCACGATTGGACAATTATACGATTGGACGATTATAGAACTTATGACCTTACAAATCGAAAATTGTAAATAATCCAATTGTAAATCAACAGTACATTATAAAATTGAAAAATTGAAAAATTGAAAAAAGACGCTTTCGCAGGACAATGAAAAAAGCATTATTATCAGTTATCCTTTGCACTATGCTGCTGCCAGCAGGCGCACAGAAGCGAGTCTATATCCCCAAGGATTTGCGTGGCATAGACCTCAGCGACAGCACCTCCAAGTGGAGCTGGTACAACTCAGTGCAGACCGACGACGTGGTGTTCTTCTGGCAGGGCCCCTTCGGCCATGACCCAGCCAAGGCACCCAAGCTTAAGGGTAAGCCCATGACCTTCGACCTCGACAATGTGGTGAGGCGTGTGCAGCAGTTCTACGACTTCTATCGCGACAGCTTGCAATTCCTCAGCACTCCCAGCAATGCCGACAGCCTCAAGATGATGGTGATGATTAACTATTCGCTCGAAGGCACAGCCTACGGCGGTGACTACGACGGTCGCATCGGTGCCCTGTGGGTGTCGCCCAACCGCATTCAGGACCGCCGTCTCAACTGCCTGGCCCATGAGCTGGGTCACTCCTTCCAGCGGCAGATAACCTCCGACGGTGCCGGCGAGGCGTGGGGCGGCAGCGGATTCTTTGAGATGGCTTCGCAATGGATGCTCTGGCAGGTCAATCCCGACTGGCCAACGGAGGAGAACTATCATCTGCAGGCATTCCGCAAGGCAACCCACAAGGCCTTTCTATCACCCGACAATATCTACCGTTCGCCATACGTGCTGGAGTATTGGGCGGAGAAACGCGGTCGCGACCACATAGCGCAGCTTTTCCGTGAGGGCAGGCGAGGGGAAGACCCAGCCATGACCTACATGCGAGTGAACGGACTCACGCAGCAGGAGTTCTGCGACGAACTGTTCGACTGCTACAGCCGTCTGCTGAATTTCGACTTCAGCCACGCCTACAGTCAGACGCGGCGCCATGCCTGCACCTTTAGCACTCCGCTCGACACTATCGGGGTGGGGCATTATCGCATACCGAAGGAATTGCAGCCGGAGCCTTACGGATTTAATGCCATCAGGCTGCCCAAAGACTTGGCTGCCAATGTGAAGGTAGCCAACATCCGCGCACCCAAAGGCCATAGCTTGCGATGGGCGCTCATTGAAGAACCCACCTGCACGTACCTCCTCGTCATGAACCAGCCCAAGCAACACTGCCAGCTCCACCACAGAGGCAAACAAGAGAAAGCAGCACTTCCCACGATAAGCTATGAAATAAAAATAAAAAATAAATAATAAATAATGAAAAGGACAATCACCTTACTACTGTTGCTAATCGGTATAGCATCAGCTATTTACGCAGACAATCAGTCGGCCGACCAAGCCGTAGATATGCTTATGCCAAAGCCGCATAGCCTGACAGTGAATGGCGAGTCATTTGCCCTCAACCGCGATGTAAATATCACAGATCCAACAAGCAGCACAATGCTTGCATCGTTGTTCAAAACCGCCCAGGGTGCTGCTGCCACTGTAACGGTCAAGATGGTTAGCGCCACGGAGCTTGGCACCTTCGACTACAATCTGGCAGGTTTTGACAACGAGGGTTACAAGCTCAGCGTTACAGCAGATGCCATTACCATCACCGCCGTCAGTAAGACAGGCGTGATAAGAGCTGCACAGACGCTCAGACAGTTAGCTGCCGCTACTGAAGATACATATATCGCAGGAGTGGAGATAACCGACTGGCCCGCATTCAAGTTGCGCGGCTTCATGCACGATGTGGGCCGCTCTTTTATTAGTTTTGATGAACTGAAGAAAGAGATAGACCTCCTTTCGCGCTTCAAGGTCAATGTCTTCCATTGGCATCTTACCGACAATCAGGGTTTCCGTTTCGAGTCGAAGATATATCCGCAGCTCAACGCATCCTCAGCCATGACACGCTTTGCCGGACAATACTATACTCAGGCACAGTGTACCCAACTCGAGGCCTATGCTGCCGAGCGCGGCATCACTGTCATTCCCGAGATAGACATGCCGGGCCATTCCACCACTTTCACCACTGCCATGGGCTATACCATGAACAGCACTCAGGGCCGTGCCGCACTAAAGAAGCTGCTCGGTGAGCTGGCCGAGGCATTTCCGCTGGCGCCCTATATCCACATGGGTGCCGATGAAGCCGGTACCACAGCCGAATTCGTCAACGAAATGTCTAAATACATAAAGGAGGAACTCCACCGCCGTTGTGTAGTATGGAATCCTATCAGCGGCGTGTCTATCAGCACCTCCACACTCCCCTATATAGACATGACCGAGATGTGGAGCACCAGCGGCCGCAAGATAAGCGGAGTGCCCAACATTGACTGTCGCTACAACTACGTCAACCACTTTGACGTCTTCGCTGATTTGGTAGGCATCTACAAGAGCAACATCTACTATGCTTCGCAGGGAAGCAGTGAGCTTGCCGGAGCCATTACCGCCCTTTGGAATGACCGTAAGACCCCTACCGAGACTGACATCATTGCCCAGAACAACCTTTACGCCAACGCTCTCGCTACAGCCGAGCGTGGTTGGATTGGCGGTGGCAGGGAATACATAGAGACAGGTGGCACCACTCTTCCTAACAGCGGCGAAGAATTTGACGAGTTTGCCGACTGGGAACGCCGTTTCCTCTATTACAAAAAGCTGTGGCTCGACGCGGAGCCTGTGCCTTATGTAAGACAGACCAACGTAAAGTGGCGTATCAGCGACCCCTTCCCCAATGACGGCAACGCTGATGCCGTATTTCCGCCAGAGCAGTTGACTGACGATATCCTGCCTGCCACCTATACATATAAAGGCAAGACCTATGCCGTCGGCTCAGCTACAGGAGCAGGTATCTATCTGCGTCACACCTGGGGCACCACCGTGCCTGCCTACTTTGACAATCCGCAACTCAACACCACTGCCTACGCTTGGACATACGTGTGGTCGCCAACCGACCAGCAGGCAGGCGCACTCATAGAGTTTCAGAATTACGGCCGCTCAGAGAACGACCGCGCTCCCGATGCCGGCAAATGGGACCGCAAGGGCTCGCGCATCTGGCTCAACGATCAGGAGATAATTCCGCCAGTCTGGACAAACACAGGCAAGACAATCAATAGTGAGGTGGATTTGGGCAATGAAAACTTTTCCGCCCGTCCGCCCGTCAGTGTGCAGCTGAAAGAGGGATGGAACAAGGTGTTTGTCAAACTCCCCTACGTCAGTGCAGGTGGCGTGCGCCTCAACAAATGGATGTTTACCTTTGTGCTCACTGACGAGGACGGAAAGGAAGCCCTTGACGGCCTCATCTATTCACCCATCAAGTCAACCGACCCTAATGTCGGGAGTGTGGCCGAGCTCATCAGTAGCATTCGCCAATATGTCAATAGCCAGTGCGGGGAATCGCCGGGTTACTATAGCCCCGCTGCCGCCGAGAGTCTGATGGCTAAGGTCGCAGAAGTGGAGGCCACCATGCAGACGACGCTCACCGCTGAGCAGCGTGAGCAGCAGAGTGCGGCACTCCAGGCAGTCTTTGACACATTTAAGTCTGCCCTCGCCACACAGCAGCGCTCCATGCCCGCCACCAGCAAAGGCGGCGACAATCATTACTACACCCTCTGCACGCCACTGCGCGGTAACCGTTACGCCACCTCTACGGGTGCAGATGGCGAGATGGCCGGCACCTCTACGCCAGTAGCCGCATCCTATTGGAAGTTTGTGGAGCGCGCTGATGGCACTCTTGATATCGTCAATGCCGCCAATGGCAGCTACCTGTCGCCGGCCAGCGGCAACAATACAGTGCTATACACCCGCTCGTCGTCACCGGAGAAAGGCTGGACGATTAAGGCCGCCGATGCAATCCCTTACCTTATAATAACGTCGGAGCTCAACAACTGTGAGATAAACCAGACTAACCTCGGCAGTTCGGCCTTCTCCGGCGGTTACAAAATATACAACTGGGGCGGAGGCACCAACACCACAGACACAGGCTGTAAATATACTATTGAAGAAGTCTCTCAGGATGACATACCGCTTGCCCTCTCTGACAAAGCCCTCGATGAATTGGAGGGACTGATGATGCAGATGGCCGCCGATGCCGCCTCCACAATATATACTGACCGGTGGTACGTGATGTTTGACCGTGGAGCAAACCATGGCTACCTTTACGAAAACCCCAGCAGCCATACTCTCTACAATACCGCCACCGTCCCTGCCGGCCTTGCTGTCAGTAATGCCCGATACCTTGTACGCCCTGTTGCGGCATCCGACGGCAAATACTATCTGCAGACCGGTTTTGGAAATTATTTCGGAAAGATACAGAAATCCGTCAATGTGCCGGTCACGGCAAAGGCCGTAGAGCCCTTGACCATCGGTAAGATAAATAACACTGCCGGCCATTTCTATGTGCAGTCCGCCGAGGGCATTGTACTCGACGCCAACGACCTCAGTCTCGGCGACAGCAAGGCAACAGTTGTGGGGTGGGCCAACAGTGTGCCCACTACTACGGGTGGCAACAACGACTGGGCATTCTATCCCGTTACCTTCAGCGATGCCACCAACATTAGTTTCACCGCCAATGAAGTCAGCGTATGCCAGGCCCATCAGACTACTGGACGCGGCAACCATATGCAGGCATTGTTGCGCCTGCAGCTCACCCCTTTCGCCGACTGCACCCTCAATAGCGTCAATATAGCACTCACAGGAGCCGACCAGCTTGACAAGGTAGCCGTTTATGCAACCGATATTGACCAGATACATGCTGCCGGAGCCAATCCTCAGAAGTTAGGCGAATCCATGCCCGAAGAGGGTAGCGTTGCCATAGACCTTGATGCTGCGGCATTGGCGGCAAACGAGGGCAAATACCTGTGGATAACCGCCGACATCAAAGCTGATGCCGACGAGTGGGCTGCCGTGGATGCTGCCATCCACTCGATAAGCTACGTAGGGGCTGCGGGTGACGTCAGCTGCGACCTTACCGCCAAGGGCAATCCTGACGGAGTAATGCGCATCTGTAAGCGTCAGCAATTCTTGTGGACCGCATCGCAGAGCAACGCGAAATACTACCGCATACCAACCATAATCAATACAGCCGATGGCGGAATAGCCGCTTTCGCCGACGACCGCTACGACAATACCCAGGATCTCGGCAAGGTGGCCAGCGGAGCTGCTGGCAATCATAAAATAGATGTAGTCATGCGCAAAAGTGTTGATGGCGGAGCCACATGGGACGAACCGCGCGTCATAGCAGCAGGTGACGGCACTTCGGCTGCCGCTTGCGGATACGGTGATCCCGCAGTCGTGCGCACCATTGGCGGTAAACTCATCTGCCTCATGGCCGCAGGCAACAAGTCTTTCCCTGCCGGTATGCTACATATGGCATACTCTGAAAGCACCGACAACGGTCTCACATGGTCAGCCCCCACCGATATATACTCCGCCATCAACAAGAGCGGTCTCACCATCACATCCGCATTCACCTCTTCCGGCAAGGGAGTTACATTCAGTAACGGGCGTGTGGCGTTTGCACTTAATGCCACCGTGGGAGGCACTACCAACGAATACATCCTCTATTCTGACAACGCCGACACCGCTACACCCTCATGGATTATCGCGCCCCGCATGGCATGCGCCTCAGCCGACGAATCAAAATTAGAGATAATGAACGACAATAGTCTGTTGCTCTCGGTAAGGCAAGGTGGATGGAACTCTATGGCCAATCGTGCCTATGCCCGCACTACCGGCGACGCCTCAGGAACGGGCATCAGAAACTGGGGAGCAAAAAAGCAGTGGCCCGATCTCAACGCCAACGGATGCAATGCCGATATTCTCTACTATAGTCGCATTACCGAGGGCGCAGGAGCCCTCGATGTTATGCTTCACACTATAGTCAAGACCTTCCAAACCTACCGACGGGACTTGCGCCTTTACATGAGTCTCAACCAAGGGCAGAGTTGGCGCGAAATCATCCAGCTGCAGCCCGGCTATGCTGCCTACAGCTCCATGCAGCGTCTGCCCGACGGAGATCTCGCCATCATTTTTGAGGACGGGAGCCTCGGCAACCAGGACAAGATGGACTGCTACGCTATCAACTACGTCGTGCTCAGCCGCGAGTTGATAAATTCCTTTGCCGAGAGCCCCGATGCCATAAGCGGGAGTGCCGTCACCGTGACGGGCAACAAGTCTGCAGAAATCTATAACCTTTCCGGCCAGCGGCTCAACACGCCACCCGATGGCGGCATATACATCAGCAACGGAAGAAAAGTGCTTGCCCCGCAGAGGTAGCTTCAGCAGGCAGTTATTCTTTATGCGCCTGGAGGTCTATTTTTTCCTCTTGGCAGTTTTCTTGGCAGTTTTCTTGGCGGTTGTTTTCTTGGCTGCGGTGGCTGGCTGTGGAGTGGGCTGGGGGTTGTAGTATTTCAGGGCCTCGGGCATCTCCTTCTGCAGTGCTGCTATGCGCTTTTCGTCGGACGGGTGGTCGCTGAGGAACTCGCTCTTCTTGTTTCCGCCGCTGAGCTGCGACATACGCTGCCAGAAGGGTATGGCGGCCTGCGGGTCGTAGCCTGCCATGGCGGCGAAGATGAGGCCGAGGTGGTCGGCTTCGCTCTCATTGTCGCGCGAATACTTGAGGTTGGCGAAGTTGAAGCCCTGCTGCGCCAGCTGGGCGAGGGCGCCGGCTGTGCCGCTGCTTACCCCGGCGGCCTGGCTGAGCACGGCGGCTCCTATCTGGGTGCCATACTGCTGGCGTATCTTCTTCGACATCTGCTCGGCTGAGTGCTTGGCTACGGCATGGGCTATCTCATGGCCGAGCACTATGGCAAGGCTGGCCTCGTCCTGAGTGACGGGCAGTATGCCTTCATAGACGACTATCTTGCCGCCGGGCATGCAGAAGGCGTTGACCTGGTTGTCGGCTACGAGGTTGAACTCCCACTGGAAATTCTCTATCTCGTTGGCATAGCCGTTGTCGCGGAGGAAGGTCTCCACTGCGGTGGCAAGGCGCTGGCCTACGCGTCTTACGAGGGCTGTGTTGCCTTGGTCGGTGGACACCTTGGAGCTCTTCATATACTCCTGGTACTGCTGCGTGCTGAGACTGAGGATCTCCTTGTCGCTTACGAGCAGATGGGTCTTGCGCCCGGTGATGGGCACGGTGTTGGTGGTGCCGCATGATGCTGCCAGGAGCATCAGGGCAAGAAGGGAAACGATGATCTTTTTCATAGGGAAGTTTAAGGGTTTAAGAGTTTAAGGGTTTAAGAGTTCAAGAGTTTAAGAATTGAAGAGTTTAAGAGTTCAAGAGTTCAAGGAGTTCAAGAGTTTAAGAGTTCAAGGAGTTCAAGAGTTTAAGGGTTGAAGAGTTTAAGAGTTCAAGAGTTCAAGAGTTCAATTTCAATTTTTCAATTTTTCAATTTTTCAATCTTATTGAAGTTTTTCAATTTTTCAATCTTTCTTATCGCCTGCGAAGTTACATATTTTTTTCTTTATTCAGTGAAAAGTCGCTGACAACTTTGTCGGTCAGCTTTGCAGCGCCGCGCATATTAAGGTGATCGGCATCGTAGAAATCGGCGGGCGTGAAGTCGGGGTCGGCCCAATAGCTGCGGTATTCTATCGAGGGATGTCGTTGCCTTATGCGGTGGAGCACGCTGTCGTTGACTTCCATCTGCCGCTTAAGGCAGTGGGCGCGGAATGACGTTGACGTGGGCGTGGTAATGAGCAGCAGCCTGATGCTGCGCCGGTCGCAGAAGGATGCAATGCTGTCGAGCATATTTGTGCAGAGCGCCAGTGAGTGTTGGTCGGGATAAGAATTTTCTTCCGCCCTCTGCCGCCCGTTGTCGCTGCCTTGCTCCAGCAGCGAAGTGTAGGCATACGATGTGCCGAAGCCGAGGCTATCCCACGTGAGCTGGGCAGGTCGCCACAGGCTGCTGAGCTTTTCCTTGAACGACGCGACATGCAGGCACTCCAGTCCATACGCTGACAATGGCGAATGGATGTCGCAGTCCATGTAGAGGCGGTAGCGTACGGCCCAATAGCGCAGGCGCGGTTCGCTCTCCAGGTCTTCGAAGAGCGACTGGTAGCTGAAGGGCAGCACCACGCATCTGAGCCTGGGTAGGGGGTAGCGGTTCAGCTCGTACCAGTCATAGCGGTAGGGCTGTGTGGGCTGCGCTAAAGAGAAGGCGTTGGGGCCCATGGCTGCAGGGTTAAGACCGTAGAAGCAGTGGCTGCTGCCCAGGATGAGTGTCTCTACCTCCTGCGAGTGGCTGAGCATCCATTGGTGCTTGAAGCGCGCGGGGTTGGGCAGGGAGCGTACGTAGGCCTCGCCTGCGGCTATCAACGCAAGGATTATGAGGGAAAAGATGAATATTTTATTGAGAAACTTTTTCAATTTAAACTTTTACTATAATTTGACTCTTGAACTTCTGAATTCTTCAAAACTGAAAGTATATGAACTGCACTTGCTGCCCGCCGAACAGCAGGCAGGCAAGAAACATTATTATATATATGGTGTATCTGACGGGTTGCAGGCGCCATATTCCTCGGTCGGCAAACTGGAATGGATGGGCGTGGCGGCGCGAGAGCCATTCTATGGTGAACAGTAAGGCTATGTATAGCAGGGGCATCCGCGAGGCCGTGGTGCTCCAGCCTCCCTCCATGCTGAACATCCGCCCGAAGAAATGAAGGCCGTCGCCAACCGTGGGATTGCGGAAGAATATCTGGCTAAGCACAAATACGCTGACGGTTATCAGCCAGCTGACCCATTGCGGCATGTGCTGTGATGCCTTCTTTGTCGTGACATTGAAGAATCCGTTCCATGTACCCCATGCTATGAAGCTCCAGTTGGGGCCGTGCCACAGGCCGCTCAGCATATAGAGTACAAAGACGTTGAAGTAATGCCTCACGGCGCTGCACCGGCTGCCGCCCAAGGGGAAGTAGACATAGTCACGCAGCCAGCTCATCAGGGTCATGTGCCAGCGGCGCCAGAACTCGCGTATGGTGGTAGCGAAGAAGGGGTGGTTGAAGTTGGTGGATAGGCGTATGCCAAACAGGCGCGCTGCTCCGATAGCCATATCGGAGTAACCGGAGAAGTCGCAGTACACCTGCACGGTGAATGCCAGCAACCCTATCAGTAGGTCGGCAGACCCCAGACTCTGGTAGGAGCCGAAGACGTAGTCGGCCACGGGGGCGCAGTTGTCGGCAATGAGCATCTTCTTCATCAGTCCCCATAGGAAGAGCCTCATTCCGTCAACGGCATCGTTATAGATAAATCTTCTCTTGCGTGAGAACTGCGGCAACAGATTGGCGCCGCGCTCTATGGGACCGGCTACAAGCTGCGGGAAGAAACATATGAAGCTCAGGAAGTGCTCCAGGTCGTGGGCGGGCTGCAGCTGGCGCCGATAGATATCCACTATGTAGGCTGTGAGCTGGAAGGTGTAGAAACTGATGCCTATGGGCAGTATGAGCCGTAGGGTGGGGATGTCGGCTCTGATATTGAGAATGCTGAAGAGCGCTGCCAGATTGTCGGCGAAGAAGTTGAAATACTTAAAGAGCGCAAGCAAGCCGATGTTGATGAGTATGGCGGTAAGCAACCACGCATATCCGGGATGCCTCCTCACTCTCCTCACTCCTAACTCCATCTCCCCATTTGCGGTTTGAGGTTTGAGGCTTGAGGTTTCACTCCTAACTCCTAACTCCTTACTCCTTACTCCTAACTCCTTACTCCTAACTCCTAACTCCTTACTCCTTACTCCTAACTTAAAAATGGCCTTGCCGATGTAATAGTTGACTACGCAGCTGGCTATCATGAGCAGCAGGAATCGCCAGTCCCACCAGCCATAGAAGAAAAAGCTCGCTGCAATTATTATTCTGTTCTGCCAGCGCAGCGAGCGCAGGCTCCAGTAGAGTGCGAAGACTATGGGCAGAAACAGCAGGAATGCCAGCGAGTTGAAGAGCATCGAAGCGATTTGCGATTTTACGATTTACTATTAAACTCTCTAACTCTATTTGGACAATGCAGAGTCGATGGCATCGTAGGAGAGCTGTGAGAGCGCCTTTATATTGTCGGCGCCCTGTCCTTGCGGCATGATGGGGGCGTGAATCACGAGCCGCATGCTGTGGTAGTTGACGAAGTTGAAACCTTTGGTACGCGGTAGCACCTGGAAGGAGCCGTCGATGGTGATGGGCACCACGGGCAGCTGCAGTTCATCGGCAAGGAAAAAGGCTCCTTTGCTGAAGTGGCGCATCTGGCCGTCGAAGGTGCGTGAGCCTTCGGGGAATACCATCACAGACATTCCGCCTTTGAGCACGGCGGTGGCTTGGCGCAGGCTCTCTTTTGCGCCGTGCTGCGAGCCGCGGTCAACGAAGATGAAGCGTGCAGCCTGACACGCCTGGCCTACGAAGGGAATCTTTTTGAGTGATTTTTTCATCATCCACTTGAAGTTGCGGTGCAGGAAGCCGTAGATAAGAAAGATGTCCATTGCTCCTTGGTGATTGGCTACAAAGACATAGGAGGTGTTGTTGGCTAGGTTTTCACGGCCCTCCACCTTAATGGGCAGTAGCAGCAGCCGGCAGGTGAGCCAGCTCCATACCCTGCCGGGATAGTATCCCCAGAAACGTGAGCCGCCCAAGGCGCATCCTATAATCGTGACAAGTGCCGTAATGATTGTTGCTGCCAGGAAGATTGGCAGGAATATTATCAGTTGGTATATCTTGTAGAAAAACATAGTGAATGTGAATGCTTAACTTTTAACTTTCAACTTTTATCTTTTAACTTTCAAAGTAATGACGCACACTTCGCTCCATGCGCCGAAGCGGAATGGAACGGCACCCAGTCCAAGGCCGATGCTTACCACTATGCTGCGGTCGCCTTCATAGTATTGTCCACCCCATTCCCGATAAACCCATGACGCAGGGCTCCATTTGCCAAGCTTGAACTGCATGCCATGAGTATGGCCGGCCAGGGTGAGCTGTGCATCTGTTTCGCTCAGGACGGCGCGCCGCCAGTGGCTGGGGTCGTGGGTCATAAGTATCTTGAACAGGGGCTTGCCGTCATCTGTGGCGGCAGGCAAGCCCTTGAGGGCCTTAGGGATGTTGGCCAGTTGAGGGAACGGCGGTTTACCATCGTTCTCTACGCCGACAAGAGCAATCTCAGAACTGCCCTTGTGTATTATGGCATTTTCATTGCGCATCAGCTGCCAACCGCATTTCTTTTCAATCTCTACCAGCTGGCGAATGTCAGCCAGCTGTGCCCGTTTCTCTTCGAAGTTGCGGTATATGGCATAGTCGTGATTGCCCAGTATGGAGTATACGCCATATGGTGCGGTCAGCCGCTGGAGCTGGTTGGTAAACGGCAGTGCCTCCTTTGACTCCATGTTGACCAGGTCGCCGGTGAATAGGATGATATCACCTTGCTGCTCCAGAGTCTTGTCGATGAGTTGGGCTACGCGTGCGGTGTCGTTGCCGTAGGTGCCGAGGTGGAGGTCGGAAATGTGGACAATCCTGAATCCGTCAAACTCTTCGGGCAGGTCTTTGCTGGCGAAGGTGTACTCCTTGACCTCGATGCGCTTATTTCCAATCATGTATGCCATAATGGTAATTATTAGGGTGAACGCAGCCAGTGAAATGCCAATGCAAGTCATGGCGCGGCTCAAAGTTTTTATTTTCTTGAACAGAGAGGACAGCAATCCTCCGATGCTTATTGCCAGCTGGGAGATGCTTACTGCCAGCCATAGATGGAAGAATAGGTATGTCAGCCACTCGGGGCGGCCGGTGCGGAATCCGCAAGAGATGTACCACAGTGTGCCGATGGCCATCAATGCCGTAAATACCCAAAAGATGTAGCGCCATCGCCTTAGCTTGGGCTTGCGGTGCAGATATCTGAAGTGCAGATATGTTGCCGGAAGCAGAAGCAGCAACATTAGCACGATTGCTATTCTCAGGAAAAGGGACATTATTCAAGAGTTCAAGAGTTCAAGAGTTTAAGGGTTGAAGTTCAATTTTTTAATTTTTCAATTTTTTAACTTTTTAATTTTATAAAAGGTTATTGTCTGTAGTTGGCCGTAAGGAATTGTCTCACTCTGTCTTCATCCAGTCCTCGGCGCATGGCGTAGTCGTGCAGTTGAGTCTCGTCGATAGGGCCTACCGCAAAGTACCTGGCTGCGGGGTGAGCTATCATCAGTCCGCTGACTGAGGCGCTGGGTTGCATGGCGCCGTTTTCCGTCAGGGTAATTCCTATCCGGTCCATACCTATCAACGGCGAGAGGATGAAGTTGATGCTCTGGTCGGGCAGCGAGGGATAGCCTGTCGCTGGGCGTATGCCCTGATGGCGTTCGTGCAGCAGATCGTGGATTGTCAGCTCCTCCTCAGGAGCGTATCCCCATAGTCTTTTGCGCACCTCCTCATGCAGGCGGCATGCTGCTGCCTCGGCCAGGCGATCGCATAGTGTCTGCGTCATAATCTGCCTATAGGCGTCATTGGTATTGCGATGGTCAGGACGGTAGTCTGCTGATGTTGCAAATACACCAATCCTGTCGACTGCCGCGCCATGCTCCAGCGGATGGATGAAATCGGCCAGGCATAGGCAGGGGGCGCCGGGTGAGGTATGCTGCTGGCGCAGGCATGGCACTACGTTAAGTTTGCCGTCGTCGGCAGTGATCAGGATGTCGTCGCCCCTCGAGCCTGCGGCAAAGAGTCCGACCAAGCCTTTTATGCTAATGGCCTCGTCGTCGTTGAGCTCCTGCAGCACCTTTGCGGCCTCAGCCTGCAGTGTCACGGCCTCTGCTGACGCGGCAGGCACTTTCCATGCGTGCAGAAAGTATGTCCAGTCGATGTAGGGCGTCAGCTCCGCTATGCTATACGTCAGTTCATGCGTCATGGCAGAATGCTATTTGCTGCGTGGCGCTGCCGGCTACTGTAAGGCCGCTGTGCTTATACACCGTGACTCCGTTACATATCGTCTGGTCCACTTGCCAGCGTGTCTCCATTCCGGCATAGGGAGACCAGCCGCATTTGCTGACCACCTGCTCATTGGTGATGATGCGAGGTTTGTTGAGGCGGCGCACTATCGTGATGTCGGCCTTCATGCCTTTGCGCAGGAATCCGCGCTGCTCAATGCCGAAGTATCTGGCGGGATTATGGCTCATCAGCTCTGCCACCTGCGGCAGGGTGAGCCATCCTTCATCAGCCATATTCAGCATCATAGTCAGGGAGAACTGCACCGACGGCATGCCCGAGGCGGCATGGAAGGTTCCGCCCTCCTTTTGGGACAGGAGGTGGGGGGCATGGTCGGTGGCTATGCTGTAAATCTTGCCATTGCCAAGAGCCTGGCGTAGGGCAAGACGGTCAGCTTCACCCTTGATGGCAGGGTTGCATTTGATCAGTGCGCCAAGCCTGAAGTAGTCCTGACAGCAGAAAGTGAGGTAGGAAACGCAGCCTTCAGCCTTGACGAGGGTGGAGTGTTTTGCAATTTCCTGAATTTCTGCCGCCGTGGAGACGTGAGCCACCATCAGCCGGGTCTTGTGGCGTTCTGCCAGGGCTATGGCCTTGCGCGTGGAGTTGAGACACACAGCCTCATCCCTGATAACCGAATGTTGCTCAACTGGGGCATCGTCGCCCATTGCGGTTCTTATCCTGCTGGCATTGGCGGCTATCATCTGGGAGTCTTCGCAGTGCGCCACTATGGGCAGGTGTCTTTCTGCTGCGAGGGCGAATATGTTGTCCAGCGCTTCGTCGTTGCTAACGAGCATATTGCCGGTAGAGGCGCCCATGAATAGCTTTATGCCTGGAATCATGGCGGCATTTATCTTGCGCAGCTCACCAAGGTTGTCGCTGGTGGCTCCTATGAAGGCGGCGTAGTTGATAATGCTCTTTTCGCGGGCCAGGGTCAGTTTTTCTGTCAGCGATGTGATACTGGTGGTTTGCGGGATGGTGTTGGGCATGTCAAACACCGTGGTTACTCCTCCTGCTGCAGCTGCGCGGCTTTCGGTCAGTATGTCACCTTTATCTGTAAGGCCCGGCTCACGGAAGTGTACATGTTCGTCTATAACGCCGGGAAGGATGTAGATGGGTTCCTCCGCCGGTCTTTCACCTTGGGTTGAGAGGTCGTGCTTACTGTCGGTGGTAATAATGTCGACAATGGTATCGCCGTCAATCTTTATGCTTCCGCTGAAGATACGGCCTTCATTAACAATATTTCCACTGATGCTCCTCATAGTTATGAGTCAAAGAAGGATTGAAGAATTGAAGGGTTGAAGAGTTTAAGGGTTGAAGAGTTTAAGGATTGAAGAGTTTAAGAATTGAAGGGTTGAAGGATGGAAGAAGAATTGAAGAGTTTAAGAATTGAAGAATGGAAGTTCAATTTTTCCATTTTTTAATTTTTCAATTTTATTGAAGTTTTTCAATTTTTCAATTTTATTGAAGTTTTTCCACTTTTCAATTTTTTGGGGTGGGGGTAGGCTTTTTCTTAAACTTGCCCATGAGGCTATCCCACTTAAGGCGGATAACTCCAAACATGGCTTCGCTGAAGATGCCTCCGCTCATTTTGCTCGTGCCGAGCTGACGGTTGACGAACACTACCGACACCTCCTTAATCTTGAATCCCAGCTTGTAGGCAGTAAACTTCATTTCAATTTGGAAGGCGTAGCCCTTAAAGCGGATGTTGTCGAGGTCGATGGCCTCCAGCACTTCGCGGCGGTAGCACTTAAAGCCAGCCGTGGTGTCATGGATCTTCATGCCTGTGATGAGGCGGACATATTTGCTGGCGTAGTAGCTCATCAGCACGCGCCCCATCGGCCAGTTGACGACGTTTACTCCACTGACGTAACGGCTGCCGATGGCCAGGTCGTAGCCCTCGTCATGGCATGCAGCATAGAGGCGTGGCACATCCTTGGGTGAATGACTGAAGTCAGCATCCATCTCAAAGATATATCTGTATTCCTCCCGCTGCAGTGCCCACTTAAATCCTGCAATGTAGGCCGTGCCCAGTCCCTGCTTGCCGCTGCGTTCCATCAGGTGGAGCCTGCTTTCAAAGGGCTGCTCAGTTTGCATCTGTTTTACTATGGCAGCTGTGCCGTCAGGTGAACCGTCGTCAATGACAAGGATGTCGTAAGAGCCGCCGAGGTCAAAGATTGCCGTGATGATATTGCGGATGTTCTCTTTCTCGTTGTAGGTAGGAATGATAATAATGCTGTCTGACTGCATAATACACCTAAGTTATGATTAACGCAAGGCAAAGTTAGTGCAAACGGAGTGAATGACAAAAAAAAGGCATGGTTTTTGTTGTTACAAGGTATAGTTTGGATTGAGTTCTTCTTGTATAATTACAGAAAAGTTGTAACTTTGCTTCCGTAACAGAACAAATAAACTTTTTTATCCTATGGCTTACAATAGAGAATATACTCCTGATTTCATTACCGATCTGGGAGACAATGAAATCTTCGTCTTCGGCAGTAATCTGGCGGGCGCTCATGGCGGCGGTGCGGCACGTCTGGCCTACAACCGCTTTGGCGCAGTGTGGGGACAGGGCGTTGGCATGCAGGGACAGAGTTACGGCATACCCACCATGTATGGCGGCGTGGAGGATATACGCCCCTATGTGGATGAGTTTGTAACTTTTGCCAAGGCCCACCCGGAATATAAGTTTTTGGTAACGCAAATAGGCTGTGGCATAGCAGGCTTCAGCGCCAGGGAGATGGCTCCGCTGTTCAGCGATGCAATCGATGTGGAGAACATCATTTTGCCAAGGAAGTTTGTTGATGCGTTGAAAAATTAATTTTATGAGAAATCTTATCGTATGCCTGATTGGCTGGATGGTTGCTGCTTCGGCATGTGGGCAGAAAAACTATGACGATGCCGAGGTGGAAGCTTTTGCCACCATTGTCGCCCAGCATGATGTGGCGGTGGTGGATGTTCGCACTCCGGCAGAGTTTGTCGAAGGACACATCTTGAATGCTGTCAACATTGATGTGAGGCAAGACAGTTTCATGGAGAAAGCCCGTGTGCTGCTTCCCAGGGAGTTGAGGCTGGCCGTCTATTGCCGCAGCGGCAGAAGGTCTGCTGAGGCAGCGGCCATGTTGGCTGATGCCGGCTACAGGGTGGTTAATCTCAGCGGCGGCATCACGGCGTGGACGGATGCCGGCAATGCTGTCTCCTTGGACAACCACGAGATAGACGTCTTTGTCACCAAGGGCGGCAGAATGGTGCGCATGCATACTCTTATGCATGCCAGCATACGCATGGAGTATGACGGCAGGGAGATAGCTGTTGACCCCATGCGCAAGCTGGGTGACAGGACTGTTGACTATTCAGCATTGCCTAAGGCTGAATATATTTTTGTAACCCATGAGCATTTTGACCATTTCGACAAGGGGGCCATCAGCCTCCTGACTGATGACCATACGAGGCTGATTACTAATGGCCGGTGTGCCGGTATGCTGGAACTCCCCGACGGTCAATGCGAGGTAACAGTGATGGCTAACGGCGATACTGTCCGCCTGGCCGATGATATCAGCGTGGAGGCTGTGGCAGCCTATAATACCACCGACGGTCATCAGCAGTTTCATCCCAAGGGTCGCGATAATGGATATATCCTTACCCTGGATGGGCTGAGGATATATATAGCCGGTGATACTGAGGATATCCCGGAAATGGAGGATTTGGGGCAGATAGACATTGCATTCCTGCCGTGCAACCAGCCCTACACGATGACTCCCGCGCAGATGGTGAAGGCAGCCAAGGCCGTAAAGCCGCGAGTGCTCTTTCCCTATCATTTAGGTCAGACTGATCTGGGCAATACCCCAACAGAACTTAAGGACCATGGCATAGAGGTGAGAATCCGCCACTATGAGTAAATAATTGCTCAAGCCCCTGCCACGGGAGCTGGAGATTCATAATTGACTTGCAATGGCAAATAGCGGCAAATGATGTATGACCGTACGATTCATACGCTCATCCATTTCGCCGGTGGATTAATGTTTTGTACTTCGCTTGTCAGGTTTTTCTGCAATTTCTACGAGAAGCTGTGATTTTATTGCGAAGAGAAAAAATTTAATCGCGCCGAAATGGTCAGTTTCGGCGCGATTAAATTTGACTTCGGCGCGATTAGATTTTGTTTCGGCGCGATTAAAAAAGGCTCCTTCGCTATTATCTGCTCCCAGGGTGGGGTGGTTGGCGGTTGTTGGCTGACGGTCAGTTATAGTGACTCCATCGTGCTCTGCAAATAGACGGACATGCCGATTCCGAAGAGTACTGACAATAGCATAATCGCGGCGAAGAGTAAGAGTGTGGCGAGCAGGGAATATAAGATGGTGCGCCACCAGCTGAAGCCGCTGAACTGCTTGAGGGCGATGAGCGCCGTGAGGTGGAAGGCCATCTCGATGGTGTCGGGTACGCAGAAGAAGTCGCATGCTATGGAGTAGATGGACAGCATGTTGGAAACGTAAACGAGCGCCACCAGCAGCTCGGAGTACCGCAGGTCGGGAAAGGCCGGGCTTTTTCGGAAGAATATATATAGGAAGACTGACAGGACCACCAGGGTGCATAGCATGAATATGCTCATGTAGCGCTCATAGTAATCCCATAGGTTCAAGAAGAATTTGGTCGTCTTCTCATTTATCTTCTCTGTGATAATCTTGGTTTGCCGCATTTCCTTCGAGTCGGCCTCTTCGTCATTATATTCGATTGACACTATGGGCTTTTCCTTGAAGGCTTGCTCAAAGCCTCGCTGCTGGTCGCTTATGGCATTTGTTCCCTTGATATTCCAGCCATGGGCAACGAGTAGCGACAGGGCTGCTAGCAGAAACATCATCTTGAATGGCGGGAAGTATGCCATCTGCATGCCGCGCAGATAGTCACGAATCATATAGCCCGGGCGCAGCAACAGGTCGCGCAGGGTGCGGAACATGCTTCTGTTGCCCAAGCCCCATACGTCAATAAACAGCAGCAGGGCTTGCTTGAAGGAATATCTGCCTATCCTGCCGGACTGACCGCAGCGAGGACAGTAGTTGCCGCGAAACGGAGTGGCACATGTGGGGCACACGTGCTCTTCATCAGCCATTTCTGCCACTTGGTACGGGCGTTGCTGCCAATCACGGAATCTGCGGTATTTCTCCTTCCAGGATGACATCGGTGTTTATTAATGTTTAAAGTGACTCCAGCAGTCGCTTGAGGACGACGGTGGCGGATATCTCGCGATTGGCGGCCTCGGGTATGACGAGCGAGGTGGGTGCCTCTATCACATCGTCGCTGACTATCATGTTGCGGCGCACCGGCAGGCAGTGCATGAAATAGGCATTGTTTGTGAGGGCCATATGGGCGGTGTCCACCATCCAGTTCATGTCCTTGCTCAGCACCTTGCCGTAGTCGGCGGGGCACGTAACTCCGGGGCAGCTCCAGTTCTTGGCATAAACAAAGTCGGCACCGGCCAGCGCCTTGCTTTGGTCATACTCTGGTTTCATGTCGCCCACAAACTGGGGGTCGAGCTCGTAGCCCTCAGGGCAGGTATAGACGAAATCGACATCGGCAGCCAGCATCCACTGGGCGAAGCTGTTGGGCACCGCCTGCGGCAGGGCCTTGGGGTGGGGAGCCCATGTCATCACGACCTTGGGGCGCTCCGTCCTTTTGTGTTCCTCAATGGTGATGAGGTCGGCCAATGCTTGCAGGGGGTGGACGGTGGCGCTCTCCATGGAGAATACGGGCTTGCCGCTATGCTCTATGAACTGGCGGAGGATGCTCTCGCTGTAGTCGGCCTCGCGGCTCTCAAAGCGGGCAAAGGTGCGCACTCCTATCAGGTCGCAGTAGGAGCTCATCACGGGAATGGCTTCCAGCAGGTGCTCACTCTTGTCGCCGTCCATTACCACACCGCGCTCTGTCTCCAGCTTCCATGCGCCTTGGTTGATGTCAAGCACGATTACGTGCATGCCGAGGTTGAGGGCGGCCTTTTGGGTGGAGAGGCGTGTGCGCAGGCTGTTGTTGAAGAATATGAGCAGCGCGGTCTTGTTGTGGCCCAGAGTCTGGTATTTGTATCGGTCGCGCTTTATTTCGGCGGCCTCGGCGAGGGCCTGCCTGAGGTCGCCGAGGTCGCTGGGATAGAGGAATGTTTTCATTAATCTTCTGAACTTCTTATTTCTGAGTCGCAAAGTCGCAGACTATCGGCTTAACTCCTCAAGCTTCTTAAACTTCTTGAACTCCTTAAACTCTTTATTGCTGCTTGTTCACCGGTTCGCCTAGCCAGCTGGAGATGGTGGTGAGTATCTCATCGCGCTGCTCGGGCGGCATATTGCTGATGCGGGTGGCATGTGATCCGCCCGGCTTGATATAGACCTTGAGATTCTTTTTGGGATATTTCTGCAGCCATGTCACTCCTGCAGCGGTCCAGGGGTCAACTTCACCGTAAATGCATATCATCTGGGGATCATTCTTCTTGAGATATTTGGTGATATGGCGGGAGACGGTCTTGTCAAACTTGATGTTGCGCAGCTCAGGTGGCAGCATAACATCGCGCAGGTAGTGCTTGGCGGATTTGATGGAGAGGTAGGGCTTGAAGGGCTTGATGTCGTAGCCGTAGTAGCCGAGCTCGCGGTAGGCCTGGGCAAAGAACTCCGTATTGCCTGTGGTGGAGAAATAGTCGGGACCTACAGCCTTGATGAGGTAGTTGACCAGTACATCATCGGAGGCAGTGGTTGCGGGTATTTCAGAAACGGGCTTGCCCCACTGCCAGAATGAGAAGCTGTACTCCAGCACGCAGTAATCGAAGACGTCCTCAATGGGGATATAGAATTTGTAGTTCTTCTCATCACAATACTTCTTGAATGCAGGCATGAGGGCGGCTTTTCTCTTAAGCACCTCCAGCTGGAAGTCTTCAATGGCCTTGCGGTCAGCGGCTGTGCCCACCTGTCGCAGAAACGGCTCATGGCGGCCGTCGATTACTGCGTAGCACACCGGGCCTACGTAGGGCACTGATACATCAACATCCTCGGGATAATAGGAGCGGTACTCCATGCAGGTCTCTCCGCCTTTGCTGATGCCGGTGCTCATCCACTTGCCGGGGTAGAGGGCCTTGAGGGCGCTGACTACCTCATGAAGGTCGGCCATGGCATCTTCGTCGCGTAGGTATTGCCAGTCGCAGGGCTCGGGCTTTGACTCTTGGAAGAAGCGGTGCTCTACGAAGACTATATTTGTGTTGAAGTAGGTGGAGAGCTCATTGTTGTAGCGCGGCCCGGCGGCATAGCCGGCGCCATAACCCTCGGTGATGACCAGTGTGGGGCGGTCAAAACCGCGGTGCATAACAATCACACGCTGGGTAAAGGAGCCCTTAGAGGGATCTTTATGGCTCAGCGGCTGTCTTACCTTTAATATATAGCGGCTGTCGAAGCCTGCCTCGTCCTTTACCTCAGTGGCCGATACCACATTGCTGAGGGCAGCCAGTTGCTGCTCAATGGCCTTGTCGGCCATGGCACATACTGAAACAAGCAGCAGCACCGCGATAATCTTTATGCTTTTCATAGAGTCGTTTTTTAGAAATATAGAGGAACTATAGATATTATGGGTTCTATAGAAATTATCTGCTACTTCTTGCTGAGGGCATTCTCAATCTGAGCGGTTATTTCTTCGTCGCCGGGATAGCCGCCCATGGCTATGTTGTCATACACGTGCTGCCCTTTCTTGTCGGCAATGTAGTAGGTGGGTATTCCTCTGATGCCGAGGCTGCGCATGAGACCGTTAAATTCCTTGTCGGTCAGGCGATAGTGGTAGCCCTTTATGTTGGGGATGGTTTGCTGCCATTTAGCCAATGGCGAGGTCTCGCCGGTGATATACACGAAGGCCACGGGTTTGCCGCTGCTGAGATAGCTGTCTTTTATGGGATCTATCTGCTCCATGGCATACATGCAGGGGCCGCACCATGTGGCCCAGAAGTCGATAACCACTGCCTTGCCCTTAAATTCTCCGATGATGGTCTTGAGGATATTGTCAACGGGGATGCCGGCAGGCAAGGTTTTTACTACCACGGAGTCTTCCTTCTCGGTCTTCTCTGCGGGTGTGGCATTTTCTGAAGAGGGCTGAGGCTGCTTGGCGCAGCTGCTGAGGCTAACCGTAAAGGCGGCCATCAAGATGAATAAAGTCTTTTTCATAATGCTTATTATTTTTAATCTTTCAATCTTTTAATCTTTTAAATTTCAATCGGTTGTCTATTATTTGTTTGCTAGTTTAATGAGGTATTGACCGTATTCGTTTTTTTCCATGGGCTTGGCAGCGCGGAGCAGTTCGGGCAGGCTGATCCATTTTTTCTCGAAGGCAATTTCCTCAAGGCAGGCTATCTTTTGGCCGGTACGCTTTTCAATAACTTCGATAAAGGTGGATGCCTCGCTTAAGCTTTCGTGGGTGCCGGTATCGAGCCATGCGAATCCGCGTCCCATGGTCTGCACGGCCAGTCGGCCTTGGCGCAGATACTCCTGATTGACGGTGGTGATCTCCAGTTCGCCACGGGCACTGGGCTTGATGGTCTTGGCTATCTGCAGCACGTCGTTGGGGTAGAAGTATAGCCCCACTACAGCGTAGTTGCTCTTGGGGTGCTCGGGCTTTTCCTCAATCGATACACACTGTTTGTCGCGGTCGAACTCCACCACTCCGTAGCGTTCGGGGTCGTTGACGCGATAGCCGAAGACGCAACCGTTATTCTCATTTTCTACTATGTTGACGGCGCGATGGAGTAGTTCCTCCAGTCCGCTGCCGTGGAAGATATTGTCGCCCAGCACCAGGCAGATGGAGTCGGTGCCCACAAATTTCTCGCCGATAATGAATGCCTGTGCAAGGCCGTCGGGCGAGGGCTGCTCAGCGTATGCAAAGCGCACTCCGTAGTCGGAGCCGTCGCCCAGCAGCCTGCGAAATGACGGTAGGTCGGTGGGCGTAGAGATGATGAGGATATCCTTGATGCCGGCATGCATTAGTACAGAGATTGGGTAATAAACCATCGGTTTGTCGTAGATGGGTATAAGCTGCTTGCTGATACCCTTGGTGATGGGGTAGAGGCGTGTGCCACTGCCGCCAGCCAGAACTATGCCTTTCATTTTTGCTAAAGTTTATTGTTTTGTTGTGCAAATGTAGGCAAAAAAAAGCATTCAAAGCATAGCTGGGTGGAAAAACATGTATGTTTGCGGAGTGTTTCCGCCAAATATCGCTATATTTGCAGTCAAATATTGTTAAGCAATAATCAATAACCGTTTTCCATCCTCTCCTCCAAAGGAGATAAGATGGAACACGGATAAGTGAGGCTTCAATAAACAATCAATAAAAACAATCAATAATCAAATAATAATTTAAAACCTTATAGTTACAATGAGAAAAATCTCTTTATTCATCACTGCGCTGGCAGCATGTGTTTCTCTGTCAGCCATTACTAAGGATGAGCAGGCCTTGTATGACTTGGTGGGACGCATTGCTCCGCAGCACAAGACCAGCTTCGTGTTTAAGCAAAAGAAGCAGAAGGCAGAGACCTACACTGTCGAGAGCAAGGGTGGTAAGGTTGTCATCACTGGCAGTAATGCACAGTCAATGGCCGTGGGTCTCAACTATTACCTGAAATACTGCTGCCATACCACTGTATCATGGCTGGTGTCCAGCCCGGTGGAGATGCCTGCAGTGCTGCCCGTCACAAAGCGCCTCTCTCAGACGGCGCGCTGCGACAATCGCTTCTTCCTTAACTATTGCACTTACGGCTATACCATGCCCTGGTTTACCTGGGCTGACTGGGAGCGCCTCATTGACTGGATGGCTCTCAACGGCATCAATATGCCGCTGGCTAACACTGGTGCAGAGGAGATAGCCTATAGGGTATATACTAGCCTTGGCATGACCGATGAGGATACCCGTTCGTTCTTTACTGGTCCGGCTCACTTGCCATGGCATCGCATGAGCAATATCGACAAGTGGCAGGGTCCGCTGCCGCACAGCTGGTTAAAGGGACAGCTGGAGCTGCAGAAGAAGATTGTGGCACGTGAGCGTGAGCTTGGCATGAAGCCCATCCTACCCGGATTTTCTGGCCATGTGCCTGGCGCCCTCCGCACCATCTTCCCCAACGCCAAGATCAGCAAATTGCAGAACTGGGCCGGCTTCCGCGACGAGACAAGCTGCTACTTCCTCGATCCGCAGGACAGTCTCTTCGCCGAGATACAGCACCGTTATATCAAGGAGGTCATCAAGGAGTTTGGCACCGACCATATCTACGGTATTGACCCCTTCAATGAGATGAAGCTGCCCTCCGAGGATCCTGCCTACTTGGCAGCTGTGGCTAAGGGAATCTATGGTACCCTCACTGATGTTGACCCGCAGGCCACATGGCTGCAGATGACTTGGATGTTCTATTTCGATAAGGCCACATGGACTCCAGAGCGCGTTAAGGCATTCCTCACCGCAGTGCCGCAGGGCAAGCTTATCCTGCTTGACTATTGGGGTGAGTATCAAGAGATTTGGCGCATTCACGAGAAGTATCACGGCCAGCCTTATATCTGGTGCTATCTTGGTAATTTTGGTGGCAACACCCACTATAACGCAGAGTTTAATAAGGTTCGCACGCGCGTGGAAGATACATTCAAGGACGGCGGTTCCAATTTCAGTGGCCTTGGCGGCACCCTTGAAGGCTTTGACATCAACCCTGAGATGCACGAGTATTTCTATGAGAAAGCATGGACTGACTACCCCGACGACGATGCTTTCTTGGCAGCATTGGCCGACCGTCACTGCGGTGCCGAGGACACCTTGTTCCGTAGTGCGTGGAAGTCGCTCTATTACGACATCATCGATTCCCACTCTTATGCAGGCAGCCCCAATACTGCCACCGAGTATCCGCGTCTGAACAAGGATAATAAACCATATCAGACCTCGTCAAAGATTGCCAACGACAATGTGCTGGCCTTCAATGTATGGCAGAATCTCCTCTCCACCAAGCATAATAGCAATGCCCTTTTCGTCTATGACGCGGTCAACCAAGGCCGTGAGGTGCTCGGCACATATTTCTACTGTCTGCGTAACGATTTCTCGCAGGCTTGCTACAAGCGTGATATCGCCTTGGCTGAGAAGAAGGCCAAGGAGATGCTCGAAACCCTCGACGACCTCGACCTCCTGCTCGGTCTGCACAAGGATTTCTCCTTCAACAAATGGGTTGACGATGCCCGCTCATGGGGGCAGACTCCTGAGGAGAAAGAGTATTTTGAGGTCAACGCTCGCACCCTGCTTACCACTTGGGGCTTTAAGGGCCACACTCTGCGCGACTATGCAAGACGCACATGGCACGGACTCGTTGCCCACTTCTACAAGCACCGCTGGGAGATTTTCATCAACCACTCCCTCAATGCAGCCCGCAAGGGCGTGGACGTTGATGCTAATAATCTGCGTGACGACATTTTCCAGTTTGAGTGGAATTTCACCCAGAAGCTTGCTGACCCCGAGCTGACCGAGGCTCCCGTCAATGGCACTCCCGTAGAGGTGATGCGCCGCATGGCAGTGAAGTACTCTCCACTCATTCAGCAGCAGGCCGACCTCAATGCTGCCAATGCCGGTCAGGAGCAGCGTGTCAAGGTTACACCGCATGATTTCTATTAGAATAGAAAAATTAACATATTAAAAAGTTAAAATATTAAAATGATGAAAGCAATGAAGATCTATGTAAGATTTCTGTTAGTGTCGCTCGGCCTTTTCGGCATATTCATGCTGAGTGGATGCTCCAAGGAGCCTACTGCAGAACTGACCAAGTCGGGGCTTAACCCCGCTGACTTCCAGACTGACTCCACCGCCCTTTATGTGCTACGAAACAGCCAGGGCATGGAGGTATGTATCACCAACTATGGAGGCCGTATAGTCTCCGTTATGGTGCCTGACAAGCAGGACTCCCTGCGCGATGTAGTGCTTGGCTTCGACAATGTGGCAAGCTATTATCCTGAGAACAACAAGAGCGATTTTGGTGCCTCCATCGGCCGCTATGCCAATCGCATCGACCAGGGCCGCTTTACTCTTGGCGACTCCACCTATCAGCTCACCATCAACAATGGTCCTCACTCCCTTCACGGCGGTACCATCGGCTGGCAGTATAAAGTCTATAAGGCCAATCAGATAGACAGCACCAAGCTGGAGCTCACCCTTGTGTCTCCCGATGGTGATAATGGCTACCCGGGCACCGTTACCGCCAAGGTTGTCTATACCCTCACCGAGGATAACGCCATTGACATCCAGATGAGCGCCACCACCGATAAGCCGACTATTGTCAACATGACCAACCATGCCTATTTCAACCTCAATGGCGACCCCAATATGCCTATAACCAACAATCTGCTTTACATTAATGCCAAGCAGTACACTCCTGTTGACAGCACATTCATGACTCTGGGCAACATTGACCTCGTGGCAGGCACTCCCTTCGATTTCAACACCGCCACCGAGATAGGGGCGCGCATCAATGATGACAATGAGCAGCTGCACAACGGCAACGGCTATGACCACAACTGGGTACTCTCCACCAACCAGGCCATCGACCAGATTGCTGCCAGCGTTGTTTCGCCTGTCACCGGCATCAAGCTTGAGGTCTTCACCGACCAACCCGGCCTCCAGGTGTATGTCGGCAATTTCCTCGACGGTACCGTCACAGGCAAGCACGGCATCGCCTATCAGCAGCGCACAGCCCTCTGCCTTGAACCGCAGGTTTATCCCGACTCCCCCAACAAGAAGGACCTTGCCGGATGGTATGACCCCACCGTTACTCCCGACAAGCCCTACTCCCATCACCTCATCTACAAGTTTAGTGTAGAGAAGTAGGAGTTTGGAGTTAAAAATTAGGAATTAGGAATGCCGAAGACATCGCGAAGACTTTCGTTGGCTGTCGGCGGAGCCGGTGCCAACATACAAAGAAAGTCTGAGAGCGAAGCGGCAATTAGGAGTTGGGAGTGACTCTTGACTCATGACCTAAGACTCAAGACTTAAAATAGTGTGGCAATCCCCTTGTCAGCCGACAGGGGGATTGCTGTTGTTTTGAGATGATTGTTTTATGCTCGTTTGTGCGCCGAAATATTTTTTTGCGTTTGTCTGAGGAAATATTTTTTTTTGCGTATATTTGCAATGAAATTTTAGAATATGACATAAGGAATGAAAACACTAACCATTTATAGTGCATCGGCGGGTACTGGTAAGACCTACACATTGGCGACGCGCTATATTGCGCTGCTGATGGATAACGACGATGACAGGGCTTTTCGCCATGTGCTGGCCGTGACTTTTACCAATAAGGCCACGGCAGAGATGAAGCAGAGAATCCTGTCGTATCTGTATCAGATTTCCAAGGGGAATAGTTCTTTGTCTGACTCTGTGCGCAGCTTTATGCATTTGAAGCCTGACTATAAGAATATGGCTGCGAAGGCCGAGAGGATATATCACAATATCCTGGCAGAATATGACGATATGCATGTGTCGACTATTGACGCATTCCTGCAGCAGCTGATTACGGGTATGGCACAGATGCTGGGCATCGGTGCAGACTTTGGCGTGGAGCTGGACAGCAACCATGTAGTTGCCGTGGCGGTGGACGATGTGATGACAGAGGGGCCGGCAGGCTCCATTGGCGTCTTGATAAACTACCTGGAGGAGCGCATGGATGACGAGAAGGGATGGGATGTGCGCAAAGACCTGATAGGCATGACCAAGGAGTTGCTTAAGGAGGCGGTGCAGAAGGACAAGGACGATATAGTGCTCAATCCCGTCTGGATTGAGAATTACAAAAACTCCATCAACTGGAGGGAGGATCCTTGTGTGAAGGAAATGCACAATCTTTATGAGCAGGTGAAGGACTGCAGGGATAACGATGAGATAAAGGGCGGCAATAATTTCTACAAGTTTATTGAAAGGATTGGCGATTCTCTTGAAGGCAAGGCCACAACCGAAAATGCTTTCCGCGGTCTTGGCAAAACTGTTGAAACATTATATGGCGACAAATTCCCGCCAAAGGTGCCGCATCGTCCAGAGATACAGGACATTCTGCAGAGGATGCAGGAGCTGACGGTGCCTTGTCGCAAGGCTTATTTCTCGAGCAGGATAACAAGCCGCTATCTTAATGACCTCGCGATGATGAAGTTTGTGGATGATACACTGACGCGCAACCTTGAGGAGGCCAACACCATATTGTTGGCTCGCACGGCCTATGTGCTGCAGTCGGCATTGAAGCCCGGCGATGCTGACTTCATCCTGGAGAAGGCAGGCATACGCTACCGCCACATTATGATTGATGAATTTCAGGACACCTCAACATTGCAGTGGGCCGTGTTCCGCCAGTTGATTAGCGAGATTCTGGCCAGCGGCGGCACCACGCTCATCGTGGGCGACGTTAAGCAGAGCATCTATAGGTGGCGCAATGGCGACTATAGAATCATGCAGGGGTTGAAGAGCGGGAAGGCGGGAAAGGCAGTCGTTGGATCAGGGACTAATCTCATGCCTTACGTGAAAAGCATTCCCCTTACGAAGAACTATCGCAGCCAGGCGAAGGTGGTTGAGTTTAATCACAGTCTGTTTGAGCACCTCTGTGGGAAGAATGGATTTGCCCATAGATTTGCTGATATATACCGCGAGGTAAGAACAGACGAGCAAGGCAATCCTCTTCCGTTTGATATCAAGGATTTCTGTAACAAGGCCGACAGGGATGCCGGTTATGTGCAGGTGAAGACGTATGAATATAAGAACAAGGCCACCGAGGAGCCTTTGAAGCGCTCCGTGGTGAAGGGGCGGATGCTGGACGACATGTTTGCCGATATGGAACACCTGATTGAGCAAGGTGCTGCGATGAGCGATATCCTTATCCTTGTGCGTTATAAGGCCAAGGCCAAGGAAATCATCAATCACTATGCCAAGAGGGACTCGGCCGGTGGCAAATTGATGCTGTGCTCCAACGACAGTTTCCTGCTGGAGAGCAGTCGCTCCGTCAGGGTGGTGGTCAGTGCGCTGAAGTATATTGCCATAGGTGAGTCACTGTCCGCCACGTATCTGAAGATGTGCCAGGTGCCTACCGATGGTCTGAGCAAGGCCTTGATGCGCTTGCCGCTCAACGAGTTGGTGGAGACGGTGATAAGGCTGACGCTCTTCGATGCAGAGGGCAAGTTGCGTTATGACGACACGCCCTATCTTAACTGCTTCGTTGATGAGGTAGGCAGCTACGTGAGCAGTTATGGCTCCAGCGTTAAAGACTTTCTCGCCCACTGGGACGACCATCTGCACTCAAAGGCCATACCCGCCTCTGGCAGAGGGGGTGTGCGCATTATGACCATCCATACTGCCAAGGGCCTGGAGAGCAAGTACGTGTTTATTCCCTTCTGCGACTGGGACCTGACCAGGAACGACAAGATAATTTGGCATGAGGCGATGTGCGAGCCCCAGGGAGCCGGACAGGGAGCCGGGCAGGTGAAGAAGCTGAAGCTGATACCTGCAGAGGTAACCAAGGGAATAGAGGAAACCGATTACAGGGAAGCCTATGATGAGGAGCACGAGGCGCAGAAGGTGGACAATCTCAATCTGCTCTATGTGGCGTTCACCCGTGCGGCAGACCATCTGTATGTGTATGCCGATGTTAGCCAGTCGGCCAGCGCATCTGACCCAAAGACCGTGGGCGACCTTGTCAGGGACTTTGTCGGCACCGACTGCTATTGCAAAGGTGAAAAGGCTATTATGGTTGAAAATGAGCATTATGCCGATACTCCGTTTGAGTATCACTTTAAGGATGATGAGATGGTAGGCTACACCTTCTGCAGCAGCGACGACGCCATACGCTTCCGTCAGTCGCAGGAGTCGCTGTTCTATATGCAGCGCGGGGCAGATGGTGCGGCTGGGATGACGGGGCTTATCAATGCCGGCAATTTGCGCCACGATATCTTTGCGCACATCAACACAATGGCAGACACCGGCAGGGTGATAAACGAATTCTATACCAAGGGCATCATTGAGTCGCAGGCTGAGGCAGCGGCGATAGCCGGTGAGATAGAGCGCGCGTGGCAGAACCCGCAGATGGCTGATTGGTTCGGCGGGGGATGGCGTGTGCTACGCGAGGTGTCGGTGCTGCGCCCCAAGGATGAGTATGATGCCGAGGTGCTTGCCTGGAAGTCGCAGCCGGAGCAGCAGCGGGGCCCGGTGCCCAAGCGGGAGCTGCGCCCCGACCGGGTGATGGTGCGCAATGGCGAGGCGGTGGTGCTCGACTTCAAGTTTGGCAAGCACAATCACGCCAATTACTCCAGGCAGGTGGAGCAATACATGTCGCTGCTGAGCCGGATGGGTTATGAGAAAGTGGAGGGCTATCTATGGTATGGCCTTGATGGAGAATTGGTTAGAGTTTAGCGGTTAGCGTTGAGCGATTAACAATTAAGGAGTTATGAAGTTTCTGGAATATACGATAAATGATTTGTACAGCCGCTACGGTGATAATATGCAGGACCTTACCCTGGTGCTGCCTACTCGGCGTGCAGGTCTCTTTGCCAAGGAATGGCTGGGCCGGCTGGCCGGCAATCGTCCGGTGTTTACGCCGGAGTGTATCACAATCAGCGACTTTTTTGATAGCCTCTGTCCGCTGAAGGCTGCCGACGAGTTGCAGACGGTGTGCCTGCTATACAGGATATATACGAAGCATGTGGAGACGAAGCTAAGTCTCGATGCCTTCTATGGCTGGGGGCGTCAGCTGATAGCCGACTTCAACAATGTTGACAAGTGCGCCGACGGCACCACCTTCTCCGCCGCCATACTGAGCCACTCGAAGGAGGCGCATCATTTCGACGAGGTCAAAATAGACGAAGAGGTCAGGAAGCGAATAATTGGCCTGGTCAGGGAGTCAGGCATGTCAGTTCCTGACGGCGAGGAAAGCGTGAGCAAGGAGTACGAGGCCCTGTGGCAAAAGATTCCAGACATCTACCGTGACCTTACAGAGGCGTTGCTTAAGGAGGGCAGCGCCCTTGAGGGAGCACGGTGGAGATGGGTGGTAGACCACGTTGACGAGGTGGCTCCGCAGTTTGAGGACCGCAAGTTAGTCTTCGTCGGCTTCAACCAGCTGCTGTCCGTCGAGCGGGCGCTGATGCTCCGCCTTAAGCAGCGTGACATGGCTCTCTTCTACTGGGACTATGATGCCGACTTCGACAGGCATGAGGGCGACAACATCAGAGTGTACAGGAATGTGCGTCGCAATATGCGCCATGACGGCACCGGGCTGGAGAACCTCGGCGGCTCTTACGATGACAGCGCCGAGCTCGGCAGGGAGCCGATAGAGGTGATAGCCGCCCCGTCAGACAATGCCCAGGCCCGCTATGTCCACGACTGGCTGCTGGCGCATCATCGGGAGGGCGACCGCACGGCCGTCGTCATTTGCAGCGAGACGCAGCTGGAGCACGTAGTGTTTGCCATACCGCCGCAGTTTGCAGAGAGAGTAAACATCACCAAGGGCTTCCCATTCCACAATACCCGCATATTTGCCGAGATAGCGCAGCGCCTGCATAGTCAGAAGAAGGAAGATGCCGACTTCGCTGAAGTGCTGCAGGGCCTGCTGCGACTGATTGACAGTCATGGGTCGATAGTCGAAAGTCAAGAGTCATCGGCTCTGCCCTGGCACGAGTTGCTCGACATCGAGTCATTGTGGCAGGCGAGGCTCGTGGTAGTGCGATTCCTTCAGTTGGTGAAGGACGGCACTCTGGACAATATCAGGGAGATTCACACGCTGCGCAACTTGCTGCTGCGCCACCTCTCCACGGTGAGCATCCCGTTCCACGGTGAGCCCATCACCGACATTCAGATTATCGGAGTGCTCGAGACGCGCGCCCTCGACTTTGACAATATACTGTTTCTCAACGTGGAGGAGGGCGTGGTGCCCAAGGCAGGCAAGGACAAGTCATTCATACCCTATTACCTGCGCAAGACTTACGGACTGCCGACCAATGATGAGCAGACCGACATCTACGCCTACAACTTCTTCCGCCTGCTGAGGCGCTGCCGTCACGTGACGGTAGCCTACTGTGATGCGCAGACGGCAATGGGCCAGAAGGGAATGTCGCGCTTCGTGATGCAGATGCTGGTCAGCCCACGCTTCGAGACTCGGCGTCGTATGCTGACAGAGGGCAGCTCGCTGCCTGTGGAGATGGCAGAAGAGCAGGCCATCGGGCTGATGTACGGGATGGCAGACTTCAGATGCTACGCCGACCGCCTGAGGCAGATGCAGCAGCAGGGTAGGGAGGCTTCCCTCTCGCCCTCGGCCATAAAGACCTACCTTACATGCCCGATGAAGTTCTTCATCCGCTATATCCTCGGAGTGGCGGAGCCGGAGCCTGCCGATAGGATGCTGCAGGTCAACGAGCTCGGCACCCTTATCCACAACTCGGCGATGGTGGCCTATGGCATAATCACCGACCAGAAGAATCGTCCCCTCACCCCGGAGGCCATAAGGCAGTTCCGCAAGGACAAAACCCAGCTGGCCCGTGCCGTGAGCGAGGCGTTCCAGATGCTTAACGATGAATATCGCCGCCGGCACGATGCCAATGCGCCCGACCATTATAAGCCGGAGCAGCATAAAGTGGAGGCCGGTGTGGCGGTCAAGCATCTGGCCAACATACTTGCCGGCGACGAGATCACCCCGGGCCTGCAGATAATAGACTGTGAGAAAGAGGCCTACTATGAGACCAGACTCTGTGAGTTGGACCTTAAGATCGGCGGGAGCATCGACCGCATTGACAGCATAGCAGACGGCAGTTGCCGCATAGCCGACTATAAGACAGGTAGATACAATGACGACAACATGAATGCCAACTCGCTGGATGCCCTGTTTGAGGTCGGTCAGAGCAAGACGGGCAACATCCTGCAGACACTCATCTACTGCCTTGCCGCCCGCACCGACAAGGCCGTATGCAGTCTGCTGCGGCAGGATGCCAGGGTGTACCCCATACTCTTCTATACACAGAAGAACCTGAAGACATTCAATCCCCACCTCCATCTGGGCGGAGAGCCCCTGATGGATTTCGATGCCGTCAGGGATGCGTTTGAGAAGCGCCTGCTTACCCTGGTGGAAGAGATACTCACCGCCGAGCAATTCCCCATGGCTGCAGAAGGCAAAGACTCGCCCTGCACATTCTGCAAGTACAAGCCGTTGTGCGGTCGCAAAGCGGCGCGCAGCTGAACACTCCCCCTTAATTGCGCCGAAGTCTATACTGAGTCCGTCGAAGACAAATCTAATCGCGCCGAAACTGACAACCTCTGCGCAATTAAAAGGTTTTTCTAAATAGACTATTTTTTAGTGCTACCATTTCTACATTTATTTACAATTACAAATTTGATTTATGGACATGCTGCGGGCTATGATTTGTCGTAGTGCTGGCTCTGCGTCGTTGGGAGTTAGTCGGCTTTGCTTTCCTTCGGAGTGATGAGCGAGAGGATGAAGGTGGCACTGTCCGCACGATGACCAACGAGAGGGGCGAGACCTTTTTCGTGGGCAAGGACGTGGCCAAGTCACTGTGGTACAAGAACCCAGCCAAGGCGCTACGCGACTATGTGGATGAAGAGGACAAGCTGAGTGAACGAATCGTTCTGTCAGGTCAGCGACGTAACGTCATCTTAATCAACGAGAGCGGACTCCACGTGCTGATCCTCTCGTCGAAGCTGAAGGAGGGAAGGCTTTTATTTTTTCTTCTGCAAGCACGCTACGGACAGCAACAATTTTTCTTTGTATTAAACTATGTCAAAAGCCTTGTGTATTTAACATAAAAGAGTTAACTTTGTATTGCTTTTCGCGAGAGCACGAAGATAGTTGATAGTTGAATGCCGCAGGCATCGCGAAGGCTCTGTCAGTGGTCGGCGAAGCCGGGCTGACAAAAGAGAGTCTGAGAGCGAAGCGGCATAGTTAAGCCAAGTCCAGAGGCGACTTCCATTTTTCAATTCTTCAATTCTTCACTTTCCTCAACCGAGAATTGTTAACCTTTAATCTTTTAACCTTTTAACCTTAAAAACCATGGGACTTATTAAAACCGGTATCGTTTCGCGCAAGGGCTTCGGCGGTGGCACCAAACTGTACGCCATCGGCCTGCACTACGATAACATCAAAGACGAGGAGCAGGTTCAGTACATGACGCAGAACTTGCAGATCGGCGTAGCCTCTGCAGTGGCTGCAGTGCATGCCTTCCGCAAGGTGGTCACCACCTTCCTCCTGAACGGCCACACCATCGTCGTACCCCGTCTTGGAACTTTCAGTCTTACTTGCAACGGCAAGATGATACCCGACACTCGCCCTGCCAAGGTCGAGACCGATGAGGAGAAGAAGCAGATGCGCGAGTTTCTGCAGAAGCTTGTCGACGGTATCTACAACGTGAGGGTGCGCTACACGCCCACGCCCAAGGTGACCGTGGCAGCTAAGTCTGCTCAGTTCCAGAACATCATCGTGCTATAGCTTATCTAGCGTCTTGTCAAACTTATCCATCGCTCTGTCAGGGAACTTCATCATATAATGCTTGGAGCAATAGCTTTTACTCTTGGCTGTCCTGGGGCATCTCTTGCCCTTTTTGGTTACTGCCTTACAGCGCGACGCTGACGGATCTTTCGGCTGATGTTTCCGGCAATAGTCTTTCTTGTATATTGCCATCTTCTTGCAACGCGTCCCGTCCTTGGTGGTCGCCGCGCATCTCTTAGGCAGAATCTTGTCTGCCGCACCCTGGGCGGGCAGACCTAATAGCAGCACTATAACAAGTGCCTTGGATAATAAACGAGTCATATAGGTTTAGCGGTTATGGGTTGGCGGTTAGCGAGGAGGAGATTCCCTCTTATCTCCCTAGGCCCTCTCAACTCCTATATGGGAGTATCAAGGATATTGCATTTCATCAGGGGGGTATCCCTGGCATTCCTTCACCGAGAATTGTCACCAAAAAAAAGACTTCTTCGTTGCGGGAAGAAGTCTTCAAGGCTATGTGGTACGCCCTCAGGGGCTCGAACCCTGGACCCGCTGATTAAGAGTCAGCTGCTCTACCAACTGAGCTAAGGACGCGTTTTGCGCTAACCTCTAATCTCTAACCGCTAACTGTCAGAGAGGCGGAGGTTTTTCTCAAATGCGGTGCAAAAGTAGCACATTCTTGCGAAACTGCCAAGGTATTTCGAGAAAAATATTTCTGTTTGGGTGTGATTTGTGCGAAAAGTTGTAACTTCGCATCTGTGAGACGGCTGATTTTTCAGATATTAGCTTTTTTTGCGTTCGCCGGTGTCGCCGGTCAGACTCTGGGCACGGGTCTTGTCGTGCAGGTGTCGCGCCAGGCGGGCATAGAGCTGCCTATTGAGCCTATTGTGCGGTCTGTGCGCTCTCAGGGTGCCCCTTTCAATGGCGCGTGTCCTTATTATATATATGATGACGGTGTCGTATCGCAGGAGCGCTGCCTGGTGGGCTGCGTGGCGACGTCGGCTGAGCAGGTGGTGTCACACTATGGCTATCCCGATGAGCTGCTTGACTCGATAGCGGGTTTTCCGTCGCGCAACAACGGTGAGATTGCCTCCATTCCGGCTGGCACGGAATTGGATTTTGACAATATCCTTGACTCCTATGATGACGGCCTCTACTCCAGTGAGGAGGCTGCTGCGGTGGCTGATCTGTCCTACTATCTGGGTGTGGCGTGCAGGATGAACTGGGCTGTAGGCTCGTCGGGTGCTCAGGTGGAGCGTCTGGTGGAGCCGTTGAGGCGTGCCTTCGGCTATGGCTATGTGCGCTATCTGTGCAGCTATGACTATTCGCTTCAGCGCTGGATATACCTGCTGCTGCGTGAGTTGGCGGCGGGCCGCCCGGTGGTCTATGCGGGCTATAACACTTCCGGCAGCGGTCATGCTTTCGTGATAGACGGAGTGGATGCGAAGGGCAGATTTCATGCAACGTGGGGGTTCGGCGGCATTAATGACGGATGGTTTGACCTCAGTGTGCTCAACAACAATGAGCACCCGCTGGAGCCTACCCCCGAGGGGGTGGCTGAGGGGTACAACCACATGCAGGAGGCTCTCTTTCTCTGCCCCGACAGCGTGGAGTATGTCACGGGTGACACCTTGGCTGCCCAGCATCGTGTGGAGGTGGAGTCGGTAGGCTTCAACCGTCCGCCCGACACCAACATGTATACTGTTGCCACGGTAAGGGTGCGAAATGTGTCGGTTGATGATATCTTCGCTCCCGTGGAGCTGTTCACATACACTGAGGTTGACTCGCTGAACCGTCCTGTTGACACGGACTATCTCGGTGTGGTTGACGCTATGGTGGAGGCGGGTGCCGACACGGTGCTCCAGGCTTATGTGCGCTTTTCCGCCGACGGTCCGCGCCTGCTGGGCGTGGCCACGGCAGACAGTATCTATTTGCCTTACTCCAGCCTGGAGGTGAGCCGTGCCTCGCAGCCAAGGTTGGCCTATGCTCTCGCCGACTCCTCGCTGACGGCTACCTCGGCATCGTTCCTGCTCAGCATAGAGAACACCTCTTCCCTCTATTGGTCGGGCCGTATGGTCACCTATAGCGTCTTTGAGGGCTCCTACACCGAGGAGGAGACTGACCTGCGCCATTACACGGTGCTCAATCTGCCGCCGCAGGGCAGGACAGCCGACCGCGTAACTTTCGGCCATCTCAAGCCCGACACCGATTACACCTTTGTGGTGCGCAATCCGTGGCAGCCGGCCATGCTGGTGGATTTTCATACACCGGTCTACACCGCTGTCAGGGGCGTTGAGAGCCAAGAGCCGGGAACCCGGAGCCGGGAGTCGTTCAGCTATCGCCTCAACCATCGCATAACGATAGAATATGATGAGTCCACTGGCCGTTATCGACAGATATTATCCCCACTTCGATGAGCTGCGCCGGCTGCTGCTGCACCATAGCTGGCAGGTGGCGGACAGGGCGCTGCGCTGCGCTGCCGCTCATCGGGAGCTGCCCATAGACAGACATCTGCTGCTGCGGGGAGCGCTGCTTCATGACCTTGGGGTGTTTCAGACGCGTGCACCCAGCATCCACTGCCATGGCACGGAGCACTACCTGATGCATGGCTTCATAGGCGCACGGCTGCTGCGCGAGCTCGGCTGTGAGGCTGAGGCCCGCATATGTGAGCGCCATACGGGCACAGGCCTTACGGCTCAGACCATACTGGAGCGCGGACTCAGCGTAGAGCCGCGTGACTATCTGCCTGAGACCTTGGAGGAGCAGCTGGTATGCTATGCCGACAAGTTCTACTCAAAGTCTCGCCCCGATCAGGTGCTGACCTTCGAGCAGGTTTGCACCGGCCTTCAGCGTTATGGCGAGCGGGGTGTGGAAAAGTTCCGTGAGTGGCATGCAATGTTTGGGTGGCAGGAAATATGTAATCAGCAAACTCTTTTATGGTGCAATGAAAAATACTGTAAAGAAAGCATTAATATCCTTTAGCGTTCTTTTATTCTTGCTGACGGTTGCGACATGCCATCGGGCCAGTATTGAGGAGCAATGTGCCGAAATGGTCAGAAAGGAGTGGCGGCGTATGCCTCGCAATATCACCCGTGGGGTGGTGCTCGATTCTCTCCACTATGACCGTCGCACAAATACCCTGGTATATTATCATACCATGGACGACGCTCTCTATACTGCGGAGGCCATCCGCTACGGCAAGAAACAGCTGCGCGAGCAGCTGCTTATGGATATCAGCAACTCTGTGGCACTTAAGCGCCTGAAGGACGAGGGACTCTCCTTCCGATATGTCTATCTGGCTCTCAGCGATGGCAAGGAGTGCCTCTCCATGCAGTTTGAGAATGATGAACTTTGAATGTCCTTGGCAGCTTTAGCTGTGTAGGACTTTGCTACTTTTATATTCTTAACGATGAAAACTTCAGAAGAAAAACAGACAGTCGATATTGAGCAGCGTGCAGAGGCCGCCATGCAGCTTTTCAGCCAGGGATACAACTGTGCACAGTCGGTTGTGGGGGCGTGGGCCGACCGCTACGGCCTGGACATGGATACGGCTCTGCGCATCAGCAGCAGCTTTGGCGGTGGCATAGGCCGCATGAGACTTACGTGTGGAGCAGCCAGCGGAATATTTATGCTCGCCGGACTGGAAACGGGTACCGTCGATCCCACTGACCGCAACGGCAAGGCAGCCAATTATAAGGTCGTGCAGCAGCTGGCAGCCGACTTCCGTCAAGCTATGGGCTCGATCACATGCGGCGAATTGCTGGGGCTTGATAAGCCCGAGGGCACACATCAGCCTGAGGAGCGCACACCGGAATATTACCGCAAACGCCCATGCCGGGAGATAGTGGGTGAGGCATGCCGTATATTTGGACGATACCTGGAGAAATCCCCAAACTAAACGAAAACGAAGGGGAAGTTGCAATTTCATATATAGGAACTATAGTAACTATAGAAACTATAAGAATTATAGAAACAATAGTGACTCTATCATTGCCTAAAAAACGGCCGATTCCTCTTTTCTGAAAGCCGGTGTGTGATTAAATTTGCGCCCGTGCTTTTTTGTTTCATGGAAAGTGTGTAACTTTGCAGTGTTTTAAAATGCATGGGTATGAATAACATATTCAAGGGACTTGGCGTTGCGTTGATAACGCCTTTCTGTGCAGACGGAAGCATTGACTTTGATGCGCTGGCTGGTCTGGTTGACTATCAGATAGACGGAGGAACAGACTTCCTCTGTGTGCTGGGCAGCACGGCAGAAACTCCATGTCTCAGTCTGGATGAACGAATAGCAGTGAAGGATGCCGTTGTCGACACTGCCAGGGGGCGTGTGCCTGTGCTCTTGGGTATGGGTGGCAATGACACGATGGCGCTGTGTAGGGAGATAGGCAAATTTGACTTTAGTGGAGTGAACGGCATACTCTCGGTGGTACCTTATTATAACAAGCCTTCACAGCAGGGTATGTATGAGCATTTCGGTTGCGTTGCTGAGGCGGCCGGCGATTTGCCTGTGGTGCTTTATAATGTGCCTGGCCGTACAGGGGTGAATATGCAGGCTGCCACTACTCTGAGGCTGGCTCGCGACTATGACAATATTGTGGCCGTGAAGGAGGCCAGTGGCAGCATAGCACAGATAGAGATGATTGCCGACAATGCCCCTGAGGGATTCGGAGTGCTGAGTGGCGACGATTCGCTTACCTGTGAGCTGTTGGCACATGGAGCCTGTGGGGTAATATCGGTGGTCGGCAATGCCATTCCGCATACTTTCGCCGGTATGGTGAGAGATTCTCTGGAGGGTGATGCCGTTAAGGCCGCCGAGACTAATGACAAGTTGCAGGAACTCTATCGCCTTGTCTTTGCCGAGGGTAACCCGGCAGGTATCAAGGCTCTGCTGGCCGCTAAGGGTATGTGTGATAACGTGCTAAGACTGCCTCTTACGCCTGTTTCCCAGCCGACGGCTGATGGCTTGCGGCAATTTGCCACTATTAGTTAAGTCTAGTTAAAAATATGCCCGAAATTATACTATGTTTCATTTGTTTTATCTTTTTTAGTAATTCGGGCTATGGGAAATCCGTAATTTTGCCGTGGAATTTTAAAACCGTGAATAAATGAATGCGAATGGTAAAGTTGAACGCCAGAATGGCTCTTTCGCTTAAATCATTAAGCATTTAGCTTTAAACATTAAACAAATACTAATCATCAAATATATTATGGAAGAAAATGTAGATATACGCAGTCTGAATGAACTGATAGAAAGCAAGTCGGCCATCATTACCAATATAAAGATTGGTATGGGGCAGGTGATTGTAGGCCAGTCTCACTTGGTCGACTCGCTTCTGGTTTGTCTGCTGAGCAATGGCCATGCGCTGCTTGAGGGTGTGCCGGGTCTTGCCAAGACTTTGGCCATCAAGACCCTGGCTGGCATCGTGGACGGCAGTTTTAAACGCATACAATTTACTCCCGACCTGCTGCCTGCCGACGTGGTGGGCACTATGGTCTATAGCCAGAAGAGTGAGGAGTTTATGGTTAAGCAGGGCCCCGTGTTTGCCAATTTCGTGTTGGCAGATGAAATCAACCGTGCCCCGGCCAAGGTGCAGAGTGCATTGCTGGAGGCCATGCAGGAGCGCCAGGTCACTATTGGCAAGCAGACTTTCCGCCTGCCGGAGCCATTTCTGGTGCTTGCAACCCAGAACCCCATCGAGCAGGAGGGTACTTACCAGTTGCCTGAGGCTCAGGTGGACCGCTTCATGCTGAAGGCCGTGATTGGCTATCCCACCCTGGAGGAGGAGCGCATGGTGGTGGACAATCATATCAAGGGCAAAAGTCAGGAGGTGAAACCTATGATAGGCGTTAAGGACATTGTAGAGGCCCGTGATGTGGTTAAGAAAATCTATGTCAGCGAAGAGATTGAGAAGTATGTTACCGATATTGTCTTTGCCACTCGCTATCCTGAGCGCTACAACATGGCCGACATGAAGCAGAATATCGCCTTTGGCGGCTCGCCGCGTGCCAGCATCAACCTTGCGCTGGCTGCCAGGGCTTATGCATTCCTCAAGCATAGGGGCTATGTCATACCTGACGATGTAAGGGCAATGGCCCATGATGTGCTGCGTCATCGTATAGGCCTTACCTACGAGGCTGAAGCTAATAATATCAGTGCTGATAATATTATTGATCAGATTATGGAGAATGTGAAAATCAGTTAGGTTTTTCCATCTCCCGCTCTAGCTCTTCCGCACACCTATGGATACCAACGAATTACTCAAGAAGGTCAAGCAACTGGAGATAAAGACCAGGGTGCTGAGCAACAATGTCTTTGCAGGCGAATATCACTCCGCTTTCAAGGGGCGGGGTATGTCGTTCAGCGAGGTCCGCGAGTATCAGATGGGCGATGATGTGCGCGATATCGACTGGAATGTAACGGCCCGTTTCGGCCGGCCTTATACCAAGCTCTTTGAGGAGGAGCGTGAGCTTACTGCCGTGCTTATGGTGGATGTTTCGGCCAGCCTCAGCTATGGTGCCTACAATGGAGTAGGGCGTGATATGGTGGCTGAGATTGCTGCCACCCTTGCCTTTTCGGCCATACAGAATAACGACAAGATCGGCGTGCTGTTCTACTCCGATCGTATAGAGAAATACATTCCTCCTAAGAAAGGACGCAAGCATATACTCTATATCCTGCGCGAGTTGCTGGAACTGGAGCCTGAGGGGCACGGCACTGACCTCGGCAATGCATTGCAATTCCTTATCAACACACAGAAAAAGGCTTGTTCCGTCTTCGTTATAAGCGACTTTGTCGGTGGGGGCGATTATAGCAAGCCGCTCATGGTGGCGGCACGCAAGCATGAGATGGCCGCCCTGCAAATATACGACCGGTTTATGGCAGAGCTGCCTAATGTGGGCATTATCAAGGTTGCTGACAGCGAGAGTGGCGAGGATCAGTATGTGGATTCGTCTTCCCTGAAGGTTCGCCAGGCTCATGCCCGCCATTGGGCTGACCACCAGCAGCGCTTGGCCCAGCTCTTTAGTGCCCAGAAAGTGGACTTTGTCAGTCTTACCACTGAGGATGACTATGTAACTGCGCTAAAGCAACTGTTTGACCGAAGAGGATAACTAACTTCCAATGAGAAAATTACTGAAAATATTTTTGTTTGTCATCTTCAGCTTTTTGCTTATCAGTCCAGCATGGGCTCAAGTGAATGTCACGTTGAAGATGGATACCAACCAGATATTTATTGGTGAGCAGGTGCACCTGAAGCTCAGGGTCAGTGCCGGTAGCAATGACGTGGTCATCATGCCTGAGTTTCCAGACAGCGTGCTGGTGGAGGGCGTGGAGGTGCTGGGCCATTATCGCGAAAGCAACGCAAGCCTCGACGGTGGCCGTCGTCAGACAATAGTGGAGTCGTATCGTATCACCTCCTTCGACTCTGCCCTCTACTATATCCCGCCCCTCGAGGTGCAGGTGGGCGATAGCATCTATAAAAGCAAGGGAGGCATGGCGCTCAAGGTGGTCAGCCCCGACGTTGATACCACAAGGCTTGACAAGTTCTTCGGTCCAAAGGAGAATGCCGAAGTTTATTATGACTGGAGCGATTTTGAGCGTCCTTTCATGCTGTGGCTGATGGGTGTGCTGCTGCTGATTGCTGCTGCTTATATGGCTGTGCAGATTAAGAATAACCGACGCATACTGCCTAAGCTTAAGTTGCATTTCGATGGACCGCCTCACAAGTGGGCCATGCGTCAGATTGCCAGGCTGCAGGCCAGTCGTCCAGAGGAGGCTGCCGATGCCCATCGCTACTATGCCGACCTTACCGATATAGTGCGCTCATATATAGCTCGTCGGTATGGCTTTAAGGCTACAGCCATGACTTCGGCACAGATTGTGGAGCGCCTCAGTGGAGCCAACGACTCTAAGCTGCTGGCAGAACTGAAGGAGATGTTTGAGGCGGCTGATCTCGTTAAGTACGCCGGCCTTAATACCGTGATAGACGAAAACGACCGCAACTTGTTAATAGCCATTGAGTATGTAAATGCTACCAAGGAAACTGAGTCAGAGCAACGCAAACATATAAAGCCTAAGGAGGAGCCCAAGGTTAGGCGAAGCCGTAGGCAGCGCATGCTGCTGATAGGCACTAACATAGCTGTGGCTTTGGCTGGCATAGCTCTTTTTACCTGGGCTGCGGTTATAATGTATAATATGTATTTCTAACCCTCTGAATTTTCAACTCTCGAGCTTTAAAAGATGACGTTTGTTAATCCTGCCTGTCTGCTGTTGCTATTGCTACTGATACCCTATGGCATTTGGTTCTTCCTGCTTAGGGGCAAGAAGGAACCCTCTATGAAGATTCCCTCCACCGAGGCCTATCAGAATGCGCCAAAGTCGCTGAGGCAACGCTTGATGTGGCTGCCGTTTGCCCTGCGTGCCTTGTGTTTCACCATGATTGTGGTGGTGCTGGCCAGGCCGCAGTCATACAACAGCTGGAATGATTCAGAGGTGGAGGGCATCGACATTATGCTGGCCATGGATGTGTCCACCAGTATGCTGGCCATGGATTTCAAGCCTAATCGCGTGGAGGCTGCCCGTATGGTGGCTACCGACTTTGTTTCGCGGCAGAAGAATGACAATATCGGCCTTACCATCTTTGCCGGTGAGGCTTTCACGCAGTGTCCGCTGACCACTGACCATGAAGCCCTATTACAGATGTTTACCAATATCAGCTGTGATCTGCCTGCCACAGGTATGATTGACGACGGCACCGCCATAGGCATGGGAATTGCTAATGCCGTCAGCCGATTGCAGGAGAGCAAGGCTAAGAGCAAGGTGGTTATCTTGCTGACCGACGGCTCCAACAATATGGGTGAAATATCACCACTTACCGCTTCAGAGATGGCCAGGACGCTCAATGTGCGTGTTTACACCATCGGTGTGGGCACCAATGGTACGGCCACTTTTCCCTATCCTCTGCCGGGAGGCGGCGTGAGCTACACCCAAATGCCAGTGGAGATTGATACTAATATGCTCAGGGAGATTGCCCGCATTACGGGCGGAAAGTTCTATCGCGCCACGAATAATAAGGAACTGGAGCAGATATACGAGGATATATCAAAACTTGAGAAATCGCGCATCATGGTCACTAACTATACTAAGCGCCATGAGGCATATCACATATTTGCACTCATTGCCATCGTGGCATTGCTGCTAGAATTGCTGCTCAGCAATACGCTTCTGCGCAAGATACCATAAGGCTCCCGCGCCTCCTTCAACTTCCAAGAGGGGAGCTGTTCTCCCATAGGGGGGCGCCAAGGGATCCATGACTATCTGTTTAACTGTTTAACTTCTGTATCTAATATATAACTCCTCATAATGTTTAGATTTGCCAATCCCGAATACCTATACCTGCTGATAACTGTTCCGTTGCTGGTGCTACTCTTCTGGCTCAATCGCAAGGCTGCGCGCAGGAGGCTACTGCGTTTTGGCAAGCCCGAATATGTCAAGCGCCTTATGGCCGAAGTGTCTGAAACGAGGGTGTGGGTTAAGTTCTCTCTTCTTATGTCGGCGCTTACTCTCATCATCCTGATACTGGCGCGACCTCAGATGGGCATGCGTATGAAGACAGACGCCTTAACGGGCATAGAGGTGGTGGTGGCGATGGATGTGTCAAACTCCATGATGGCTGCTGACGTGGATCCTACTCGTCTGGCTAAGGCCAAGCAGGTGGTCGGCTCTCTATGCTCCAGGTTGCGTAATGACAAGGTGGCCCTGGTAGTCTTTGCCGGCAACGCCTTCCTGCAGATGCCTATGTCGGCTGACAATGTGTCGGTGAGGATGTTTCTTGACGCAATCAATACCGACATGATTCCCACTCAGGGTACTTCTATCGCTGAGGCACTGAGAGTTTGCTCCAAGTGCTTCTCTGCTCAGAAGGACGTGAAACGTGCCGTGGTGCTTATCACCGACGGCGAGGACCATGAGGGTGGGGTCGACGAAGCTCTTGGCGAAGTGAAGGAGAAGGGTGCCGGCGTCTATGTGCTGGGCATTGGCAGCACCAAGGGGTCACCTATTAAGGTTGGCAATGACTATTTGCGCGATATGGAGGGCAATGTGGTGGTCAGCAGGCTCAACGAAGACATGTGCAAGCAGTTGGCCGCAAAGGCAGACGGCAGCTATATTCATATTGACAACGGCAACTCTGCGCAAGACCAGCTGGTGGATGAACTTAACCGCTTGCAGCGCTCGGAACTCTCTGTCAATGCCTATGAGGAGCACTATGACCTCTTCCCATGGCTGGCAATAGGGGTGTTGCTCCTTCTGGTGTTGGAGGTAATCTTGCAGCCTCGCAAGAGCCATTATTTTGACTCATGGAATATCTTTTCAGTGAAGCAGGGCACCAAGGCAACTGTTGCTGTTGTAGTCTTTGCCCTTATGAGTATCCCTGTTGTTGCGCAGTCGCCCACCAAAGTGCAGACCCACAAGGGCAATGTGTCGTTTGGCAGGAGGCTTGACTCGCTGGCTGTGATTCATTATCAGAAAGCCATTGCGATGGATAGCACTAATTTTAAGGCCCACTACAATCTGGGTAACACCTACCTGCGTCAGGGAAAGGCTCAGGATGCTCTTCGCGAATATGAGAAGAGCGCCCAGTGCTCACCGTCAAGACTCGTGACATCGGGTATCTATCATAATATCGGGGTAATCAATCAGGCCGTCAAGGACTACGATAAGGCTATAGAGGCTTATAAGAAATCGTTGCGTGCCTATCCGCTTGACGACCGTACCCGCTATAACCTTGCCCTATGCCAACATCAGCGAAAGAAGAATCCAAATCCGCAGCCCAAGCCTCAGCAAGACAAGGATAACAAGCAGGGACAGGACAAGGATAAGCAGCAGCCGCCCAAGGATAATCAGCAGCAGCAAAATCAGAAAAACCAACAGCAGTTTGAACAGAAGATGTCGAAGGAAAATGCCGAGCAGATGTTGAGGGCCGTGCAGATGCGTGAACGCGATACCCAAGAAAAGCTGAAACGTAAAATGCAGCAGGTAGGGCGTCGTCATTTGGAGAAAAACTGGTAAAAAGAGCAGACGATAGATTCAATGATATCTATAGCTACGATATAATAAAGAGATGAGGAAAATTCTTTCAATAATAATGCTGTTTGCGTTCACTGTGGCCGATGCTGCCGTGGTTGTAACTGCCAAGGCTCCGGCGTCAGTGGGGGTGGGTGACCAGTTTCGCCTGCAATATATCGTAAACAGTGCTGACGTCGATAGCCGGCCTCAGATTGGCAATATAGCAGGCTTTGATATTGTGTATGGTCCTGCGGTGTCAACAAGTCAGAGCGTGCAGATCATCAATGGCAATAAGACAGAGAACTCTTCTACTACCTTTACCTATACTCTGATAGCTCGCAAGGAAGGCAATTTCCAACTGCCTTCCGTTACCATCAATGTTGACGGCCGCAGCTATACCTCCAATCGCCCTTCAGTCCATGTAGGTAAAGCCGGCAGCTCCTATTCGCAGCAGCCTGGTCGCTCGCAGCCTTATCAGCAGCCTGCGGCCCAGTCTCGTTCCTCGCAGGGGTCTCACCGCGTTGGTCCCGGCGACTTGTATATTGAGGTTTCTTCCAACAAGAAGGTGGTGTATGAGCAGGAGCCGGTGCTGCTCTCTTATAAGGTGTTTACCACCCAGGCTCTTGAGCAGCTGCAGGGTAAGATGCCTGACCTTAAGGGTTTCGTGGCCAAGGAGGTGCCGCTGCCACGGGAGAAGCACCTGAGCGTCGTCAATCGTAATGGACGCGCTGTGCAGACCACCACATGGAGTCAGTATGTGATGTTTCCGCAGCAGAGTGGCAAACTGACCATTCCGTCCATTCCCTTTGAGGGTGTGATAGCATATGCCAACCGCAATGTTGACCCGATCGATGCCTTCTTATTCGGCACCAGTGCCACCACCCGTGTCAATCATACCGTTAATGCTCCTTCGCTCGACATTACCGTCAAGCCTTTGCCTCCCAAGCCTGCCGGATTCTCCGGGGCGGTAGGCAACAACTTCAGCATAAAGGCAGACCTTGCCACCAAGACACCGCGTGAGAATGAGACTCTTACCCTCCGCGTAAGGCTACACGGCATCGGCAACATAGACTTGATAACTCCTCCTGAGGTACATTTTCCTTCAGACTTTGAGACCCTTGACAGCAAGCAGGAGGCCAATACCCAGCTTACTCCCCAGGGCATGGAGGGCGACCTCATGATAGAGTACTATGCCATACCAAATCATGAGGGCAAATTCACCATTCCACCCGTTGAGCTGACTTATTTCAATCCTGCCGACGGCACATACCACACCGTGTCCACCGGCAAGCCTATAGCCGTTAGGGTGGCCAAGGGAAACCCCAATTCCTATGCGGCGCGCCAGCGTATGAAGAATGACGATATCCGCCATATTCACCTTGACCCTCTGGTCAGCGGCAGCAATGCCTCTGAGGGTAGGGAGGTGCCTGTCTATATAGCCTATGCCCTCCTTATCGTCGCATTCGTCGTTGCCTATAAGCTGATGCAGTTGCACCAGCGCCGCCGCGGTGATGTGCAGGGGCGTATGCTCCGCAAGGCGGGCAGCAGGGCCAATGCCCGTCTCAAGGATGCCCTTGCCAGGATGCAGGCCAATGAGTCCACGGAGTTCTATGCCGCCACCCTCAGTGCGCTGCGCAATTTTGTGAGCGATAAGCTTGCCCTCTCTCCGGCAGACATTACCAAGGAGAAAATCTCCACGCTCTTTGCAGAGCGCGGTGTGCCTGCCGACATTGCCAGCCGCTATAGCGACGTGGTAGCCAACTGTGAGCTGCATATCTATGGAGTCAGCACTGTCAGCGCTGATGAGATGCGCAATACCTACAATGAGGCTGAGGATATCATCGCAAAGCTCAATCCCCTGCTAAAGAAGAAGAAAAGATGAAGCATACATTATTTATCATTATAGCACTGGTGTGCAGCCTTTCTCTGTCGGCGCAGGATAAAGCAGAGGCTGACACCCTCTATTCGCAGCATCATTATGCCGAGGCAGCCGCAGCCTACAGCCATCTGCTTAAGGCAAACCCGCGCAATCCGCAGCTGCTTTACAACCTGGGCAACAGCTACTACCGCCTGAAGGATATTCCACATGCCATCCTTTGCTATGAGCGGGCAGCCAAGCTCAACCCCTCCGATGCAGACTGTCGGCATAATCTCACCCTTGCCCGCGCTCAGACTCAGGACAAATTCTATTCCTCCAGCGACCTTGATATAGCCTGGTCCTTCAACCGGCTGGTCAACACCTTCGGCTCAGCTGGCTGGGAGTGGCTCTCCGTGCTGGCCTTTGCCCTGCTTCTGGCGGCAATACTGACATTGCGCTTCAGCGCAGCACGGCGGCTGAAGAAGTGGTCGTTTGCCGTCATCCTGCTGTCGGCAGTATGCATCGTGGTATTCAATATCTTTGCAGCTCTTCAGCGCTCAAAGTACAACGACCATTCCTCGGCAATCATTATGACCACCACCAAGCTGATGAGCACCCCCGACACCACGGGCACCAATCTCTTCACCCTCCACGGCGGTACCAAGGTAAGCCTAAGCGACACAACGCTGCCTACATGGACAGAGGTTTCGCTCAGTGATGGCCGGAAGGGATGGGTAAGCAATAAGGACTTTGAAAAAATCTAAAATGTTATAGATATGAAACACATCATCCTTCTTTCCCTTATGTTTGTGTTAGGCATCTTTGCCATGGCGCAGACCGACAATTCATTGGAAGTCTATATCCTTGACCCAACGGGCACCGACACCAATGTCCGAAATTCTCCCAAGGGCAAGGTCGTGGACAAGATTCCCGTTGACGGCGAGTGGATTCTCTTTGTCAGCCATCCGCGTAATGGCTGGTGGCGTATTGACGACGGTGAGTACTACGATGCCGTCCCCGACACCAATCCCGACTCCAAGCCCACCAGTCTCAAGGGTTCCACCACCGGCTATTGGGTTCACTACAGCTGCATCGGCTTCAGTCTCGTCGGTGGCAGCCATAAGTTACGCGCCACGCCCAGCACCAAGGGCAAGGTGACGTCCGTTGTGGACCATGAGATAGGCTTTCACCCCCTCGAATTGAAGGGCGAATGGGTGAAGATAGTCAGCCTTGACGGCAAGCATACCGGATGGATAACGCAGGACATGATTTGCTCCAATCCCCTTACCACTTGCCCCTGATATATCCAATTTCTCCTATCAAATTACTCCATACTCCTAAAAAAACATTACTTTTGCAACCAATTGTAATTTGTGAAATTGTAAATCAAAATTAAATTGCAAACAAATTGTAAATAGTAAATAGTGAAATTGTAAATCAAAATCATGTATAGAACAACGACATGTGGCCAGTTGCGCATCAGCGATGTAGGCCAGCAGGTAACCTTGGCGGGCTGGGTGCAGAGAACCCGCAAGATGGGAGGCATGACATTCGTTGACCTCCGCGACCGCTACGGTATCACGCAGCTTGTTTTTAACGAAGAGACCGACAAGGGCCTGTGCGATGAGGCCAACAAGCTGGGGCGCGAGTTTGTCATTCAGGTGGTGGGCACCGTCAATGAGCGCTACAACAAGAATCCCAAGATGCCCACAGGCGATATTGAGATAATCGTCAGCACCCTCAAGGTGCTTAATGCCAGCCTTACTCCGCCCTTCACCATCGAGGAGAATACTGACGGCGGTGATGAGCTGCGCATGAAGTACCGTTACCTTGACTTGCGTCGCAGCAATGTCAGGGCCAACCTGGAGCTGCGCCACAAGTTCTGCCTTGCGGTAAGGCATTTCCTTGACTCCAAGGGATTCTTGGAGATTGAGACCCCCGTGCTGGTAGGTTCCACTCCCGAGGGAGCCCGCGACTTCATCGTGCCCTCCCGCATGAACCCCGGCCAGTTCTATGCCCTGCCTCAGAGCCCCCAGACGCTCAAGCAGCTGCTGATGGTGGCTGGCATGGACCGCTACTTCCAGATTGTCAAGTGCTTCCGCGATGAGGACCTTCGTGCCGACCGTCAGCCTGAGTTTACCCAGATTGACTGCGAGATGAGTTTCGTGGAGCAGGATGGCATCATCCGCACTTTTGAGGAAATGACCAAGTATCTCTTTAGGGAGGTGCGCGGCATAGACCTCGGCGACCAGCCCTTCCAGCGTATGCCGTGGCTGGAGGCCATGACCCGCTTCGGCTCCGACAAGCCCGACCTTCGCTTCGGCATGGAGTTCGTAGAACTGATGGATGTCCTCAAGGGCACCGGCGAGTTTGCCGTGTTCAACGAGGCAGAGTATATCGGCGGCATTTGCGCCAAGGGATGCGCCGCCTACACCCGCAAGCAGATTGACGAGCTTACCAACTTCGTCAAGAGTCCGCAGATCGGCGCCAAGGGCCTTGTCTATGCCCGCGTGGGCGAGGATGGCAGCGTCAAGAGCTCCGTCGACAAGTTCTATAGCCCCGAAGTGCTCAACGCCCTGGCAGCCAAGATGCAGGCAGCCCCCGGCGACCTCATCCTCATCATCAGCGGCCCTGACGCCATGAAGGCTCGCAAGCAGCTGTGCGAGCTGCGCCTCCTGATGGGCGACCGTCTCGGTCTGCGCGACAAGAATAAGTTTGCTCTCCTTTGGGTGGTAGACTTCCCGATGTTTGAATGGAGCGACGAGGAGCAGCGTCTCATGGCCATGCACCATCCGTTCACTGCTCCCAAGCCTTGCGACGTGCCCAAGCTCGACACCGATCCCGCCTCTGTGCTGGCCGATGCCTACGATATGGTATGCAACGGCGTTGAGGTGGGCGGAGGCTCCATCCGTATCCACGATGCAGTGCTGCAGGCCAAGATATTCGAGGTGCTCGGCTTCACTCCGGAGAAGGCACAGGAGCAGTTCGGCTTCCTGATGAACGCCTTTAAGTACGGCGCACCGCCTCATGGAGGCCTTGCCTACGGCCTTGACCGCTTCGTAAGCCTCTTTGCCGGACTCGACTCCATCCGCGACTGCATAGCATTCCCCAAGAACAACTCCGGTCGCGATGTGATGCTTGACGCACCCTCTGCCGTTGACCAGGCACAGCTCGACGAGCTCAAGCTGATGCTGGCGCCCGCAGAGAAGTAATCTCTCGCTGACCACATGGCAGTATTTTCTGCCACTGATAAACCAAAGTCCGCCAAAAGCATTCTGCGCTTTTGGCGGACTTTCTTATGGACAGGCTCAGTCGTCACATAGTCGCGAGGAAGTAAAATCTAATCGCGCCGAAACGAAATCTAATCGCGCACAAGTCAAATCTAATCGCGCCGAAACCGAACACCTCTGCGCATTTAGAAAAAATGTTCTCGCGATGAGGAAAAATGTTCGCGATATTGGTCGCCAAAAAGCGCCCAATATTGTTCCTGCATTGCAGCCTGACCGTTCTCCGTGGTTTTATTCGTCGGCATCATCGGTGATTTCTCCCATCTGTCCGCGGTCGATGTCGGTATTGTTGTCGTTAGGGTTTACTCCTTGAAACAGTGCTCCCACGAACTTCACTTCCAGGTCTTTTTTTCGTTTCTTCTGTTCGCTGGTGCCTTTGGTGTCAATCTCCTGAATGGTGGGGCCAATGTCAGTAATCTTGCGGTTAAGATTATCAGCAGCCGTCTGGTCGCCGTTCTTGATGGCTTTGATGGTCTGGTCGATGAGGTCTTCGTACTGGTCGAGGGCGGCATCATACTTGCTTTGTTCGCCGCAGGCCATGAGTCCAAAGGCTGCAATGGCAATGAGGATGATTTTTTTCATGTTTCTTAGTCAGATTAGAAGTTATGCAATGCAAAGATAGATTATTTTGTCGTTTCGCGACGCACAGACCAGGGTAATTGATAGTTGATAATTGATAATTGATAGTTTTTTAGGCAGAATACGCATATTTTTTTTCGTCAACAGCCATTTTAATTTGACAATTGGACAATTTACTATTTCACAATTTATTCTTGTTCAGTCAACGGTCAACGGTCAATGGTCAAGAGCTGCAGTGAGTAACCAACTTACTCCTAATCTCCTTACTCCTAAAATAAATCTCAAATTTCAAATTTCAAACCTCAAAAATACCCGTTTTCGTTTTCGTTAACTTGTTTTCGTTTCCATTTTCATTTTTTATCGTACTTTTGCAGTATGAATATTGCTTTGCTTGCTTCGGGGGGCGTTGACAGCGCCGTGGCTACTCATCTGCTTTGTGAAAGAGGGGAGAAGCCTACCTTATTTTATATTATCATAGGCGCGCACGAGGACAGTGAGTTTTCGTGTACTATGGAGGAGGACCTTGAGATGGTTAACCTTCTGGCCCGGCAGTACGGGCTTAAGGTGGAGACTGTTGACCTTCACCGTGACTACTGGGAGCAGGTGGTGGGCTATCTTATCGACAGGGTGAAGAAGGGGCTTACTCCCAATCCCGACGTAATGTGCAATAGTCTGATTAAGTTTGGCTGTTTCTATGACAGGGTAGGCCATCTCTTTGACAGCATTGCCACGGGTCATTATGCCTCCACAGTCACTCTGGATGGCGTGAAGTATCTCGCAACCTCGCCCGACCCCGTCAAGGACCAGACGGACTTCCTTTGCCAAATCACTCCCGACCAGCTCAGTGTGCTCGACTTCCCCATCGGTCTGATGCAGAAGAGTGAGGTGCGCGCCATTGCTGAGCGCTACGGCCTTGCCCCTGCCCTTCGCAAGGACAGCCAGGGCATCTGCTTTCTTGGCAATACCACTTATAATGCCCTGCTCCGTCACTACCTTGGCGAGCGCCAGGGCAACATAGTGGAGTGGGAGAGTGGCCGGGTGCTTGGTCAGCATCAGGGCTATTGGTTTTTCACCCTGGGCCAGCGTAAGGGATTGCGCTTGGGCGGCGGACCGTGGTTTGTGGTGAAGAAGGATATCGACGACAATACCGTTTTCGTTACCCGCAACATTGAGAGCCCGGATCTTTTGTGTAACGCCAGCGAGTTTGCTCTCAGCGATTGGCATGAAATAAAGGCTGGCCAAGGCACTGCTCTTTCTGCTTTTGATATCTCGCACTGTTCCTCTCCCTGCTACTTTAAGATACGCCATTCACCTGACTTTGAGGAGGGCACCTTCGGCTATTCCGAGGTGTCGGGCCATTATGTGGTGAAGTGCAATCGCACTCTGCGAGGCGTTGCTCCCGGTCAGTTTGCCGTGATTTATGCACCCTATGCCGATGATGGCCGCAAGATTTGTTTGGGAAGCGGGGAAATCAAGGGAAAAGAATAGAAATTCTATCTTTCGGTGCGTTTTTTGCATAAAATAGCATTGTTATTCCAAAATTAATGAATAACTTTGCACCGATATCAATCTAAAATGAAAAACTATGGCAACAAAGAAATCAAGACTGGAAGTGCTGCGTTCGCTCTTGCAGGAACACACCTTTGAGAGCCAAGAGGCAATCCTCCGCGCTTTGATAGACAGCGGTTATACCGTGGCTCAGCCCACGTTGTCCAGGGATCTCAGGGCGCTGAAGGTGGCGAAGATTTTTACCGACAGCGGCACCTATGCCTATGTGCTGCCACAGTCAAGGGCTGAGCATGAGAGCAAGAGGCGTGTCATCTCTCATACCTACGGATTCCAGTCAGTGGAATTTTCCGGCAATCTGGCCGTCATCAAGACGGCGAGCGGCTACGCCAGCTCTCTCTCCGGAGAACTTGACAATCTGAATGCCCGTGAGGTGATAGGTACAGTGGCAGGCGATGATACCATTATCGTCGTGCTGCGCGAGGGTACCTCGAGGAATGTGATTAATCATATGCTTAAAGCTGTCATCCCTCATTACGGGGAATAGAGAGGAGGCGAGAAAATGCATAACGGCGAAGAAGAAATCATTGAAGAAATAAAGGTGCTCGTGGCAGATGAGACACACGAGAAGTATGTTGATACCATTCTGCAGACTATAGCAGACGCTGCTAAGGATCGCGGCACCGGTATTGCCAAGCGTACCCATGAGTATGTGGCTAACAAGATGAGGGAGGCCAAGGCCGTGATAGCCTTGGTGGGAGACCGTTTTGCCGGCTTTAGCTATATTGAGACTTGGGGAAACAAGAAATATGTAACCACTTCAGGACTCATTGTCCATCCCGATTTCCGTCATCTCGGCATAGCCAAGCGGATAAAGGACATGACTTTCACCCTGGCCCGTATGCGCTGGCCCCATGCTAAGATTTTCTCGCTCACCAGTGGCAAGGCGGTGATGAAGATGAACACGGCTTTGGGCTATCAGCCAGTCACCTTCGATGACCTTACCGACGATGAGGCCTTCTGGCGCGGCTGTGAGGGCTGCGTCAATTATCCTGTCCTCAAGGAGCGCAATCGTAAGTTCTGCATCTGCACTGCCATGCTCTTCGACCCCGAGGAGCATCTGCCCGCCAAAATTCCTCAGGAAGTGCTAGATCGGATTGCTGCACTGGAAGGTCATGCCATTAATAATAATGAATAAAGAACACAATAGCTAATATGAAAAAGAAGAAAGTCGTCGTCGCCTTTTCTGGCGGTCTTGACACCAGCTACACTGTGATGTATCTGGCTAAGAAGAAAGGATATGAGGTTTATGCTGCGTGTGCCAACACCGGCGGTTTCAGCCCCGAGCAGCTTAAGACCAACGAGGAGAACGCCTATAAGCTTGGTGCCGTCAGGTATGTTACCCTTGATGTTACCCAGGAGTATTATCAGAAGTCGCTCAAGTATATGGTCTTTGGCAATGTGCTGCGCAACAACTGCTATCCCATCTCCGTAAGCTCTGAGCGTATTTTCCAGGCTCTGGCCATTGCGCGCTATGCCAACGAGATAGGTGCCGATGCCATAGCCCATGGCTCTACCGGTGCCGGCAACGACCAGATTCGCTTTGACATGACCTTCTTAGTCAAGTCGCCTGGAGTGGAGATTATCACTCTCACCCGCGACAACAACCTCAGCCGTCAGGAGGAAGTTGACTACCTCAACAAGCACGGTTTCAATGCCGATTTTGCCAAGCTAAAATATTCCTACAACGTCGGCATATGGGGCACCAGCATTTGTGGAGGCGAGATACTTGATAGCACCCAGGGTCTGCCCGAGAGTGCATATCTCAAGCATCCTACCAAGACCGGCAGTGAGATACTCTCCCTTGGCTTTGAGAAAGGCGAGTTGGTGAGCGTCAACGGCACTACCTATTCCGACAAGATCAAGGCCATCCAAGCCGTGGAGGAGATAGGCGCCGCCTATGCCATAGGCCGCGATTGCCATGTGGGCGACACTATTATTGGCATCAAGGGCCGTGTGGGCTTCGAGGCCGCAGCTCCCATGCTCATTATCGGAGCCCACCGCTTCCTCGAGAAATACACCCTCAGCAAGTGGCAGCAGTATTGGAAGGACCAGGTCAGCAACTGGTATGGCATGTTCCTCCACGAGAGCCAGTATCTGGAGCCCGTTATGCCTGACATCGAAGCCATGCTGCAGAGCAGTCAGCGCAATGTCAACGGCACCGTCACCCTGGAGCTCCGTCCTTACAGCTTCCAGACTGTAGGCTGCGATACCCCCGACGACCTCGTCCACAACAAGCTTGGTGAATACGGTGAGACCGCCAAGGCCTGGACCTCCGAAGATGCCAAGGGCTTTATCAAGGTAACAGCTACTCCGCTGCGTGCATATTATTCTGTTCATCCCGATGAAACGCGTTAGAGTAGGTATCCTTGGAGCCGCCGGCTATACAGGCGGTGAACTTATTCGCTTGTTGCTCAACCATCCGGAGGCCGAGATAGTCTTTGCTCACTCCGAGAGTAACGCCGGCAACCTCGTGAGCGATGTTCATGAGGGGCTGGTGGGGGAGTGTGACCTGCGGTTCAGCAGAGATTACAGTCTCGACGCTGTCGATGTAATCTTCCTGTGCTTCGGCCATGGCAAGAGCGAGGCTTTCCTCAGGGAGCATGCCGTTCCTGCCAACGTTAAGATAATAGACCTCGCTCAGGATTTCCGTATTGCCGGACAGCATGATTTTGTATATGGTTTGCCCGAGACACATCGTGAAGCTATATGTAAGGCTAACCATCTGGCCAATCCAGGCTGTTTTGCCACCTGCATCCAGCTTGCCCTGCTGCCTGCACTCAAGGCTGGCATCTTGAGCGGTGACATCCATGTCAACGGCATCACCGGCAGCACTGGCGCAGGTCAGAAGCCAGGTCCCACCACCCACTATTCCTGGCGCAATGACAATATCTCTGTCTATAAGACTTTCACCCACCAGCATCTGTTGGAGATTAACCAGACCGTGCACGAGTTGCAGCCCGGATACGATGGTCGCATCCTTTTCATTCCCCAGCGCGGATGCTTTGCCCGGGGTATCTATGTCACTGCCTATGCCAAGTGCGATACGCCCATTGAGACGGTTCTCACCATCTATCAGGATTATTACGGCGATGCCGCTTTCACCCATCTCGTCACCGCCAGTCCCGACCTCAAGCAGGTCGTCAATACCAATAAGGCCCTAGTCTATGTGGAGCGTTATGAGGACCAGCTCCTCATGATCTCCTGTATCGACAATCTCCTCAAGGGAGCCGTAGGTCAGGCGGTGCAGAATATGAACCTCATGTTTGGCCTTGATGAGAAAGCAGGCCTCAACCTTAAGGCCTCTGCCTTTTAGTCGTAAAATTGTCAATTTGTGAAATCGTAAAATTGTCAAATCGTAATAGATGTTTCTCTTCGATGTATATCCTCTTTTCGACATAGCTATCGACCACGGCAAGGGATGCCGCGTGTGGGACACCGATGGCTGTGAGTACCTCGACCTTTACGGTGGCCATGCCGTGATAAGCGTGGGCCACTGCCATCCCCATTATGTCGAGGCTATGACCGCGCAGCTTGGCAAGCTTGGCTTCTATAGCAACTCCGTCATCAATCCCCTGCAGAAGGAGTTTGCCCGCCGTTTGGGCAAGGCCTGTGGTTATGAAGACTATCAGCTTTTCCTCATCAACTCCGGTGCTGAGGCCAATGAGAATGCCCTCAAGCTCGCCTCCTTCCATAACGGCCGCACCCGTGTTCTCTCCCTTGAGCGGGCTTTCCACGGCCGCACTTCCCTGGCAGTAGAGGCCACCGCCAACCCCAAGATTATTGCCCCTATCAATGCCAACCACCATGTCACCTATCTGCCCCTCAACGACTTGGAGCCGTGGCGCCGTGAGATTGAGAAGGGCGATGTGTGCGCCGTCATCATCGAGTGTATCCAGGGCGTGGGAGGTATCCGCATGGTCAGTGCGGAGTTTATGCAGGGGTTGCGCCAACTTTGCGACGCCACCGACACGGTGCTCATCTGCGATGAGATACAGTGCGGCTATGGCCGTAGCGGCAAGTTTTTCGCCCATCAGCACTTGGGTATTCGTCCCGACCTCATCACTGTGGCCAAGGGCATAGCCAACGGCTTCCCCATGTCCGCCCTGCTTATCTCGCCCAAGTTTAAGCCCGTCTTCGGTCAGCTGGGCACTACCTTTGGCGGCAACCATCTCGCTTGCGCTGGAGCCTTAGCCGTATTGGATATTATCGAGCATGAGCATCTCATTGACAATGCCGCCGAGGTAGGCAGCTATCTTATGAGCAGTCTCCAGGCCGAGGCTCTGCCACATGTCGTAGATGTTCGTGGCCGAGGCCTCATGATAGGCATAGAGCTCGATGTGCCCTACAAGGACATCCGCACCCGCCTCGTCAAGGAGCAGCACGTTTTCACAGGCTGCTCGGGCACCAACACCCTGCGTCTCCTTCCGCCTCTCACCCTCACCAAGGCCGATGCCGACGAGTTTGTGCAGAAACTCAAGGCTGTGCTCACCGATAATCAATAATCGGTTCCTGCTCGGCTCAACGGTTTGTGCCAAATTATTTTCAAAAAGTGCGCTCCGCTTTTCTTTTTGCATCGTCAAGATGAAAGCGGAGACATTATTTTTTTTAAATTCGCCACCAATAAAAAACAATCAGCTTATGCTAAAGAGTAGCAACACAATCGTAATAGTCGGCAGCAGCAATACCGATCTCGTCGTACGTGTCGACCATTTCCCCAAGGCGGGCGAGACCATTATCGGCACCGACTTCATGACCGCCCAAGGCGGCAAGGGAGCCAACCAGGCAGTTGCCGTGGCACGCCTTGGCGGCGAGGCTGTCTTCGTTGCCCGCCTCGGTAGTGACACTTTTGGCGAAACCACTCTCGCCGCATTGCGCAAAGAGGGTATTATCCTTCGCCACGTCCAGCTTACCCCCAGCGTAGCCTCCGGTGTGGCCACCATCACAGTTGACTCCCATGGCGAGAATTCCATCGTCGTGGCCAGCGGTGCCAATGCACTCCTCACGCCCCATGATGTCTTCCAGGCAGCCGCCGACATCAGCCAGGCAGCCATCCTTCTCATGCAGCTCGAGACCCCCCTGCCAGCCCTTATCGAGGCAGCCCGACTGGCCAAGGACTCCGGTACCCTCGTGGTGCTCAATCCCGCTCCTTATCCCAAGGAGCCACTGCCCCAGGAGCTCCTTCAGCATATCGACCTCATCATCCCCAATGAGACCGAGGCCGCCTATATGACCGGTATCGAGGTGGTAGATGAGTCCACCGCCCTCCAGGCCATTCGCCGTATGCAGGCTATGGGTGTAGCCAACGCCATCATCACCGTGGGCAGCAAGGGAGCCTATACCCTGTTTGATGACCGGCTCGTCAATGTGCCTGCCTTCCCGGTAGAAGCCGTTGACACCACTGCCGCCGGCGATACCTTCTGCGGAGCCCTCTGCGTTGCCCTCACTAAAGGCCATGCCATGCCTGAGGCTATCCGTCTGGCCAACAAGGCAGCCTCCATCTCCGTCACCCGCCGCGGCGCCCAGCCCTCCGTGCCCACTGCTGCCGAAGTGTTTTGACCATTGACCATTGTGCCGCGTGGGTCCACTCCCAGCCTTGGCCTAAACCTCAAACCTCAAATCTCAAACCTCAAATAAATCAAAACCATGTTTATCGTAACAAGCAGCACCCTCGCCGTCATCCTGTGCGTAGTAACCATGCTATGCTGGGGCAGCTGGGGCAACACACAGAAACTGGCCGGCAAGAGCTGGCGCTATGAACTCTTCTATTGGGATTACATCGTGGGCATCCTGCTCTTCTCCCTTGTAGTCGGCTTCACCCTTGGCAGCAATGGCGATGGCGGCCGGGCCTTCCTTACCGATCTCGGTCAGCTTGACGCCACCCGTGCCGGCAGTGCCATCCTGGGCGGTATCATCTTCAATGCCGCTAACATCCTGCTCACCGCTGCCGTCAGCATTTCCGGCCTAGCCATCGCGTGGCCCATCGGTTTGGGCATAGCCCTTGTGCTTGGCGTCTTCCTCAACTACATCCTTGCCCCCAACGGCAATCCCGCCCTGCTTGCCCTCGGTGTCGCCCTGGTGCTTGGCTCCGTCATCTGCAACGGCGTAGCCTCCGGCAAGAACTCCAAGACCTCCGGCCGCGGCATTAGCAAGAAGGGCCTCACCCTAACCATCGTCAGCGGTCTGCTCATGGGCATCTTCTATCCCTTTGTGGCCTACGCCATGGACCTCAGCAGCTGTACCAGCCCTGCCGCCGGCATGGCTACTCCTTATAGCGCCTTCTTCCTCTGCGCCTTGGGAGCCTTCCTGAGCAACTTTGTGTTCAACACCATCCTCATGCGTCGCCCCATCTCCGGTGAGCCTGTCACCTACAGACAATATTTCGCCGGCCGTCCCGCCACCCACCTCGTGGGTATCCTCGGCGGTTGCATATGGGGCCTAGGCACCGTGCTCAGCTATATCTGCTCCGGCAAGGAGGCCAACCTCGGCCCCGCCATCAGCTACGCCCTCGGCCAGGGCTCTCCCATGATAGCCGCCCTGTGGGGCATCTTCATCTGGAAGGAGTTTAAGGGCGCCAACGCTGCCGTCCGCCTGTTGCTCTTCTTCATGTTCGTGGCCTTCATTGTAGGTGTCTATACCATCATCGCCGCCCGCGGATAGGCTGGGTAAGACTTACAAAACAATATGCCGGGTGCGCCATTCAGTCAGCTGAGTGGCGCACCTGTTGTGATTTTAGATTGAGAATTGGTTTCAATCGCATTCTCGACAGGAAAAGTAAATGTAATTTTGGTTGCGTGAAGATTTATGCGTAATTTCGCCAATTATGAAAACATGTTTTAATATAAGTTTTGCCATATGCACAAGATAATACTCTTCAACTCGCGCGATACGCTTATAAGGATAGACATTCAGCGGATAGCCTATTTTGAGAGCGACGGCAACTACACCTACATTGTTGCTACCAATAAGTTGCGCTCATGCCTCACCATGAATCTTGCCCATACAGAGCAGGCCTTAGCAAGCCAGCTTGGTGCGCTGGCCCACCGCTTCATGCGTATTGGCAAGCGTTATATAGTCAACATGCAACATATATATCAGATTGACACCCTCAAGCAGATGCTCACCCTCTCTGACGGCAGCAGTTTCGTGTTTCAGCTGCCGGTGTCCAAGGAAGCCCTCAAGCAGGTTAAGGCCATTTTAATTGAAAGCGCAAAGAAATAGCAATATGTCTGACAATATTCAAGATAGGAGTATGCTTCGAATAGGTACCATCCTTCATGATACCTATCGCATAGACAGATATCTCTCCTCAGGTGGATTCGGCAATACATACGTTGCCACAAACATTGCCTTTGATGAGCGCGTGGCCATCAAGGAGTTTTTTATCAAAGGAGTTAACCAAAGGGACGAGAACCAGACCACGGTCTCCGTCAGCAATCGTGAGAACGTAAACCAGTTTGAAGAACAGCGTGAGAAATTCAAGAAGGAAGCCCGTCGTCTCCGCAGGTTGCACAACGACCATTTGGTTAGGGTACACGACCTCTTTGACGAGAATGGCACGTCCTATTATGTTATGGACTATGTCGATGGCGAAAGTCTCAGCGAGAGGCTCAAGCGTACAGGCGAGCCAATGAGCGAGGCCGAGGTGTGGAAGATATTGCCTCAGATACTCGATGCGCTGAAGACTGTGCATGGTCAGGGCATCTGGCATCTCGACCTCAAGCCTGGCAATATAATGATTGACCGCCAGGGCACGGCTAAGGTTATCGACTTCGGCGCCAGCAAGCAGCTCAATGCACAGAACGGTGGGGCTACAACTTCTACGGCAGTGAACTACACCCGCGGCTATGCCCCCAGGGAACAGGAGGCTCAGCATTATGACAAGTTCGGTCCTTGGACAGACCTCTATGCCCTTGGTGCCACAGTTTACAATCTCGTTACAGGCAATAAGCCCCCTACATCTATGGATGTGGAAGATGACGGTGCAGCCGCCTTTTCTTTTTCGTCTGCAATCTCTGCCAGGATGCGCGACCTGATAGAATGGTTGATGCAACCCAACAGGATCAGGAGACCCCAGAGTGTGGACGAGGTAATCCGCAACATGGAGCAGTTTGGACATAAGCCAGCGGAGTCTTTGGAGACGCCTGATGATGAGACTGTTTACAAACCAAAGGCAGAGAAGAAGAATGAGACTGAGTCAGATGACGAGACTCAATACGCAGATTTAAAAACTTTTACAGCCAAAGGTGTGAACTTCACAATGGTGGGTGTGCAAGGCGGCACCTTCCAGATGGGCAGCACCACTGGTGACAGCGACGAGAAACCCGTTCACTCCGTTACCCTAAGCAGCTATTACATCGGCCAGACGGAGGTTACCCAGGCTCTATGGAATGCAGTGATGGGCAGCAATCCCAGCTATTTCAAGGGTGACAACCGACCCGTTGAACAAGTGAGCTGGAACGACTGCCAGACATTTATCACTGAGCAAAACCGGCTTACGGGTGAGCATTTCCGTCTGCCCACCGAGGCAGAGTGGGAGTTTGCTGCCAAGGGCGGCAGACAGAGCCGCGGGTTTGAGTACAGTGGCAGCAATGCCATTGGTAATGTTGCGTGGTATTATAGTAATTCCGGCAGCGAGACCCATCCTGTTGCTACCAAGTCCCCCAACGAACTTGGCATTTATGACATGAGCGGCAATGTGTGGGAATGGTGCCAGGACTGGTTTGGAGGTTACAGCAGAAGTTCGCAGACTAATCCTACCGGTCCTAGGAGTGGGTCGAACCGCGTGATCCGCGGTGGTAGCTGGGGCAACTTTGCCAGGCGCTGTCGCTCCGCTTACCGCTACAGCAGCGCCCCCGGCCGCCGCGACGACTCTGTCGGGCTCCGCCTTGTCCTCTCCGAGTAACGTCACGATATTTTCCATATTTGCTTGACTTTACGAGAATATATAGGCTCATGCCGTCAGTGCGTGGCGGAGCCGCACTGACATGGCATGAGACAAGATATTTGAGTAACCCATGAAAGTATGTTAGTATAGAATTTCTGTGACATAGAAAAAAGAGTCATCATAATTACCCCAAAATGGCCGTCAAGGCCGTAAAGCGGGCGCATGGATTTAGTGTAACAAAATATAATAATATGGAAATAGTAATTGGACGCGATGGCAAGACGCGTCAGCTGAACGTAGTCAGGAATGGTAAGTCAACATTAGTTGGTCAGGCTGGTAGTGTGCCGCTTGATGTGAGTCGCCAGCATGTGCAACTCAAGCAGATGCCTGACGGTAAGTGGCAGCTGCGCAACCTCAACGATCAGAATGTAACCTTCGTTAATGGCTTGGCAGTGGAGAGCAAGGTCGTTACGGAAGGCGACAAGATTGAGCTGGGCCCCGGCCACTACCTGCTGAGCTGGGAGGCCATCAATGGCCCCAAGGCGGAGGAGATTGACCTAAAGCCGCTAAGGCAGGTGTGGGAGACATACACCCAAGCCAATATAGATATCCGCCAGCGACAGAAGACCACCAATCTGCTGGCCAGTGTGCCGATGGCATTCACCATGCTGGGCGGACTGGTGTCGGGCGTCGTGCCGGAGGTGCGTACTGTGGCCCTTGTGTTTACTGGCATTGCATTGGCAATGATGATTTATGGCTTTTACCGTCGTGCCACTGACCGCAGCATAGAGGAAACAGAGGAAGCCAAAAAACGCTTCCAGCGCGACTACGTATGCCCAAAGTGTGGCCGTTTCATGGGATTTCAAGATATTGACATACTGGCGCAGCAGAAAGCTTGTCCCTACTGCAAGATTAAGTTTGCAACAGAGTAGCTCTGTATTAGAATTGAAGAATTTAAGGATTTAAGAATTGAAGAGTTTAAGAACTGAAGAATTTAAGGATTTAAGAATTGAAGAGTTTAAGAACTGAAGAATTGAAATTCAATATTTCAACAGTAGAAATGTTTTCGCTCCAAAAACATTTCGTAACGAAATCGGGGTATTTCATACAACATGCAAGAAAAAACTTGGAGCATGGAAAAAGTGCTGCTACCTTTGCACCAGATTTCTTAAACACAAACCACTAAAACATTTACAACTATGACTAGCGACACAACATTGTCTAAGGATGCACCTAAGGGCAACCAGAATGAAAAGAAGAACGCTGATACCGCTCAGCAGGTAGAGAACAGGAAGAATGCTGATGCATGGAAGCAGGCTGGTGTAGGCGTAGCAACCGGTGCCGCTGCTGGAGCCGCATCTGCATGGGCCACACATGCCGCAGCAGCAGAACCACAGCCAGAACCACAGCCAGAACTGCAGCCAGAACCGCAGTCAGAAGTACAGCCAGAACCGCAGTTGGAACCGGAGCCGGAACCGCAGCCTGCCTCGCAGCCGCAGTCTGAACCAAGGAAACCAGAGCCGAAGGAGGAGCCTCAGCCGGAGACTCAGACAGTGCCTGAATCAGAGCCAATCCAGCAGGAGAGTGACACAGATCCCAGTGTTAATGTTGTTAATGATGCTGAATTAGAAAAATTCGAGCTGGATGGCGTGCGCATAGTAGGTACCGGTGAGATAGAAGGCCATTTTGCTGTGGCATACGATGTTAATGCAGATGAAGAGCCTGATGTTGCTATTGTTGATGTCGATGACTCTGGTGATATCAGTGCTTCTGATGTTGTACTCGACGACGAGGGCAATATGGCTACTGTGGGTGACATCTGTGAGGTTAGCACTCAGCAAGAGGAAGATTGCTGTTCGGCAAACATGCCGGAGAATGAAGACCCCTCGCTTGTTCAGAATCCTGACGTGGCTCCCGACATGCCCGACTATATGAATGATGCTGTAGTCGATGTCTAAGCCGAAGGAAAAATTGAAGAAGTTAAGGATGGAATTAGAATTGAAAGGTTGAAGAGTTAAAGAATTGAAGTTTAATTTTTCCGTTTTTCAATTTTTCAATCTTGTAGAAGTTTTTCAATATTTCAACTTTAAATAAATATGAAACGCCACCTATTTATATTAGTATGGTTGATTGCCTTCGGCCTTGGTGCCGGGGCAACCAACTATGTCGTTTGTGTCGGCATTTCCAATTACCCGGGCACCAGTGATGATTTGCGCGTCAGCGCTAATGACGCCAACACAATGGCCAAGCTGTATCGAGCTAACGGTGGGTGTGAGGTGGTGAAACTGACAGACAGCAATGCTACAAGCGCAAAAGTGATTAGCCAGCTGAACGCCCTCTTTGCTAAAGCCACATCTGCCGACAGGATTGTCCTCTTTTTCAGCGGTCATGGTACGCCAGGTTACTTTTTATGCTACGATGGATTGCTTTCATATAAGCAGATAGTGGAAGTTATGCGGCGTAGCAAGGCTTCATGCAAGATGGTGATGGCCGATGCCTGCTTCTCCGGCAAGATGCGCAGCAGCAAGCAGCGAGGTAAGAAATATTCGTCAAAGGATGTGATGTTCTTCCTCTCTTCGCGCAGCAATGAGCCTTCAAAGGAATCTTCTTTCAGCAACAGTGTCTTCACCATTTACCTTGAAAGAGGACTAAGGGGTGGAGCCGACAAGAATAAGGATCGTGTCATCACGGCCCGGGAGCTATATGAGTTTGTGCATAAAGGAGTGATTGAGGCCACCGACAATAGTCAGCACCCTGTGATGTGGGGTAATTTCAATGACAATATGGTAATACTTAAGTGGAAATAGTGCTTATCAATAACCGTTAACCAATAACCAATAACCGTTAACAAAAGCATGGAGGTAAAAAGAATACGTTGCCCAAAGTGTGGAGTCGTTCTTGATGTTCGCAACAGCAATGGCGAAACAATAAAAACATTCCGTTGCCCAAGATGCGGGGTAGGATTACAGGTCTCGTTTGCCCAGAATACGGCAGAAGAACCTACCACGGTATATGGAGTCAAAAAGAACCTGCAATGCCGTCCGCGCCTGATCTATGGTGGCGAGGAGTATCAGCTCAATGAAGGGCGCAATGTAATAGGGCGTAAGGCTCTGTCGTCAACGGCTACCACACAGATTGAGACTTCTGATCATTACATGAGCCGCCAGCATGCCGTCGTCATGGTAACTGCTCTCGCCGACGGCGGGATGAAGGCGGTGCTTAGTGGCTATCAGAACAAGAATGAGATAGCTGTTGACGGACAGACTCTTGAACCCGGCGACGAAGTGCGCCTGATGGACGACAGCCGCATTACAATGGGTAACACTACGGTTATATACAAACAATAAAAATGTGAATGTTTAATGAATAGTTTGAGAATGGAAGAAACGAAATTCCATTTTTCCATTTTTCAACTTTTCAATTTTTCCATTTTTCAACTTTTCCATTTTTCAATTTTTCCATTCTTCAATTCTAGTTTTTTCAAGATGGTATTCGACATCTATACACCGATGCCTATACAGGAGCTAGGGCAGCGCCTCAATCAGGAGGATAGCATTTGGCCTCCCATAGGCAAGGCAACAGCGGAGGACCGCCTCTTCATGGTATGTGATGGCATGGGAGGACATGACAATGGAGAGCTGGCAAGTGCAACCGTTTGTAATGCCTTGGGACTCTGGTTTCGCAAGAACGTGAATCCTGATGCTCCGTTCAACGACGATATGCTGCGTTCGGCTCTCGAGTATGCCTACTGCGAGTTGGATGCCTTGGACAATGACTCTGCCCGCAAACCGGGAACAACCCTTACGCTGCTCTATATGCACAAGGGCGGCATTACCGCTGCCCACATGGGCGACAGCAGGATATACCATATCCGTCCCGGAGAAGGAATCAAATATATCAGCCGTGACCACTCGGTGGCTTTCGAGCTGTTTCAGTCAGGAGAGATAACCTATGAGGAGATGCTGGCGTATCCGCAGAAGAATATCGTCACCCGAGCCATGATGCCGGGCGAGGACAATCGCAGCAGGGCTGATATCATACACATCACCGACGTGGCAGCAGGCGACTATTTCCTGCTATGCTCCGACGGATTGCTGGAGCAGCTGGCAAACAAGGAGATACTCGACATTTTCTCCTCCGGCGGCAGCGACGAGGAGATTCGTAGCTACCTCATAGACATCACCGCCAACAATCATGATAATCACTCGGCTTACATAATACATGTCAGGAAGGTAACCCTGGCTGACGACCAAGAAGATACCCTCACTAACGAGGAACCCAAGTCGCGTTACAACCAACTAAACATTATTCCCAAGGAATATCTTTGAGGTTTGAGGTTTGAGATTTGAGGTTTGAGATTTGAGATTTATTATCTTTAAGATTACATGTTACGCTTCTCCAAATAGAATCAGACAATGCAAGACAATATCAACAATAAGAGCATGCTCCGCGTGGGCACCATCCTGAGAGGGATATACAGGATAGACAGCTACCTGTCCAGTGGTGGATTCGGCAACACCTACGTAGCCACCAACGTGGAGTTCGACGAGCGCGTGGCCATCAAGGAGTTCTTCATGAAGGGTGTGAGCCAGAGGGACGAAAACCAGACCACTGTCTCAGTGAGCAATAGCGACAACACGGATCAGTTTGGAGAGCAGCGCGAGAAGTTCAAGAAGGAGGCACGCCGCCTCCGTAAGCTGCACAATGACCACCTGGTGAGGGTGCATGACCTCTTTGAGGAGAACGGCACAGCCTACTATGTGATGGACTATGTGGACGGCGAGAATCTCAGCGAGCGGCTCAAGCGCACGGCAAAGCCGATGGGCGAGGACGAGGTGTGGAACCTGCTGCCGCAGGTGCTGGATGCGCTGAGCACGGTGCACGACCACGGCATCTGGCACCTCGACCTCAAGCCTGCCAACATTATGGTGGATAAGCAGGGCACCGTGAAACTCATCGACTTCGGAGCCTCTAAGCAACTCACCGCCAAGGGGGGTATCACCACCAACACTGCCGTGAGCTACACCAACGGCTTCGCGCCCCGCGAGCAGATGGAGCAGAACCTCGACAAGTTCGGACCGTGGACAGACCTCTATTCTCTCGGCGCCACTCTGTATAATCTCCTCAGCGGCAAGAAACCGCCACTGCCGACAGACATCGACGACGATATCAGTGACGACAAGCACCTTGCCTTGCCTATGCCTGAAAACATCAGCGGACAGATGCGCCAGTTGGTGCTCTGGTTGATGAACACCAACCGCGCCCAGCGTCCACAGTCGGTGCAGGATGTGCAGAACAGAATCACTCAGGAAGAAACTGAGCAGACCATCATACGGCCCAAAGACAAGCCCCAGACTCCGCCGCCTACGCCGCCGACTCCTAATCCCGCCAGAGAGCCGGAGGCAAAACCTAAAGGCAAGCCTAAAAAGAATTCAGAAATGAAGTGGGTGATAATAGGGGGCGCAGTCATTGTCTTGCTGCTGGCGATAATTCTCCTTGGCACCAAGGGATGCAGCGGTAGCAGTGCTGTCGGTGATGACAGTTCCGGCTCTCCTGTCACGTCTTCTGATACACTGAATGTAACCACAGCTTTCGGAGATTGCGAATATGTAGGAGAGACAGATTCCGACGGACTTCCCAACGGCCAGGGGATGGCTTTCTTCAGCGACGGCAGCTACTATCTCGGCCCGTTTGAGCACGGTGATATCAACGGTAAGGATGCCTACTATAAAAATGAAGACGGCGATACCTTTGAGGGAGAATTCCGCGACAACACCTACTACGAGGGAAAATATACAATCGCTTCGGATGGGAGCTACTTCGTTGGCACATACAAAGACGGTGGGCCAGCCAAAGGAAAATGGTATGACAAGAATGGAAACATAATAGGAGAAATATAAATTGAAAAATTGAAAAATTGAATAATTGAAATCGCGAAATAAGTTATGAAAAAGTTATTTGTTTATCTGATTGCTCTGTCGGTATTGCTGCCCACATCGATGGTCGCAGCTAACAGCACCCCGCAGAAACCGCCAAAGATTACCAGGCCGTCAAAGCCTACGTCGAAGCCCAATGTCAAGCCGAGGACACCGGCCAACCGCTCACATAGACAGTCCTCGCAGTCATCCAGGCCAACGCCGCAGAGGGTGAATCAGGAGTCACCGAGGGTAAATCAGGAGCCGCTGAGTAACCGCACATTTACGGTGAATGGTGTGGAGTTTACCATGGTTGGTGTGCAGGGCGGCACCTTCCAGATGGGTAGCAACGATGGAGATGATAACGAGAAGCCCGTCCACAGCGTGACCTTGAGCAGCTTTTACATCGGCCAGACGGAGGTTACCCAGGCGCTTTGGAAGGCCGTGATGGGCAGCAATCCCAGCCACTTCAAGGGCGACAATCTGCCTGTGGAATGGGTAAGTTGGAACGACTGTCAGACTTTTATCAAAAAGCTTAACCAAATGACTGATGAGCATTTTCGTCTGCCTACTGAGGCGGAGTGGGAGTATGCTGCCAAGGGTGGCAACAAGAGCAAGGGTTATACCTGTAGCGGCAGTAATACCATTGGTGATGTAGCGTGGTATAGTGTTAATTCTGGTAGTGAGACTCATCCGGTTGCGACAAAGTCTCCCAACGAGCTGGGCATCTATGATATGACCGGTAATGTGTGGGAGTGGTGCCAGGACAAGTATGGGGATTACAGCAGCAGTTCACAGACTAATCCGACCGGACTTAGCAGTGGGATTGGCCCCGTAGTCCGCGGTGGCAGTTGGGACGACCGTGCCGGGTACTGTCGCTCTGCTTTTCGCTTTAGCTACTCCTTCGACGCGCATGGTGGCGGTCTCGGGCTCCGCCTTGTCCTCTCCGAGTAACGTCACGATATTTTCCATATTTGCTTGACTTTACGAGAATATATAGGCTCATGCCGTCAGTGCGTGGCGGAGCCGCACTGACAAGGCAGGAGACAAGATATTCGAGCAGGTAACTTATAAACCGCTGTAAGTAGGTTTATTTAATCATACGGCATCAGATACTGCCAAGGTGCACTGAGCAGCCGGCAATTGTGCGAAATATCGCGTACTACAGAAATCTAATCGCGCCGAAGTCAAATCTAATCGCGCCAAGCCGAAATCTAATCGCGCCGAACTGAAATCTAATCGCGCCGAGGTTACCAACTTCTGCGCGATTAAATTTTTTCTTTACGCAATAAGGAAATTTGTTTGCGCAACAAGAAAAATTCTTTACGCGATTATTTCCATTCTCAACGTGCTGGCAGCGAGTCACCTGACGCCGGGTGAGCTAAAGTCCGCATCGTGTTACGGAAACATCTGTGAAATCTGTGTGATCTGTATGATGTTATTACTGATTTCGCGAATTAGGCGAATGCTGAAGGCATCGTGGTCTGCGCAGCACGGCGGTCGCTGCGGGCTGCATGCGTAACGGCTTAGAGTGTGAAGAAAAGAAAAAGCCTTGCTGTCTTATTGACTGCAAGGCTTTTTGTCGGTGGGGTGGCTAGTCGGATTCGAACCGACGACATTCAGAACCACAATCTGACGCTCTAACCAGCTGAACTATAGCCACCAGCTTAGATAAAAGAATTTAGGGGCGCAAAACTCAAAGGTGGCATGCCTCCTCTGATTTTGCGGCTGCGAAGGTACGGCTTTTTATTGGATTGACCAAGGAATTAGTAGATTTTTTTCTGACTGGCCAGCAGAGTGTTGGTCATCAGGGTGCAGATGGTCATGGGGCCGACGCCTCCGGGCACGGGGGTGATGAAGGAGCAGAGCGGTGCCACTTCGTCGAACTTGACATCGCCGCTGAGGCGGAATCCCTTCTTGCGGGTGGGGTCGGGCACGCGGGTGGTGCCTACGTCGATGATGACGGCTCCGGGCTTGACCATGTCGGCGGTGACAAACTCGGGCTGACCGATGGCGGCAATGATGATGTCGGCCTGGCGGCATTCGTCCTTGAGGGTGGCGGAGTGGCTGTGGCAGACGGTGACGGTGGCATCGCCGTAGTTCTTCTGCATCATGAGCTGTGCCATGGGCTTGCCCACGATGTTGCTGCGGCCAAGGATGACGCACTTCTTGCCGGAGGTCTGGATGTTGTAGCGCTTGAGGAGCTCAAGGATGCCCTTGGGAGTGGCGGAGATGAAGCAGGGCAGTCCGATGGCCATGCGGCCGACGTTGATGGGGTGGAATCCGTCGACGTCCTTGCGGAAGTCGATGGCCTCGATAACTTTCTGTTCGTCGATGTGGCGAGGTAAAGGAAGCTGCACGATAAATCCGTCGATATCAGCGTCTTGGTTGAGTTTGTTAACCTCGTGGAGCAACTGCTCCTCGGTGATGTCGTCCTCAAAGCGGAGTAGGGTGGAGGTGAAGCCGCATTCCTTGCAGGCGAGCACCTTGTTGGCTACGTATGTCTCGCTGCCGCCGTCGTGGCCTACCAGTATGGCTGCCAGATGGGGGCGCTTGCCGCCGCGGGCTACTATGTCGGACACCTGCTGGGCTATTTCGGCCTTGATGGTTGCGGCTGTCTGTTTTCCGTCGATTAGTTGCATGGGGAGGATTTGGTATTTGAAATTTGAAATTTATTGCCTGGTCCGGATGTGGACCCGCGCAGCCGAACTGCGCGGCACTGTGGTTGTTGGTTAACGGTTGTAGGTTAACGGTTATTTGTTAACGGTTATTGGTTATTGTTTAACGTTTATTGTCTAGAACGGCTGCTTGCCCATTTTGCGCATGGCATTGATGTTGCGCATCTTGTTGCCGAAGCCGGGCGCATTGACCATGCGCATCATCTTGCGCGTCTGGTCAAACTGCTTAAGCATCTTGTTGACATCCTGGAGGCTATTGCCAGAGCCGCGGGCTATGCGGGCACGGCGGCTGGAGTCAATCTTATCGGGGTTGGCTCGCTCGAAGGGTGTCATGGAGCCGATGATGGCTTCTATCTGCTTGAAGGCGTCATTGTCGATGTCAACGTCCTTGAGGGCCTTGCCCACGCCTGGTATCATGGCAGCCAGGTCCTTGATGTTGCCCATCTTCTTGATCTGGCGGATTTGGGAAAGGAAGTCGTTGAAGTCAAACTTATTCTGTGCCAGCTTCTTGCTTATCTTGCGGGCCTCCTGCTCATCGTAGACCTGCTGTGCGCGTTCCACCAGCGAGACTACGTCGCCCATGCCGAGGATTCGGTTGGCCATACGGTCAGGATGGAAGACGTCGAAGGCGTCCATCTTCTCGCCGGTGCCGATGAACTTGATGGGCTTGCCCACCACGCTGCGTATGGACACGGCAGCACCGCCGCGGGTGTCGCCGTCGAGCTTGGTCATCACGATGCCGGTGTAGTCGAGGCGCTCGTTGAACTCACGGGCGGTGTTGACGGCATCCTGGCCGGTCATGGAGTCAACGACAAAGAGGGTCTCGTCGGGGTTGACGGCCTGCTTGATGGCTGCTATCTCCTGCATCATCTGCTCGTCGATGGCCAGACGGCCGGCGGTGTCGATGATGACAAGGTTGAGCTCCTCCTGCTTGGCCTTGCGGATGGCGTTGCGGGCAATCTCCACGGGATCCATGTTGCCCTCCTCAGTATAGACGGGCACGCCTATCTGCTCGCCTACTACCTGCAGCTGATTGATGGCGGCGGGGCGATAGACGTCGCAGGCCACGAGCAGTGGCTTCTTGCCAAACTTAGACTTCTGCCAGTTGGCCAGCTTGCCGGAGAAGGTGGTCTTGCCGGAGCCCTGCAGGCCTGACATGAGGATGATGCTGGGGCGCGAATTGAGATGCAGCTCAGCCGTCTGGCTGCCCATGAGGGTGATGAGCTCGTCGTGGACTATCTTGATGAGCAGTTCGCCGGGCTTGACGGAGGTGAGCACGTTCTGTCCGAGGGCTTTCTGCTTGACCTCGTCGGTGAATTGCTTGGCCACCTTATAGTTTACGTCGGCATCAGAAAGGGCCTTGCGAATCTCCTTTACGGTCTCGGCGACATTGATCTCGGTGATGCGCCCCTGGCCTTTGAGGACCTTGAATGAGCGTTCGAGTTTTTCACTTAGGTTTTCAAACATATTGCTGAAGGGTAGAATTTTTGTGCGGCAAAGGTACAAAAAAGTTAGGAGTTAAGGGGCTGGAGTCATGAGTTTTTTTGGATTGCCCGGGGTGAAGGGGCATGAACGGACCGGAGCATAATATAAAGAGGTGGGGTGTGCGACACAGGATGAAAGGATATACTTTTTTACGGAAATAGACGTTTTATGGAAGAATTGTTGGTGATTGTTGTGGGATATGTCTGCAGGATTTATTAATTTCGCCGCCAATTGGCCATGAAAAAACAATGGCAGATAAAAGATTTTATCTTTATCTGGCTGAGCCACAGAGGCTTTAATATTTTTTGTGGTTTGTAAACAATAAATAACGATTTCGTCAGTTATATATAAGTATTAAGCGCGAGGAAACAATGATGAGTGTGCTGAACATTATAGTGCCAGTGATTATCAGTGCAGCCCTGACGGCATTGATGGTTCCACTCATTATTCGTCTTTCCTATAAGAAGAAGCTGTGTGACACTATTGACGAGCGCACTGTCCACTCTGGCATTGTTCCAAGGCTTGGGGGCGGTGCCTTTATTTTGTCGGTGGTGGTGGCTGTGGTGATTGCTGTGATGATGTGCAGCAATGACGAGGCAGCATGCAGGCTGACCCCTCAGAGCAGCTGGGTGCAGTATGTTGCACTGATTGGGGCTGCGATGATAATCTATGTGGCTGGTCTTTGGGACGATATCAAGAGGTTGGACTACAAGATGAAGTTTGTCTGTCAGCTGGCCAGCGCCTTGCTGGTAGTGCTGGTAGGAGGATTCTGGATCGGCGATTTCCACGGACTGCTTGGCATCTGGAGCCTGCCGTCGGCAGTGGGCAAGGCGTTCAGTGTGCTGCTGATAATGTATATCATCAACGCCTTCAATCTGATAGACGGCATTGACGGCCTGGCATCGTCGCTGGGCTTTATAGCGTCGGCGGTGATGGGAGTGCTCCTGCTGATGTCGGGCCAGGAAGTGATGGCTGTGCTGTCGTTTGCACTGGCGGCATCGCTGGCTGTGTTCTTCTGCTTTAACAAGTTTGGCAGCACCGGCAACCGCACAAAGATATTCATGGGAGACGGCGGCAGTCAGACAATGGGACTGATTGTTGCCTTTCTTGTAGTGTTTGTGTCATCAGGTGAGTCCCACTGTGCCGGCGCCAACCCGGCATTGCAGTCGCCTGTGGTGCCCTTCTGCCTGATTATCATACCGTGCTTTGATGCAGTGAGGGTGATGGTGGGCAGGATAAAGAAGGGTAGCAACCCCTTTCTGCCAGACAAGACACACATCCATCACGAATTAATGCGCATAGGGTTCAGCGCCTCACGCACGCTGGCAGTTTTGCTGCTGCTGGACATATGCCTGATAGTGGTAAACATCGTGCTTGCCCTGGCCGACATAAATATTGACGCGAATATGGATGCAGACTCCAAGCTGGAGGCCTGCCTGAGGATAAACATTATACTTGTGCTCGACATTGTAATCTGGCTGTGCATCAACAGATGGCTCAACCGCAGGATTAGCATGGTGGAACGCAAGGGTAACCGGTAGTAAGAAGAAAACAGGATGAAAATCTCAATCATAACGACCACGTTCAACAGCAGTGCCACGGTGGCAGAGACGTTTGAAAGCGTACTGTCGCAGACGTTCAAGGATATTGAATATATCGTTGTGGATGGCGCGAGCAAGGATGACACCCTTGACATAATAAAGAGGTATGAGTCATCCTTTGACGGTAGGATGCGCTGGATATCAGAGAAAGACAGCGGCGTTTATGACGCCATGAACAAGGGTCTGGGCATGGTGACCGGCGATGTGGTGGGATTTCTCAACTCTGACGATTTCTACTATGACGAGCATGTGCTGGAGGATATCAACCGTGAGATGGAGGGTAAGGAAGTGGACTGTGTCTATGGCGACCTGAAATTTGTGAAGGCTGATGACCCGACGCGCGTGGTGCGCATCTGGCGTGGCTCGCAGTATAAGAAGGGTGGCTTTAAGCGCGGATGGCATCCTGCGCACCCAACGTTCTATGCCCGCCGCGAGTGCTATGAGCGCCTGGGGGTGTTCAACACCCGATTCCCCGTGTCGGCAGACTTCGACCTGATGCTGCGCTTTATCGGGGTGGGGAAGCTGCGCAACCGCTACATACACCGCTATTTTGTGAAGATGCGCGTGGGCGGGGAAAGCACAGGGAGCCTGCGCAATATAATTCGCGGCAACCTCGCCATTATGCGAGCCCTGCGCGAGAATGGCTACCATAAGTCACCGCTCATTGTGATGCGGCGCATGATGCATAAGATAAAGGATGCAATGCAGGGCCGCCTGCTGCAGGCTCACATAATAAAGGCAGAAGAATAAGTAACTGTGCTACAAGGCAATCATATATGATTCTTTCTATACTACTTAAGATAACGCCACTTTTTATCTCATTGCTGTTGGGACTATTTATTATTCCCAACTTGCGGCTGATGGCATCTAAGAAGAAGAATTTCTTGCCAGATGGCGATGACAGGATAAAAAATGGCGTGATGATAGGAGGAATATCCTTCTTTCCCATTATCCTGATTGCCTTATGCATCAGCATCTCGCTGCCGTATCTGCTGCAGATGGATGAGCTGCGGAGCACAGTGGAGCCTGCCGCGATGAGAATCATGCAGATCGTGGTAGGGTGCATGATACTGTTTATCACCGGACTGAAAGACGACCTCAACGGCACGAGTGGATTCGTGAAAATGGGAGCATTGCTAATTGCCTCAGTCATGTTTCCGGCAACAGGTCTCTGGATAGATAACCTTCACGGCCTGTTCGGCATAGAGAACCTGTCTCCATATATCGGCATACCGCTGACCGTGATCCTGGTTTGCTATATCACTGAGGCGTTCAGCCTGCTGGACGGCATCGATGGTCTGAGCAGTGGGGTGGGGGCTATCATTATTTTCACTTTCCTTCTGTTCAGTATATGGTTTGACTCCACGCTCATCAGTTTTGTGGCTGCTGCCACGCTTGGTGTGGCAATACCTCTGTGCTTCAGGTCGCTGCTTTCCAGTAAATGGGGTAATACACTCATGGGCAACAGCGGTGCCTATGTGCTAGGCTACATCGTGAGCTATCTTAGCATCGGACTGAGTCACAGTGAGCGTATGCCAGAAGGCATGTTTATGATATGCCTCGGTGCATTGTTTGTGCCGATGCTCGACGTCCTCAGGGTCGTTAACAGCCGCGTAAGGGACAACCGCACCATCGACAGGCCTGACCGCAACCAGTTTAACCATAAGCTGCTGCGTACCGGAATACCGCGCAGGATGATTCCTGTAACGATAGCAGGATTGATGGGCATCTTCGTGATAATGAACACCAGCGGCGTTATCTGTCATTGGAATCCTACCATCATGGTGCTGCTAGATATAGTGCTATGGATAACCATTCATCTGACCCTCAATTATTTTATCCATGAGCATCAGAGGAAAGGTTTTTACAGGGAATGGGAGAAGGCCTATGGCGAGGATTCATGGTATGCCAATATTCCTCATGAGACGCTCAAGCGCAAGGCGCAGACCTATGGCAACATGCATCTTGACCAGGATAAAGTGGTGGAAGATGTTGCCTTTATCTCTGACGGCATGAACGGCCTTGAGCGGCAGATCAAGAGAGCGGTGGACTTGATACTATCCTTGATTTGCCTTGTTATCTTCTCACCACTGATGCTGTTGAGCTATATCCTGATAAAAATAGATGATGGAGGCCCTGCCATCTATAAACAGGAGAGAGTGGGCCGCTATGGGCATCCGTTCTATATCTATAAGTTCAGGTCAATGCGATTGGACGCAGAAAAGTCAGGTCCGTCGCTCAGCCATGCCAACGGCAACAATGACCCACGCCTGACCAAGGTGGGCAGTTTCCTCAGGGCGCATCATCTGGATGAGCTGCCTCAGCTGTGGAATGTGTTTGTCGGTGATATCGCTTTTGTGGGCTATCGCCCGGAGCGCAAATTTTATATTGACCAGATAATGAAGGAAGACCCGCGCTATGCCTTCTTATATCAGATACGTCCTGGTGTTACCTCCTACGCAACACTTTACAACGGTTATACGGACACGATGGAAAAAATGCTGCGCCGTTTGGAGCTGGATCTCTATTACCTCAAGCACCGTTCGCTGTGGTTTGACGTGAAGATATTGGGACTGACATTCCTTAGTATAATATCCGGAAAGAAATTCTAACCCTATTTAATATAATGTATTATGACTAACCACAATGCTATCTACGACGCCCAGATTCTGGGCAAGCCCCGCATGGCACTGCTTGGACTGCAGCACATGTTTGCCATGTTCGGAGCAACTGTTCTCGTTCCCCTGATCACAGGACTGAGCGTCTCTACCACTTTGCTGTTTGCTGGTGTCGGGACGCTTATCTTCCATTTTATCGCCAAATGGAAGGTGCCTGCTTTCCTCGGTTCTTCGTTTGCCTTCCTAGGAGGCTACGCTGCTGTTACCCAGATGGGTATGGAGGATTACGGTCTAAGTAAGACCCTTGCCCTCGACTATGCCGGCATAGGCATCTGTGCCGCCGCGGTCATTTATTTCGTAGTGGCAGCACTCATCAAGGCTTTTGGCCTTAAGAAGGTGATACGCTTCTTCCCGCCAGTAGTGGTTGGCCCGATGATTATTGCTATCGGCCTCTGCCTCTCAGGTTCCGCTATCAGCAACTGCACTACCAATTGGACCATAGCCTCGTCAGCCGTGGTGGTAGTTATTGCCGCATCCATATGGGGCCGCGGTTTAATCAAGATTATCCCTATCCTGCTGGGTGTTATCGTATCCTACGTTGTGGCAGCCTGCCTGGGCGAGGTTGACTTCAGCCAACTTGACAATGTGGATTGGGTAGGTCTGCCTATAGCTCGCGAGAGCACTGTGCTTGCCGTGTTTGACAATCCCGACTATACGCTTATCATCTCAAGCATCGTGGCCATCATGCCTTTGGCTATCGCTACCGTGATGGAGCACATCGGTGACATCAGCGCTATCTCCTCCACCGTAAACAAGGATTACCTTGCCGAACCGGGCTTGCATCGCACTCTCACCGGTGACGGTGTGGCAACCTTCGTAGCAGCCCTCTTCGGTGCACCAGCCAACACCACCTATGGTGAGAATACCGGTGTGCTTAACATTACCCGAGTCTTTGATCCGCGTGTAATCCGTCTGGCAGCAATGTTTGCCATCGTGCTGGCCTTCTGTCCCAAGTTTGCGATGCTAATCCAGCTTATGCCTGCTGCCACTATTGGCGGTATCTCACTTATCCTCTACGGTATGATTGCTGCTGTGGGTGTGCGCAATATGGTTGAGGCTAAGGTTGACCTTACCAAGCCTCGCAACCTTATCGTAGCAGCTCTTATCCTGGTGATCTCCATCGGCGTTACCTACGGTGCTCAGGGTGGTGTTGCTATTGGTCCCATCCACCTCTCAGGTCTTGCTATCGCAGCAATGGTAGGTGTGATTCTTAATGCAATCTTCCCCCGCGAAAAGGAGACAGTGAACTAAATGTACAGGATAAGTAACTTCTAAACCATGAAAGTATTTGATCTTGGAGTACGAGACACGGTGCTTAATCAATATGTGGCCGAACTGCGCGACGTCAACGTGCAGACTGACCGCATGCGCTTCCGTCGCAACGTGCAGCGCATAGGCCATGTGATGGCTTATGAAATAAGCAAGACGCTTGTATATGAGCCGATATCGGTGCAGACTCCGCTGGCTACGGCCACGGCCTCCATACCTGTAGACGATATCGTAATAGGCACGGTGCTCCGTGCAGGACTGCCATTTCATCAGGGATTCCTTGACATCTTTGACAAGGCAGGCAATGCGTTCCTCTCGGCCTATCGCTACTACACTGACCGAGAGTGCCGTAATATTGACGTGCATATTGAGTATATAGCGTCGCCTAACCTTGATGGGTGCACCTTTATCATCGTTGATCCGATGCTTGCCACCGGAGAGAGCCTGGAGCTCGCCTATAAGGCTTTCCTTAGCAAGGGTAAGCCAAGGCGTATCATCCTTGCCAGCGTGATTGCTGCCAACGAGGGTATAGAGCATCTGCAAAAGACTTTCCCCACTGATGAGGTGGAGCTCTATTGTGCAGCCATTGACCCTGAGCTCAACGAGCACCGTTATATCGTGCCGGGCCTCGGTGATGCAGGCGACCTTATGTATGGCGAGAAGATGTAAAATCTTGTTTTTATAGACAATGATTATAAAGTGGGCGGTTTCTCCGTCCACTTTTTTTGTGCAAACCGTATGTGTAAGTGAGGCGTTGGAATTATTTATACCTTTATCTGCAAAGTTTAGTGTTATAATATTGTTAGAAAATGTTAATCTCGCTTAAAAAATACATATTAGGGTCAAATTGGTCAAAAAGACCTCTGTTTTGGTTGTTTAACTTCAAAAAATAGTGGTAATTTTGCAATCTGTATTATAATTGGACTTATTATAAATAAACAATAACACTAATGAATTGCTTGAAACTATCCAAAATCGGTTCGGGCCTTGTGGTGCTGGCCGTTGTGATGCTTGCAGCCAGCTGCGGAAAGCAGCAGGGCCAGCAGCCTCAGTCTAATGAGTTTGCAGTGAGGACCGTTACCACGGCATCCCCAGAGTTGAATTACACCTATCCAGCTACCATTAAGGGAAAGCAGGACATCGAGATTCGTCCTCGCGTGCAGGGCAATATTGTAAGGGTGTGCGTTGACGAGGGTGCAAGTGTCAGGGCCGGACAGACGTTGTTTGTGATAGACGATGTTACCTATCGTGAGGCTGTCAACCAGGCAAGCGCTGCCGTCAATCAGGCTAATGCTTCGCTCAATCAGGCTAATGCAGGACTGGCCACGGCCAAGTTGACCTACGAGAATAAACTGCAGCTGAAGAATAAGAATATCATCGGCGACTATGAGTTTCAGACTGCCCAAAACGCCATGAAGCAGGCAGAGGCCGCTGTGGCTACTGCTAAGGCAGGCGTTGCCTCTGCACAGGCAGCTCTGACGTCAGCTCGCCAGAATCTTTCCTATTGCTATGTGAAGAGTCCAGCCAACGGAGTGGTAGGTTCTATTCCCTTCCGTGTAGGCGCATTGGTTAGTGCTCAGAGCGTAGAGCCTCTCACCACGGTGTCAAACATCGATGAGATGTACATCTATTTCTCTGTTACCGAGCAGCAGCTGCTGGATATGACTCGCACCTCGGGTGACAGCAAGACCATCCTTGCTTCCTTTCCTGCTGTGCAGCTCAAGTTGGCCGATGGCACTGTATATGACCGTCCGGGCAGGGTCAGCACTATCAGCGGTGTGATTGACCAGCAGACGGGTTCTGTTTCCGTGCGTGCCGACTTCCCCAACCCCAAGCATCTGCTGAAGACTGGCGGCTCGGGTAACATTCTGGTGCCTTATGTTGCCAAGGATGCTATAGTTATTCCTCAGTCAGCCACTGTGGAGGTGCAGGACCAGAAGTTTGTGTACACTGTAGGCAAGGATAATAAGGTGAGCTACACTGTAGTTCAGGTGGCAGACGTGAATGACGGTACCAACTATATTGTTACTGCCGGCCTTAAGGCAGGCGACCGCATCGTGGTGGAGGGTGTTACCCGTCTGCAGGACGGCATGGAGATTAAGCCCATCACCGAGGAGGAGTCGGCAGCCAGAGTGCAGCAGTCCATCCAGATGGGTGCCGCAGATTTGAGCGGAAAGTAAACACAGAGAAAAACATGCTATAGCTCATACAGTGCCAATAGTTACTATAGTTCCTATAGATACTATAAAAAAAGACATACGATGAAACTTGACAATTTTATAAAGAGGCCGGTGCTTTCTACCGTAATCAGTATTCTGTTTGTGGTGCTTGGCGTGATTGGCCTCACGGGAATGCCTGTGGAGCAGTATCCCAATATCGCGCCGCCTACTATCATGGTGTGGGCCACCTATGCCGGTGCCGATGCCGAGACGGTGCTTAACTCCGTGGTGGCTCCCCTGGAGGAGAGCATCAACGGTGTGGAGGACATGACCTACATGACCTCCTCCGCTACCAACGACGGCTCCGCGTCAATCACTATCTATTTCAAGCAAGGCACTGACTCCGACATGGCTGCGGTGAATGTGCAGAACCGTGTTAGTCAGGCCACCAACCTGCTGCCTGCCGAGGTGGTGCAGGTGGGTGTCACCACCCGTAAGCGCCAAACCTCGCAGGTGCTCATCTACGCCCTCACATCCGACAAGGGGCAGTATGACGAGAAGTTCCTCACCAACTATAACCTCATCAATATCGCGCCGGTGCTGCAGCGTATCAGCGGTGTGGGCTCGGTAGAGGGATTCGGCGCCAAGACCTACACGATGCGTATCTGGCTCGACCCCGTTAAGATGAAGGAGCACAGCCTTGTGCCCTCAGATATTACCGGTGTGCTGGCAGGCCAGAACATAGAGGCTGCGCCCGGTAAGTTGGGTGAGAGCAGCGATACGCAGTTTGAGTATATCCTGCGCTACACCGGTCGTCTTAAGACGGTTGAGGAGTTTGAGAACATGGTAATCTATGCCAATCCCGACGGCACCAATCTTCGCGTGAAGGATGTTGCCAAGGTGGAACTTGGCGCTCAGGTATATACCGTCAACAATCTCTGTAACGGCAAGCCCGCTGTCACCATGATGGTTACCCAGATGGCAGGCTCCAATGCAAATGAGATTGTCAAGAATGTCAAGAAGGAACTTAGCTCACTGGAGGAGTCTTTTCCGCCGGGCATGAAGATTGTGTTCGGTCAGGATGTTACCGAGTTCCTCTACGCTTCCATCAGCGAGGTAATCGAAACGCTTGTCATTGCGTTTATCCTCGTGATTCTTGTGGTATATATCTTTTTGCAGGATTTGCGCTCCACCATCATTCCTGTGGTGGCTGTACCCGTATCGTTGGTCGGTGCTTTCTTCTTCCTGCAGCTGTTTGGGTTTAGTATCAACCTGCTTACCCTCTCAGCCCTTGTATTGGCCATCGCTATAGTGGTGGACGATGCCATTGTGGTGGTTGAGGCCGTTCATGCCAAGCTCGACCAGGGTTACAAGTCGGCTCATCTTGCTTCGCTGGACGCCATGAATGAGATTTCCGGTGCCATTATTTCCATTACCCTGGTGATGGCAGCTGTGTTTGTACCGGTCAGCTTTGTTGGCGGAACGTCAGGTTCCTTCTATCGCGAGTTTGGTGTCACTATGGCAGTGTCCATCATCATCTCTGCCGTCAATGCACTCACCCTGTCGCCAGCCCTCTGTGCCATTTTCCTTAAGGCCCATGACCCCAACAAGAAGCTGAGCATGGTGGATAAGTTCCATGTGGCTTTCAATACAGCCTATGATAAGATGCTTTCCCACTACCGCAAGTTTGTGGAGTTCTTTATCAAGGCCAGGGTAATTACCATTGCCGTGGTGGCTGTCTCGATAGTCGTCATGGCTGTGCTGATGCAGACCACACGCACTGGTCTTGTGCCTGATGAGGACACCGGCACCGTGTTCTGCACCATATCCATGGCTCCCGGCACCGGCAAGGATAAGACCATGGACGTAGCCAACACAGTGCAGAAGATGCTCGAGACCAACCCCGCCGTGCAGACCACCATTCAGATTGTGGGATACAACTTCATTGCCGGTCAGGGCTCCAACCAGGCCACCTTTATTATTAAGCTCAAGGACTTTGAGCAGCGTAAGGATAAGAGCATGTCGGCCACTGAGGTCGTCAAGAAACTCTTTGCACAGACAGCCTCGCTCAAGGATGCCCAGATTATGGCATTCCAGCCGCCAATGATTCCTGGTTATGGTGCATCCAATGGTCTGACCTTCTCCATGCAGGACAAGACCGGTGGTTCCGTCGATAAGTTCTTTGGCATCACCATGCAGTTCCTCGGTGCCCTCAATCAGAGGCCCGAGATACAGTACGCCATGACGTCTTACAACGCATCCTATCCCCAGTATATGCTCGAGGTAGATGCAGCCAAGTGTACTAAGGCCGGTACCACACCGCGCGAGGTGCTCACCGTGTTGCAAGGTTATTTCGGCGGACTCTACGCCAGCAACTTCAACTCCTACGGCAAGCTATACCGTGTAATGGTGCAGGCCTCTCCCGAGATGCGAATGGACGAGAACTCACTCTCCAGCATCTATATGCGCATCAACGGCCAGATGGCTCCCGTGAGCAGCTTCATCAATATGAAGAAGGTTTACGGTCCGTCAAACATCAACCGCTTCAACCTCTTCACCGCCATCAATATCAACGCTGCGCCCAATGAGGGTTTCTCCACCGGTGATGCCATGCGAGCCGTTAAGGAGGTGGCAGCCCAGACACTGCCTGCAGGTTACGGCTATGAGTATTCAGGACTTAGCCGCTCCGAGAGCGAGGCTTCAAACAACACCACGCTCATCTTCGTGCTCTGCTTCCTGTTTATCTACCTTATCCTCAGTGCGCAGTATGAGAGCTACATCCTTCCGCTGTCGGTAATCTTGTCCATACCTTTCGGTTTGTCAGGAGCATTCCTGTTTACAAATATCTTTGGTCACTCCAACGATATCTACACACAGATTGCTCTCATCATGCTAATAGGCCTCTTGGCCAAGAATGCCATCCTTATCGTGCAGTTTGCCCTTGAGCGCCGCCAGACGGGTATGTCCATCAAGTGGTCATCCATCCTTGGTGCCTCGGCACGTTTGCGTCCTATCCTGATGACATCGCTGGCCATGATCGTAGGTCTGCTACCCCTGATGTTTGCCCATGGCGTGGGAGCCAACGGCAACTCAACGCTCGGAGCCTCCGCAGTGGGCGGAATGCTTATCGGCATGATTCTGCAGGTGCTCGTGGTACCCTGCCTATTCGTGATGTTCCAGTGGTTGCAGGAGAAGATAAGCCCGATGCATTTCATCGGCCTTGTTGATGGCTCCGGCGATACCGAGCTAAAGCAATATACTAATCCCAAGAAGGTGAAAGACTGATGGGACCAAAAATAATTTGAAATTTGAAATTTGAAATTTGAAATTTATTGCCAAGTCCGGAGGTGGGCACTGAAAGAAATTAACAGAAATTATTCAAAAATTTATGCCCAACGGCTTGCTAAATTGTCTAATCGTGAAATTGTCCAATTGTGAAATTAAAATGACTCTGCGACTTTGCGACTAATTCCTAACAAGATGAAACACACCTTAATCATATTATCAGCGGCTGTAATGCTGCTTCAGAGTTGCGGTATCTACAACAAATATAAGCGGCCCGATGTTAACACTACCGGTCTTTACCGCGACATCAATAATGACTTTGACACTCTTGTTGCAGGCGATACGACCACCCTCGGCTCGTTGCCGTGGCGGGAGGTGTTTACTGATCCCAAGCTGCAGGCCCTCATTGACACGGCTCTCCAGAATAATACAGACCTGCTGACAGCGGCACTTTCAGTTAAGCAGGCTGAAGCGATGCTAACCAGTGCCAAGTTGGCATATTTGCCGTCGTTTGTCTTTGCACCAAGTGGCACTCTCAGCTCATGGGACCACCAGAAGGCCTCGCAGATTTATTCGCTGCCCATTCAGGCCTCGTGGACCATCGACCTCTTCGGCAGCCTCACCAATGCCAAACGTGCCCAGCAGGCTGTGCTGATACAGAGCCGCGACTACCAGCGTGCTGTGAAGACAGGCATCATCAATGGCGTTGCTAACTGCTATTACACTCTGCTGATGCTCGACAAGCAGATGGACATTACCCGTCAGACAGAGGCACTTACCCATGAGACGTGGGAAAAGATGCAGGACATGAAGCAGCTCTATGGCTATACGGAGGCCTCTGTCCTCTCTGCCAAGGCCAACTATCTCTCTGTCCAGGCTTCCATTCCTGAGATTGAGCGCCAGATCCGTGAGGTGGAGAACAGTCTCAGTCTGTTGTTGGCGCAGGCTCCGCAGCATATTGACCGCTCGACCTTTGAGGAGCAGTCGTTGCCCACCAATCTCAGCACAGGAGTAGGCATACAGCTCCTCCAGAATCGTCCTGATGTTCATGCAAAGGAGATGGCTTTGGCCAACTGCTTCTACAATGTCAATAAGGCCCGTGCAGCCTTCTATCCCAATATTACCATCACAGGCTCCGCCGCCTGGACCAATTCCAGCGGCATGGGCATTGTCAATCCCGGCAAGCTGTTGGCTAATGCTGTCGGTTCACTTGTGCAGCCTATCTTCCAGAGAGGTCAGCTTGTTGCCGGACTCAAGGTGGCCAAGGCTCAGCAGGAGCAGGCATATCTAGCTTGGCAGCAGTCTATCCTCAATGCAGGCAGCGAGGTCAGCAATGCCCTCAAGCAGTATGAGACCTCAGCCCGCCTATCTGAGATAGAGGCTGAGCGCATAGCCACGCTTGCTGCCAATGTGGATGCCGTTAATGAGCTGATGACCAATGGTGCCACTTATCTGGAGGTAATTACCGCTCAGCAGGCCTTGCTGTCCAGTCAGCTCACTAAGGTGGCTGACGACTTCAACAAGATGCAGGCAGTGGTTAACCTCTATTATGCTCTGGGAGGAGGAAGCCAATAACCGTTAACCAATAACCAATAACCGTTATTATTTGAGGTTTGAGGTTTGAGACTTGAGGTTTAGCCGAGTCCGGAGGTGGGTACTGAAAGAAATTATCAGAAATATATCAGAAATTTATGCCCAACGGCTTGCTAAATTGTAAAATAGTAAATTGTCCAATTGTCAAATTAAAATGACTCTTCAATTCTTAAACTCTTCAGTTCTTCCATCCTTCAACTCTTCAATTCTTAAATTCTTCTTCAGTTCTTCAATTCTTAAACTCTTCAGTTCTTAAATTCTTCAATTCTAAAATGATTAGTCAGCAAGCATACATCGACCCGTCAGCCAAGATAGGCAACAATGTGACGATATATCCCTTTGCCTATATAGAGGCTGACACAGTGATAGGTGACAATTGCGTTATCTATCCTTACGTGAGCATAATGGCCGGCACGACCCTGGGTACTGACAACACCGTCTACCAGGGCACTGTGCTTGGAGCCGTTCCGCAGGATTTCCGTTATGCGGGTGCCAAGACAGCCCTCACGATCGGCAATCATAACATCATCCGTGAGAATGTGGTCATCAACCGCGCAACTTTCAGTGGTGATAGCACCGTCATCGGCAATGGCAATTGTATCATGGAGGGAGTGCATATCAGCCACGATACCCACATCTTCAACAATACCGTTATCGGCTATGGCACTAAGATAGCCGGCACCGTCGAGATTCACGACGATGCCATTCTCACCTCCAACGTCATTGCCAATCCTGGCGTCAGGGTGGGGCGCTGTGCCATGGTAAAGAGCGGCTGTCGCTTCTCGCATGACGTGCCGCCTTTCATCATCGCTACCCACAACCCCATAGAGTATGGAGGCGTCAACGCCACCATCCTCACCAATGCCGGCATCAGGGAGGAGGAGCAGTTGCAGATAGCCAATGCCTACCGCCTTGTCTTTAATGGTAAGACATCCCTTGAGGACGGCATCCTGCAGATCCGCTCGCAGGTTGAGCCCAGCGAGGAGATAGACGCCATCATACACTTCCTTGAGACCTCCAAACTCGGAATCATTGGAAAGTAATCAAATATATCAGAATTGAAGAAAAGTTTGTATTTTTGTCGAACTAAACCATGAAACAGATGAAAAAAGCCTTTATCTTAGGAATGGTGCTCCTTCTGTGCGCCAGCGCCTTCGCGCAGAAAATCAGTGCGCCCCCAATTGACATCAAGCAGGGCTCGGATGTTGATATCCTGCTCGGCAATGAAGCCGTCGATAATGCGGTGGCACTACAGTTGACACTCGTGTTGCCAAAAACATTCACGGTTTACGAGACAGCAATCTGCAAAGGTAAATCCATAGAGGATCACAAGTTGGAATGGAGGCGTATCAGCGACAACACATACCTCTTTGTCTTTTACGACCTCAATAACACACCTTTGTCAGATGGTGAGCTTCTCCGTATTCCAATAAAAGTCTGCGAAGTGCCGGGAACCTACGAATGTGAAGTCCGCTCAATACGTTCCTCCAATGATGAAAGCGTAGGAAAAGATGCCGAATCCCTGACATTCGACATAAGCGTGACAGACCCCGACGGCATAAGCGACGCCACCACAGACAAACCCAAGAGTGATGGCATACTCTACGATTTGCAAGGAAGGAAGATTGAGGGCTCCCAACCCGCCAAACGCAGCATCTATATTATCAACGGGAAGAAGGTGTTGTACAAGTAGAACCTCAAAAATATAAGACATGAAAACCATAAAATTCCTATTGCTTTCCTTCCTCGTTATTGCTGGAATCCAATCGGTAAGGGCGCAAAAATGGATGACCGTTGACGTCAACAAAGACAATATACTGGATTCTGAAGATATAATTGCAGTTATCAATACCATGGCGGGCGACATAACACATATCGCCACAGCCGACGTAAACAATGACGGCAAGATAGACGTCGTTGACCTCGTGGCGCAAATCAACATCATCAAGGCGGAAGACCCCGCCGTGGCCTATGGCATCTGTCCCGACAGATACCACCCCCATGTGGTGGATATGGGCGCTGCCGGTAAATGGGCGTGCTGCGACCTCGGGGCCTCGCTGCCATGGGAAAAAGGCGCGCAATGCGCATGGGGCGACCCCAAAATGCACTACCCGTCTGAATGGGCTCACGACTGGGACGCCTATCCCTTCACATGGCAGCACTACCCCCACCGCGACGAGAAGTCCGACTACGGCTGGAAAGACATAGGCGACGACATAGCCCAGACAGAAAACGATGTGGCCACCGTCAACTGGGGCACCACCTGGTGTATGCCCAACGACGACCAGATGCACGCGCTGCTTGACCTCCCCTACGAGTGGACCATGATAGACGGAGTGTACGTAAGAAAAGTCAAGGCCTCCAACGGCAACGTCCTCTACCTCTGGGCCGACGACTTCATCGACTACTACACCTCCGAGCACAAGACGGAGCGCCTGTGGGGCTACTACAACGACTACGGCAAATGGATAGAGGACTGGTACGAAGAGACCGGCTACGTTTACTACTCCATCGCCCACTTCTATGACCCGTCGCAAACCACCATCACAGACTATTCCTACAACAAGCAGAGAGGCCAGATCCCATGGTTCTCCAAGTACGTGCGCCCCATAGTCTGCACACCCAAGCCGCTGCCCGACGAGGCGGTGCTCAACCACTACTGTCCCGACAACAACCACCCCCACCTCATCGACATGGGAGACGGCGGCAAGTGGGCCTGCTGCAATGTCGGGGCATCCGCACCGTGGGAGACCGGCGGCTACTACAGCTGGGGCGGCACCAAGCAACTCAGCTTCTATGGAGCCACGCCCGAAAACGAGACAGCCACCGTCTGGGGCACAAACGACGAGGGCGCCGAGGTGTGGGGATACAAATGGGGAATGTGGAACGACCGCGCGGAACTCCTTCCCGCCTACGACGTGGCCCGCACCGCATGGGGCGGCCAGTGGCACATGCCCACCATGGAATACTTCGAGAGACTCAACCGCAGCGCCGTCACTAAGACAGCCGACAGGCTCAACGGCACACCGGGCCTCAGGATAACCTCCTCCAACGGCAGGAAGATATTCATCCCCTACTGCGGCAGGAAAGTCGAGAGCGACTTCTGCTACGACAAGTACAACGCACTCGAGTACTGGACCGCGACATCGGTAACCGCCTTCCAGGGAATGATACTCGAACCCAATGCCGCCGCCAGCCATCACAACTATTGGTATGACCCCATCGACGGAGAGAGTCCCGAGGACAGCAACACCGACTTCGTCCAGGTACACCAGGCGCGCGGAGTGGGGCTTCCCGTGAGAGCGGTGCAGTAGAAGGCTCTTGCTACAGTTGTTCGCGGTATCTGAAGCTGTGCGCGATTTCCCTGATATTGAGCGGGTTGGTATCTAAAGTTGAGCGGGGTGGCCCCCTTCTTTTTCTGAGATAAGGATCACAAGGTCAATGACAAATTTGTACTTGCGGTCCTTGTGCAGAGGGTATGATGATTTGTATAAAAATTGGCGCGAGCTGACGAAATTTAATCGCGAGCTAATAAATTTTAGCTCGCGATTAAATTTTTTTATCTCCACGTTATTTTTCGTAGGGTCGCTGTTTGTTTTCGTAAGCACGCTGTTAGATTTGGTTGTTTCGATGCGAGGTTATGCTGCGATAGGGCAATAGGCTGCTATCACCAGAGCTATGTTGATGACTATAATTGGTACGTCAAATTCTTCGTTGATGTGGAAATTGTACCCACTTTATACCCAACTTTTCTGAGGCTAAAATTGCTTATAGCACTGATTTGCAGGTTTTTGAACTGTGGTTACAATTTTCGAAATTGTAACCTCGTGGCAAATGTTATATCTTTGCACCGTCAATCAAGACAATGTTTAACCTCTTAACATTTTATCGTAACAGCTATGGTGGATATTCCGAAAAGAACTAAAAAGACGAAAAGAACGAAAACGCACTACGAATTATACGAATTTGACGAATGAAGATTTCTGCTGTTTTTTGCGATTTCTGTGGGACATTAAGGACTGCAGATTTTACGAAAACGTAACAAGAAAAACAAAGAAAAGTAACCAAAAGAAAATAAAAGAAAGGGACATAGTCGTAGATAAATCTACTTCTATGTCAACAACAACACAACAACACACGCGAGACTTATGCAACTTCCTGTCAGGTGAGTTAGAAATATAAATATTCTCCAATTACGGAAGAAGAAAAAAAATATTTATTTGAAAAATCGACATACAACAGAGGTGCTTAGACTATGTCCTTGCCAACTCGTCAACAGTCAAAAGATTGAAACATAGAAGAAGAACTTCAATTCTTCAGTTCTTAAATTCTTCAATTCTAATATCTTTGGTTTTGCTCTTTTTTCTTAATTTTGCAGAAAATATCTTTTTCATGAAAAGCGTGTTCAGAAATCTTGCAATGGCTGTTCTGCTCCTGCAGGGGTTGTTGGTAACTGCATGTTCGGGAGGGAAGAAGACTCCCTTGTCAGAGAATAGAGAACAGAGAATAGAGAATAAATCTCAAACCTCAAACCTTAAATCTCAAATAGAGATAGAGGCCTCAGGGTCTCCTGTCTCTCTGACGATGGTCTTTGTGGGTGACGTGATGATGGGCACCAATGTGCCAGGCGACTATATTACTCCTGATCGTGGCCGTTCGCTCTTTAAGGACTGCGACAGCATTGTCAGGGCGGCGGATATTGCCATTGCCAATTTGGAGGGCACCTGTTATGACGGTAACGACGGCGAGCAGCGCAAGATGACAAATCCACGCACCTATTTCGTTTTCCGTATGCCGGGCGATCATGCTGCACGGTTGGCCGATGCAGGCTTCGATGCTGTCAACATGGCCAATAACCACTCTTTCGACTTCGGCGTGACGGGACGTCGCAATACCCTGCGCACCATGAAGGATGTGGGCATCGAGGTAGCTGGAATTAGAGAGATGGCTGAAGGTGTGGTGCTGGAGCGCAAGGGCAAGAAGGTTGCGTATATCGGCTTTGCAGCATCGTGTACCAAGGTTCTGGATATGCTTGATCGGACTGAGGTGGACTCCATGATTGCCAAGTACCGAAAGTTGGGTGACCTGTTGGTGGTGAGTTTCCACGGTGGTGCTGAGGGGACGGCTTATCAGCATGTGCCACGCAAAACAGAATATTATGTGGGCGAGGAGAGGGGCAATGTGTATGAGTTTGCCCACCACTGCATTGATCAAGGGGCTGACATAGTGATTGGTCACGGTCCTCATGTGCCCAGGGGTATGGAACTTTATAAGGGTCATTTAATAGCTTATTCGCTGGGCAATTTCTGCGCCCCCTACCGCATGGGCGTGGCGGGTGCTACGGGTTTTGCTCCGCTGCTAGAGGTGACACTCAATTCCAATGATGGTACGTTGATGGGCGGATATATCCACTCCTTCCGCCAGCATCAGGGCCTTGGCCCACGACTAGACGCCACCCATGCTGCTGCTAAGAATATGAGACAGCTGACTTTGGAGGATTTCCCTGATGCAGGAATAGAAATATCGTTGGAAGGGGAGATACGTTTGGTTCAGGACAATAACCGTTAACCATTAATCTTTGCGCTAATCGCCAAATTTGGTCATGTCAGATTATTTTCGTACCTTTGCAGCCGCTGATTTCGCGCGTACGCAAGTGAACAGCTCAACAAAGTTGAAAAGTTGAAAAGTTGAAAAGTTGAAAAATTGAAAATCAAACGATTAACAAATATACTGGCTTTCTTGCTGGTAACGGTGGCAGCCATGGCGCAGCATCTGACAGGACGCGTTACGGACTCTGCATCGGGAGAACCCATAGGGTGGGTTAACGTCTATTACGACGGAATGCCCGTGGGTACCAATACCGACACGGACGGCCGGTTCTCGCTGCCGTTGCACCCTGGTAAGACTCTTATTGTGAGTTTTATGGGCTATGAGAAGCAGACCTTCCGTATCACTGGCTCAACTGCAAATCTGCAGGTGTTGCTAAAGTGGGCTCCTCATGAACTGAAGTCTGCCACCGTGAAGGGTAAGAAAAAGAAATACTCCCGCAAGAACAACCCTGCCGTGGAGTTGATGAAGAAGGTGATTAAGGCGAAGAAACAGACAGACATTCATCGTCATCCGTACTTTTCGTACAACCTATATAAGAAGTTGACCTTTTCCTTCAATGATGTTAATGAGAAGACATTCCGTGAGGGTATGCTGAAGAAGGTTGCCTTCATGGAAAACCACGTGGAGGTATGTCCCGAGACGGGCAAGCGCATTCTGCCCATCACATTCCAGGAGACTACCTCGCGACAGATATGGCGCAAGAATCCTGCTACAGAGAAGACTATCATTACAGGTAAGCGTGAGGATGGTCTCAACAAGTTCTTCACCACTGGCGAGATTCTCAATAGCATACTGGCCGACTGCTTTACCGACGTGGACATCTTCGATGATAATGTACGCTTGCTGCGTCATCAGTTTATTTCGCCCATCTCGGCTAAGAATGCCATCAGTTTCTATCGCTTCTTTATTCAGGACACGGTGTATGTTGGCGACGACAAGTGTATAGAGGTTACTTTTACCCCCAACAATCCTCAGGACTTCGGTTTCAGTGGCAGCATCTACATCATGACCGACAGCACCTATCGAGTGCGCCAGTCGAAGCTGCTTATTCCCCATAGCTCCGATGTCAACTTTGTGGAGCAGCTGAATGTTAATCAGGAATACAAGCATCTGCCCACTGGCGACCAGGTGCTGGAGAGCAATAAGATGACCGTGCAGTTGTCGGCCATCATGGACATGGCCCGTATGCAGGTGCAGCTCACCAACCGCTTCACTGACTATAGCCTGGCATCCATTGCAGACAAGGAGTTCCGTTTCGGCGGCCAGGAGATTACCGACCCCAATGCAGGGCTGAGGAACGAGCAGTTCTGGACCGAGATGCGTACCGACAGCCTCACCAAGGCTGAGGCTGACATGGGACAGATGGTGAAGGAATTCCAGCAGATGAAGCATTTTAACGTGGCGATGTTTGTGCTTAAGGCGTTTGTGGAGAACTATGTGGAGACATCCTCCGACCCCAAGCATCCCTCGCTTGTTGATATTGGGCCTGTCAATACGATATTCAGCCATAACTTTGTTGACGGTTTCCGCCTCAGGGCTTCGGCGCAGACAACTGCCAACCTCAATCCTCACCTTTTTGCCAAAGGCTATGTGGCCTACGGATTTAAGGACCATAGGCTCAAAGGTATGGGCGAATTGACTTACGCTTTCAAAAAGAGGGCATATTCAGCATCCGAATTTCCGCTCAACAATATTTCTGCCTCGGCGCAGAGCGACGTGATGTCGCCGTCCGATAAGTTCGTGCCTACTGACAAGGACAACGTGTTCACCTCTTTCAAGGTTACCACGGTGGACCAGATGATGTACTTCACCAAGTTTGGCCTTAAGTATGAGCGCGAGTGGGCCAACGGATTCGGTTTTGATTTGCAGGCTCACCGTGAGCGTGACGAGGGTGTGGGAGCCTTGTTCTATCAGCCGCTCAATGGCAACCGCAAACCCTCTGCCGACAAGGCCGATCATGAGCGTTACTTCAACACCACAGACCTTCGCCTTGGACTTACCTACAGTCCTGGGGCAAAATATGTCAACACCAAGCAGCGCCGCATATTGGTTAATAACGAGGCCCCCATCTTCACCCTTTCGCATACAATGGGCGTCAAGATGCTGGGTGGTGAGCATAACTATAACTTTACTGAGGCTACGGCCTACAAGCGTGTGTGGCTGCCTTCGGCATGGGGAAGGATGGACTTCTATCTCAAGGCTGGCGCCCAATGGAACAAGGTGCCTTATCCGCTGCTCATCATGCCGGCAGCTAACCTCTCATATGTCGTACACAAGGGCACCTTCTGCATGATTAACAACATGGAGTTCCTCAACGACCGCTATGCCTCGCTGATGATAAATTGGGACATCAACGGCAAAATCTTCAACCGTATTCCGCTGCTCAGGAAGCTGAAGTGGCGTGAGGTGATGGGAGTTAATGCCCTGTGGGGCACGCTGACGGACAAGAATAATCCTTCGCTTCATCCCGATGATGCTGATCTCTACTACTTCCCCGGTCACTTCAACAGCGACGGTAAGTATGAGTTCTCGTCATTCCTTATGGAGAAGAAGAAACCCTATGTCGAAGTATATGCCGGAATCTATAACATCTTCAAGGTGCTGCAGATTCAGGCAGTGCGCAGGCTCAACTACCTCTACCTGCCTCACACCAAGAAGTGGGGCTGGCGTGTGAAGTTGGAGCTGACGTTCTAGTTATTTGAAATTAGAAATTTAAGCCAAGTACGGTGTCAAGACTATAGTTCCGTTTGCTTTTGAACTTGATAACTTTCTGTTATGAAGATAAACTTGCAGCAGATAAAACGTCAGTATGACATAGTGGGCAACTGCGAGGCTCTTGACAGGGCATTGGAGATTGCACTCACCGTGGCTCCCACCGAGCTGACGATGCTTATCCTCGGTGAGAATGGTGTGGGCAAGGATATCTTTTCACGTATCATTCACGACCATAGCCGTCGCAGTCGCAAGCGCTTTATGGCCGTCAACTGCGGCTCCATACCTGAGGGTACCATCAATTCGGAGCTCTTTGGTCATGTCAAAGGAGCCTTTACCGATGCCTCCAATGACAGGGAGGGATATTTTTCCGTTTGCAATGGTGGTACGCTTTTCCTTGACGAGATAGGCGAGTTGCCGCTCAGCACTCAGGCCCTGCTGCTGCGAGTGCTGGAGAAGGGCGAGTATATCCCCGTGGGCTCCAACGAGGTCAAGAAGACCGATGTGCGCCTTATTGCCGCCACTAATGTTAACATGCTCAAGGCCGTTAGGGAGGGACGTTTCCGCGAGGATCTCTACTATCGCCTCAATGTGGTGAGCATTAATGTACCGCCGCTGCGTGACCGTGGTAGCGATATCATCCTTCTGTTTAAGAAGTTTGCTCTCGACACCGCCACCAAATATCAGATGCTAGAGCCTATCAGTCTTGATGAAGATGCTACTGCTGCACTGCGTCGCTACTCATGGCCGGGCAATATTCGCCAGCTGCGCAATCTGGCCGAGAGCATGTCCATCACTGCTCCGCAGAGGGAGATTACCCTCGCTATCTTGCGACAGTATTTGCCAGACGACGACAGCGCCACCATGCTCTCCGTCAATGACGAAAAGGGATACGAGAGTGAGCGCACCGTTATCTTCACCTATCTTGCCCAGCTGGGGCAGGAGGTGCAGAATCTGTCGCTCGACCTGGCCGACCTACGCCGCCAGTTGGGCCTCAGTGAGAAAGGCGAGAGGCGCAATTCTCACGGGCAGTTGCCGGCACTGCCCTCTGCCGCTCTGCATAGCGATTACGCTGACAGCCAGCATCCTGCCGAGGTGGAATATATAGATGCTGAGTCTGACGAGACGATGGAGGATGTTAAGAAGGATCTGCTGCGTGACACATTGCGCCGTTTCCACGGATCGCGCAAGAAGACTGCCGAGCATCTGCATATTAGCGAGCGCTCCCTCTATAGATATATAAAGGAATATGGTCTGGAAGATGTTAAATAAGGTAGCCCTGCTAACTATTGCCGCGATGCTTATGGGGTGCAGTGTGAGCTATAAGTTTACGAGCACCTCTATAGACTATAGCCGCATCAAGACCATTGAGATAGCCGACTTTCCCTTGCGCTCTGCCTATGTGTGGGCCCCTATGCACTCAATGTTCAACAATGAGCTTGCCGATGCCTACGCCACCCAGACCAAGCTGAACCAGGTGAAGCGCCAGGGCGACCTCCAACTGTCGGGCGAGATAGTGGAGTATAATCAGTTTAATAAGGGTGTGTCGGCCGACGGCTACTCCAACCTGACTCAGCTCAAGATGACCGTCAATGTGCGCTTTGTCAACAACAAGAAGCATGCCGACGACTTTGAACGCCGCTTTACGGCCAGTGCTGAATATGATGCCTCACAGCAGCTCAACTCCGTACAGGAGGAACTTGTTACCCAGATGATAAAGGATATTGTTGACCAGATACTTAACGCCACCGTGGCCAATTGGTGATAGCCTATGATTCCCGAAGAAAACACCACCATAGATTTCATACGCAATCCAGAGTTGCTCAATCGCAACACTATCCCCGTGCTGCAGGAGGCCATAAGACAGTATCCCTATCACCAGAGCCTATACCTGCTGCTTCTGCAGAATATGTACAAGGTGCATGATCCGCACTTTAGCAGTGCGCTCAAGCAGTATGCCCTGATGGTGGCAGATAGGTCGGTGCTCTTTGAGATGGTGGAGGGTATGAATTATAACATCCCTGTGCAGAAGTTGGAGGAGGAGACCGTTGTTGCCGACGGCGATCGCACCCTCCGGCTAATTGATAACTTCCTAAAGAGTATCCCTGAAGCCCAGAGCGGCAGGAGTGAAAGACAGGATGCTGCCGATCCGCAGATAGACTATCCTGCCTATTTGGAGCAGTTGCCCGATTTCGAGGAGGCCGTAGATGCCCCGTTGGCAGAAATTGCCGAAAATGGTAAAACCAGTGAGTCTAATAAGACTAGCGAACCAAGTGACTCTGGCGAAACAGTTGAGCCCATTCCCTCTGACGAAGAGTTTACCGTCAGTGCCATCAGGCGCGACCTTGCCGAGGCCAGCGATCTGCCCCCGGCTGAAGAGTGCGACGAAGAAGAGCAAAATAGCGACTTCTATACCGAGGCAATGGCTGGAATTTACATAAAACAGCAGAAATTTGAGCAAGCTCTTGAAATTATCCGGGCAATTAGTGCCGATAATCCAAAAAAAAGTGTTTACTTTGCAGAGCAAATCAGATACCTAGAGCTTTTGGTGCGTCTAAATCGCAACAAAAAATAAAAAGATTTCAAACATTCGAACTTTAAAAATTTAAATCATGTATAGCGTAGTAATCGTACTTATCGTCCTTGCAGCAGTTCTTATGTGCCTCATCGTGCTCATTCAGGAGTCAAAGGGTGGCGGTCTTGCTGCAGGTTTTTCCAATCTTAACACCATGGGTGGCGTGCGTAAGACCACCGATTTTGTAGAGAAGGCCACTTGGGGACTTGCCATTGCAATGGTAGTGCTCAGCATAGCCGCAGCCTATCTTGTTCCTGTTCAGAGGAGCAACGGCTCGGTGCTGGAGAATGCTCCTGTCCAGACTACAACTCCGGCTCTGCCTAACCCCACGCAGAAGGCTGACGCTGCAGCTCCTGCTGCTGCCCCCACAGCCCCCGCTGCCCCTGCCACTGAGGCTCCCGCCGCTGCAAACTAAGATATTGGCGTAAATAACAGTTAAGTTGGTCAATCCAAACAAATAAAAATAGGATCACCAGAATATATTCCGGTGGTCTTTTTTTTGTTTTCCGATAGCACACATGCACAGTTCTGAATTGCGGGAAATATTCAGCCGTAACTCTACCGTCAAGGCTCTTGCTGTCAAGTTACAGCAGTTGCCTGTGGGTGAGATGCTGTATGCCGAGGGCCTGTCGGGCTCGGCAGCTTCCGTTGTGCTCAGTGCGCTGCCCATGGACGCAAGTCAGGGCGGTGAGGCTGAGAGGCGGCGCCATTTTCTCGTAGTGATGAACGATGCCGATGAGGCGGGCTACTTTTATGGCGACCTTGTGTCGATGCTAGGCGAGGAGCAGGTGATGTACTTTCCGTCGCCATATCGCCGCGGCGTTAGGTATGCCCAGATAGATGCCACCAATGAGATACTGCGCACCGATGTGCTGAGCCGCCTGGCCTCGCTGTCGGAAGGAGGACAGGATGAGGGAGCCGGCAGTTTCTTCATCGTGACCTATCCCGAGGCTTTGGCCGTCAAGGTGGTCACCCGCGACAGCCTGGAGCAGAAGATTCTGACCGTCAGGGTGGGGGAGGAGCTCAACTTTGCCGGCATGGAAGCCACGCTGTTTGACCTTGGCTTCCGCCATGTGGACTATGTCTATGAGCCAGGCGAGTTTGCCATCCGCGGTAGCATCCTCGACGTCTATTCCTTCTCGTGCGACCTTCCTTATCGCATCGACTTCTTCGGCGATGAGGTGGATAGTATTCGCACCTTTGACGTGCAGAGTCAGCTGTCGGTGGACAAGATGGTCAGCGCCACCATAGTGCCCCTGGTGGCATCGACGGCGGAGGAGAGGGTAAGTCTCTTCCACTATCTGCCCAAGGGCGTGATGCTCGTGCAGCGCAACCCACAGTTTGTGGCCGCGAGCATAGAGCGCATCTATGCTGAGGGTTTCAGTCAGCAGGCTAAGATAGAGCGCAGCGAGATAAGCGAACTGCACGGGGTAGAGAGCGTGGAGCTCAGTGCTGAGCGCATATTGCTCACGGGCGATGAGTATGGTGGACAGGCTTCTGCCCTGCCTTGCCTGGTGCTTGGTTCACGCCCTGGATCGGCGCGGGGCACCGTGGTGAAATTTCACACCCAGCCGCAGCCGCTCTTCCATAAGAATTTCGATATTATCAATCAGACGCTGGCCGACTTTATCCAGCGCAAATACCATATCTATATCCTGGCCGAAAACCCCGAGCAGCATCAGCGCCTCGAAGCCATTTTTGAGGAGACGGGGGCCAACATTCGCTTTGAACCTGTGGAGATGGCTCTGCACGCCGGTTTTGTTGACGACTCGCTAGGTGTATGCATATTTACCGACCATCAGATTTTCGACCGTTTCCATCGCTACCAGCTCAAGGCTGCCCGTAGTCAGAACGGCAAGCTGGCGCTCTCGCTCAAGGACCTCCGCCAGTTTGAGCCCGGTGACTATGTGACCCATGTGGACCATGGCGTGGGCCAGTTTGTGGGACTCGTGATGGTTGATGATGGTCAGGGTGAGCAGGAGCGCATGAAGCTCCTCTATCGTAATGGCGACATAGTCTATGTGTCCGTCCATTCGCTCAGCAAGGTGAGCAAATATAAGTCGAAGGACGGCGAGCCGCCTATGCTGTCGCGTCTGGGCACCGGTGCGTGGACCACCATGAAGGAGCGCACCAAGAGCAAGATTAAGGACATTGCCCGCGACCTCATCCGGCTCTATGCCGAACGCCGCAAGCATAAGGGCTTTGCCTACAGTCCCGACACATTTATGCAGCACGAGCTGGAGGCCTCTTTCATTTACGAGGACACTCCCGACCAGCTCAAGATAACCGCCGAGATTAAGCGCGACATGGAGAGCCCGCGGCCCATGGACCGGTTGGTGTGTGGTGATGTGGGATTCGGTAAGACCGAGCTGGCTGTACGTGCCGCCCTCAAGGCTGCTGCTGATGGCAAGCAGGTGGCTGTGCTAGTGCCCACCACCATACTGGCCTATCAGCACTACCGCACTTTCTGCGAGCGTCTCAAGGACTTCCCAGTCAATGTGGCCTATCTCAGCCGCGCTCAGTCGGCCAAGAAGACCAAGGAGATATGTGAGCTTCTGGCCGAGGGTAAGATAGAGATAATCATCGGCACCCACAAACTGCTGGGCAAGAGTGTCAGGTTTAAGGATCTGGGATTGCTCATCATTGACGAAGAGCAGAAGTTTGGCGTGGCCACCAAGGAGAAGCTGCGCCAGATGAAGGTCAATGTGGACACACTAACCCTCACCGCCACGCCCATCCCCCGCACCCTTCAGTTCTCCCTCATGGGTGCCCGCGATCTGAGCGTGCTGACTACTCCGCCCGCCAACCGCTATCCCATCCATACTGAGATTCACACTTTCAGCCATGAGGTTATAGCTGACGCAATCAACTTTGAACTCAGCCGCCAGGGGCAGGTGTTCTTTGTCTGCAACCGTATATCGCAGTTGCCCCACATAGAGTCACTCATCAGCCAGTATGTGCCTGATGCCCGCGTGGCAACAGCCCATGGACGTCTTAGCCCCGACCAGCTGGAGCAGGTGGTCAGCGATTTTATTGAGGGCAAGTACGACGTGCTGCTCTCTACCACCATAGTGGAGAACGGTATCGACATACCCAACGCCAATACTATCATCATTGACAATGCCCAGAACTTTGGTCTCAGCGACCTCCACCAGATGCGAGGGCGCGTGGGCCGAAGCACCCGCAAGGCTTTCTGCTATCTTCTCACGCCGCCGTTGGCTGCCCTCTCAGTCGAGAGCCGCAGGCGTCTGGAGGCCATCGAGAGTTTCAGTGAGCTGGGCAGTGGCCTGCAGATAGCCATGCAGGATCTCGACATACGCGGCGCCGGCAACCTGTTGGGAGCCGAGCAGAGCGGATTTATTGCCGATCTGGGATATGAGACCTACCAGAAGATACTCTCTGAGGCCGTCAGTGAACTCAAGAACGAGGAGTTTGCCGACCTCTATGCCGACGAGATAAAACATACCAACGACCTTAGGGGCGACCTCTTTGTTGACGACTGCGCGCTGGAGAGCGACTTGCCCCTCTATTTGCCCGAGGACTATATACCTGGCAGCAGCGAGCGAGTGCAGATATACCGCGAGATAGACAGCCTCACCACCAGCCAGCAGCTCGATGCCTACAGGCTGAGCCTCCAAGATCGCTTCGGTCCGCTGCCGCAGCCCGTGGAGGGACTGCTCAAGGTGCCTATGGCCAGGCAGACGGCGCGCAGTCTGGGCGTGGAGCGCATGGTGGCCAAGAGCGGCAGCCTGACACTATATTTCGTCAGCAATCTGCAGAGTGCCTACTATCAGAGCGAGACATTCGGCCGCATCATCACATACGCTACGCAGCACTTCCGCACCTGCCGCCTGGCTGAGCATGGCGGACGCCGCCGCCTTACTGTAGAGGGCATAACAGCTATCGAAAGCCTGTTTGGCGTGCTGAAGGAAATGAGCGGAGACTGCTGACGGTTTCCGGTACAAGGCATATTTAATCGCGCAGAGCCTGAATTTAATCGCGCCGAAACGAAATCTAATCGCGCTGAAGTCAAATCTAATCGCGCCGAAACTTACATTCCGTTCGCGATTAAATTTTAGCTCTTCGCGATAATTCTTTATTTCTTCGCAGCGAGAATGTTTTTGTAGGGGAAATGCCAAAATTTTGCCTGCTGTGTTTTTGTTTATTGCATTTCTTCCCCGTTCGGTGGTGTTGCTTTCATAAAAGCCGAAGGGTGTGCCGAATTTCTAAATGTTCAATATTTCCGGCATTAAATGTTACATGTTTGAGAATTAATCATTAATTTTGGCCCGAGTTGAGTCATATAACATGATTAGCCATTAAAACAATATTGATATGAGACAAACACGAATCATAACCTTGCTGCTCTGTCTGTTGCTGGTGCTGGGCGCCGGTGCCAGGAAGAAGGTGGCGCTGGTGCTGGGCGGCGGTGGCGCCAAGGGCGCAGCCCAGGTGGGTGTACTGAAGTATATCGAGAAGTCGGGCGTACCCATCGACATGGTGGTGGGCACCAGCATAGGCTCGGTGGTAGGCGGCCTCTATTGCGCGGGCTACAGTGCCGAGGAGATGGACCGCATTTTCCGTTCGCAGGAGTGGATAGACCTTTTCACCGACGGATTCTCGATTGACAACTTTCTCAGTGAGGCCGTCGACTCGCCTAAGAGTGCCCTCGACAAACTTGCCGGTCTGCTTGACCTGAAATCGATGCTTAAGAACTACGGCATTGTGAAGGGCGACAGCATCGTTGGCTTCCTCTCTCGGTTGATAGAGGAGAAGGGCGGGGCGCCCAGTTGGGACACCTACCGCGCCGTGGCTGTTGACCTCAAGGCCATGGATGAGGTGGTGCTCCGTTCAGGCAGCATGCCTATGGCTATGAGGGCCAGCATGGCCATACCCCTTGTCTTTCGTCCTGTGCAGCAAGACGGCATGCTGCTGGCCGACGGCGGTGTGCTCAACAATCTGCCCGTTGACGTGGCCCGCAATATGGGTGCCGACATAGTGATAGCCGTTGACCTTACACAGAATAAGCCCGACGACTACCAGCCCGCAGGAGGCCTGATGGAGAAGGACTATGTCAAGAAACTGCTGGAGCGCCTGCCCTGGGCCAACTGGGTGATTAACAGACCCGACCGCGAGAAGTATGGGCAGAATGTCAAGGATGCCGACCTTTATATCAATCCCAAGCTCGAAGACTGCTCGGTTACCAGCTTCGCCAAGGTGGACTATATGATAGCCCAGGGCGAAAAGGCTGGCAAGAAGGCACTCAGAAAACTTAAGAAAATTAAGAAAAAGGCCAAGAAATAGCTGGACTGATAAGTCTTTTGGTCCCTTTCATTCCCCGTCGCTTTGCAGCGATGGGATTTTTTTCAGTTGCGGCAGCAGCTGGGCGGTTACGCTGGCGGGTGCGGCTATGGTCAGTGTGCAGCGGAGGTCGGTCTGCTGGCTTACGATGCGTGCCGAGTGCAGCTTCAGCAGTTTCATCACAGCATTCATGGCTGAGTAGTCAAAGGAAACGGTAAGTTGCGCCTCCTGGGTGCGTGTGACAATGGTGGCTGCTTGCAGGGCCAGTGTCGCTGCCTCGCGATAGGCGGCAATGAGGCCGGGCGTGCCGAGCAGTATGCCGCCAAAGTAGCGTACGGCTATTATGAGCACGTTGGTAAGCTCTGCCTTTTGCATGGTGCCCATCATGGGGCGGCCCGCGGTGCCCGAGGGTTCGCCGTTGTCACTGTACTTTTCTACCATTGACCATTGACCATTGACCATTGACCATATCCTGTAGGCGTAGCAGACATGGCGTGCATCGTAATACTGCTTGCGGTGGGCGCGGATGATTTCCTCGGCATCTGTCTCGCTGCTAACGGGGAAGGCAAAGCCAAGGAAGGTGCTTTTCTTGACCACCACCTTGGCCTGAGCCGGTGATTCTATAGTACGATAAGTGTCCATTCGGATTGCAAAATTAGGTATTAGAATTTAGAAATTAGCATTTTGTGAGAGGAAAGATGCTTTGTTTGCAGAGAATTTAGTAATTTTGCGCCCAATAATATTTAAATAAGGTATATAATGATAAAGATAACCTTCCCTGACGGCAGTGTCAGAGAGTATGAGAGTGGTGTTACCGGTCTGCAGATTGCAGAGAGTATTTCACCTGCGCTGGCTCGCAATGTGGTGAGCTGCGCTGTAAATGACATAACCACAGAACTTAACCGTCCCATCACTGAGGACGCAACAATAAGCCTTTTCCGCTTCGACGACAAGGAGGGCAAGCACACCTTCTGGCACACTTCTGCCCACCTGTTGGCTGAGGCCCTGAAGGAGCTTTATCCCGGCATACAGTTCGGTTTCGGTCCTGCCGTGGAGAACGGTTTCTTCTATGACGTGATGCCCAAGGATGGCACCGTCATCTCCGAGAACGACTTCCCCAAGATTGAGGCCAAGATGATTGAGCTGGCCCGCAAGGACGAGCCTGTGGTGCGCCGCGAGGTTAGCAAGGCTGACGCTATCAAGGAGTTTACCGCCGACGGCCAGGCCTACAAGGTGGAGCATATCGATCAGGACCTGGAGGATGGCACCATCTCGACCTACACTCAAGGCAATTTCACTGACCTCTGCAAGGGCCCGCACCTTATGAGCACCGGCCTTATAAAGGCAGTGAAGATTATGAGCGTGGCTGGAGCCTTCTGGCGCGGTGATGCCAACCGCGAGCAGATGACCCGTATCTACGGCATCTCCTTCCCCAAGAAGAAGCTGCTTGACGAGTATCTCCTGATGCTGGAGGAGGCTAAGAAGCGTGACCACCGCAAGATTGGCAAGGAGATGGAGCTCTTTATGTTCAGCGAGAGGGTAGGCAAGGGCTTGCCTATCTGGCTGCCCAAGGGCACCGACCTTCGCCTTCGTCTGGAGGCTTTCCTCAAGAAGATTCAGGCCAAGTTTGGCTACCAGCAGGTCATCACCCCACATATCGGCAACAAGCAGCTCTATATTACCTCGGGCCACTATGCCAAGTACGGCAAGGACTCCTTCCAGCCTATCCGCACTCCCGACGAGGGTGAGGAGTATATGCTCAAGCCGATGAACTGTCCCCACCACTGCGAGATCTATGCTGTCAAGCCCCGCAGCTACCGCGACCTGCCGGTAAGGATTGCCGAGTTCGGCACCGTCTATCGCTATGAGCAGAGCGGCGAGCTCCACGGACTGACCCGTGTGCGCTCCTTCACTCAGGACGACGCCCACATCTTCTGCCGCCCCGATCAGGTGAAGGAGGAGTTTCTGCGTGTGATGGACATTATCCTTATCATCTTCAAGACCCTCAAGTTTGACAACTATGAGGCCCAGATTTCCCTCCGCCACAAGACCGACCACTCTAAGTATATCGGCTCCGAGGAGAATTGGGAGAAGGCCGAGGCTGCCATCATTGAGGCTTGCAAGGAGAAGGGCATCAATGCCGTGGTAGAGTATGACGAGGCAGCCTTCTATGGTCCGAAGCTTGACTTTATGGTGAGGGACGCTATCGGCCGCCGCTGGCAGCTGGGCACCATCCAGGTGGACTACAACCTGCCTGAGCGCTTTGACCTCAAGTATATCGGCAGTGACGGCGCTGAGCATCGTCCCGTGATGATTCATCGTGCCCCCTTCGGCTCGATGGAGCGTTTCGTGGCAGTGCTGATTGAGCACACCTGCGGCCATTTCCCCCTCTGGCTTACCCCCACTCAGGTGGCTGTGTTGCCCATCTCGGAGAAATATAACGACTATGCCAATCGCGTGGCTGACACCCTGAACGAGCAAGGCGTTCGCGCCACCGTGGATATGCGCAATGAGAAGATCGGCCGCAAGATTCGTGACAATGAGGTGAAGCATATTCCTTATCTCCTGGTGGTTGGCGAAAAGGAGGAGGCTGATGGCAATGTGGCAGTCCGCAAGCAGGGCGCACAGGACCTCGGTACGATGTCCATTGACGAATTTGCGAAAAAAATAAACGAAGAAGTGGCTGAGTTAATAAATTTTGATTAACTTTGCAGCCGCTTTTACAGATAGATGAAAAACGACAAGGCAAAACAACAGTACAGAATCAACGAGCAGATCAGGGCTCGTGAGGTTCGCGTGGTAGGCGATGGAATCGAGTCGGCAGTGCTGCCGCTGCAGAAAGCCATCAGTCTGGCACGTAGCATGGAGCAGGACCTGGTGGAGATTTCCCCTACTGCTGTTCCGCCCGTGTGCAGGGTGATTGACTACTCCAAGTTTCTTTACCAGCAAAAGAAGAAGCAAAAGGAGATGAAGGCCCGCCAGGTCAAGATCAGCGTGAAGGAGATTCGTTTCGGACCGCAGACCGATGAGCACGACTATGACTTCAAGCTCAAGCATGCCAAGGAATTTCTTGAGGCAGGCAATAAGGTGAAGGCATACGTGTTCTTCCGCGGGCGCTCCATAGTCTTCAAGGAGCAGGGTGAAGTGTTGCTCCTGAGATTTGCCAACGACCTTGAGGAAGTAGGCAAGGTGGAGCAGATGCCCTCGCTGCTGGGTAAGAGGATGATTATGTTCCTCGCTCCCAAGAAAATGCCCACAGCTGCCAAGAAGCCCGCAACTGTAGCCGATGACGCCCCTGCCAAGAAGAACCTCTCTGCCGGCAAGCCCGAGCAGAAAGCCCGCAAGGAATACACCGGCCCCAAGGTGGAAGGCGAAAACTTCGACGACTAACCGGTCACGGACTAGTCCAGCGTCTAAGTCCAGATAATCCAGATAACAAATGCGCGTGTAGCGTCACTGATTTCACGCTGCCGCCTATAGATAATTAACTATTAAACAATTAAACAAATGCCAAAAGTTAAGACTAACTCCGGTGCCAAAAAGAGATTTTCTCTTACCGGAACAGGAAAAGTGAAAAGAAATCATGCTTACCACAGTCACATTCTTACGAAGAAGACCAAGAAGCAGAAGAGAAACCTGGTACACGTAGCAATCGTTGACCGCTCCAACATGAAGCAGGTGCGCGAGCTGCTTAACCTCCGTTAATCCACACCAACTGCGAGTAAGTAAACAAAAACATTAACCGAATGCACAGCCATCAAGACCTAAACACAGAGTAGGCGCTGACATTCAAAAACAAACAAAACTATGCCAAGATCAGTAAATCACGTTGCATCAAGAGCAAGAAGAAAGAAGATTCTTAAGTTAACGCGCGGCTACTTTGGCGCCCGCAAGAACGTGTGGACCGTAGCCAAGAATACATGGGAGAAGGGTCTGACCTACGCCTTCGCCGATCGCCGTAAGAAGAAGCGCAACTTCCGCGCACTGTGGATTCAGCGTATCAATGCCGCTGCACGCATGGAGGGCATCAGCTACTCTCAGCTCGTGGGCGGACTCCACAAGGCAGACATCCAGATTAACCGCAAGGTGCTGGCTGACCTCGCCGTCAACAACCCCGAGGCTTTCAAGGCTATCGTGGCTAAGATTAAGTAAATTAAAGAACAGTTTATTTATTCTATATAATATGGTGCGGACTCCGCACCATATTTTTTTAGGGATCCCAGGACCCCCTCTTATCCCCCTAAAGGGGGAGGATAGAAAGCTCCCCTCTAAGATAGAGGGGGTGGCGCGAAGCGACGGGGGCGTATGAAATAGCTGCGAGGGGAAATCAAAGAAAAGCGAGGGGAAATCAAAGAAAAGCGAGGGGAAAAATATAAACAACGTACGGAAAAAATAAAAAGCCGCAGAAAACCAAATCGGATGCCCATTTCGTTTCGGCGTAATGGGCATTCCGTTTTAGCCGAATGGGCATTCCGTTTGCGCGAGAACGCTCTTTGTTTTTTTCCGCTCGGTTTTTGTTTTTCTCCGCTCGGTTTTTGTGTATTTCTGCGCTGTGAATTTGGTAATATGTACGGGATATTTCGCGTTTTAGTTGCGTTATTAATTTTTTTTCTGCGCGAAATGCTTGGTTTGTCAAAAATTAGAACTATCTTTGCGCAAACAAACAATTTTATTATGTCATTAATGTCCATTAAAAAATCGTGATAATCATTATAAAATACTGATTTTTAGTTTGTTGTATACTTTTTTGAGTCAACGGACTTGAAATCATAATTGAACTGATTATTAGATACTTGGTAAAAAACGCTATTGATTTTAAGCCTTTTATAACATCAACTAATCGGCACTTTGTTAGATTCAGATTTTTAGTGGACAGCAATGATATTATGTACATAATGAAAAATACCCCACCCCCCATAAATTCAAAAACTCATATTCTTGTTTTTTTAATTTTTAATATTATGAAACAAAAAGCTTTACTCTCTCTTTGCCTTTGCCTCATTGTAGGCACCAATGTCTCTGCAGACTACACATTGGTTGATGGTATATATTATGCCCTCCGTAATGGAAAAGCCGTAGTTAATTCTCAAGATGATAACGTTTATAATTCTTACTCCGGCAATGTGGTAATTCCAGACACTGTTGCCTACAACGGCCAGACTTACGCAGTGGAAACTATTGGATATGACGCTTTCCGGGATTGTGAAGGCCTGATTTCTGTATCTGTTCCCAATACTGTGACGAAAATATATGACAGGGCCTTCTATAATTGTGGTGCTCTGACTTCCGTTACCCTCCCAGAGAACCTAAGCTTTATTAATGAATACCTTTTCTATAATTGCAGTAGCCTGTCTTCCGTCAACATCCCAAAAAGTGTGGAGCAAATCGGCAAGTATGCTTTCTATGGATGTAGCAGCCTGACCTCTATCACTATTCCGGATAATGTGACATGGATTAATAATGAAGCTTTCTATAATTGCAGCAGTTTGGTCTCCGTCACATTTGGAAACAAGTTGTCAAGGATTTGGAACTCTGCTTTCAATGGTTGCACTAGTTTGACATCCGTCACTTTTCCCAATAGTTTGAAAGAAATCTTTGAACTTGCCTTCTATGGTTGCAGCAGTTTGGCCTCCGTCAACATTCCCGAGAGTGTGACCGAAATTGGACAAATGGCTTTCTCTAACTGCAATTTGACTTCCATATCCATCCCTAAAAGCGTGACCAGCATTGGCAATATGGCTTTCGAATGTGACAAACTGACCTCCGTTACTATAGAAAGTGATGCTATTCTTTCTGAGCCACGAGCTACTAACACATCAATGAGAACAATATTTGGCAATCACGTGCAGGAATACATTATTGGGGAAGAAGTTAAGGCGATAGGCAGCTATGCCTTTTATAATAGTGGTAATCTGAAGTCCATATCCATCCCTGAAAGTGTAACCACAATTGGCAATTATGCATTCAATAAATGCACCCAAATGACTTCCGCCATTATTGGAAATGGTGTGACTAACATTGGTAACGGTACCTTTAATAATTGCAGCAACCTAACTACTATCGTTCTCGGAAGTAGTGTGACTGACATTGGCAGTGGAGCCTTTGATAAATGCACGAGTATAACTGATTTCTATTGCTATGCGGAAAATGTTCCCACTATGGGAGAGCAGGAAATAGATGAAGATTTTCTTAAGTCTGTCACTCTTCATGTACCCGAAGCTTCTGTAAAAAAATACGAAGAGACAGAACCTTGGAGCAAGTTTGGCAAAATCATAAAAGCAAGGGAGATAGAGGCTTGCATTGATGGCATCTATTACAACTTCCCAGTATTTGGAAATAATGCAGAAGTGACTTTTGGTGACAAGGACTATAAAGGTACAGTTGTCATCCCAGAATATGTTACCAACGAAGACATTTCCTACAAAGTGACCAGCATCGGCAAACGGGCATTCTCTGACTGCTATAGCCTCACCTCCGTAACTCTGCCCAATAGTATCGTAAATATTGACAAAGAGGCATTTTCTGGTTCTTCTGCTAAGATTCTAGTTGAAGACAAGAGTACAGCGCTCATAGCATTGTGGAATGCCGGCTGTGAAGATAACATTTACGATGCTAATTTAAATGTAAAGATAGAACCTTTTAAAGTAGTGTCTGGCATAACAGCTTCATCCGTTCGAACGAATAAGATCACGGAAGTGAATGGGGCCGAGAAGTTGTCAGAAAAATTGTATGTAAACAATGCAGAAACAGATGGGACAACTTTGAAGGGGCTTGATCCTGCAACTGATGTCAGTGTGAAATACGTGGCATCTTTCCAGAGTGGTGAAGACATCATACAGTTTGAAAAGAGCGCTAATGTCAGAACAAGCGATATCCAACTTACCACTGCACAGCCAAAAGTGATATCGGAAGGCAATGTGATTGTGGCTGCCAATTCGAATTTGGATGACGAAGAGGAAAATGTGGGCTTCGAGTGGCGTCGCACAGACTGGTCGGATGACTTTGACTCCAAGAGCGGAGCAGCCTATCTTTATGAGGGAGCGATGGAAGGCTATATCCGCAGCCTGAACAGCAACTTTCTCTGGAAGTTCCGTCCTTACTATACGTCCGATGCAGGCAATACTTATTATGGAGAGTGGAAAGGACTAGATCCTTCTGACTATTCTTATTTCGAGCCGACTGTTCACACATACGCCACAGTTAGCATCTTGGGCAACTCGGTAGAAGTGAAAGGCTACGCTATGCGAGGGACAGATAATGTGACAGAGCAGGGCTTCAAGTATTGGGAAGTAGTTCCGGGTAGCAGTTCACCCAAGTATCCGGAAGCAGTGAAAGTGCCTGCCAACGCAAAGACTGTAACAGCAAGCGGCCAGCCTATGATTGCCGAGCTCACGGATTTGAAGTATAATATTGAATACCACTATGTGGCCTTTGTAAGTACCGATGCAGGAGAAACTTTCTACGGAGAAGAGAAAAGCGTCAAGATTGAAGGTTCCGCTGAAATCAAGGGCGACGTCAACAACGATGGTAAGGTCAACACTGCCGACGTGGTGGCCGTCTATTCCTTCATAGAGAAGGGCGAAGCCTCCGGCTTTACCCGTGAGGCTTGCAATGTCAATGGTGACGGCAATGTCAACACCGCCGACGTGGTGGCCATATACTCCATCATCACTAAGGGAGACGTGTGATTCCCCAGGTCCCCCTCTTATCCCCCTAAAGGGGGAGGATATGAAATAACCGCCGAGGATTGTTCTTCGGCGGTTAATTTGCTTTAGGGATGGGGCGTTAGGCCTGCGGTTCGCACAGCTCGGTGAGGATGCCCACGGTGCTCTTCGGGTGAAGGAAGGCAATGTTCATGGAGTCAGCGCCCTTGCGGGGAGCCTTGTCGATAAGGCGGATGCCTGCAGCGTCAGCCTCAGCGATAGCGTTGGCTACGCCGTCCTCAATGCGGAATGCCATGTGGTGCATGCCCTGGCCGCGCTTCTCGAGATAAGCAGCGATGGTGCTCTCGGGCGATGTGGGCTCAAGGAGCTCCAGCTTTACCTCGCCAACCTTGAGGAAGGCGGTCTTTACTTTCTGGTCTTCAACTACCTCGGTTTTGTAGCACTTGAGGCCGAGTACGTTCTCGAAATAGGGGAGAACTTTTTCAATGCTTTCAACGGCGATGCCGATGTGTTCGATTTGAGAAATCTTCATTGTTTATTAGTTTTTAGGTTTGTAAAATTTGTTTGTGACGCGAAGTTACTTCTTTTCTCGCAGAAAATGATTATTTTTGCAGTTAAAATCGTACTTATGCAATATCTTGAGACAGAAATAAAAGGTGTTTGGGTTATAGAACCCAAGGTTTTTAAGGATGCCCGAGGCTACTTTATGGAGACCTACAGGCAGGAGGACTTTGATGCCAACGTCGGTCCTACAGTGTTTGTGCAGGACAACGAGTCGCGCTCGTCCTATGGCGTGGTACGCGGCCTTCATTATCAGAAGGGCGAATGGAGCCAGGCCAAGCTGGTGAGGGTGCTGCAGGGCAAGGTGCTTGACGTAGCCGTTGACCTGCGCAGGAGTTCGGCTACCTTTGGCAAATATGTGGCCGTGGAGCTGAGCGACGAGAATAAGCGGCAGCTGTTTATACCGAGGGGCTTTGCCCATGGCTTTGCCGTGCTGAGCGATATTGCCGTGTTCGCCTATAAGGTTGACAACAAGTATATGCCGTCGGCTGAAGCTGGTATCCGCTTTGACGACCCCGCCATAGGCATTGACTGGCCTATTGCCAAGGAGGATATGCTCCTCTCTGAGAAGGACAGGACGGCCGTAAGCCTGAAGGATGCGGAGGTGTTTTGAAAGGTTGGCTATAGTGTCTATAGTTCCTATAGTATCTATAGTTCCTATTAATTATTATTAGAGATGAAGAATATTCGCAATTTCTGCATTATTGCCCATATTGACCACGGCAAGTCCACGTTGGCCGATCGCCTGCTGGAGTTCACTAAGACTATCGAAGTGACGGAGAATCAGGTGCTCGATGACATGGACCTTGAGCGTGAGCGCGGCATCACCATTAAGAGCCATGCCATCCAGATGGACTATGAACTGGAAGGGGAGAAGTATGTGCTCAATCTTATCGATACTCCGGGGCACGTGGATTTCTCCTATGAGGTGAGTCGCAGTATTGCTTCGTGTGAGGGCGCACTGCTGGTGGTGGATGCCACTCAGGGAGTGCAGGCGCAGACTATCAGCAATCTCTATATGGCCATTGACCACGACCTGGAGATAGTGCCCGTAATCAACAAGTGTGATATGGACAATGCCATGCCCGAGGAGGTGGAGGATGAGATTATCGACCTGCTGGGCTGCAAGAGGGAGGAAATCATCCGTGCCTCCGGTAAGACCGGCATGGGCGTGGAGGAGATTCTCAGGGCTGTGATAGAGCGCATACCTGCTCCTAAGGGTGACCCAGAGGCCCCGTTGCAGGCACTGATATTCGACTCGGTGTTCAATCCCTTCCGCGGTATCATCGCTTATTTCAAGGTTGTCAACGGCACCATCCATTCGGGCGACAGAGTACGCTTTGTCAATACCAAGAAGGAGTACACTGCCGATGAGATAGGCATCCTCAAGATGGAAATGAAACCGCGCAAGGAGATAGGCTGCGGCAATGTAGGCTATATAGTCAGCGGTATCAAGACAGCCACTGAGGTGAAGGTGGGTGACACTATCACCACGGTGGGCAATCCGTGTAATAACGCTATAGCCGGCTTTGAGGAAGTCAAGCCTATGGTGTTTGCCGGCATCTATCCTATAGCAACCGAGGATTTTGAGAACCTGCGCAGCTCGCTGGAGAAATTGCAGCTCAATGATGCCAGCCTCAGCTTCACTCCCGAGAGCTCGGTGGCCCTGGGCTTCGGATTTCGCTGTGGCTTTCTCGGGCTGCTGCATATGGAGATTGTGCAGGAGAGGCTGGACCGCGAGTTTGACATGGATGTGATAACCACGGTGCCAAACGTGTCCTACCAGGTATTTACCAAGCACAAGGAGGTGCTGGAGGTGCACAACCCCTCCGACATGCCTGACCCCACGGAGATCGAGCACGTGGAGGAACCCTATATACGCTCCAGCATCATTACCTCGGCCACCTATATCGGGCCCATCATGACGCTATGCCTCGGCAAGAGGGGCGAACTGGTGAAGCAGGAGTTTGTGGCCGGCAATAGGGTGGAGATAATCTTCGATATGCCTTTGGGCGAGATAGTTATTGACTTCTACGACAAGCTGAAGAGTATCTCTCGCGGCTATGCATCGTTTGACTATCATCAGAGCGGATTCCGCAAGAGCAACCTTGTGAAGCTTGATATCCTGCTCAATGGAGAACCCGTGGATGCCTTGTCCACACTTACTCATGCAGACAATGCCGTGAGCTTCGGCAGGCGAATGTGTGAGAAATTGAAGGAGTTGCTGCCGCGGCAGCAGTTTGACATAGCAATCCAGGCTGCCATCGGCGCCAAGATTATTGCCCGCGAGACAGTCAAGCAGGTACGCAAGGACGTAACGGCTAAGTGCTACGGTGGCGATATCAGTCGTAAGCGCAAGCTGCTGGAGAAGCAGAAGCGCGGCAAGAAACGCATGAAGCAGATTGGCAATGTGCAGGTGCCGCAGAAGGCATTCCTGGCAGTCCTGAAATTGGATTAGGTAAGGAGTAAAGGATGCCGCCTCTAACTCCCTCAGGAGGGAAACTCCCTTTCTTGAGGAGAGGGCTGGGGAGGGGCTAAGCAAAGGAGTATGAAGAGGCTATTGTTTATAGTGGTTATGCTTTGCTCTGTTGCAGCTGCAATGGCGCAGAACGCTAAGTATCAGGCTTATATCAGCAAATTTCGCGATCTGGCCATCGCTCAGATGCGTGAGCATAATATACCGGCAAGCATCACTATGGCGCAAGGGCTGCTGGAGAGTGGTGCGGGCACCAGTCTGCTCGCCGTGAAGGGGCATAACCACTTCGGCATCAAGGCTCATAATGACTGGACGGGGCCGGTGATGCTTCGCGATGATGATGCGCCCAACGAGAAGTTTCGCGTCTACGCACGCGATGAGCAGAGCTACGAGGACCATTCGCTTTTCCTGCGTCGCGGAAAGCGCTATGCCTCGCTGTTCAATCTCTCCATTACCGACTATAAAGGGTGGGCCCATGGCCTCAAGGCCGCTGGCTATGCCACCAGTCCCACCTATGCTGCCAAGCTGATACAAATCATTGAAGACTACAATCTTACCGAGCTAGACCAGGCGGCCCTTGGCAAAAAGCATCATGCCAAACCAGTGCAGGCCGTTACTACGCCGTCAGTGCCGCAGGCTCTTAGCCATGGGCAGCACAACATCTGCTTCAATAATCGCAACTATTATATTGTTGCCCGTCCTGGCGACACCTTTGAGTCGCTGGCCAAGGAATACGGGGTGAGTGCCCGCAAACTGCGGCGCAACAACGAGGTGGACAAGCGTCATCAGCTCAGCGCCGGTGATATAGTATATTTTGAGAAGAAGCAGAAACGCGCCGACAAAATATACAAGAAGAAATACCATGCCTTGCAGGCTGGCGAGTCGCTCTACGGTATTTCGCAGAAGTACGGCATGCGCCTCAAGACACTTTATACAATAAATAAGCTGGAGCCCGGCTACACCCCCAAGGTGGGCGACCGCATCCGGCTGAGATAACAACAGATATATGCCACGTAAGATAAAGAGAAACTGGATTGTTCCTAAGGGCCAGGCGCTCACGGAGATGGACGAGATAATCCTCGAGTGGCAGGCCCGCGGTTACCTGGTGCCCAGCCGCGATCTGATAAAGACGCCTGAGCAGGTGGCGGGCATCCGCGAGAGTGGCAAGATTACCAATGGAGCCCTTGATCTTGTTGCACACGAGATAAAGGCTGGCATGACGACTGAGGATATCAACCGCCTGGTTCATGAATACACCCTTGACCATGGCGGTATCCCTGCTCCGCTCAATTACGAGGGCTTTCCCAAGAGTGTATGCACCAGCATCAACGAGGTTGTATGCCACGGCATACCCAGCGAGGAAGAGATGCTTCTGCCAGGTGATATCGTCAATGTGGATGTCACCACTATCTATAAGGGCTACTATGCCGATGCCTCTCGCATGTATATCATCGAGGACACCTACCCCGAGTGGAAGCGCCTTGTGAAGGTGGCCAAGGAGTGTCGAGATCTTGGCGCAGCAGTCACTAAGCCTTATACCTTTGTGGGCGATATGGCTAAGGTAATCACTAAGCATGCCCATGCCAACGGCTACACTGTGGTGCGCGAGTTGTGTGGCCATGGGGTAGGGCTCGACTTCCACGAAGCTCCCGATGTCGATCATTACGGAGTGCGCGGCAAGAGCGGCATGCTGCTTGTGCCAGGCATGGTGTTCACCATTGAACCGATGATCAACATGGGCAGCCGCGATGTCTTTCAGGACGAGGATGATGGCTGGACCATCTGCACTGAGGACGGTCAGCCTTCGGCGCAGTGGGAGCATACCTATCTGCTAACCGACAAAGGTCTTGAGATTTTAGTATAGTAAGCTATGCAAGACATAACAATTCTAGGAATAGAGTCCAGTTGCGATGACACTTCGGCTGCCGTCATTCGCAATGGCTATCTTCTCTCCAATGTAACAGCTTCCCAGCAGGTGCATGAGGAGTATGGCGGTGTAGTGCCCGAGCTGGCCTCACGCGCTCATCAGCAAAACATTCTTCCCACTGTGGACGCTGCTATCAAAAGGGCTGGTGTGAAGATTAGCGACATCAGCGCTGTTGCCTGTACCCTTGGTCCGGGACTGATGGGCTCGTTGCTCGTGGGAGTATCGTTTGCTAAGGGACTGTGTGTGTCACTTGGCTGCCCGCTAATTTCCGTCAACCATCTGCAGGGGCACATACTTGCTCATTTCATTCAGGAGGAGGGCAAGGAGCGGCCAGTGCCTGAGTTTCCTTTCCTCTGCCTATTGGTGAGTGGCGGCAACTCGCAGATTGTCAGGGTAAATTCCTATAAGGATATGGAGATTATCGGCAAGACTATTGACGATGCTGCCGGTGAAACCATAGATAAGTGCTCCAAGTTTATGGGTCTGGGATATCCTGGCGGTCCTATAATTGACCGCCTTGCGCGCCAGGGTAATGCCAAGGCTTTCTCTTTTAACAAGCCTCATATCCAGGGTTTTGACTACAGTTTCAGTGGCCTCAAGACCTCGTTCCTCTATTATCTCCGCGACCGCATGTCTGAAAATCCAGACTTCATTGAGCAGAACAAGGCCGATCTTGCTGCGTCGCTGGAGCGTACTGTGGTGGAGGTGCTGATTGACAAGCTTAGCAAGGCCGTCAAAGCTACAGGCATCCGTCGTGTGGCTGTGGCAGGCGGTGTATCGGCCAATACCGCATTACGCCAGGCGTTCGTTGCCAGGCAACAGAGTCGTACTTGGCAGACTTTTATCCCGCCTTTTGGCTTCACCACTGACAATGCTGCCATGATAGCCATGGCAGGGTATTTCAAATATCAGGACGGCGATTTTTGCCCGCTTGACAAACCTGCTTTTTCGCGCATAGCAATCTAAAATATTCAGAATAGGTGCAAAATGTAGTCATAGCGCGGTAAAAAACGCCTCTGAAAGCGAAAAAATACATCAGATATTTTGTCCGTTAATCAAAATTGACTACCTTTGCACCTCGAATTGGCGTAATATAATGCGTAATAAACAATAAAAAATATACAGCGATGGCAAAAATCTGTCAAATCACAGGTAAGAAAGCAATGATTGGAAACAATGTTTCCCATTCCAAGCGTCGCACAAAGCGCACTTTTGATGTTAATTTGCTTACCAAGAAATTCTATTATGTAGAGCAGGACTGCTGGATTCAGCTTACTCTTAGCGCAGCAGGCCTCCGTGTAATCAACAAGCAGGGACTTGATGCAGCCCTCCGCAACGCCGTAGAGAAAGGCTACTGCGATTGGAAGGATATTAAGGTCATCGCTTAAAAATCACACCCAACCATGGCAAAGAAAGTTAAAGGCAACAGGGTGCAGGTTATCCTTGAGTGCACCGAGATGAAAGATAGTGGTCTGCCCGGTACTTCCCGTTACATCACTACCAAGAACCGCAAGAACACTACCGAGAGACTGGAACTGAAAAAGTACAACCCCATTCTCAAGAGAATGACTGTACATAAGGAAATCAAGTAAACACTATAGACTATGGCAAAGAAAGCGGTTGCAACCCTGCAGACAGGTAATACCTCTGGACGTACCTATTCCAAGGTGATCCGTATGGTAAAGAGCCCCAAGACTGGTGCATACATCTTCGATGAGCAGATGGTGCCTAACGATGATGTGAAGAAGTTCTTCCAGAACTAAGACTTTACTGGCCTTTGGCCACAATATACAATAAGGTCGCGCGCGTAGGAAAAACACACGCAGACCACATGCCAGCGAATGACGGCGGCACAAGATGCCCCTCTGTTCATTTGTTGGTATGTTTTTTATTTCCCTGGCCTATGCATTTTATTTGCTATAGATGAGGGGATAAACGGCAGAAATTGTGTAAATTTGCAGACAAAATATATAATGCTATGGGCTTTTTCAAGTTTTTTAAGAAAGAAGAGAAGAAAGAGGAACAGCAGCAAAGTCTCGATAAAGGACTGGAGAAGACACGCACAGGCTTCTTCGACAAGCTTACTCGCGCCGTGGCCGGCAAGTCAACTATTGATGATGAGGTGCTTGACAACCTGGAGGAGACCTTGATGGCCTCCGATGTGGGTGTGGATACAACTCTTGATATTGTCGAGCGTGTGCAGGAGCGCGTGAAGCGTGACAAGTACATTAAGACTTCTGAGCTTAACGCCTTGCTGCGTGACGAGATAGCCCAGATGCTGCAAGACAGCACCGACCCTACAGCCACAGAGTTTCTTGCGCAGGACAAGCGCCCGTATGTTATTATGGTGGTTGGTGTGAACGGTGTGGGCAAGACCACCACTATCGGCAAGCTGGCCCACATGTATAAGCAGGAGGGGCTCAAGGTGGTGCTTGGCGCGGCTGACACTTTCCGTGCCGCCGCCATTGAGCAGCTTGAGGCTTGGGCGAAGCGCGTGGATGTGCCGGTGATTAAGCAGCAGATGGGCAGTGACCCAGCGTCTGTGGCTTATGACACCCTGCAACACGCCATACACGAACAGGCTGACGTGGTGATTATCGACACCGCTGGCCGCTTGCATAATAAGGTGAGCTTAATGAACGAACTTTCTAAGATTAAGAAAGTTATGGGTAAGTTATTGGACTATGCTCCCAATGACGTTATGCTTGTGCTTGACGGCTCTACAGGCCAGAATGCCTTTGAGCAGGCAAAGCAGTTCTCTCTGGCTACAGAGATCAGTTCACTGGCTATCACCAAACTGGACGGTACTGCTCGCGGTGGCGTAGTGATAGGCATCAGTCACCAGATGCAGATTCCCGTGAAATATATTGGTGTAGGTGAAGGCATTGACGATCTTATGCCATTTGACAAGAGGGCTTTTGTTGACAGTCTCTTCAAAGCCTGATGCAATAGAGGAAATTAAACTCACTTTTGAACTCTCGAACTCTAAATGTCAGTTGTTGATTTGATAACGATGGGTTGCTCAAAGAATCTGGTTGATTCTGAGCGTTTGCTCTATAGGCTCAGGGCAGCAGGATTCCGCGTGTATCATAATCCGCAGCGCATACATCGCGACGTGGCCATTGTTAACACCTGCGGTTTTATCAACGACGCCAAGGAGGAGAGCATCGATATGATACTGCAGCTGGCTGCTCTCAAGGAGCAGGGACGACTTAAGAAAGTTCTGGTGATGGGGTGCCTGTCGGAGAGATTCTACAAGGAGCTTAACAAGGAAATCCCGGGAGTCGACAGATACTATGGTAAGTTTAACTGGAGGCAGATGGTCAGTGACCTTATGCAGGAGAAAGGACTGACCCCGTGTGCCACGCCTGAAGATGCACGCATTATTACCACTCCCCGCCATTATGCCTACATAAAGATTTCCGAGGGCTGCGACCGCCATTGTGCCTATTGCGCCATCCCCCTTATCACTGGCCATCACAAGAGTCGCCCCATGGAGGATGTGCTGAATGAGGTGCAGAATCTTGTGGCTGAAGGCACTCGCGAATTTCAGATTATTGCTCAGGAACTTACTTATTATGGTCTTGATCTCTACGGCGAGCGCAAGATTGCCGAGTTGGTGGAGCGCATGGCAGAGATAAAGGGAGTCAAGTGGATAAGGCTTCACTATGCCTATCCCAACGGTTTTCCTATGGACTTGCTGCGTGTGATGCGAGAGCACGACAATGTGTGCAAGTATTTGGATATTGCATTGCAACATTCCAGCGACGCTGTGCTGCAGCGTATGCACCGCAATATTACTGCCGCTGAGCAGCGTGAGCTTATAGATGCCATACGCCGCGAGGTGCCTGGTATTGCTCTGCGCACTACCTTCATGGTGGGCTATCCGGGTGAGACAGATGAGGATTTCCGCGATCTGCTGGATTTTGTCAGCCATGCACGCTTTGAGCGTATGGGAGCCTTTGCCTACAGCGAGGAAGAGGGCACCAAGGCCGCCGAGTGCTATCCCGATGATGTGCCAGAGCAGGTTAAGCAGCAGCGCCTAGACGAGCTGATGGCCCTACAGCAGGAGATTTCAGAAGAGATAGCAGCTGCCAGGATAGGGCAGGTATTGCCCGTTATGATTGACGGCAGAGAGGATGACTACTATGTCGGCCGCACTGAGTATGACTCTCCCGAAGTGGACGGAGTTGTTTATATTTCCGATCTTGAAGGCCGTCGCCTGCGCAGGGGATGTATATATAATGTAGAGATAACCGATTCCAACGAATTTGACCTCTATGGTGAGTTAAGTGAAAGATAATCAAAGATAAGAGAGTATGAATAACAAGGAATTCATTGCAGATGTGGCAGGCAAGGTGGCCGTTGCTCCATCGCAGTGCCAGAAGATGGTTAACGAACTGGCTGACACGCTGGCCAGTGCACTGGAGCTCGACAATGAGGTCGTGGTGGCCGGACTGGGCAATTTTGAGACCAAGCAGAAGAAAGAGCGGATAATGGTCAACCCCTCCACGGGAAAGAAAATGCTCGTGCCGCCTAAGATTGTGATAAATTTCAAGATGTCGTCCACATATAAGAACAAGATCAACTGATACGGCTATGGCAAAGGGAAAGATTACACTCCAGATGCTGTCAGAGATGATGGCCAACAACAGCGGACGCAGCAAGTCGTCGGTTGAGGCGTTTGTCAGGGTATTCTTCACTACGCTCAAGGATGCCCTGCAGACTGATAATATTGTCAAGATTAAGGGTTTCGGCACCTTCAAGCTCGTGGTCGTCAGTGCGCGTGAGAGTGTCAACGTCAACAATGGCGAGCGCGTAAACATTGCCGGCTACAACAAGATAACCTTTACTCCCGATAAGACTCTCAAGGACCGTATCAATAGGCCGTTTGCTAACTTTGATACTATGGTGCTGGAGGATGAAGATGTCCGTCTGATTGAGGGCATTCCTTCTGACAGGAGTGAGATGGCGGTGGAAGAGCCCGTGACCGTAGAAGAGCCTGCATCAGTTAAGCCGGAAGAGACTCTTGCCACACTGGCGCCTGCCGCATTGGCAGATTTTTCTGAGGCTAAGGAGGAACTCCCGCAGGCTGAGGAGAAGTCGGAAGAGCCTGCTGCTGTTGCCGAGGAGGAGTCTCCCTCTGCTGAGGAGAGCGAGCTGCCCAAGGATGAGCAGAATCCTGCTGACGATGAGCCGGAGCAGGCTGAACCAAAAGCAGAGCCCGCGCAGTCAGACTCTGAGCCGGCTAAGGCGGTAGCTGCAGAGTCTGCCGAGGCAAAGTCCAAGCGCGGTAAGCGCAACGGGGCAATAATTGCCGTCCTGCTTGTCGCATTGCTTGCCGTGGCAGCTTTCCTGCTGATTCCGCGACTTACCGGTGGCGAGGAGCAGAAGGAGACCGAAGCCAACAAGGTTGCCGTTCAGGATTCCATTGCCAAGGCTGCCGCTATGCAGGCCGAGCAGGACTCCGTTGCCCAGCTCAGGCTGGAGGCAGATAAGTATGAGCAGGTGGATGATGGCGACTATGTTATAGTGGGAGTGCAGGCACGCCGCAAGGTTAGGGGTGGACTGACTCTCCAGCGAATGTGTCGCCGAATTTACGGCACCGATGAGTATGTGCCTTACGTCCTTAAGCTGAATAATATGAAATCTCCCAGCGAGGCATGGGCTGGCAGGATAATATCATTCCCCAAACTTGAGAAGAAAGACAGGCTATACGGCAACAATCATTGATGTCCAGTCTGACCAGACTATAAATTCCAAATATTAAACTCTAAACATTATAATATCTATGGCAAAGAAAAGTGCATTACAGATTGCAAGAGCTGCCTACAGCCCCAAGCTTCCGCTCGGACTGCAAGGCAACGTAAGTATCAAGGAGGGTGAGCCCACTCAGAGCGTGGCTGACCAGGAAGAAGTGAAGAAGCTGTTTCCCAACACCTACGGTCTCCCCTTGGTGGAGTTCGTGCCCGGTGAGCAGAAGACATACGCACCGATGAATGTCGGTGTAATCCTTTCCGGCGGTCAGGCTCCCGGCGGCCACAATGTCATCAGCGGTATTTTTGATGGTATCAAGCGTCTCAATCCCGCCAACAAGCTCTACGGATTCCTCCTCGGCCCCGGCGGCCTCGTTGACCACAAGTATATGGAGATTACTGCCGAAATCGTTGATGAGTATCGCAATACCGGCGGCTTCGACATGATCGGCTCTGGCCGTACCAAGCTGGAGCAGGAGGAGCAGTTTGAGAGCGGTATCCAGATTCTGCGCAAGCTCGGCATCAAGGCTCTTGTCATCATCGGCGGCGACGACTCCAACACCAATGCTTGCGTGCTGGCCGAGTACTATGCTGCCAAGAACTACGGCGTGCAGGTGATCGGCTGCCCCAAGACCATCGACGGCGACCTCAAGAATGATCAGATTGAGACATCCTTCGGCTTCGACACCGCCTGCAAGACCTATTCAGAGGTTATCGGCAATATCCAGCGCGATGCCAACTCCGCCAAGAAGTACTGGCACTTCATTAAGCTGATGGGCCGCTCTGCCAGCCATATCGCCCTGGAGTGCGCCCTCGAGGTGCAGCCTAATGTATGCCTCGTTTCTGAGGAGATTCAGGAGAAGGGCCAGTCGCTTGACGATATTGTTACCTATATCGCAGAGGCCGTGACTGAGCGTGCCAAGGACGGCAACAATTTCGGTACGGTTCTTATTCCCGAGGGACTTATTGAGTTCATTCCAGCCGTTAAGCGTCTTATCGCCGAGCTCAACGACGTGCTCTCCTCTGAGGCTTATCTCAAGGCACAGCCTGAGGATAACGTAGCGTGGCTGCTCGATGGCAACCTCACCGCAGAGAATGCCGCCACCCTCGCTTCTCTGCCCGCATCCTTCGCTGCCCAGCTCACCGGTGAGCGCGATCCTCACGGCAATGTGCAGGTTTCCCTTATCGAGACCGAGAAACTGCTCTCGTCAATGGTTGCTGCCAAGCTTGCAGAGTGGAAGGTTGCCGGCAAATTCAATGGTAAGTTCTCCGCCCTCCACCACTTCTTCGGCTATGAGGGCCGCTGCGCCGCCCCGTCCAATTTCGATGCCGACTACTGCTACTCCCTCGGCGTGAGTGCCTCACAGCTTATCGCCAACGGCAAGACTGGCTACATGGCCATTGTGAAGAATACCACCAAGCCCGCGGCAGAGTGGGTGGCTGGCGGTGTGCCCATCACCATGATGCTCAATATGGAGAAGCGCAACGGCCAGATGAAGCCCGTTATCCGCAAGGCCCTCGTGGACCTCAACGGTGCTCCCTTCAAGGCTTTCGCCGCACAGCGCGACGAATGGAAGAAGCAGACGGCCTACGTCTATCCCGGTCCCATCCAGTACTTCGGTCCTTCTGAGGTCTGCGACAAGACTACCGAGACTCTGCGCTACGAGCATCAGTAAGACAACAATCATGACCCGCAGTTACATCTCGTGACTGCGGGTCATGTTCTTTATTAAAACCATAAGGGATAACGCCAGATGGCAAGCAACGCCGATTTTGTGCAATACATAATTGACCAGTGCTCGGATGCCGGTGAGATTGTGGCCAAGAAAATGTTTGGCGATTACGGCATCTATTGCGATGGCAAGATTTTCGGTCTCATCTGTGACAGCTGTTTTTTCCTGAAGCCCACACAGGCTGTCAGGGCGCTTCTGGATGAAGTTGTTCTCCGTCCGCCATACGACGGAGCGAAAGACTATTTCTTCATTGCCGACGTGGATGACCGCGATTACCTCGCGATGCTCGTGCGCGAGACCTGCAAGGCTCTTCCTGCACCCAAGCCCAAGAAATAAGACAAGTACGGAGAGATATGGATTCGGAGATAAGGAGAATGTCGGATTACATCATAAATATAACATATTCTGTGTTTGGATATGAGGAGGCCGGTGAAACTGACTTTGAGATGGAACTCTCCCATAATGATTTTCGCTGGTTGCAAAATGCTGATGATGATGGTGTTTTTCTGAACAACGAATTTATAGCAGAAAACAGGAAGAGTCTTCATCGTAAAATAATTAGGGCCATTAGGAATAACATGGAAGAATTGTCATTGGAGCCTGGCGATGGAATGGTGAAGGTTGTTGTCGGAATTAGTGAGTGGGAAGAATATAACTATAGTGCATCGCATGAGGGCATGTCGTTTATGGCAGAAGACGACATTGAATATTCTGTAATCCTATTAGGCTAAAGATATTACTTGCAACATAACGGCCGAAAGGTGTTGTCCTTCCGGCCGTTGAGCGGTAAACGGGGCTCGAACCCGCGACCCTTAGCTTGGGAAGCTAATGCTCTGCCAACTGAGCTACTACCGCAGTGTATTTTTGTTCCGCAAAATTACAAAGAAATTGGGAATTGGGTGTTAGGAATCATGAATTATTTTCTCTATTCTCTGTTCTCTATTCTCTCTGTTAGCTGCTTTAGCTACTGCGGAGCAGTCTCCAGCTCCTTGAGTTTGTCGCTGAGGTTGAGGCTGAAATATATCCGGTATAGCGGGGCTTGCCAGCGCTCCTTGTCGTTGGGGTGCGCTTTGCGGAATTTCTCCAGGTAGGGCATGGCCTCGGTAAACATGCGGTTGACCTCCTTCTTGCTGTTCTTATATTTCTTTGACGTGGGGTCGGGGGTGATGGTGGCGTCGTAGTCGAGCCCTTTGTTATACCAGCAGAGGCCCAGGTAGTAGTTGCCTTCGATGTTGTCGGGGTCTATGCTCAGCAGGCGATTGGTGTTGGCGATGCACTGATCGTAGGCCTTCATGTTGAATAGGACGATGGTCTGCGCATAGAGGTAGAGGGTGGAGGTGGAGTCGGTGCGCAACAGACTGTCGTTGAGTTGGTAGGCTGCCTTGTAGTCGTGTACGGAGTTATAGTAGTCGGTCAGGCGCGAGAAGAAGAATTCCGACATTCCTTCGGCTCCCGCTTGACTCTTGAGTATTCCCTCCTTCAGCTTGGCCACGTATTGGGCCGTGTCGTGCAGTTGCTCATACGACAGGGCTTCGTATTGCAGCACGTAGTTGATGTTGGCGGTGTCTGCCTCGGCCAGCTCGTGGTGTTTGAACACGCTCTTGTACTGCTTGCTCTCATAGCATGCCGCCATGCTCCAGAAGGCTGCGCGTGCCATCTTTGTCGTGGTGGCAGTGGTGCTGCCTTGCAGCATCGGGGCGTCAGCATTGATGATATACATTGAGAACATGCGGTCGGCTGCTGCCCATTGCTTGTTTTTGATGAAGAATACTCCACCGTTGTATAGGTTTTGATAGTAGGGCATGAGTTCATCCACAATCTTCTTGCGCTTGGCTTTTGCGGCGGCTGAGTCGGCAGCCATCATCAGGCTGTCGCGCTTCAGGGCGAATTCCACTATCTTGCTGCCCGTATTGAAGAATGCCGCGGTGTCGTATTTCTGGTTGAGGTAGAGCTTCATGTTCTCGGCATCGTTGGCCTTGGTCTCGAGGGCTATGGCCAGGTCATATAGCTTAGGGTCGGTGTTGATGGTCGTGTCGGCCAGACACTTGGCTATCTGCTCGCGTCCCTTGGCATAGTTGGAAGTCTTGATGTATCCTTTCAGATTCTTATATTCCTTGCGCACGGCAGAAGAGCCGCTGATGTTCATCAGCAGCATGATAAGTGCGAGTATAATTGTTTGGCGCTTCAATGCTTAATTCTCAATTGCTTAGTTGTCAGAAATTCCAGCCCGACGGGTTGCCAGATTGCGAAATGGTAATTTGCCAAATTGTGAAGTGATTTCACTTTCCCACCGAGGTGTCTTCAATTTTCTGTATGTTTCCCGTGACGGGACTAAACCATATATGGCATGTTGCTCTGCGGTTGAATAGGTCGTCGGTCAGATATTCTTCGTGGCCGAACTGAGCAATGGGTATCTGGCTTTTAATGAGTGTGGTGCCCATGAAGCTGATTTCCATCTCTGCCTGGGAGGGTACGTTGTAGTAGACTACGCGGTCAATGAGGCGCTTGTCGGTAATCTCTGTCTTGCCTTCTGCCACGGTCTTCTTATTGAGCACGGTGATGTAAATGGGCTCTCCGCTGAGGTTGTCCTTGTCCACCAGTCCGTGCTGGTCTGAGAATCGGGCGATCACCTCTTTGTCCTTCGCGATAGAGGGGACATAAGTGAGCACCCATGTCTTCGTCTCGGTGTCGGCATAGCCCTTGAAGAGCTGCATCAGTGCGTGCTCCTGTTCATCGAGCTTCTGCAGCATCAGTTTTAGCTGTTCGCCATCCTTGGGCATATAGTCGGCCTCGCCCTTGGTTAGTTCGCTGCGGCTCTCGCGGATGTTGTAGATCTCGGCGGCGGTCAGCTCAGCCATCTTCAGTTCGCTGCCGGCGGAGAGTATTTCCTCGTTGAAGAAGTCGCGGCTGTTGACCTTGCCTGTGGTGGACGAGTTGAGCAGTTCCAACGCCGCTTCCTTGGGTTGCTCGGACTGGGCGTTGATGGAGAGCAGGATGCCGTCTTCAGTGAGCGAGCATAGTGGGGCAGAGGTGTTCTTCTTGAGCATCACTATGTGGGCCTTGGCGGTGTCGGGTTCTCCGCATGCCACCATCTGAACCTTGTCAATCTTCCACTGTGTCTGCTCCTTCTGTGCGGCATCGTTGAGCCGCAGCATGCGCTGGGCATAGTTGTGAAAATCGCCAGGGTGGACAGTAGTGCGAGTGGCTGTCACAGCTATCTTGAGCGCCGTTTGCGGCAGGTAGTAAACCACCCCGTCGGTGGTTACTCCAGGGCGGTAAGACAAGACCGTGGTCTGTGCATGAAGAGAGCCTACCCCCAGCCCCTCCCAAAGGGAAGGGAGCAAGAATGAAAGAATGAAAGAAACGAATACCTTTTTCATATAATGTTTAATGTTCCGTGTTCAATGTTTTAAACGCCTGTGGCAGGTGGGCGGTGATGTCGGAGGCCGTCATGGCCCATGGCGTAAGTTGCCCGGCGGCTATGTCGCCTGCCTTTCCATGGAGCCATACTCCCAGGCGGCAGGCCTGCTCAGGTCCGTAGCCTTGGGCGAGCAGCGACAGGATGATGCCCGTAAGCACATCGCCGCTTCCGGCGGTGGCCATTCCGCTATTGCCGGTTGTGTTGACGAAGCGTGTGCCTTGCGGAGTGCATACGGTGGTGCGGTGTCCCTTTATCACTATATATAAGGAGTGTTGCACTGCGCACTCGTTGGCAGCTTCTACGGGTTCCACGTCCTTCAGCCCTATGGAGGCGGCCAGTCGGCGCCACTCGCCGAGGTGAGGTGTGAGTATTGTGCCTTTGGGTGGAAGCGTGGGCCAGTCATCGCGTCCGGCAATGAAGTTGAGGGCGTCGGCATCCATCACCAGCCTGCCGGGCTGCGCCTTAAGCACATCCTGCATCATAGTCAGACAGTGCTTTCCCTGGCCGAGTCCCGGGCCAATGGCTACGGCATCGTATTCTACAAGGCTGACAGGCACCTTGGTAAGCACCACGGCTTCAGGCACCGCCACTTGCAGTATTGGCACATTGATCCCGGCGCTGCATACAGAGAGCTTGCCCATGCCGCTGCGCAGGGCTGCCCGTGCGCTGAGTACGGCAGCTCCAGCCATGCCTTCACTGCCCGCCACTAGCAGTCCGTGGCCGAAGGTGCCCTTATGGCCTTCCGGGTCGCGGGGCATCAGCAGCGACTTGGCCGCAGCGTCAGTGGTCAGTAAGCTTTCTGCCTGTTTCATGCTGCGAAGTTAGCGAAAAAAAGTGAAAGTGAATGTGATTAGCGGGAGTGAATGCAATTTGTTAACATTAAATAATACATTGGTTACTTTGCAACCGCGTTTCTCCGCCATAACATAAAGCAATCTTTCTGTCTATGGCTTAATCGAAACGTTCACTCCAACTTTTCACATTCACTTTCACATTCATTTTCGCACACCCCATGTATTGAGCTGCTACTCAAACACCAGTTCTTCCTTCTTGGCTTTGTGGGTGATGTGGATTATGCCGTCGGGACTCTTGGCTGTGTTCTCATCAAGGATGTAGTCGCTTATGCCGTCCTCCACGTAGGTCTGGATGGCTCGCTTTAGCGGGCGGGCGCCATACTTCTTGTCGTAAGACTTGTCGATGAGGAATTCCTTGGCCTTCTTGTCTATCTCCAGAGTGTAGCCCAGGGCTGCGAGCCGCAGGTTGAGCATGCCGAGCTCATTGTCGATAATCTTGCCAATGGCTTCGCGGTTCAACTGGTCAAAGAGTATGATGTCGTCGATGCGGTTGATGAACTCGGGGGCAAACTGCTTGTTGAGTTCCTTCATGATGATACGCTCGGCGTAGGCCTTCATGTCCTCGGCGCTCTGTGAGCTGAAGCCTATGGCGTTGCCGAAGTCCTGCAGGTTGCGTGAGCCTACGTTGGAGGTGAGTATGATTATCGTGTTGCGGAAGTCCACGGTCACTCCGTTGCTGTCGGTAAGGCGGCCTTCGTCCATCACTTGCAGCAGCAGGTTGAAAACATCCTTGTTGGCCTTTTCTATCTCGTCGAGCAGCACGATGGAGTAGGGGCGGCGCCTGACTTTCTCCGTCAGCTGGCCGCCTTCCTCATAGCCCACGTATCCCGGAGGAGCGCCCACCAGTCGGCTGGTGGTGAACTTCTCCATATATTCGCTCATGTCGATGCGGATGAGGGCCTCCTCGGTGCCGAACATGTATTCAGCAAGCTTTTTGGCCAGGAATGTCTTGCCCACGCCCGTTGGGCCGAGGAACATAAATGTGCCTATGGGCTTGTTGGGGTCGCGCAGTCCTATGCGGTTGCGGGTGATAGCCTTGATGAGTTTCTCTATGGCTTTGTCCTGCGCAATGATGGTATGCGACAGGTCGGTCTTGAGCTCGCGCAGCTTGATGTTCTCGGCTTGCGCCATCTTGTGAACGGGCACTCCGCTCATGATGCTCACCACCTGCTCCACGTCCTTCTCGTCCACCTCCGAGGGGTTTTCCTTGAGGCTGAGCAGCCACTCGGTCTTCTTCTGCGTGAAGGTGCCCTTGAGCAGACTCATCTGCTGGCGCAGCTTGGTGGCTTCGCTGAATTTCTTCTGCTCGGCCATGTGCATCTGCTCGGTATGGAGTTGGTCTATCTCTTTCTCCATCTTCTTGAGCTCGGCGGGCATCTCCACGTCGAAGAGGTGCTTGCGTGAGCCTGCCTCGTCGAGGGCGTCAATGGCCTTGTCGGGCAGCTTGCGGTCGGAGATGTAGCGCTCCGTCAGCTTGACGCAGGCTTCCAGCGCCTTGTCGGAGTATTTCACGTTGTGGTGGGCCTCGTAGTTGTCCTTGATATTGTTGAGAATCTCCAAGGTGTCCTCCATGCTTGTGGGGTTGATCATCACCTTCTGGAACCGGCGCTCCAGTGCGCCGTCTTTCTCGATAGTCTTGCGGTACTCGTCCACCGTGGTGGCGCCGATGCACTGCAGCTGTCCCCTCGACAGGGCGGGCTTGAGTATGTTGGCGGCATCCATGGTGCCGGCTGCAGAGCCGGCGCCCACAATGGTGTGGATCTCGTCGATGAAGAGTATAACCTCGGGGTGCTCCTTCAGTTCCTTCATGATGCCCTGCATGCGTTCCTCAAACTGGCCGCGGTACTTGGTGCCGGCCACTACGCCCGGCATGTCGAGGGCTATGAGGCGCTTGTCGAGCAGCGTGACGGGCACCTCGTTCTTCACTATGCGCTGGGCCAGACCCTCCACGATGGCAGTCTTGCCCACACCGGCCTCGCCGATGAGCACGGGGTTGTTCTTCTTGCGGCGGCACAGTATCTGGGCCACGCGCTCTATTTCGTTCTTGCGTCCTACCACGGGGTCCAGCTTGCCCTTGAGGGCGAGGGCCGTGAAGTCGGTGCCAAACTTGGTGAGAAACTGCAGGGGCTTCTTGCCAGCCTTGCCCTTGGCCTTCTTGCCATTGGCGGTGGCATACTCTTCGGCATAGGAGAGGTCATCCTCTTCGTCGTCCTCTTCGTTGCCATTGTCAGCCTCGTAGTCGTCGGCAGTGTGCGACGTGTTCTCAAAGCGCAGCTCGTTGGAGCTCCAGCTGTCGGGAGCATCTTGGTTGGAGGTGCTATCATCCTCGGCAGCGTCATCCACATGATACAGCTCGCGCAGATGGTCGCGCAGCTGGTCGTAGTTGAGGCCGGCTTCGGCCAGGGTCTTGGCCACGAAGGTGCTGCGTCCCCTCAGCAGGGCGAGCAGCAGGTGGGTGGACATTACCTTGTTGCAGTTTACCACCGATGCCTCCGTCATGCTGTTCTGCAGGGCAGCCCCAGCCACGGAGTCAAGGGAGATGGCGCCGTTGGGCATATCGAAGGGCAGCATCTCCATCTTGTCGTAGGTCTTTATCTTGTTGTGCATCAGCACACGCAGGGCCTCCACGTCCTTGAAGTGGCGGCACAGTATCTCGTAGGAGTCGTTGTTGGGCTCACGCAGCATTCCCAGTATGAAGTGCTCAGCTCTGATGAGCTTATCGCCGGTGCGCATGGCCTCGGCGCGGCTATTTATCAGCACACGCTTGAATTCAGCGGAATAAAGTTTGTTCATTTCGTTTAGATAGAATGGTGTGTGTTTTATAATTTTTATCAGCTTTTCCCCCACAATGCAAGAACTATGCCAACTCGCCGAGCGTCACGTTAAAAAATTCGAGCAGTCCCTGCCACAGAGAGAAAATCTCGCTCTTGCGTGCGCGAACATTGTTTTATTGTTTTGCGTAGCGGACTTAAGAGAAAATAATCGCGAGGGCAGAAGATATTGTCGCGAGGATATGATTTTTCATTGCGAGAAGAAAAAATCTAATCGCGCTGAGATAGTCAGTTTCGGCGCGATTAGATTTGACTTCGGCGCGATTAGATTTCGTTTCGGCGCGATTAGATTTTTTGCTTCGACGGGCTCAGCATAGATTGTTGACGGCAGGTGATTTTTGCTGAATATTATGCTGATATATTACAGCGGGCAGGCTCTCTGCTGTGGGAAAGCCTGCCCGCTATATGCAGCTGCAATATGTGGCTGCTTACTTCTTTCCGTGTACCTCGTTGGAAACGGAGAGCTTCTTGCGACCTTTGGCGCGGCGCATGGCAAGCACGCGGCGACCATTCTTGGTGGACATGCGCTGGCGGAAGCCGTGCTTATTGTTGCGCTTTCTGTTGTGGGGCTGGAATGTTCTTTTCATCTTTGTATGTCTTTTTTCAGTTTTTTGCTCAAATTGCGGCTGCGAAGTTAAGCATTTTTTTGTTAATGGCCGTTATTGAAAGGCAAAAAATGTGGCGCTATGTGATTTTTTTGTAGAAAGATGCTGTTTTTGGCTGCCAATCGGGGGTGTTGTAAGATATTTTTTGTAACTTCGCGCCAATAACGAGTCTACTTCCAGACCAACAACTCTTGAACATTTTTAACAAAACAATAAACTACAACTATGATTAAGTCACAGGACATTAAGAAAGGTACCTGCATCCGCCTGGATGGCAAGCTGTACTTCTGCATCGACTTCCTGCATGTTAAGCCGGGAAAAGGTAACACCATCATGCGCACCACCCTGAAGGACGTGGTCAGCGGCAATGTGCTGGAGCGCCGCTTCAATATCGGTGAGGCTCTGGAGGATGTACGCGTGGAGCGCCGCCCCTTCCAGTTCAGCTATGCCGAGGGCGAGGAGCTGCACTTCCTCAATCAGGAGACATGGGACGACGTGGTGATTGCCCGCGACATGATTACCGGCGTGGACTATATGAAGGAGTCTGACATCGTTGACGTGGTTAGCGATGCTGACACCGAGACGATCCTCTATGCTGAGATGCCGGTGAAGACCGTGCTGAAGATTACCTACACCGAGCCTGGCGAGAAGGGCAACACTGCCACCAACGCCACTAAGCCCGCTACCGTGGAGACCGGTGCCACCGTGCGCGTACCTCTGTTTATCAACGAGGGCGAGCTCATCGAGGTGGACACCCGCGACGGCTCCTACGTTAACCGCGCAAAGTAAAAAACCATACTGAAAGAAATTTGCATCTCTGCCTGGCGGCAGGGAATGAAAATTTCTTTCGTTTATTTTATTTAAACCATGAAACTTAACGGACGACGCGAAAGCTCAAATGTGGATGACCGCCGTGGCATGAGCGGCATGCAAAAGGCCGGCATCGGCGGACTGGGCGGCATACTGATTGCCGTGGTTATGATGCTGCTGAGCGGCGGCGATCTGGGCAGCCTTATCTCTTCGGTTGACCTGGGCAGCCTCACCAGCGGAGCACAGGAGCAGACCACTCCCCAGCGGGAGTTCACTCCCGAGGAGCAGGAGCTGGCCAAATTCTCCCGCCAGATCCTGGCCGGAACGGAGGATGTATGGACAGAGGTGTTTAAGCAGATGGGCAAGACCTACACACCGCCCAAGATGGTGCTCTACACCGGCAGCGTGCAGACACGCTGCGGCAACGGCATGTCGAGCATGGGCCCCTTCTATTGCTCGGGTGACCAGTGCCTGTACATCGACCTCTCGTTCTTCACCTCGATGAAGCGGCAGCTGGGTGCTGACGGCGACTTTGCCTACGCCTATGTGATCGCCCACGAGGTGGGCCACCACGTGGAGTACCTGCTCGGCATCCTCGGGCAGGCTCACCAGCAGATGAGCAAGATGAACAAGACTGATGCCAACCGCATCAGCGTGCGCCTGGAGCTGCTGGCCGACTTCTATGCCGGCGTCTGGGCTCACCACGACAATAAGATGTTCGGCTCGCTGGAAGACGGCGACCTGGAGGAGGCCATACGTTGCGCCGAGGTGATTGGCGACAACTACCTGCAGGAGAAGGCGCAGGGCTACTCGCAGCCCGAGACTTTCACCCACGGCACCTCTGCGCAGCGCATGAAATGGCTTAAGCTGGGGCTCAGCACCGGCGACATGAGACGCGGCAACACCTTCCAGATGAGCGACAGCCAGCTGTAATTATATGAAAAAACTATTACTATCAGTGGCAGCGATGACAATTGTCACCGCTGCCACTGCTCAGAAAACACTGGTGCTCTACTACTCGGAGACAGGCACATAGACAATCTCATCAGACACACGAACTAAGAGTCCACATACATTATGATACGTACTATCCTATTCATACTACTGATTTTGATGTTCTTCATGCTTGTCTTTTCCTGAATCGGGTATTTGCCAATTTAATCAAGCTCCACCTAGTTTTCCATAACCACCAAGGCTGTGGCAGAGGAACTGCAGTCGCAGCTTGGCGCCGGATGCCAAGCCGGAGTTTACCGAAGTAGTTAGATAAATAAGGTATTGTTATGAAAAAGAAAACTGTCAACTCAATCCTTGCGCGGGTAGCCATGACGCTGCTCATGATGCTGCTCACAACTGCAACTGTACGGGCGATGCAGATTTTCGTCATAGATCATACAGGTAAGACCATTACTCTTGACGTGAATCCAGGTGATGCCATCTACAAAGTGAAGGATAAGATTCTGGACAAAGAGGGTTACACACGTGACCGTCAGCACCTCATCTTTGCCGATCAAGAGTTGGATGATGGGCATACATTGGCAGAATACAACATCCAAGAGGAATCGACGCTTCACCTCGTTCTCAGGCGCAATGTAACCGTAAACAACGCATGGACAGACCTCACGCTGCTCTATGGCGATGTGCTGTCAGGCTCGACAAACGGCACGGTGACTATTGCCGACGGCGCAAGCATCACGCTCAACGATGCCACCATCAGCAACGGCATTGTCTGCGAAGGCTCGGCTATCATTACCCTTGCCGGCACGAATAGAGTGACGGTAACACACTATGCGGCTGGCATACGGGTTGGTGGCTCCGGCACGACGCTCACTATCCGTGGTGACGGCTCGCTGAATGTAACAGGTGGAAAAGAATCCGCTGGCATCGGGCTGGATGAAACTTACAACGTAGATGTCACGGGCGGAGATATAGTTATTGAAGGCGGAGATATCACCGCGACCGGCGGCTTGTTAACTGTTGGGAATGATTATGAATACGGAGGCGCAGGCATTGGTACAGGATACATTTATGCCGGTGGTTCCAATTCCAAAACCGCAAGGATAGGAAACATCACCATCAAGGGCGGCTCGGTGACGGCGATAGGATATACGGGCATCGGAAAGGGCGATGTTGGTGACGGCTGCCAGGCCGAAATAGGAACAGTGACGATATATGACACCATTGATAGAGTTGTCGCGTCGGGGAGTGGCATCAATGGAGGAATCGGCGCGGTCACCTATATGCATAATATGACCGACGTAACGATGAGAAGTTCCGATTTCTTTATGTTTGAAAACAGTTTCGACGGTGACATTCTAACAGGTGCTATCATGACCAAAACAATCCAGCCGAAAGTTACCAACTTTGATGACTATACGGCTTATACCGTATTAAACGACGCGTTTGTTCCCACCGCTATCTACACCAAGATCCTCGGCTCGGAGCGCGTGGGCAAGCACCAAGCGTGGATGGTACCGTTCGACTATACCATTACGACTGCCGACGAGGCAAAGTTCACTTTCTATAAGATAAACATGATTGCCAACTCGCCGTCGCCGAGCGTGGAGGCATCGGACGAAGTATGGGTGTTCCTGACGAAGCTCAATGCCGGCGATGTATTGCACGCCAATATGCCCTACGTCTATAAGCCGAAGGAAGCAGTGACGGATTATCCATTTACATCAACCGATGTTACGCTGAAGGCAAAGAACACAGACGTGCTGGCCAAGACAGAGACGCTGGAGGACATCTATTCCTTCTATGGCACATACGAGAACACCACGCCCGCGGCCAGCGATCCGTTCTACTACGTAGGCATTGACGGCAACCTGAGCCTCGGCAACAATGGTGCAGTAACTGTGGGTCCCTACCGCTGGATAGTGCGCAAGACCAGCAAGAACGGCGGTACTTCTTCCTACTCTCCCAAGATGCATTTCTTCGACCCGGAGGAGGACGACCCGACAGGAGTGGCCTCTTTTGCCAACGAAAACCAAAACGAAAACCAAAACGAAAATCAAAACTGTTTCGATTTGGCTGGACGTAAGGTGAAGGCTCTCCAGAAGGGCGGCATCTACATCGTGAACGGGCGTAAGGTCTTCATCAAGTAAACGGAGGGCAGCGAGATGAAGCAAGTATATCATAAGCCTGTGCTGTTGGCAGTGAAGATTCAGCCGTCTGCCATCATCTGCGCCAGCGACTGGGATACGATGAACCCCGGTCAGCCCAATCAGCCTGCCGGCTCCCGCCGCTTTGGAGGCTTTGCGTGGGACGACGTGGAGTATGACGAAGAATAGTTTGGCTACGACTCTTGAGACTGTACTGAGATAGTGTAATCCCGATGCGAGAAATGTTTATCGCATCGGGATGTCTTATTAATGCTGTCCGGTAAAAGTAGTTACCAACGTCTTTAAGAAGCTTGCTGTCTAATTTTTCAGTTCATATAAAGGAGTAGGGCTTACTTCTTGTATACGTTGCTTGTGTTATGATTATTTCATTTGCCTCGCTGCCAACTGAAGTTACTCTCATACGCCCCCGTCGGTCATAGTTACTTTCATACGCCCCCGTCTGCGTCGCAAGCTCCGCAGCCACCCCCTCGCTCCGCGAGGAAATTCATTTCTATTTCCCCAGAGGGGACCCCGCTTAGAGGGGGAGCCGTCTCCTTGACATTTTACGCCTGCTAACAGAAGAATGGCGTGTCAGCTCTCCCTCTAAGATAGAGGGAGTACCCCGAAGGGGGGGAGGGCGTATGAAAGTAACTTTTACCAGACAGCAATATTTTGTTATAAATATTTGCAGGTACGCTATTTGTTGGTTTGGTGGCAACAGATGTGTTACCATATTGCATATTACTACCTAATATTGTGATATTGAGTGAGGGAATAGAAATTTCCGACCTTTTGTCTTTGTCTAATGGTCGTTTTGTATTAATTTCGCAACATAAATCTATTTTTGCTTATGTCAGCAGACAAAGACAAGGAATTTCTCGGCACTGAATCCGCTCCTGTCTCTGCAAAGGAGACTAAGGACGGTAAGTCTGCGAAGACTAATAAGAAAAAGTATCCGCTGTGGAAGAATGTGCTGGCAATGATGATAGTCTTGGCTGTCTTCATTGCTTGCGCATATTGGGCCAGCATTCTCTATACCCGCCACGGCAAGGAGGTGGCAGTGCCCAACCTGAACGGCCTTACCGTCAGGCAGGCCATGGAGCGACTGGATGCCCTGGAGCTGTATGGCGAGATTCGCGACTCCATCTACAATCGCGACATTGCTCCCGGTCTGGTGTGCGGACAGACTATCAATGCCGGCAACAAGGTAAAGATAGGACGAACCATCGGCCTGACCGTCAACTCTGATCATGCTCCCACACTGGTGCTGCCTGATGTGGCGGACAACATGTCCTACCGTGAGGCTACTGCCAAGCTTCGCTCCATGGGCTTTACACTCGGCGAGCCGGAGTATATTGACGGCGAGAAGGATTGGGTTTACTCTGTGAGGTATAAGGGCTGCAACGTGTCGGTGGGTACCCGAATTGATATCAATGAGCCCATACGCCTGGTGGTTGGCAACGGTCACTATATGATGGATGAACTGGAGTTTGATGAAACCTACGGCGACACAATCGGTGCCATTGCTGGAGACATACTGGAGATATTCTAGGAGTTAGGAATTAAGAGTTAGGAGTGAGGAGTGAGGAGTTAGGAAGATGACAGGACAGGCACAGGACATATTGCTTGAAGGCACGGTAGAGTCGGAGAGGTGTGGATGTTCCAATCTCTCTGAAAGTCTTGACATTCTTGATAATTCTGAAAACTCCGAGGTTTCTGAGCTCTTTGAACACTTCCGTGTGGTGGCCGACAAGGGACAGAGCCTGCTAAGGGTTGACAAGTTTCTGATTGAGCACTTGCAGGATGTCTCACGTAACCGCATACAGAAGGCAGCAGAGGCGGGCTTCATCCACGTCAACGGCAAGCCTGTAAAAAGTAACTATAAGGTTAAGCCTCTCGACATAGTGAGCGTGATGCTCGACCGCCCGCGCTATGAGACGACCATTGAGCCGGAGGATATTCCGCTCGATGTGGTGTATGAGGATGATGCCCTGCTTGTGGTGAATAAGCCTGCGGGTCTGGTGGTGCACCCTGGATGCGGCAATTATACCGGTACCTTGGTTAATGCACTGGCTTGGCATCTGAAGGATAACAGCGATTTCGACGCCAATGACCCGGAGGTGGGACTGGTGCACCGCATAGACAAGGATACCAGCGGACTGCTGGTCATTGCCAAGACGGCTGTGGCCAAGACTAAGCTGGGAGTGCAGTTCTTCAACAAGACGACATCGCGCCTGTACAATGCTCTGGTGTGGGGTGACTTCGACGAGATGACGGGCCGTATAGAGGGCAATATCGGCCGCGATCCAAAGGACAGGCTCAAGATGGCAGTCTTCGACCCACGCTCAGACCAGGGCAAGAATGCCGTGACACACTGGAGAGTGCTGCGTCGATATGGCTTCGTTACCCTTGTGGAGTGCCGCCTTGAGACTGGACGCACCCATCAGATCAGAGCGCACATGAAGCATATCGGTCACCCGCTATTCAACGATGAACGGTATGGCGGCGACCAGATACTAAGAGGAACACGCGAGAGCAGTTATACCCAATTTGTGAAGCGCTGCTTCGAAGCGTGTCCCAGACAGGCACTCCACGCTAAGACGCTTGGCTTTGAGCATCCTGTCACGAAGGAGCAGATGCACTTCGATTCGCCGTGGGCGCCCGACTTCCAACAGCTCATCGACCTTTGGGAAGAATTTGCCAAAAGGAGTTAGGAGTAAAGGAAGGATATACAAACAAACATAACATCTAATAATATTAGAATTGATGAAAAAGATAATAGCAATAGTAGCCGGCGGCGACAGCTCGGAGCACGACGTGTCGTTACGCAGCGCTCAGGGTATATACTCTTTTATAGACAAGGACGTTTATGATTGCTACATAATTGAGCTTAGCGGCCTTCGCTGGGAAGCCGTCTTGCCCGATGGCACCCGTACAGCTGTGGACCGTAATGATTTCTCCTTCCTCTGCGGCGGTACAAAGATCAAGCCTGACTTCGCCTACATCACTATTCATGGCACCCCTGGCGAGAATGGCATATTGCAAGGATACTTTGACCTTATACGCCTGCCTTACTCCACCAGTGGCGTGCTGATAGAGGCGCTGACCTTCAACAAGTTTGCACTTAACAATTTCCTGCGCTCTTTCGGAGTGACAGTGGCAGAGAGCATACTCATCCGCAAGGGGCAGGAGCAGGCCGTGAGCGATGCAGACATTATTGACAAGGTTGGACTGCCATGCTTTGTCAAGCCCGCTGACGACGGCAGCAGCTTCGGCGTAACCAAGGTGAAGAAGATAGAGGAGCTCCGTCCGGCGCTCAAGGTTGCCTTTGCTGAGGATAATGACGTGATGGTAGAGTCGTTTATTGACGGCACGGAAATCACCTGTGGCTGTTATAAGACCAAGAAGGGCAGCTATGTGTTCCCTATAACTGAGGTGGTTACCACTCAGGAGTTTTTTGACTATGATGCCAAGTACAACGGTAAGGTGGATGAGATAACCCCCGCACGTATAGACCCCTCCACTGCCGATCGCGTAAGCAAATTGACCTCGGCCATCTATGACATCCTTGGCTGCCGTGGCATTATCCGCGTGGACTACATCCTCACGGGCTCCAAGGGCAAGGAAACCATCAACATGCTGGAGGTCAACACTACCCCCGGTATGACGGCCACCAGCTTCATTCCCCAGCAGATACGTGCAGCCGGCCGTGATCCCGGCGATGTGATAGCAGAGATAATAGAAGACTCTTTCAACGCCTAATGATATGACAGATAAATTCAGTGATATCCGGCCTTACACAGCCGAGGAGCTGCCAGCAGTGATTGAGGAGCTGATAGCAGACCCACACTTTTGCGAAGTGATAGGCACTGTCTTTCCACAGATGCCCTTTGAGACCTTTGCTGCCAAAGCCAGGAGTTGTCGCACCTCGCTTGATTTCCAGAAAGCCTTCTGCTACCCCTTTCTTAAGCAGCTTGCTGCCGAGAAGAGCAAGGGCGTAAGCATGGATAGCAGTGCCGTCGACAAGACCGGCAACTACACATTTATAAGCAATCATCGCGACATTGTGCTAGACAGTGCGTTCCTCAGCGTGCTGCTGCTGGATAACGGTTTTAGCAATACCACTGAGATAGCCATTGGTGACAATCTGCTTATCTATCCATGGATAGAGAAGCTGGTGAGGGTGAACAAATCGTTCATCGTACATCGCGGCCTCACTATCCGCCAGCAGTTAGCCTCCAGTATTCAGATAAGCGGCTATATGCACTATGCCATCCAGCAGAAGAAAGAAAATGTTTGGATAGCACAGCGCCAGGGTAGGGCCAAGGATTCCAACGATATCACCCAGCGCAGTGTGATAAAGATGTTTGGCATGGGCGGCGAGGGCACACTGATAGAGCGCCTGCAGCAACTCAACCTTGTGCCTACGGCCATAAGTTATGAATATGATCCCTGCGACTATCTAAAAGCAAAGGAAATGCAGCAGAAGCGTGACAATCCCGATTTCCGTAAGGCGCCTAATGATGATCTGATCAACATGCGCACCGGTATCTTCGGATGGAAGGGGGAGGTACACTATAAGGCAGCGCCATGTCTCAACGAGTGGCTTTCCACACTCGATCCCAACACACCCAACAACGATATCTTCCTCCTGCTGCGTGATAAGATTAACGAGGAGATACATCGTAACTACAAGCTATTTCCGAGCAACTACATTGCTGCAGAAATGCTCAGACAGCTTGGGGTTAGAAATGAGGAGATAGACTATGACCCTGCCAATGCTGAATTCACTGCCCACTATACACCTGCTCAGTGTGCAGAATTCGAGAAATATCTTAGTCAGCGCATAGCTCTGGTGGATCTTGACAACCCCGATACGGACTATCTCCGCCGTGAGATACTGCTCATGTATGCCAATCCCCTCTACAATTACTACAAGGCTACAGGTGAGAAATAGATTGATTATATTGTTGTCAGTCATCACGCTAGCACTGCTATGTTCCTGTTCTGATGATGACTCATGGGCGCCAGCTTACATTACAGATTTCGCAGAAATCCGTACTGATGACAGTGGGGCAGCGATAGCCATGACGTTAGACGACGGCACCACCTATGAGCAATCGGGAGCAACCACCAGTGGGACATTAAACCTTAATTCTCAAACCTTGAATATCCAAGGACTAAAGCCTGACACCCTTTACAGAGCAATTTGTCTTTATAGCCTGCAAGGCAAAGCGGCAACTCTTTATAGTCTCTCATTGGCATTTGCCCCTGAACCACAGAGTCATATGGATGATATTAAAATGGATCCTTGCACCATACAGTCTATTTGGCGTGGCGGTGATTACATCAATGCCCGAATGCTTGTGCAAGGTCAGGACCAGTCGCACATTGTGGCTTTTATTGACAAGGGAATAGAAGACAGAGAGACTGGATATAAACAGCTAACACTCTATTTGCACCATGACCAGAATGGTGATGCAGAGGCATTTACTCGCATCGTCTATCTGTCTTGTCCGCTGCGTGGATATGCAGATGATTTGGTAAAGGGTCGCGACTCTGTTGCCTTTGTGGTAAATCAAGAGGGAAAAGGCCTCACAACATTTATGCTTCCTTATTGAAGCATGTGCCGTGGAGGGTGCCAACCCTTTTTTCCTATTGTTTAGGTACTGCCGCCAGGAAGTCAAGTGGCTCCGTCCCTGAGTTGATTAGACTGTGGGAATGCCCCTCGGGACAGTAGTTGCATTGACCTGCATGGATAGGGGTTGGAGTACCGTCGTCAATAAGTGTTCCTTCGCCGCTTGTAATGAAGATAAATTCACAACTGCCTTCGTGGGTGTGCAGTCCGATGCTTGCTCCGGGCACAAGGCGTGCCTGTATGATGCGGGTTGTGCCGTCCCAGTACATTTTTGCTTCCATGTGTTTTTCGCCGCCCTTGAAATTTTCAAGCACGGTGGTTGGCATAGTCTTGAAATCGATAATCATTGTGGTATATTTTCTTTGTGTTGATTGCTAATAAGTTCCTCTGTCTCGGCAATGGCTTCGCTGTGACCATTGAGTGCAGCAAACGGGGCAAACTGCGCTGCTCGTTCGCTGATGGGCATATGCGGATGATGGTCAGACACGTGATGGGGTAAGTTGATAATATCGCTGTAGTCAGATTCCATGGTTTTGCGAGTGTTAAGCGGTTTAATTGTCAATAGCTCTGATTGTCAAATTAACTTAGGCCTTGTGACCGCCAATTTGTTGATTTCGGTCGCGTGCAGTGGCACTTTTGTTGAAGCTGATGCCGCTGAGAATGGAATTTTTGCCAAATTGCCTTTGGATGTCAAGCATGGCTTGCTGCAGTTTGTCTTCTTTCTTATCTGTTTTGTTAGTATTTTTCACAGCCTGAATATTGTCGGCGTTGTTGTCAAAGAGATCCAGTTGCACTGCAGTGCTTGTTTGGTTCTGTTGGCTAACGACGTCACCAGCCACCACATTGAGTCGACGTATGAGCAGGGAAGGATTGACCGTCTTGTCAAAGAGACTGACAGTGACAGTAGCAATAATATTTGCAAATGCGGTCGGCGGAGTGAGTGGCAATGTGCCCCCATCGCTTTTTGGCACTCTACGTCCATAGTGGTCAATTTGTATTTTTCCTTTGTATTTTTCTTTAGTATTAGTCTGATGCAGACTTTCTACGTCATATCCAATATAGAGTCCTATTTTATTTGCCAATAGACCTTTGGCTGTCAGTTCGAGGGATATACCTCTGGCCATTTCTTCCACAACTACTCTGGCCTCTTTCGCAGTATATGGTTCGGTCAGCACTTGTCCGTGGCTGAGGGAGTGGGTGTCAGGCCGAAAAGCTTTGATGGCATCCATTGTGCATGGTTCCCATCCCCAGGCATGGTCGATGAGTAGTTCGGCATTCACGCCAAATAGTTTATACAGCAAATCTTCATCAATCAATGACAGGCGAGCTATTTTGCCCATAGTGTCTATGCCGTAGGGAGCGAGTCTTTGTGCTATGCCGCGTCCCACTCTCCAGAAATCTGTGATTGGGCGGTGATTCCACAATAGCCTGCGATATTTCATTTCGTCCAGTTCTGCTATGCGAACCCCGTCCTTATCGGCAGGGATATGCTTGGCTACTATGTCCATGGCAACCTTGCAAAGGTAGAGATTGGAGCCAATGCCTGCCGTGGCGGTGATACCTGTATTTGCAAGCACATCACGGATAATCCTGACAGCCAGTTGGTGGGCAGTCAATTTGTATAGCTTTAGGTACTCCGTTACATCCATCAGTACCTCGTCAATGCTGTAAACATGGATATCTTCAGGGGCGATGTACTTGAGATATATACTATGTACGCGCGTACTATATTTTATATACAATGACATCCGAGGCGGAGCCACGAGATAGTCAATAGCCCAATCAGGATGTTGTTCTAACTCGATAGCGTCGGTGGATTTTGTGGGTGGTCGTCCATTAGTTTGCAGACGTCGGAGATTGATGTCTGCTACTTTCTGCACGACCTCAAATAGGCGTGGCCTACCACCTATACCATAAGCCTTTAACGACGGAGTTACGGCTAGACAAATGGTTTTGTCAGTTCGGCTTTTGTCTGCCACGACAAGATTTGTAGTAAGAGGATTGAGTCCTCTCTCTACACACTCAACAGAGGCATAGAAGCTTTTCAAATCGATGGCTATATATGTGCGTTGAGGTTCATTCATGGTGCAAATATACTCATTATTTGCTATTTTATGAAAAAAAAGAATTAACTTCGCCACATGAATGTTAACAGTCTTTGAAAATGAAAAAGTTTTTTTCTCTTTTTATTATGCTTACGGTTGCAGTGACTATTGTAGCCTGTGGCAATGGAAAAGCAGCAGAGCCTAATGTGGATGCTCCCGACAGCGACAGTACAGTGCCAAATATCGTAGAGGTGACTCCTGTGTTGTTTGATTCTGTGGTTTATTCTAACTCTAACAAATGGTTGGAGTACAATGTTTACCTAGTCTATCCTAAGGGAGGTACAGACGAGGTGATTAGGAACATGCGTAAGGTGATCCTTTCTAATTTTGGAGAGAAGAATCCCACTGGAGATGAGGACTTTGCACAAGTCTTGAGAAAGACATATGAGTCGCATTCTGCAGAGGCTAAGTCGGAGTTGGAGGAACTCTATGAGGATGCAGATTTTGCTGATGACGATTCAAAGCCGCGGTATACTTATGAAGATGCAATCAGACTGGACTATGAAAGTACAGAATACGTCACATTCTTTAGCTCGGGCTATGACTATAGGGCAGGTGCTCATGGCATGCCGTGGCAGTATCGCTTTAGCGTTGACCTCAATACTGGGCGTCAGATAAAGTGGGCCGACATGTTTAAGCCTGGTTATAAGGCTAAGTTAAAGTCGATTATCAAGAAGGCTTTGCTTGACCAATATTTTGAGAATGATGAGAGCTACATAGATCACTTTGATTTGCCTGGCGCTGAGCCTGCGTTGACACTGGAAGGCGTGTGGTTTGGCTATGGCGCTTATGAGATTGCTGCCTTTGCTGCAGGTATGCCTGAGTGTGTGGTGGGTTATGACAAGCTGTATGACCTCTTTACCGACTATGCAAAAATGATAATAAAGAAATAATTATTACTTTATCATGAAAGATCCTGAGATACTTAAGCTAAATGGTGCTTCATTCAGGCGATTGATAAGCGCCAAGGAGATAGACGAAAAAGTGGCAGAATTGGCAAAACAAATCAGAGTAGATATGGGCAATGCCGAGGTTCCGGTATTCCTATGTGTGCTGAAAGGCGCATTTGTGTTTGCTGCCGACTTAGTCAGAAACTATGAAGGTTTGTGTGAGCTTCAGTTCTTGCGCATGTCGTCATATAACGGTGCCAACACGACTGGCAAGGTAACTCTTTATCCTGGTCTTGATGGCGAGATGCTGAAGGGCCGCCGCGTTGTGGTGGTTGAGGATATCGTAGATACGGGCCTCAGCATGAACTATCTGCTTAAGGACCTTCGCCAGTATAATCCACGCACCTTGGATGTGGCAGCTCTGTTTACCAAACCCAGCCGCCTCTGCCATGATGTGAAAGTGGATTACAGCTGCTTCGAGGTTCCAGATGCTTTTATCGTTGGATATGGCCTTGACTATGATGGCCTCTACCGTAATCTACCTGCTATTTACGTAAAAGAATAAACTATGAAAAACATTATTATCTTTGGTGCACCGGGCAGTGGCAAGGGTACCTACAGCGACGAGATTGTTAAACGCTATGGCATGAGTCACATCTCTACCGGCGATGTGTTGCGTGGCGAGATTAAGAAAGGAACTGAGCTTGGCAAGGTGGCGCAGGACTACATTGACAAAGGTCAGCTTATTCCCGACGAACTGATGATTAGCATTCTGGCTAAGGTGTACGATGCTCAGCCTCAGGGAAAGGGCGTAATCTTTGATGGCTTTCCGCGTACCATTGCACAGGCAGAGGCCCTGAAGAAAATGCTTGCTGAGCGCGGACATGATATGGGCATGATGATTGAGCTTATAGTGGAAGAGGATGTGCTGATGGCCCGTCTTCTTAATCGTGCCATTGAGCAGGGCCGTGCTGATGACAATGAGACAACTATTAAGGCTCGTTTTGACGTTTATCATAAGCAGACGGCACCATTGGCCGAATGGTTTGAGAAGGAGGGCATACGCCACTCTTTCCGCTGGAGTGAAAATCCCAGCAAGGAGGCTATGCTTGAAGCAATCTTCAAGGGTATTGATGCCGAGAATACTCTTTAAACATTTTAATTTCTTTTATTCCTTGACATCTCCGTGGAGAGTAATTTTGTTGATTATGTGAAGATTCTCTGTCGCTCTGGCAAGGGCGGCAGAGGTTCTATGCATCTGCATCGTGCCAAGTATCAGCCTAATGGGGGCCCTGATGGAGGCAACGGTGGAAGGGGCGGTCATATCTTCCTGCGCGGTAATCATAACTACTGGACTTTATTGCACCTGCGTTATGAGCGTCACGTGTTTGCCGGCAATGGCGGTAACGGTGGCGATTGCTGCTCCACTGGAGCCCAAGGCGAAGATAAGTATATTGAGGTACCGCTTGGCACTGTGGCCTACAATGGTGACACCGGAGAGTATATCTGCGATGTCGTGGAGCATGGACAGGAGGTGATGTTGCTCAAAGGAGGCCGTGGCGGACTCGGCAACAAGGAGTTTGCCACAGCCACCAATAAGGCGCCACGCTATGCCCAGCCGGGCGAGCCAATGCAGGAAATGAACGTAATCCTGCAGCTTAAATTGCTGGCAGACGTGGGGCTTGTTGGATTCCCCAACGCAGGTAAGAGCACGCTGCTTAGCAATGTGTCCTCAGCAAGACCTAAGATAGCTAACTATCCTTTCACCACTCTGGAGCCGTCGCTAGGTATTGTGCCATATTTGGAGGGCAAGTCTTTTGTGATGGCTGACATTCCTGGCATTATTGAGGGAGCAAGTGAAGGAAAGGGCATCGGCTTGCGTTTCCTCCGTCATATTGAGCGCAATTCATTATTGTTGTTCCTCGTAGATTGCGAGACTGATAGCATACGCAAATCGTATGAGGTCTTGCTTAATGAACTCCGTAAGTTTAATCCCGAGATTCTGGATAAGCACCGTATTTTGGCCGTAACTAAATGTGACCTTATCGATGATGAACTGATAGAGATGCTGCGTCAGGATTTGCCCGAGGGTGTGCCTACAGTTTTTATATCTGCTCCAACACAGATGGGCATAGCTGAACTGAAGAATATTATTTGGCGAGAGCTGAATAGCGAAAGCAATAAGATTGCCGGTAATGTGGGTAACAAGGATTCTCTTGTTCACCGCAATATGGATTTGCGCACAATCAGTGCTGATTTCGCGGGATGGGAGGACGAGGATTTGCCAGATTCCGATAATGCGGAGGATGATGAGCTGGATGATGATATCATCTACATAGAATGATAAGGATCAATGCTTCCGATTGACAGCTTCCTGCAGTATCCTACGGATGAATACGTTTGCGCTTTCTCTACCAAACGCAGGGGAATGGGTGTAAGTAAGGGAAAGTATTCGTGTCTGAACGTTAATCCTTTTTGCGGTGATGATCCTGTGGCAGTGGCAGAGAATATGAATTTGCTTGCTAATGTGCTGGAGTTGCCAGTAAGCTATATTGTGTTGCCGCACCAAGTGCATACTGACAAGATTGCCATGATTGGCAATGATTTTTTTGATAGAAATGAAGACGAGCGAAAAAACTTTCTCGACGGTGTAGATGTTGTAGCAACAGGGTTGCGTAATGTTTGCGTTGGTGTGTCAACTGCTGACTGTGTTCCATTGTTGCTATACGATAAGGGACTGTCTTTTGTCGCAGCAGTCCATGCAGGCTGGAGGGGCACTGTTGTGCGCATTGCCCAGACTGCGGCAGTCAAAGTATGTGAAGCGTTTGATTGCCGTCCGGAGAATATGAAGGCAGTGATAGGCCCGTCTATCAGTATGGATGCGTTTGAAGTGGGCGATGAAGTTTACGAGGCCTTTTCTGCCAATGGCTTTAGGATGGATTGGATGAGTCAAAGAGTCGGCGGTCGCTGGCACATCGATTTGTGGGAGGCAAACCGGAGGCAGCTAATTGAGGCAGGAGTGAATGACGAGAATATTCATGTGGCAGGCATTTGCACCTTTGGCAATAATAAAGATTTCTTTTCTGCCAGGCGTCAGACGATTAATTCTGGCAGAATTTTTTCTGGCATTTTTATTAGAGGGTAATTCCTGTTCTTGCGTTGGAGACGAATTTTGGAGGACTCTATTTCTTTGATGTTAATAGTTTCGCTCCTTCTTTACCTGCAAGAAATTCTGCAGTTCGTCTATGGAGACAAAGATGTTGTCAAAAAGCTTGTACATTAGTTCAGGCTCTTGCTTTATTGGCGAAAGAACATAGACCGGTAGTCCCTTGCCAGCAAACCATCCGGCCTCAGTGTGGGCCGAGCGTCCGCAGGGTAGCACCAGCACACAGGCATCGCAAGCCAGCATTGCTTCATAGTCGAGGCGGAAACCTTCCTTTGCGATGGGGTGGGAGAGTGCATTACGGTATTCCTCCACGCTCCAATCCAGCCATCGGTGACTGATGTTGTCCCAATGAAAACCATCGCTACGCCCTTCAGGATGGCGGAAGTCATATACTTCAATTCCGAGATTCTTAATCATTTCCACCACTTGTGGCTGAAATTGATTGCGCCAGCTACTTGCGACGTAAATTCTTTTCATAGTCAATTGTGTGTTTGGTCTTTGTAAACAAGATCCCTACCGCATTGTTCTGCGGCAGGGATCTTATTGTCGTGATTATGCTGTTAATTGGTTTTGTCAAATCCCAACTTCCTTTATTACAGCATCTCGTGTTCTTCCTTCATGTCTATCTCTTCACCTGCCTTATCAACAAATTTGTATTGAAGCATGGCTAGGCTTTGGTCGGGGAGAATCTTTAGGTTCAAACCATATCTCATTCTCCATCGTTGCTTGAGAGACAGGATTCCTTGGTTGAGGTAGGCGTACACGTAAGGGTGTACATAGAGACGCAATTTCGTGTGTCTCAACTCTGTAACCAAAATTTTTATTTTTCTTTCCAGTGTGTCTGTGAATAGCAGACTTGATTTGATGTGGCCGGTGCCGAAGCAGGAGGGACATTCTTCTTCCACTACTACGTCCATGGCGGGACGTACCCTTTGACGCGTGATTTGCATGAGCCCAAATTTGCTTAGTGGCAGTATGTTGTGACGTGAGCGGTCTTGCTTCATGATCTCCATCATGTGCTTGTAGAGCTGGTCACGATGCTCAGCCTCGGCCATATCGATGAAGTCAATAATTATGATGCCGCCTATATCACGCAGCCTGAGTTGACGTGCAATTTCATCGGCAGCGCCGATGTTTACGTCGAAGGCACCCAGTTCCTGCGACTCAGAGTTTTTAGAGCGGTTGCCGCTGTTTACGTCTATCACGTGGAGGGCTTCGGTATGTTCAATAACAAGGTATGCCCCGCGCTTGAATGTAACAGTTTTACCGAAGGCGGACTTTATTTGCTTTGTTACAGCAAATTTGTCGAAAATAGGAATATCGCCCTGATAGAGTTTGACAATGTTTTCCTTTTCCGGGGCAATGACTTTGAGGTAGTCCTTAACTTCTTCGTAGGTGCTGGGGTCGTTTACGTGGATGGCCTCGTAGGATGGGTTGAATAGATCACGTAGCAGGCCTACGGAGCGGCTTGTTTCCTCATATACTAAAGCTGGTAGATGAGTACTTTTCTGTACTGCGGTCATTGTGGTCTCCCATCGCTTTAGGAGGACTCTAAGCTCCTGGTCAAGCTCTGCAGCTTTTTTGCCTTCGGCAACAGTGCGAACGATAACTCCATAATTCTGTGGGAGTATGCTGGATATTATCTGTTTAAGGCGGTTGCGCTCTGTGGATGATTTAATTTTACCGGAAACGGATACTTTATTCTCAAAGGGGAGGAGTATGAGCAAACGTCCGGCCAAATTTATTTCACAATTTAGTCTTGGTCCTTTGGTGGAGATGGGTTCCTTGGCAATCTGCACCAAGACCTCGTCGCCCACCTTGAGTACATCCTGTATAGCGCCGTCTTTGCCCAATATGGGTTGCCTATTGGCTTTGGTGATGTTGAGCGAGCGTTTTCGGTTGCCGGTGAGCTGCTTTAGAAATTTCTGGAAAGAATAGTAGTTTGGTCCCAAGTCGAGAAAATGCAAGAATGCGTCTCGCTCATGGCCAACATCAACAAAGCAGGCGTTGAGACCTGGCATCAGCTTCTTCACCTTTGCCACGTACATGTTGCCTGCAGAATAAGACTGCTGTTGCTGCTCTTTCTGAAACTCCATGAGTTTGCCATCTTCGAGCAGGGCGATGCTAATCTCATCCTTTTGCGTGTCGATTACCAGTTCGCTTGTCATTCTTTAATCTCTGATTATTTTGGGCAATTGTTTCTGTTTGTTTCTTTTCGTCAATAGACGTTTCTTCGCCTTTGCATAAGCAAAGGGCTTTGCTTATCCTTTCAGCCTAAAAGAACGTTGACTTATTTCAAACAAAAAGCAAACTTTGAGTACTGAAAGAGTGTGTGTACGTGCAAAGTTTGCCCTTTATCCTTTGCAAGGCAAAGTGTGTGTTTTACTTGTTCTTATGTCTGTTCTTTCTCAGTCTTTTTTTACGCTTGTGAGTAGACATCTTATGTCTTTTCTTCTTTTTTCCGTTTGGCATAGCTTTGTGTTTTTTAGTGTTGTGATTATGTTGTGTGTTTCTTTACTTCTTTACGGCTGCTATAGCTGTGCTGAAAGTCTTGGCAGGCTTGAAGGCCGGAATGTTGTGCTCGGGCACAATGAGACTAACGTTCTTGGAGATGTTGCGGGCGGTCTTGGTGGCTCTCTTCTTGAGGATGAAACTGCCGAATCCACGAAGGTAAACATTCTCACCGTTAATCATACTGTCTTTAACGGTCTCCATAAAGGCTTCTACGGCAACCATTGCGGTAGCTTTGTCAATGCCTGTCTTGCTTGCAATTTCTGCAACTAGATCTGCTTTTGTCATTATAAAGGATGTTTTTTGGTTTGTTAAATTGGTTTGTTTTTCTTATTTCAAGGTGCAAAGATAATCTTTATTTTGTATTTCAGAGCATTATCTTCTTTTTTTTCTTCTTTAATGCGTGTTTTTGTGGCATAGTTGCCCACGCTGGATATCAGATTATTGCTTGGACTTAATCACCATGTAGTATATTCCGTAAATCACGGCTGCAAAAATAATAATTGTTACAAGTGTTATCAGGATGTCTGTAATGGCGTTAAATAATCTCTTCATCTCTGCAATAATATTTGATATGTTTTTTTGTTTTGAGTTGCAAAATTAGTAATTATTTGTGAATCAGCAAAGATTCTGCAGTAACTAATTATATTTTTTTTATTTTTTTCGGCACCACTATGCTTTAAGAATCTTTTTTATCTCCTTTTCTTCAGCTTGCGGCAGTATCTTTTTCAGATGAGCCAACAGGCGTTCGTATGACTTTTCGGGAGTTCGGCTACAGTGGCAGTGTCCGTAGAGTTGCTCGGGCGTCGTGAGCAGCGACCATCCCCATCCGTATTCGTGCCCGTGTTTGTCATGTGGATATACAAAGTCCTCTGTCACAATGCGACAAGCCATTTGCAAGCGGGTGATATAGCCGTCAAACAAACTGCGCATTTTGGGGCCGGTAAATCCGCAAGCCTTGCGCAGATTGCGCGTAATCATGCTGCCGCGCTCTTTCAGCGTGTCCAGAATTATGTCCTCTACTGAGCCTTCTTCTATCTGGGGACTGTTGCTGCGTCGATAGTTGCAGAAATCAGGCCACCATTCCAAGCTGATAAAGCCTGCTTTTTTTGCAAAGAATTTACCGTAGACACAGTTGCCGTCAGCAATGATTGGCCCTTTCCATTTCCATAAAGGCCAGTCCCATCCCCCGTTAGGGAATGTTACGTACCGGCAGTCGTCATCCACGATACTTTCTGCATCGAATCCACTGATGCCACTGTCCAGCAGTGGCAGAAGACCGACATGCTTGATGAGTTCTGTTAGCTTCGCAGCAGAGTCTATAATGTTATTTGTGAAAATGTTATTCATGATATGTGTGTGTTTTTTCAAGAAAGCAAAGTTACGAAAAATTGAGAACAAATCAGCGGATATGTATTCACTTTTATGTTGAGGTGAGGTAACTTGATTCTCGCGGATAGATAAAGTTACGAAAAAAGCTTGTAAAGAGCAACGGATTTTGGAGAATTAACGCAATTCGGCCTGTAATAAAGGCAAGACGGGGCAGTTAGTACGGAATGATGCCTTATCAGGAGAAAAGGCTATGTATTTTCTTAATTTATGTTCATGAATCACTGCATCCTCGTTATTTTTTATTATCTTTGTGCACGAAACGCCCAATGTTGGGCAAGAATAACTAAAAGCAAATGGAGATTCAGAAATATAACAGGCTAAAGATTGTTTTGGCTGAGAAAGAAAGAACTGGCACATGGCTGTCAAAGCAGATGGGCCACAATATCTGTACCGTTTCACGCTGGATGACCAATAAAGTACAGCCATCAGTGGAACAGCTCTACGAGATTGCACGCCACCTTGACGTGGATGTGAAGGAATTATTAGTGTCTTCGAAGAGTTTTTATGAAAACGATAGTATCACAAATAAAATCATATAATATTGATGGAAAAAAATAATAGTCTATTTAAAAGCATTATAATAGTATTGCTATTATGGTTGCCAATTTATGCCTTTTCATTTGAGAACCGATTAAAGTTCTATGAGATTGGTAATAAAACTAATTTTGACGAATTGGAAACTTATGTAATGACCAATGGATTAAAAAGAAATAGAGAGTATTACATAAATGGTGATGGAAGTATAGATTCTCTAGCATATTATGATACGGAAGATTGGAAACATGCTGTTACAATCATCTATTCTCCTAAGACCCATATATTATCAACATATAGATATAGATGGAGATTTGATGAAAGCTTTGAAGATGAGTTTACAAATCAAACAAACAGCACAACAAACAGTTACAAAATGTTTCCCACAAAGTATTCTTCATATTACGTGAGTGTTTTTCAATATTTGTGCAAGAAATATGGGAAGCCAACTTCTGTAATGGTCAATGACAGACCTGGATATACGACCAATTACAGATATATAGTATTACCTCAACAACTTGACACCCTTGATTATCAACGTTTAATTAGTGATTATAGGCATTTTGAAATATATTGGGATGATGGCAAGAGAAAAGTTACATTTATGTTTTTTGATGGAGATTTCAGTTATGTTCAGTTTGAGTTTGAGTATTTGAACTATAACAATTATTTCTTGCAAAGAAATGATATTAATTCCATACAGAAGGATGAAAAGATAAAGAGTATAGCTACAATTGTTGTGATTGTTATAATCATCTTGATAATACTTGGGGTCATAATTAGATACATACATAAGGTAAATGTGCAAGATGAAAATGATAGAAAGTTACGTGCACAACGTCAAGCAGAACAATATGCTATAGAGAAGCAAAAAGAGCTTGAATTTAAAAAGCAGAAAGAACTTGAATATGAAAGACTAGTAACAGAGCATGAGAACTATATATCGACATTAACTAAACAATATGGCTCATGTGACAAATCTCTCAAATTGACATCTGACAGAGAGGATATATATAATGAAATATTAGTTTTTAGCAATTCAAAGCATATCACGATTAGCCAGAAAACATATACGTTTTCTGATATATTAGATTGTACTGTTAATGATGATGTTAAAGAAAAAGACACTGTTGAAACGTATAGAAGCCCTTCAATAGCCACTACAAGCACAAACAATGGAAACTTGTTGAAGCGAGCGGCAATCGGTGGTATTTTGTTAGGTAATGCAGGCGCTATTATCGGTGGAAGTACAGCAAAGAAGAAAACCACGGTAGAGTATGGAAAGGATACGACGATACATAATAGAGAGATAACACATAATTACACCGTAGTTGTAACTGTGAAAGATATTAAGAGCCCTAATTTGTTGATTAATGTCGGCAATAATACAAAGTTAAAAGACGAAATTATGAGTTTATTCAGATTGATTATTTCGATGAAATAAAGTCTTATGGGGAGAATTGGAAAAACAAACGCAGAAGTTTTCCAACAAATTGTTAAGGAAGAAAACTCGGTTGGTAAGTGGGAATGTTTATTAAAAGATTGTCACAATACGGCTATAAATTCCCATTTACTTCAAAGGCATGGTATCCTTGATAATATCACTGAAGATGGGCACATGTATGAACTGTCTCCTATATCAGCATTTCGACTTCTTTCACCATCTGCTAATAATAATGATTTAATTTTGGAGTTCAAAAAAATCGGAATTAACAATGCTATATCATGGCCGATTTTCTGCAACAAACATGATACGTTGTTATTTTCAGACATTGAAAAGAAAGAATTGGATTGTTCAGATTATAGCAATCAATTACTTTTTAGTTACAGAACAGTGTGTGGAGAAATAAGAAAAAATGAAATATTGTGTCAAATATATACACGTTATCTTAATGAAGGAGAATTGAGTCCCCAAAAGATAATGGATATTAGAGATAGAATTAGAGGCTTGAAACAAACGATTAATGATTATCGTTTTTATGAGAATGAAATACAGAAAGAACTTTTAAACCCATATGGAAATTTTGTTTTTCGCCACTATTCTTATAATCAATTACAAATTTATGCTTCCGCTGCATTTAGTTATATACTGTATGACAAAGAAAAAGAATATGATCCATTACCATGGGAATGTTGTTTCTTCCACATTATTCCACAGCCTCGCAGTTCAGAAATAATAGTAGGTTATCATAAAGATAGGGTTAATTCATATCTTATTGATTATGCCGAAAGATGGAATAATCTGGACAATGCCAAACTAGAACAAATGCTTTCCGATTTTTGCACATTACGAGCTGAAGGTTGGGGATTATCTGTTTCATTGTATAACAAGATTGGAAGGGAAAAGAAAAAGGAATTCCTTTCTTTGTTTCAAACTTTAGGGCATTGTTATGATGCAAGGGTGGAAGTTAAACACGGTATTTTTGAAGGTTTATTGCAATGTTATTAGAAACTTTATTAATTGTGTATGAATATTTATAAATTCTATGTTACAAAAGATATATAGTATTTCATCCAAAAAGAGAATCATGGGGTTTACCTCATTCTTGTGATCATTTTTATATTGATTATTTTTGTAAGCGAAACAAGATATGGCAAAAAGAAGAGAAATAAGAAACAGTACGGCAGAGTTCCTAATCTTTCAGATAGAAGGAAAGGAACAAGGGGTAGAGGTGTACTATAAGGACAAGACGGTGTGGTGTACCCAGAAGGCGATGGGTATGTTATTTGACTGTACCTCTGACAATATAAGTGTGCATTTGCAGAACATCTATGATACGGACGAACTCAAAAAGGAAGCAACTACCGAGAAAATTTCGGTAGTTCGACGAGAAGGTAACAGGGATGTCAACCGTACACTTCAGTTTTACAACCTCGATGCCATCATCAGTGTGGGGTATCGTGTCAATAGCATCCGGGCTACTCAGTTCCGCCAGTGGGCCACAAGTATACTTCGTGAATATGCCATTCGTGGTTATGTGCTGGATAGGAAACGAATGGAGAATGGCACGTTCTTGGATGAGGACTACTTTGAACATCTGTTAGCAGAGATTCGTGAGATTCGACTGTCTGAGCGACGTTTCTATCAGAAATTGACGGATATCTATGCGACAGCAATCGATTACAATCGTGATGCGCCAACAACAAGATTCTTCTTCAAGATGATGCAGAACAAGATGCACTATGCCGTTCATGGACGCACTGCCGCAGAGTTAATAGTTGAGCGTGCTGATGCTGAACAAGAACACATGGGGTTAACAACCTGGGAGAATGCTCCTGACGGAAAGATTGTAAAGACAGACGTGGCAATAGCCAAGAACTACTTAAAAGAGGTGGAACTGGCAGACATGGGACAACTTGTGAATGGTGTATTGGAATTGGCAGAACGTATGGCTAAACGTCATATCCCAATGACAATGGAGGATTGGGCCAAACAGATTGATACTATCTTGGCGGCTGGTGGTAATGAAGTGCTACAAACGGCAGGTTCTGTAACAGCAGAAGAGGCCAAAGAACATGCCGAGACTGAATTTGAGAAGTACCGCATCGTACAAGATCGTTTGTTCCAAAGCGACTTTGACAAGTATTTGGGTGAATTACCTTTTGAAGGTGAGTAAGATTTCTGTATACAACATATCATTACGGTAAAAGGACGTAGCCTAATACGCACTTATCTGGCAAGTGCCACAAAAAATGCCGCAATCGGTTCAAGAGCGATGAGCAAGCTCAGAGGAAAAAAGAGATGAATAGATTTTGCTCTTTCAAAAGAAATGTTTACCTTTGCACCCGATGATGAGTTATTGAAACGGCTAGTGGCTCAGCGTCGGGTGTTCTTTGATGCAGTTTATAGCAGAATGTGGAATTGAGTACGGTTGCCAATTCGTAACCCTATTTTTCATCAATCCCCCAGACTGCCTTTATATTATATAAAGAAAAGCTGAAAATTCTTACAAAGTTACGAAAAACACCTGCTAGTCCAAACCTGATTGATTTCTGTTTTGTTTCTCGCGCGATAATAAATAATGAGTGCATCTTTTGTAGCAAAGAATGCGAGGAGTTGTGTGTATGTCATCAATTTTTATTAAATTTGCACTCGCAAACTTCTTTAAAAAATAGCATGAAAGTACTTTTAATTAATGGCAGTGCTCGCAGACAGGGTAATACATTCCTTGCGCTTAGTGAGGCGGCAAAGCAGCTGGAGAAACATGGCGTAGAAACTGAGATAGTGCAAATAGGCACCAAACCTGTACGTGGGTGCATAGCTTGCGGCCAGTGTAAGGCCAAGGCATTAGGGCGCTGCGTATTTGATGATGATATATGCAATCGCATATCTGAAAAGTTGGACGGTGTTGACGGACTGATCGTGGGTTCGCCAGTCTATTATGGCCAACCCAATGGTAGTGTGCTCTCTTTGGTCCAGCGGATGTTTTTCTCTGCTGGCGAAAAGGTGCAGAATAAGCTTGCGGCTGCTGTGTGCGTATGCCGTAGGGGTGGTGCCACTGCTGCTTTTCAAACCATGAACATGCCTTTTCAGATGATGAATATGCCAGTAGTCACTTCTCAGTATTGGAATATTGTCTATGGTCGTGATGAGGGGCAGGCTGCCCTTGACACCGAGGGCATGCAGACCATGCGTACTATGGCCGATAATATGGCATGGCTTCTCAAGAAAATCCATGCAGATGGTGCGCCCGACTATCCAGAACGTGAGCCTTGGGCACCTATGCATTTTGTCCGATAGACGATACTTATCAACTTCCGAACTTTTAATTACCAACTTCTATGCCTTATATTCGAATCAAAGCCTATCCTAAGGATGAGGCTGTCAAGCAAAAAGTGGCTGAGGCCATCAACAAAGTTTTTCTCGACAATTGGGGCTGTGCTCCTGAGGCGGTAAGTATCTCCTTTGAGGAAGTCGCTCCCGAATTGTGGGAACAACAGGTGGAGAACGGCGAGATTGAATCATTACGCGATAAGATGTTTATTCTCCACGGCGATAAGAATTATTAAAGATTAAATCCTGCGCAGCGATTGCGCAGGATTTAATCTTTCTTTTTGCGGAAGGAGAGGGATTCGAACCCCCGGTGCCTCTCAGCACGCCGGTTTTCAAGACCGGTGTAATCGACCACTCTACCATCCTTCCGAGTGATTTTCGGGCGCAAAAGTAATACATTTTTCTAAAAATACAAGTAAATGACACCAATTTTTAGTCTTTGTCGCCTTTTTTTCTTTGCTATTGGAAATCTTTTCGGTAATTTTGCGGACTCAAAATGCGTGCGCGCATACCCTGGCGCGCAGAAACAATATTATTAAATAGCAACATGATCTACCCCAAGAACTTTGAGTCTAAGATAGGCTTTAGCGAAATACGCACCCTTCTCAGGGGGCGTTGCCTGTCGGCTATGGGTGCAGACGAAGTTGCTAAGATGACTTTCAGCAGCGATGTGGCAGAAGTCAATCGTATGCTTGCTACGGTCAAAGAGTTCCGCTCCATCATGGACGGTGATACTGATTTCCCAGTGCAGAATATCACTGATATGAGGGCTGCACTGCTCCGTCTTCAGATTAAGGGCACCTATATTGACGAGCAGGACTTGTTTGCTTTGCGCAATACGATCGACACCCTCAGCGCCATATCCGAGTTCCTCCTCGAGAGGGACGAGGCGGCACATCCAGCCTTTGGCAAATCAAGTGAAGAGGGCGAGCCTCAGGCTCCATACAAATATCCGCTGCTGGCCAGAATGGCAAATCAAGTCAAGGTTTTCCCTCGTTTTATCATTCAGGTTGACAGCATATTAAATAATTTCGGTAAGGTAAAGGACGATGCCTCTCCTGACCTTGCTAGGATTCGTCAATCGCTAGTTGGCGCAAGGCGCAGTGTCAGCATTTCACTCCGCAATGTGCTTAACAAGGCACAGGAGAGTGGCTATGTGGACAAGGACATTACTCCCACCTATCGCGATGGTCGCCTCGTTATCCCGGTCAAGCCGGAGATGAAGCGTAAGATTCGCGGCATTGTCCACGATGAGTCTGCTACAGGCAAGACTGTTTTTGTGGAGCCTACCGAGGTGGTGGAGGCAAACAATCGCATACGCACCCTTGAGGCTGAGGAGCAGCGGGCTATCATCCTGATCCTGCAAGCTATGACGGAGATTCTTCGTCCACAGATTCCCGACATGCTCGAGGCTCTCAATTTCCTAGGCAAGATTGATTTTATTAGGGCCAAGGCAGTGCTGGCCGACAAGATGGATGCCGTGGAGCCTATGCTTAGTCCATTTCCCACCATTGACTGGGTGATGGCGCGCCATCCGCTGCTGGAGACCTCGCTGCGCAAGCAAGGGCGCGAGATAGTGCCGCTCGATATCAACCTGACCAACACCAACAGGCTGCTGCTTATCTCTGGCCCCAACGCCGGAGGTAAGTCGGTTTGCCTTAAGACCGTAGCTTTGCTGCAGTACATGATGCAGTGTGGCCTCTCAGTGCCTATGCGCTCCAACTCCAAGGCTGGTCTCTTTGAGAGCATATTCATTGATATTGGTGATGAGCAGAGCATCGACGATGATCTCAGCACCTATTCCAGCCATTTGCTCAACATGAAGAATATGATGAAGCTCTGTTCTTCGCGCAGCCTGATACTTATCGACGAGTTTGGCGGTGGCACTGAGCCGCAGATTGGTGCTGCCATAGCTCAGGCAATGCTCGATGTCTTTGTAGGCAAGTCCACCTATGGCGTCATCACCACCCATTACCAGAGCCTTAAGCATTACGCCAGCAACCACGACGGTATCGTCAATGGCGCGATGCTCTATGACCGCAATGAGATGCGCCCACTCTTTGTCCTTCAGACGGGCAACCCCGGCAGTTCCTTTGCCATTGAGATAGCGCGCAACATCGGTCTGCCCCAGCAGGTGATAGAGAAGGCTTCAGTCATTGTGGGCGAGGATTATATCAGAAGCGACAAATACCTCCAGGATATTGTGCGTGACAAGCGCTATTGGGAGAACAAGCGCCTTGCCGTCCACCAGAAGGAGCGCACTCTGCAGCAGATGATTGACAGCTATGAGGAGCGTCTCAAGTCGCTCGACAAGGAGCGCCGTGCCCTCATTGACGAGGCAAGGGAAAAGGCGGAGACACTTTTTGCTAATAGCAATGCTGTGATAGAGAACACTATCCGTTCCATCCGCGAGGCTCAGGCAGAGAAGGAGGAGACGCGCCGCCTTCGCAAGGAGCTTGAGGATTTCAAGGAGCAGGTGCTTGACGACAGTCCTGACAACGACGATGCCATCAACCGTAAGATGGATCAGATACGCCGCCGCCGCGAGCGTCGTGAGGAGCGACGCAAGATTCGCGCCGTAGCCACCCCCGATGGCGCAACATCCAGCAAAACCGTTGCCAGCGATTCGCCTAAATTGCCGACACTCTCTTTGGGCGACTTTGTAAAGGTCAAGGGTAGCACCTCTGTTGGCAAGATTGTTAAGCTTGGCGCCAAGGAGGCCGTCGTTCAGGCCGGCATGATTAAGCTTAACGTCAGCATTGACAGTCTGGAGCGCACCGATGCTCCTAAAGCGGCTGAAGCAGACAGCAATGTTAACTTCATTGGTCGCACCACACGGGAGCAGATGCACGAGAAACGCCTCAACTTCAAGCCTGATATAGATGTGCGAGGAATGAGCGGCCGCGAGGCCATCGAAGCCATAACCTATTTCGTGGAAGATGCCATTCAGTGCGGAGCCACGCGCCTTAGCATCCTCCATGGCACAGGCACCGGCTATCTCCGCACAATCATCCGCCAGTATCTGCGCACTGTTCCTGCCGTGGCCTCATATCACGACGAGCATATCCAGTTTGGCGGTGCAGGCATCACCATCGTAGAAATGGATTATTAAGGAAACATTAGTTCCCATAATTCCCATAACTCCCATAATTCCCACAAAAATGAACCTAAAAATTGCAGTACTTGCCGGCGACGGCATAGGTCCTGAGATATCCGAGCAGGGAGTCAGCGTACTCACTGCCGTAGCAGAGAAGTTCGGCCATCAGGTCAGCTATAAGTCGGCCCTCTGTGGCGCAGCCGCCATCGATGCTGTTGGCGACCCTTTCCCAGAGGAGACTTTTAATATCTGTCAGAAGGCTGACGCAGTGCTCTTCTCTGCCGTAGGTGACCCCAAGTTTGACAACAATCCTTCTGCCAAGGTGCGCCCCGAGCAGGGGCTGCTGGCTATGCGCAAGAAGCTGGGCCTCTTTGCCAACATTCGTCCTGTGCAGACCTTCGACTGCCTAATCCATAAATCACCGCTCAAGGACGAGCTCGTCCGCGGTGCCGACTTCATCTGCATCCGTGAGCTGACTGGTGGCATGTATTTCGGTGAGAAACACGAGGGCGATGACATGGCTTACGATACCAATAAATATACCCGTCCCGAGGTAGAGCGCATTCTCAAGGTTGGCTATGAGTATGCCATGCGCCGCCGCAAGCACCTCACCGTGGTTGACAAGGCTAATGTGCTGGCTTCCTCACGACTCTGGCGTAAGGTGGCTCAGGAGATGGCGCCGCAATATCCCGATGTGCAGACCGACTTCATGTATGTGGACAATGCCTCCATGCGCATGATTCAGGAGCCGCGCTTCTTTGATGTCATGGTCACCGAGAACACCTTTGGCGATATCCTTACCGACGAGGGGTCCTGCATCAGTGGCTCCATGGGACTGCTGCCTTCGGCCTCCACAGGCACCGGCACACCTGTCTTCGAGCCCATCCACGGCTCATGGCCCCAGGCCAAGGGCCTCAATATCGCCAATCCGTTGGCACAGATACTCTCCGTGGCCATGCTTCTGGAGTACTTCGACCTCAAGGAGGAGGGTGCCCTCGTGCGTGAGGCCGTTGATGCCTCCCTTGAGGCCAACGTTCGCACCCCCGAGATTCAGGTGGAGGGCGGTGCCAAGTATGGCACCCGCGAAGTAGGGCAGTGGATTGCTGACTACATCCGCAGGAAGTAAAGAATATAAGCAACATTTACAACGCCGCCGATACTTTTCCGTGAGTATCGGCGGCGTTGTTTCAAAAAAGTGTGTATATTTGCAAAATAAATTGTTATAAGATGACAGATAAACAGATGTCGGCCGCTGCTGCCGAGTTTGCCAGGCGCTGGCAGGGTAGGGGTTATGAGAAAGGAGAGTCACAGCTCTTTTGGACGGACTTGCTCACCAAGGTCTATGGTGTAGAGAACATAGCCGACTTTATACGCTATGAGGAGCAGGTAAAGGTCGATAAGACCAATTTCATTGACGTTCACATTCCGTCCACCAAGGTGCTTGTTGAGCAGAAATCGCTTGGCAAGGACCTGCGCAAGGGCATAGTGCAGAGCGACGGCTCGGTGCTTAATCCTTTTCAGCAGGCTAAGCGCTATGTGGCCAATATGCCGCTGTCAGAGCATCCTCGTTGGGTGGTGACATGCAATTTCATGGAGTTTCTTGTCTATGACATGGAACAGCCCAATGGTGAACCCGAACAGATTTTGCTTGAAAATCTGGGCAAGGAGTACTATCGTCTAAAATTTCTTGTTGACCAGAAAAGCGAGCATATCTCCAAGGAAATGGAGGTGTCAATGCAAGCCGGCGAGATTGTGGGGCGTATCTATGAAGCCCTGCTCGCTCAGTATGCTGACAATTCTCCAGAGGCTTTGCGCTGGCTCAATATTCTTTGCGTCCGCATCGTTTTCTGTCTGTATGCTGAGGATTCCGGGATGTTTGGCCACGACCAGTTTCACGATTTCCTTGTAACGTATGAGGCAAAGGATCTGCGCCGTGCGTTGAAAGACCTCTTTGATGTACTCAATACTCCCCAGGATAAGCGCAGCAGATATCTGCAAGACGACCTTAAGGCTTTCCCATATACCAATGGCGGGTTGTTTGAGGAAGATATAGAAATTCCACAGTTTACCGAGGAGCTGAAGCAGACACTCCTGCAGAATGCAAGCCTTGACTTCGACTGGAGCGAGATATCGCCAACTATCTTTGGAGCTGTCTTTGAGAGTACGCTCAACCCTGAGACTCGTCGCAGCGGAGGCATGCACTATACCAGCATTGAGAATATCCACAAGGTCATTGACCCTCTGTTCCTGAATGATTTGCGCCGTGAGCTGGACGAGATACTGGAAGAAAAGGTTGAGAAGCAGCGACAGAAGAAACTCGATGTTTTCCAGGACCGGTTAGCATCGCTCACTTTCCTTGACCCGGCGTGCGGCTCTGGCAATTTCCTTACGGAGACTTATCTCTCGCTCCGCCGCTTGGAGAACGAGGTTATCCGTGAGCGCCACCACGGACAGACGATGATGGGCGAGTTTGTCAATCCTATCAAGGTGAGCATCCAGCAGTTTTATGGCATAGAGATTAATGACTTCGCTGTAACAGTTGCCACCACAGCACTTTGGATTAGTGAGTCGCAGATGCTTCGCGAAACAGAGCGTATCATCCAGCAGGACATCGACTTCCTTCCTCTGAAGAGCTATACCAATATCCGCGAGGGCAATGCTCTGCGGATGGATTGGGATATGATAGAGGTTCCTTCTGACATACCGACAATTCACGCAAAAAATGTTCATTTGATAGTTGAACCTGATGCGTTGATGGCCAGTGAACCAACAACAGAGTACAATGAAGTAAACGTCGTAACCCCTTGTTTTGATGGAGAAGTGAAACCTGATAAACAACGTTATCAAGTCCATTTTGATTACATTATGGGTAATCCACCGTTTGTAGGCGGAAAAATGATGGATCCTCCACAAAAAGATGACATGATTCATGTTTTTGGAAAGAAATGGAAGAATCTAGGAAACATGGATTATGTATGCTGTTGGTATAAGAAAGCGGCAGATCTAATGCAAGGTACAACTACAGAAGCGTCTTTTGTTTCAACAAATTCTATAACGCAAGGTCAAGCGGTAGCTAGTTTGTTATCTGTTTTGTTGGCAAAAGGAATTCATATTAATTATGCATGGAGAACATTTAGATGGGATAGTGAAGCTTCTTTAAAGGCTCATGTGCATTGTGTAATTATTGGATTTAGTTATGTCGAGCGCGAGAAAAAAGAAATATATACAAATTCGACAACTCCCATATTCGCAAATAAAATAAACGGATTTCTAATTGATGCGGATAATATTATTATCGAGAATAGAACGAGTCCCATTTCAGACGTACCTTCAATGGATTTTGGAAACATGCCAAATGACGGAGGTAATTTAATCTTGACAGCAGAAGAACGTGAAGAAGTAATAAGGCAGGAACCTCCTCTAGAAGATTTTATACGCCCATACGTTGGAGCGGTAGAGTTTATAAATAGAAAGACAAGATATTGTTTCTGGCTTAAAGGAATTAGTCCTGCCATAATTAGAAACAGCCCCATACTGAGAAAACGAGTAGAAAAAGTAAGAGAGTTACGCCTAGCGAGTACAGCAGCACCAACCCGAGAAAAGGCAAATACTCCACATTTGTTTTTCTATGCACCTCATCCAGACTCCCCCTATTTACTGGTTCCAAGTACATCTTCAGAAAGACGGAGGTATATACCAATGGGCTTTATGGATGCAAACATAATATCAAGCAATGCAAATCTTATTGTTGCGAATACAGGCTTGTATCACTTTGGCATTATGGAAAGTAATGTGCATATGGCATGGGTACGTGCCGTTTGTGGCCGCTTGAAGAGTGATTATCGTTATTCAAACAAGGTCGTTTATAACAACTTTCCATGGCCGACTCCGACGGAGGAGCAGAAAGCAAGGATTGAGCAGACGGCACAAGCCATTCTTGATGCACGTGCCAAATATCCTGATTCTTCACTTGCTGACCTATATGACGAGCTGACCATGCCAGTGGAACTGCGCAAGGCTCATCAGGACAATGACCGCGCCGTCATGCAGGCATACGGTTTCCCTGTGAAGTCCACCTTTACCGAAAGTCAGTGTGTAGCCGAACTGTTTAAGCTGTACCAAGAACTGACAAAATAAAGTACATTTTCCATTTTCCGTGCAAATATTTGGAGAAATGGAAAGAAATGTATAGTTTTGCAACAAGAAAAGAGGTAGAGATATGATACAGATTATCCTTTACATAATACTCGGTTTGCTGGCTGCCTTTGTCCTATTCATTGTGTTTGCCGAATTTTACGGTTACTTTGTGCATGGTATGCCAATGGATTTTTTTACGCCGGAGACGGACGAGCAGAGAATCAAGCGGTATGAAAAGCGGTTCAACCGTAAGCTTAGGAGGAAACGATTCCGTTTGCTTTGGCCAGAGGACGAGAACCAGGACATGTTCGGCAATCCGATGTAGGAAGAACTGTCTTTTTCCATACTGAATTAGCGTGTTACTTTTGTATTGTTAACGAAGTAACACGCTTTTTCGTTTCTTAGCATTCACGGTTAATTTCTGATAATTCATGTTTAAGAAAATCCTAACGTGGACTGTAGAAAATCTAATGGCGACTTTAAAAAATCTAATGGCGTGCTTAGAAATTTTAACAGCGGGATAAAATCAGTAAATGCTGACTTAAGCACGGGGAGCGTGGATAAAAACGGACAGAAAATGCCCCGCGAGGTTACAAAGTCCGCGTTAAAAGCGCGCAGTTATGCAAAAACAGCGGCGAAAACTTTGTCAGTTTCAAGAAAATTACTACTTTTGCGCGCCGATTATTATCAAGAAGGGTCCCGAATGGTAGGGGCTCTGAGAGAAACATTAGAAACGCTCTGAGCCGTCGGCGGGCTTTTGGCCGAGTCTCCGGCAAAGCGAGGAGCACATTAGTTAACAAATCAGCATGCTGACAGCACCCGTCATGGAGCGCGGCAGCGTGCGGACAAAAAACCAACAAACAAGTGAACACTTTAAGTTACAAGACCATCTCTGCCAACAAAGAGACAGTGCAGAAGGAATGGGTTGTAGTGGACGCTACCGATCAGATTCTCGGTCGTCTGGGCTCAAAGGTTGCAAAACTTTTGCGCGGAAAGTACAAGCCGAATTTCACTCCCCACGTGGACTGCGGCGACAATGTAATCGTAATCAATGCCGACAAGGTTAAGCTCACCGGCAAGAAGTGGACCGACAGGATCTACTATCATTATACCGGCTACCCCGGCGGCCAGAGGGAGAACACCCCTGCCAGCATCATGGCTAAGCCCAACGGTGCCGACCGCCTGGTGAGGAGAGTTGTTAAGGGCATGCTGCCTAAGAACAAGCTGGGCGCTCAGATTCTGGGCAACCTCTATGTCTATGCAGGCAGTGAGCACAAGCATGAGGCTCAGCAGCCGAAGGCTATTGATATTAACCAGTATAAATAATTCAACACCATGGAAGTTATCAACGCATTAGGCCGTCGCAAGAGCGCCGTTGCCCGTGTATATGTTACCGCCGGTACTGGTAAGATTACTATCAACAAGAGAGACCTCACTGAGTACTTCCCCTCAGCTATCCTGCAGTATGTGGTTAAGCAGCCGCTGGAGACCCTGGAGGTGGCAGACAAGTATGACATCAGCCTTAACATCTTCGGCGGTGGTTTCACCGGTCAGTCGCAGGCTGCCCGCCTGGCTATTGCCCGCGCACTGGTGAAGATCAATGCTGACGACAAGAGCGCACTGCGCAAGCAGGGCTTCATGACTCGCGACAGCCGCGAGGTGGAGCGCAAGAAGCCGGGTCGTCCCAAGGCACGCCGCAGGTTCCAGTTCAGCAAGCGTTAATATCTATACCTTATTTATATATATTATACGCTCGCAAGAGAGAGAACCACAGTTTAGTATCTAAACCGCCCAGACCCGGAGAGGTGTTTGACGATCAGATAATCCTGACTTTTAACGACAACAGATTGTCAAATCGTGGAATGGTGAAATCGTCAAATCAATTTGCCGGCTACCCGTGCGGTTGGGTTAAATCAGAAAACCAAAAAAGAAAGTAAACAAATTCAAATTATTATGGCAAGAACAAATTTTGATCAGTTATTGGAAGCAGGTTGCCACTTTGGCCACATGAAGAGAAAGTGGAATCCTGCCATGGCTCCCTATATCTTTATGGAGCGCAACGGTATTCACATCATCGACCTCCACAAGACGGTTGCCAAGATTGACGAGGCTGCTGAGGCTATGAAGCAGATTGCCCGCTCAGGCAGGAGAATCCTCTTCGTTTCCACCAAGAAGCAGACCAAGGACATCATCGCCGAGAAGGCTGCCTCCGTTGGCATGCCTTTCGTCAACGAGCGCTGGCCGGGCGGTATGCTCACCAACTTCTCTACCATCCGCAAGGCTGTGAAGAAGATGGCTACCATCGACAAGATGATTGAGGACGGCACCTTTGCCAACCTCTCCAAGCGTGAGCTGCTGCAGGTTACCCGTCAGAGGGCTAAGCTGGAGAAGAACCTCGGCTCTATCGCCGACCTTACCCGTCTGCCCTCCGCACTGTTTGTTGTTGACGTGATGAAGGAGGATATCGCCGTTCATGAGGCCAACCGTCTGGGCATCCCCGTGTTTGGCATCGTTGATACTAACTCTGATCCCCGCAATATCGACTTCGTAATTCCCGCCAACGATGATGCTACCAAGAGCGTAGAGGTTATCCTCAATGCTGTTTGTGCTGCCATCGCCGAGGGTCTGGAGGAGCGCAAGGTCGAGAAGGCTGACGCTGAGGCCGCTGAGGCTCAGGCCGAGGCTGAGGCTGCTGAGGCAAAGCCCCGCCGCCGCCGCACTCGCACCCGCGTAGAGACTCCTGCCGCCGAGGAGGCTGAGGCTGCTGAGGCCGCACCTGCTGCCGAAGAAGCTGCTCCCGCTGCTGAGGAAGCTGCCCCCGCTGCTGAGTAATTTTTCAAATTCTAATTTTCAAATTCTAAATTAAATAATTATGGCAGTAACAATTGCTGATATTCAGAAACTTCGTAAGCTCACCGGTGCCGGTATGAGCGACTGCAAGAAGGCTCTGGAGGAAACAAACAATGATATTGATGCCGCCGTTGAGGTCATCCGCGCTAAGGGTAAGGCTGTAGCCGCCAAGCGCTCCGACCGCGAGGCATCTGAGGGCTGCGTGCTCTGCAAGGCCGTTCCCGGCTTCGCCGCTACTATCGCCCTGAAGTGTGAGACCGACTTCGTGGCTAACAATGCCGACTTCATCAAGCTTACCCAGGATATCCTCGACCTCGCTGTTGAGAATAAGTGCAAGACCCTCGACGAGGTGAAGGCTCTGCCCATGGGTAATGGCGATGTTGCTCAGGCCGTGGTTGACCGCAGCGGTATCACCGGTGAGAAGATGGAGCTCGATGGTTACAAGGTAATCGAGGGCGACAATGTCTCCGTTTACAACCATCAGGGTAAGAACATGCTCTGCACCATGGTGCAGCTGTCCACCCCCGTTGGCGAGGCCGTTGGCCATCAGGTAGCCATGCAGGTGGCAGCCATGAATCCCGTGTCCATCTCCGAGGCTGACGTGCCCGAGCAGGTGAAGGAGAACGAGATGAAGGTGGCTGTTGAGAAGACCATCGAGGAGCAGGTTGAGAAGGCCGTTCAGAACGCACTGAAGAAGGCTGGCTACAACCTCTACATCGCTGAGAACGAGGAGCACATTGCCGAGGGTATCGCCAAGGGTAACATCACCGAGGCTCAGGCTGACGACATCCGTCGCATCAAGACTGAGACCGCTGCCCAGAAGCAGGCTACCATGCCTCAGGAGATGGTACAGAAGATTGCCCAGGGTCGCATGAACAAGTTCTACAAGGAGAATTGCCTCCTCAATCAGGACTACATCATGGACGGCAGCAAGACCGTCAGCGCTTTCATCAAGGAGGCCGACAAGGATTGCACTGTTACCGCTTTCACCCGTTTCACCCTCCGCGCTGAGTAAGAGAAGAGATTTTTTCTCTAAGTAATATTTCCTTTGTCAGTGGCTTGCGCGAATTAGCGCGAGCCACTGATTTTTTTGTCCGAAGGTATAAGCTGCAAATACGACATTGATTTCCTTGCAGAGCGAGAGAGTGGCCGCAGTGCCGAGGGCAGTTAGAGCAAATCTCTGTTCATGCAACCAGACTGCGAAATCATGTGTCTTAATTCTGAGCTCCTGAAATTTTACGACACTCTCCTGCAATCTTGTCGCGTATTCATGGAATCTTACTGCGTACTCCTATGATTTAGCCGCGTAATCCTGCAATCTTACTGCGAACTCCTATAATTTAGCCGCGTCCTCATGAAATAATTCAGCTTAAATTATTCGTAATTCAGACTAAATTATTTTAGGTAATGATATAGATGTTGGCACAGATTACTCATAATGCAGCCAATTCTGACTGCGTTAGTTGTATGTTTATTGCATAGCAGCGTTGATTAGAATAGACATGAGACTTTTATTCCGAGTCTTATGCGTGTTCATTGCCTAAGTTTAATCTAATCCCGTTCAAAAAAGTTTTAATCCCGTGGGAAAATAAACTAATCCCGTGAATAAAGATTTTAATCCCGTGGAGCTAGCGTTTTTCCACGGGATTAGATTTCGTTTCAAGGCTTTTAGATTTCGTTTCAAGGCTTTTAGTTTTGATTTCCATAGGACTAAATTACCCTGCATATTAAATCGTCTGTTTTTCAACTCTTTAACCGAAACAATGCAGGAATGTATGCAAAAATTATTTTATTTTTTTATAGGCAATGACACAGATGTTGGCACAGAGAGAGCATGACTATTTCGCAGAGACTGTAATCTGTGCCAACTTTGTGTTTGTGCGAAGGGAAATGTTGTCTTCTGGGCTTGGCTTGCTGGGAATGGGGCTGATATATTATTAAAGATGTGGGTAAAGATGTTATCAGGGATTGATTTTGCAGGCATTATAAAAAAATGTCGTATCTTTGCAAATATAGTTTGAGATTATCTTTGAAAAGATGGTTTTTAGATTAAGGATTAAAGTATCAAGATAATGAAGACAAGATTTTTCCTTTCATGTGCTGTGCTTTGGCTTGGCGTTGCGGCGCTGGCACAGACTACCAAGGACGGCCCTACGATGGGTTGGAGTTCGTGGAACACCTATGGCACCAACATCAGCGACAAACTGATTAAGGTGCAGGCCGACAACATGGTTAACAAGGGGCTGCTGAATGCGGGCTACCGCTATATCAACATCGACGACGGCTATTTCGGCAAGCGCGACACTCTGACGGGGCAGCTGCTCTCTCATCCCACGCGTTTCCCCAACGGCCTGAAGGATGTGGTGGACTATATCCACAGCAAGGGTCTCAGGGCCGGCATCTACTCCGACGTGGGCTACAACACCTGCGGCTCGCAGGGCAGCGGTGACCCCTGGGGCATCGGCTCGGGCATGTATGACCATCAGGATCAGGACATGAAGTGGTGGTTCGGCGAGCTGGGCTTTGACTTCATCAAGGTGGATTTCTGCGGCGGCATGCAGCTGATAGACAAGGACAATACGCTTACCGACCGCATACTCTACGGTCTTTCGCTCGACGCATTCGAGAAGATTGCCCGCGAGACGGGGCGCGACTCGCTGCGTTTCAATATCTGCCGATGGTCTTATCCCGGCACGTGGGCCTACGGCCGTGCCGGCTCGTGGCGCACCACGGGTGATATCTACTGCGCTTGGGAGAGCGTGAGGAATATCATCAAGACCAATCTGCCCCTCTCTGCCTTCTGCCGCAAGGGGCACTACAATGATATGGACATGCTTGAGGTGGGGCGCGGCATGAGCACCGAGGAGGACCGCACCCATTTCTCCATGTGGTGCCTGATGAACTCGCCGCTGCTGATTGGCTGCGACCTGGCAAGCATCAATAAGAATGCTCTTAAACTGCTGACCAATGCCGAGTTGATTGCTATCAATCAGGACACTCTCTACAAGCAGGCCTACGTGGTTGACGAGCAGGACGGCGTTTATCTGCTGGTGCGCGATGTGATCAGTGCTTATGACACCATGCGCGTGGCAGCCGTTTACAACTCCACCGACAGCCAGGTGGAATATACTATGGAGTTTGACAAGCTGGAGCTCGGCGGTAAGGTGAAGATTCGCTCCATAACCTACGGCATGGACCTCACCCAGGACTATGAAGGCTCATACAAGCAGAAGATTCCGGCCCATGCCACGCGTGTGTTCCGCCTGGATGCCCAGGAGCGTATTGAGCGCACCAACTATGAGGCCGAGACTGCCTTTCTGTCGCAGTTCCATGAGAGCGGCTTAAACTCGGCCAGCTTCAGCAGCGCCGACGGATGCTCAGGCAAATATAAGGTGGGCTGGCTTGGCGGCCGGCCGGAGAACGATATGCAGTGGCAGAACGTGTGGAGCCGTGAGGGCGGTAAGTATAAGATGACTATCTACTACTGCACCGGCCAGCAGCGCAAGTTCAGCGTGGATGTCAACGGACGGTTTGTGAAGACCTTCACGGTCAATAACGGCAGTTGGGACACGTCCTCGCCGGTGGACTGCGAGATTGAGTTGGAGCCGGGCGAAAACGTGGTGCGCCTATACAATGAAACCGGCTGGGCTCCTGATATGGACCGCATGACGCTGGAGCTGATAGAGGCTCCTACGGCTGTCAAGGCTGTGGTGGGCGAGGAGACTGCCAAGGCCTCCACTAAAACTGCCTACGACATTCAGGGCAGGCCGATAGCTGATCCCGATGCGCTGCCGCGCGGCACCATCTATATAGAGAATCAGAAGAAGAAGGTGAAGCCATCGGTGCCCGGTGAGCCCGTTATTTGACAACGACATTTTTCGACGATTTCACTATTTCACCATTTGACTGTTTTATGACGCAAGTGTAACGTGGTCAAGCTGTTCAGATATCAAATCCTTATGCTCCTATGCCTGCTGATGTGCGGCTGCGGTGGCGGTTGGCGCGAGGCTGCCAGGGTTGACAAGGCCCTGCCACCTATCTTTCCCGACTATGTGGGAGTGACGGTGCCTGCCAATATCGCTCCGCTTAACTTTGAGGTGAAGGGCGCCACGCATATCCAGGCGACCTTCAAGGCTGGCAACGAGGAGGTGCAGGCCGTGGGCGACCGTTACGTGGACATCGACATTGACGATTGGCGGACTCTGCTGGCCGAGGCCGTCAAGAGCGGCGGCAAGGTCAGTGTGAGCGTCAGTGTATGGACGGTGCAGGAGTCCGATGGGGTGGAGTACAGCCCCTTTAGCATAATGGTTAGCAAGGACGAGGTTGATCCATGGGTGGCCTACCGCCAGATACCTCCCGGCTATGAGCTGTGGTGCCGCATGGGTATCTATCAGCGCGACCTCACCAGCTTTGACGAACGAGCCATTGTCACCAACCGCCAGGTCAACGACGGATGCCTCAACTGCCACTCCTTTGCGCAGTATGACGCTGATAAAGGAATGGTCTTTCATTCGCGTGGAAGTGGCGGAGGCACAGTGGTTTATCAAAATGGAAAATTAGACAAGGTTGCCCTAGAGTCGATGGGGCCCGAGAAGAGCGGCACTTACCCAATGTGGCACCCCAGTGGCAAGTTCGTGGTGTTCTCTAGCAACATGACGCGGCAGTCATTCTATGTCCACTCGCAGGACAAGATAGAGGTTTATGACCAGCGTTCAGACCTGATTATCTACGATGCCAAAGGCCGTCAGGTGACCACCGACGAGCGATTTACCGACAGTCTCAATTGGGAGACATTTCCTGCCTTCTCGCCCGACGGCAAGTGGCTGTATTTTTGTACTGCTAAGGCGGTGAAGATGCCTTCGCAGTTTAATGACCTGCACTACAGTGTTTTGCGCGTGCCTTTTGACGAGGCTACAGGGCAGCTGGGCGCGCCGATAGACACCGTGTATAGTGCAGCGCGACAGGGCGGCAGCGCCTCGTTTCCGCGCATCTCTCCCGACGGGCGCTACATGCTTTTCACATGGACTCAGTGCGGCACTTTTCCTATTCACCATAAGGAGGCCGACCTCAGGCTAGTGGACATTGGCGGCGGCTTTGCTGTGCTGGACGACATTGGCGACATCAATAGTGGCGATGTTGACAGCTATCACTCGTGGAGCAGCAGCGGCAAGTGGGTGGTGCTGAGCAGCAAGCGCATTGACGGACGCTACACACGCCTATTTCTCAGCCATTGGGAAGGGCGCCGCTTCTCCAAGCCCATGCTCCTGCCGCAGCGTGACCCCGAGCACAATGTGCAGCGCTTATATAGCTACAATATCCCTGAGTTTATCAAGGGCCCCGTGTTGTTTGATGCCGACGAGGTGGCTGAGCTTTTTAAGTTAGATTAGGACAGAGGCAATCAATGCTATGAGTAAGCGACGACAAAATAACAGGATGCGCCAACAGGCGGCGACCTCACCTAAGGCTGTGGCTGCGCTAAAGTCCGCAGGCAGGAGTGAGGCTATGGTGCCGTGGTGGCTGCTGGCGGTGCCTGCCGTCGGGGTGGTTGTGTATATGTGGCTGGCGTTGTCCTGCTTCCCTGAGACCGAGCGCATGATGGAGGCCCTCAATTTCTTTGTGTGGACCCCTGAATGCCTGGCACAAAAGCTGGCTGCCTATCCTGGCGGTACGCGGATTGCGGCCGACTGGCTCGTGCAGTTCTGCAAGGAGCCGTCAGTGGGCGTGATGATAGAGTCGCTGCTGCTGGGGCTGATGACGCTGCTTGCCGCCATTGTGCCTAAGGCTTGGGGTCGCAAGGCGTGGGTTCCGCTTAGCATTGTTCCTGCTGTGGGGCTGGCGTTTATTGCCTTGCACCGTCCGTCGGTAAGCATACAGGGCATCTTCTTCTTTGCAGCCCTTGTGGCTGCCGGCTATGCCTACAGAAAATGCCGTCCCGCCATTTTCCTTGCTGTGGTTGCCGTAATCGGCATGGCGTCGGTATGGATTGTTTCTTTTCCCGTGGCCGTGGTGCTGATGTCCGGAATGACTGTGTTGCAGTTTGTCGTAAAAGGGCGTGATGCCGGCAAGTGCATGAGGGTGGCGAGCCTGATGCTGCCCGTTCTGCTGGTGGTACTGACGATAGTCTTTGTGAAGGTGTCTTCTTCCTGGTTGGGCTTTATACCAATCGCGGAGCGGTGGTGGCATATTCCCGATGTTGACGGCTCTGTGACCGGTCTCGTCCTGCTGCTGGCAGCCCCGGTGGCGATGATGTTTGTGCCTCTGAAGGGTGGGGTGGTGTTCCACTGTTGCCTGACCATCGCGCTGAGCATTGTGGCCGGAGTAGTGTGCCATAGCCACATAACCGACAACGAGCAGTCGCAGCAGTCGGAGGTTGTGTACCGCTATTCGGCTATGGCCGAGCGCGGAGAGTGGCAGGCGCTGTTGAGCGATATCGGCAGCCGTGATGCGATAGAAAACAATGTGCATCTGCAGTTTGCATTGCTTGCGGAGGCTCGGCTCGGCACACTGCCGGAGAATCTCTTCCTGTATCCCATCAATTCCCCTGAGACTTTCTGTCCGCGCCTTGAGACCAATCCTCTCAGCAGCGACTTCTGCCGCATTTTCTATCGCGAGATGGGCTTCTATGATGAGGCCTTCCATCAGGCCTTCCAATACGGGATGATGGTTTCGCGCACCAGTGGGTTCTGCGCTACGTCGCTGCGCCACATGGCAGAGTACAGTGTCTGTCAGGGCGACAGCTTGCTTGCCGAGAAATACCTATATCTGCTGGAGCGCACGTCGAATAACGGAGAGTTCGTGGCCGAGCAGCGGCAGCTCCTGGCCAATAGCAAAGCTACGCCTGACAGCACGGTGCTGAGGGCTGACAACTTTGCCAAGGCTTATGACTTTACCTCAGAGATGGCCCATTTCCTTGACTATGACCGTAATAACCGTCCGGCACTTGACTACCTGCTATGCAGTCTGCTGCTGACCAAGCGACTGGAACTTTTTAAGACGGTGCTCAATGAATTTGCCGACAGGTATGAGGGTGCCCGTCTGCCACGAGCCTATGCCGAGGCAGCGGCTATGATCAGCCACTTGCAGCCGACATCGCTGTCGCCGGCCTTGCAGTATGTTCCCGAATATGACCGTCAGTTTGAGCAGTTTATACAGCTTCACAATAGTGGACAGGATGACTCTGCCTTCCGCGGCACGTTTTGGTATTACTATGTCTATGCCCAGATTCCTCCGCAGCAGGAGTGGATTCAGCAGAGCCAGAGCTCGTAGGAGTTAGGAGTTAGGAGTTAGAAATTAGGAATTAGAAATTAGGAATGCCGAAGGCATCGCGAGTAGCTCGTCAGTGGTCGCGCCTGGCGCGGGCTGGTAAAAAAGAGTTGCGAGAGCGAAGCGGCGATTTGAAGTTTGGAGTTGAAAATTTGATTTCGGGAGAAGTTGGTAAAACATTCCGCGATTTTTGTAAGCCGAGAATGGTATTAAATTCCCAACTTTGCTGCTGAAAACTAATACGCTAATAACAATTATAGAAAAGATGAAAAGATTTGGTTTTATCGCTGTTGCCCTTATGTTTGCAACGGCAGCGTCATTCGCACAGTCAAAGGTTTATTTTACCAAGGAGATTACTCCGCAGTCTCTCGTGAGGATCTATGAGGCCCTCGGCGTGAAGGCTCACGGCCGCGTGGCAGTCAAGATTAGCACCGGTGAGGCAGGTGGCCACAACTATCTCAAGCCTGATCTTATCCGTGACCTTGTGGATAAGGTAAACGGCACCATCGTGGAGTGCAACACCGCCTATCCCGGCAAGCGCACTAATGCCGCTGACCATTGGCAGGTAGTAAAGGATCATGGTTTCGACAGCATTGCTGCCGTTGACCTGATGGATGAGTATGGCGATCTGCGCATTCCTGTGCAGGATAAGAAGCATATTAAGTATGACATCGTGGGTAGCCATCTGGGTAACTACAATTTTATGATTAATCTTGCGCACTTCAAGGGCCATGCCATGGGCGGCTTCGGCGGTGTGCTTAAGAATGCCAGTATCGGTGTTGCATCCTCTGCAGGCAAGACATACATCCATACAGCTGGTAAGGTGCAGAGCCCCAAGGAGCTTTGGCAGAACCTTCCTGCTCAGGATTATTTCCTTGAGTCGATGGCTGCTGCAGCTCAGGGTGTTCATAATTGGTTTGGCGAAGGAAACATAGTCTACATCAACGTGATGAACAATATGAGCGTTGACTGCGACTGCGACTCGCATCCTGCTGATCCAAAGCTTAAGGATATGGGCATACTTGCCTCCACAGACCCAGTGGCTCTAGACAAGGCATGCCTAGACCTCGTGTTCAATCACAAGGCTGGTCCTGACGACGATGAGAAACCCCTCATTGAGCGAATCAACCGCCAGCATGGCACCTACATTGTGGACTATGCAGAGCAGATTGGCCTGGGCACAAGGAACTACAAGATTGTTAATCTGGATAAATAGTTGACAAGTAAGAATCTATCAAACTATTTCCATGAATAAATGTCGTTTTGTTATTGCGCTTTCGTTGTTGACCGCGTCTGCCTTTGCCTCGACACAGATGGCTGATACGCTGGGTCATACGCTTGGCGATGTAGTGATTACTGGAACGCGTGTTGCTGCTGACCAGCGCCATCTGCCTTATACTGTTAGTGTGGTAGGGCGTGAGAAACTAACTGAGCAGCAGCGCCTCAACATCTTACCTACGCTCAGCGAGGAAGTGCCGGGACTATTTCTCACTAGTCGTGGTATGATGGGCTATGCCGTCAGTACTAATGCCGCCGGAGGGCTCAGCCTGCGCGGCCTGAGCAGCAGCATCGGCCAGATGCTGGTGCTGATTGACGGTCATCCGCAGTATCAGGGCATCTATAGCCATTCCATTGCTGATGCCAGTCAGACGATGCTGGCCGATAGGGTGGAGGTGCTGCGCGGTCCTGCTTCGGTGCTTTATGGCAGCAATGCCATGGGTGGAGTGGTGAATATCGTTACGCGAGAGAAGCATGAGGATGGTGCAGAGACCAGCGTCAGCCTTGGCGCAGGCAGCTACGGCACAGTGCAGGCTGAGGCCTCCAACCAGGTGCGTAGCGGACGCTACTCTCATACGGTGGCAGCCAATTATGCCCGCACCGACAACCATCGCAAGAACATGGGATTTGAGCAGTATGGCGGTTATGCAAAGTTCAACTATGACATGGCCGAGCACTGGAATGCCTATGCTGACATCAATCTCACTCATTTCAATGCCTCCAATCCCGGTCCTGTGAGCCGTCCGCTTTACGATGCCCGCCAGTGGATCACTCGCGGTGCTGCCACTGTGGCCTTGGAGAATCACTATGACCGCACCTCCGGTGCGCTGAGTGTCTATAGCAGCTTTGGTCGCCACAAGATAAACGACGGTACAGCCGACCTCTCCAATCCTTCGCAGCGATATTTCCGTTCCAAGGATGCGCTGACGGGCATAAGCCTGTGGCAGAGCATAAGTCTGTGGCAGGGTGGCCGCCTTACTGGAGGACTTGACTATCAGCATATCTACGGACGTGCATTCTACACCTCCATTGCTACCGGCGAGGTGCTCGATACCCCCAATAAGCAGTCGGGCCACTCACACCGCAATGAGTTGGCGCTTTATGCGCAGTTGCGGCAGGACCTGGCCTCGTGGCTGACTCTTGATGCCGGCGTGCGCATGGATCATCATTCCATCACTGGCACCGAGTGGATACCGCAGGGCGGTCTGGTGGTGCGCCCAATTGCTAACGGAGCCATCAAGGCCACGGTCAGCAAGGGGTTCCGCAATCCATCGATGCGTGAGATGTATCTCTATCCGCCATCCAATACAGAGCTGGCACCTGAGCGCTTGGTACAGTATGAGCTCTCATGGCGGCACAGCTTGGCGGACAATCGGGTGAATTATGCTTTCAACCTTTATTATATTAAAGGCGACAATCTTATTCAGACTCAACAGGTTGATGGCCGTCCTCGCAATGTTAATACAGGTGAGATTGAAAACACAGGAGCTGAACTGGAAGCCAGTTGGCGAGTATGCGACCGACTGACGCTCAACACAAATCACAGTGTGCTTCATATGCACAATCATGTGCTGGCTGCTCCTGAATACAAAGGTTATCTGGGTGCTACCTATAACGGCTGCTGCTGGGGCCTCACGGCAGGAGTGATGCAAGTGGCAGGTCTTTATACCGATACTGCTGCAGCCACGGAGAACTTTACGATGCTCAATGCTTCTGTGTATTACAAGCCGATAAGGATGCTAAAGTTATGGCTGCGCGGTGAGAACCTGCTGGCCCAGCGTTATGAAATAAATGCCGGATTCCCAATGCCCCGTGCAACGGTGATGGCAGGTGTGAATATTACCTTCTGAACTGGCAACCGTTAGCCAGTAGTCGTTAAAAAATAAGGTAATGATATAGATGCTGGCACAGATTACTCATAATGCAGCCAATTCTGACTGCGTTAGTTGTATGTTTATTGCATAGCAGCGTTGATTAGAATAGACATGAGACTTTTATTCCGAGTCTTTTGCGTGATCATTGCCTAAGTTTAATCTAATCCCGTTCAAAAGAGTTTTAATCCCGTGGAAAAATAAACTAATCCCGTGAAGAAAGATTTTAATCCCGTGGAGCTGGTGTTTTCCACGGGATTAGATTTCGTTTCAAGGCTTTTAGATTTCGTTTCAAGGCTTTTAGTTTTGATTTCCACAGGACCTTTTTTTAGGCAATGACACAGATGTTGGCAGAGAGAGAGCATGACTATTTCGCAGAGACTGTAATCTATGCCAACTGCTATATCGTTGCCAAAAATAAACATCCGCGCCTGCTACCGTCGTAGGCGCGGATGTCTCTTAGTTACTAATTTTCGCTGACCAGATAGTCTGTAGGGCCGTGGTGTGAAAGTACCTGGTTGTCGATGAGGAAAGTGCGCAGTTCGGTGTTGCCCCAACGTGGGGTGTCGTGGACAGTGCGTTGTTCTATCAGGGCTTGCACACAGCGGTTGAAGTAGCCGTGCCCCATGGCGAGTATGCGCTGTCCGTTGTGGTTGTTGAAAATGTATTTAAGAAACATCTCTGCCCTTGCTGCCAGCTGGTCGGCATTCTCTATGCTCGGTGGAAACTGCGAGGGATGAACAGTGATGTCCTTGATGAAGCGCCCAGTGTATTCTCCCCAGTCGCGTTCGCGCAGTAGTGGGGTGTAGATAATGGGCAGCTGCAGCTTGCGATTGATGATGTCGGCAGAGAGGCGTGTGCGCTCAAGGTCGCTGCAGAGAAAAATGTCGTAGTTTTCGGCACAGAGTTGCTCACGCAGGGCTTCGGCCTGTGCTATGCCTGTGGCATTGAGGTGGCCTGGCGACTGCCCCTGCAGGATGCCGTCCTGGTTTTCAGTTGTCTGGCCGTGGCGAGTAAGGGTGAGGACTATCATTTTCTACACTTCGCCGTCAACCTCGGCCTCAATGGTGGGCGAGGAGGGAGTCTCAAATGTTTGTGTTGATGTATAGGTTATAGGTCCTACTGATGCTTCGCTTGTTGGAGTCTGCGGAGTTGATTCGCCGACATTCTGCTGTTTGGGCATTTCTGCCACTTGGGGTTGTGGTGCTGCGGTCTGTGGGGCAGATACTGGCACTTGCGGTTGCGGTGCTGCGGTCTGTGGGGCAGATACTGGCACTTGCGGTTGCGATGCTGCGGTCTGTGGGGCAGATACTGGTACTTGCGGTTGCGGTGTCACTAGAGGCTTTGGTGTTTCCGGTGCCTGCGGTTCTGCAGCTGTCGTTTTCTCCTCTACTTGCGGCATAGGTTTTTCTTCTTCTCTGTCCTCTGGCTCGGGGATGGCATCTTTGCCGCTGTTGCGGAACTGAATGGCATAGATTATTTCGCTTAGTCCGAAGATTATGCTAGCCACGCCAAAGATATATGAGGTGATGGGTTCTTGCCCTGCTTTGTCGGTGGCGGTGTTGTAGTTGAGGATGATAATCACTATGCCGGCAATGCTGATAAGCGATGACACCACGTAGGGTAGGGCGCCGAGTTGGTAATGCTTGCGCAGTTTGATGAGGCGGTACAGTTGTGCTGCTCCGGCCAGCAACAGGAATGCTCCTAGCAGGTATAGCAGTGCGTTGAGGAAGCTGCTGGGGATGATGAGCAGCACGCTGCCAAATAGGATGCTGCCAATGCCGATGAAGGGGAAGGAAGCCACCTTTGGCTCTTTGTCCTTGTCGTCCTTGCTGCTTTTGTCGTTCTGCTTGGCGATGTTGTTGGGCTTGCGTCTGCGCTGAAGGATATAAGTGCCGACGGTATACAGGCCGGGCCCTAGGAATAGGGCACCGATGGCCATGATGAGCCACTTGGTGGCATGGGTGGGGAATGCTATGAGCAGCGCTCCTATCAGCAGGGTGCAGAGCGCAAGGATTACGGTAGAGCGGCTTGTTTTCATTGTATCAGTTGTTAAGTTGTTATTTGTTTCAGACAAGATGATATGCTATCTGATGAACAGCAGTTCGCGGTATTTGGGTAGAACCCAGAGTTCATCCTCTATTATTAGTTCCAGCTTGTCCACATGGTAGCGTATGGTCTCAAGGTATGGCTGCACGGTGTCGTGGTACTGGATAGCTTTCTCGCGTTCCGACTCTATGCGGTTGGCCACCTTGCGCGCCTCAATCATGGCATTGACGTTTTCAATGATGAAGCGTGTGTGCTCGGATATCTCGCGTACAATCTTGATATTGTCGGCATTGAGGCGCTCGGCTTCGTCCTTGGTGAATGTTGCGGCTATCTTATTGACATTGTCGATGAGCATGCTCTGGTAGCGTGTGGCCACGGGTATGATTTGGTTCATGGCCATATCGCCGAACACTCTCGCCTCGATTTGAATCTTCTTGGTATAGGTGTCCCATTTTATCTCGTTGCGGGCCTTGAGCTCAAGTTCGCGCATCACGTTCTGACTTTCAAACATATTTATGCTCTCGGGGTCGAGATAGCGGTCGAAGATTACGGGGCAGGAAGTCTCGCAGTCCAGTCCGCGGCGGGCAGCCTCGGCCTTCCACTCATCGGAGTAGCCGTTGCCCTCGAAGTGGATAGGCTTGCAGGTCTTTATATCTTCGCGCAGCACTCGGATGATGGCCGTGATCTTGTCCTCGCCGTTGGCTATATGCTGGTCCACTCTTGCCTTGAAGTTGGTAAGTGCTTCAGCCACGGCGGTGTTGAGTACGGTCATGGCTTCGGCGCAGTTGGCCTGTGCTCCCACGGCCCGGAACTCAAACCTGTTGCCGGTGAATGCGAATGGTGATGTGCGGTTGCGGTCGGTATTGTCAATCTTGAGGTCGGGAATCTGCGGTATGTCGAGTGTGAGTTCGCTTGTACCCTTAATGCTTATAAGCTCCTCGTTGGTGGAGTTCTCAATCTTTTCGAGCACCTCCGATATCTGCTTTCCGAGGAATGCCGAGATGATGGCTGGCGGTGCTTCGTTGGCGCCGAGTCGGTGCTGGTTGGTAGCGCTCATGATGGAAGCCTTGAGCAGTCCGTTGTGCCTATAAACGCCCACCAGTGTTTCCACGGCGAATGTGAGGAAGCGCAGGTTGTCCTCCTTGGTCTTGCCCGGTGAGTGGAGTACTGTTCCGTTGTCGGTGGCCATGGACCAGTTGGCGTGCTTTCCGCTGCCGTTGATGCCAGCGAAGGGCTTCTCATGTAGCAGGCAGCGGAAGCCATGCTTGCGTGCTATCTTGCGCATCAGGCTCATCAGCAGCATGTTGTGGTCGACGGCTAGGTTGCATTCTTCGTAGATGGGCGCCAGCTCAAACTGGTTGGGGGCCACTTCGTTGTGGCGTGTCTTGCATGGTATGCCAAGCTCCAGTGCCTGTATCTCGAGGTCCTTCATAAATTCAGCCACACGGTCGGGTATGGCACCGAAGTAGTGGTCCTCCATCTGCTGGTTTTTGGCAGAGTCGTGGCCCACCAGTGTACGGCCTGTCAGGAGCAGGTCGGGTCGGGCAGCGTAGAGGTCTTCATCCACGAGGAAATACTCCTGCTCCCATCCCAGGTTGGCTGTCACTTTGCTGACGCTGGGGTCGAAATACTGGCATACTGCTGTGGCTGCCTTGTCCATGGCTGCGAGAGCCTTCTTTAGCGGAGCCTTGTAGTCGAGTGCCTCTCCCGTATAGGAGATGAACACCGTGGGTATCATCAGAGTGTCGCCGATCACGAACACTGGCGAGGCGGGGTCCCATGCGCTGTAGCCGCGGGCCTCGAATGTGGAGCGTATGCCTCCCGAGGGGAACGACGAGGCGTCGGGCTCCTGCTGCACGAGGGCTTTTCCGCTGAATTCCTCTATCAGTCCTTCCTGTCCCTTGGCATACTCAATGAAGGCGTCGTGTTTTTCGGCGGTGCCCTCTGTCAGGGGTTGAAACCAGTGGGTGATATGCGTCACGCCAAACTCTTGTGCCCATTTCTTCATGCCTTTGGCAACCTCATCGGCCACCGAGAGGTCGAGGCGCGACCCTTGCTCTATCACATTGTAGAGCTGACGGCAGATATCTTCGGGCAGATATTTGCGCATCTTTTCCTTGTTGAAGACATATTTGGCAAAATACTCCGAAGGGCGCATGCTGGGTACGGTTACTTCGATAGCCTTCTTCTTGAAGGCGGCCTCAACTACATTGAATCTAAGTCTTGACATCGTTGCTCTGTATTAAAGATTTGTTTTATGTCAGCAAAGTTAACCTTTCTGTCGTTTTTTGACAAGTTTTTTTAAATAATTAAAATTTCTGACAATAAAAATCTTTCATTTTGCAATGTTTGCTTTAAAAAATCTTTACAAATGCAATTATTGGGGGTTATAAATTAGAAATTAGGAATTAGGAGTCCACACATCTTTTCTCTGTTCACTGTTCTCTGTTAACTACTGCGCTAAGCGGCAGTTATTAGTCATCAAACCGTTTTGTGAGGCAGTCGTATTCTTCAATCCTGCGGTCGCGGAGGAACGGCCACCATCGCCTCACCTCCTCGCTGCGGCTTATGCTCACTCTGACAACGGCCTCTGCTTCCTCGTCCTTTGGGGCGCGATAGAGCATCTCGCCCTGCGGTCCTGCCACGAAGCTGCTGCCCCAGAAGAGGGCCTCCTGTTCCTCGCCCACGCGGTTCACTGCCACCACGGGCAGTCCGTTAGCCACGGCGTGACCGCGCTGCACAGTGGTCCAGGCCTCGCGTTGTCGTTCCTGCTCATCGGCGGTGTCGGCGGGATCGTAGCCGATGGCGGTGGGGTAGATGAGCAGCTCGGCCCCCCTCAGAGCCATGATGCGTGCAGCCTCGGGATACCACTGGTCCCAGCATACCATCACCCCCAGCCGTCCCACGCTGGTCTGTATGGGCTGGAATCCGAGATCGCCGGGTGTGAAATAGAATTTTTCATAGTAGCCCGGGTCGTCGGGTATGTGCATCTTGCGGTATTTGCCGCACATAGAGCCGTCGTTGTCAAGCACCACGGCAGTGTTATGGTACAGTCCAGCTGCCCTGCGCTCAAACAGTGAGCCCACCAGCACCGCCTTGCACTCTCTGGCCAGCCCTGCCAGCCACTCGGTGTCGGGCCCGGGGATAGGGGAGGCCATGTCGAAGCAGTTGGTGTTCTCCTCCTGGCAGAAGTAGAGAGAGTTGTGCAGCTCTTGCAGCACTATTAGCTCAGCGCCCTGTTTGGCCAGGGAGCGAATTTTGCATTCCAGCCTGGCCTTGTTGTCAGCCATGTCGGCAGTATTGTGCTGCTGGATGATTCCGATGTTGAGAGAGTCGTTTCCCATTATGCGGTTTAAAAGTTTTTTAAGAATATAAGGGTTTAAGGATTGAAGGATTGAAGAGTTTAAGGATTGAAGGATTGAAGAGTTGAAGGATTGAAGTTCATTTTTCCTTTTTTCAATTTTCAACTTTTAAAGTTTATGGAATATTTTCAAGCAAAATTAGTTATTCTTTTCCGAAAAACCACAAATCCCAGACATCAAACCTCAAAACAATATATAATAAGGTAGGAAAATCCGGAAAAAAACTTAATTTTGCACAGAAAAGTCCAAATGCTCCATGTCAAAGAAACATCGCAATAAGAAGGCAAGGCTCATCCTTCTCATTATCGTCATCCTTGCTGTGTCCCTGGCGGTATATCTGTTTGTTATGCCCTTCAGCGGCAGAGGCGAGTCCGTTCGCATATACATTGATCGTGACGACACCTCCGACTCGGTGCTGAGCAAGGTGTCGGCGGCAGCGCCCAGTCAGACCGTGGGCTTCCGCGTCGCAGCCATGCTGCGCGGTATCAGGGGGCGCATCCACACCGGTTGCTACGAGATCACCCCCTCGCTGTCCAGCTGGCAGCTGGCCACCAACATCTATCACGGCAAGCAGACCCCCGTCAGCCTGACCGTACCCTCCACCTGGACCAAGGAGATGGCACTGGGTAGGATGGCGCGTCATCTGATGGCCGACTCCGCATCGCTGGCGGAGGCTTTCAACAGTGCGGAGAGCCAGAAGGCCTATGGTGTGGACAGCGCTACGGCAGCCACCCTGCTGCTGACCGACACCTATGAGGTCTTCTGGGACATCAGTCCCCGGCAGCTCGTCAAACGCATGGCGCAGGAGCGTGACCGCTACTGGAATTCAGACCGCAGCGCCAAGGCGAAGGCACTGGGCATGAGCCGTGAGGAGGTCTATACCTTGGCATCGATAGTTGACGCTGAGACGGCCAACGACGGCGAGAAGGCCACTGTGGCGGGCCTCTACCTCAACCGCCTGCGCAAGGGCATGCTGCTGCAGGCAGACCCCACGGTGAAGTTTGCTCTTCAGGACTTTGGCCTGCGGCGCATCTACGGCTATATGCTCAGCACCCCCAGCCCCTACAACACTTACCTCCACAAGGGGCTGCCCCCCGGCCCCATCCGTCTGCCTCAGCTGAGTAGCATCGATGCCGTCCTCAACCATGAGACCCATGACTATCTCTATATGTGCGCCAACAGCGACTTCAGCGGCACTCATGCCTTTGCCTCCACCTATGGCGAGCACCTGCAGAATGCCGCCAGGTATGTCCGCGCACTCAATGAAAGGGGAATAAAGTGAAAGAAACGGAGTACAAGGCTCCCGGCGAATAGCCCCTCACCTTTGACGAACAGAAAAAATAGGTGAGAGAATTTTGAATTCCGAAGACATCGCGAAGGTTCTGTCAGTTGTCGCGATGCCTTCGCTCTTTCTGCTCCGCTCCGCTCTCGCTGCCCTTTTTATGTCTGCCTACGTCGATGGCGCGACCACTGGCGAGCAGCTCGCGATGCCTCGGCATCAATATTTAGGCATTAGTTCGTCACTCCCAGATGCCAGTTCATCAAAATGTCTTGTTTGTAGCATGGTTGCAGTCATTTTTTTCGTAATTTTACAACAGAATTTCAAATATTCTTACGACTGAATCGGCAACAATTTAATTAAATCGAATATGAAATCTAAATTTATTTTACTGATTGCATTGTTGGCAGCAGGTGCTGCACGCGGTGCCACGGAGGTTGATATCGACTCGTTGCGCTATGTGCTCAACGATGACGGCTCGGCCACAGTGAAGAGCTGTCTGTATCAGGGTACTCCGAACATTACCATTCCGCAGACCGTCACAGTCGAGGGCACGACTTATCAGGTCAAGTCCATCGGCTCAAACGTTTTTGGAGGAAAAAAGTTTATTACATCTGTTCAACTGCCCGACGGGCTGCAGGCCATCGGCAGTAATGCGTTCAATGACTGTAGCAGCCTGACGTCTGTCAACATTCCGTCAGCGGTGACAAGCATCGGAAACTCTGCCTTCTATAATTGCAAGCAGCTGGGCATCGACATTACGCTGCCTGCCACGCTCACTTCACTCGGCACCTATGCCTTCTCTCACTGCGAGGCAGTGAAAAATGTCACCTTCCTTGGCGATGGCGATGTCACCCTGCAGGGTGAGTCGCACTTTAGTGGTATGTACAGCCTGAGGAGCATCAAGCTGCCTGCCAACTTGAGTATGCTGAGCCGAAGCATGTTCTACGGCAACGCAGCGATGGAGAACGTTAACATCGCCTCCACCCAGGTGACGAACATCTACCCCTACGCCTTCTATCAGTGTAAGGCTCTTGCCACGATGCAGCTGCCGTCCACGGTGCAGACCATCGGCGAGAATGCATTTTGTAGTTGCGAGTCGCTGACCTCTGTCACACTTCCCTCATCGCTCACTGCGTTAGGGTCGGATGCTTTTGCCTATTGCAAGGCCCTGCAGACGGTCAACAACTTTGAGAAAACCCAGCTGACCTCCACGCCCAGAGCAGTCTTCTATCAGTGCGAGTCGCTAACCTCCATCACCTTACCTCCCACGCTGAAGAGGCTTGGCGACGAGGCGTTCCGCTATTGCAAGTCGCTGACGAGCATCGACCTGGCGTCGTTGGAGACGGCAGGCGAGTATGTGTTCTCAGGCAGCGGACTGATCTCGATTACTATTCCCAGTAGCATGACTACGGTGCCGCGCGACTTTTTGTCATATTGTGACAGTCTTCGCTCTGTCACCCTGCCAGAGGGTATTACAACTCTTGCGCGCGGAGTCTTTTATGAGGACGATGCCTTAAAGAGCGTCGTGCTGCCCTCCACGCTGACCACCATCGGCACATACGCCTTCGCCAACTGTAGGACTCTGCCTTCCATCACCATCCCCTCCAATGTGACGGTGATTGACGAGTATGCTTTCCAATACTGCAAACAGTTGGCAACCGTGGAAATGCAGCCTGCCACCATGACGACCATAGGCCGCAATGCATTTGACGTCTGCGAGAGCCTGACATCCTTCCGCGTACCCGAGGGCATCACCTCTCTCGGCCAGAGTACCTTCTGGGGCTGCACCTCTCTGCACTCGCTCGAGCTGCCATCCACTCTCACCACCATCGCCCTCAGAGTCTGCTATCATTGCAGCAGCCTGACATCCATTGACATCCCCTTCGGTGTCACCTCCATAGGCGACGATGCCTTCAATGGCTGCAAGCAGCTCGACAAAATCATCTTGCCCGCCTCCCTCACTTCGCTTGGCAATTATGCTTTCGCTTACTGCGATAGCGTGAAGAGCGTTACCTTCCTGGGCAACAACGACATTACACTCACGGGCGAGTCCCATTTCTCTTCGCTCAAGAAACTGAAATCTGTCAAGCTGCCCGACGGACTCACCCTCATCACACGCTCCATGTTCTACGGCTGCGAGCAGCTCGAGACCATCGACCTGAGCCGGACACACGTTGCCGAGATACGTCCTTATGCATTCTATAATAATAAGGTACTCACCGCTGTGCAGTTCCCCACCACACTGACCACCATCGGCGAGCAAGCTTTCTACAACAACAACATCCGTCACCTGCAGCTCCCCGACGGCCTGCAGACTATAGGCAACTACACCTTTGCCGAGAGCAAAGACCTCTCCGCCGCCCCTGTGCTTCTGCCGCAAAGCCTTACGTCCATTGGCGAGCACGCTTTCTATAACTGCAACCGCCTTACCGCTGTCACTTTTCACCCCCTCTCCTCACTTTCGCTCGGCGGCTATATCTTCGACGAATGCGACTCACTCCGCGCAGTCCATTTCCCCAATGACCTTGCCATGATACCTAGGGCGACATGCTCGAGCTGCAAGCAGTTGCACATAGTTACCCTCCCCGCTAATCTGCAGACAGTCGAGCCCTACGCTTTCTATAACACCCTCAGCCTCGACAGCCTCGTTCTGCCTTCTACCGTCAAGACCGTCGGCGAGGAAGCTTACCACTATTCCATGTTGCCCTCGCTTACCCTCCCCGAAGGATTAGAGACCATAGGCCGCAACGCCTTCCGCGAGTGCGACAGGCTGAAGGAGGTCACCCTGCCCTCCACCCTTAAGACCCTCGGCCACGCCGCGTTCTGGACATGCGACTCGCTGCGCACTATTACCTTCGCCCAGAATTTGCCGCAGTTTACCTTTAGCGGCGACAGCCACTTCGGTCACTGCGCTCAGTTAGTGAAAGTGACACTGCCCCGAACGGGTCTGACCACCATAACCGCTCATATGTTCCGTGAGTGCCCGCGCCTGCGCAATATTGAGTTGCCTGGCACACTTACCTCCATCGGCGACAACGCCTTCTACGGCTGCGACTCGCTGCAGACCATCTACATTCCCGACAATGTGACATCTATCGGCAACGATGCCTTCGAGTACTGCCGCGGACTGCACTACGTGCGTCTGCCCGAGGGCTTGGAAACCATTGGCAACGGCAGTTTCGCCTATTGCGAGAAGTTGCCGTACATCAATATCCCCTCCACCGTGACCAGCATCGGCAACTACGCCCTGCACACCACGGCTACCTCTTCCAACACCAACTTCAAGTCTGTTGGCATCATGGGCAATAGTATGCCCTCCACCGCCCAGCATGTATTCTGGCAGTACCAGCCGTCATTCAGCCTGCTTGTACCGTCAGGGCAGGAGGCTGGCTACCAGAACAGCACTTCGTGGACACCCGACGAACAGGACAACCGAACCACAATAGGCTATCCGTCCACCAAGCAGCCGTTGACGCAAGACCTCATCCACCTCACCTGCCTGAACAAAGAAACATACTTCTCGGGAAGTCCCGAGGCTGTTTATGTAGATTGGTTTGAGGGAATGGGCAACTACCGCGTCTTTTACACCGACGCCCAGGGCAACCGCACCACAGCCCTTCCCTCGGCAGGCGGCAACTACACCATCTCGCTGGAGTTTGAGGAAGGTCCTTACTACCTGTCGGCAACATTCAATGAGGTAGGCACCTTGACTGTCAAAGAGATTGCCGACGAGGACTTCGCCCTGCTTTGGGACTTCTACAGCAAGACCTACGACTTTACAAAGCAGAAATCCACTTGGACTGGCAGCGGCGGTGGCGGCGCCAAAGCCAACTGGCAGCTGATTGAAGGAGTGAAAGAGTCGGCCGTTGGCATCTATGGCGTGAAATGGAACAATGGCCATGTGCAGGAAATCAATCTCGGCAACGGCACCAGTCTCTACAACTTGAATGCCAACGAGACACCCGTCAGCATCTTCGCCCTGCCGCTAGTTAAGAAGATTGAGTTTGCCAACGTGGAGTTCTATGGCAACATCTCCGACAAGGTGGAGCAGTGGCTCGCCAGTGGCAAGGCACTCAGCCCCACGCTCGAATACATTGACCTCCAGCGCAACAAGCTCGAGGGCAATATCTCGACGCTCGCCAATGCGCTGCCGTCCCTCAAGACGCTCGACGTGCATGAAAACCGCTTCTCCACCCTGTGGCCCGCACTGCCTGAGTCTCTGGAGAACGTTAATATCAGCAATCAGACCATCACCGACATCGTCGCCACCGTCGATCTGCGCGACATGACCGACTCGGGATTCTTCTCCACTTTGCCCAGCATCATCTTCTATAACCCCATCGCGCGCACGTACGCGGATAATATTAAAATAGGTGTGCAGAGTCAGATTAACTGGAGCTCCTTTACGGTAAACTACAACAGTTCCAACGACTTTGACATCACGGGCTATTGCTTGTGGAAGGGCGCTTCGGGCGACATAGCAAAATGCAGCTACACCGACTCTAAGAACAAGACCACAAACTTCAATGCCGTGTTTATCTACGACATGGGCGATGTGGACTTCAACGGGGCAATCAATGTCAGCGACCTCCAGCAGACCATCAACTATCTGTTCCGTGATGGTTACGGCGACTACAACCGCTACAACTTCACTGCCGGCGACTTGAATGCCGACAACGGCATCAATGTGCTGGATGTTGTGCAGCATGTTGACCTCTTGCTCACCAACGATATCCCGACGGGTGCAGGTTCTAAGAGCAGCAAGAAGCAGGCTTCAACCGACACCTATGCAGCCAGCCTCTATTGTAGCGATGGCAAGCTGATACTCAACACTGCTCAGCCCATTGCAGCTCTCGACATCGTGCTGACATCACCTTCATTCATGGAAACGACGCGTATGGCTGTGGGTCAGCATACACAGGACGACGGACAGTTGCATCTCGTCATCTACGACATATCGGGCAAGACGCTGCCGACGGGCGAGACCGTCCTTGGTAACGTAGCTGATGGCAGCACCATCAGCCATGCCATGCTTGTAGATGAAGATGCCCAGGATATAACAGTCGCTCTCAACAATCCTGAAGCCCAGCTTCTCACGGGAATAGATGAGTTAGGAGTTAGGAGTGAGGAGTTAGGAGTTGGCAATGATCAATCAGCCTACGACCTCCAAGGCCGCAAGTTGTCTCCCTTCCCTTCGGGAGGGGCTGGGGGTAGGCTGCCCAATGGTCAATTGCCTAAGGGCATCCTAATCGTGAACGGTAAAAAGGTAATCATCAAATAAACAGGAATAGCTATGAAAACGATAAGAATCAAGTCTCTGTTTATATTGCTAAGCATGCTGTGCTTCGCCAATGTGCAAGCTCAGGATATCAACGAACTTAGTGTAAAGGACGTGAGCGGAATGCGCGGAAAGATTGTCTCCGTGCCAGTCTATCTCACTAATACTGCCGAGGTGACAGCCTTGCAATTCGATATAGAACTGCCCAATGGCTCCACGGTTTACTTCGACTCCACAACCGTAGCCGCCAACCGCAGTGTGGACCATATTATCAGCGGGCAGAACAAAAACAGCAACCGTCGCCGCTTCATGCTCTACTCGCCCACCAAGCAGCCGCTCAAGGGCAATATGGGCAAGATATGCGACGTGGTCTTTAAGGTATCCACCTATCTAGAGGACGAGCAGGTGTATGATATCAAACTATCCAATGTCATCATCTCCGACCTCCAGGGCAACAATGTGTTCACCAACTCCGTTGATGCCACACTCTCGCTCATCAGCTATCCCGACTTCGAGGTAAGCAACCTCGCCGTCACCTCCGCCAATATTACCCCCGGCGGACAACTGTCGCTGAGTTGGAATGTGAAGAATATCGGACAGACTGCTGCTACCGGTGGATGGAAGGAAAATTTCTATCTTGTTGGCGACAATGGCACAGAGGTGTTCGTGGGTTCCAATAGTTTTGAAAGCACAGGACTTGCTGTCAACGCTGCCGTCAACCGCACCGCTACCGTCACACTGCCCGATGTGCTTGGTGTTGACGGCACAGTCAGGGCGAAGGTCAGCATCAAGGGTAATGCCGATTCAGGCGAGCGCAGCGAATCGGAATGGAACAACTCCGCCGTCGCCGAGACAGGCATCACTCTCACTAAGACACTTCAGATGGTTATGCCCTCAGCCCCTGTGCGTGAGCAGTACGGGCGCAATGTCCGCTTGCAGCTCTATCGCAGTGGCAATCGCACTGCCGAGGAGACCTTCACCCTTACGGCTGATAAGCCCTCGCGCGTGGAACTGCCCTCCACCGTCACCATCTCGCGCAATCAGTCGGGTGCCGCATTCTACGTCAATATCATTGACGACGCCATCTACAACGATGCTGATACAGTGATACTTATCACAGCATCAGGCAACGGCTATCAGACTGCCACAGGGCGCCTCGTCATTGAGGACAACGAGTACCCCGATCTCCAGCTCGAGGCCTCACGCAGCGAGCTCAACGAAGGAGAGACATTCCTCCTCACAGTCACTCTGCCCAAACCCGCGAGAGCCGACCTCGAGGTTAAGTTCACCGCTGAGACTCCCAAGCGGTTCAACCTTCCAGCCTCCGTCGTCATCCCGACGGGCAGCCTGTCTGCCACAGTAGAAGTGGAGGCTGTGCAAAACTCTCTGCCCGAACTGCAGCTGGCCACAGCCTTCTATGCCGCAGCCACCAACTATAATAAGGCAGAGGCCATAGTCATCCTCAATGATGACGACATGCCAGAGTTGGAGCTGGTGCTCTCACCCACCCAGGTCAGCGAGAGCAGTGGTCCCGCATCCATCATGGCCAAGCTCTATCGTCGCAGTCACACCGACAGCGAGATAACCATTGTGATGAGCGACGACTCCGACGGTGACATCTACTACTCGCAGCGTCGGTTCACTATGAAGAGTGGCGTGACGACTGCCGAGTTTGCCATCGGTACTATTGACAACGCACAGAAAGAGGGCGACCGCATAGTCAACGTCTCCGCCGGAGTGTATGTGTCGTCGTGCAACTGCGCGGCATCCGGCACCACGGTGGGCGTATCCACTGTGGCCGTCACCATCCTCGATGATGACGGACCGACGCTCTCCCTCAGCAGCTCGTCATCCTCGCTCCTTGAAGGCAAGACCAATGCCACCACTCTCACCGTAAAACGCAACACGGGCACGAGCGGTGCGCTGACCGTAAGCATCACCTCCGACCAGGATGACGGCCTCACCTACAGCCACACGGCCACCATCCCTAACGGCCAGTCGTCGGTAACGGTGCCTGTGAGCGTGAAGAAGAACGATGTTGCCAACGATGAGCGCACTGTCGTCTTCACCGTCACCGCCAACGGCTATACGCAGGGCACCTGCTGGGCGCTCATCACCGACCAGACCATGCCCGATGCCATAGTGGAAGCACCAATGGTTGATGCCGAAGGCATTCCTGCTGCAGGCACAGTGGAAATCACTGTTAGCGTGAGCAATGTGGGCAACGCCGATCTGCCGGCGCAGACATGCGTCAACCTCTATATGCTGCCTGCCGCAGGCAGCAAGAGCCTGCTCACCACGCTATATACCCAGCAGCCCATCGGCAGCGGGCAGAAGGCCGACCTGACCAAGCAGGTGACCATGCCCGATGTGGCAGGCGACTACAGGCTGCAGTGCGTCATCAACGAAGACAAGGCAGTCAGGGAGCTGGTATACCTCAACAATACCTCTGCCGAGACACCCCTGCGTCTTGTGCCCCCGTTCACTGCCGAGGTTAGCGTAGAGAAGGCCACCTATCAGAGCGATGAGCCTGTGCTCATCACCGGTACCGCCACGGGCAGTAATGTTGTCAATAAGGCCGTAGAAGTCTATCTTCTCCATAGCAATGTGCGCGATACCCTCTGCACCACCACCGATGCCATGGGACGCTTCTCCGTCACTTTCGACCCCAAGGGCGTGGCAGGTCATTACGCCATCGGCGCTTGCTACCCGGGCGAGAACCTCCGTGACGAGCAGGATGCTTTCGACATCTATGGCATGCGCCGCACCGACGGCGGATATCTGAAGTATGAGCCTACCGTCGGCGTGCCTTACTCTGCCAGCATCAGCATCACCAACTCCGGCGACCTGCCTCTGCACAATATCGATATGGAGGTGCTATCCTCAGGAGGCAATATCGAAGTGGCCGTTGATAAGATTGCCACGCTCAATGGAGGCAAGAACAGCAGCCTGCCCATCACGCTGACTGCCACGGAGTCCTCTCAGGGCGACGAATGGCAACAGCTGAAGGTGCGCTTTACCTCCGACGAGGGAGCATCGTTCGACGGATTGATCTACTACTACAACCGTACTGCCACGGGCAAGCTGCGCGCCAGTGTCAATGCCATCAACACTACCATGATTAAGGGTAAGCAGCGCGACTACTCGTTCGACATTACTAATACGGGCTACGGCTCAACGGGCAAGATAAGCCTTGCGCTGCCTGAGGGTACATGGATGAGCGCCGTCACCGGCAAGGAGATGAGTGCCCTTTCTTCCACCGACACAGCCACCATCGTGCTGCGTCTCACTCCGTCGGCCGACATGCAGCTCAATGTGCCTATACGCGGTACCATCGGTATCAACTGTGCCAACGGACAGGGTATGAGCCTGCCGTTCACCATCGAGCCTGTCAGCGACGACATGGGCGAGCTGGTGGTTGATGTGTGCGACGAATACACCTACTACACCGAAGAGGCTCCCCACCTTGCCAACGCCACCGTCAAGGTGACACACCCCACTACAGGCCGCACAGTCGCTGAGGGAGTGACGGGCGAAGACGGTCGTTTCACTGCGCCGCTGCCTGAGGGATGGTACACCGTCAGTGTCAGCGCCGAGAAGCACGATAGCTATCGCGGCAATGTGCTCGTTGACCCAGGCAGGCAGACAGTCAAGGTAATCAACCTGAGCTATCAGGCTGTGACCATCAACTGGGAAGTGAAGGAGACTGAGGTGGAAGACAAGTACGAGATAGTCACCACCGCCACCTTCGAGACTCACGTGCCCGCACCCGTCGTCATCATCCGCGGTCCTAACAAGATTGACGCCGATGCCATGCTGGTAGGGGAGAGTCAGATGCTCTACTACACTGTGACCAACGAAGGACTCATCAATGCGAAGAACTGTACGTTTGTCGCTCCGCAGAGCGATAGTGAACTACTGTTCGAGGCATTGGCAAACACTGGTCCCTTCGACCTTGCAGCCAACCAATCGGTGCTCATTCCCGTGAAGGTGACCAAGACTGACGGCGGCGCCTCTGGCTCCAAGAGCTTCAAGGGAGCCACTCGCGATGGAGGCGGCAACGACAACGCCTTCACCCATTGTATGAAGAACCTCGGAGTGCTCTATGAGATACTCTGCGGCAAAGACCTGAAGAGCAACTCCGCCATGCTAACCCTCGCCGTGCGCTTCTGCGCAGCAGGCGTCGCTGCCAGTGGTTTTGGCGGCGGCAGCGGCGGTGGTCCCGGCTCCCCCGGCAAGGGCGGCAGCTACGGCTATGGCGGCAGCGCCGGCTATACCTATCTGGAGAGCGACGACCCCTGCGACCCCGAGCTGGCAAATACGAAGAAAACCGTCATGGACGGCTTCACCAGCATGGCTCCCGGCATGGGCGGTTGCCTGGGCTTCGGTCTTAACGCCGAGCGCATGGCACAGGCGGCAGCATCAGGCGACGATGCCGAGATGGCTGGTTCCGTATGCGACTTCGGCGCATCCACTGCCACCACCTTCTCTCCCCCTGTAGCGCAGCCGTTCATAGGCTTCGTATCTATCTTTGCCGGACTCTATGGCAGCAGCGAATCAAAGCCCTTCAAGGAGGACATTAGAATAGCAGATGAAAAGAAAGACCTGCTGCGCAAATATTCCTGGTTGGCAGCAGGTGTGGACATTATAAGATGGTATTATCGCCAGCTGGAGTGCTACAGGAAGGTATACCTTAATTATTACGGCGACGAAGCATGGTTCACCGGTGACGACGACACTCGTCCCGACTTCTTCCGCAAGCTCTGCTCCTACGACGACTACGAGGACATCACCTACGACAATCTGTTGGCTTACAAACCCGCATCCATCACCGACCAGCAGCTGGCATCTTTCATAGAGCGCCTTCGCAACACCATCTTCCACAACGAGTCGGACAATAAGATGGACATACAGTATATGCTTAACGAGATTGCCCTGGCTAAATACATCAACCGCTTCGAGGCTCCTTCATCGCAACCTAATCACTCCCAGTCTCCATCCCCAACATTTAAAGGTCAATTGGTTTATCCGCAGGATGATCTCGGCGACAACTACTATGGCGACGACATCAACCCTGCAGGCGAGATGTTCGTAGCTGCCGTTGACCAACTGAAGGCTGACTTTAACGACGCGTCGAAGACTCAGTCGGTATGCGTCACCATCAAACTGCAGTTTAAGCAGGAACTGGTGCTCACGCGTCAGGCCTTCCGCGGTACCCTGACCGTGAATAACGGCAATGAGGAGACACCGATGGAGAACGTCAAGCTGATGCTTAAGGTGACAGATGAGGATGGCAACGTGGCTACCGCTCACGAGTTCCAGGTCAACACCGAGAGCCTCGACGGCTTTGAGGGCGATCTGGACGGAGAGTGGGCGCTCGACCCCAAGAAGACGGGTACTGCCACCATCCTCTTCATCCCCACCAAGTATGCCGCTCCTGAGTATGACCGCTTGTATTCGTTCGGTGGCTCGTTGTCATACACCGATCCCAACACCGGACTGGTCGTTACCCGCGACCTGCAGCCCGTCACTCTCACCGTGAAGCCGTCGCCGCAGCTTGACCTCACCTACTTCATGCAGCGCGACATCCTGGGCGATGACCCGCTCACCAAGGACGTGGTAGAACCGATGGTACCCGCTGAGTTTGCACTTCTCATCAATAACGTGGGTTACGGCGATGCCACCAATGTGCGCATGACCACCCATCAGCCTGAGATAGTGGACAACGAGAAGGGATTGCTCATCGACTTTGAACTGCTGAGCAGTCAGGTCAACGGCGGCGACAAGACTCTGGCACTGGGCAGCAGCGTGCCTGCTGACTTCGGCACCATCCCCGCGCAGGGTACCTCCTACGCACAGTGGTGGTTCACCTCTACGCTGCTCGGCCACTTCCTCGACTACCAGGTGGAGGCTACCCATGTCACCAGCTACGGCAATGAAGATCTCTCGCTGCTTAACAGCGTGACCATTCATGAGCTCATCCGCAGCATCAATGCCCGCGATGCAGCAGGCATGCCGCTGAAGGGCTGGCTCGTCAACGATATCACCGACAATGAAGATACGCCTGACATGCTCTATCTGAGCAATGGCGACGTCGAGCAGGTGGGCGTGGTGCACTCAGCGTCAATAGTCCGCAACGACATGACGCACTGCACCGTCACTATCCAGCCTGCCGACCGCGAATGGAACTACGGCAATGTCAACGATCCCACGCTCGGACGCCAGAATATCATAAGCGTGGTTCGCGACGATGGGGTAGAGCTCGACCTGCGCAACGTATGGCAGACAGACCGCACTCTGCGCGACGGTATGGACCCGATTAATGAATGCCGCATCCACTTCGTTGACAAGTTGGTGGTTGACGGACAGCCGCATACCTACACCATCACCTTTGAGCCACGACCTGAAGTGGTGCTCAAGGTGGTAGAGGTGACCGGCCTGCCGAAGAACAATGAACTGACGCGTGAAGCCATTACCACAATGACGGTAAAGCTCAACAAGCCTGTCCGTTCATTCACAGCCGACAATCTGCGTCTGCAGTGCCAGGGAAATGATCTCTTAGAGTTGCCGACCATCCAGAAGATTGACGACCTCACATATCAGCTCACCTATAATTCGCTTGCAGGTGCCAGCGGCTACCTTGTGCTCACTGTCTATGTATCGAAGATGGTTGATAACGAAGGCTACACAGGCGATTATGACTTCCACACAACGTGGATACAGTTCATCGATGGCAAGTGTACGATAAACATGGCTGCCAGCCCGGTCTATGGAGGCACTGTGCAGCCCGGCAGCTCCGAACAGATCTATGACACCGATGTAACCCTCACAGCTACACCGGCACAGGGCTACGCCTTCAGCCATTGGCTTGAGGGCGACGAGATAATCTCTGACTCTGCTGAGTTTGACTATCATATCACAGCCCTCTCATCGCTTTCCACTCTGACGGCCGTCTTCACACCGCAGCTCTATGATGTCAGCCTCACCTACGATGAGACGGGCGGCATAGTCCGTGGCCTCGGTTCCGGACGCTATGAGTATGGCATCACCGTCCATCTGCAGGCTACGCCAGTGCGCAACTACGACTTCGATTATTGGATGGTGAACGGCGTGAAAGTGGGCACCGACGAGAAACTCGACTTGCTTATCGATGGCACGAAGCAGGTGGAGGCTGTCTTCAAGTATTCGCCCACTAAACTGATTGTGGCATACAACCTGGCCGAGGGATGGAACTGGGTTTCCGTTGACCCCACCGATGAGGCACTGCTCGATACCAAGCGGTTGATGGCACACCTCGGTGGAAAGGCGCTGGAGATACGAGGAAAGGATAAGAGCCTCGTCTATGAGGATGGGCAGTGGAAGGGCGACCTTACCACTCTTAATCCCGGAGAGGCATATCAGATTCTGGTCAGCGAGGCTACGCTGATGAACATCGAGACTCGCATACCCGAGGCCAACATCATCACCCTCAAGCGCGGCTGGAATCATCTGGCATTCGATTCGGCAGAAGAGCTGCCAATCACCACGGCCCTCACCAACTGGCATCCGTGGCCCGACGATATGGTGAAGGGACAGGACGGCTTCGCCATCTACGACGGCTCGCAGTGGGTAGGTACCCTCCAGACCATGCAACCTGGCAAGGGCTATCAAATCTATGCCCAGACTGTCGGCTCCTTCAGCTGGCCCACCACTCCCGTCGAGCACACTACTACCGTCGTAGCTGATTATCAAGACGAGGAAGATAGTGGGTTATTGCCAATGTATTATGGTCAATCGTACATCTCGGCCTTGCCTGACCGCTTCACCAGCGTCGATCGCCGTAGGTTTGCCGACAATATGTGCATAGTTGCCGATTTGGAGTACAACGGCTCCGTCGTCAACTCTGACAACTACATGGTGGGAGCCTTCGTTGACGGCGAGACACGAGGCATGGGCACACTTGTTGGAGGACATTACTTCATTACCGTCTATGGACAGCCGGATGAAAATGTGGAGTACCATGTCTTTAACAAGGCACAGAGCGCCTTCCTCTTCACCGAAGGAGCAAGCCCCTTCCGTCATATAGCCTACTGCAACCTCGACCAGCCCACTATGATTGAGCTGTTTGACGATGATCCTAATGCAATCAGTAGTAAGGAAACAACGGCCGGATCTCAATCCGTCTATGACCTCCAGGGACGCAAGATTAATCCCCAGTCCTCAACGGACAAAGGTCAGTTGCCCAAGGGTATTTACATTGTGAACGGCAGGCTGGTGAAGTTCTGAGAGAAGCTGTAATCCAATCGCGAGAAGAAAAATTCTAATCGCGCAAGGAAAAAATTTAATCGCGCCGAGATAGTCAGTTTCGGCGCGATTAGTTTTGACTTCGGCGCGATTAAATTTTCGCCCGACGCGATTAGAATTCGTTTCGGCGTGATTAGATTTTGCTTCGACAGGCTAAGCGAATCTTTTCCTTCTGCTAATGGCTCTTCATTATCTCTGCCGGGGCACGCCCCTGACGGTAGAGGGTGGCCATGATGTCCATCTGGGGCGCTACGTGGGAGAAGAAATGGCGGTAGCCGGAGCAGAGATAATTTATATTTGAGGTTTGAGAATTCCTAATTTCTAATTCCTCATTCCTAATTTCTAATTCCTCATTGCCGCTTCGCTCTCGCAGCTCTTTGATATCGGCACCGGCTTCGCCGACAGCCGATGAGCAGCTCGCGATGCCTTCGGCATTCCTAATTTCTTTTGGATCTCGGGCGGAGATTCTGTTCTTCGGGCACTCGCCGTGGCAGGCGAAGAGCCAGCGGCACTGGCGGCACTGATCGGGCAGGAGGTGGCTCTTGAGGGCGGAGAAACGGCTCTGCTGCGGACCGTACATCATATTGATGAGGGTGTCGCTATGTATGTTGCCGAGGCGGTGCTCGGGAAAGACGAAATGGTCGCAGCTGTATACGTCGCCGTTGGCCTCGATGACTCCGGCATGGCCGCACTCGGCGGCGAGGGTGCAGAGGCCGGGGGGCACACCGAGCCAGTTGGCAAGGGTGGCATCGAACAGCTGCACGAACATGTGGCCTACGTCGCGCCTCACCCACTCATCGAAGATGGTGCTGCAGAATATGCCCCACTGCTGAGGGGTGACCGCCAGGGGGTGGACATGGCGGCCGTCGCTCTCCACGATGGGGGTGAACTGGAGGTAACGGCAGCGGAGGGTGTCGCGGAAGAAACGGTAGAACTCAAGGGGCTGGCTGGCATTGGCGCTATGGACGGTGGCCATGGCGTTCCACTCCACACCGTAGTGCCGGAGGAGGCGGATGCTCTCTATGACGCGGCTCCAGGTGTGGCCGCGATGCGCATTGTGCATAGGCTCGGTGCCGTCGATGGAGATGCCCACGAGCCAGTGGTTGTCGCGCAGGAAACGGCACCACTCGGGGGTGAGCAGGGTGCCGTTGGTCTGGATGCAGTTCTCGATATGCATGCCGCCGGCATACCTGCGCTGCAGGGCAAGGGCCTTGCGGTAGAAACTGAGGGGGCGCAGCATGGGCTCACCGCCATGCCAGGTGAAGAGGACGTGGCCGGTGGTCTGCATGGCGATATACTGGCGGATGTACTCCTCCAGGGTGGCATCGCTCATGAGGGTGTCGGTGCCTTTCTGATAATAGCAATAATGGCAAGCCAGGTTGCACGAGGCTCCCACTGGCTTTGCCATTATGTAACACTCCTTGTTAAAGGATTGAAGGGTGGAAGAATTGAAGGATGGAAGTTCTGATTTCATCTGTCTAATTCTTCTTTTTCAATTCTCTTACCCTCTCTCGATGTCCTTGAAGTAGCGGTAGGTGGCTACCTTGATCTCTGCACAGGCTGCCTCGTCGGCCACGAGAATGCCGTGGCGATGGTTCTGCAGGCAGGAGATGGGCCACATCTGGGAGATGGCTCCCTCCACCACCTGCTGCATGGCGCGGGCCTTGTTGTGGCCGTTGGCGAGGATCATGACCTCCTGGGCGCTCATGACGGTGGCTATGCCTACGGTGAGGGCGAGCTTGGGCACCTTGTTGACGTCATTGTCGAAGAAGCGGGAGTTGGCAATGATGGTGTCGGTGGTGAGCGTTTTGAGACGGGTGCGCGAGGAGAAGCTGGAGCCTGGCTCGTTGAAGGCGATATGGCCGTCAGGGCCGATGCCGCCAATGAAGAGGTGGATGCCGCCAAACTTGGCTATCTCAGCCTCATAGGCTTCGCACTCAGCCTCGAGGTCTTCGGCCAGGCCGTTGAGGATGTGGATGTTCTCAGCGGGGCAGTCGATGTGGTCGAAGAGGTTCTGGTGCATGAAGTAGTGGTAGCTCTGGTCGTGGGTGGGGGCCAGGCCTACATACTCGTCCATGTTGAAGGTGACGACATTCTTGAAGCTGACGCGACCCTCCTGGCAGGCCTTGACGAGGTTCTGATACATGCCGATGGGGGTGGAGCCTGTGGGCAGGCCCAGCACGAACGGCTTTTCCTTGGTGGGGCAGAAGGCGTTGATTTTCTCAATCACATGCTCGGCGGCCCACTTGCTCACCTGAGCATAATCGTCTTTGATAATTACTCTCATATTGTTGGTTGGGGGTTAAAAAATTAAAAGGTTAAAATGTTAAAAAGTTGTTTGTCTGTCGCAAAGTCGCAGAGTCGCAAAGCTTCCGGACTTGGCTAATTATCAATTATCAACTATCAATTATCAATTATCAATTATCAATTATCAACGGTCGAGAGTCGAGAGTTGCTGTTAGCCGACTCCCCCTCTAAGCTAGAGGGGGTGGCCCGTAGGGCCGGGGGCGTATGGTACTAACTTTTCCGCCAAACCTCAAATCTCAAACCTCAAATCTCAAATAGTACCTGTTTTCGTTATTTACTCTGGCGAATTTATCACTTATTTATTTAATAAGGTATAGATTGGCTGCTTTTTTGTGTCTTTTGGACTATTTCTGCCTGACAAAGATGCGGATTGGGGTGCCGGTGAAGTCCCAGTTGGCGCGAATCTTGTTTTCGAGGAAGCGATAGTAGGGCTCCTTGACATACTGGGGCAGGTTGGCATAGAAGATGAAGGTGGGCACCTTGGTGTCGGGCACCTGGGAACAATATTTTATCTTGATGAACTTGCCCTTGATGGATGGGGGCGGGTAGGCCTCTATCAGGGGCAGGAGGACCTCGTTGAGCTTAGAGGTGGAGATTTTGCGCTTGCGGTTGACGTAGGCGTCCTTGGCACGCTCGAGTGCGCGGAAGATATGCTGCTGGGTGACAGCTGAGCCGAAGACGATGTTGAAGTCGGTCCAGGGGGCCATGCGCTCGCGGATGGCACTCTCGAAGGCCTTGATGGTCTGGTTGGTCTTCTCCTCAACGGTGTCCCACTTGTTGACGAAGACGACCAGACTCTTCTCGTTGCGCTGGATGAGCTGGAAGATGTTCATGTCCTGAGCCTCTATGCCGCGCTCGGCATCGATGAGGAGGATGCAGACGTCGCTATTCTCGATGGCGCGGATGGAGCGCATGACGGAGTAGAACTCGAGGTCTTCGCTGACTTTGTTTTTCTTGCGGATGCCGGCGGTGTCAACGAGGTAGAAGTCGAAGCCAAACTTGTTGTAGCGGGTGTGGATGGAGTCGCGGGTGGTGCCAGCGATGTCGGTGACGATGTTGCGCTCCTCGCCGATGAGGGCGTTGGTTAGGCTGCTCTTGCCGACGTTGGGGCGGCCCACGATGGCTATGCGCGGGAGGTTGTCGTCATCCTCTGATTGCCGGTCGCCCGGCAGACGGCTGACGATGGTGTCGAGGAGATCACCGGTTCCGCTGCCTGTGAGGGCGGAGATGCACATGGGCTCGCCGAGGCCGAGGGCGTAGAACTCGGCGGCGTTGTAGATGAGCTCGTTGGAGTCGGCCTTGTTGCTGACGACGATGACGGGCTTCTCATCCTGGCGTCGCAGTATGTCGGCCACTTCGCTGTCGAGGTCGGTGATGCCGTTCATCACGTCGACGACGAAGAGTATGACGTCGCTCTCCATAGTGGCTATGGTGACCTGCTTGCGTATCTCGTCCTCAAAGATGTCGTCGGTCTTGACCACCCAGCCGCCGGTATCGACGATGGAGAAGGTGTGGCCGCACCATTCCACCTTGCCGTACTGGCGGTCGCGGGTGGTGCCGGCTATTTCGCTGACTATGGCCTGACGGGTTTGCGTCAGCCGGTTGAAGAGGGTGCTCTTGCCGACGTTGGGACGGCCTACTATTGCTACTAATGCCATGGCTATAAGGGGGGGTATTGGTTGATTATCTTTTTGCCGTTCAGTATAATGCCGGAGCGCTATTCACTGCCTGTAGCCGAAGTTGGTGAGCTCACGGCTGGAGTTGCGCCAGTCCTTATCTACCTTGACGAAGATACGGATGAAGATTTTCTTGCCTATAAATTTCTCCAGCGACTTGCGAGCTTCGGTTGAGACCTTCTTCAGGGCAAAGCCGCCGCGGCCGATGATGATGCCCTTCTGGCTCTCGTGCTCCACATTGATGGTGGCCTGGATGCGCACCAGGTCGTCTGACTCCTTGTATTCATCTATCACCACCTCCACGCAATAGGGTATTTCCTTGTCGTAGTAAAGCAGTATTTTCTCACGGATTATTTCGGAGACAAAGAAACGCATGGGCTTGTCGGTGAGCTGGTCCTTGTCGAAGTAGGGCGGCGAATCGGGCAGAAGCTCCTTGATACGGCGCATCACGCTGTCGACATTGAACTTTGCCTTGGCGCAAACGGGATAGATTTCTGCACCTGGTACGCGCTTCTTCCACTCCTCTACTAACTCCACGAGGTGTCGCTCGTCGGTGAGGTCTATCTTGTTGATTAATATAAGCTTCGGGACGTTTAGTTCATTTACTGCTTCAATAAAGTCGGCATTCTTTTCCTCGGTCTCCACGGTGTCGGTGACATAGAGCAGTACGTCCACATCGCTGAGGGCGCTGTCGCTGAAAGCGCGCATCGACTCCTGCAGCTTGTAGTTGGGCTTGAGCACGCCGGGGGTGTCGGAGAAGACTATCTGATAGTCCGGCTCGTTGACGATGCCCATGATACGGTGGCGCGTGGTCTGCGACTTGAAGGTGGCAATGCTGATACGCTCGCCGACGAAGATGTTCATCAGCGTACTCTTGCCTACGTTGGGATTGCCCACTATATTTACGAAGCCTGATTTGTGCGGCATAGGGTTGTGTGATTATTGTGAAATTATGAAGGAGGTCGACAAAGAATTAACGGGAAGTTAATAAGAAGTTGACGGGACGATTGTCCCAAGTATGGAAGTGGGCAGAGTCTTGTTGTCCCCGTTAAACTTCCTTAGCGGCATTGCCGCTATAACTTCCTGTTAACTTCCCGTTAACTATTTTGAGCGAAGTGTGTTAACTTCCCGTTAACTCCTCTGTCTCTACTGCAGGGCCTTGCGCCTCTTGGCGTACCACTCTTCGCGGCTGATCATTCCCTCCTTGTAGAACTCGGCGGGAGTGTCGGCAAACTTGCTGCCGTCGTAGCCCCAGATCATGTAGCTGGCGCCCCAGGTGAACCCGGCTCCGAAGGCGGTGAAGATTATCTTGTCGCCTTTCTTGAGCAGCGGCTCATACTCCCAAAGGCAGAGTGGCAGTGTGCCGCTGGAGGTGTTGGCCATGTGGTCGATGTTGATCATCACGTGGTCTTCACTCACTCCGATTCGGCGTGCCACGGCGCTCTCAATGCGCACGTTTGCCTGGTGGGGAACTATCCATGTCACATTGTCTTTGTTGAGTCCGTTGCGCTGGGCGATAGTAACCACTGCGTCGCTCATGTCGGTAACGGCGTGCTTGAACACAGCGCGACCTTCCTGATAAACGAAGTGCAGGCGCTCATCAACAGTCTCATGGCTCGGCATGCGGGCAGAGCCGCCGGCTGCCATGTGGAGATTGTCGTAGCCCTTGCCATCAACGCGGAGGTAGCTGTCGATGAGCCCTACCTCTTCCTCGGTGGCCTCCATCAGTACGCAGGCTGCACCGTCGCCAAAGATGGGGCAGGTGTTGCGGTCCTGATAGTTGGTCATCGACGACATGTGGTCGCCGCCACAGACAATCACCCTCTTGTGTCTGCCGCTGCAAATGAGGCTCGCGGCTTGCTCCATGGCATAGAGAAATCCTGCGCAGGCAGCCTCCAGGTCAAAGCCGAAGGCATTCTTGAGGTCGAGATTGCCAATGATTAGCGAGGCGGTGGAGGGGAAGTGGTAGTCGAAGGTGCAGGTTGCGGCAATGACTGCATCGATAGAGTCGGGGTCAACCCCGGTCTTGTCGAGCAGCTGCTTCACGGCCTTGGTCATCATAAACGATGTGCCGGTGCCCTCTTCGGGCTTTAGGATGTGGCGTGTCTTAACGCCGATGCGCTCCATAATCCACTCATCGCTGGTATCAACAATGGTGGACATCTCCTCATTGTCAAGGATGTAGGTAGGCACCCATCCGCCAACGCCGGTGATGACTGCATTGATTCGTCCCATTTAAGTCAGGAATTGAGGTTAGACACTACTCTGCTACTTCCATCTCGATGGCCACCTTGCCCCTATACTGGCCGCATGAGGGGCATACGGTGTGGTACACGTAGAGTTCGCCGCAGTTGGGGCACTTTGCCAAAGTAGGTGCTACTGCCTTATCGTGAGTTCTTCTCTTTGCGGTACGTGTTTTTGACTGTCTTCTTTTAGGATGTGCCATTTTCTTGTTATTTTAATAATGTTAGTTTCTATCTTTTGAACTTCAAACATTTATGTCGTCCTGTCCTCTTCACTCCTTAGGTTCTTCTTGCTGTATCATATATTGGCTGAGCCGGCTCTCCATCTCCGGATTGCATTGGCCTTCGGGGTGGGAGTGGGTCAGCGGGATGGCCAGGGCGATGAAGTCATACACAAAGGGCCAGAGGTCAAGCTCCTTGCGGCCTTGCTCTACATAGATCACGTCGTCGGCGTCTTCGTAGCGGTCGGCGGAGAGTATCGTCAGTTCGTTGCTCGTGTCAATGTCCACTTCCATATCCTCGAGGCAGCGGTCGCACTCTACCAGTCCCTTGCCATGTGTGGCGATGGTCAGCTTTAGCCCCTTTGGAGCCTGCTGGGCTGTGATGGTGGCGGTTAGGCTGCCGCCTTTCAGCAGAGAGTTTTCCACCGATGTCAGCATTTTGCTGTCTATGGCGTGCTCCGCTGTGAGCGGCTGACTGAAATTTTGCCTCAGATCTAAAATGATAGACATATCCATCTGCTTGGAACGCGGCAAGCCTGCCTTTCAGCGGGCATGGCGCTCTTTGTGAGCCGCAAAGTTAATACTTTTTTGTTGAATAATAGTGCATAATGCTCCACAAATTCACTTTTGCGCCCCAAAATCCACACATAAAACAGTCAAATGTGTCAATCGGGTTGAAAACTTCGCTGTTTTTAGGACCGTGTATGCTTTCTTCCCAGTTACGGAATCCCTTTTTATTTTTTCAGCTCAATGCGGAAGGTTGTGCCCTTGCCTAGTTCGGAGGACTTGACGAATATTTTGCCCTTATGGTATTTCTCAACAATACGCTTGGCCAGCGACAGGCCTAGTCCCCAACCGCGCTTCTTGGTGGTGTAGCCAGGTTCAAAGACCGACTTGAAGCGCCCTTTGGCGATGCCCTTGCCGGTGTCGGCTATTTCTATGGCCAGCCGTTTGGGCTCCTCCTTTACGGTGATGTCGATGCGCCCTTTGCCCTCCATGGCATCTATGGCGTTCTTGCAGAGATTCTCAATCACCCACTCAAATAGCGAGGCGTTCATCATCACACTGCACTCCTGCTCAGGTAGGTGGCAGTTGATTTTCACTCCCGCCGACGAGCGCGGCTTGAGATAGTTGACCACATGCCAGATTACCTCGTTGATGCTTTCCTGCCTGGGCTCTGGCAGCGAGCCTATCTTTGAGAAGCGCTCGGCTATCAGATTGAGGCGGTCCACATCTTTCTGAAACTCCGGTATCATCGGGTCTTCGGGATAGCTGTCGCGCAGCATCTCCACCCAAGCCATGAGTGAGCTGATGGGGGTGCCCAGCTGATGGGCCGTCTCCTTGGTGAGGCCCACCCACACGCGGTTTTGCTCTGCCCTCTGCGAGCTGACTATCACAAACAGTATGATGATAGCGAAGAGGGTGAGGATGGCTATCTGAATGTAGGGGTATATGGCCAGCCGCTTGAGCACCAGCGAGTTGTCGTAGAGTATCTCCATGTATGGCTGCTCTGCCTCTGTGGTGGCAGTGGACAGTGAATCTCCTGCTGTGGGTGTAGTGTCGTCCGCTGAGGCTTGGTCCGGCGTGGTGTAGTTTATTTTTATTGAGTGCCCGGCCCTGCGCATGTATTCCACGTCCTCCTTCAGCTTGTTGATGGAGTCGCTCACGGAGAGGTCGGCATATTCAATGTTGCGTGTCATTTCTACCTCGCCGTCGTCGTTTATCACGATAACGGGTATGGTGTTGTTAGTGTTCAGAATCTTCAGCACAAGGTTGAGGTCGGTGTTTTCGTCGGCATTATTGAGCGAGTGCATGGCCTCGGCCCAGATGGCCATCTTGTTGCCTGCCTCCTTTTCAAGGTCCTTGACGAGGAAATGGGAGTACACCAGCGAGATGGCAGCAATCACGATTGCCGCCGTAATGAGGATGTACTTAATCTTCTTGGTCTTGTTAATCCATGCCATATTCTTGTAAACGCATTTTTTGTTTGTTTATTGTGTGGCGGCATGGGCGCATGATTAAACAGCGTGCTGCATGGTTTGAATGGCAGCGCCGCTGATGACCGATGACGGAATAGGGGTACCGCAGATGGAATATGAATGAATATTTATAAATAAAAAAAGAAGGATTGTTTGTCTCCCGACATTCAATCCTTGCTAACCTTAAATCTAATACCATGAAAACTGACGCGAAATTAGTGGTTTTTGTTTTTGCCTCCAAATTTTTATTTGTATTTTTTTCCGATTAGCATGCAAAAACATGAATAAACGCGCAATTTTGGTATTTTTATTCTATCTGCAGTACTAATCCCTTCAAATATTCGCCTTCTGGGTGGTAGATATTGATGGGGTGGTCTGCCGGCTGGTGGAGCTGGTGGAGTATGCGTACGTAGCGTTTGCTCTGGGCGGCTGCAGTGAATACGGCGAGGCGAAACTGGTCTTTGTTGACTGCCTGCGAGCAACTGAAGGTGAACAGTATTCCGCCAGGCTTGATTTTTTGCATGGCCTTGGCGTTGAGGCGTGTGTAGCCCTTCAGGGCATTGTGTAGCGCGTCGCGATGTTTGGCAAAAGCGGGAGGGTCGAGCACGATAAGGTCATAGCTGTCGTCCATTTCGCTCAGATATTTGAAGGCATCGGTGGCAAACGATTGATGGCATGAGGTGTCGCCGAAGTTGAGGGCAATATTGCGGTCGGTTACGTCGATGGCTCGCTCTGAACTGTCAACAGAGTGTACAGCCTCGGCGCCTCCGCGCAGGGCATAGACGGAGAATCCGCCAGTGTAGCAGAACATATTGAGCACTTTCTTGCCCTTGGAGTAACGCTCGATGAGGGCGCGGTTGTCGCGCTGGTCGAGGAAGAAGCCTGTCTTCTGCCCCTTGAGCCAGTCGATGTGGAATTTCAATCCGTTTTCTACGGCTATGAGGTCCATCGGCTTGCCGTACAGAAAGCCTGCTTCTTCACTGAGGTTGGCCTTGTAGGGTAGGGTGGTCTCGCTCTTGTAGTATATGCAATCCAGGTTTGGCAGGAGGCTGCGCAGCGTTTCGGCTATCTCTTTTCGCTGCTTGTGTATACCCACGCTGTGGGCCTGCATCACTGCCGCATTGGCATAGATGTCAACAATCAGGCCCGGCAGCTGATCTCCCTCGCCATGCACCAGGCGGAACATGTTGTTGTCATCTTCTATCACTCCGATGCTGCGTCTCATTTCCAGCGCCGCGCTGATGTGTTCGGCCCAGAAATTTTGGTCAATCACAATGTCGTTGAAGCTGAGCATCCTTACGGCAATGGAGCCGATCTGGTAATGGCCTACGCCGAGGCATTCGCCTTCGCTGTCAATCACTCGGACTATGTCGCCTTCCTTAAGCTCGCCGTCGTGCTTGGCTATTGCGCCGGAGAATACCCAAGGGTGAAATCTGCGTAGGCTCTGGTCCTTGCCTTTGCGTAAATAGATGTTGCTGTACATTTATGTGGTGTGTTTCTGTCTTGCCTCTGCAATGCCGTCAAGCATTTCCTTGAGATACAGGTCCAGTATACGGTCGTTGTTCATTGGGGCGATGTATTCGTAGTCTTCGCCAGTGCTGAAGCGGCCGAGTTGCTTGTAAATCCTCAGGCAGGCCCATGCATCGATGGCTGCGTAGCGCTTCTGCCCGTCGGTCAGGATTGGTGCCTCCCAGTTGGTCAGGCGTTTGCTCTTTGAGATTTTCTTGCCGAAGATATTGGCGTAAATTTTCTGCAGGCTCATGTCGAAGATGCCTATTTCCTTCACCTTTTTCTGGAGCTCTATATGGTGTATGGCCTTCAGTCTGCGCCGCTGGTTGAGTGCACGGATGTCGTCGTGGAGCGACAGTCCTATCATGGTCTGCCGCGGGTTAGTCAGCAGCCTGGCCAGGCTGTCGGGTATGCCGATTCTGTTGAGGCGGAAGAGGAAACATGTGTCCTCGGTGGATATTTGCAGGAGGGCTACCTTGTGGTTTTCGCTGCTGTTGAAGGTGGGGCGCGTCTCGGTGTCAATGCCGAGGAGCTCGAAATCTCCGAGATATCTGGTAGCCTTGTTACATTCCTCTACGGTGCTGACGGTGAATATCCTGCCCTCAAACTGCTCAATGGGCATCTCGTCTACAAGTCGCTTGTCTATCTGAGCATAAATCTTTTTCATGTGTGGTTGCTCGCGGGCTCTGACGGTGCGGCTAGTACTCTTCCTCTGCCATTTGCTGGTAGAGGATGTCGTGCAGGGCGCGCATCACGTTTACGCACTTCTGTCCCCAGTATTCCTTAAAATTGTCCAGCACTTCATAGAGGGCGGCAGTCATCATCTCCTCTATTCCGTCGCGGTAAACGGCCAGGAAGTTGCGCAGGTCCTGATAGATGTCGGCCAGATCCTCCGACACGCTGCGCAGGATAGGCTTGTCGCTGTATTTCATGTCTTCCACAAACACATCGAGATATTCATCGTAGCGTCCCAGCACATCATAGACTCCGTTGCGGACGAAGTTGTAGTCTTCTTCCGTCACTTGAGGGTCGATGCTCATCAGGTCGTTTTCGCCCGTAGTCTCCAGGAGGGCGGTGCCCTTTATATATAAATAAGGTAGGGAGTTGAGCATTGCTTTCACCAACTCCCGCGGAGTAGCCTCGCGACTGTGCTCCAGCTTGAGGCAATAGTCTGCCGCAAGTTTTACGAAGTCTATGACGTCCTTGCTGTATATCATTCTCTTAAGTCAGACAGTTCAAAAGTACGAAAGTTAAAGCGCAGCCCCTTCACCCATCCTCTACTCAGGGGAAGGAGTCCTCCCCCTTGAAGGAAAGAAAGAGGGGACTGTTCTACGACGACTGCCGCTTTCCCATGTCCTTCGGTCCCCATGCAGAGGTGATGCATAGGCCATAGCAAACGATGGTGATTAAGCTCATCAACACCGCCATAGTAAATTTAGGCCACTCCATGTCGTTCATGCCGGTGAAGTGGAACTTATAGTACACCACCCACAGGTTATAGAGCGACCATAGGCAATAAATGACATATTCTGCAATGGCAGCCATGCCTACAAACCTGTATCGCCCTCCTATCCTGCGGATGGGCTTACACAGTGCCTCTACCAAATCTACCATCATTTGCAGAGTGAAGAACACGAGGGCGGAGAAGAACGTCAGCACAACGATGATGCCCCACCTGTCAACCAGCAGTCCCAGCGGATAGACTTGATTAAACGCCCAATAGAGAGCATAGCCAAACAATGCTCCAACTATGGCAAAAACTATAAATGCAAAACCTGCTTTAACGTATTTCATGGTGCGAAGTTACGACAAAAAATTCTTTTTTCGTCAACTGTACCCAATTTTATAATAATAAATGCTAATTTTGCACGATAAATTCTTACACGGAAACTCAAAACACCCAAAATAATGCTTACAATTAATCAAATCACAGACAATAAGGAAGCTGTCATTGCCGGTCTTAACAAGAAGCACTTTGCCAATGCCGGGCAGGTGATAGCCCAGGTGCTGGATGTCAACAATCAGCGCAAGGAGTGTCAGACTCAGCTCGATGAGAATCTGGCTCAGCAGAACAAGATTGCCAAATCTATCGGCCTGCTGATGCGCGAAGGAAAGAAGGACGAGGCCGAGCAGGCCAAGGCCGACGTTGCCGGACTAAAGGCAGACTCCAAGGTCATGCAGGACAAGAAGGCTGAGCTGGAGGAGCAGCTGCAGCAGTTGCTCTACACCATTCCCAACGTGCCCTATGACGAGGTGCCCGAGGGCTTCGGAGCCGAAGACAACGTGGTCGTAAAGACCGGTGGCACAAACACCGCCCTGCCTGAGAACGCCCTGCCTCACTGGGAATTGGCAAAGAAATATAATCTCATCGACTTTGACCTCGGCGTGAAGATTACCGGCGCAGGATTTCCCGTTTATACCGGACTTGGCGCACGCCTGCAGAGAGCGCTCATCAATTTCTTCCTCGACGAGGCTCGCAAGGCCGGCTATACCGAGATTATGCCGCCCACAGTGGTCAACCAGGCCAGCGGCTACGGCACAGGCCAGCTGCCCGACAAGGAGGGACAGATGTATCACTGCAACCTCGACGACCTATATCTCATACCGACGGCAGAGGTGCCGGTTACCAATATCTACCGTGACGTCATCCTCGATGAGACATCCCTGCCAATCAAGAATTGCGCCTATACCCAGTGCTTCCGCCGTGAGGCCGGCAGCTACGGCAAGGATGTACGCGGCCTCAACCGTCTGCACGAATTCTCCAAGGTGGAGATAGTTCGCATCGACACTCCCGAGCATTCACGCCAGAGTCACCAGGAGATGCTCGACCATGTCGAGGGGCTTCTCGTCATGTTGGAGCTGCCTTACCGCATACTGCGCCTTTGTGGCGGCGACATGAGTTTCACAGCCGCCATCTGCTACGACTTCGAGGTATATTCCGAGGCACAGAAGCGCTGGCTGGAGGTTAGCTCCGTCTCCAATTTTGATACATATCAGGCCAATCGCCTGCATTGCCGCTACCGCAAGGACGGCAAGAAGATAACCCTCTGCCATACCCTCAACGGGTCCGCCCTGGCGCTGCCTCGCATAGTCGCAGCCCTGCTTGAGAACAACCAGACTCCCGAGGGTATCCGCATTCCCGCTGCCCTCCAGCCGTATATGGGTACAGACATCATTTCATAGCCAAGTCCTTTGCCCATATTCGGCCGGTTCGACACAAAATTGCGCCGAAGTTGATGCTAGGCCTGCCGAAGTTGATGCTAGGCCCGCCGAAGCGGAAGCAGAATCAGTCGAAGTTGTTGCTGAGCTCGCCGAAGCAAAATCTAATCGCGCCGAAGCAAAATCTAATCGCGCCGAAACGAAATCTAATCGCGCTGAAATCAAATCTAATCGCGCCGAAACTGAACGGCTCTGCGCGATTAGATTTTTTTTTCTCGCAATTACGATTTTTATTTGCGGATTTATGTGACGCTTTCTCGGAGTTAATATCTCAGGGGTATGCGTTATATGATATAACAATGTAGGTAATTTAAGAATCCGCGCCTGTAATTTATGAATCCGCGTCGAGATTTTCAAAAACCGCGTCAGGACTTTGAAAAACCGCGTCGATAATTTCAAAATCCGCGTCGAGACCTCGAAAAACCGTGTCAAGAGCTTGAAAAACCGCGTCAAGACCGGCAGTGTGCACGCGTTTTCGTTTTCTCTCCAGCAGAATCATGAAATTCTCCTTGTGCGCTGAAATCCTTTACTCCAGACCTGTTTTCCGCAGCCCATTATTTCTTCTTCCTGGCAGCAATATACATATATACGATTCAGCCGCCGATGCCCGGAGGCACCAGCGGCTGAAATAATTATCAGGTTTCGTGTATTAGCTTGTATCTACAATAGTTAACTGTAAGTTGACTAATAGTAAACACTGCTAATCCCAGTCGAAGTCTTTCTCTTCTTCCTCATCCTCTTCGGTGAGGCCCCAGAATTTATTGGACCATCCGCCGCTCTCGCCGCTGACTTTCTTGTCGCCGCTGACGACTACTGTCTGGCATAGGCTGCCCGAAGGCAGAGTGTATGCTTCACAAATAGGTGAATTATATTTTTTCTTCATACTGTTTTAGCTGTTTACGTATTAATATTTCACTACCTTGCCGTTCTGGATGTAGAGGTTGCCCTTGGCGGGTGCGACTACCTTGCGGCCGAAGAGGTCGAAGTAGGTGTCAGCTTCGGAAGCAGCCTTCACACCATTGACAGCAGTGGGATCTTCGTCGGCGAAGACGAACTTGAAGCCGTTTGCTCCGCTACCGGCGGTGTTGTTGAGATATGCCTTGTTTGTACCGATGATGCCCTCATACTGGTAGAAGCCAACCACGCCGTCGTAAATGCCGAGGGAGAGGAGGCTTTCGTTCTCTCCGGTCTGGCTCAGGTTCTGGCCCTGAAGGTCATTGGCGATGTTAATGGCGGGAATCTCATCGTTGATGGTAGCAGTGATGCTGGCAGCATTGCCCTTGAGCACAACGGGAGTGTTGGCGGGAACATTGGTGCCGATGCTGGTGAGCACGAGGTTGCCTCCGTCTCTTATACCCACGAAGGCCTCGGTGCCGTCAGGCAGCTCTACGCCAAACGGAGCATTGAGAGTTGCCCAATAGCTGCTTTCGCCGGCGTGCATAGTGATGGAGAAAGTGGTGGCATCATCAAGTGTCCACTCTGATGCCTCAGCATTGTAAGTCCAGCCTACGCAATAGTAACTTTGGGTGCTGGCGCAGTGGATGGCACGGTCTCTATCTTCTTCTTGGTTATTTGTGTTGAAGGCTGCTGCACCAATATGTGAACTGATAGCAGTAAATTCAACGGGAGCATCTGCAAGCTCCATTTTTGTGCTTGTTTTTGGAACAGGAACGTACGCACCTTCAATAGAAAGGGTGTACTTGTTACTTCCGAGTGAAGTGAGTTTGACGATGGAGGTAATGTCTGAGCTATTATCCACTGCACAAATGGAATGGGCTACCGTTCCATTATCGTCAAAAATCCTGTAGCTCATGTATTTGCCAGGATAATATTTGCTCTGGAGGCGATAGTATCCGGTTCCGGGCTTCTTTACGCTGCTCCCATCAGCCAGCTTGGCCTGCAGGGCCTGCTTCATGGCCTTGTATGCGGCAAACGGGCAAGAGGTGGAGAAGCTGTCATCCCAGCCAATCTCTGCCTTTGCGGCATCTGTAAGAGCGTAGTATCCGCTGGTCTCGAGGTAGGGCAGGATTTCTGCTACAGCGTATTCGGAGAAGTCGTCGGGCACATCAAATACCTTAAATGCAGAGCCTGCATCGTGAGTGCCATTGGATCGCCATACTTTCAGCGAGCCACCCTCGCCGCCGAACTGGTTTACTTGCCATCCATATTCAGGAACGGTCAGCAGGAACGCAGTTGAATATGTTGCTTGATCAGAAGTCGTACTCTTGCGTACCCACCATGAGTTGGCGGTTGCAGCATCAACAAAGGCGGGTATAGAGCCATCGTTGGTGGAAGTCCAAGCGAAGGCTTTGGTGCTTCCTTCTGCCTTGTTGTAGAGCTTGATGTTGTAGGGGTTGCCTACGAATGCCCATTGATAGGCATCTTCAGCCAGACCCATAGCGTTGGCATTGACAGTCTTGAGGGCTCCGTCTTCAGCCTTGTTGTCGCTGGTTACATACCATGTGTTGCGTATCGACATGTCGTACCACTTGGCGATAGAGGCGTAGTCTGCATTCAGCTCGAAGGGACCGGTCCATGTTGCATCCACGCGGATTGTTTGGTTGGCGGTTGTGATGGTGGTGTTCTCAACAGCGAGGTCAACAAAGTCGCGAACAAAAGCATCGGGCGCAACAGGGCTTAAGCCAACGCCAGACTTCGTTGTTACTTCATTAATCTTCTCATTTAGGTAATAGAGAGCATAGGTAACGTTAACCTCTGCATCGGGGTCTGCCACCTCAACTAATGTGTACTGCGAATTTTCATTGTCGCTTGCCCATCCAACGCAGCCACTGCCGCCGGCATGTATATAATGATAACCATTGCTCCATCCTGTATCTGCCCATTTTACAGGACGCATAGCCCAGTTACCATTAATGTTCTGGATGAAGAATGGATATGTGGGAGTTTCTTCAGTCGTGATGGCCGTAGATACAGCAACATCGCTTATATAACGCTGCGACTTGTAACCTTTAAGATAGAATTCGCCGTCGCCAGCTGAGACAAGCTGTATGTAGTTGCTATGGTCAGTTGGTGAAGCGTTGAATGATGCGTTGGCATCACCGACTTCAAGGTATGTGCCTTTGCCTACATTCTTTGCAGTAAAGAATTTGTTTAGCCCATTAAGTGCAGTGTTAACTCCAGCCTTATCTGTCGCGTCATTGATAGCTGCAACAACATCATTGTAAGTGGTAAGGAACGAGAGGGGGGCTATTCTTTGGAGAACGGCATTCTTGTACACGTTTAATTCAGCTGTTGCTGCATTGGCAACAAGTGCGTCAACATTGCTGTTGTCAAAATCGCCAATCTCTACAATCATCATGCGGTTGCCTTCATCGGCACCACCCCAGCTGTCAATGATCATTCCACTGCTTTGGCCGTTGATAGTATTTGAGCCTTGATTAAAGTGAAATTTGAAATAGCCGTCAGCGCTTGTGCCGAAATCACTGATGGTGAAAGCATCAGCAAGGGCACCCATTGATACGTCACCCTTGAGGAAAGTCTGCGACTTGAGGTTGAAGAGGTAGTAGCTTGTGCCGCCATAGGTGATAAAAGCCCACTTGTCGGCATTTTCGTCTGCATCTCCGTAGTTGCGCGTGGTGGCAGTGAGGCCGTCTGCGCTCACTGCCAGACCGCCACGGTAGGGGGCAATGGTGTAGTACTTGTTAGGCTGGATCTGGCTGGCATCGGTAAGTACCTTGTCAGTCTGAACCAATATCCACTGGCTGCCACGGTCGGCATAACTATTGTAGAGACCCATGGTCTCACCGTTGTATGTGCTGACACCGCCGTGCCAGTTGCAGTAACTGGTGGGAGTGCCGTTGTTGTTGATAGGACGAATCCAATAGTAGTTGGCATTCTTGATAACGAGGAAATAGTTCTCCTGTGCATCAACGAGAGTGAGCTTACCCTTGCCGTCGCTGAGGGCAGTGTTAACATAGGAGAGCCACTTGCCGGCAGTTACATTCTTGATGTAATAGGCATTGTCCACACCGTTCACGGCATAGAATGCAAATTTGCCATACTCCGATGCAGTTCTGGTAGGCGAAGTGTTGGCATTCCAGAAATAGCTCATGCCGTTTGCGTTGCCTTTGATGTAGAATGTGGTCTCATTGCCTGTCGTAGAGGACACCACGTTGTTTGTGGGCAGCGCAGCGAGCGCAGTGCTTACGCCGAAGGCAAGCATCAGCCCAAAAAGAAATAAGATTTTTCTCATGATTTTTTGTTTAAGATTAGTAAAAAAGATATCTGTTCGCTTTGTTTGTCGCAATATTAATTCCGGGTAATTGTTTGCAAAGGTACACCTTATTTATTAGATGGCAAAATTTTGCGCCAATAATTCATTCTTTTAAGTGTTGTTTACGTATTGCGCGGATAAATTGCAGAAAATATAATACGTCTTCTTTGCTTTGCTCTCAATTATTATTAGTAATTTTGCAGAAGATTGTCAGGCTATTTGAAGGAACTTTAGTAAAGCAGCTTTTATGCCAGAAGTTTTTCTCCATAATAATGGCGGATACCGTAAACTTAGGGTCTATAAGATTTCTGAGATAATCTATGATATAACGTATCATTTTGCGCATTCCTATCTGTCTAAAGGTGACCGCACCATAGATCAAATGGTGCAGGCTGCTCGCTCTGGCAAACAAAATATTGCAGAAGGGAGTGAAGCCTCCACTACCTCGCGAGAAACAGAGATAAAGCTAACAAATGTAGCCAAAGCCAGTTTAGAGGAATTGCTTATTGACTATCAGGACTATCTTCGCACGCATGGACTAACAGTGTGGTCTTTTCAGCATCCGCGCTATCAACCAATGCGCGACTATGCTGCATCACCTCGCCTTGAGAATGAATACAGCAGTCTTATGCTGCGACTGTCTGATGAGGAAGTCGCTAATCTTTGTATCACGTTAATCAACCAGGCAACATATATGCTGCGCCGATTGCTGGAGGCACAGCAGCGTCAATTTGTTGTGCATGGAGGTATCCGCGAACAGATGACTCGTGCCCGGCTTGATTATCGCAATCAGGCACAATCGCCTTGGAGCCATTTGTCGGACAAGTCGGACGGGTCAGACAAGTCAGACAAGTCAGACAGGTCCGACTAGTCCGACAAAAGACAGACTTTTTCTTTGTCCTACTCTCTTTTTTTCGTAACTATGCCGCTGCGTTCTCGAACTTTTTTGGACGTCAGACCGCGCCTAAAGAGGCCCGGCCTCTTTCAAGACGGCGCGACTACTGACAAAGTTCTCGCGAAGTTACTTAAAAACTCAAAGTTTTTTCGTAACTTTGCAACAACTTAATAAATAACTTTTCTGATTAACATAACAATGGCGGATTCTAAATCTTCTTTTATTGTCTTCTCCGGCACATGCACTCAGTATCTTACCGAGAAGATTTGCCAAAACCTGAATATGCCGATGGGCAATATGCAGGTGACCCGTTTTTCCGACGGTGAGTTTGAAATTTGTTTTGAGGAGAGCATCCGAGGTAAGGATGTCTTCCTCGTTCAGTCCACCTTTCCTAATGCTGACAACCTGATGGAGCTTCTTCTGATGATTGACGCAGCCAAGAGGGCCAGTGCGCGCACAGTGAATGCCGTTATTCCTTATTTCGGCTGGGCGCGACAGGACCGCAAAAGCAAACCGCGCGTAAGCATCGGCGCCAAGCTGGTTGCTGATTTGTTGAGCGTGGCTGGTATTACTAGTGTGCTGACCATGGATCTCCATGCCGATCAGGAGCAAGGCTTCTTCAATGTGCCTGTCAACCACATGTATGCATCGTCAATCTTTATTCCTTACATCAAGAGCCTCAATCTGAAGAACCTCTGCATCGCTTCGCCTGATGTGGGTGGCAGCAAGAGGGCAAGCACATACGCCAAGTTCTTCGATTGTCCGATGGTTATGTGCAATAAGTCACGAGTTAAGGCTAACGAAGTGGCCACTATGCAGGTGATTGGTGACGTGAAAGGCTACGATGTCATCCTTATGGACGATATGGTTGACACGGCAGGTTCTATCACCAAGGCCGCTCAACTGCTCAAGGATCAGGGTGCCAACAGCGTCCGCGCTTTTGCCAGTCACTGCGTGATGAGCGGCCCTGCCTGTGAGCGCATTGAAAACTCCGTACTGGAGGAGATGGTGTTTACCGACTCTATTCCTTTCCGCGGCAAATGCTCCAAGGTGAAGCAGTTGACTATTGCCGGCCTGTTTGCCGAGACTATAAGTCGCATTATTAACAATGAGAGCATCTCTAACCAGTATCTGATGTAATCCGTCCTCGCGTGCGCACGCGCAATTTATAATATGGTATTAAGAAATTGGGAGGAACGCTTGCTGGCGTTCCTCCCAATTGTTATTTTGCCGTGGTTGCTGTTATTTGTCCTTTTTCCCAAAGATTGAGAAGTGTACGTATCGCTTGGGGTGCTCTCGCAGGTTGTTGAGCAGCGAGTCGGCTGCTGTGGCGGTGTTGTTGAGATTATCGTAAAGCTGCCGGTCGCGCAGAAGTAGTCCAAGGGTAGAGTTGGAGCTGTTAAGAGCATTGAGGGTTGGCTTTATGCTATTGTTGAGTTCGGTTGTGAACTGTTGCAGTTGCGTCAGAGTCTGATTGACGGAGGCTATGGTGGTTGCGTAGTCAATCTGGTCAAGTTTCTCACTAACGGAATTGAGGTGGCGCGTGGTCGGCTCAAGGTTTGCTGCAATCTTGCTCACATTGCCGGCCATAAGGGCGTTGAGGGTGCGGGTGGTGGTCTTTAGCTCCTCCGTTAGAGTGGCGGCATTGGCAAGAGTCTGCTGCATGGCGGGATTATTGACAATGGCGTTTACACCGCAGAGTATCGAGTCCAGCTTTGGTATCATATTTTGCACTTGAGGCATAAGGTTGGCAGCCTTGTCGAGAGCCCCGACATGCGGACCGCCCAGTATGGTGTCGCCCGGCGATAGCGTTCGCGGCGACTGACCGAGCACAATGTTCATCGTAACTCCACCCAGCATCTGAGCGTCAAGCTCGGCATAGCTTCCCTCAGTGAGATGCATATCCTTTTCAACGTCTACGCTGACATACACCATTCCAGTGCTATTGTAATCATAATTAATGTTGCGCACAGTGCCAATGCGGTAGCCGCTTGCATATACAGGGTTGGACTCAGCCAATCCGGTTATGTCTTGGAATGCAACATAATAAACGTTGTTGCTCTGAAAGATGTTCACACCTTTCAGGAAGTTGATGCCATAAATCAGTAGTGCTATTGCACAAATGGCCGATAAGGCTATTTTTATTTCTCTTGTTATTTTCAAGGCTGTTTCTTTTTTGCTTGATTGGCTTCTTCTCCATTGATGCGCTGGCCGTCCTTAAATACCACTATGAAGCAGTCGGCAAACTTGTCTTTTATCTTGGCTTGCACGTCTTTGATAGCAGCGTAGCTGGTGGAAGAACCGTAGGTGTGTACATATTGCTGGCGTCCGTTTATGGTGACGGGGTGGCTCTCAACGCCTTTCAGTCCCTTAAACTGTTCGCTGTCCTGGCGCAGATTACGTGTTGATGTGCATATCTGGACCTTAAATTCGTATTTGGAATTTGTTGGTTTGTCTGTTGGTTTGGCCTGTGGCTGATTTTGAGCCTGCGGCTGATTCTGTGGCTTATGCTGAAGCTGCTGCTTGGGCTGCGTCTGGGGTTGTTGTTTTGGTTTCTCGGCAGGTTTTACCTGTGTCTTTTCTGCAGGCTTGGGTTGCGGCTGTGTTGCCGGCTTTGTCTCATTATCGTCGGGAGTGTCTGCGGGAGCTTCAAACGCAGGCTTTTCATCAGGCTCTGGTTGTGCGGAAGTAGCTTCCATGCCGCGAAGGATTGGTGATACATACTTGCGGAAAGCATTAAAGATGCTGGTGGCTAGCTCGTTGATTCCTTGCTCAGAATTGAGGTAGGCTTCCTCGCTAGGGGTTGAGATAAAGCCGAGTTCTGTCAGCACACTTGGCATCGCTGTCTTGCGAAGAACAAGGAAACCTGCTTGATGTACTCCTTTGTTGGGGCGTCCTACACGCACATATTCATCTTGGATGCTCTTGGCAAACAAGGCGCTGGTGCGCATGTTGTTGCCTTGGATTATCTCGTTCATTATTGAGTTCTCCACAGATGTCATGGCATAGCGCTGGCGATTGGTCTCGTATTGGATTACGGAGTTTTCGCGTTTTACCACCTCAAGGTTGGCTGTTGCTCTTTCCAGCGAGAGTGAATATGTTTCGGAACCACGTGCAGTATTGCCTGAGGCTGTAGAGTTTGTGTGTACGGAAATAAACAGGTCGGCCTTTGCGTTGTTGGCAATGTTGGCACGCTCGTCCAGTTCGATGAATTTGTCGGTTTTGCGTGTGTAGATAACTTTTACGCCGCGGCAGTTCTGCTCGATTAGTTTGCCGAGTTTCAATACGACATTTAGATTAATGTTTTTTTCCTTGGAGTATGTGCCAAGGGCGCCTGGGTCTTTGCCTCCGTGTCCGGCATCTAGAACTACGGTGAATGCACTTGAACTGATACTTAGACAGAAGAATGCAATCACTGCGACAATGGAGGTGATGAATATCTTAGTTTTGTGGGACATAATATGCCTTTTATAAATTACAATAGGCAAAGTTAGGCAAAATATGTTGGAAAATAACGGTTTCCGCAGAGCTTTTTCTTCTTTTAGTGTCGAAACGCCACCATTTTTAATGTTTGTTTAGAAGCGGCGCGCCTCTTTTTAGATTTCTTTTCAGTAGGAGAGGATATTGCAACTTTGGCAGTTTGCATATAGTGATAGCAGTTCGCCTATCCTTTGCGCGCAAGCCATCACATTGAGGGCATTGCCGTCATATCCGTTGACTAGAGCAAGTAAATGTTTGGTGTCGAGGCTGAGGGCTGTGCGCTCATTGTCGCTTGTCGGTGTGCCAATACCACCTATGTTATCGCGGTATACCGGAAGATTCTCGATGTTTAGCATTCCTCGACCAATTCCCTCGTACGGTTCGCCGCTTTGCCCAACTCCAAGGCAGAGTGTGTCTCCCTGGATTTTTTCGTAATCAAAGCCGCCGATGCTGTAACCGAATTCCATGCTGGCGAGGTTTATAAGATCTACAGCTGTGTTGATTTGATATAGATCTTTTCCTTGCAAAATTCGCCTGACCAGTGCCTCTCCTGATGGGCGATATCGACTGGGATCTTTACCCAACTTGCGATAGGTCAAACGTGTAGCCTCAATGGAGGGCATTTGCTTGAGCGTTTCTGTGGTGAGCTGTTGGCGGCAATATTCTGCAGAACATTTTATTTCCGCCCATAGCTCTGGGCAATATGGGGTATTGTTAAGCTCGGCATATATTGCAGCTCCCTTGAAATCAGGGCATGCCTCCCTTATCCGATTATCTATAATGATTCTTTTCTCTTCCAGCATGGCAGAGTCAATTAAGGAATCCCTGTCTTTTGAGAACCTCAAGCAGTTGGCTGGACATGACTTTGCAGTCTTCGCCCCTGTATCGACAATCTGTGAAGACTTGGGCCAGAGTTTCTTTGTTGTTTATCTCAACAAATTGCTTGTTCTCTTCCAGTTCTTCCTTGGGCGAATAGAAGGCATCTATAGATTCTGCGGTGTACGCCTTATAGGTTTCTTCATGTGTGATGGCCTCCAGCGGCAGACGATCAGACACAGGAGGGGCTTCGTCGGGCCAGCCGAGGGTGATTGTTGCCACAGGCATCACAAGGCGGGGCAGCTGTAGATTATCGACTATTTGCTGTGCATTGTAAATAGTGGTGCCTAAGAAACAGAGTCCCAGTCCTTCTTCTTCTGCCAGATGACAGAATGTTTGACAATATAGTAGGGCATCAGTGGCAGCATTGAGAAAAGAGAGGAAGTTATCGTAGCCAGGAGTTGCCTTACGCTCATTACACCATTTTGTGCAGCGGTTATAGTCGGCGCAGAAAGTGAGCACTACAGGTGCCTGTTCCACCATTGGCTGATTGAAGTGAGCAGGCGCCAATTTAGCTTTCATCTCGGGCGAACGGTTAATCACAACGCTATAAAGCTGCAAGTTACCCATTGTTTGAGTCTGCTCTGCGCGTTGCAATAGTGAGCGGAGCTGATCGTCGCTAACTTCTCGGTCTGAGTATTTCCTAATGGAACGCCTCTTTGTTATATCATACATTTAATTTGACGATCTAAATCAGAGATATAATTATGTCTTAATTGTTGCACCGCAATTCTTGCAAAGCAAGTTGCCGTCCTGGTAAACCATTGCTTCTTGATGGCAGTTAGGGCATATCTGACCAGTGGCAGGGGTGCCGTCTTTTATATATTTCTTGAGTGCGCGTTCTACACCATTTTTCCAGTTGTTGATGCTCTCATCATCTAGTTGAAGCTGACTGACGAGTCTAACTATACGCTCTAAGGGCATACGGTAGCGTAGTACGCCAGAGATAAGTTTAGCGTAGTTCCAGTATTCCTTGTTGAACTTTTCGCTGAGTCCTTCAACAGTGGTCTTGTATCCACGTTTGTTTTCAAATTGGAAGTCATAGCGCTTGGTGCCGTCTTCATTCATCGCCTTGATTATGCGGCCTTTGGTTACTGATTTTGGCAGTACTATACCTTCATCGTCGTCTTGCAGACCGGTAAAAATCTCATAGGGATAGCCATTAAGCAGCCCTACGAAAGCCACCCATTTTTCCTTGTTGTTTTGAAAACGCACCACATCGCATTCCAGCGACACTGGTCTTGTCTCCGTTACTTCAGGATGGGTGATGATGACCTGTTGCTCCATATTGCTAATAATAAATATGTTTTAGTGGATTTAATAGTTTTTCTGTTAATTGCTGAAATAGTAAAGGAAAATAGCGATACCTTCAAGGGCGTTTTTCTTTTGCCCATCAATTTCCAAGGCAAACTTAATTTCAGCTTTACATACTCCACGTAGATTCTGTATGTTGTGAAGGTCGGCTACCAACCTGATTTTTTGACCACTGAGCACAGGCTGGCCAAACTTCATCTTGTCGATACCGTAGTTGATCATCATCTTGAGGTTGTTTACCTTAATTATCTGATTCCAAAGATAAGGTAACATCGACAGCGTCAGATATCCGTGGGCAATAGTGCTCTTGAAGGGTGATTCGGCTTTGGCTTTTTCCGTATCTACATGAATCCATTGGTGATCCAATGTGGCATCAGCAAAAAGGTTGATACGCTCCTGGTTGAGCTCTACATAGTCGCTAACACCAATATTCTTGCCCAGCAATTGGGCGAATTCGTCATAGGAATTGATGGTTACCATATTATTTTAGTTTTATTTTACAAGAATCTTCTTTCCTTTTTGTACAACTATACCTCTGTATCCTGGGCTAGCCGGATTGCCGTATATGGTATATTGGCGTGTGTTGGTTTCTGTTGTGTTGACTGCATCGTTCACTCCGGTTGGTTCTATGCCAAAGTAATTGTCAATTTCAGCCACACGATTCTGATACCAGCCTACGACTTGGTTGACTTCGGAGCGCAAATCTGTGCAGTGCATAGGCTTGTATTTAATTTTGGCAATCCATTCTTGTTGTCGCTGCCATGCTCCGGTTTCGTAAAATAATTCGCAGTAGCTATACAGTCGGCGAGCAACCGAATCTATGGAGAGTTCATATTCTCTCAGGTCTAGCCAACGTTCGCGGAGCATATTCTTAAATTCCTTTTCTCTTAAACAAGTAGAAAAGGGAGGTGATGCAGAATTCACTATGCTTGCTATAGGCCAATTGCTATAGTTACCTCCGTAGTATGTGCCATTGTAATTGCCTCCCAACGAGGTGTCAAGGTCCCATGGAGTTACTACTATGCAGTTTCTCTTGTCCTCGGCTTTGTTAATGTTGCGTATGGAAAAGTATTTGTTCTTGTTGCCCCAGTTGTCGCCAATAGAGAATGCCATGACGAAGAGCGTGTAGTCAACAAGATTCTCCAAAAAGAAGTGTTCTTTTATGTAGGAATAGCTGCTTTTGTTTTTGTAGTATTCTTGCAGCGGTGCCCACAGCTCTTCACGGGCATATTCTTCCGGGTAGGTCAATTCCCATGCATCGTGCCATTGCGCCACGCAGATGGTATAGTCATTAAAGTAACCTGGCGTGTTTTGGTCGCCAATATCAGTGGTGCCATTCTTATAGAGTACGCCACGGATAGTGTCGCCAGTTTCACCTGACTTTACTTTTTTCAGATTAAGCAACTTGCGGTTGATTCTGTCATTAAGGCAATATATGCCTGTATATTCATTATTTATATATACCTCAACAAACTTGCCCACAATACCGTTGCGTCCATTATACTCGGTGTAGTATGGTAGCTGGGAAAAAGAATTCCAGATATCGAAACATACGCGGTTTCTCATACAAATCTGGTCTATAGCCATAGCATCGAGTATCCACGAAGAGCAGCTTCTTAGTCCCAAAAGGGTGCTATCCTTTTCTGTATCATCGGGTTCTCTCAGTTTCATGTTGAAAGATGGCTTCATAGAGTAGTTAAGGGCTGTGGCTCCACGCGTCTTGAACTTGGCCGAGAGCTCCACTGTCAGTCCTTGCTCATCAGTGAGGCTCATTGTGCCCTGTATATAGTCCATTCCCTTCTTAAATTTGCCCGGAAACTCAACTTTCAGTACTGGCAATGGCGGTGTCTTTGCCACAACGCTTAATGTTATGGCAAACGTCAGTATGACAGTGATATTTTTAATAGTCGCTTTCATTATTTTGCAAAGTTAATTATTTTATCTTATAAATTCCCTTTTGGTACTTAAAAAAATGTAAAAGGTCGAGCGCATTGCCTGTAAAAATACGGCAATTGCACTCGACCTGTCTGTTTGATTAGGGTATTTCTGCTTCTTATATTAAACCTTTAGTTGCTCGGCAATGAAGGCCTCCATTTGCGGGAAGGCTGCTTCTACGCACTTGGTGAGTTTCAGTTGGTTGCGACTGCGTACCAGATTGTGCTCAGGATACTTGCAATGGAAGTAAATGTCGCCGTTGATATAGTCTGCAATAAAACGCACGAGTGTCATGTAGGGGAAAAGGGCGGTTGCGAAAGGTAGGTTTTCAATTTCTATAGGAGTAATGAAACTTGCGGCTCCCTTTAGGTAACCTTTGGTGAAAGATTTAAAAATCTCGAAGTTGAAGCTAACCTTTGAGAGGTCGGGGTCATCCTCCACCGTGGTGTTTGCTGCAGAACGCAGGAAATCGCCAAAGTCGGAGAAGATAAAGGAAGGCATCACTGTGTCAAGGTCGATAACGCAGAGCACGTTGTCATCCTTGTCAAAGAGAATGTTGTCCACCTTAGTGTCGCAGTGACAGATACGCTTGGGCAGCTTGCCTTCGCGATAAAGACGTTCAGCCTTACAATACTCGTCAGCGCGGTCGAAGATATCTTTCAATATTTCCTTTACTTCTGGTTCATCAGCGCGGCCACTCTTATTGGCTGCGATGGCATCCTTGAGTTGCTGTAAGCGCCACTCCATATTATGGAAATCCTTGATCGGCTCACCCAGTTGCGCGGGAATGTCGGCCAGCATGGCCTGAAAGTTTGCGAAGGTCTCACCGACAATGTATGCACTCTCAATGCTGACGCCAGTCTTGGTTACGCAGTCAGGAATGCATATCATAATGCGCCAGTATTTCTCACCGTCGAAGTAGTACATCTTACCATCCTTGGCTGGAATAAAGTGTAGCACCTTACGGTCGATGTCAGGGGTGTTGGCCGCCTCTAATTTCTTACGGATATGGCCAGTCACCTCAACGATGTTATTCATAAGAAGGTCAATGTCGGGAAAAACTGCCACATTCACATTCTGCAGAACATAGTCGGGCGCATTACCTTCAGTAGTAACCTTGTAAGTGTGGTTGATAAGACCACCGCCAAACGGGGCAATGTCTTTCACTTCGCCTTCAATGGCAAACTGGGATACAATGTCTTTAAGATTCATGTCGTTATAGTCTTTGATGTTTGATATTCAGCTGCGAAAATAACAAAAGTTTTCTATTGTGGCTACATTTTGGATGAAAATTTATATTATTCCGTCCTTTTTTGCTTTTAAAATCATAGGACTCCCTTTGACGAGGGCATTTGAAGATGTTCAGTGTCGCGAGCGAGTGCCATACGTAATGCTCTAGCAAATGACTTGAAGATTCCCTCAATCTTATGATGCTCGTTTTGACCTTCTGCCTTAATGTTAAGATTCATCTTGGCATTGTCACTCAGCGATTTGAAGAAATGCATAAACATCTCCGTCGGCATATCGCCTATCTTCTCGCGCTTGAAATCTGCGTCCCATACCAGCCACGGCCTTCCTCCTAAGTCTAGGGCTGTTTGGCACAGACAGTCGTCCATTGGCAGACAGAATCCGTAACGCTGTATGCCACGCTTGTCTCCAAAGGCCTTATCCAAGCATTGGCCAAGTACTATGGCTGTGTCTTCTATGGTGTGATGCTCGTCCACATTGAGGTCGCCACAAACGTTTATCATAAGGTCAATCATTCCGTGGCGCGCTATCTGCTCTAGCATGTGGTCAAAAAATCCTATGCCTGTGTTTATTTCGGCCTCGCCAGAGCCGTCAAGGTTTATCTTGATATTTATTTCAGTCTCCTTCGTCTTGCGACGGATGTCGGCAGAGCGCAGTCCACCTATAACTATTTGCTCTATTTTTGCCCAGTCAGTCTGCTCGCTTAGAATTAGAGCCTTTGCTCCCAAATTATGGGCAAGTTGCCTGTCTGTTTCGCGGTCGCCTATTACAAAAGAGTTCTTCAGGTCATAGTCGCCTTGCATATAGGCAGTCAGCATGGCGGTACCCGGCTTGCGTGTCGGTTTGTTGTCGGCGGGAAAAGAGCGGTCTATATGCTGTGCGCTGAATTCTATTCCCTCGCCCCTTAAGGTTTGAATAATGAAGTTATGTACCGGCCAGAAGGTGTTCTCTGGAAAAGATGCGGTGCCTAAGCCGTCCTGATTGCTCACTAAAATCAGTTCGTAGTTGGTTTTGCGGGCTATTTGGCGCAGAGCACTGATGGCTCCGGGCACAAATTCCAGTTTTTCAAAGCTGTCAATCTGTTCGTCGGCAGGTTCTCGTATAATTGTGCCATCGCGGTCAATAAACAATGCTTTTTTCATATTCTTTACCTCAAAATGATCTAACTTCCTTAATTAGTTATACCTTCTCAGTGCAGAGAGTAGTGTGGTGTTTTCTTTGGGGCTGCCGATTGTAATGCGGAGGCAATCGTCGCAAAGTTTAACTCGCGAACGATTTCTCACGATTATACCTTGGTCCACCAAGTAGTCGTAAATGCGGTTAGCGTCTTTAAATCGTGCCAAGAAGAAGTTGGATTCGGAGGGGTACACCTGTTGGCATATGTCCAACTCGTTAACGGCATACATCAGCGAAAGGCGTTCGTTGATGGTTAGCTTTACCCAATCCTCCACATCAGGACGGCGGTTGAGGATTTCCTTTGCCTGTCGCTGAGTGAGCATGTTTACATTATAGGGGTATTTAATCTTATTAAACAGCCCAATGATATCACTTTGTGCAAACGCCATTCCTAGGCGTATTCCTGCCGATGCCCATGCTTTAGATAATGTGTTGAGAACAATCAGGTTTGGGTATTTGTTTATCTCGGGACGCCATATTGGTTGTGAAGAAAATTCACTGTATGCTTCGTCAATCACTACGATGCCGTTGAACAATTCCAGTACCTTTCTTATCTCGCCGGCATCAAGGGTATTCCCAGTTGGATTGTTGGGTGTGCAAAGGAAGATTGCCTTAGTCTTGTCGTTACATACATCTAATAGTCTGTCTGCCTCAATGTCAAAGCAGTTGTTCAGTACAACTTTGCGACACTCAATGTTGTTGATGTCGGCACAGACCTCATACATACCGTAGCTAGGTTCGATAGTTACAATATTGTCGCGGCCTGGGGTGCAAAATATGCGGAACACTAGGTCGATGGCTTCATCTGAGCCATTGCCCAGGAATATCTGTTCTGGCCTTACGTCCTTTAACACGGCAATTTGTTGCTTCAGTTCACGCTGCAACGGGTCTGGATAACGATTATATGGATTGTTGTAAGGACTCTCGTTAGCGTCAAGAAAAGTATGCGCTTCCTTGCCGCTATATTCATCACGTGCTGAGCTGTAGGGCTTCAGGCTCCATATGTTTGGCCGTACAATAGATTTTAAATCAAACATATTTTTTCTTCGGTTTTCAAAGTGACGAAATAATTTTACATAGCCATTAATTCCTTATACCTAACTTCTAACTCCCCAATGTCTCCAGTCTTATTGTCATGGCTCTTTGGTGAGCGGTCAGGCTTTCGCCTTCGGCCATCAGAGCCACGGCATTGCCGATAGAACGTATGCCTTCTTCTCTAAGTTCTTGCAAGGTCATCTTGCGCTGGAAACTGTCGAGGCATAGTCCACTATAGGCGCGGGCATATCCTTTGGTCGGTAGCGTATGGTTGGTGCCGCTGGCATAGTCGCCAGCTGATTCGCAACTGTAGTTGCCGAGAAAGATTGAGCCGGCATGTACTATGCGATCGGCCACTTTACGGTAATCGTTGGTGGCAATCACTAGGTGTTCGGGGGCGTAGGTGTTGGTTATATCAATGGCTTCATCTATATCTTTTACGAGGATGTATAGTGAATGCTCCAGCGACTTTTGGGCAAGCTCCTTGCGTGGTAGCAATTGTAGTTGTTTTTCCACTTCTGCCTGAACTCCATTTATGGCTTTGCTTGAAGTACTCACCAGAATTACCTGACTGTCAGTGCCGTGTTCGGCTTGACTGAGTAAGTCGGCGGCAACGAATGCCGGGTTGCAACTATCGTCGACCAGCACTTCCACTTCGCTTGGACCTGCCGGCATGTCAATGGCTACATCGCTAAGCGATACCAGCTGCTTAGCAGCAGTTACATACTGATTGCCTGGACCAAAAATCTTGTCTACTTTGGGCACCGATTCTGTGCCGTATGCCATTGCGGCAATTGCCTGCGAGCCACCCACTTTATATACATTAGTAACCCCTGAGAGTTGTGCGGCATAGAGCACGGCGCTATTTATTCTGCCGTCTTTTTGCGGTGGTGTGCATAGAACAATATCTGAGCATCCAGCAATTTTGGCAGGAATTGCTAGCATAAGCACAGTGGAAAAGAGTGGGGCTGTTCCGCCAGGAACGTAAAGGCCTACCTTTTCGATAGGCACAGCTTTCTGTTCGCAGATTACCCCAGGCGATGTCTCCACTTTGATTGGGGTAAACTTCTGAGCCTTGTGAAAGGCGGTGATGTTATTAAATGCAACTAGGATGGCCTTCTTTAGTTCTGAGCTTATTTCGGCTTCGGCTTTTTGGAATTCGATTTCACTTACGGTCAGCTTAGTCAGTTCAACTTTGTCAAATTTCAATTCAAGCTCCCGCAGGGCTCTATCACCATTGTTCTTTACTTGCTCAATCACGCTACTCACAATGCCAAACAGTCCACTCACGTCAAAAGTTGGTCTTTTTAGCAACTCTGTCCATGTCTCTCGCAAAGGATATTTTATGTATCTCATACTTTATTTCTATTTCGTACATTGCACCTTGCCTCTTATTACATATAAAGCATGGGAGCGGGCTTATAGAACCATCTTCTCTATCGGTAGCACCAGTATGCCTTGTGCCCCAGCGTCTTTCAGCTGGCCGATAATTTCCCAGAAGCGTTTACGCTCTAGCACTGTGTGGATGGAGCACCATTCTTTGTCGGCCAACGGCATCACAGTGGGGCTCTTGATACCTGGCAGTACGGCTAGCACGTCATCAACCTTGTTGACGGGCACGTTCATCATCACGTATTTGCGGTGTTCAGCCTCCTTTACTGCTTCCAGGCGGAAGAGCAGTTCTTGCAGTACGCTCTTCTTCTCCTTGTCAAGGTTGGGTGTGGCAATGAGTAGGGCCTCGCTTTGTACAACAACTTCCACCTCTTTCAGATTATTGGTTATGAGGGTAGATCCGCTGCTTACAATATCGAAAATGGCATCGGCTAAGGCAATGCCCGGTGCAATCTCTACCGAGCCAGTAATGACATGGATATTGGCGTTAACGCCCTCTTTCTTGAGATACTTGCGCAGAATGTTGGGGTAGGAGGTAGCTATAGTCTTGCCTTCAAACCACTGCAATCCATTATATTGTTCGCTTTTTGGGATGGCCAACGACAGGCGACATTTGCTAAAGCCTAATTTCTTTACAATGTCAGCTTTCTCACCTTGCTCCAGGTATTCATTCTCGCCAACAACACCTAGGTCTGCTACACCTTGAGCCACCGTCTGTGGTATGTCGTCATCGCGTAAGTAAAGAATTTCGATTGGAAAGTCACTGGCACGAACCAGTAATGAACGTTCTGATTTACGTACCTTTATGTCGGCCTCAGCCAGCAGGGCCATAGTGTCCTCGTAGAGACGTCCCTTTGATTGAACAGCAATTCTTATCATAATGATTGGTTTATAATTATTTTATCTAATAACAACGCGAGGACTTGCCGTCATCCGGTAAGCCCTCGTTTTCTTTGCTATCTTTGTTGTGAGCATAACATACACCTACCAGATGGGGTCTTCATTTGGTCTCGTGATGGTGGTAATGTGCTCTGATGTTGTTCATATCGTGGGCAAAATTACAAAATCTTTCTCATATGCGCCAAGAAATGTAAAAGATTTTTTGAGTGCAGTTAATTGCGCAATAAATTTTCGCTCGTCATACTGTAGCATATATAAATGTGGTAAGGCAAAGATTCATATTTCTTACAAAATCATTTCGTCTTTGGAATTATCCCCCCACATTTATATTGTCAATATTTTTTTAGGCAACAATATAGCAGTTGGCACAGATTACAGTCTCTGCGAAATAGTCATGCTCTCTCTGTGCCAACATCTGTGTCATTGCCTATAAAAATAAAATGTTTTTTGCATACATTCCTGCATTGTTTCGGCTAAAGGGTTGAAAAGCAGGTGATTTAATATGCAGGGTAATTTGGTCCTGTGGAAATCAAAACTAAAAGCCTTGAAACGAAAACTAAAAGCCTTGAAACGAAATCTAATCCCGTGGAAAACGCCAGCTCCACGGGATTAAAATCTTTCTTCACGGGATTAGTTTGTTTTTCCACGGGATTAAACCTTTTTTGAACGGGATTAGATTAAACTTAGGCAATGATCACGCAAAAGACCCGGAATAAAAGTCTTATGTCTATTCTAATCAACGCTGCTATGAAATAAACATACAACTAACGCAGTCAGAATAGGCTGCATTATGAGTAATCTGTGCCAACATCTATATCATTACCTTTTTTTTGTGTAATTTTGCGAAACAAAAGCCAAACAAAAATTTTACAACATGATAGAACAGATTATCAAACACAATCAGCAATTTGTCGCAGACAGGGGCTATGAGCATTTTATCACCTCTAAATATCCCGACAAAAAGTTGGCCGTTTTGTCTTGTATGGACACTCGGCTCACTGAGTTGTTACCGGCAGCTTTGGGGCTGAAGAACGGTGATGCAAAGATTATCAAGAATGCCGGTGGGTTAATTATTTCCCCATTCGATTCTGCCATGCGTTCATTGGTAGTAGCAGTATATGAGCTAGGCGTGGAGGAGATAATGGTTGTGGCTCACTCAAACTGCGGTGCATGCCACATGAGTTTTGAGCACTTTCGTCATGCCATGTTGGAGCGAGGTATTTCAGATAGTATTCTTGAAGCACTGCAGCGCAGTGGCATAAATCTCACTTATTGGTTGGAGGGTTTTAAGGATACTCACGAGTCGGTACGTCGAACGGTAGAAACTATCAAGACTCACCCTTTGGTGCCAAATGACATTATTGTTCGAGGATTTATTATTGATAGCACTACTGGTGAGTTGGAGGAAGTGGAATGATTTTTGTTCGACAGACATAAGCCATGTATGTCATAGAAATTTGTCAGGTAATAGAATGGAAAGAATAAAGGATAGTTAACAAATGGAGAATTTCAGGGCTTGAAAATTGAAAAAAAATTAAAAGATGCCGATTATTGTCTGTTTTAACACTTCTTTTGCCAATAATAAACTAATTTTGTAGCGTGAATCTAAAAACTATACAGCTATGAAAACATCTGTACTGCTTCTTGGACTGACGTTCCTTATGCCTGCCACAGTAGGCGCACAGGACGATGTGTATTACATCCCCTCAAAGGATATACGCAAGGTGACGACAACCGATGGTACTCTCGTGCCCACGCAGGATGACTATGATGACAATGATGTGGCTAAGTATTATGAGGAGAGTAGAGACGTGGATGACTACAATCGCAGGGGTTCTGTGATTGTTGACACAACGGAATACTATACTGAAGACGAGGCCACAAAGACCGTGGAGAGTAAGTTTGACGATAACTCAAACAGTGAGGTGGCCTATCCCTACACCAAGCTGGTCATGCGTTTCCACAGCCCTCACCCGGGATTCATCGTTAGCAGCCCCTACTACTGGGATATTTGCTACAGCGATGTCTGGGACGTCTACTATGACGGTTGGGCTACCTATGTGCCAAGTTACACATACTGGAGCTATGCTTACGATCCTTGGTATTACAATCGCTGGCATTTCCGTACTTGCTGGGATTTCACTTGGGGATGGCATAGTCCGTGGTACAGTTATTCCTACTGGGGATGGGGTCGTCCTATCTATTGGGGATGGAGCCGCCCGGTATATTACCACCACTCACGCTATTACTATAACCGCCCCATGTGGACTCACGGTGGATACCACCGTTATGCTCCAGGGTTCGGGCGTCATGGCGGACGTGCCTATTCAGGCCGTGGGTTTGACGCTCCCCGCGTTGACCGCTTTGGTGGCAGAAATGGGGCTCGCATGAGCGCGGGTGGTCCCCGCACTGGTAGCAGACCTCTCTCTGGGGTGTTCCGTTCAGATCGTCAGCCGGCAATGGCCCATAATGGTCGTTTCGACAACCGGGGAATCAGTACCCGCGGCACAGGTCAGATGAGCCGTGGCAATCGTCAGACAGGGCCCAACTCCGTAATGCGTAGTGATGGACCGTCTGTTCGCAATGGCGGCGGTGGAGTAGTACGCGGCGGACGTAATCCTCAGAATGTCGGACAGCAGCGTCAGGTTCAGCAGCGCAGCAATAACTCTCGCAGTTCTACTCCCTCTACATATAATCGCGGAGAGACTCGACGCAGCACCCCGTCGTATACTCCTTCAACCAGCAGCCCGCGCTCTTCTATGCCATCATCGGTTGGGCGCAGCGGAGGTAGCCGCAGCAGTTCGCCCTCATATGGCGGCGGTGGCGGTCGTAGTGGCGGCGGTGGCGGCGTGAGCCGAGGAGGAGTAAGCCGCGGTGGAAGAAGATAAATATTAAAATGAGTTCGAAAGTTGTAGAGTCCTAAATTGCCACGTTTGGAATTAAGCTTTACAACTTTCGAACTTTCGATTTTTTTGAAATATTAATATATTAAATATGAAAAAGACATTATTTATATTAGCAGCAAGTTTGATTCCTGCCTTTGCCATTGCGCAGGATATCTATCAGGTTGGCGAATTGAGCACCACCGACCTTAACGGAACGGCTCGATATGTTGGTATGGGCGGTGCCATGGGCGCGCTTGGCGGTGATATCTCTGTCATGTCGCTGAGCCCCGCAGCCGTGGGACTGTTTCGCCACAATGACTTGACTGTGACCGCTAGTCTGGTAAGTATGCCTGGCAGCAAAAAGTTTGATGACAAAGGTAATACCTACGCCTCTTTAGATCAGCTGGGTTTTGTTTATTCCTGGAATATAGACCGTCCGTCGCTTAGGTTTCTTAACGTGGGCGTCAACTATCACAAACATCACGATTTCAATCAGCTACTAAATGCCAACAACGACAATCTGGCTGCCGCAGGTTATGCTTCGCAGACATGGCAGCTGGCTGATCTTTGCAACTATTGGGGTGGGGCAGACATGGCCACTCCTCTGGCAGAGATGGCCTACGACGGATATTTGCTTGGCGAGGATGGTGGTAATTACACAGCGTACAATGCATGGGGCAACAGTTATGGCAAAGCCCGTTGGGGCAGCAACCAGGCTTTCGATTTCAACATCTCAGCCAATATCAAGGACCAGTTCTATATTGGATTCACTGCCACGGCATACAATGTGAAGCAGAAGAGCTACATGCTCTATGGCGAGGGACTGCTTGATGTTGACCTTAACGAGGATGGTGACTATGCTATTGATAATGACAGCAGGCTCACGGGCAATGGCTTCGATATGAAAGTCGGCTTTCTCGTGCGCCCTGTAAAGGAGAGCAACTTTAAGGTGGGTGTGACATTGACCACACCGACATGGTATGAGCTCAGCTATCGCAATGACCTGTGTCTCGGTTCTTATACAAACAGCCAAGGAGATGTTGTGCCGCGTCCTTATCGCTTTGACTATGACTACAACGTTCGTACTCCGTGGAAAGTAGGCGTTAGCCTCGGCAATACATTCTTTAATCGTCTGGCTGTAGGCGCAGAATATGAGTTTGCTGACTACAACTCATGCTCAGTCTCCTACGACGACTTTGATGATGACTACGACTGGAATTTTAACTGGAATCATCAGTCCAAGGACCGTGAGCTTAACGGCCAGCTGGACAAATACATGAAGGGCACCCACACTCTCAAGGTAGGCGCTGAGCTTATGATTACCCCCAATCTTTTTGTTCGCGGCGGTTACAACCATGTTTCATCTGCTTTTGACAAGGACGCATGGCTCAATCACTTCATCAACAGTGCATCGGTGGACGTTGCTACCAATACCGACTATCTTAACCTGAGTGGCGTTAACCGTTTCACGGCTGGCCTGGGTGTAAAGTTTGGAGGATTCTATGCTGACGCAGCATGGCTTTACCAGCACCAGCGAGGCACTCTCTATGCTTTCAATGCTGCCGAAGATCCTGATGCGCCGGTATTTGTTAATGCTTGCCCCGCCAGCCGTCTGAGCCTGAATAAATCGCAGGTGTTGCTTACTTTGGGATATAAATTCTAGAGAGCGCGATAGCTTGCAATTGACTGATAAAAAAGCGACTATATGAAAAAGACGTTTTTTCTTTTGATGGCTATATGCATAGTTGCCACTGTCAGAGCGCAGAAGATAGAGCATACATTCTGGGACAGCGCTTTCGGAGTATCAAGCGAGCAGGTGTATAATAATCTTGTCGCCAACAATCTGCAGCCCATCCTGACTGAAGACGGCATTTTCCTTAAGGACAATAGCATATACAGCATTCTGTTTCAGACTATAGGCATGAAGTTTACTTCCGAGGATGCCTTCTACAACATCTTTGGCTACAACAAGTTTGATTCGAAGCAGGACGCCATGGACAATTTTAATGAGGCCTTGGGTAAGATACGCGAGCAGTATCCCAATGTGCAGACCATGAGTCGTACCGAAGGTTGTCTCAAGCTATATGCCTATGCTGACGCTGACAGTGGCGACGCCTTCTCAATCGGCCTATATAAGGGCAACAATGCTTTCTTCGTTCGCCTTAACATCTTTAGTGATTATTTGCTAAAAAGAGGAAAATAGCTAACGTGAAGGTTTGAAACACCCCATCCACTTCAACACAATAGCATGTCGCTTTTTAAGCTTTTCCGCAAGCTTTGGCCGTTTGTAAGACCATACAGATGGTTGGTGATATGCACACTGATACTTACGCTCATTGGCTCCACCATCGCGCAGGTTAATGCTATTGTTCTTGATCGCACAGTGGACGCCATTAACTCACTCATTGGCACCGGTGGTGTCAGTTGGAGGGAGGCTTCCAAGATTTTGATAGTAATCACTGTCATTCTGCTGGGCAAGGAATTGCTGGCGGTGGTTATTTCGTATGCGCAGAATTTCTTTAGCGAGAAAATGCGCACGCTGGTGTCGCGTGACTTGGCGCAAAAGGCCGTGGACCGCATACTCAGCTATCGCATGGCTTTCTTTTCGCGCAGCGGCAATGAGCCCGGCAAGTTGCAGACCCGCATCGACCAGGGCGTAGGCAGTCTTTCCACCACTGTGCAGAACACGTTCATCGACCTGCTCCCCCTGTTCACTTCGGCACTGCTAGCGCTAATCCTTATGTTTCTGGCCAATTTCTATGTCGGTCTCACGGCATGTTTCATAGTACCGATATACATTTGGATCACCGTTCACCAGGCTCACCGTCTACGCGGATGGAGACAGGAGATGCGCCATTCCCGCGAGCTGAAGAGCAATGGTATTGTCAATATCATTGAGAGTATCAATGTCATCAAGTCATTCAACCGTGAAAAGATTGAGAGTGACAAACAGCTGGCTATCCAGACCAACCTCACCGATAATCAGTTGCGCACCCGCAAGGTGATGCTTTACTATGATGGTTGGAAACGCTTCGTGCAGCAGATAGGCACCGTGCTTATTATCATTCTCACCGCCTACCTGGTGCTGATCAACTATCCAGGCATGACAATTGGTAAGATTATGTACCACGTCATGCTCTTTGCCAACGTAACGGCACCCATCACTCAGCTGCAGCGAATCTTCGATACTCTCAACGATGCTCTCATCTATGCTGAGGGCTATTTCTCCGTGGTGGAGGCTGAGCCTGACGTGGAGCCAAAAGGCAGCTATCGTCCGGAAAAGATAGAGGGCAAGTTTGAGATTTGCCATGTGGACTTCACTTATCCCAATGGCACTAAGGCTCTTCACGATATCAATATGGTGATTTGCCCTAATCATATTACGGCGTTCGTGGGATTGTCGGGTGCTGGCAAATCGACCATCATCAATCTGCTCGACAAATTCTATGAGCCGCAGCAGGGACAGATTCTGCTGGACGGCGTAGACCTACGCGAATACGACACCCAGTATCTTCGTGACAATATCGGTCTGGTGCTCCAGAAGAACCACATCTTTGAGGGAACCATTATGGAGAATATCCGCTATGGTAATCCGCAGGCCACTGAGCAGGAGGTGGAGGACGCTGCCCGCAAGGCATATATTTACGATCAGATAATGAAGTTGCCCAATGGATTCCATTCGCAGGCACAGCAGCTCAGCGGTGGTCAGCAGCAGCGCATAGCCATCGCCCGCATGTTTCTTAAGAATCCCCCCATCATCTTCCTCGACGAGCCCACCGCCTCACTCGATGCCGTGGCTACTGAGCAGATCAAGAATAGTCTTGATGCCATCAAGCAGGGGCGTACGGTTATTATTATCTCCCATTCCATTTCACAGATTATCGACAGCGACCTCGTATATGCCCTGCGCGACGGGCGAGTGGAGGAGAGCGGCGACCCCGACAGTCTCTACCACAAGGGCGGAATCTACAAAGACATAGTGGACGCCTCGGCTCGCAGCCTCAACGTTGACAAGCTTGCCAAAACTATAGGGAAGTAGGCGGCAAACAGACTCCTTACTCCTTTCCTCCTTTCCTCCTTTCCTCCTAACTCCTTACTCCTTTCCTTCTTTACTCCCTCCTTACTTCTTCATCTTAAATTCCAATGTTCCGCCGGCGACAATCTGCCTGTGAGTAAGTTTAAGGTCTTTAAGAGGCTGGCCGTTTAATTTCACTTCCTTTACATGTACCTTCTCCTCTGTCTTGTCGGGGGCGGTAATGGTGAAGTCCTTGCCGTCGGCCAGGTGTAGCGTGGCGCGGGTAAAGAGGGGAGTACCAATCACATATTCTGCTGCTCCGGCATTGAAGGGGTAGAATCCCAGTGCCGAGAACACATACCATGCTGACATCTGGCCGCAGTCGTCGTTGCCCGCATAGCCGCAGGGCGAGGCGCGGTAGAAGTCGCGGCGCACCTGATCCACCAGTTCCTGCGTGCGCTCTGGGCGGCCTGCAAAGTTGTAGAGGTAGACGGTATGGTGGCTGGGCTCGTTGCCATGGGCATATTGACCGATAAATCCGCTGGCGTTGCCGTTGCGCTCGCCGCTGGTGGCGGTAAGGCTGAAATTTTCATCCAACTTGTCCAGGAAGGCTTTCCTGCCTCCCAGCAGGTCGATGAGTCCTTCCGGATCTTGCGGCACAAACCACATATACTGCCAAGCGTTGCCCTCTATAAAGCCACGCTGCTCGTAGCTCAGCGGGTCAAAGGGTTCCATCCACTTGCCGTCCATGTCCTTGGGGCGGAAGAAGCCGGTGGCCGGGTCAAACAGATTACGGTAATACTGGCTGCGTTGGCTGAAGAATCTATAGTCAGCCTCCTTGCCCAACTTCTTGGCCACGGCCGCCACACACCAGTCGTCGAAAGCCTGCTCCAGTGTGATGCTTACGCTGTTACCCTGCATCGGTTCGGGCATATAGCCGTATTTATCCCACGCCTCAAAGGGCGAGTTAGGATGACTGCGCCTGCTGCTCTCAACCAAGGCTTTGTAGCTCTTCTCTGTGTCGATGCCAGGCATCTCGGCCAGCAAGGCATATGCCACCACCGGTATGGCGTGGTTGCCAATCATGCAGTAATTGTCCTGGCCCCATAGGTCCCAGATGGGCAGGTAGCCATAGGTCTCGTGGTGGAGCACCATGTCACGCACAAACTGTGTGGCTTCCTCCGGAGCAATAAGAGTGTAGAGCGGATGGGCGGCACGGAATGTGTCCCACAGGCTGAAGGTGCTGTGATAGACCTGCCCCTTGGGCATCTGCTTGACTTGATAGTTGGTGTCGATATAACGGCCGTCGGTGTCGCTCATGGTGTTGGGCTGCAGCAGCACGTGGTATAGGCCCGTGTAGAAGATTGTCTTCTGTTCCTCCGTACCCTCCACGTCAATGCACGCAAGCCTACGCTCCCATTCGTCGTGGGCAGTCTTTTTGTAGTCGCTGAAGTCCCAGCTCTGCGCCTCTGTCAGCATGTTGCGACGCGCACCGTCAATGTCCACCGGCGACAGAGCCACCTTCACCGTAAGCTCCTTGCCGTCGTTGGGGTCGAAAGTGAGGGCAGCCCTCAGATGGCGCCCGTTGACTACGTCGCTTTGTCCTGCATTGCGCTGACCATCCATCAGCAGCCGGCCCGCTATGGGGCGCGAGAATTCGGCGCGGAAATACACCTTGCGCAGCTTGGCCCAGCCGGTAATGATGCGATAGCCCTCTATCGTGCGGTCGTCCACCTGGCGCAACTGCCCTTGTATGATGTAGTATTCGCGGTGGCCGCTATAGTAGGCATCACCGCGGTAGGTGCTGCGGTCGAGGTCGAGCACCACGGTCTGGGGACTGCCTTCGCTGAAGGTGTAGCGGTGGATACCGCAGTGCACTGTGGCGCTCAGCTCCACCCTGGTCTTGCTCTGCTGCAGGTCCACCCAGTAGTAGCCCGGCTCAGCGCCCTCAGCCGAGTGCGAGAAATTTTGTCCGAAATTACCCTTGGCCAGCTCGGCAGGCTCCACCTTCTTGTTTACAGGTATCAGGCTCACGTCGATGAGGTCGGTGCAGCCCGTACCGCTGAGGTGGGTGTGGGTAAAGCCGTAGATGCTGTCGCGGTCGTAGTCGTAGCCGCAGCAGGGGTCATAGGTTACGTAGTTTTCCGTCTCGGGACAAAGTTGCACCATGCCCAGCGGCATACTGGCTCCTGGGAAGGTGCTTCCGCTCAGGGCTCCCGTTTCGTCCATCTGGGTGCCGATGAAGGGGTTTACATACTTAGTGTGGTCGTCAGCCAGCATGCAGCACACAGTCAGACTGGCCAGCAGGAGGGAGAGGGCTATTTGTTTCATATTACTATATGTGGATATTGCGGTTATTCCATGCATTGACATACTGAGCAGCCACGGCAATATGGCTGTGGTGGCGGCGGATATACTCCATGCTTTGGCGGGAGAGGTCTTCAATCAGGGTAGGGTGCTCCACCAGGCGCACCAGCTCCTGATAGACTGACTCTTCATTGGGCTGCACGTTGACAATGGGGCGCAGCTCCGTCTCGCCGATAATCTCGTAGTTCTCGGGTTCGCCGCCACTGACTACCACCATGCCCTGGGCCATGGCCTGCAAGGCATTCATGGCGGGGGTGTAGGAGTAGAGCTGGTCAAGCATCACATGGCTGTCGTTGAGCATCTTGACATACTCTGCAAACGGCACCGACTCGGCCACGCTGACCTGGCAGCGACCGGGGTAGTCGGCCTCCACGCGGCGCAGAGCCCTGAGCATAATATCGGTGCCCTTGTAGGCGGAGCGGGCCTTCTGCACTCCGACGAAGAATTTCACCACGCCATCGTCGGCCTTGCGCAGCTTCTGGCGGCTCTCGTCAACGACAATAGGGAATGGTATAAACGTCAGTTTTTCAGAAAAATAGGGATTGTAGCTCGCGTAATACTCGTAGAGTCCGGCAATGATGCCGTCGCAGTCGTTGGCTATGCGGTCGTTGAGCATTCCCTTGGCACCGCGCAGCCAGTCGGCAATCATCAGGTCGTTGTCGGCATTGTGGCGCAGCTCGGAGCCGGTGTTGAAATCGCTGTAGCGGAAAGTGCGGCAGTCCATGCCGGCCTTGACCCAGTATTTGTCGATGCCGAAGGCGCCCATGAAGACCTTGCCGTTGTTACGGCGCAGGCGGCGATAGAAAGGCATGATGCGCTCGGCCTTGAGGTCGAGGAACACGGGGTTGATGAGCTGCACAACGTCGTAGCCACGGAGCCGGGGCCACACCTGGGCGAGCCTTATCAGATATTTCACTCCGCTGATGAAGCTCCGGCCATGGCGCACAATGGATATGTCGCGGGGGTAGTCCTTCCAGCGGTCGCCGTCGGACACCACCGTGACCTCGTGACCCAGGGCGCGCAGCCCCTCGGCCAGAGTCCAGTGTACATTGCTATATTCTCCTACCAGCAGAATTTTCATAATGCGAAGTTAAGCATTTCGCCTTGGCTAACGGGCAGAAATGGTAAAGAAATTGCTTTTTACCCTCTGAAAAGCAAACGTTATTATATTTCATCGATATCTTTTATCTCTTTTGTCTTTCATCTGTTCTATATTCTTTATTCTCTTTTCTCTATTATCTATTTTAAGCACGGGCAGACGGAAAATAAGTGCGTGTTACCTAATTCTAAAGCCGAGCTCGTTAGATTTAATCGCGCTCTCCTGAAATTTTAGTGCGTAGAGGCGTCATTTTCTTAGCTAAGAAAACTTCTTTTCTTAGCTAAGAAAAAGGCTGTTCTTAACTAAGAAAAAGTTTTTTCTTAACTAAGAAAATTTCGGCTCCTTGTGTTAAGATTATATCTTCACTGGGAAAAGTCTCGGCTCAACGCAAATTGATTTCGGCTCCTCGCGTTAAGATTTCGGCTCCTCGCGTTAAGATTTCGGCTCCTCGCGTTAAGATTTCGGCTCTTAGTATATAAATCTACCGCTAAGATTGCCGGGAGTCGGCTCCTCTTCTAAGATAGAGGAGGTGGCGCGAAGCGACGGGGACGTATGAGAGTAACTTCAAAAAAATGGAGGGCGTATGATAGTAACTTCAATTGGCAACGTATGAGATTAACTTCCCAGTGATGCAGTGGGGCAAAAAGAACGGCTGCCGACATTGTGCCGACAGCCGTAGGTTATTCCCTTTCGGGCGCGCTGATATGTTTAACTTATTTGTTCAGCGATTGAAGCAAGTTCATCAGCTGCTCTTTGTCTGCTTTGATATTTGCGGACAGCACGACTCCGTCCTCATCATCTGCCACAACAAAGGCAATGGTGCTGCGCGTTTCTCCATATTGGATATAGATTCTCACCTTGTCGGTGCCGTCGTTAACATTGACTAGAGTTTCGAAGGCGTTGTTATTGCAGATGTCGTTGGCCTGGGTGAACAGTTTGTCGATTGATTTCTTCTTGCTGGTAATCAGAATTATGATATCCTTCGGGTCGAAAGTGTCAATCAATTCACGGCTGTTGCCGATGTTGATGTTTTTTACCTTGATTCCCTCATCGGGGATTGAGTCGAACTGCAGGCACTGCACGTCTTTTATCTTGGCCAGTTTGGCAAAGGGATTCTCGGCCTTGATGCCGGTGAGGCACAGGGTCAGTGCCACGAGAATGAGTGATAGTTTGAGTTTTATAGTTTGTGTTGGTGTTACTTTGTTCTTTTGTGTGGGTGTTTTAGTTTTCTTTGATGAGCCTTGCGAGATCGTCGGCGCTGATTTTGGCGGAGAGGGAGACGACGCCGGTTTCACCGTCATCCTCTTTGCCGACAATCATAAGGCTGATGCGCTTGCCTTTTTGCTTTACATAGATGTCGGCATGTTCGCCCTCCTCACTGGCTTTCAGGGCGAGCTCGTAGCCGTTGTCCTTGGCAATGCGGCGTGCCTCCTTGTAGAGTTTGTCGGCAGCCTGCTCGTTGTCGGTGCTATAGACATATAGGTCGCGCAGACTCTTGACGTTGATGCTGTCCAGCTCTTTGGTTAAATCGCTTTTGCCAGAGCCGACCAGAGCCATCACCCAGTTGGGCAGATGGAAGTGCTGCACCTCATCTATGTGCCCCAGCGCCTTGACGGGGTGGGAGCGTAGGCTGCAGCTGCCCATGGTCAGCGTGGTCAGCAGTATAGCTGCGAATATGATTCTTGCTTTCATTGTTGGTCTTCTTCCTTGGTGAGGTTGGCGATGTCTTCCATGGTGAAGGTGCCGGTGAAGGCGATGAGGTTGGCTGACTCGCCCTCTGCCACAGACATGAGGACATAGCTCTCTTTCTTGCCCTGGAGGAAGTAGATGGTCATCTTGGTGTCCTCTTCATTGGCTTTCATGAGCACTTCATAGCCGTGCTTCTTGACCTCCTCTGCCACGTCGGCCTTTATCTTGGCTGCGGTGGTGGCGTCTTCTGAGGTGATGATCTGTATGCCGTTGATTTTGTCGGCGATGGCGCTGAGGTCGCGACCGCCGGGGGCTGCAAATTTGTTGGTGCCGACCAGCTTGAGCATTGCCTTGCCCACATAGACGTAAGTGGCTTTTTTGTTGTCTTCATACTTCTCGATGAACTCCATCTGTGCGCTTGCCTGGAGGCAGAAGAGCATCATCACGGCGGCGAGTGCCGATTTCAAATGTTTTGTATTCATAATGGTATGTTTAGGTTGTTTCAATGTTGATTTTCTCTATATATGACAGTCCGCGGTCTAAGTTTTTGCATAGTAAGGCTATGGCTTCCTCGGCTTTGCTTATGGCGAGGTCGGTTTCGCTGATTGCCATCTCGGTGTATGCCTGGGCTTCGTCAACGGTGGGCTCCGCCTGCTCGGTGGGTGCCGTAGCAATTTTGCGCTGCCTATGGTGCACTGGGGCCTTGGCGACCAGCCTTGTCTCCGGCTGAACGGCGGGCTGTGGCTCCACGGTGTCAACAGGCGCGGCAGTGGCAGGCTTTTCCTGAACCGGCTTGGTCTGGGCAATTGCCGGCTGACCGTCCTCACTGCGCGAGAAGAAGAGAGTGGCGGCAACGAGCAGCGCGGCACATGCTGCTGCGATGTAGAGCCATGGGGCGCGGCGGCGGTGGGCAATAGGCTTGACTTTCTTGTCACCTTCGATGCGGGCCATTACTCGGTCTGCAAAGTCGGCCGACAGCCTGGGCTGCGGCTGGCTGTCGCGGTGGCGGCGCAGAGCCTCGCGGAGCATGGGGTCATTGGGGATATTGTTGTTTGCCATGGTGGGGGAGTTTTTATAGGAACTATAGATACTATAGGAACTATAGGAATTTATAGGGAGGAACTATAGGAATTATAGGGAGGAACTATAGGAATTTATAGGGATTTTGCGATTTCTTTGTGTAATCGTTTGCGGATGCGGTAGAGGCGCGTCTGGATGTTTGGCTGCGACTGGCCTGTGATGAGGGCAATGTCCTTGATGGGCTGGTTGTCGTAATAGAAGAGCTCTATCAGCAGGCGGTCGTCGGGAGACAGGCGGTCAATGGCTTGGTTGAGCAGGTCGATTCGCGAGTCGGTGCTATCGTTGTCGCCTTGCGCTGCCGTTATCCAGTCCTCCTCAGAGTCGGGCGGCCCGTCGTCGTCGTCGAGTGAGATGATGGTAGGTCTCTGCTTGCGCAGATGGTTGAGCGACTCATTGTAGGCGATGCTGCGGAGCCATGTCCATAGGGAGGCTTGGGTGTTGCGGTATTCGGCGAGGTGCTGGTAGGCTTTGACAAACACATCTTCTGCTATTTCCTCAGCGTCCATCGGTTGCCTTACTATACGCCCTACGAATGCAAACAGCTTGTCGGAGTACGCTTCCACTATCTGGCGGAAAGCTTCGGTGTTGCCGTTGAGTATTTGCTGTATGGCTGCCTGTTCGCTCATTTGGTTTTGTTGCTCTTCACTTATATATACACGCAAATTTCCGAAATATTACACTTCAGGGCAAATTTTTTTATAAAAAAAGAGGAGGGACTGTGCTTTGCAGCCCCTCCTTTCTATATACCTTATTATATATTAATATAGGTTATTCGTCGTCGTCTGATGCCATCTCGGTGAGATTGCGGAGGTCGGCCATGGTGAAGGTGCCATCCATAATTATAAGGTTGAGTTCCTTGCCCTCATTGCCTGTGATGATGAGGTTGGACTTGCCGTCACGCTGCAGGAAATAGATGCCGATGTCAATGTCGTCATCCTTGCCGGTGAGCACGGTTGAATAGTTGTATTTCTTTACGGTCTTGCTCACGTCCTTCATTACTTTGCCGATGGTCTTTTGGTCGTTGATGGTGGCGAGCTTGATATTGTCCACCTTCTTCACCAGTTCGCCCATGTCGTCGATGTCCATGTCGCCTACGGATGGCAGGTCGCCGCCGAGCAGGGTGAGCATCTCTTTGCCGATAGTGATGACTGTTGCCTTGTCATTCTTGGCATATTTGTCGATGAACTCTGTCTGTGCACTGGCCTGCAGGCAGAATACTGCCATGATGGCGAGCAGGATGGTCTTGCGTGTAAGATTTTTCATTTTCTTGCAAAAAAGTGGGGGAGAGGCTCGAATGCGGTCTCTCCCCCGTAATCATTCAATGTGGAGAATAATGTGTTAGCAGAGCTTGCGAGCTCCGTCGCCGATGACTACGTCGATGATGATGGGCTTCTTGCCATACTTGGCGAAGAACTTCTCAACAACGACCTTCTTGAAGTTGGGCACTAGCTCGTCGGCAATGAGGTTGATGGTGCAGCCGCCGAAGCCGCCGCCCATGATGCGTGAGCCGGTTACGCCCTCTTCCTTGGCAATATCGTTGAGGAAGTCAAGCTCCTCGCATGATACCTCATACTCCTTGCTCAGGCCGTAGTGGGTCTCGTACATCATCTGGCCAACGGTCTCGTAGTCGTCCTTCTGCAGGGCATCGCAGACGGTGAGAACGCGAACAACCTCGCCGATAACGTAGTGAGCGCGGTTGTACTCGGTCTCGGTGATCTCGCCCTTAACCTCGTCAAGCATCTCGTAGGTAGCATCGCGCAGCGACTTAACCTCGGGGTGCTTCTTGCCGATAACCTCAGCCACGTGCTCACACTGCAGGCGGCGCTCGTTGTAGGGTGAGCCCACGAGCTCATGCTTGACGCAGGAGTTAACGAGCACCAGCTGGTAGCCCTTGGGGTTCCAGGGGAAGTACTCATACTCGCCGCTGCGGCAGTCGAGGCGCAGCAGGGCACCCTTCTTGCCGAGGCAGGAGATGGCCTGGTCCATGATGCCGCAGTTAACGCCTACATACTTGTGCTCGGTGCGCTGGCCTACGCGGGCAAGTTCCATGCGGTCAATCTTGTTTTCGCCCCACAGGTCATTGATGGCGAAAGCATAGGTGCTCTCGAGTGCTGCTGAGGATGACATGCCTGCGCCGAGGGGCACATCGCCGGCAAAGGCGGTGTTGAAGCCCTCAACGGGTACTCCGAGGGCCATCATCTCGCGGCAGACGCCGTAGATGTAGCGAGCCCAGGTGGCGGAGGGACCCTTGTCGTCGTCGAGCGAGAACTGTGCGCGATCCTTGAGGTCGATGCTGTAGGCGTCGACGGTGCGGGTGCCGTTGGGCTTAACCTCGGCAATGATGCCCTGGGTTACGGCTCCGGGGAATACAAATCCATTGTTATAGTCGGTGTGCTCACCAATGAGGTTGATGCGGCCGGGGGAGGAGTAAACATTGCCGGTCTCACCGCCGAAATGCTTGATAAATCTTGAGCGAACGTCTTCGATTGTAAGTTTCATGATTATAATGTTTTTTTAATACGATAGTTAGTCTTCTTTCTGCTCCAGTGCCTTCTTTGACGGGCGGCTGCCGATGAGGGCATAGAAGAGGATGTAGGCAGCGCAAGCGATGATTACCCAGTAGCTGGAGATGAATGAGCCGCAGGCGTCGGCAACGGCAGACTCGATGGCGAGCATTACGGCGCAGCCGAATACCATGGTCATGAAGATACCGGAGGCAATGGCGGTGTACTTGCCCAGTCCCTCAACAGCGAGGTTGAAGATAGCGCCCCACATGACGGAGGTGCAGAGACCCACGAGGATTAGGGCGAAGATGCCAACGGGCACGGGCTGCCAAACGAGGCTCAGGTTAGCCCAGTCAACGCCGGGGATGTTAACCATGCTGGTCTCGGGAGCGAAGTAGCCGAAGAGCATCAGGCCGATGCAGAGCAGCGACACTGTGGTGATGAGTGCGCGGCTGCTGACCTTGCCACCGATGGAGGCGCCAACCAGACGGCCGATGAGCATCATAAACCAGTAAACGGCAACAATCAGGCCCACGATGGCGGCATCCATGCCCAGGCCTGGAGTGGCTGCGGTGGGAGAGGTGGTGAGGTACTGCTGCACAGCGTTGGGCACACCAACCTCCACGCCCATGTAGAGGAAGATAGCCAGTGCGCCGAGCACGAAGTGGCGATACTTGCAGGCGCCCTTGATGAGAGCCATCTGACCCTGCTGCTTCTCCTGCTCAGGCTCCTGAATCTTGGTGAGGGCAATGATGATGAATGCCACGGCGAAGATTGCGAGGGCAATCATCAGCGCGGGAGTGGCGTCGGAGATCTTTGCTTTGGTGGCGTCGCCGATGAGGGCGCCCATCAGGATGTAGCAGCATACGGCAGCTGTAGAGTTGAACACACCGCCAAGCTGGATGAGCTGGTTGCCTTTCTTGCCGCCACCGCCGAGGATGTTGAGCATGGGGTTGACAACGCAGTTGAGGATACACATGCAGAAGCCAGCGATGAAGGCACCGATGAGGTAAACGGTGAATACGCCGCCGAGGTTGCTCTCAACGTCCATCTTGCCGCTGAGCCACTGGATGAGGATGCCGGCCATGCCGACAACGAGGCCGATGAGGGCGGTCTTCTTGTAGCCAAACTTGTTGATAAGCATACCGGCAGGGATACCCATCACGAGGTATGCCACGAAGTTGCCGTAGTTACCAATCTGTGCGAGAACGTTGGAAATCTCGCCCTGACTCTTGATGATGGTTGCCATCGGGGTGCAGAGGTTGGTCACGAAGGCAATCATTGCGAACAGCGCAATCATAATACCGATGGCTGCCCATTGCTTTTTTTGATTACTCATTTTGTTTTAGGTTTTTAGTTGGTTGTTATTTGTTGGAGATTGTTGTCAGTTTATCGTTGCTACAGCCACTTACCTGTCGGTGCCGAACTTGTAGATAGTCTTCTGGGTGTAGAGTTGTCCGGGGCGCAGCAGTACGCTGGGGAAGTGGGCCTTGTTGGGGCTGTCGGGGAAGTGCTGTGCCTCAAAGCAGAGGGCGGAGTGCTTGCCGAAGGTGGCTCCGTGGCTGCCGGGGAATCCGTCGGCCCAGTTGTCGGAGTAGAACTGTATGCCGGGCTCGGTGGTGTAGACCTCCATGGTGCGACCGTACTTGGGCTCGACGATGCGTGCGGCAAAGCTCAGTTCGCCGGCCTCATCCTTTTTGAGCACGAAGCAGTGGTCGTAGCCGGTGCCATTCTTGATTTGCTCATTGTCGGCATTGATGTCGCGGCCCACGGGCTTGGGGGTGGTGAAGTCGAAGGGGGTGTCCTTCACCTTGAGCACCTCGCCGGTGGGAATGGATGTCTCGTCGATGGGCAGGTAGAAGTCGGCATTTATTTCCACTATCTGGTCCAGTGCCTCGGGGGTGGGGTTGCCCAGTCCCTGCAGGCTGAAGAATCCGTGGCTGGTCATGTTGACTACGGTCTTCTTGTTGGTCTTGCCGCTGTAGTCAATCACCAGTTCGTCGTCGTCGGTCCAGGTGTAGCGTACCGCCATGCTCAGCTCGCCGGGGAATCCCTCCTCGTAATAGGCCGACACATAGCGCAGCACGAGGGTCTGCTCATTGATCTGCTCTGCGTCCCATACTCTGGCATGGAAGCCGGTGGGGCCGCCGTGCAGGTGGTTGGGACCATTGTTGACGGCCAGCTTATACTCCTTGCCGTTGAGGTGGAACTTGCCCTTGGCAATGCGGTTGCCGTAGCGGCCGATGAGGGTGCTGAGGAACGGCTCGGGGCTGTTGATCAGGCTGTCGATGTTGTCGTGGCCCTGGATGACGTTGGCAATGTTGCCGTCGCGGTCGGGCACCATAATAGAAACGATGGCACCACCATAGTTGGTGATGCCTACCTCATTGCCGGCGGCATTCTTGAGGATGTAGAGACCAACCTCCTTGCCGGCAACTATCTTCTGAAAATCCGCGGCCTTGAGACCGCTTAAATTGTTTGTGATAGTATCCATCTTGCTTGAAGTTTGAAATATTTCCTTTGCAAATATAATTATTTGACTTGGAAATGCAAACTTTTGGTTGCAAAAAAAGTAATAAATGGATACTTTTAACTTTTATTTGTCCTTAAAAAAGAGAAAACTAAGCAAATCGGCAACCACATAGCTGCTGCCGCCTACGTACACAAAGTCATCTGCCTCGGCATCGCTCAGGGCTGCGTTGTATGCCTTGCTTACGGTTGGGTAGGAGTGCCCCGACAGGCCGCAGAGGGCAGCCTTTTGTCGCATGTCGTCGGCGCTGAGGGCTCGCTTTACGCTGGCCTGGGTGAAGTAGTAGACGGCATTTTTGGGCAGCATGGCGAGAATGGTTGTCACGTCCTTGTCGCTGACCATGCCGAACACGATGCGCATGGTGTGGCATGGCTGTGCCTCCAGCTGGTGCACGATATAGGCAAATCCGCCCTCGTTATGCCCGGTGTCGCAAATCACCGTGGGGGAGGTGGAGAGGCGCTGCCAGCGTCCCATCAGCCCCGTCAGTTCGCAAACCTGGGCAAAGCCCCGCCGAACATCGGGCTCCTCAAAGTGCAAGCCGGCCTGGCGAAGTGCTGTCAGCGCATGGAGAACGGTGTTGGTGTTTTTTTCTTGACAGTAGCCGCACAGCTCGCCTCTCAGCTCGCTCATCGTGCGCGTAGTATATAATAATGTTGCATGAGCGTAGTCTTGCTCAAGGGAGAGGATTTCGCCGCTGTCTTCCGCAAAGACTATCGGTGCGTTAACTTCCTCTGCCTTAGTAAGAAAGACAGGCTTTGTTTCAGCGTTGGTTTCGCCGACAATCACGGGCACTCCGGCCTTGATTATGCCGGCCTTCTCAGCGGCAATGGCTGCCAGGGTGTGACCGAGGAATTGGGTGTGGTCGAAGCTGATGTTTGTTATGACGGAGAGGATGGGGGTGATGATGTTGGTGCAGTCCAGCCTGCCGCCCAAGCCAACCTCGATGACGGCAATGTCGACGCGCTGCTCCTCGAAATACTTGAAGGCCATGGCCGTGGTAACCTCAAAGAACGATGGCTGCAGGGGCTCGAAGAATGGGCGCTGCTCTGCCACGAATCTCACCACATAGTCCTCGCTTATCATCTGTCCGTTGACGCGGATACGCTCGCGGAAATCCACCAGGTGGGGTGATGTGTAGAGTCCCACCTTGTAGCCTGCGCTCTGCAGTATGGCTGCTATGGTGTGGGAGCAGGAGCCCTTGCCGTTGGTGCCTGCCACATGGATAGTCCTGTAGCTGCGGTGGGGATGGCCCAGATGCTCGTCGAGGACCAGGGTGTTGGCCAGCCCCTCCTTATAACCTTGTGCGCCGACGTTCTGAAACATCGGCACACAGTCGTAGAGATATTGTATGGTCTCTCTGTAGTTCACGGTCTAATCGTAGATATTCTTGTATTTCTCAAAAATCTTCTTGCGCAGCGACTCGGTGGGCTTGAAATTGCTGCTTCCCTTTATGCTCTCGATGGCCTGCTTCTCGCTGCTGGAGAGTTTCTCGGGGATATAGACGCTGATTTTCACCACTATGTCGCCAACTCCGTAGCCGTAGCCGCTGACGGCGGGCAGGCCCTTGCCGCGCAGGCGCAGCACCTTGCCCGGCTGGGTGCCCGGCTCTATCTTGATGCGTGCCTTGTGGCCGTTGATGAGCGGCACCTCCACGGTGTCGCCGAGTATGGCCTGGTCAACGGAGATGAGCAGGTTGTAGATAAGGTCTTGCTCTGAGCGGATGAATGTGTCGCTGGGCTCCTCTGCAATAATCACCTGGATGTCGCCGGCCACGCCGTTGTGGGGAGCGGCGTTGCCCTTGCCCTGGCAGTTGACCACCATGCCGTCGGCCACGCCGGCGGGGATGTTGATTTCCACCACCTCTTCGCCCTGCACGGTGCCATGGCCGGCGCAGTGCTTACACTTATTCTTGATGACGGTGCCTTCGCCGTGGCAGACGGGACACTCCTGCTGCATCTGCACCATGCCGAACATTGATTGCTGCGTCTTGGTCACTACGCCGGTGCCGTGGCAGTGGGAGCAGGTCTCGGGCTGTGCGCCGTCGGCAGCGCCGCTGCCGTGGCAGTCGGGACAAACCACCTGCTTCTTGACCTTAATCTTCTTGGTGACGCCTGTGGCAATCTCCTCCAGGCTGAGACGGATGCGCACCCTGAGGTCGGCGCCCTTATAGACGCGCTGTCCCCTCTGGCTGCCTCCGCCGAAGCCTCCGAAACCGCTGAAGCCGCCAAAGCCGCCTCTGCCGCCGAAGATGTCGCCAAACATGCTGAAGATGTCGTTGAGGTCCATACCTCCGGCGCTGTACGCACCGCCGCCGCCCATGCCGTTGAGGCCCTCGTGGCCGAAGCGGTCATACATCTCACGCTTCTTGGGGTCGCGCAGCACGTCGTAGGCCTCGGCAGCCTCCTTGAACTTTTCCTCAGCCTCCTTGTCGCCGGGGTTGCGGTCGGGGTGATATTTCAGCGCAACTTTCTTGTACGCCTTCTTGAGGTCGTCGTCGTTGACGTCCTTGCTTACGCCTAATATCTCGTAGTAATCTCTCTTGGTTGCCATGTCATTTACATTAAACAATAACCGTTAACCGTTTTTTATCAGTTCGGCTTCGCCGACCAGTGTCCACCGCCGGACTTGGCTAATTCTCAATTCTCAATTTTCAATTCTCAATTCTTAATTTCCCTATTGCCCGACGGCGACTTTGGCGAAGCGGATAACCTGCTCATTGAGCATGTAGCCGTTCTGCACACAGTCTATCACCTTGCCCTTCTGGTCGTCGGCGGACGGCACGAAGGCAACGGCCTCATGGAAGTCGGTGCTGAAATCCTCGCCCACCACATCCATCTTCTTCAGGCCGAGGCCCTCGAGGGTCTTGGTAAACTTCTGGAAAACGAGCTGCAGGCCTTCCTTTAGGGCCTCCACGTCGTCAGCCTTGGCAATGTTCTGCTCGGCGCGCTCCAGATCGTCGGCCACGGGCAGCAGAGCCTCCATCACCTTGCGTCCGCCGTTGAGGATGAGGTCAGCCTTCTCCTTGATGGTGCGCTTGCGGTAGTTCTCAAACTCTGCCACCTTGTAGAGCATGGCGTTCTTCAGCTCAGCCACCTCCTGCTCAAGGGCAGCCACCTGCTCCTCGGGAGTCAGCGGTTGCTTGCCGTCGGCATCGCCGTTGTCGGCGGGAGCCTCGGCGGCTTCGTTCAGCTCGGCGGCATTGATGTTCTTCTCTTCGTCTGCCAGCGCCTGACTGGCTTCCTGTGCTTTCTGCTTGTTCTTATTTTTGCTCATGATTTGTTGTTTTTTTTCGCTGGGATGATATGCAAAAACCGTACCAAACGCAGCGTTGGCACGGTCTTTCTTTACTCGAAGGTGAATGGCAGCAGGCATGAGGCCGAGGGAATGACTATCGCCTCGTCGCCGTCCACCAGCAGCACCTTGAGGGGCGTCTGCTGTCGGTGCTCCGTTTCGGCCAGTGCCTGGCGGCACAGTCCGCAGGGGTAGGGTGGGCGGTGCGTGGAGGTAGTGTCGCCACGGTGCTGCTCATGCGCGGCGGCCACGGCAATGGCTTCCACGGCCATTTGCGGATAGTTGGCCTGTGCATAGTTGAGGGCGGTTCGCTCTGCGCACGTGCCGCACGGGTAGGAGGCGTTTTCCTGATTAGCGCCGGCCATCACGGTGCCGTCAGCCAGTCTCAGTGCCGCGCCTACATTATAATTAGAATAGGGGGCATAGCTGCCTCCGGTGGCAATTGCGGCTCTGCGGCATAGCTCGCGGTCGGGCTCGCTCAGCTCGGCCACCGGCATCCTCTGGTATTCAAAACTAAATGTGCTCATCTTGTCATTTTGATTGTCAGAGTGCAAAAGTAGTAATTTTTTGGGAATAATATACCCGTTATCCCCGGAATAGTCCAATGCAACCTGCATGGCGGCTTAATTAAGCCTACCCTGCATGACTTGGTTGGGAATTAGGAATTAGAAATTAGGAATTAGAAATACCGCAGGCATCGCGAGAAGTTGCTCTCGAGCAATGTTCTCTTTATGAGAAGTCGCTCTCGAGTAATGTTCTTTTTACGAGAAGTTGCTCTCGAGCAATGTTCTCTTTCTGAGAAGTTGCTCTTGAGCAATGTTCTCTTTATGAGAAGTCGCTCTCGAGTAATGTTCTCTTTATGATTTGAAATTTATGCCAAGTCCGGAGGACCGCTAACCGCCGTGCCGCGCGGCAACCTCATCGCGAAGATGTTTTTTTAATCGCGTCGAAACGAAATCTAATCGCGCCGAAGTCAAATCTAATCGCGCAGAAACTGACTATCTCTGTGTGATTAAATATTCTTCTCACCAAATACAACCTTTTTTTTAGTGGTTGTTTTGGTTGTTTTGGTTTGTTTCAATACAACTAAATACAACCAAATACAACCAAAACAACCATAACAACCAGTAGTATTTTTAGAAAAATCATTTTTCCCGCAATTTAAAATGCTATTTTGTTGATAGATAGATAGATGACTTTAGTTCAAATTATATATTAATATATAATTCTATAAGATAGGTTTATCGAAAAAAAGTAATACAACCTTTTTTTTAGTGGTTGTTTTGGTTGTTTTGGTTGTATTACTCAGCTACAGTGGGGTGGAATGTTGCGTTGTCAATCTTGAAAAGAGGAATTACCTAATCGATATCATCTTTATCAAGAATCTTATCTAATTCATCTTAGTTTTCCATAGGCTGTAGCAAGCCTTCCAATTTATCTTCATCCATATTATTCTTCTTTGTTGTGATAGTGTCAGTCGCTTTGCCTTCCTTAGGAGTGATGAGCGACTGCATGAAGGTGGTGGTGCTTCCCAGCTGTTGACCAAGTATAAAAAAGAAAGCCTGTTTTCTTTGCTATGTGCTCTTTTTTTCGTAACTTTGCGGAAAAGTTATACAACTATGAAATCTAACAGCAAAATATTGATTTTGGCTTCTGTCGTGGTTCTCGGCGCCGTCTGCATTCGCGCCGACTACTCCCCCCTGATGGAGGGCTATGCCATGAGCACCAACGCCAAGGCTCCCAAGGGCAATGAGTGGAACAACCCCGCCGTGCTGGGCCTTAACAAGGAGATGCCGCGGTCGTGGTTCTTCTCCTTCGACACCCGTGACAATGCCCGCAAGGTGCTGCCCGAGAACTCTGTCTATTGGAAGAGCCTGGACGGCATGTGGAAGTTTCATTTCTCCAAGTCGCCCGACGAGAGGCCGCAGAAGTTCTATCGCACCGATTTTGACGTCAGCGGCTGGGACGATATCGCCGTGCCCGGCAACTGGAGCGTGCAAGGTATCAGCAAGCAGGACGGCAGCCGCCGCTACGGCAGCCCCATCTATGTCAACCAGCTCACCGTTTTCCACACTGAGCGCACCGTGGGCGACTGGCGCAAGGGGGTGATGCGCGACAATCCCTCCAGCTATACTACCCATGACTATCCCAACGAGGTGGGCAGCTACAGGCGCTCCTTCATGGTGCCCGAGGAGTGGGACGGCCGGGAGATATACATCAGCTTCGACGGCGTTGACTCCTTCTTCTATCTCTGGATTAACGGCCAGTATGTGGGCTTCAGCAAGAACTCCCGCAATGCAGCCCGCTTTAATATCACCCGCCATGTCAAGAAGGGGCGCAACGAGGTGGCCGTGGAGGTCTATCGCCTCAGCGACGGCTCATTCCTGGAGGCTCAGGACATGTTTCGCCTGCCGGGCATATTCCGCACCGTGGCTATCTACAGTCAGCCCAAGGTGCAGGTGAACGATATCATTGTAGTGCCAGACCTTGACTCCGACTATCGCAACGGCATGCTCAACATCACGGCCACCGTGCGCAATCATACCGGGCGCAAGGCCGACGAATACCGCCTGCGCTACTGGCTCTATGCCAACAACCTCTACCAGGACGACAACACCCTGGTGAGCACCACGGAGAGTGTCGTGTTTAACGTGAGCAAGGAGAGTGACCTCCAGTCGCAGACAGCCATCTACGTGGCCAACCCAAAGAAGTGGTCAGCCGAGGAGCCCAACCGCTACACCCTGGTGGCCGAGCTGGTGGACAAGAAGGACCAGGTGGTGGAGACCGTGTCAACCATAGTGGGATTCCGCAAGGTGGAGATCAAGGACACCCCTGCCGAGCAGGATGAGTTTGGCAAGGCCGGGCGCTACTATTACATCAACGGCCGTACGGTTAAGCTGAAGGGCGTCAACCGCCACGAGACCAACCCCTCGCTGGGCCACGCCATCACGCGCGACCAGATGGAGAAGGAGGTGATGCTCATGAAGCAGGCCAACATCAATCATGTGCGCAACTCCCATTACCCCGATGCTCCCTACTGGTACTGGCTATGCAACAAGTACGGCATCTACCTTGAGGACGAGGCCAACATCGAGAGCCATGAGTATGGCTACGGCCCCGAGAGCCTCTCTCACCCTGAGGAGTGGAGGCCGGCTCACGTGGCAAGGGTGATGGAGATGGCACATAGCAACGTCAACAATCCCTCTATAGTGATATGGAGCCTGGGCAACGAGGCAGGGCCGGGCCACAACTTCAAGGCTGCCTACGACAGTTTGAAACTGTTCGACAAGAGCCGCCCCGTGCAGTATGAGCGCAACAACGACATAGTGGACATGGGCTCCAACCAGTATCCCTCCGTGGGGTGGACACAGGATATTGCCAGTGGCAACAAGGGCTACAAATATCCTTATCATATCTCCGAGTACGCCCACTCCATGGGTAACGCCGTGGGCAACCTGGCCGATATATGGGCAGCAGTAGAGAGCAGCAGCTTCATCTGCGGCGGAGCTATCTGGGACTGGGCGGATCAGGGCATCTGGAACTATACCGCCGACGGCCAGCGCTACATGGGCTACGGCGGTGATTTCGGCGACTCGCCCAATGACGGTCAGTTTGTGATGAACGGCATAATGTTTGGCGACTTGGAGCCTAAGCCCCAGTATAATGAGGTGAAGAAGGTCTACCAGAACATCTCCGCTAAGATGGAGGATGTGGAGACTGGCGAGATAGAGATCTTCAACAAAAGCTACTTTACCGACCTCACCCAGTATCTGGGCGAGTGGAGCCTCTGGAAGAATGGCAACCAGGTCAATGTGGGCGAGATAAACCTCGACGGACTCACCCCGCGCACAGTGAAGAAGATGCAGCTGCCCTATGAATATGAGGAGCTTGACCCCGAGGGCGAATATTTTGTCAAGCTGCAGTTTATCCTCAAGCACGCCACGCCCTGGGCCGACGCAGGCTATGTGCAGGCCGAGGAGCAGTTCCCCATCAAGACGGCAGAGAAGCCCGTGCTGGCCGCCGACAATCCAAATCTGAGCACCCTGGCAGCCGACTCCACTGACAGCCAGATCAGTATCAAGGGGCAGAACTTCAGCATGGCGTTCAACATGGCTGACGGCTCCATCAGCAGCCTTAAGTACGACGGCGCCGATGTGATTACCCCCAACTGCGGACCGCGCCTCAATGCCTTCCGCGCCTTTACCAACAACGACAACTGGTTCTACTCCAAGTGGTTTGCCAATGGACTTCACAACCTGCGCCATCAAGCCCTGGCCCATGACTGCCAGACTAATGCCGACGGGTCGATGACCATAGCCTTCACTATCAGGAGTCAGGCTCCCAATGCTGCGCGACAGGTGGGCGGCACCGACATGAATCGCTACGGTCCCTACCAGAGCAGGGTAGAGGAACTGACCGACCGTCCCTTCGGTGAGAGCGATTTCCACTTTACCACCCGCCAGCTCTACACTGTCCATCGCGACGGCTCAGTCGAGCTGCAGGCGAGCATATTGAGCAGCGACCCCAACCTCGTACTGCCGCGCCTGGGATACCAGATGCAGCTGCCCAGCAGCCTCTCGCGCCTGGAGTACTATGGCCGTGGCCCGGTGGGCAACTACAACGACCGCCGCACCGGTTCATTCATTGAGCGCTATGCGAGCACTGTACGCCAGCAGGTGGAGCACTTCCCCAAACCGCAGGAGATGGCTAACCATGAGGAGACCAGATGGTGCGCACTCACCAATCCCCAGGGCGAGGGAGTGCTCTTCGTAGCCGATGGCCAGATGAGTATGCAGGCCCTGCCTTATTCTGCCATTGACATGACCAAGGCGGCTCATTCCTACGAGCTGGTCAGGGGCAACTCCACCTATCTCAACCTCGATCTCGGTGTGACCGGACTGGGTGGCACAAGCTGCGGACAGGCTCCGCCATTTGAAAAAGACCGCGTGATGGGCCAGTCGCACACTTTCGGTTTCATCATACGCCCCATCAATGACTCCGGCAACCGCAATCTGCTGACCAACGTAAGGCCTGCTACCCCGGGTCCAGTGAAGATAGAGCGCAGCGCCAACGGTATGGTGACCATCAGCGCCAGCAATGCCGACTCCATCGTCTATACCATCGACGGTGGCAAGGTACAGGGCTACACAGAGCCCATTCCCTTTAAGCAGGGAGGCATCATCACTGCATGGCCTATGGGCAACAGGATGTCTGCCACTACCATGCAGTTTGAGAAGATAAGCACCATCCAAATCAAGACCATCTTTGCCAGCAGCGAGGAGAACAAGGCTGAGGATACACCTGCCGCCAACCTTACCGACGGCGACCCCTCAACATTCTGGCACACCATGTACTCCGTAACGATGGCCGGCTTCCCGCATTGGGTGGACTTCGACTGCATGGAGGTCAAGAGCCTTACCGGCTTTAGCTACCTGCCGCGGCAGGACAGCCCCAACGGCAACATCAAGGACTATGAAATCCTGGTGAGCACCGACGGCACCAACTGGAGCGAGCCGGTGAGCAAGGGCAGTTTTGCCAACAATCAGAATATAAAGAAGGTAATGTTTGAGCAGCCTGTCAAGGCACGCTATCTGCGCTTCCGCGCCCTCTCCAACCAGGCCGGCAATGACTATGCCACTGGAGCCGAGTTTAAGATTATGGCAGAGTAGGTTTATATATATAGTCACCTTTTTGTGCTAAAAATCATTAAAGCGTTTGCCACATTGGAATAAAAGACTTAACTTTGCGCCCGATTATTATGGATAATTGTATTTTGACAGCAGGTATTCGCATGGCAAAGATCAGAGATATACTCCTCATGGCGGTGGTTGCACTCACCCTTTTGTGCTCGTGTCATAGCCTCAGCAAGGTGCTTAAGAGCAGCGACCGCGACTACAAGCTGGAGGTGGCCAAGCAGTACTATGCTATGGGAAAATACAATGATTGCTATCTTCTGCTGGACAATGTACTGCCTGCGCTGAGGGGTACCAAGGCTGGCGACGAAGCCTTGTTTATGGCAGGAATGTGCAAGTTTAACACCCGCGACTACGATAGTGCTGCAGAGCTGTTCAAGCGCTACTACGGCAAGTCGTATCGCAACGGCGACCACGTGGATGAGGCACGCTATTATTCTGCCTGTTCCTATTATGAGTCAACATATCCCGTGAGGCTTGACCAAAGCGCCACCTATGAGGCTATCAAGGAGATTCAGTCTGCCATGGAGAGCAATCCCGACAGCAAGTACTATGCCTCCCTCCAGGATATGCTCTTTAAGATGCAGGACCGCTTGGTGGAGAAGGAATACCTTGCAGCCAAGCTCTACTATGACCTCGGCGATTATTTCCTCAACTGCCTGATGGGTGGCAGTAATTATGAGGCCTGCGTAGTTACTGCGCAGAATGCTATTAACGACTATCCCTACTCAGTGCGCAAGGAGGACTTTGCCATACTGATACTTCGGGCTAAATATCACCTGGCGGAGAGCAGCGTGGAAAGCAAGAAATATGAACGATACAATGATACCGTTGATGAGTATTATGGCTTTGTCAATGAGTATCCACAGTCTAAGTTCCTCAAAGAGGCAAAAAGCATTTTCGACAAGTCGGAGAAAGAATTGAATAGCAAACGGCTTAAGCAATATGCCACCGAGGAAGATGACGTTTGACACTTAAACATTCAACCTCGCTGCCACGCTTGCAACAACCTGACTTGCAAGGTTTACACAGGCTTTGCTGCAGCAAATGCAAGTTCTCGCGACACACTGCGATATTCAATCAAGCATTCACCTTCACATTAGATATTCAATCATTCACATTATATTATTACCAAAATGAACTACAAAAAGACTAATGCCCCCGTCACTACCAGAACGCGTAATCTTATGGACTTTGCCGAGCCTACAGGCAATATCTACGAAAGTGTAGTGATAATGGGCAAGCGCGCCAATCAGATTGCTTCTGACATAAAGACTGACCTCAATCAGAAGCTTAAGGAGTTTGGTGGCAAAAACGATTCTCTGGAAGAGGAGTTCGACAATCGTGAGCAGACAGAAATCTCACGCTACTATGAGCGTATGCCTAAGCCGAGCCTTATAGCAGAGCAGGAGATGCTGGAAAACCAGATATATTTCCGTAATCCCCGCGAAGAGAAGAAATTTAAGTAAAGCAATGATTCAGAGAATTCAAACCATCCATCTGCTGCTGTCGGTAGTAGTCGGCATAATCGCGCAGATACTCAACTTTAAAGCATCACCCGAAAGCGTAACAGTTGTCGCCTTCGCAGGTGTAGAGTCTGTCAGATACATCTATATTGCCCTCATCGGCATTGGCGTGCTGCTGGCGCTGTGGAGCATATTTCTTTACAAGAACAGGATGTTCCAGCTCAAGGTTGTCAGGTTCAGCACCATTGCTTATGCATTGGGCTTAATCACTCTTGTCACCAGTGCTGTCGTAAATCACAAGACTGACGCCTCTTGGCTTGACTTTGCATCCCTGTTGCCGGTGGCTTGCATCATATTCAATCTGCTTGCCTGTCGCCGCATCCGTTTTGACGAACGTCTGGTCCGCTCAGCCGACAGGTTGAGATAAGAGGCTCTTGGATGCTGCAGGCATTATGGGCTGGAGTAGCTCTGTCGCAAAAAGCACCGGGGTGTGAAACGCGTAGGGGAGAGCGAAGTGGCAGCTCACGAAACTAAAATGTTCGCGCAATTTTTCGCTCGATTTCTCGAACTTTTTAACCTGTAACTTACATGTCCCTCAACAAAGCAATGCTCATTGGCAACGTAGGTCGCGACCCAGAAGTGCGCTACGTGGACTCCGATCGCCCTGTTGCCACCTTTTCGTTAGCTACCAGCGAACCGGCTTACACATTGCCAAATGGTACGCAGGTGGCAGAGCGAACGGACTGGCATAGCATTATCGTTTGGGGCAGACTCGCCAAATTGGTGGAGCAGTATGTAAGGAAAGGCAACAAACTCTTCATTGAGGGTAGTATCCATACCCGCTCTTATGAAGACAATAACAGTATTCGCCGTAACGTAACGGAAATTTGGGCTGACAAGATTGAGTTTTGCTCGGTGGCTCCGTCAGCAGAAAACAAGCAATGAAATGACCGAATTGCCTAGCATCGGAAATACTAAACTTTATGTGAGCCAAATCATTGATAACCTCAGTGATTTGGCCCATTTCTTTGGTGGCGATACTGAGACAATCGTCAACTATGCGCAGCGTTATTTCAAGTCCGCTCACCGTCAGTATGAGTGGCTCACTGTTCGCGCCATGCTACGCCAGGTCATGGGTACCAATGCCGGTATATGCTACGATGACAGTGGCAAGCCGCAGCTGACAGGATTGCTGTCTGACTCCCATTTCTCCAACATTAGCATTTCCCACAGCAAGACTCATGCAGCCCTGCTCCTGGCAGATCATGCCGGTGTAGGTGTGGATATAGAGTTGGTGTCTCCGCGCATCTTGCGGCTGGCTAATCGCATAGCGCAATCTGAGGAGTTGCCCGTGGCATTTGGAGGAATGGGCGAGCAGGAGCGGTCGGAGTATCTCACGGCCCTGTGGACAGCCAAGGAAGCGATTTACAAGAGTCTTGCAAATCAGGCGGAACTGGAGATGCTCACAGATATTAGAGTTAAGCCTTTCGATATCAGCTCATTGCCTGCCACTGCATGCACAATGAACGGCCAAAAAGTTTTCCTGCAAAAATTTCAGAATAACTTCGTCAGTGTTATATCACAGGTGTGCTGATTCTAATCCTACTCACGGGGGGCAATTTCTTCTTTGTATTTGGCAAGAAGGTATTGCCCTTTCTTTTCTGTGCGGCGGCCAAAGCGAATGGCTCGGGTAGGGCAGTGGTGGTAGCAGGCCAGGCAGCCGGTGCAGTTACCGTGCCACTTAACACTGACTGACTGTTGACCGTTGACTATTGCCTGCTGTCCTTCTAACGTGATATTGTGCATCGGGCATACTTTGGCGCAGGTGCCGCAGCCGATGCAGTCGGTTGTTGTGCGGAAAGGCTTGTCGGTAACCAGGTATCGGCGGAAGAGCGCGCCAAGCACATTGGTCTTGAGCCATGGAAAGGCGCCTCGATTAATGTCCATAATTCTGCTACGTTCTTCAATATGCTGGGCAACCTCCTTTACGCGCGTATTAAAGTGGGATAATTTCTTCATGCGCTCTTCGTCGCTATCCACGTCAAAGCCAGGCAGGCAGACATAGCTGTCGGGCATCAGCACAGAGTATCCTGCATCAAGCGCCAGGCCAGCTGCAGCCATGGCTTCGCTGATAGGTCTGTCGGCCACGCCGACATCATCTCCGCAAGTTACTGCGAAATAGGTGTATCGGTTGCTATAGTTATGAAGTGTGAGTTTGCCTATGAATGTCCGGACAATGATTGGCAGGCTCCAGCCGTATATCGGGAACACAAAGCCCAAGGGCTCATCGTCGTTGCGGAAATTATATATGATGGACTCCTGCGCAAGTAGCGAACTAATGTCGGCAGTTTTGTCACCAATAGTCTGGGCGATTGCCTCTGCCAGTGCCTTGGAATTGCCTGTTGCAGAAAAATAGAATATCATTTTATTATTTCTTTTCGCGCTTCAGTATTTCGTCGCGGTAGCGTGCAGCAAGGATGAAATCGAAGTTGCGTGCGGCGCGCTCCATTTTTTCCTTCAGCGTCTCGATGGTTTCGTTCTCTAGTCCGTATGTGGCCTCGGGCTCGGCAGCAATGCTGCTTTCATAAGTCTGCGGCAGTCCTTTGAGCAGGTCGCTGGCGGCTGTCTGATTTATCAGGTCGTTGCCAACGGCTTTGCGTATTGGGGTAGGGGTGATGTGGTGCATCTTGTTGTATGCAATCTGTTTGCCGCGTCGGCGCTCACTTTCGTCCATCACCTCGCGCATGGCGTCTGAAATGGTGTCGCCGTACATTATCACCAGACCGTTGACATTGCGAGCGGCACGTCCTGCTGTCTGGGTGAGGGAGCGGGCATCACGCAGAAATCCACTCTTGTCGGCATCCAGTATGGATACGAGTGAAACCTCGGGCAGGTCTAGTCCCTCGCGGAGCAGGTTGACGCCAACCAGCACGTCAATCTCGCCGCGCCTGAGCTTTTCCAGTATCTTAACGCGGTCCATGGTGTCAACGTCAGAATGGATGTAGTCTGCCCTCATGCCACTGTTGAGCAGATATTCGGTAAGGTCTTCGGCCGACTTCTTGGAGATGGTGGTTACCAGCACGCGCTCATCACGCTCGGCACGCTGCTGAATCTCTTCCATCAGGTCGTCAATCTGATTGTCGCTCGGACGCACCACAATCTTGGGGTCAAGCAATCCGGTAGGGCGGATGAGCTGCTCTACTACCACACCGTTGCTTTCCTGCAATTCATATTCGGCGGGGGTGGCACTGACGTAGATTGTCTGGTCGGTCATTTCCTTAAACTCGTTGAATTTCAGCGGTCTGTTGTCAAAAGCGGCAGGCAGACGGTAGCCGTACTCCACGAGGTTTTCCTTGCGGCTGCGGTCGCCGCCGTACATTCCGCTTACCTGACCTACGGTGACGTGGCTCTCATCTATCACTAGCAGAAAATCTTTTGGGAAGAAGTCAAGCAGGCAGTAGGGGCGGGTGCCAGGCTCTCGGCCGTCGAAATAGCGGCTGTAGTTCTCTATTCCGCTGCAATAGCCAAGCTCGCGAATCATCTGTATATCATAGGTCACTCGCTCATGCAACCGCTCGGCTTCCAGCGTCTTGCCAACACTGCGAAAATCCTCCTCCTGAGCCCAGAGATCATCCTCTATCTGCTTGGTGGCAGAATTGGCAACATCGGGTGAGGTGATAAAAAGATTAGCAGGATATATGCGGTAATCGTCAAAATCAGCAATTTTCTGATAGGATAGGGCGTCCAACTCTTGTAGGGCGTCAATTTCGTCATCCCACATCTGAATACGTAAAATCTTGTCTGAATAAGCCAGGGCAACGTCAATGGTGTCGCCTTTTACACGGAAATAGCCTCGGTTGAGGTCAGCATCGTTGCGGGTGTAGAGATTCTTCACCAACTTTCGCTCCAGCTCATTTTTACTGATTGTCTGACCAACACGCAGTTCAATGAGGTTCTCGTAGAATGCGCTAGGGTTGCCCATACCGTAGATGCACGACACTGAGCTGACGATTATCACATCCCTGCGGCCAGAAAGCAGTGCGCAGGTTGCCGAGATACGCATCTTGTCGATATCCTCATTGATTTGCAGTTCCTTTTCGATATATTTTCCTGTGGACGGTATGTAGGCTTCAGGCTGATAGTAGTCATAGTAGCTTACATAGTATTCTACGGCGTTGTTAGGAAAGAAATTCTTAAATTCCTGATAGAGCTGCGCGGCCAGCGTCTTGTTGTGGCTCAGTACAAGAGTTGGACGGCCAACATTCTTAATCACGTTGGCTATGGTGAAAGTCTTGCCGCTGCCAGTAACGCCAAGCAGCACCTGATCCTTGGTGCCGTTGAGTACGCCATCTGTCAGCTGCTTGATGGCTTCGGGTTGATCGCCGGTTGGTTGATAGTTGGAAACTAATTCAAAATTCTTCATCACACTCTCGACTAGCTGTCATTTTCAAATAAAATGCAAATATAATCATTTTCCATTATACAGCGAATATTTCTGTCAAAAGGATAGAGCCGATTTCTTTTATTAAACATAATCGTGATTCCTGCCGTAAAAGGAAGGAAAGTTTTTTATTGCTGTCCGGTAAAAGTTAGTATCATACGCCCCTGGCCCTCGGGCCACCCCCTCTATCTTAGAGGGGGAGCCGTCTTTCTGCCTTCAAATGCAAAACGGCTTGCGGTAGAATGGCATGCAAGCTCCCCCAGCAATAAATCAAAATATGTTGTACATAATCAAAAAAATCAAGGACTGAGTTCCTTGTCTGGTTCTCAGTCCTTGGTTTAGTTTATTCCAATGCTCGACGCTTATTTCTTTTCGTCGTTGCTGAGGTCAACTGCGAAGCTCTTGGGGAGACCGCTTTGTGTCTTGGCTTTAATCCAGAGCACGGGGTCTTTGGATGCATTGGCAGCCTTGACTGCTTCGTCAAAATCTGAAGTGGTATTCATCTTCTTGTCGTTGACCTCCAGGATAATCAGGCCTTTGCTGATGCCGGCATCCTTCATCTTGCCTTCCTTTACGGAGATAACCATCAGTCCGTTGCTAAGGGCCAGTTCGCGTTTTTGTTCGCTGGTCAGCGGTTTGAGGGCTACTCCCAGACTGTTGGGATCAACGTCGGAAACCTGATCGGTAGTGCCCTGGATATTGCGCAGAGTTACGGCCTTGGTGTATTGTTTCTTGTTGCGCAGGAAGGTTACGTTTACCTTGTCGCCCGGACGATGGGTAGCCAGGATTTCCTGCAGGGCTGCCATGGAGTGAACGTCCTTGCCGTCAACGGCGGTTATCACGTCCTTCTCCTCGATACCGGCGGCAGCGGCTGCACCGTCAACGGGCACTTCTATTACGATTACGCCTTCGTTGGTACCAAAGTCGAGGTCGGCGTCGGTCTTGCCCTTGTCCTTCTGGTCGTCAATGTATTTGGAGAGGTCGGAGCCCTGGATGCCAAGCAGCGCGCGTTGAACGGTACCATATTTCTTGAGGTCGTCAACCACCTTATTCATGATGGTTGTAGGAATGGCGAACCCGTAGCCTGAGAAAGAGCCGGTCTGGCTGTATAGCATGGCGTTGATGCCTACCAGTTCACCTTTGGCATTGACCAGCGCACCGCCTGAGTTGCCGGCATTGATGGCTGCATCGGTCTGGATGAACGATTCCACGTCATTGGCATTGAGCGAGCGCGACTTGGCGCTGACGATGCCGGCGGTGACGGTGCTGGTAAGGTTAAACGGATTGCCTACGGCCAGCACCCACTCGCCCAGCTTCAGCTTGTCGCTGTCGCCGATGGGTATTGCGGGCAGCCCCTCGGCCTCCACCTTGATAAGGGCAAGGTCGGTGGTCTTGTCGGTGCCAATGATGCGACCCTTATACTCCTTCTTGTCATTGAGCTTGACAAGGATTTCGTCAGCATCTTGCACTACGTGGTTGTTGGTCACGATGTAGCCGTCGGAGGAGATAATCACTCCGCTGCCAGAGGCTTTGCGCTTGGGAGTCTCCACCTGCTGGCGGCGCTTCTGGCCGTTACCAAAGCCAAAGAAATCGCCGAAGAAATCGTCAAAAGGCGAGAAATACTCCATTTGCTGTTGCTTGCTGGCCATTGTCACCTTGATGTAAACCACGGAGTTTACGGCACTCTCGGCTGCACCGGTGAGGTCTACCATTGCCGAGGGAACGCCCACTGCTGCCGTTGCAGTCTGTGAAGGGGCGCATGTCATGGCAGCAACTGCGCATGTGAATGCCATGCCGCCGATGAAAGATTTGATAATGTTATGACTCATGTTGAAAAAATTTAGTAGTTGTTTTTGTTTTGCGGCGCAAAGATACTACTTCCCAACGACAAAACGACATAAAATTTGGAGTAAAAGACGATGTTTTGAACTCATTTAACTTAAAAAGAAGTTTGTTTAAGAATAGTTTAGAATTGTAAAGGGGTGAATTAATCTTTTTTGATTACTTTTGCAGCCGGATTGGTAACGTTGATTCATATAATGACGTTTCAAAAGAGCGAGCCGGCCGGTCTGTCGCTTGAGAGCCTTTTCTGAGGGGTCGCAAGAGGAAAGTCGGGGCACTACAGGACACTCCGCTTCCTAACGGGAAGTGTTCGCGAGGGCACCGCAACGCAGAAGAAAACAACCGCCTTATATATATAAATAAGGTAAGGGTGAGAACGCGAGGTAAGAGCTCACGATGCCTCCCAGTGATGGCTGGCATGTGCGTGGCGGAGAGTGAAAGTGCATGTAAACCGGTGACAGCCAGGGCTGTCCGTCCAAGTAAGCCGCAAGGACTTTGCATCGGAGGGTAGCACGATAGAGCCTGCTGGCGACAGCAGGCGTAGATAAATGGCAGACACTGCCCCACCCCAACCGGCTGGGCAGCACAGAACCCCGCTTACAGGCTGACTCGCTTTTTCCTTAGAAAACTAACAATCAAACATAATAACGCAATGAAAAAAGTACTTCTGACCATCGCAATTATCTTGATGCCGGTTATCTGCTCGGCACAGTCCGACAAGGACAGGGAGCGCTTTGCTTACGTTTCAGCGCAAATGAAGCTGACCAAGGAAGTCAAGGCCAAGCTTCAGCCGGTTTTCTATGCTTACATGAAGGAGCTTCATGCCGCCAAGGATATCTACAATGACCTGAAGGACAAGAATCTGACCGCAATAAGGAAACAGAAGATCTCTGCTGAGCTGGCCAAGCAGCTCAATGCCGCCCGCTGGCGCTCCGATGAAGAGGTGCTCAAGGTTAGGCGCGCCTACACACAGAAGTTTGCCACCGTTCTATCGCCGCAGCAGGTTTACTACGTGTTTTCCTTCGCCAATGACTCAAAGAGTAAGCGTCAGGGCAAATAAACAATTAGTCTGGAAGTTAAGAAGTTAAAAAGTTAAGAAGTTAAACAGTTAAGTAGTTAAGAAGTTAAGAAGTTAAGAAGTTAAGAAGTTAAGAAGTTAAGAAGTTAAGCCATTAGTCATGACTATTGTCCTCTATCTCCTTCTATCTCCTTCTATCTCCTTTTAACTCCTTTGTGTCGCACACGCTGTAACGTATGCGACTTTTTTTTGTTGCCACAGGCACTTATAGTAAAAATTCGGTAATGACCAAATTTTAATAGTAAAAAGTGCTGTTTATGCAAACTTTGTCCCAAAAAGCAACGGGATTGCGTAAAAAAACGCTAAATTTGCACCTGATTTTTAGTTTTATAATCATGAAAAGAATAGCAAAACCAAATGACTGTGTTTTCCAGGCAAGCTGGGAGGTATGCAACAAGGTAGGCGGCATCTACACCGTTCTCTCCACCCAGGCAAAGGCTCTGGAAGGTATTTACAAAGATGATCTTATCTATATAGGTCCCGACCTGTATGAGAAGAAAAACGATAATCCCCTCTTCACCCCCGACTCCAAGCTGTTTCCCACGCTGGCTCGTCAGCTGAAGAAGCAGGGCATACCCACCAGGTTCGGCCGTTGGAATATCCCCGGCAATCCCGTGGTGGCGCTTGTTGATTTCAAGTCAATCCGCGAAGAGAAGAACCAGATTTATACAGAGATGTGGAATGACTTTGGTGTTGACTCGCTCAACGCCTACGGTGATTATGACGATGCTTGCCTTTTTGCATGGCAGGCAGGTCGCATGGCCTCCGTGGCCTATCGCTATTTCTGCAAGCAGCAGAAGCGCGAGCTCAGTGCCGTCTTCCAGGCCCATGAGTGGATGAGCGCCTTTGGCCTGCTCTATATCAAGAAGAATGAACCGAAGATTTCCACCGTCTTCACCACCCATGCCACGAGCATCGGCCGTTCTATTACCGTCAACAATAAGCAGCTCTATGCCTATTTCTCCGGTTACAACGGCGACCAGATGGCTGCCGAGCTCAATATGCAGTCCAAACACAGCGCTGAGAAGGCTGCTGCACAGCAGGCCGACTGCATGACCACCGTGTCGGAGCTCACCAATAGGGAGTGCAGCCAGTTCCTTGGGCGTGAGGCAGACATCCTGTTGCCCAACGGCTTTGACACAGCTTTCACCTATAAGGGAGCGCAGCTGCAGACCGTGCGCCGCCGTGCCCGCAAGGCTATGATCAATGCCTACAATGCTTTGGCAGCCGCCAACCTCAGCGACAACACTCTGATTGTTTGCACCAGCGGACGCAATGATTTCCGCTGCAAGGGCTTCGACCTTTTTATCGATTCCATCAAGAAGGTGCAGGAAAGCAGCGAGTTGGAGCGTGATGTGCTTGCCGTGATAGCCGTGCCTTGCTGGAAGAAGCAGCCGCGCCAGGACCTCGTTGACCGTCTTGCCCTCAAGCCGGCCATCAAGCTGATGGACGCCACTGGAATGGAGCAGCTCCCCTACCCCTTCATCACCCACGAGCTCTATAATTTCAACGAAGAGCGCATCGTCCAGTCCATAATGGGCAGCGGATTCCGCTTTGGCGCTGATGAGAAGGTCCATCTCCTCTTCATACCCACCTATCTCGACGGCAACGACGGCGTTTTCAATATGCCTTACTATGATTTGCTGACCGGCTGCGATTACTGCATCTATCCCTCCTACTATGAGCCGTGGGGCTACACTCCGCTTGAGAGCATCTCCTTTGGCATACCCTGCCTCACCACCACCCTCAGCGGCTTCGGCCAGTGGGTGCAGCAGGAGGTCGGTCATCTGCCTCTCCTCTCCGACGGCGTGGCAGTCGTTCCTCGTGATGACAACAACTATTGGCAGTGTGTCAACGAGATAGCCACATCCATCATAGGCATGGCCCTCTTGCAGCAAAGCGACTGGCATCAGTTTGCTGACGCCGCCGCCGCCCTGTCGAAGAAGGCTTTGTGGAAGGACTTCGTCAAGAATTATCTCCGCGCCTATACACTGGCTATGAAGAACAATACGAAATAATACCAATTACATTATATTATATAGTACTATGAACGTAAAAGTCAGCAATGTAAACACCCCGAGCTGGAAGACCCTCACCGTGCAGGCCAAGATACCCGCAGGCCTCAGCAAGCTGGAGGAAATGGCAAACAACCTCTGGTGGACATGGAACACTGAAGCCTACAATCTTTTCCACAGCATCAATGAGAAGCTCTTCAGCGAGAAGAAGCATAATGCCATCGAGGTGCTCGGTGCCCTGAGCTACGATGAGCTCCTTGCCCTCTCCAAGGATAAGAAGTTCACCGCCCGCATGGATAGCGTCTACGACAAGTTCCGCAGCTACATCAATGCCAAGCCCGACAGCAGCCGTCCCTCTGTGGCATACTTCTGCATGGAGTACGGCCTCGTCCACTTCCTCAAGATTTACAGTGGCGGTCTCGGCATCCTGGCAGGTGACTATATGAAGCAAGCCTCCGACAGCAATGTCGATATGGTGGGCATAGGCCTGCTCTATCGTTTCGGCTATTTCACCCAGGAGCTCGCTGTCGACGGCACCCAGATAGCCAACTATGAGCCCCAGGATTTCGACCAGCTTCCATACCAGAAGGTGCTCGACCAGGACGGCAAGCAGCTAGTTATCGGTGTGCCCTTCCCCTATGCTACCGTCTATGCCAATGTGTGGAAGGTCAATGTAGGCCGTGTGAGCCTCTACTTGCTCGACACCGACAATCCGCTCAACTCTGAATATGACCGCAATATCACCCACACCCTTTATGGCGGTGACTGGGAGAACCGCATGAAGCAGGAGTACCTGCTCGGCATAGGAGGCATGCAGCTGCTCAACCAGCTCGGCATCAAGCGCGATGTCTATCACTGCAATGAGGGCCATGCCGCTCTGTGCAACCTCTATCGCCTTGAGGAGTACGTGAAGGAGGGCCTCAGCTTCAATCAGGCATTGGAGCTCGTCAGGGCCTCGTCACTCTACACCGTCCACACCCCTGTGCCTGCCGGCCATGACTATTACGACGAGTCCATGGCAATGAAGTACCTCGGCAGCTATGCCGAGCGTCTGGGCATCACATGGGACGACCTCATCGGCCTTGGCCGCAACAATCCCGAGGACAAGGGCGAGCGCTTCTGCATGTCAATCTTCGCCTGCAAGACCTGCCAGGAGGTCAACGGCGTGTCCAAGCTCCACGGCACCGTCAGCCAGCAGATGTTCAACAATATCTGGCGCGGCTACTTCCCCTCTGAGAACCACGTGGGTTATGTCACCAACGGCGTACACCTCCCCACCTGGGCAGCCCATGAGTGGAAGGCCCTCTATGAGAAATATTTCGGAGCCGACTTCTATGCCGACCAGAGCAACGCCAATATCTGGGAGAAGATCTACGAGGTGCCCGATGAGGAAATATGGCAGACACGCGTCTATCTCAAGACCAAGCTCATCGAGTATATTCGCGAGCGTTTCCGCAAGACATGGCTCAAGAATCAGGGCGACCCCTCGCGAGTAGTCTCCCTCCTCGACAAGATTAACCCCAACGCCCTGCTTGTAGGCTTCGGCCGTCGCTTCGCCACCTATAAGCGCGCCCATCTGCTCTTCACCGACCTCGACCGTCTTCGCAAGATAGTCAACAATGAGGAGTACCCCGTGCAGTTCATCTATACCGGCAAGGCCCATCCCGCCGACGGCGCAGGCCAGGGTCTTATCAAGCGCATCTACGATATCAGCCAGTCGCCCGAGTTCCTCGGCAAGATAATCTTCCTCGAGAACTACGACATGCAGCTTAGTCTTCGCCTCATCAGCGGCGTCGATATCTGGATGAACACCCCCACCCGTCCCCTCGAGGCCAGCGGCACCAGCGGCGAGAAGGCCCTCATGAACGGTCTGCTCAACCTCAGCGTGCTCGACGGATGGTGGCTCGAAGGCTACCGTGAGGAAGCCGGATGGGCACTCACAGAGAAGCGCACCTATCAGAATCAGGACCATCAGGACAAGCTCGACGCATCCACCATCTACAATTTGCTCGAGCGTGAGATCATCCCCCTCTACTATTCACGCAACAGGAAGGGCTACTCACCCGGATGGATACACTGCATCAAGAACTCCATCGCACAGATAGCTCCCCACTACACCATGAAGCGACAGCTCGACGACTACTACGACAAGTTCTACAATCGCCTGGGCCAGCGCTTCCGTCAGCTCTCAGCCAACGATAACGCCAAGGCCAAGGCCATCGCAGCATGGAAGGAGCAGGTCGCTGCCAAGTGGGATGACATCAAGGTCGTCAGCTTCGAGGCCAACCACGGTCAGAACGCCGACGTAATCACCAGCGGCTCCAAGCACACCCTCCGTGTCAAGGTTGACACCGCAGGCCTTGAAAACTCCATCGGCGTCGAGATGGTGATGACCGCGCTCGACAGTGAAGGCAAAGAGTACGTCTATGAGGTAGCTCCCTTCAATGTTGTAGACCACGATGGTGATCTCACCGTCTACGAGCTCGTTGACACCATCGACAAGGCAGGCAGCTTCAAGGTAGCCTATCGCATCTATCCCAAGAGCGACGACCTACCCCACCGTCAGGACTTCTGCTACGTTAAGTGGTTCTAACAACATTTCGATAACACCCCTCCCCCAATCCGCCGCGTTTCAGTATAGATACGCGGCGGATTTCTTTAATTTACATATAGCATCCTTCCTCTATGTTGTCATATTTTTATCATTTTTTTTTGTATTCTCGTTCGTCTTAAGTAATTTTGCAGCGTAATACCCAAATCAAACAAAGATATGACAGCCGTACAGATGAGCGCATTGAACGCCGAAATACTACATAACCTCGGTACTATAGCCGAAGATGAAGGAATGCTAAAAAGGGTAGCCAAATATCTACGACGCGTGGTCAGGGAGCGCCAGGAAGCCTCTACACTTATGACGAAGGAAGCTTTCTTTCAAAAAATTGAAAAGGCCAGAAAACAGCCTGGTAAAAGTTTTGCCAACGTTGAGGAACTCAGCAGATATATACATAATCTATGAGCCGCTACAGCGTTATTATCAAGGAGGAGGCACAAGCCGATCTGAAGGCTCTAAGTAAAAACGAACCAAAGGCTTTTCAGAAGGCTTTAACTCTTATTTCGGAATTGTACGACCATCCGCGAACAGGAACAGGGAAGCCAGAACCTCTGAAAGGAGGTGACGGAATAGCATGGAGTCGTCGCATAACAAAGAGACATCGATTGATTTATGATATCTTCGAATCAGAGGTCCATGTCGATGTGCTCTCGGCTTGGGGACACTATGACGACAAATAGCTAGCAGCCCCGTCAGGACTTCTAAAGAAAAAACGTAGAGTATCCCTAATCCAATCGCGCACAAGTTTATGCTGAGCTTGTCGAAGCAAAATCTAATCGCGCCGAAACTGAATCTAATCGCGCCGAAACTGAATCTAATCGTGCCGAACCAAGATGGCTTTTCGCGATGAAATTTTCTTTCTACGCAACAATAATTTTTCTTCTCGCATTAAGGATTTTTCTTCTCGTAACACAAAAAAGCAAGGTGTTGTTGGTTTATTCGTTTCCCGCTATCACTTCCCCAAGACATTGCAAAGGCAAAAAAAATAGGCAGCAAAAAATGCTGCCTAAATTGTGCGATTCTAATTATTCCTGTTAAAACAATTGCTCCTGTTACTGGAACGAGGCTCCAACGATGTCGAGCAGCTCTGCTGTGATGGCGGACTGACGTGTCTTGTTGTACATGAGCGTGAGGTCGTGGAGCAGCTGGTCGGCATTGTCGGTGGCTGTCTGCATGGCGATGACGCGGGCGGAGTGCTCGGCTGCCAGACTGTCAAGAACGGCTGTGTAGAGCCTGAGGGCTATGCCCTTGGGCAGCAACGATTCAAGGAGCTCCTTGCCTGAGGGCTCAATGATGTAGTTGTCATGGAGATTGTCGGATGTGGGTTGGGAGTCGGTGGCTTCGACACTTTCCAGACTGACGGGGAGCAGGGGCTCGGTGGTGATGACCTGGGTGGCGGTGTTCTTGAAGTGGTTGTAGACGAGCACCACCTTGTCTATCTCCTTGCGGATGAACCGCTGCATAAGTCCGTCAGCCACTGCTGCCATATCGGCATACTGCGGTCGGTCGAGCAATGCGGCGTTGGCAGACTCAACAGAGAATCCGCTTTTCTTCATCTTCTCCGCAATCTTCTGTCCCACGGGTATTACCTCTACCCTAGCCCCCTGCTTCTGAAGCTTCTCGATAACGGCAAGGGTGGCCTTGATGGCGTTGGAGTTGAATGCGCCGCAGAGGCTGGAGTTGGATGAAAGACAAACAACGACTGCACGCTGCACGGGGCGCTCCTCGCTCAGGGGTGAAGAGAATCCCTCACCTATCTCTGCCGTCAGGCGCGACATCATTCCGTCAAGACGCTGCTGATAGGGGCGCATGCCGCCAATGGCCTGCTGCGCCTTGCGGAGCTTGGAGGAGGCCACCAGCTTCATGGCACTCGTTATCTTACGTGTGCTGCTGACGGAATTGATTCGTATCTTAACTTCTTTTAGTGAAGGCATGATTTAATTTGACAATTTCACAATTTCACAATTTGACAATTTAGCATGCCAGTGGACATAAATTTATGATTCAGTGATGTTTGATTTGACAATCTGACAATTTCACGATTTGAGAAATTACAAATTGCAATTTGGCATGCCGGTGGACATAAATATCAAATGTTCTTACTGTCCTGCCACGTCGGCAGCTACCTTGCGGATGGCGTCCTCAACCTCATCGGTTATCTTGCCAGCCTTGAGGGGGGCGAGCACGGTGTCCTTGTAGGAGGCACGGAGGATGCGGAGGAAGTTGTCCTGGAACTCAGGCACCTTGTCGAGGGCCACGCTGCTGAGCAGTCCCTTGGTACCGCAGTAGAGGATGGCTACCTGCTCTTCAACGGGCATAGGATTGTACTGCGCCTGGATGAGCAGGACATTGTTCTTACGGCCGCGGTCGAGGGTCATGGCGGTGACAGGGTCCATATCGGAAGAGAACTTGGAGAAGGCTTCCAGCTCACGATATTGCGCCTGGTCAATCTTCAGGGTACCGGCAATTTTCTTCATACTCTTAATCTGAGCACTGCCGCCCACACGGCTGACGGAGATACCTACGTCGATGGCGGGGCGCTGGCCCTGGTTGAAGAGATTGGAGTCAAGGTATATCTGACCATCGGTGATGGAGATGACGTTGGTGGGGATGTATGCTGCCACGTCGCCAGCCTGTGTCTCGATGATGGGCAGCGCGGTGAGTGAACCGCCGCCCCTTACCTTGCCTTTCATGCAAGCGGGCAGATCGTTCATCTGCTCTGCCACCTCCTGCTGCGCGTTGATCTTTGCAGCACGCTCCAGCAGTCGGCTATGGAGATAGAAGACGTCGCCGGGGTATGCCTCGCGGCCTGAAGGACGGCGCAGCACCAGCGAAACCTCACGATAGGCTACGGCCTGCTTGGAGAGGTCGTCGTAAACCACGAGGGCATGCTTGCCGCGGTCGCGGAAGAACTCACCGATGGCGGCTCCAGCAAACGGGGCATAATAGAGCATGGATGCGGGCTCAGCTGCGGTGGCGGATACCACGATGGTATAGTCCATGGCGCCATACTCCTTGAGAGTCTTCACCAGATTGGCTACGGTGGAGGCTTTCTGGCCAATGGCTACATAGATGCAATAGACGGGCTCGCCCTTGAGGAAGTTTTCGCGCTGATTGATGATGGTGTCAACAGCGATGGCCGACTTGCCGGTCTGGCGGTCGCCGATGATGAGCTCACGCTGACCGCGGCCAATGGGAATCATGGAGTCAATAGCCTTGAGTCCGGTCTGCAGCGGCTCATTGACGGGCTGACGGTAGATTACGCCCGGAGCCTTGCGGTCAAGGGGCATCTCAAACTTCTCGCCGCCGATCGGAGCGCCGCCATCTATAGGCTGGCCAAGGGTGTTGATGACGCGTCCAACCATCTCTTCACTTACCTGTATGGAGGCAATGCGACCTGTACGGCGGGCAATATCGCCCTCCTTGATACCCTCAGAGGAACCGAAGAGCACTACGCCGACATTGTCTTCCTCCAGGTTCATGGCGATGGCCATGGTGCCGTTTTCAAACTCCACGAGCTCGTTTTCGGTAACATTGCTCAGACCATACAGACGGGCTACGCCGTCGGAGATGTTAAGCACTTTGCCAACTTCCTCAAACTGCACATCGCTCTTGATGCCCTCAAGTTCATTGAGGAGGATGTCGGAAACTTCGCTTGCTTTTATATTGCTTGGCATCTTTTTGCTTGAATTATAGATTATAGATTAGGAATTTGGAAATGCCGCAGGCATGGCGGCTATACTATTTGCTTGCGCAGTTCTCGCAGGCGGCCTGCCACGCTGGCATCAAGGCACTGAGAGTCATACTCAATGATGAATCCGCCGATGATGGAGGGGTCGATGGCTATGGCAAAATCCACGTCTTTGTGTGTCTTGCGCTCAACCACTTGCTTGAGTCGCTCTATCGTCTTGTCCTTGAGTTCTGCCGGCACGGTTAGCTTGCAAAGCACCACGTTTTTCTGTGTGCGGTATGCTTCTATATAGGACGTCACGATAAACGGCATAACAGCTACTCGCCTATTCTTGATCACAAGGCGGAAGAACTCTTGCACGCATGTGCTCTTGCTCTGGCCGCATGCCACATGAAGCAGCCTGAACTGCTTGTCGGCACTGAGCATGGGGTCGCCGAGAGCAACCTTGAGGCGCGGCACTTTGAGGAAAGAATCCCTAAGCACCTTCATGGCCTCAAAGACAGCCTCACTCTGATTATGGGCAGAGGCGTACTTCAGCAGGGCTTTGGCGTAGCGGGAAGAAACAATACCTATATCCATTGTGATTAGGAGTTAGGAATCTGCGAGAGAACCTGGTCAATCCAACGATCCTGCTCCTCTTCCTTTTGCATCTCGCGAGATAGGATCTTGCCGGCAATTTGCAGTGAGAGGTCGGCTACCTGGCTGCGGATGTCGCGCTGGGCTCTTTCGGTTTCAGCCTGGATTTGGCGGCGTGCATCCTCAATGATGCGTGCTGCCTCCTCCTGAGCCTTCTCCTTAGACTCGGCAACTATCTGACTGCTGGTCTGGGTAGCCTCTTTCAGAATCTGCGACTGCTGTTCCTGAGCCTCTTTCAGCAGCGCCTGGCATTCTGCCTTGATGTTGGCCAACTTCTCGTTGGCTTCGCGGGCACTGCTGAGCGATTCGTCGATGAACTGCTTGCGCTTCTCTACCATGCCGGTGATAATCGGGAATCCGTATTTTGCCAGCAGGAGGAAGACCACCAGGAATGCGATGAGCATCCAAAAGAGCAGTCCAGGATCGGGTGTTAGAAACGACGGCATAATTTAATGCTTAATCCGTTGGTGTTTGTGTGTGGAATAACTCGCCGATTACATAAACAGGCAGAGCAGACAAACGATAACAGCGAACAGGGCAACACCTTCCACCAGGGCGGCGATGATAATCATGTTCATACGAATATCGCCCTTTGCTTCCGGCTGGCGAGCAATGGCCTCCATGGCACTGCTACCAATCTTACCAATACCAAGGCCTGCGCCAATAGCTGTAAGGCCAGCACCAAGGCCGGCACCAATCTGAGCAAAACTTGCGGCAGCAGCCTGCAACATAATTAAAGATAACATAGTTTTTTAGTTTTTAAGTTATTATTTTTGTTTATTGCTTTCTGTTTATATGGGTAGGAAGTTCTATCTGACCTGAACGTTGGCCGGGGCATCGTGCTCCTCGTGCTCCTCTTGGTGAGCCAGTCCAATAAATACTGCGCTCAGCATGGTGAACACATATGCCTGGATAAAGGCTACCAGCAGTTCGAGGCAATCCATGAAAATCATCATTACTACCGATACGAAACTCAGACCGGAGCCGATAAGGGCGCCCAACTGGCAGGTGATGAAGATTACGCAGGTTAATGAGAGCACAATGGCGTGGCCTGCAAAGATGTTGGCAAACAAACGCACCATCAAGGCGAAGGGCTTGGTAAAGATGCCAAACAGCTCTATCACCGGCATCATCGGAATAGGGCATTTCAGCCATGTCGGCACTTTGGGCCAGAATATGTCAAGCCAGTATTCCTTGTTTCCAAAGATGTTGATGGCTAGGAATGTGAACAGCGCCAGCACCAGTGTTACTGCCAGGTTGCCTGTGAGGTTGGCACCGCCAGGGAATATTGGCACCAAACCGATGATGTTGCTCAGGAATATAAAGAAGAATGCCGTGAGCAGGTATGGGGCAAAGCGCTTGTAGTGCTTCTCGCCTATACATGCTTTGATGATGTCGTCGTTGACCATCATGACAAACATTTCAATTAAGCCCACAAAGCCTTTTGGCGCATCACTGTCGGCTTTTTTGTTACGGTACCAACGAGCGCAGCCAATGAAGATGAATAGCATAAGCAACACTATAATCCAAAGCTGTACTACGTTCTTTGTCAGCGAGATATCAAACTTCACTCTTTGCTCTTTGCCGTTGACGACCTCGCAAATCTTGCCATTGTTTTCTCCCTCGGAAGGAATGTAGAAACCGTTGTATTTGCCATCTTTGGCATGGTGGAACCGGGAGGACGAGAAGCAATGCCAGCTGCCATCGTTGGCCATGAATATCACGGGCAGTGGAATGGATATGTGATTTTTGCCCCATGTGGTGATATGCCATTCATGGGAGTCGCCGGTATGGCCTAGCACTATTTCCTGCACGTCAATCTTGCCCTCCTCCTTGTCGGAAGCGGCTATCGACACAGGAGCAAGCATCAGAATCAGAGCGCCGATAAGCAGAGCGATGTTATTTCTTAGACAGTTCATTTAGTTTCTTTTCTATGTGTACGAAGAACACACTCTCGTATATGATAGTGCCCAGATAGAGCACAAAGAAGCTGATAACAAAGGATATCTTGCCTGACTTGGTGAGCAGTGCTATGCCTATTATAAGCGCCAGTGCAAAAATCATGCGCACCACCTTGTTGGCAAGGTAAAAAGGCACGAGCCCTTTTTCTGTTGTACGCACCATGCGTATATATACAAGGATTGCGCAAACATTATATATTATCAGAAGCACCGATGCTATAGCCAGGGGAACCACAGGGAAGTTGGGCGTTAGTTTAAAGAGCAGCATGCCGCAGGTGATAAGCGCATACCCTGCCACAATCATAAGGATCATGCCAAAGATATATTTGTTGCGTGCTCTTTTAATTTTTTCCATTGGTGTTGTAGTCTTGCGGTTTCCCCTACTCCTCTGCGCAAATCGACACCGAATTACGTGCTACCTCTATAAAGCCAGAGCGAACGGTGAACTCTTGTACCCCGTCGGCGGTTTTCACTGTGATCACGCCGCCTTGCAGGCTGGAGATGATGGGCGCATGGTTGTCAAGCACCTCAAAGGCGCCCTTTGTGCCAGGCACAGCCACGCTGATGGCCTCTCCGTCATAGATTGTTTTCTCCGGTGTTACGATTGTCAGTTTCATCTTTTTTCAGTTAGCGAGTATAGCGGGTCGGATTTATCCCTTAGCGGCCTCCAAGAGCTTGCGGCCTTTCTCAATAGCCTCTTCTATGGTGCCCACGTTGAGGAAGGCCTGCTCGGGCAGGTCGTCAACTTCGCCGTCAAGAATCATGTTGAAGCCTTTGATACAGTCTTGCAGGCTAACCATTACACCGGGCAGGCCGGTAAACTGGCTCGCCACAGTAAACGGCTGGCTAAGGAAACGCTGTACACGGCGAGCACGGTTTACTGTCAGCTTGTCTTCGTCGGAGAGCTCATCCATACCGAGGATTGCAATGATATCTTGCAGCTCGTTGTATTTCTGCAGAATCTGCTTGACTCTCTGAGCGCAATCATAATGCTCCTTGCCAACCACGTTGGGGTCGAGGGCACGGGATGATGATGCCAGCGGATCAACGGCCGGATAGATACCTAGCTCGGTAATCTTACGGCTCAACACCGTGGTGGCGTCGAGGTGAGAGAAGGTTGTGGCAGGAGCCGGGTCGGTGAGGTCATCGGCCGGCACATACACAGCCTGCACAGAGGTGATGGAGCCGTTCTTTGTGGAGGTGATGCGCTCCTGCATAGCTCCCATCTCACTGGCAAGCGTAGGCTGATAGCCCACAGCCGAAGGCATACGGCCCAGCAGAGCCGATACTTCAGATCCAGCCTGAGTGAAGCGGAAGATGTTGTCGATGAAGAACAGCACGTCGGTCTCCTTGCCAGTCTTGGCGCTCATATCGCGGAAAGACTCGGCAACTGTAAGGCCGGACAAAGCTACGGAGGCACGTGCACCGGGAGGCTCATTCATCTGGCCGTATACCAAGGTGGCCTGGCTCTTGGCCAGTTCCTCGTAGTCAACGGCAGAGAGGTCCCATTTTCCCTCCTCCATTAGTTCCTCAAACTTTTTGCCATATTTTATTACTCCGGCCTCAATCATTTCACGCAGCATATCATTACCCTCACGGGTACGCTCGCCAACACCGGCAATAACGGAGAATCCGTCATGTCCCTTGGCGATATTGTTGATAAGCTCCATGATGAGCACCGTCTTGCCTACACCGGCACCGCCAAAGAGTCCAACTTTTCCACCCTTGATATAGGGTTCAAGCAGATCGATAACCTTGATGCCGGTGGTGAGTACCTCCTTAGAGGTCTTGAGCTCATCAAACTTGGGTGCTGGGTGATGAATGGGAGCAGCCTCTTTCTGGCTGAACTGCTTCATGCCGTCGATAGGCTCGCCAATCACATTGAGAAGGCGCCCTTTGATTTGTTCGCCCGTAGGCATACTGATGGGAGCGCCAAGCTGCTTAACTTCCATACCGCGCTGTAGTCCGTCGGTAGAGTCCATAGCCACGGTTCTTACCGTGTCTTCGCCGATGTGCTGCTGCACCTCAAGTACCAGCCTACCAGCTTCTCCCCTGTCAATCTCAAGGGCATCGTGAATCTTAGGGAGCACCTCCTCGGCCCTCTGGCCCTCAGTGTCAAAATACACGTCTACAACGGGGCCGATAACCTGGGAAATTTTTCCTTCCTTTAATGGCATAACTATATTTGTTTTTTATATATTATTCTCTGTATGTCAGGCTCTTCGGCCATTGGCTATTGACCATTGACCATTGTCCGTTGAGTCTTCTGCGCTGCGAAGTTAATAATTTTACGCCACATTTGTGGCATAAATATTAATATTTTTTAAGATTACTGCAAGCTATGTGCTATTTGGCCAATCGCTTCAGCAGTTCCAGAAGAACCTGCCATATATCGTCAATAGTTTTAAGCTCTACTCTTTCGCTGGCAGAATGCGGTTCCACTATGCGCGGGCCGATGCTGGCTATTTGTATGCCAGGATAGTGCTGAACAAAGAATCCAGCTTCAAGCACGAAATGCATTACCACCATGCGTGGACGCCATCCCAGCACGTCCTGGAAAGTGTTGCTCACCAATTGCAGAAACGGCGACTTTTGGTCTTCCTGCCATGCAGGGGCAGACATTACTACCTCCGAGTGGGCCCCTGCCGAGCAGAAAGAATCGGCAATATCCTTGCTCAGCATTTTCATGTCGCTATCAATGAAACTGCGTGTATGAGTGGAGATAAAGATATGGTCTCGTTCTGTTGATATACGCCCTACATTGTTGGAGGTCTCAACCGTGCCAGGCATCTTGTCACTCATTTTCACCACTCCTTGCGGCACCTCCTCAAGACTGTTTAGCAGCGCCTCTAGCGCCTCGTTAGGGATGACGCTATCAAGAGGCTCACATTTTTCAATGCTGCATGTCATCCCTGGGTCTTGAGGGTATTCTTCGTGCAGCCATTCATTTATCATGTCTTGCTGTCCTTTAACGAACTCGCACGCTTCGCCCGACGGTACACATACAATTATTTCTGCTGACGAGGCAATGGAGGCATTCGCTTCACCGACATTAATACTGGCCACGTCAAAGTCGTAGCTATTGTATATTGCTTTCAGTATGGCCCACATGGCAATTACTGCACTGCAGCGTCCCTTATTGATGTCAACGCCAGAGTGACCACCCAATCCGCCATCAAAACGTATGCGGTACCAACGCCTCTTGCCTCCAGGGGCAGGAAGCCTTTTCATTGGTATGCGGTGAAACTGCAAGCATGCTCCTGCGGCACCGGTGGTGATGGTGTCATAGTCTTCGGAGTCTAGATTTATGACCTTACGGCCTCGGATAAAATCCTTCGACAGTGCCGAGGCTCCCGACATTCCGTCCTCCTCGTTGGTGGTGGTGATGACCTCCAGGGCGGGATGAATGATATTGTCGTCTTCCAGTACGGCTAGCGCCATCGACAAGCCGATGCCATTGTCTGCTCCCAGTGATGTTCCGCGGGCCTTCATCCAGCCATCTTCCTCATACGCTTCGATGGGGTCGTTAATTGGGTCACTCATTCCTACGCAAACCATGTCCATGTGGTTAAGCAGCACCACGGTTTCCGCCCCTTCGTAACCGGGACTGGCAGCCTTGCGTATTACCACGCAGTTCTCGTTGTCGCGTTCGTACTCCAGATTCAGACGCTCTGCAAACTTGCACAGATAGTCTGCCACTCGTTCTTCGTGATGAGAGGGACGCGGTATTTTATTCAGATCGCGGAAGATCGCGAACACTCGTTCTGTTGAAATACTCATAGCTACTTACTATTTAATTGTCGCTTTGCTCTCGTGGCTCCTTGAAGTCGGCACCAGCTTCGCTGACGGCCGACGAGCCACTCGCGATGCCTCGGCATTGCCGCTTTGCTCTCGTGGCTCCTTGAAGTCGGCACCAGCTTTGCTGATTTTTTAACCTTTAACCTTTTAACCTTTTAACTCTTTAACTTTTTAACCCTTTAACCCTTTAACCTTCTCTACTAATATCCCGACCATAGCAGCCGTGAGTATTGTTTGTACAATTCATCCCACCGGCTGACAGTGGCTCCGAAGAAGTCGCGTGTATATCCGTCCAGAAACGTTTCCCGTTTCTTTTGATCGCCCAGCAGTATCCATGTCTGTTCTACAAAAGGCAATTCGCGTTTCCCCTTGTCAAGGAAATATTGCTGCGCTGTCTGCATCGGTTCCCGGCAACTCTCCCATCTCACCGTTGCCAATCGGTTGGCCTTACGGAAATGCCACAGTGCCGCGTCTTCGCGCAAGCGATGCTGACCGCAGATGTTGAGCATCATAGGCAGCGATGTGTTGCCTGAGAAGATGGGGAAACGAGGTGACTGCCCGGGATTGTCCAGGCAAACCCATGCTACTCCGCCTACCTCATCGGGGAGCCATGAGCGCAGCTGGATGATAGTGCTGTAGGCACACCACGAAACGCTCACCGTGCGGATATTCTTCATTGTTGAGTCGTTCAGCAGTTTTCCGTAGAGTGCAATCTCATCCGGTCGCATCCACGGATTGGTAATCATTGGCTTGCCTTTTATCTCCGACCTTGCTGCAAGGCTGTCGATGCGGCAAGAGAGACTTTGCTCTGTTCCTTCATAATATGAACCTAGGAGTTGAGCCACGCGCTCTACGCTGACAAGTGAGTCGGGCCGCACGCTTACAGGCAGTTCCTGCCATTCGGATGTAAAACCCTTGGAGGGCGCCAACTGCTGCATGATAAAAAGTTCGCGGACGGAGTAGTTCTTGGGCTCGTTGAAATAGTTTCCGCCGCTATAAGCCTTCCAGAAAGAGAACTCCTCTTTGCCGTCCCACAGCTTTAGCTTGCGCGCCACGTCAAACACGTTGTCTGAGGCCATAAAATAGTCTGGGTTAGAAAGGTCCAAGCGTCCAATGCGACTGATGTTGGCACTCACGGCTATCTCATCGTCAGGAATACGCTGAGCGGCCCACACTCCACCTATTTTCTTCGGGCCTTCACCCTGCACCTCGAAAATCCAAACCTCGTTAGGGTCTGCTATGGTCAGGCATTCGCCTGAGTCACCATAGCCATATTCCTTAATCAGTTCTCCCATCAGACGTATAGCTTCGCGTGCAGTACGACATCGCTGGAGGGCCACGCGAGCCAGTTCTTCAATCATAAACATGCCGTTCTTGTTGCACAGTGTGTCGCGTCCTCCGTATGTTGTCTCGCCAATGCCCAGTTGATGTTCGTTCAGACAAGGATATGCCGTGTTCAGGTAGCGGAAAGTGTGTTTAGCCTGAGGTATCTGTCCCTTTTCTTTTACTCCAGTCTTGTCTGTGGCATGCTCTGTATGCATCGTGCCTTCGTATATGCTCATCACGGTGTCTCTGGGATAGTCTTGGGCAGGAACGATGCTCATCCATGTGCGATACCATGAGTCGCAGGTGTGGCTTGTTATTACGCTGCCGTCTGTTGATGCTTTTCTTCCGACCATGATGCTGGTGCATGCGTCATTGTCATGATGGTCTGTCATGCTATTCACGGAAAGAGGGAGTAGCATGACAATGAATAGATTGGGTAGATACTGGCTGAGTCTCATCATATTATCTTTTTTCACGGTTAAATCCTAAATACACTTTGGCTTTTTGTACCGCAAAGATACAACATTTTTTTAAATTGAAAATTGATAATTGATAATTGAAGGCCCCCGTCCCCCTAAAAGTAATGAAAGCGAACACGGATCTCACTAATTAAACGAATATTTTTTTTAGGATTTTTAGAACGGAAGAATGGAAGTAGGATTGAAGAATTTAAGGATTTAAGGATTGAAGAATTTAAGGATTTAAGAATTGAAATTCAATTTTCAAAGTTAGAGGGAGCCCCCATCGCCGGACTTGTCAATAATTTTCAATTATCAATTATCAATTTTCAATTTTATTACTACCTTTGCACCAAGAAGTGTTAGTCTCTTGCTTTTATCCGAAATCTATTATACTAACCATTATTTTGTGATATTATGCTCTTCTGTGAAATATCTCCATTCACCTATCGTTTATCGATGGAAAAGGAAATTCTCAAACGTAAATTGAAGGATTATTTCGGCAAGATTCAATTTGCGAGCAAAAGGACCGATGATTCTTTGCCGGTGTTGGTTTATCAGCACAACTCGCTTATACGCCGCAGGTTGGGCAATGTCAACATGCAGCTGCAGGAGAACAAGGCTACCAATCTCGCCTTGGCAGTAGGCCATATCAACGGATTGCTCATCCGGCCCGGTGAGACCTTCTCTGTATGGAAGATGATCGGACGGACCACCAAGCGGAAGGGTTACAAAGAGGGATTGACTATTGCAAAAGGTCAGCCGTCGCAGGGTATAGGCGGTGGAATGTGCCAGTTGTCAAACCTTATTCATTGGATGGTCCTGCATAGCGACTTGACAATAGTGGAGCACCATCATCATGACGCGCTTGACCTCTTCCCTGACTTCGGCCGTCAGATACCGTTTGGCACAGGCACCAGTATTTCCTATAATTATATAGACTATCGAGTTCGTAATGATTCGGCCCTTACCTATCAACTTAAGCTGTGGGTGGATGATGAATACCTGCATGGCGAACTCCGCGCTACCGAGCCGTTAGTGCATACCTTCCATATTCATGTCGAAAACGAATACTTTTCCCGCGAGGCGGGAGTCGTTTACCGTAATGGTCAGGTATATCGTGACATCATTGATCGAAATTCGGGTAATTGTCTGGAGAGCCAGCTCATTCGCACTAATCATGCCAGGGTAATGTATGAGTGTCCTCCGACAATGGAAATCAGGGAAGAAAGTTAAATCTGTTTTATAGCAATTGTTGACGTAAATTGTCCAATCGTAAAATAGCCGCTCGCGGCACGCAGATTACGCAGATGAGGGCAGATTACGCAGGTTTCTCGTAAAATTCGTAGTCTTCTTATCTCACACAGATTTCACAGATTATTCGTATAATTCGTGAAATTCGTAGTTTCTTGAACACTACTTTCTTGAAAGCAATAGACATAAGCAGAGCCCAGCCGGGGGGGGCTGGGCTCTGCGATTGCATGCTACAGTTGTTTGTCAACCGTCAAAAGATTGAAAAATGGAAGAAGAACTTCAATTCTTCAGTTCTTGCATTTCTTTTATCTCCTTTTATGCCGCAAAGTTAAAGATTCTTTTCGTTATTTCACTTCGCGATATGGGAAAAGATAAATACGGGGAACAAACTCTGTCTCACCCATAGTTCCTATTACCTCGAAAGGAGAGGTCACTTTTTCTAATGGATGAACAGCAACCTCATCCCAGTCCCAATCGTTCCACTCTTTAAGATAGTCCTCAAAAGAAGAATACACATCGTTCAGATATTCATCCTGTTCATAGCTTTCGCGGACAAGGTCTACGGAAAGAGGTCCAATCACGGTAGCGGGAACAACAACATCATAGCCAGCATGGAAAACAGCGAGCACCTTCTCGCCCTTAGCGAACGGGCAAGGCTCCTGAAAACGCTTTCCGCCAGGATGATGTTCTCCGGATTCGTATGTGGCCAGCAGTTTTTTCTCTGCGTCGAACACTTCGGCATGCACGGGCCAGACAGATTCTTCCTCTACAGCGTAGCCTATCAGCAATGGAGAACAATACTTTGTGTGAGCCAACATAAAGTTAGCATCTTCGCAATACTTGAATCCTCCAAGAATTTTCTCATCAAGCGCATAGGGAGGCGTCACACAGAGAATGGAGACATGGCATTTTGCATGGTCATCTGATATCACAGAAATAGATTCACCATCATTCAGCAAAGTAATCGGCCACTCGTCGCAGAATAGTTCCGCAAAGGCCTCAGGATTATCCGTGTGAATTGGTATGATTGCTTTCGGATGAAGTAAATTGAAAAACTCGCGCATACTACCCATGTCGCAGTGACCGCTGGTGTGCATGTATTCAAAGTCTTTACCTAACGACTTGGCGAGGCGAAGGTTATAGGCTTCACAACTTTCCTCCACATATCCTTTCCACATCGACAGATACTTATGGCTCTCGCCAGGAATACGCTCAATGAATTTATCAAAAAGAGGATTGGCACGGGCAATCAAGACACAACCTTTCTCTTCCACTTTGTCCTCATCATCCTCATATTGCAAAACTAAGGGTTCGAATTTGTCATCATATCTATACAACCTCGATTTGCCCCAGATATGGTCGCGCTTCGTGACGACGTCCATCATACGTTTCTGGTATGCGTCTACATAGAAAGGACGCCCTGCTTTCCGAGCAGCATGATACAAGCCAAAGAGACGGTCAATGTTCGACGAAGACAGATAAACGATATTGTTTTTGTTCTCACGGAACTTAGCTTCGAACTGTCTCTGTAATTCAGGTTCTGATACGCTGGTAGCATCAGGACGACGAACATTGGTTCCCTCGCACACCACGTAATCGACTTCGCCAACAAACTTCTTAATAACCTTTGGAAGTGTACCGCTTCGGAAACCGTGAGTGCGGAAGTCGCCAGTATGGAAAGCCTTTACGTCGTCAGCCACAATTTTGAAAGCGCAAGCTTCGAAAGCAGAATGGTCAACGATGATAGGCATAATCTTGAATGGTCCAAAAGAGAACTCCACTCCTGGCTTGAACGTCTTGGCTTTTTGCAGCCTTTCAAGAATCTTCTGGTGTGTGTTATCTACAGTTTTTAGGCGGTTAGAAAGCACCGATTGAAGTTCACACCCTATCTCGCTCATGTAGATAGGCAGTTCCTCTGGCAATTCTGCAATGCAGCCGATATGGTCGCCATGATAATGGGTGATAAGTAATGCGCTCTTCGAGAGGTCGCCATGTGTCAGGCCCTCAACCTTCAGCGCTCCTGACCTAGGGCCGCCTTGCAGTTCTTCGCCATAGTCAACAAACAAGTGCCAGCCGTTGCTCTCATATTCTGTAACGCAACCACCAATCTGGTGCGTGCCGCGATGAATCTTAATTTTCATGGTTCTGTTATTTCAAATGTTGGTTTTTCTTCAAGGAAAAAAGGAGTAACGTTGAGCGTGTCCATTAGCACGCGGAGATTATTTCTATTTGGATCTATGTACTCTTTATATTGGACACTATTCTTATAGACTAAAGGTGCAGCTTTTAAATCATAATCTGAAGGAATGTTGAAGTCTTCAAAGAGTTTCTCTTTTGATATAATACGAAGATATGTATAGCACTCAAGTACACACCTAAGCATGGTTTCATCGCTTGAACCTTTTTTTAATTCCAATATATATACACATTTTTTTGTGTCGTTCCGAGAAAGCAAATCAATCTTCCCAAGGCCTTTATTCTCAGTTCCTCCAGGGTCCTTTAGCGGAGTTTGATAATCGATAATTCTACCAATTCCGTCGTAATCTGTTTTAGAATTAAACAAAAGCTTTGCAACATATTCTTCTGTTCGATTTGTTCTTTCACCAAGAGCGCCTGTATGATCGGCATTATAGCTTGCACTTCTTTCAACTTCTCGAATTGTGTTAAATCGATCTATTCTTTTGAGAAGCCATTCTGCTATAATTTCAGAATAGTATTTTTTCTCTTCAGTTTTCTTTGTTCTTCCTTTGTAGTTTACAAATCCTGCTTTATAGAATGACTTCATATCCTTAGAAGCCTTTTCGCACATTTCTTTTATTTCCTTTTTTGAGTAACTATATGCCATAATAAATTTCTGTTTTATTTCCTCTGCAAAAATACAAATAATTCTTTAAGTTTCTGTAATTCGTGGTTGGTTTTTTTTATGAGAAATTCTCAAGGTTTAATTGGCAATTGTTTTCAGTTGTGAGGAGTGTTAAATCCTCACGACTTTCAGGGACTTGTTCATGCGTTTCGCCTCTGCGATGCTGTGCAGGGTGCCGCGCGAGTCGGCAGAGGGGAAGGCGATGACAAGTGAGGCTTCTTTGACAATCTGGGTGTTCCGGCGGAGCGGAGCATGTTTCCCGTAGCGAGCGTAATCAGGAGCGAACTCCATCAAGGGGATGTGGTGGCGACCGGCGAAAAGTTTTGCGTAGGTGTCAATGCCCTGGGCGCCACCCGAAACGACGAGGGAAATTTCTTCGGGCGAGATTTCTGCGAGCAGCAGCTTTTCCCATTGTGAGTAACTCATTTTCGGTGCTCTCGTGCCAACAACGGCAACTTTTTTCTTCATCTTTTCCATATTAGTTCGTTTTGGTTCATACTTGTTAATACGATGAAGAATTTTTACAAAGAGCAAAAACACCCCCTTTTTGCCCGTTTTTAAACGTTCGTTAACAATTATTACGAATTATTAGCGCTTTGCGGTCGTTTTCGCCTCCGTCTTTCTTGATTGTCCTCCTCCGGACTTGGCTAAAATTAAAATTCCAAACTTCTTAGTTCAAAGTTATCAATTATCAAAAATTCTCTAATTCTCTAATTCTTGAAAGAAAAGAAATAACTTGTGAGGGCAGAAATCTTAGGGCCGAGGACATGGGAAATATCTGCGGACACGCTGGAGATTGTTGCGAAGAGGCTGGAGTTTGTTGCGTGGAAATTGGAGTTTGTTGCGAGGAAATTGAATTTAGTCGCGCCGAGCCTGAATCTAATCGCGCCGAAATTGAATCTAATCGCGCCGAAATTGAAATGAAATCGCGATTCAATTTCAATTAGCTCGGCTTTTATTTCTGTCTTGACGCGAAAAATGCCAGTCCCGGCGCGATAAAATCAATCTTGACGCGGCAAAAGCCGGTGCACTCGGGGATTGCCGGCGGCCTAACGGAGATAATTGTTGGCTTGACGGAGATAATCGTCGACGCGAGGCGACGGGGCGTATGACACTTTTAATCTGTGCCAACTGCTATATTGTTGCCACTATTTTTAGCGGACAGCAATAAAATAAGACGCAGCCGTATTCCCACAAGGGAGTGCGGCTGCGTTGATTTTTGTGTAAGGGTAATCTCCTAGTAGTTTTGTGCCAGGAGCTGGAAGTAGCTCTGCGGATGAGCGCATGCGGGGCAGATCTCGGGAGCCTGCTTGCCTACGCAGATATGGCCGCAGTTAGCGCACTGCCAGATGCAGTCGCCATCCTTGGTGAAGACCACCTTCTTCTGAAGATTGTCGAGCAGCTTGCGGTAGCGCTCCTCGTGGTGCTTCTCAATGGCACCAACGAGTTCAAACTTGGTGGCAATCTCTTCAAAGCCTTCCTCGCGTGCTTCCTTGGCAAACTGAGCGTACATATCAGTCCACTCATAGTTCTCGCCATCAGCGGCATCTTTGAGATTCTCTTCGGTGGAAGGTACTGCACCTCCGTGGAGGTACTTAAACCACAGCTTGGCATGCTCTTTCTCATTAGCAGCGGTCTCCTCAAAGATGTTGGCTATCTGCACATAGCCATCCTTCTTTGCCTTGGAGGCATAGTAGGTGTACTTGTTGCGGGCCTGTGACTCACCAGCGAAGGCGGTCATCAGGTTTTGCTCGGTTTTTGTGCCTTTTAGATTCATAAATTTTGCAATTAAATAGTTAAGGAGTGAGAATTACTTCTCGCACTGGTCCTTGCAGCAGCAGGTGCCGATAATGCACCAAACGACGGCAGCAACGACAGCACCCACGATGGGGGCTACGATGAATACCCAGAGGTCTGTCATGGCCTGACCTCCCTCGAAGATGGCGGGACCGATAGAGCGTGCGGGGTTAACGGAGGTGCCGGTGTAATGGATGCCCACAAGGTGGATCAACACGAGGCTGAGACCGATGGCAAGGCCGGCAAACTGGCCAGCGCCCTTCTTTGCATCAGTGGTGCCAAGTACTACGAGCACGAAGATGAAGGTGAGCACAGCCTCAACGATGAAGCCTGCCAGTTGACTGCCTGCACCTGCGCAGCTGTTGGCTCCTGTGAGGGTGCCGCCAAACTCGGTGGTAGTGACGCTGGTGATGGCATAGAGTACGGCAGCGGCGATGATGGCACCGATTACCTGGAATACGATGTAGCCTACGGCATCCTTAGCACTGATACGCTTGGAGAGAAGGCAACCGATAGTGATGGCGGGGTTAATGTGGCATCCGCTTACGCCACCGATGGTGTAAGCCATGGCTACTACAGCAAGGCCAAAAGCCATTGCAGTGCCCACAACGGATGCGGTGTCAACGCCGCAGTTTAGGCTTACGGCAGCGCCGCAGCCAAGGAGGGTCAGTACAAATGTGCCCACCATTTCAGCTAAATACTTTTTCATAGTAGAATTAAAAGGTTGAAAGGTTATTGTTTATTGGTTATTGGTTGACGGAGATAGAAGGAGATATGCGTCTTCGACGCAGGAGATAAAGGACGATAGTCAGGACTAATGTCTTATATCTCCTTATAACTTCTTATAACTCCTTCTTCAATGTTATTGTTTAACGGTTATTGGTTATTGTTTATTAGCGCTACGGCGTAGGCGGCGATGCCTTCTTCGCGACCGGTAAAGCCAAGGTGCTCTGTGGTTGTGGCCTTGATGGATACGCAGTTGGCAGGCACTTGCATCACCTCGGCCAGGCAGGCCTGCATCTCAGGGATATGTGGATTAATCTTTGGGCGTTCGCAGCATACTGTAGCATCGATATTGCCTATGGCATAACCGTTTTGGCTGAGCAGGCTGACCACTTTGGCAAGTAGCAGCTTGCTGTCGATGCCTTTGTAGCGTGGATCAGTGTCGGGGAAATGATAGCCGATATCGCGAAGGCAGGCTGCCCCGAGCAGGGCATCACAGATGGCGTGGATGAGTACGTCGGCATCACTGTGTCCAAGAAGCCCGAAGTCTGTGTTAATCTTCACACCGCCAAGCCAGAGCTCACGGTCTGCTGCGATGCGATGAACATCATATCCTAATCCTATACGCACTTTTTTTATTTGAAATTTGAAATTTGAAATTTGAAATTTATTGCCAAGTCCGGCGATGGGGGTTCCCTCTAACTCTCCCTCTCATGGGGACTCGGTTATTGGTCAACGGTTATTGGTTAACGGTTATTGGTTATTGTTTAACGTCTGCGTCCGCGGTTGAAGAGGTCCCTGATGCCGTCCATATCGAAACCAAGGGATACGCGGAGGGTCTGGTCGAGAGGATTGGCGGCAGCCGTTGAGATTACGTAGCCGGCATCGATGGAGAATACGCTCATCTTAAATCCTGCACCTACGGTGAAGTATTTGCGTCCGCCCTTTGTGTCTGCCTCGTGGTGATAGCCGGCGCGGAGGGCAAACTTATCGTTGTACACATATTCTGCACCCACCGACCACTGTATTTCCTCTAGTTCCTCAGAGAATCCGTTGGGTGCATCGCCGAAACTCTTGAAGATGCCGGAGATAGACGATACATTGTAGTAGTGTTCCTCTCGATATTTCTGATACTCGGCAGTATGGTCCATGCCGTCGGTAGTGTCGAAGCCCAGCTTCTTGGCGCACTGGGCGTCGGTGGGATAAGTGGGCACGAGCAGCTTGTTGGCGTCGGCAGCAATGGAGAAGCGGTTATACTCGTTGATGGGAACGGTGTAGTTGAAACCGAGGCGCAGCGTTGTAGGGATGAAATAGGAATAGTCATCGCCGTAGTTGATCTTGCTGCCGAGGTTATAGATACCGCCACCGATGCTGAGCTGACACTCGCGGCTGCCCATATTTAAAAAGGTATTATAATATGCGGAAAGGTCTGCGGCAAAGGCAGAACCGGGCTTTGAGCCGTCGTCGCTCTTGCCGGAGAGGTCGGAGTAGATGTAGCGGAAGGTTACGGCTGCGGAGAATTTCTCGCTCAGCATGCGGCTATAGGCGGCATCTACTGCCAACTCATAGGGCTTGATGGTAGTGTTGTCCATTCCGTTGACCATCACATCGCCAAGGGAGAAATAGCGCAGTGAAGCTGAAACAGCCTGATAGTCTCCCAGACGATAGTAGCCTGCCATATAGGCAAGGTCGATATCGTTGACCAACTGGCGCAACCAGGGAGTGTAGTTGAGGGCTATACCTCCTTTGGATATTGCGAAGGGATACTTTGCGGCGTTCCACGCTTGGGAGTTGATATCCGCCTCGGTAGCGGCACCAACGTCACCCATACCGCCAGCTCGTGCATCGGGAGCGATGCTCTGTGATACAACGGCTGTCTGCACAGGGTTGAATTTTTCCTTGATATCCTCGGCCATCGATGTGGTGGCCAAAATCATCAGCGCTGTGAGCGCACTTGTTAGTTTCTTCATGTTTTTAAAAGTTTATGCTCAATGATTATAAACTCAAAAAAGTGCGGTTTATTGTCTATGTATAATCAATTTCTGCTTTTTTGTGCTTTGTTTGCTGTCATTGCAACTTATGGCAACCTTATAGACGTAAAGTCCGCCTTGCAGGGCTACGCCGTTGTTGGATGTGAGGTTCCATGGTATAGTGTGATAGCCGGTAGATGTGGTGGCCTTCTCAGTGTGCGTCCATACGTGCTGCCCGTAGAGGTTGTAGACATCGATGGTGAAGGTTGTCTCGCTGTTAGGGCGGTCGTAGTAGATGATAAAGGATGTAGTGGTGGATGCCGGGTTGTTGCTGAGATAGACTTTGTTCATTTGCGGTCTCATGCTGGCATCAACCACAAAGTCGAGCACGGCGGCCGAGGAGTTGTTCTTGACATCCCATGCACGGAACATCAGTTTGTGGTCACCGTCTTCCAGGGTGGGTATCATGAATGCCACCTTGCCGGAGGTGTAGCTGCCAAAGTCGTTCTCGTAGTAGGGATTGAGTATGTAGGAGGTGTTCTCCTTGCCGTCGATGATGAGCTCAAGGTCGTGCCCTACCCCATTGCCTGTGATATTTATGCCGTCCGAGTCGGAGAGGTTGGCATAGAAGTAGGGTGTGTCGTTAACTGTCTGGCCGTTCTGAAATTCCGGATTGTTGAGATAGACGTAAATCTTTGGCCCCTCTGTGCTGGCAGTGTAGCCTGGGCTGGTGCCGCCCACGGTGAATCGCTTGTCGGTGCCGTTGGCTTCAAGGCTGTGGTCGGTATTGACGGCATAGAGCTTTGCCATTCCCTCTCCGTTGGTGTATTTTATGTCGAGGGGTATTGGCATCACTACGCTGAATCGGCCGGCGCTTACTGAGTCGTTGCCCTCAAAGAGCAGGTGGTCGTAGGAGTAGTAAGTCAGCGGCTCGATGTCTTCTTTTGTATTGTTCTTGCAGGTAATGGTATCCTGGCTATCATAGAGGGTAATGGTCACTTGGCCGTTAAACATTGGCAGCTTGTTGCCGTCCTCATCTTCTATATGGCCTGAGAATCGTGCTTTGCTGCCGGCGGAGAGGTTGGGCAGTCGTCCGCTGCTTAGGGCCACGCCGTTGATGCTGTCGAGCACTGCTGTCTGTGTGGGCATCGACAGGGTTATGGCAGGGTCGCCCATCAGGGCATATTTCAGCTTGTTCTCGCTGTAGTCGCGTGCGCTGATTACCTCGCCGTCGACGGAGCTGACGAGATTTACTTTAGTCAGGCGCATTGCGTCGCCTATGGTGTTGCGCTTGCCATTTGACTTGCTGAACACGTAGTCGACGTAGTAGTTGTTGATATAGCTGTTCTGGGTGCTGTATACGGCTCGGGCAGAACTCATGAATGCTATGGCCGCTCCATTGGGGTTGACCATGCTCTCAACGCCTATATTTTCTTCTTCGCGGTCATAGGGCGTTATCTCGCATGATGCCACCACCCACATGGGCACCTTGGCGCTGGAGAAGGCCTTGAAGTTGGCTGTCTTGAGCACCAGTTCTTTAGATATGCAGTAGGGAGCGCCGTGACCGGTGTAGTCCATCAGGATGGCGCCCTTGCTGACAGCCTTGTTGATGTCGGTTGTTACCTGTGGGTAGGTGAAGCCGGTGGCGGTGGCCACTCGTGTATAGGTGTCCCAGTAGATGCGGTCAACCTTCAGGTTGGGATGACGAGCCTCCACATTCTGCACCACGCTCTCAGCACCGATCATGTGCTTCTGCCTGTCACCGTCATCGGCAAGGAAGCATACGGTGTTCTTCCAGCTGCCGGTGGCTTTGTTCTCGATATATTTCTCTATCTTGTCAACCAGTATCTTTGCCTTGTCGGCAGTTTTCACCGGCATTCGGCCTACGCCGAGATCCATTTTGTCGTAGCGTATGTTGCCGCCCTCGCCGTCGTCGAGCAGTCCGAAAAAGTCGTCGCAGACATAGCAGGTCACTTCGCTAGCCGAGGCCTCGCTCTCATAGCAAAGCAGGTAGTCGCGCGGGTCGAGGCGCCGGCATGACTCGGTCAGGCATCTGTTGTCCCATAGCGAGCTTCCGAAGAGCAGCAGATATTTGGGCAGGTCGTCGCCGGTGTTGCGGTCGTAGAGCATTTTGAGGTAGCGCCTATAGGCTCCGCCGTCGGGTGTGCCGGAGGAGAACTCATTGTATAGCAAATCGGCCCTGACCACCTTCACCCTCAGTGAGTCGTGACTGCGGTGGATGTCGGCCAGACGCTCAGCCTGCTCGAGCAGTTTTCCGCTTTCGGGAATGATAATCACCATGTCGGCCACTGAGTCGGCATGCAGGTCTTGGTTTACTATGTTGCCCACTCGCTCCGGTGTTGGGTAGGTGGCATTCACGTTCACTGCCACGTAGCGCAGCGTGGGGTTCTCTACGTTAAATTGCAGCGTACTGCCGCTGAATGTGCCCTCCACTCGTGCCGTTGGGTTGCCTGGATAGCCTATACGCCATATCTGTGTGGCGGCGGTGGCACCTTCCAGGCGCATGGCTGAGGGCTTGGTGCTGTAGTGGCTGAACACCAGGAAATTGCTGTTCATCTTCAGCTTGCGGCGATAGCATATCTTGACATAGTCCAGGCGTGCCGACTGCCCGGCGGTGGTGGTAATCCTCAGCGAGTTTGCATCAGTCAGATTGTTGAGGGCGAAGTCGCGGCGGCCGTTGGTGGCTTTGTCAAATTCGTTGGTCAGCGAACCCATCACTATGCTGCCGATGCTCTTGGAGTTGAAATAATGCTGAGCTGTCGTTATCTTGGTGGACGATGCCGAGATGGCCACTGTCATTGCCGATGTGTAGTCATTGTCCACGTCGGGAGTGTTGATGAGCAGGGTGCGGTCGTTGCCGTTGGCGTAGTTGTATTCTTCATAGAAGGTGCGGCCTCCGGTGTACCATGAGAATTCATCCTTGTCTATTATGGCATGCTCCGGGTAGGTGGTGATGGTCTGGCTTGTTGATGCCGGAGCTGCCAGCGTAGGCATGGCCAGCGGTTCGTCGCCTTCTGTCAGGAAGTAGTAGCTGTATCTGGAGTATGTGTTGTTGGCATGGTCGGCTATGCAGGCGCTGGTCTCGTCGGCAGGGTTGGAGAGAGTCCAGTTGCCCCATCTCACGGTGCCTTCGGCAAAGAACAGCAGTCCGTCGCCGCGGCGGTAGAGGGGCACCTCCTCCAGGTCGTCATAGTCGCTGTTGATGTAGGTGCCGTAGCTGATCACTTCGTTCTGCACGCGGCCTCCGTAGCCGTATAGCTTCACCCGGTTGATATTGCTGAATCCCAGTCCGGAGAGGAAGCTGGGCGTGAGCTGATAGATGCCCTCGTCGCTAACCCTTATCTTCACCCATTTGCCGGAGGCTAGCACAGAGTGGGCCTTGTAGCGGCCGTTACCCTCGCCGCTGTCCTCGTCAGATGTGGGATAGAAAGAGCCCGATTTGGCGGCACCCGTCTTGGCGGTGATGTTCAGTTTGCAGCTGATCAGCTTGAGGTATTTGCCGTTGCGCTTTATGATAGGCACGAACTTCACGTCAAGCATGCCCACCTTGCAGCTGACACCTAAGTAAGTCTCAATCTTTATCTCCTCCCCTATTTCTGCCTTCGCCTCGCGCAGCATCTTGCTCTCTGCCTTAGTCAGTTCCGCGTATTCCGGATACTCTATGCTCACGTCGTAGCCCAGGCTCGAATAGTCGGCGCCCAGGTCTATTGTCTTGCAAAACTCTGGCAGGTCGCCGCTTAGCGACACGCCGTTCCAGTTGATATGGGTAAAGACGTTGTCTGTATTCGCCGTGGCGGCTCCAGTTATGCTCGCGCACGCTATCAGGAAGATGGCGGCCCACAGCCTTTTAGTCATACTGTATATTGTTGATCTGTGCATATTCCTAGGGTTCGAAAGTATATGGTTCGAGAGTTATTTCACGTTGAATTCAGTTAGTTTATGGCCGCAAATCACGCCCTCCAGATGGCTGTCCACCTCCACCAGCGGTTTCTCCTTCGGCTGACCTGTCAGCAATATGTCGCCTTGGCGCAGGGTGAAGAATCTGCTTACCTTCTCTATCACCAGTCCGGCCTCCGCCTTGAGGTCTGCTATATGCAGCGAGCTCTTCTCCTCACCGTCTATCAGCAGCCGGGCCGTCAGTCCGTCGGCAGGTGCCTTCGGCAGTTCAGCCGTCTCCAGCCAATCTCCCAGGCATACGGAGCCGTCAAAGCTCTTGGCCTTGTCCCACGGATCTCCTTGCCGGCTGAGCTGGCGCAGTACATCCTCGGCGGTAAAGTCCACGGCCACTCCCACTGCATCGTAGTAGCGGTGGGCGAAGCGGGCGGCTATGCTCTTACCCATACGGCTAATGCGCAGCGCCAGATAGGGCGCAGCGCTCATCTCGTGGGTGAAGTCGGGCTTAAACATCGGCTTGCCGTGAGTCAGCAGCGCCGAGTCGGCCTTCATCCATATGCGAGGGCATTCCTGCATTATATCTAACGCATTTTGGCCGTTTTTATTGTACCCGTCAGCGCTTTCAGCAACTATTATCTTCATAATAACGCAAAGTTACAGACAAATCTTCAAACGGCAATGATTTTACACCGAAAAAAACTCCTTCTTCATCCTAATAAATTATTATAAGGTATCTATAAGCAACTTATATTGGATTTTTTTCGTAACTTCGCAGCCTAAATAATATTTATACGCAATGATTACAGTCAACGACCTGGCCATCCAGTTTGGCCATCAGATTCTATACAAGGACGTAAACCTCAAGTTCACCAACGGCAATATATACGGCATCATCGGTGCCAACGGCGCCGGCAAGAGCACCCTCCTCCGCGCTATCAGCGGCGAGCTGGAGGCCAGCAAGGGCACCATCGAGATTGGCGTGGGTGAGCGAATGTCGGTGCTTTGTCAGGATCACTTCAAGTATGACGACTACTCCGTGCTCGACACTGTGCTTATGGGCTACCGCGAGCTGTGGGACCTCAACAATGAGCGCAACGCCCTCTACGCCAAGGAGGATTTCTCTGATGCCGACGGCATCCGTGCCGCTGAGCTGGAGGAGAAGTTTGCCAACATGGGTGGCTACGACTCCGAGAGCAATGCCGGTGCCCTGCTTGAGCAGCTGGGCATACCCGTCAAGAAGCACTCCACCAAGATGGCCGACCTCGAGGGTAAGGAGAAGGTGCGCGTCCTGCTGGCGCAGGCCCTCTTCGGCGACCCCGACAACCTGTTGCTCGATGAGCCCACCAATGATCTCGACCTTGAGACCGTGGAGTGGCTTGAGAACTATCTCGGCAACTATGAGCACACCGTTCTGGTGGTAAGCCATGACCGCCACTTCCTTGATGCCGTCTCTACCCATACCGTTGACGTTGACTACGGCAAGATCACCCTCTTTGCCGGCAACTATAGCTTCTGGTATCAGAGTTCGCAGCTTGCCCTGCGCCTTATGCAGAATCAGCGTCAGCGCGTCGAGGAGAAGCGCAAGGAGCTGGAGGAGTTTATCCGCCGCTTCTCTGCCAATGTGGCCAAGTCCAAGCAGACCACCAGCCGCAAGAAGATGCTTGAGAAGCTGAGCATCGAGGAGATTCGCCCCTCCACTCGCAAATATCCCGGCATCATCTTCCAGATGGACCGCGACCCGGGCAATCAGATCCTCGAGGTCAAGGGACTCAAGGCTGTGGCCGATGACGGCGCAGTGCTCTTCCGCGACCTCAACTTCACCGTAGAGAAAGGTCAGAAGGTCGTCTTCATAAGCCATGACTCCAGAGCCATGACAGCCCTCTTTGAGATAATCAACGGCAATGCCCAGCCCGTGGAGGGCGAGTATAAGTGGGGCGTCACCATTACCACCGCTTATCTGCCGCTTGACAACACCTCCTTCTTCAATTCCTCCATGAACATGCTGGAGTGGCTCAGCCAGTTTGGCGAGGGCAACGATGTCTATTTCAAGGCATTCCTCGGCCGCATGCTCTTTAGCGGCGAGGATATACTGAAGAAGGTCAATGTGCTCAGCGGCGGTGAGCGTATGCGACTGATGATTGCCCGCATGCAGCTTAAGAATGCCAACTGCCTCATCCTCGACACCCCTACCAACCATCTTGACCTCGAGTCCATACAGGCCTTCAACAACAACCTCAAGCTTTACAAGGGCAACCTTCTCTTCGCCAGCCACGACCATGAGTTCATCAACTCTTTGGCCGACCGCGTGATAGAGCTTACCCCCAACGGCATCATCGACAAGCTCTCTAACTATGAAGACTACATGGCCGATGCCCGCATCCAGGAGCTCAGACATAAGCTGTATAACAATGAATAAATGGTTAGCGGTTAGAGGTTAGCGGTTAGCGATGAATAAATTTTCTAATTCTTGAAAATAATCTTCTTGAAAATAATCCGCGCAAATTATAGAACTCAAGACCTTGTAAATCGAAAATTGTAAATAGTCCAATTGTAAATCAATTGTAAATTGTAAATTGCTAAATTGTAAATATCACCATGGTTCTAATCGCAGGTCCTTGCGTCATCGAGAGCGCTGAGCTCCTTGACACCGTTGCCGCCGAGTTGGTGCGGCTCAACAGGCAGTATGGGCTCGACATCATCTTCAAGTCCTCCTTCGACAAGGCTAATCGCACCTCGCTCAAGTCCTATCGTGGACCGGGCCTCGACAAAGGCCTGCAGATGCTGGCTGATGTCAAGGCTAAGCACGGCCTAAAGATACTCACCGACATCCATGAGGCCTATCAGGCAGCCCCTGCCGGCGAGGTGGCCGATGTGCTGCAGATACCGGCCTTCCTCTGCCGTCAGACCGATCTGCTCGTGGCAGCTGCCAGGACAGGCAGGATAGTCAATATCAAAAAGGCGCAGTTCCTTAGCGGCCAGGATATGCGCTATCCCGTGGAGAAGGCCGTCCAGAGCGGAGCCGCCGAGGTGTGGCTCACGGAGCGCGGCAACAGCTTTGGCTACAACAATCTGGTGGTCGATTTCCGCAATATCCCTGAGATGCTGCGCTTCACCCCTACCGTGATCATGGACTGCACCCACTCCGTGCAGCGTCCCGGTGCAGGCGACGGCTTCACTGGCGGCGACCGCCAGTTTATCCCCGCCATGGCGCTCGCAGCCAAAGCCTTCGGTGCCACAGGCTACTTCTTCGAGATTCACCCCGACCCCTCCGTGGCTCTCAGCGACGGCACCAACATGCTGCCCCTCGACCAGTTTGAGAGCGTAGTTGAAAGTTTGATAGATTAAAAGTTAAAAGGTTAAAAGGTTAAAAGATTGTTTGTTAGTCGTGAGTCAAGAGACGAGAGTCAATCCGGACTTGGCTAAACCTCAAATCTCAAATATTAACAGTTTTCGTTTTCGTTTCGTTAACTCCGTAAATTGTGAAATTGTAAATAAAAACCATGTGGAACTCAACCGCAATTCAATGCTTTAAGGACGAGGCTCAGGCTCTGCTCGACCTCATCCCCAAGCTCAACGAAGATTTCGATAAGGCCATCAACCTCATCCTCTCCTGCAAGGGCAAGGTCATCATCACCGGTGTGGGCAAGAGCGGTCATATCGGTGCCAAGATAGCTGCCACCCTCAGCAGCACCGGCACTCCCAGCTTCTATGTCAATCCCCTAGACCTCTACCATGGCGATCTCGGCGTCATCATGGAGGGCGATGTCGTCATAGCCATCAGCAACTCCGGCTATACCGACGAGCTGCTGCGCCTCGTTCCTTCGCTCAATGAGCGCAGCATCCCCATCATCGGTATGAGCGGCAACCCCGACTCGCTGCTTGCCCAAAACTCCTATGCCCATCTCAATATCGCCGTAGAGCGTGAGGCCGACCCCCTCAACCTCGCCCCCACCTCCTCCACCACGGCCACCCTCGCCATGGGTGACGCCATAGCATGCTGCCTCGTTAAGGCCCGCGGCTTCCGCGAGATGGACTTCGCTCAGTTCCACCCCGGCGGCATGCTCGGCAAGCGCCTACTTACCAAGGCAAGCGATGTCATGCACACCCAGGACCTTCCCGTGGTCACACCCGCCACTCCCCTGCCCGAGGCAGTCACCATTGTCAGCCAGGGACGCCTGGGCATCTGCATAGCCGTTGATGATGACCGGATATGCGGCATCATAACCGACGGCGACATACGCCGTGCCATGCAGCACTCACAGTCCAACTTCTTCACCCTCAAGGTCGGAGACGTCATGACCCACAATCCCAAGACCGTGCCCCCCACCATGAAGATAGTCGAGATAGACAATATCCTCAATCGCAACAAGATCCACTGTGTCCTCGTGGCTGACGCCGACCGTCATCTCCTCGGCGTAGTTGACTCCTTCAGCACGGTAATATAATCTACCAACAGACCGTTAGCATGCGCTCCCTCCTCCCATCCTTACTGCTCAGTTGCCTGTTGGCAATAGTCAGCCCCCAATGGTCGGCAGCCTATGCCCAGGGCATCGAGTCGCTGCGCACCGCCGTAGAGCAGGAGGGAGCCGTTTTCACATCCAACAATAGCGTAGTCTTCTTCGCCAGCGGCACCGACAAGTTCCGCGACCTCTTCCAGGCTGTCCGCGAGGCACGGCAGACCATCCACATGGAGTACTTCAATTTCCGCGACGACTCCATTGCCAACACCCTCTTCGACAGCCTCGCCGTCAAGGCCAGGCAGGGCGTCAAGGTACGCCTGCTCTACGATGATTTCGGCAACAAGAGCAACAACCAGCCCATACGCCCCAAGCGCCTGCAGGAGATACGCGACATGGGCATTGAGCTGTACGTCTTCGACCCCATCAAGTTTCCGTGGCTAAACCATATCATTCCCCGCGACCACCGCAAGATAGTCGTCATCGATGGCAAGTCGGCATACAGCGGCGGCATGAACGTAGCCGACTACTATATCAACGGCAAGCCCGAGTTTGGCGGGTGGCATGACCTCCACTATCGCATCGAGGGCGATGCCGTGGGAGAATACCAGAAGATATTCCTCCGCGCCTGGCGCTGGACCACCGGTCAGGACATCAGCGGTCCCGAGCTCTATCCCGGCCTCTCGCTACCCGAGAACAAACTGCCCCATCTTACTGAAGACCAGACGCCTACGGCAGGGAAAAAGACCCTTGCCGTTATCAACCGCGAGCCCCGCACATCACCCAAGATTATCCGTCGCACCTTCATACATTGTTTTGACAATGCCCAGCAGCGCATACTGCTTATCAACCCCTATTTCACCCTCAGCCACTCTATCGTAAAGGCCATTAAGCGAGCCGTCAGGCGCGGTGTGGATGTCCAGATCATGGTCAGTGACAAGAGCGACATCCCCATCACCCCCCGCATTGTCGACTATCAGGCTCACCGCCTCATGAAAGCCGGAGCCAAGGTCTATTACTATACCGGCGGTTTTCACCACTCCAAGATAATGATGGTTGACGGCCAGTGGTGCTATGCCGGCAGTGCCAATCTCGACCAGCGTTCCCTGCGTTGCGACTATGAGGTCAATGCCCTTATCCTTGACCCCTACTCCACTGCCCAGCTCGAGCAGATTTTCATTCGCGACCGCGACAACCACAGCTTCCTCCTCACTCCGGAGAAGTGGCAGTCCTTCCCACGCTCGCGCCGTCGTGCCGCCTGGTTCTGGCATCTGCTCCTCACCCCGTGGGTGTAATCATTTGAGCAGAATTGAAGGATTAAAAAATTTAAGAAATGAAGAACGAAACTGAAGAGCGGAAGTAGAATTGAAAAAAGGAAAAATGGAAGAGCAACTTCAATTCTTCAACTCTTCAATTCTTCAATTCTAACAGCTATCAACTCGCTAACCTTTCTTTGCCTTGCAGGTCTTGCATAGGTGGCGGCCCATCTTTATAGCCTCCGCCATCTTGATTTGCTTAATTTCGCTCTTGCAGGTGTTCAGGGCCTTGCAGGTGCGGCTAACGTGGTAGGTCTTGGCGTTAGTGCCCGTGCAGATGTAAACCTTGGCATCCTTCTTGATTTGGGCAGATGCGCTGCCGCACAGCAGTGCGAGTGCCAGCAGGGATAGTGTCAGGTGTTTCATAGTTTGTTGCGTATAGAAGCTATGTTGTGTTTGTGTTCTGAGTCTCTTGGTTAATTAAAAACTCGCACGATCTGTCGCAGATGGTGCGGATATGAAAAGATTTTGTACTTGATTTCTGCTGCTCCTTTTTGCGGAGGCAGTATCAGTTGCAAAGTTATGTAATTTTTTCGCGACACTGCAAAAAATCGTCATAAAAAAATATTTTCACCCCGCTGGAGATAGAGGCAACCACCAACTTCATCCAGTCGCTCATCACTCCTAAGGAAGGCAAAGCCGACTGACTCCCTACGACGCAGGGCTGGCACTGCGCCAAAGCAACGCCCGCAGCATAATTTTTATTCCTATTTGGAATTGCAAAGATTTGTTAAAAATACTATCAAATGCTATCAAAACTATCACTAAAAAAAGATAGTATTCGCGATTTTCCATATACCCTTCTTATTAAATATATAATATATAATTTGAATTAAAGTTATACCATTGATATTCAAAGAGATAACTTTTTCAATTGCGGGAAAAATGGGTGTTTATAAAAATACTACCTACTTTAGTGATAGTTTTGATAGTATTTGCCAATAAAATTTTTGGTCAAAACCTATCATTCCTAACAAACCTATCATTCCTAACAAACCTATCACTAAAAAAATGTTAGGAATACGTAGAAAAAAAATCTAATCGCGTAGAAGTTGGCACTTTCGACGCGATTAGATTTCGTTTCAAGGCTTTTAGATTTCGTTTCGACGCGATTAGATTTGCCGCCAAGGC